>MHCFR00700__coassemble_362_pt1 | contig 594545 bp, 511 predicted proteins | sample MHCFR00700__metabat2_low_PE_037 | metagenome-assembled genome bin MHCFR00700
GACGTAAAATTTTGTCGAAGGGGATACACAAGGGGAAATAGCCGCGTTAGGCAATTGCCGTGCGCGGCTGTTGCCCCTTGTGCAGCGTGTCGAGTTTCTCGACACGCTGAGCCGGGGGCTGTTTTGCTGCGCTTTGTCACGCCTGCAGTTTGGCGCGGGCCTGTTCGCCGTCCAGCAGGACGGTGCCGTCGGCAAACAGATAACAGGGGATGCCGATGGTGTGCCCTTGTCGGACCGGGGCGAAGGCGGGATCGGTGTCCCGCAGCGCCAGGAACCGTTTGAGGGTGGCCGTGTCCGCCGTGATCTCCGCCCAGGTCCAGTCGCCCGGGTGCCGGGCCAGCCAGTCCTTCAGCGCCACACAGTCGGGGCAGATGTCCGCGCCAAAAATTTCTGCTCTCATCTTCAAACGCCTGCCTTTCCCGGGTCGGCCGCGGCTGCGGTCGGCCTTTTCCTGTATTATAAACGCCCGGCGGGCAAAGGGCAAGACTGCCGCTTGCAAAGGCCGGGCCGCCGTGCTAAGATTTGGATAGACACCGCCCCCGCGGCGGTCCATTGGGAGGGATCATGATGAAAATGGAACGGATCGACCGGGTGCTACAGGCCATGCAGGAGCGCGGCCTGACGCAGATGATCGTCTGCGACCCGCAGAGCATCGACTATCTGACCGGCGTGTATGTGGAACCCTTTGAGCGGCTGTTTGCGCTGTACCTGCGCACCGACGGCCGCCATCTCTTCTTTTTGAACAAGCTGTTCACGGTGCCCGAAACGCCCATTGAACAGGTCTGGTTCACCGACACCGACGACGCCATCGGCCAAGTGGCCGAGCGGATGCAGCCGGGCGTCCCCCTTGGCATTGACAAGGAATGGCCAGCCCGCTTTCTGCTGCCCCTGATGGAGCGGCTGCCCGGCACCCCCTGCCGCCTGGCCAGCGACTGTGTGGACAGCGTGCGCGGCTGCAAAGACCCGGCCGAACAGGAACTGATGCGGATGAATTCCCGCCTGAACGACGAGGTCATGGGCCGCGCCGCCGCCTTTATCCGCCAGGGCATGACCGAGCGGGAGGTGGCCGACTACCTGCTGGCCCAATATCGGGACCTGGGCTGCGAAGGGCCGTCCTTCTCCCCCATCGTCTCCTTTGGCGCCAACGCCGCCGACCCCCACCACATGCCCGACGACACCCGGCTGCAGGCCGGCGACTGCATCGTGCTGGACATCGGCGGCAAAAAGGCGGGATATTGCTCGGACATGACCCGCACCTACTTCTGCCGGACCGTCTCGGACAAGCACGCGGCCATCCACGACCTGGTCCGCCGTGCCAACGAGGCCGCCGAGGCGCTGGTGCGCCCGGGCGTGCCGCTGTGCGAGCTGGACAAGGCCGCCCGCGACCTGATCGCGGCGGCGGGCTATGGCGAGTACTTCACCCATCGGCTGGGGCACTTCATCGGCCGCACCGAGCACGAGCAGGGGGACGTGAGCAGCACCAACACCACCCCGGCGCGGGAAGGAATGATCTTTTCCATCGAGCCCGGCGTCTACCTGCCCGGCGAAATGGGCGTGCGTGTGGAGGACCTGGTCCTGGTCACCGCCGACGGCTGCGAGGTCCTCAACCGCGCAGACAAGCACTGCCGGGTGATTGGGTGAGGCAAGGGGCTTGCGGGGCGTTCCCGACCTACGCGGCTTGCGGCCCGACTGCGTTGGTATCGCCCGGCGGGAGTGAACGCCCGGGGCGTTTTGCACGCCCCCGGCAGGAGCGCCGTTTTTATAACGCGGCACCGCAGGCGATACCACTCTGTATGGACATATAGCAACAGCCCGCATCCAGACGGATGCGGGCTGTTTGTGGTGGAGATGAGGGGGATCGAACCCCTTACCTCTTGAATGCCATTGTCACAAATCATTCTGTATGGAACAAATATACAAAAAAATATGCACGATACGCGGTCTAAAATTTCGGAAGGCTGTCCGAATAAACCGAATGTTTTGCATGGTGTATGGACCGATTCATAACGGGCTTTTCTGCGCCTGTCACATGCACAAAACGGCACCCTCTTGCGCTGGTCGGAACGGGGTATTGTGTATCGGCTTCTTGCGTGCGGATACGGAGGAGAAGAAAATCAGAAAAGCAACTTTGTATTGTCTGAATTTTGAAATTCCTGTATAAAACGCGCCTGCGATTGCGTGGGGGAGGATCTCAGCAGGGCAAGCGGGATAAGTCTGTATAGAACTGTCATGCAACCGCGATATACAAGTCTGTACGTACCGGCCGGTCCGAATCCTGTATAAAACCGCCATGCAGTCACGAACCGAAAGGTGGCTTATTCCACATGTATATTTTACCCCTGTTCGTATGAAAATTCAACCAAAAACCAGAAAGCCGTCTGGCAAAACCAGAAAACCGCCCTGCAGTCACGGATTTTTTGGCATGGCATTTTATACAGAATCCGCCGTTATATACAGGATAACGGCATGCCACTTTTTTAGCGTACCGTTTGCTCAAAAATGCACTGGCTGGCAGTCAAAAAGAGTCCTGTTGTCTGGCACCTGCCATCGGGGTAAACAGAATGGACCCTAACTCAGGCGGGCGAAACTTCGGCTGAATTCAGCCGAAGTAAAGAAACCAATATGGAGTATCCGCCGTTGTACTCTGCACAAGGCCGCATTTGTTGGGGCACTGGTTGAAGGGTTGGCGGTATGCGCTTGTGAACAGCCAGGCAATAAAAGAGCATCCCCCACCGGTTTGTATTCGGTGGGGGATGCCTTTCGTATCCTTATTGCAATTTCTTTTCCGCCAGTGTGGCAATTTTGAGGTTGTACGGTGCGCTGGGGGCGCCGTCTGCGAAGCAGGGCGGCGGGAGTGCGTTCATCTGATTCAACATGTTGAGAATCTCGCTGCTGTAATCGGCTGCCAGCAGCGTGGCGCTGGTGGGCTGCTTGCCTTTGTCAACCACCAGACCATCCCAGTACATCTTGAGCTGATACAGGTTCAGTGGCTCGGCTTTGCGGGTCTTGAGTTCGTAAATGTCCAGTTTGCCCGTATTTTCTGCCACTACGTCGATGCGGGTGCCGGTGGACCACACCGACTGCTCATCGCTGACGCGGTCCTGGGGGCACGCAGCCTGCAAAATGTCCATCCATTTTGCTTTCAAAACCGCTTCGGAATCTCCGGTCGCACTCTTGGGCGGCGGGTAGGCGGACAGCTTTTCAAAGACGGCCTGCCAGTCAGGGTCCTGCGGGTCCAAAGAGGTCTTGTTGTTCAGGGTGGCCAGTACGCCACGCGGCAGGTCTGGGATCACCAGCTCCCCGACAAAATCGTTGTAGTGGTTGTGCCTGGCGACGGGGTCTCCGTTGCGGTCTTGCCGCCAGATTTCGCTCAGCAGGCCGGTGGCCAGTACCCGGCCGCCCACCTCGATTTGAATGCCCTGGGTCGGTATATTGCCCTGATAGTAGCATTTGGCTCGGCTGATGCCCTCGGAGGTACAAATCAGATGGTCGCGCCGGTCTGCGTTCAACGAGCCGTAGCGGTAGACCATCGTGACCAACCGACCGCCCAATTCCATCTGAATGGGCGCTTGAGCAATCACATCCATGGGCACACGGACCGGCGGTACGAGTACAGTGCTGTCGCCCACCGTGATGGAGATTTTGAGGCGGGGTTCCATCGTCCGGGGGTCCTGTTCCAACAGCGTATGATAGGTGACGCCCAGATGTTCAAGCAGCCAGCTGCGCAGGGTGGCGCAGTCGCTCAAGGCCCCGCCACGGGTCTGAACCGTGCGGGCATAGGCCAGTGGCGTTGCCACCTGGATGATGGTGCTGGCATCGCCCCAGTCCGGCGTGCCTTCAAACAGCACACCCGTCAGGTCGGTGCGCTCTTCCACCTGCATGGTGGGTGCAAACGGGCCGTGCGTGACAAACCAAAGCGAAGTTCCGCGTTTGCGGGTCGCAAGCGTCCAGGGACCATTGCCGCCGGACAGGACGGACAGCGCGTTCTTGAGGCCGAACCCGTGTTCGTTCAGCCGACTGTCCGAGACCGGCGGCGCCCCCAGCTGCAGAGCGCGTTCCAAATCGGTCAGGTTCATGCCGCGGCCCCAGTCGGATATGGTGACCAGAATTTTCTCCGATTCGGATGGGTGGCGCATCAAATGAATGCGGACGATGGTTTTTTCACCGGGCGGGGTGGCAGCAATGTTATTGTCCGTAATCTCGTAGAGGCTGTGGGGAAAGTCGAGATTCTGCCGGGACAGTCCGAGGAAAGCGTTGCCGCACAGTTTGATGGGCACCGAATGGACCGTTACGCATAGAGAGGCGAACGAGGTGCCCTGTTGTTCCTCCGACAGAAGTTGCTCGTCCGGCAGCATGGTTTCAAAATTCATAGGGTTTTCTCCTTGTCTGTTGTTGGGGGTTCCAGCATGGCGACCGCGTCTTGCAGCGTTCGGTCGTCAATATGCAGGTACCGGTCGGTGGTGCGGATGTCGCTGTGGCCGGTCAGGCGAGCGATCATCTCCATGGGTACGTGGCAGCGTTCCAGTGCGCTCACATAGGTATGGCGGCAACTGTGCGGCGAGAGACGCCGCACGCCGGGCACTTTCTCCACCGCTTTGTAATACTTGTGGCGGAAGGTACTCACACTGACCAGCAGATCGTCCCGACTGCTGGTCCACAGGAAGGCCCGCCCGCCGTTGGCGCGCAGCCAGAGTGCCAGCGAGCGGTAGGCCAGTGGTATCGGAACCGACCGGCGGCTGCGAACGCTCTTGGGCGGCCCCAGCTGCGGGAGGCCGTCCACTGTCTTGACGGCCTTTGACACATGGACCAGACTGCCGTCTTGGGCAATGTCCCGGGGCTGCAAGGCCAGCAGTTCCTGCACGCGCAGGCCGGTGACCAGCAGGAAACGGATGCTGTTGCCCAGCAGGTCATCGGGAAGGTGTGTCATCAGCAGGCGCACCTCCTCCTCGGTGAACGCGTCCTTGGTTTTCGGGGTGGGATTGTTCTGCATGCGGGCGCCGTGGAAGGACTTGCGGGCATAGTTCTTGGTCACAAGGTCGTTGGCCTCGGCGGCGTCATAAATCTGGATGAGCATGGCGCGGCACTTGCTCAGCTGCGAGCCGGAATATCCCTGCTGCACCAGCCAGTGCATGAAACTGTTGATCTCCATGGCCTTGATGTCCTGCAGCGGCCGGTCCGTAAAGTAGCGGGTCAGCAGCGCGGCGGTGTAGCGGTAGTTGCAGTAGGTGGACGGCTGGACCTGTTCCCGGTAGGCGTCCAGCCACTGCTGTACCCAGGCGTCAAAAGCCACGGGCGATGGGGCGGGTTCTTCTTTGTTGTTCTGGGCCTCCCGCAGCTTGACCAACAGTTCGCTGCGGGTCGGGGCGCTCAGATGCCGCAAATTGCGTTTGCCGTTGGGCTTGTAACCGTCCATGTACTGACAGTACCACAACCCGCTTGGCAGCTTGCGAATGCTGCCCTCCCCGTTGGAACGGCGTTTACCCGGCATAGGGGATCACCTCCCCATGACGCTGGCGCATGTACTCGTTGAGGTCGTCCGGCACATGGGTGCGGGACTCGACCCAGGCCAGGAACGGCCCGGTCGGGATGCGGATGTTGCTGCCGAAGTAGGCCACCGGGAAATCCTTGCGGTGTACCAACTCGTAGGCGGTGGTTATGCTGACGTTGAGATAGCTGCGAATCTCCGATACAGTCAGGTATTGCTTTTCAAAAATGCTGGCGGCGGGTGTGGTCTTTTCGCTTTTCATGGGGTGCCTCCTATGGCGGTATATTATAAAGGTGAATATAAAAGGGCAACGGCGGGTCGTGCCGCGTATTTGCAAGCGAGGGACTGCAACTGGCAGTCAGCGGTTTGGCTGCCGGTTGGCAGCACTTGCGTTTGCGGTTGGATTCCTTTATAATGGAGGCAGGAAACGAGGATAAGCATTTCCATTTCCTGCTGGCGCGAGTCTGTGTTGCTGCACAGGTTTGCGCCTTTTCTGGTTGCGGATTGCAAATTCGGGTTCCATTGTTCGAGGGCCGACCTTTCCTTCTCCTCCAGAACCGCGGGTCATGACCATTGTCACGGCTCAGGTGAAGAGGAAGCCGGATGCGGGTGTAGGCGCAGGTTTTGAATAGCATGAGGCGGTTTGTGATGGATTTCATGGGGCCCTCCTTTGAAATATTGGTTCCTTTTGTTTGTTCGGGTTTGTGTTCCTTTGCTGTAGTTCTATTATACTATACTGACGACAGTATATCAAGATATAATGTCGTCAGTATGTGTAGAAATATACTGCCGATATTATATAGTTCTTTGTGCAATTTGCCACTATCTCAAATTTCCTGCACTTGTTACAATACAGAAAAAGTCATTGGAAGGGGGAAATCCATCATGCCATATTCAGACGCCCAAAAACGAGCCACTGCAAAATACAACGCAAAGGCGTATGACCGTATTGAAGTCAAGGTGGCAAAAGGCAAAAAGGCTGAGATCAAGGCCTACGCCGAGTCCAAAGGGGAAAGCGTCAATGGTTTTATCAACCGAGTCATTGACGAAGCCATGTCGGCCAAGAGATAGCAAAGCAATAAAACTGCCCCGGCATTTGAGGTACACTGCCGCAGATGCCGGGGCAGTTTCGATTTTCGTTATGGACCAAAAGATGCCGAGATTGCTAGCGACTATCTTGTTACGGATGGCAGGAACAAGTATTCCGTTCCCTACAACCTGATTGGCGAACGCGTGGACATCCGTGTGACCAAAACGACGGTGGAGGTGTTCTACCACGGCAACCGCGTAGCCAGTCACCGCCGGTTGCAGACTCGGCAGCGGGATCCGCTGGTGAAGCGCGAGCATATGCCGCCGGAACACCAGAAATATCTCACCTACAACGCTGACGAGTTCAGCCGCTGGGCGATGTCGGTCGGTCCTATGACCGAGAAGGTAGCCGAACACTTCCTGAAGTCCGGTAAGGCCGCCGAGCAGGGCTACAAGGCCTGCGCTGGTCTGACCAAACTGGAACAGCGGTACGGCAAACAGCGGCTGGAGGCAGCCTGCGGCAAAACTCTGGCGTACAGCACCACGCCCTCGCTGCGCACCATTGCCAGCATTCTGAAAAATGACCTGGACAAGCCGGACAAGGCCGAGAGCCAACTGTCGCAGTCCAAAGCCAATAGCTACGGCATTACCCGCGGCGCGGCCTACTTCCGGAAGGGAGGTGACCGCGAATGCTGAACCAGGCAACAATGGATATGCTCACGGCGATGAAGATGACCGCTATGGCAGCAGAGTTCGCCAACCAGCTGAAGGATCCCACGTTCAATGAACTGGGCTTCGAGGAGTGTCTGGGCTTGCTGGTAAATGCAGAATGGAACCGACGACAGAGCAACAAACTGAACCGGTTTATCCGCAATCCACGCTTCGCCGTGCCGTCTGCCACCGTGGAAGGCATTGAATACCACGAGGACCGCAAACTGGACAAAGCACAGATGCTGCGGTTTGCCACCTGCCAGTACATTGACGAAGGCCACCATATTATTCTCAAGGGCGCCTCAGGCAACGGCAAGACCTACATTGCCTGTGCCCTGGGCAATGCGGCCTGCCGCCGCTTTAAGAAGGTGCAGTACATCCGTATGCCGGAACTGCTGGATGAGCTGAGCATTGCCCGCAGCGCTGGCACGCTGAAAAAGGTTCTTGAATCGTACAAGAAGAAAGACCTGCTGATTCTGGACGAATGGCTGATTCGTCCGCTGTCCCCGCAGGAATCCTATGATATGCTGGAGATTGTGGAGGCGCGATGCCACAAGTCTACAATTTTTTGCACGCAGTACGAATCCGAGGGGTGGTACACCAGGATTGACCCGAACCCGGAATCCGACAGCCCCGTTTCAGAAGCCATTATGGACCGCATTATCCACAACGCTTACGAGGTTCTGGTGGATGGCCGGGTCTCAATGCGGGAGCGCAAGGGCTTGAAAGCCGTCCAGGAAGGCGGTAGCCGGGATGTGTGACCGCCCATATCTTTGCAACGCGACGAGGAAAGCTGCACAGCTTTAGAACTGGAACGAGCCTGCTACGACAAGATGGAGCGCGAGTCGATGGAATACTTTTACATGGCTGAAGAAGAAATTCAGCGACAGCGCGAGCGGATTCGGATGTTGGAGAACATCTTGACAGAAAACGGTATTCCTGTTCCTGAAGAAAGTTGACCGGGGCTCTGCTGGCTGGCTTGGCTGGCAGAGCTTTTGCATGTGTCACAGGGGGTGCAGCTTTAGAGCGATGAGGTGTCGCTGGTTCTCCGGCAGGGTGTCGCTAAAACTCCGTGCAGGTGTCGCTCAGCGTCCGTGTTTGAACATGTATGGCCTAGCCGACCGGCGAGGCGGCTTAAAACTCAGACAACGCAGGTGGGGCTTTAGTGCGTGAAAGTGGTGCTCAAATCGCGTGCAGATGGGGCTGGGGTGGCGATTTTTGCGGTGGGTGGACGCCAAACAGGCACAGATGCGCCTGACCAACGATTCGGCGGAGGAATATGCAGCCCGCCAGCTGGCAAAGCAAAATCAAAAATCCGTGTCACAGCCCAGCCGCAAACGAAAGCCTGAACAGGAGCGGTAACGCGAACGGCGGCGTGGCCTTTTACATTGACCACGCCGCCGTTGCGGTTTGTTTATCTCCTTAGCTTTCGTGTTTGGATGGCGTCATTGCCGTTTACGGCGGCGAAGCACCAGCAACGCTGCAATACCCAGCCCGGACGCCGCCAACAGGCCGATCCACAGAACGGGCTGGCTGCTGTCGCCGGTGGCGGGGACTGTTTTTTCGGTATTCGTCTCGCCATCCGCCGGGGCGGATTCGGTCTTGCCCCAGGTGCCATCTGCTATCGCATCCCCGATCTCCGGGTGCTCGTCCGTTCCGCGGTCGGGCTCAGGGGCCAGCGGCGGGATGCTCTCCGCCGCTTTGCGGTAGCCGCAGACCGTACACTGTTCATGGCGGCTGCCCGCTTCGGCCGCGGTGGCGGGTTTGTCGGTCACCCAGGCAAAGGTGTGGGCGGCTGCGTCCAGGTGTTCACCGCATGCGCACAGTTGCCAGTGCCCGTTTTCATCCCGGTGCCAGCCGCTGCCGTCGGCTGTGTGGCCGGGCAGCTTTTCCAGCACGGTATCGGCCAACGTGATTTCCTGCGCAGCCAACGCGTCGGCATAGTATTTGCCGCAACCCTCGCAATGCCAGTAAGCGATGTTGCCCGTGGTCAGGTGGGTGGCGGGCACAGCCTTGATCCCGGTCAATTTGCTGTGGTTGTCCGGGTCCTGTTCTCCGTAGGCCCGGCCACAAACCGCGCAGACAGCCTGCGCGGTGCAGGTGGCTGTGCCGCCGGAGCAATTTTCGGTCTGCGAAACGCCGCACGCGGTGCAGGTGCGGGTGTGGGTATCGTTGCTGTTCTGTGCCCAATCACCATAGGTGTGTTCGGCAAACACGGCCCTGACTGCAACATTTCCGGCAGGCATGGTAAAGGTGTTGCCATTCAGTGTGATGTCACCGGACACGATTTCCCACTTTACAAAATGGTATCCGCTCGCCGCATTGGCGGTCAGGGTGACGGTCTGGCCCATCGTGGCGGAAGCCGGGGAAGCGGATGCGGTGCCGTTGCCGCTGGTTTCTACGGTCACAGTAAATACGGTCAGGTCATAATACAATTTCAATGTCACAATGTCGGCGTCGCTCTTGATTTCTGTCAGTGTTCCGCTGGCATTGGATTTTTCCGCATTGCAGGTATAGCCCTCATAGTTTCTCGCAGTGGCCGTCACGGTATCGCTAACTTCCCCAATGGGGTATTCGGCATCCTCCAGCCGATAGCTACCGTCCGTGTTCTGCTTGTAATGCTGCACGATGTAGCGTACAAACTCCTGATCGCCCACCTCGCTGGAATTGGGCACCCAGCTTTCGGTGACGGTCACAGACTTACCAGGCATAGTAAAGGAGGTCTGCGCGCTGCCTGCATTTGCGAACGTCACGCCATCACTGCTTGTCCAGCCGTCAAAGGTATAGCCGGCCCGTGTTCCTGCGTCAATGGAAACAATTGCGCCCTCGATATAAACATCTATGCCGCCGGTCTGGGCGTAGCTGCCGTTTACAGTGACGTTGTAGAATGTCAAGCTGTTGCTTTCTGCCTCTGTACTGTCGGTATGGTTGCTGTCGCCGTTCGCCTTGACCTTGACGGTATAGCTTCCGGCTTCGGCAATCGAAAATTCACAGCTTGTCCCCGTTGTGATGATCGGGTTGCCGTCCGCTTCGCCGTCCTTGTAGAGCCGGACGGTGTAGCCGCTGGCGTTCTGCACTTCCTCCCAGGTGGCCGTTGCCTTGCCGGGGGCTGTACTTGTCAGGCTGAGGTTTTGCGGCGCGGTAAGCCCGGCCTTGCTGATGGTGAAGGTCACCGGGTCGCTGGTGGCCGCGGTGTGGGTGGCCGTCTCTGCCACGGTGGCGGTGACGGTGTAGGTGCCCGCGTTCTGAGGGGCCTCGCTGCTGGGGCCGTAGCTGGTGCCGTCTGTGCCCGCATAGCTGTAGGTCACGTCCACGCCGGTATTGGTGTTGCTGGTCACGGAGGGCTGAACGGTCTCGCCGTAGGTCACACTATCACAGGCAATTTTGATGCTGCCCGGGGCTTTGGCGACCACATCCTGATTGGTGCTTTGCATTGACCCGCGGTGCCATTCATCGGTAGCTCTAACATTCACATAAATCTGGTTACCAATGTCTTCTAACGTCAGTTTATATTCAGGGCCAGTCGCCCCAGCAATGGTTTCTCCCCCCGGCTCATTACCCACAGTCACCGTTTCATCGTCCTGCTTGGTATAGTTCACCGTTAAGGTTTCGCCATACACGAATTTGCCGCTGATAGTGGGGACGTTCATAAGTATCGCCTGGTCGAGGCTGAGGGTCACGGTCTCCTCCACAGGATTCAACGCACCGCTGCCGCCGTAGGAGACGGTGAGCGTCAGATCCTCCCCGATGGGAAGTTCCTTTTTCTTGGTGTCATAGGTCAGCTTGAAAGAACCGTCGGCCTGTGCGGTCGCCGTGGCGAGTGTGACAGTCTCTCCGCTATCAGGCGTATAGGTCAGGGTGGCGGTGTTCTCCGCCAGGGCATTCGTGCTGGTGTCCGCTTTCCTTTCCGGGGTGAAGGTCACGGTGATGGTGTCCCCGTCTCTTCAGGCCGGGTTGGGGCTGCGGACGATCATTGCCTATGAGAAAGGCGAAACCTACCCGCAGAAGCGCTCCACCTACCAGACATTGGCCGATATTTTGGGTGTGCAGGCGGACGACCTGCACAACGAGGAAACCACGGCCAGCGCGCCGCCGCTGTCCCGCACCCAGTGGGAGAACAGCAAGCGCCGATACGAGGAACTGCTGCCGGACGGTCCCGCCTGGCCGGCCGATTCCACCTATGAGGCCTACTGCGAAAAGATGGCACAATCAGCAGGTGTAGATCCCGCAAGCAACTATTACAAATCGACCGGGCAGGAGACGCCGCAAATCACGATCCGTCCTGCCCTGCCTCAAGACTTCCCTGTTCTATTGCAGATCTGCAAGGACCGCTATCAGTTCGACGCTACACGAGCAGGCGTTGACAAAAGCCATGTTCCGACCTTTGAATCCCGGTTGGAAACGCTGACCCAATCCCTCGTCAACTGGATCAGCGCCGGACAGTGTTTTTTGATGGAAGCCAACGGCCGCCCCGGCGCCTGGTTCGTTCTGCAGCTCCCCGCGCCAGACGACTATCCCTCCGCCAACAAACGAAAAGGCGGCGCGAAGGCAACGGCCTCCACGCCGCTGCCCCGCGCCACCATGTGGGGTCCCTATACAAGCCCCCATTTCGCAGGTGCTTCCAAATACATGCTCACCTTCTGCCAAGCCTGCTGCCCGCGGCTTGCCATCGAGGTCCCGCTGAATGACCCGCTCAGCCGGTTCCGCCTGGCCTACTGGCTGGACCAGGGGTTTGTGCCGGATGCACGGGTAGCGGCTGGTGAGGTGGTACGCCTCGTTTCATTCACGAATGGATGATTTCTTTGTACCTTCCTTTGCGGCACCCCCGGATTACGGCGGAAAGCTTCGTTTTGTTCGCCCGGGCAGGTGGCACAGCGCCCGCTTATCCGGGCAGGCTATGCAACCTGAGCGAGCCCGGTCCTCGGCTGCGCATCGCACTGAGATCAAAAAACAGGCGCGGTTCCGTGGCACCTGACCGACGTGAAGGGCGCCGGTTCACGCTAAGGTGAAGTGCAACGGGCCGGTAGCCTCCGGCGCAAAAGTTAGCTCCCACAATCCGGGGTAGCGCTCTGTGCAAACGGCGGGAACCGATGCTTGCAGCCGCACATCGCCGGGGGCCAGAACCGCCAGCACGGTGAACCGTCCGGCCCGGGTGGCGTCCAGCGTGGCGGTCAGGCCGGTGCAGCCGGGCTGCCAGTCGGCGCGGCGCACGAAGGTGTCGAACCCGGTTGTCAGCGTGCCGGGGCGGTAGTAAGCCGCGTACCAGTAGGCCACCGGGGCCGACAGTCCACCGAACTGGTGCCAGCCGGCGCCGCGGCCGCTCTCGATCATAAAATGCTCGAAGCAGTGGTAGCTCCGGGCACACTCGTTCTGCCACAGGCGCAGCGCCGTATCGGCGATGCGAAAGGCAAAATCCGGCAGGCCGTCGTCCAGCGCTGCCTTGAAAAACATCCACTGGTAAGGCATCCAGGCCGCACCGTTCCAGTAACCGTCGTGCCGGTAATAAGGGGCGCTCCGATCTACAGTCGACAGGCCGCAGTCAGTCCACAGGCGGGTGTCGTCCTGCAGTTTGGCCCAAAGTTCCGCAGCCTGGGCGGAGGTACAGGCACCGGCAAACAGCGGCGACGCCCCGCCCAGGCCCATATTGAAGTTAACGCCGTGTTCGTCCCGCAGCAGCCCAGTCGGCTGCCCAGCCTGGTCGTGGAGCACATAGCCAAAGTAGCCAGCCCTCTCGTCCCAGGCGTAGCGCTGCAGCGCCGCTGTGAAACGGCTGGCATCCGCCTGCCAGCGGGCGGCCTCATCGGTGTGGTCCAGCAAGCCAGCTGTGTAGGCCAAGATACGGGCGCAGCGGATCGCATGGGCGGTGGTGACCACCGGCGTGCACACCGCTTGCAGGTGACGCTGGCGGACTTCCTTCTGCGGCGGGTAGTCGTCCCAACCACCGGAATTGTAAAAGTAATCCCAGGGACGCAGCAGCCCGCTGCCCAGGCTGGCGGTGGTTGAACCACCGGCCTGCCCGCTGACAAAGGCGTAATATTGCCGAAGCGAGGGGTAACAGGCGGCGGCCAGGTCCCGGCTGCCGGTACGGTTGAGCAATTCAGCGAATAGATAGAACTGGGTAGGTACCAGCGAGCCGTGGAACAAAAAAGCGGCCTCGTCGTCTCCTTCGGGCGTGAGGTAGGTGTTCAGGCAGTCGTAGGCGCGGCGCAGTGAATACTGAGCCAGCCCGATGCCGATGAAGCCGGAATCCCAGGTGTACAGGCTATCCCACCAGCGGCCGGGGGTATTGTGGCGGATGTACTGGCGGCGGGTATACACCGGATAGACCACATTGGTGCACAGCGTCGCCTGCATGAGCTGCTGCCCCAGCCGGTAGGGTTCACCTTCCGGCAAGATTGTGTCTGGGCGCAATGCCCGGGCCGCCTGCTGCCAGACGGATTCGAAGCCGCCAACCCGGGCTGCCAGTTCCCGGCAGCGGGCGGCCGCCAAAGCTGGCGTGGCGGCACAGCACACCGCGCCATACAGCACCCGAGTCTCGCCGGGGGCGAGTGGCACAGGGCGGTAAAACACATCGGTGTAATGGCCACGGCCGTTGCCGCGCAGCGTGGCGTTCACATGATCCTGCACGGTGTAGCGCAAGAACACATCCAGCTCGTCATTTTCGATCTGGCGCAGCTCCACATCACCCGGCCCCCACAGCAGACCATAACATTCCCGGATGTGGGGGTATTGCAGCGTGAGGAACCGCTCGTCCGGGTATGGTGTCAGGACTGGGCACGCCCCGCTGCCCCGCGGCGTAACGGCAAAACCAGCCCTCCGGGTCTCCTCGCAGAGCACCAGACAGTCCAGTTTGGCATCGCCGCAGCCAGCGGCAGTGAGGGTCAGCGCCGCCGGTCCCGCAGGCAGCGGGTGGTCCAGCGCCACCCAGGCCAAAGCAGGCTCGGTGGCAGGTGGCAGCGACAGCGTACTGCCGCCCGACACGGTAAACACGGCGGCTTCGGAGCAAGGGTTCACATACCGCACCCCCAGGCAGGGGCAGGCGACCGATGCGGGCAGCGAAAAGGTGTACCGCACGGTGTCTCCGCAGCCGTTGGGGCGCCGGTGGCCCCAGCGATCGCACCCGCCTGCGCCGCCAAAGCCCTGCCCCACACCGTAGCCAACCACAAAATCAGGCACGGCTTCCTCGGCGCGGCGCAAGCCGTCGAAATTCAGTTGGTCCAGCGGGCGCGGGACAGCAAACTGCAACTCGTCATAGTCCCGGGCCAGGCAGAAGGCCGCGCCCTCGGGCAACGCGATGTGTGCGCCGCGGATTTCGAAGCGGCCACCGCTGGGGGTGGGGTCCCAGGCACTGGCCATGTAGTGGAGCACCAGATTTTGTGGCGCGTCGGTGTGGTTGCACAATTCGGCGCGGATCAGCCGGGCATCGGGGCCCAGGGGGGCGAACGAGATATCGGCATACACTCTGTCCTGCCATTCCAGCTCGTGGCGCAGGGTATAGCAACTCAGGTCAGGCGCCGCGGCCCAGGGGTGGTAGCCGCTTTCAAAGGTGACGTTGGGCACGTCCACCCGGCGGCGGTAGTACCCGGGGAAAACGGCCAGGTCAAACCGCACGCCGTCGTTGGCCGCCGGAATGTGGGAAATGCCGCTGTACTTTTTGGTGTAGGGACCCCAGGCGGGCAGCGTGAGGTCGTGGGATTTGAACGGGGGTTTGGGTTTCATGCAAAGACCTCCTGGCATCTGGGCAAGTGCCGATTGTGACGCGTGCAAAACGGACTGCGTCAAGCGTTATGAACGTGCTGTCGGCATCCCCAGATTGCGGCGAAAGGCTTTGTTTTGTTCGTCTTGGCAGGCCGCGTAACACCCGTTCGTCAAGGCAGGCAGCGCGGTTTTGATGAACCCTGCCCAACTCTCGGCTTCGTGCTGCACCAGAATAGGGTAAAAATAAACGCTGTTCTTTTCGGCAGCCGCCTGATCGCCGGGGGCGTCGCCCACCATCAGGATGTGATCGGGTGCGTAGCCTTTCGCTTTCAGTTGGGCGATGCAGGCCGCCTTGGAACCGGCATCCTGGCAGCAGAGCACATCCACCGAGGCAAGCAGACGGCAGCGGGCCCACTCCTCTTCGACGGCTTCGCGGTTGGCGCTGGACACCACCGCCACGTCCGCCGCGGCATGGGCGGCGGCCAGGGCCTCGGCCACGCCGGGGAAGGGCTTCTTCGCGCTCTCGGGCAGCGCGTCGATGGCGGCATTGACGGCCTGCGACCAGGTCAATGCTTTGGCCAGCGCGGGGCCCCGAGCCGTCTTGGCTGCCTCGGCCAGTGCCGCGTTGGACAACTCCGGCGCAGACGCGGCCCAGGCGGTAAGTTCCTCCACCCCCGCGATGGGGGTGTACCAGGCATTGGTCTCCCCCAGGAATTCGGCCAGCGCCTTGAACCGGTTGATACCCCTGGTCATCGAATAGAGGTTGATCTCGTTCCAGCGCTTCAAAAGCGGCCCGGACCAGGCTTCGAGCCCCCATTCCCGGACCAGGCAGGGGCCGAAGCAGCGGATGTGCTTGACATCCATCGTGTCCATCGCGCAGCCGTCCGAGTCCACGCAGACAAGGGAGTCGCGTTGTTTGGCAAAATCCTGTAACGTCATCATGGCGAAGCCTCCTCACAGCCGGGTGTCCCAGCGGCCGCAGAACACACTGTCGTCGGCGGTGCCGCGGAAAGCGCTGCGGCCGGTGATCTTTTCGATAGCCGCGCGGATATGGGTGCGGTTGGGCGCGTAGGCGTTGATGAAGGTGTGCACCTGGGGCATGTCGATCAGGTGGTTGGTGTAGTTCAGGCTCATGGCGACGGTGGGGACCTCCTCGTTGTACCAGGGCAGTTCCAGGCTGTGGTTGCAGCTCCAGCGAACCCGGACGTTGTTTTCCTGCGCATAGCCCTTGACGTTGAGCACAATGAGCGCCCAATCGTGGTTTTTGACAAAGTCCGCCCGCGGACTGTGGGCCAGCATCCTGACAAAGTTCATCGGCGAGACGCCATTCTCGATTTCTAGCGCGTGGAAATTGGGGCAGACATCCACTTCGAACCCGGCGCGTTCCAGCTCCTCGATGACGACCTGTTTGGTGGGGTCGCCCTTGTAGCCCTTGGTCGTGGGGGTAGAGCCGACATAGACCAGGAACACCCGCTTTTTCGCCTGTGGGTCGACGGGCAGGTTGCCGCGGGTATCCTTGACCAGCGTGATGCAACTGTCGGCCGCGGCGGCGGTGCAGGCCCTGTGCTCGGCGCAGCCGATGCAGTCGAGGGCGCTCTCTGCCGGCATGCGCCGTTCGTTGAGGCGCAGCCTGGCCTTGAGGCCCAGAATGCGGTGCAGCGCGTCGGACAGGCGCGTCTCGGTCAGGTCGCCGCGCTCGTAGGCTGCGCGCAGGAAAGAAATGTCCTCGTCGATGTCGTTGGCGAACAGGAACATATCGCAGCCGGCGATGATGGCGCCGGGCACGGCGTCCCGTCGCCGGGCCATGGCGGTCATGCCCACCATATGGGAGGCGTCGGTAATGACGACGCCGTTAAAGCCAAGTTCCTCCCGCAGCAAGTCGGTAATCAGCTCGGGCGCAAGGGTCGCGGGCAGGATGTCCTTATCCTGGATACCGGGGCGCAGCTTGCGGGACATGGCGGGCAGCGCAATGTGGCCGACCATGACCGCCTCGGCGCCGTCGTTGATGAGGGTACGGTAGACTTTGCCGAAACTGGCTTCCCAATCCTCAACGCTCAAGGAATTGACGCCCATGACGAGGTGCTGGTCCAGCTCCTCGACGCCGTCGCCGGGGAAATGTTTGATGGTGCAGGCCATGTTGGGGTTGGCGTCCTTGACGCCGCGGATGTAGGCCCGCGCGTTGGCGATGACCTTGTCTGGATCGGAACCGAAGCTGCGGGTGTTGACAATGGTGTTGCGCCAGTTCTTATACACGTCCACCACGGGGTTGAACATCCAGTTGGCGCCCACGGCGCTGGCCTCGCGCCCTGCGACCAGGCCCACATGGTAGGCGTTTTCGGTGCCCGCACCGGCGCCGCACTCGGCCGCCGTGGCCACAAAGGTTCCTTCGGGCGCAGCGCCGTTGCCGCCGTCATCGCAGTTGGCCGCGATGAGCAGCGGCAGCTTGCTGTGCTTCTGGAAGGCAGCCAGTTGCCTGTAAATATCCGCCTTGCCGCCGCCGTTTTGCCAGCGAAGGCCGCCCATGTGGGACTGGGCCAGCAGCGCCTCGATCTGGTTTTCGCCAAAGCCCGGCCGGGCTTGCAGGATGACAAACAACTGGCCGAGCTTTTCATCCAGCGTCATGTTGGCGATGGATTCCTCCACCCAGCGGATCTGATCGTCGGTGAGAAAAAACGGTTTGGCTTTGAGATTGACCATGTGGGGTTCCTCCTGTTACAAATGGAAGAGTTGCCGGGCGTTTTCCCGGCAGATTTTTTCATAGGCGGTGCGACTGAGCCGGCCGTCGGCCACCGCCCGGTCCAAAAAGCGGCCCAGTGGGAATACCTGGTGCCGGTTGAGGGTGTCGGTGCCGTAGAGCAGGCGGTCCTGCCAGGTTTCCAAAAACGCCAGCCCGAAAGCTTCATCCCGCAAAATCGCGCAGGAGGCGCTGAACGCGCTCAGGTCGGCATACAGGTTCGGGCAGGCCGCCAGCAGAACGGGTACCCGGCCGCCGGGGGTCACCGGGCCGCGGCCCATGCGGCTGCGGGCGTCGTTGCCTTGGCGGGGGCAATCGCCGGAAATTTCCAGCCAGAACAGTTGGCTGTGGCCCAGCAGGCGCAGCCCCGGGTGGCGGCGCAGCGTCTGCTCCAGCAGCGGCAGGCCGGGGCGGTCGCAGACGCCGTATTGATAGCCGGGTTCGGGGCTCATATGGATGGTCACGGGCAGCCCCAGGGTTTCGGCGGCGGCAAACACCGCTTCCAGCCGGGGGCTGTCTATCCACTCGTTGACAGCCAGCTCCCCGATGCCCACGGCACCCCGACCCTTACATCCGGCCAGCACACCGGCCACCGCCTCGGGCGGCGTATCAGCTTCGATGTTGGCCATCCATCCCAGGCGGCCGGGGTGGGCGGCAGCCATACGGCAGCAGGCGTCGTTGCCGGTTTCGGGGTCACGGGTGCCGCTGCTCATCACCAGCGCCCGGCCGATCCCCTGGCTTTCCAGGTGGGCGAGCAGTTCCGGCGGCTCAGCCAGGTAACAGTCCTCAGGGTTACGGGGGCTAGGGCGACGGGGCTGCCGGTGCAGCGCCGCGTGAATATGTATGTCGATCTTTTGCATGCAAAGTGCCTCTTTCTCGTCTTGTGCGGGTGCAGGGATCTACCAACCGAACACGCCAGTACCGCCCGCCCGGGGCTCGGCCATAGCAGGAGCCGGAGTGTCCAAACGCAGCACACGGCCGGTGGTTCGGGCGGATTCCCAGGCGGGCAGGCCGGAGCCGTTGGGGTCGCCGGTGCGGGCAAAGTTGATGAGGTAGCCGACCATCGCATCGGACAGCGCGCGGTCGGCTTCGGTGAAGGGCCGCCAGCCATTGGCCAGCGTGCCGAACCAGTACCACAGGTCGGCGCTGTGCCAGGCGCCCTTATCATCGCCGGGCAATGGATGGCTAAAGTACCAGGCGTAGCTGGGTACGGGCTGGCGGCAGCACCATGCGAGCGCATCGGCGGCCAGTTCGGGGCGCATATCCTCGCTGTTGCCGCCAGCCAGGTAGGGCACGGCCAGGGTGGGGCCGCCCGCCGGGAACAGGGCGTTGTCCCACACCGGGCCCATGTGCGCCATGACCGCCCCGAACCCCTGCGCGCCGAAGCATCGGTTGAGGGCGTCGAACAGCGCCCGGACCGGCAGCGCCCGCAGTTCATCCAGGCTGGCGGCGCCGGCGGCCTCGCGCCAGGCGGTCCAGAAATCGTACTGGCTCTCCATACGGCGGTCGCCTGCAAACAGCACTGAGGGTTCCCCACCGCCGCTGGACATCACCGCGCGGCGCACAAGCGGCGCGGTGGCGGTTGTCGAGCAGAGCATCTGCACGCTGCGGGCCCCGGCGCTCTGGCCCATGAGCGTGATGTTGCCCGGGTCGCCGCCGAAGGCCGCGATGTTGTCGTGCACCCACTGCACCGCGCATAACTGGTCGTACAAGCCGTAGTTGCCGGTGTGACCGGCCTCGGCGGCCAGCTCCGGCAGGCAGGCGTAGCCCAGCGGCCCCAGCCGGTAGTTGACCGTGACGGCCACCACCCCTGCGCGGGTCCAGGCGGGTTCGTCAAAGCATTTGTCCCAGCCGGAACCGCCTAAAAATGCCCCGCCATGGAGGTAGACAATGACCGGGGCGTTCCTGGCATCGTCGGGGGCCCAGATGTTCAAAAACAGGCAGTCCTCTGCGTAGGTGTAGAGCAGGCCTTCGCGAAATTCATGGTAGTAAAACGGGTCGCGGCCGTTTTGCGCTTCGGGTACAAAGGCGCTTTGCTGCATCGCGTTGGGGCCGAAATGGTCGGCCCGGTAGCAGCCGTCCCACCGGGTGACGGGCACGGGGTACTGCCACCGCCCCGCCGTGGCGTAGCGGATGCCCTTGTAGGCCGTAACGCCCGGCATGCGCGCCGGGACGCCGGCGATGGGGCCGCAGGGGGTCTGGCGGGTCATTGCGCTTCCTCCTTGTTCGGTTTGGGGATGGCGTTAAGTTTCCGGTTCAGTTCCTTGACAAAATCCTCGGTGAACTGGCTGGACATGCGGTTGATGATGCGCAGCAGGCTCATCCGCGGCATCGAGAGTCCCCGCGGGTCGCCGGTGATCTTGGGCACTTGCTGTTCGAGCAGGGCCCAGGCTTCGGGGCAGGCTTTCAGGTCGCCCATCTCGTCCATGATGGAGAACCGGTCCGCCGGGAAGAGGTCCTCCGCCCCCTGTTCGAGCGTAAACCAGTTTTCGACGTTGAAGCCGGGATTGGGGTTATCGTAGAGATAGCTTTTTTCGGGTTCGGCCACCCGGGTCAGGGTCATCTCGTCGCGCAGGTCCCCGGCAGTGACGGTGACGGTGTTTTCGCCCCAGCGCAGGGGCAGGTTGTCAAACACAAAGACCTTGTCGCCCGACCGGGTGACTATCTCCTGCCCATTGAGCGAGAGGGTCACTTCCGGTACATTGGCATAAACCTTGACGGCAGTGGTTTCGCCGCAGCGGCGGACATAGCGCCGCCCGCACAGGTGGACGAAGGGAGTGCCGGACCACCAGGCCTTGTAATAGTAGAAGGCATCCTTGCGGGTCTTTCGGTCGTAGGTGACCAGCCCCTTGCAATTCAGCCCCTTCATGTCGCCCACCTGGCGGATGCCACTGGCGAAGTCGAACATATTCCACACAAAGCTGCCCCAGACAAAGTTCCGGGCGCGGAAAGCCGGGTAGGCGGCTTCGTGGTAGCGGCACTGAAATTCCTCCGAGTAATCGCCCACCTGAGGGTCGTCGCGGTGCAGATTCACCGAGCAGTCGGCGCCGTATTCGGAGATACCTACCGGCACGGTGGGGTTGTCGGCGTGGAATCTGTCCAAAAACGGACCGTAATCGGTCAGTTTTCCGTAATACCAGCCATAGTAGATGTTGTACCCCACCATGTCGGTGATCTGGTTAAGCTGACTGTTGTTGCGCACGCAGTAAAGGTTGGCCAGCGTGGTGGGACGGGTGGGGTCGAGGACGTGGGCCAGATCGTTGAGCTCGGCCACCTTGCGGTACATCTCGATGGATTCGCCATGAATCGCGATCTCGTTTTCGACCCCCCAGAAGCAGATGGACGGATGGTGCCTGCACTGCAAGATCAGTTCGGTGAGCTGCTGCTTGGCGTTTTCGAACAGCGGTTCATTGCCGTCGGGCAGCGCCAGCAGCGGAATCTCGGCCCAAACCACGAGGCCGGCGCGGTCGCACAGGTCATAGGTAGCCGCCGGGTGCTGGTAGTGGGACAGGCGCACGGCGTTGGCCCCCAACTCGGTAATGAGGGCGATGTCCTCAGCTTGGTCGGCCTCAGTGACGGCGCAGGCACAGCCCGCCCGGTCCTGGTGCTTGGCCACACCGCAGACAGTCAGGTGCTGGCCGTTGAGGAAAAAGCCCCTGTCTGCCGTCATCTCAATTTTGCGGAAGCCGAAGGGCAGCGACACTTCGTCCAGGCAAATCCCGTCCCGCAGCAGCCGGGCGGTGCAGCGGTACAGGTGCGGGTCCTTCCGGCCGTTCCACAAATGGGGGTTGGCCACCCGCAGCAGCGCGGTCGGGGCGGCGGCCGGGCACAGGGCCTCAGCACACAGAGTATCACCGTCCCACAGGGCATATGCCACCTGTGCGCCCGTCAAGTCCCCGGCCAGCCGGGCTTTGAGGGTGACGGTGCCGTCCGCCATGGCGGTAAGCTCCACGCCGCAGGTGCCGTAGTACAACAGGTCAAAGTGGGTGTCGTCAGTCTCGATGAGGCTGACAGGCCGGTAGATGCCGCCGTAGTTGTTGAAGTCGCCGCCGGTTGGGATCCAGCTCCCGTCGCGCGTGTTGTCAGTCAGGACCAGCAGTTCGTTTTCGCCCGGGCGGGCCGCGCCGGACGCATCCAGGCAAAAGCGAGAATATCCGCCCTTGTGCTGCCCCAGGCACTGGCCGTTGAGCCAGACCCGGGCCAAGCCGCCCACCGCCTCGAAGCAGAAAAACAGCGCCCGGCCGGGCCGGGGGGCAAGCGGCAGGGTGCATCGGTAGGCCCGAGGGCCGGCCTCACTGGGGATATCCCGGTTCCAGACATGGGGCAGTGCCACCGGCTGCCAGTCGCAGCAGACCGGCAGGGCGGCGGTATCATTCAAAGGTTCGCAGACGGCATACTGCCAGCCGTCGGTCAAAGGTGTGATGGTACGCATGGGGTGCCTCCTTTACGGGTTCGGTATGGGTTGCATGGTACGGGCCAGCCAGTCGAGCAGGGCCGGCATGTATTGGGCCATCTGGCCGATGGGGGTGTGCCCTGCGCCGTCCAGCGTGACCAGGGTGTGCGGCACGCCGGCCTTCTCAAAGCCTTCCTGCAGGGCGGCTTCCCGCGCATAGGGAACCAGCGGGTCGGCCGTGCCGTGTACCGACACCACGGGCGGGAAGTTTTGCAGCGGCGGCAACGGGTCAGGCACACCCCACAAATTGGCGAACAGCCGGTACTGATCGCCAGGGTGGTCGGCAATGGCATAAAACCCCGCCATAGAGCCGGCGCTGCCGCCCATCAAGGCAACGCGGCCAGCGTCTAAGCCGTGGTCCGCGCCGTGGCGGGTCAGCCAGAAGTATAGTTCATGTACTGCCTGTCCAGCCGTGCGGGCAGCCCGCAGTTCCTCCCCTTGGGCTTGCATCTGTTCCGTGCTGTCATACTGGGGGTAATCCGGTGAGAGTACCGCATACCCAGCCCCGGTCAGAGTTTTCGCAAAGCGGGAAATGTAGGCCTGGCGTTTATCGTTGGGTTCGACAAAGCCACCGCCATGCACAAAGATAACCACCGGCAGGCAGGCGCTCTGGTCGTCTATTTCGGCGCGGATCAAGTCGGCTGCCAGTGTGACCGGTTGGCCAAACAGGTTGGGCATGGTGCAAAAAGGCAGCTCTTCCACCGTCATACCGGAATAGTCAGGGCGATAGCGGCGATACTGTGCCTCGGGATTTTTGCCCATGGGGAAAACACCTCCTAAAAATCGGGCGCCTGCGGGAACCACCCGCAGACGCCTTGGGTTTGATTCAATTAAGCCGGTCAGCGCTGCTGGTACAGGGCATAGGCATCCGCCATATACTGGGTAGCGGTTTCCAGGCCCATGCCGTTGAGGCCGTTGACATAGGATTCCCAATCGGTATCCAAGCTAGCCTGCCCGGTGATGAACTGAATGTACATTTCCTGCACATAGGTGGTGATGTCGTTCATCAACATGGTGTAGTCGCTCTGTACATCGGCGGCCACGCTCAGCCGCGGGATATTCACACCCCAGTCGGCGTCCAGCCAGCGCTCCCGCGCCACTGCCTGCTCCGGCAAGGTGGTGACCATCGGGACGTAGGAATCTTCCCGGATCTGGTTGCAGAAGCCGTACATCGGAATGGAGAATTCCAGGATGGCCTGGGCCGGGGTCTTGCCGTCAGGGTTGTTCATAATGGTATCGGTGTACTGCTTGGTGCCGTCATCGTTGACGGTGTAGCTTTCGCCCTCAATGCCCCAGCCCAGCAAAAGCTGACCTTCCTCCGAGTAGAAGAAGTCGATGAACTGGGTGGCCAGAACCGGGTCCTCGCAGGCGGAGGTGATGGCCGCCTGTCCGCCGGAGTAGTACACGCCGTCCGCCATCGGGAAAGAGGGACGGTCGCCCTCATTGAGCACAGGCCAGGTGGCGCCCTCAAAGGTGAAATCGGGGTTGGTCTCCCGGGCGGCGGAGGTGATGTTCAGGATGTGGTAGTTGAGCTGCAAGCTGCCTGCGATGCTGCGACCGTCGGTGAGTTTGGCGTTCATCGCTGTACCGTCGTTGGACATGAACTCAGGGTCGATCAGTCCGGCGTTATACCACTCGTTGAGCTTGGTCAGGTATTCCTTGAAGTTGTCGGTGGCAGGGCCGTAGACCACTTCGCCGGTCTCGTCGTCCAGGCAGAAGCCCTGGGAGGTCTTGTAGGCAGGCAACAGCATATCAAACCAGACGCTGCCGTCCCGGTTTTTGCCGGTGGTCAGCGGATACTCGACGGTGGGGTCCTGCTCCTTGATGGTGGTCATCACGTTGGTCCAGTCGTCCACCGTGACCGGGGCTTCCAGGTTGTACTTTTCCAGCAGGTCGGCGCGGATAGCCGGGCCGCCGGAGATGGGCAGGTTTTGGTTGAAGCCGTACATGGCCAGCATGTGGCCGTTGTCAGCGGTGCCCTCCAGCTTGTATTCTTCATTGGTTTCCAGCAGGGCCAGGTAGTTGGGGGCGTACTGGCGGATATAGGAATCCATGTCCAGCAAAATGCCCGAATCCACCATCTGGTCCAGCGTCATGGGGGTAGAGTTAAAGTCCCACATAATGATGTCGGGGTATTCGCCCGAGGCGATCATCAGGTTGAACTGGTCGGCCTCGCTGCCCACTGCCGGCATGATGAACTCAATGTCCACACCCAGGATTTCTTCCGCTTTCTGGAAGCCCTTGATGTTGTTCCAGTCGCCGGCAGCACCGCTGGTGGCGTCCCGCATATACACGGTAATGGTCTTGTCGCCGTCAGCCAGCGGGTAGGTGGCCTGAACGGGTTCCACCTCGGTGGACGCCGCCTCGCTGGTGGCGCCCTGCTCTGCGCCGGATTCGGCGTTCCCGCCCGTGCTGTCGGAGCTTGCGCCCCCGCAGCCTGTCAGGCAGCCGACCGCCATCGCGCCCGCCAGCGCCAGGGGAAGAATACGGTTTTTGCATTTCATCTTGTGGTTCTCTCCTTTACCAAATGGCTTTGAGTTCGGCGCGGCGGGTCCGCCGCGCCTTGGCTGCCTTTATTATGCGGCCCGGCGGCGGTTTTGTATAGCGGCAAGTTTTTGGATTGCGCCGCCCTTTTTCGCTTTGTGCCGTTTTTTGGCATCCGGCTTTTTTTTGGTTCGGGCGGCAAGTTTTGCGGCATGCACGCTGTATCATTTATTTTTTGATCAAAAAACTCCTGGTGGGCGAGCCGCCCGCCGGGACAAACTCAGCGTGCCTGGTACAGTTCGTACGCTTCGCGTTCATACTCGAGCGCATTTTCCAGCCCCATACCGTTGACGGTGTTTACATAATTTTCCCAATCGGCGTCCAGGTCGGCCTGGCCGGTGATGAACTGGATGTACATTTCCTGCACATAGGTAGTAATATCGTTCATAATCATGCTGTAGTCGTTCTGGTTTTCACTGGCGACGGTCAACTTCGGCATATTCCGGCTCAAATCGGCGTCCAACCAGGTATCACGCGCGGCGGCCTGCTCGGGCAGGGTGGTGGCCATCTGCACATAGGAATCGTTGAGGATCACGTCAGAGAAGTTGTACAGCGGGATCGCGTATTCCAGAATGGCTTCCTGCGGGGTCTTGCCGTCGGGGTTGTTCATGATGTTGTCAGTGTACTGCTTGGTGCCGTCTTCGTTGACGGTGTAGCTTTCGCCCTCGATGCCCCAGCACAACAGGTCGTTGCCCTCTTCAGAATAGAAGTAGTCCAGCACCTGGGTGGCCAGGACCGGGTCCTCGCAGGCGGTGGTGACCGCCGCCTGGCTGCCGGAATAGTACTGCCCGCCGTTGATGAAGATGAGTTTGGGCTCCTCGCCTTCTTCCAGCACCGGCCAGGGGCAGCCCACAAATTCAAAGTTGGGGTTGGTTTCCCGCGCGGCGTTTGTGATGTTGGCGATGTGGTAGGACAACATCAGGTTACCAGCCACGCTGCGCCCGTCGGTGAGCTTGGCGTTCATCGCGGTACCGTCGTTGGCCATAAACTCGGGGTCGATCAGCCCGGCGTTGTACCAGTCGTTGAGCTGACGCAAGTAACTGCGGAAGTTTTCGGTCACAGGGCCATAGACCACCTCGCCGGTAGCGGGGTCCAGGCACCAACTGTTGGAGGTATCATAGGTGGAAAGCAGCAGTTCAAACCAGACGCTGCCGTCCCGGTTTTGGCCGGTGGTCAGCGGGTAGGCGTGACCGTTTTCCTTCATCACGGTCAGCACGTTGGTCCAATCGTCCACCGTGGCAGGCATTTCCAGGCCGTATTCTTTCAGCAGGTCAGCGCGGATGGCCGGACCGCTGGAGACCGGCGCACGGCCGGAGAATGAGTACAGCGCCATGTATTCACCGCTGTCGGCGGTGCCTTCTTTGCGGAAAGTCTCGTTGCCCTCCAGCACCTTAAGATAGTTGGGCGCGTAGGTGCGGATCAGTTCGTCCATGTTCAGCAGCACGCCGGCATCCACCAACTGTTCCAGATTCATCGCACTGGAGCGGAAGTCCCACAAGATCACATCAGGGTATTCGCCTGAAGCGATCATCAGGTTGAACTGGTCAGACTCGCTGCCCACCGCTGGCATAATGAACTCGATGTTGACCCCGAGCTTTTCCTCCGCCGCCTGGAACGCCTTGATGTTGTTCCAGTCGCTCACGGCGCCGCTGGTGGCATCCTTCATATAGACGGTGATGGTCTTGTCGCCGTCGGCCAGCGGGTAGCTGGCCTGTACCGGCTCACCGGTGGCCGTCTCGGTGGTGGCGGCGCCGGCTGTGCTGTCAGCCGTCTGGCTGCCGGCCTCGCTGCCGGCGCTGCCGCCGCAGCCGGCCAGGCAGCTTGCCGCCATGGCCCCCGCCAACGCCAGGGAAAGGAACTGTTTCCGTTTCATATTGCTTCTCTCCTTGTTCGTAACCGTATGATTTGCGGCGCGGCGGCACCGCCGCGCCCGGATTGCCTCTATTATGCGGCGCAGCGATGGTTTTGTATAGCGGCAAGTTTTTGGATTGCGTCCCCTTTTTTCCCTTCCTTGCGGGCAGCCATTTTTTTACCTGATGGTGCAATTTTTCGGAATGCGCGCTGTACCGCTGTTATTTCTGCCCACTTTCGCGGTATTGGGTGGGGGTGATGCCCTCCACTTTTTTGAAAATGCGGGTAAAGGTGTTGCCGCTGGCGTAACCCACCCGGGTGGCGATCTCGCCCATAGGCAGGTTGGTGGTGCGAATCAGTTCCTTGGCGTGGTCGATGCGCAGGCGGGTCAGGTAATTTAAGAAGGTGTCGCCCACATTTTCTTTGAAGAAGGTGGACAGGTAGCTCGAAGTGATGTAGAAGTGGTCCGCCACATAGGACAGTGTCAGGTCGCTGTTGGCGTACTCCTGCCGCAAAAAGGCAAGGATCTGATCGGTAAGCTGGGCGGCGTGGGTCTTTTGGTTGTTCTGGACAGCCTGACACAACTGCCGGGTCACCTGCTCAACCGTGGCCTCCATCTCTGCGGAGGTCTGCTGCACAAACAGCACGGCCAGCGGGTCGGCGCCGTCCGGCAGCAGCGGGGTGCCGTCCTCCGGCGTGTAGGCGCCGGTGATGACGTTCAGCAACCCCACATAGTACCCTCGCAGCGTGTGCGGCGCCAGGGCCTGACCTTCGACGCCGTGGTGGTAGCGGTTTTGCAGCAGCTCCAGCGCCCGGTCCGCGTCACCGGTGGCGACATAGTTGCGCAGTGGGGTGGCGATCTCGTCCAGGCTCTGTTCCACCCGCACGGGCGGCTGGCGGCTGAGCAGCGTGACCTCGCCGCCGGGGCGGGCAGGTTTGGTCTGAGCCGCCGTGTAGTAGGCGTGGGGTACCCGGCGGATATCCGCTGCGATGCGGCTGAGGGTGATCTCCACCATGCGGGAGAACTCGCTGCGCAGGCTGTCGGCCAGCGCCTGCATGGCAGCCGCGGCCCGCGCTTCAAAATCCTCGGCGTCGCTGTTAAGAATGACCACCAGCATATCACTCTGCACCCCCACCGTGGCGTAGGGAATGGCAGGCGGCATCAGCTTGACCAGTTGTTCTTTGGCAATGACGTTGACGATGGCCTGCTCCTCAAACTCCTCGGTCTCGGGCTGGCGGATCACCGCCACGGCGAACCGCTGGTACGGCAGCAGGATTCCCATATCGGCCAGCGTCCGGGCGTAGCCTTCGTAGTCGGTGACGGCGTTGCGCAAAAGTTGCAGCAGCATTCCCTCCTGAATGCGGGGCATCTCGTCCTGGAGCAGATTGCGTACCACCCCCATTGAGGCGGACAGGTCCTGCACCGACCGCTCGATGAAATGGAACTCGTTTTCGTCGCTGTCGGCCTGTTCCCGCAGCAAGCCGGATTGGCGGCGCAGCGCATCCAGCAGATGCTGCAGCGGGCGGTAGTTGCGGCGAGACAGCAGGTATGCCGCCGCGATACCGATGGCCAGCACCAGCGCAAAGACACCCAGGCTTACATTGCGGGTAAAGCGCAGCCGGGGCACCACGGCGTGCTGAGGCTGGATGGACAGATAGCGCCACCCGTTGAGAGCGGACTTTGCCACCGAGACGGTGTATTGGGCTCCGCCGATGGAAAGGAAGCCTTCGCCCTGGTCAATGGCTGCCGCCACGCTGTCCTGCAGCGCCTCATCGCCGGTGCTGACGATGACCTGGCCGTTTTCATCCAGCAGGCAAACCAACCCGGCCTGCAGTTCCTGCATGTCGGCAATATTGCGGAACAGTCCGTCGGTGTCGATCAGCAGGCAGATGGTGCCGTTTTCCGCGCGGCCGGTACTCCAAAGCGGTACCGAGTGCAGCATGACCAGCGCGCTGCTTGCACCGTCGCGCAGTACGGCATAGCGGCAGAACTGCCGGGGTTCCAGCAGCAGTTGCTGCAGTTGGCGGTTGAGTTCCCAACTGTCCATACGGATGACCTGCGCGCTGACCCCCGAATCGGCGCTGCGGGCGCTGATCAGGTAGTCGTAGTTGATGGAATACACAAAACACTCGCACAGATCCCGGTAGGTGGCCGCGTAGCCGCCGAGGTAGCGGGACAGGTGCCAAATCTCCATCTGCAATTCGCTGCCGGACAGATCATCTCGCATCAGAAAATCGCTGATGGTTTGGTCGTTCTGCATATCCAGTGCAAACTGCTGCAAGCTTTGCAGCTTTTCGTCTACCATCATCTGGGCCTGAACCAACACGGCGTTCTGGTAGCTCAGGTTTTCCTGGCGCAGCAGTTGGCGGGCATACAGATAATTGAAAAGCAATGTAGCAAATGGCAGCACCAGCATGGCCAAAAAGCTGGCCAGCAGCCGGTTGAACACCGGTCCGCTGTGGGAACGCCGCAGCCAGACCGCCCAGGTAGTGAAAATGCGCATGAGGTCTTCTCCTTTTCGATTCAGGACCGCCGCAGCGGCGTCCGCCTGACGGTTTTCGCACAGGGGCCGGGGCAGTTTCATTACGTTTCAGTATACCAAACCTTCCCGGCATAAACCAGTGCCCGCCGGATTTTCCGCCCGCCCGGAAAACGCCAAAAAGCCGTACCGGCAAACCGGAACGGCTTTGGGGTGGGTTGGGTAACAATCAGCCCTTGACGGAACCAACCATCACACCCTTGACAAAATACTTCTGCAGGAAGGGGTAAAGGCAGAGAATCGGCAAGGTGGAGACCATGATGGTGGCGTACTTGATGGCGTCGGCTTTTTCCTGGGTCATGACGCCGCCTTCGCTGACAGCGGCCGCCGAACTTGCCACGATGATCTCACGGGTGATGAGGGCCAGAGGCCACTTGGTACGGTCGTTGGGCATGTACAGCATCTCGTTGAACCAACTGTTCCAGTGGGTGACGCCGTAGAACAGCACCATGACCGCCAGCGTAGCGCCGCTGACCGGCAAAATGATGCGGGTAAAGATGGTCCAGTAGTTGGCGCCGTCCAGCTTGGCGCTTTCCTCCAGCGCTTCGGGCACTGATTCAAACTGGGTACGCATGACCATGAAGTTGAACACGCTGACCATGCCGGGCAGCAGTGCCGCGAAGCGGGTGTCCAGCAAATCCATGTTGCGGATGACCAGGTAGGTGGGGATCATGCCGCCGTTAAAAAACATCGTGAAAGTGATGAACAGTGTCAGCGGCTTTTTGAACAGCAGATCCCGGTGGGCCAATGCATAGGCTACCATGGCCGTAAGAACTACGTTAAGGATAGTTCCCACCACGGTGTACAGCAGTGTGTTGGCGTAGCCGGACCAGATCTCGGCGTCCTGGAACACTTCGGCGTAGGCGTCAAAGGTCAGCCCCTGCGGCCATAGCAAAATACCCTTGGCCGCCGCCACGATCGTGGGATCGGTGATGGAGGCGCAAGCCACATACCAGATCGGGTACAGGCAAACTAGGATCAACAGTGTGATGACGCTGTATGAAATGACGTTAAATGCAATGTCCTCCCGCGTGTAGCGGATGCGTTTTTTTGCGTGGATCATAGGTGCTCCTCCTTGCTCACCACAGGCTGGTTTCGGTCAGCTTGCGGCTGATCTTGTTCATCATGACCACCAGAATCAGGTTGATGACACTGTTGAACAGGCCGATGGCCGCCGCCGAACTGTAGTTGGCACTCAGAATGCCCTGGCGGTAGACGTAGGTGGAAATAATGTCGGCGGTCTCATAAGTGGCAGGGCTGTACAGGTTGAACACCTTTTCAAAGCCAATGCTCATCAGGTGGCCCACCCGCATCAGCAGGACCGTGACGATGGTGGGCAGGATGCTGGGCAGCGAAATGTAAATCATCTGCTGCACGCGGGAGGCGCCGTCCAGCCGGGCGGCCTCAAACTGCTGGATGTCGATGCTGGTCAGCGCCGCCAGGAAAATGATGCTGTTCCACCCGAAGGTCTGCCATACTTCCGAAGCCACGTAGACGGTGCGGAACCATTCCGGCTTAGTTAAAAAGGCGATGGGTTCGCCACCGAAGAAGGTGATGACCGTATTAAACAATCCGTCCAGGCTGGTGAAATCGATGACAAGGCCACAGATGACAATGAGACTGATAAAGTGGGGCAGATAGGTAATGGTCTGGGCCAGCCGCTTGAAAGGTTTGGAGCGAATTTCGTTGAGCACCAGTGCAAAGATGATGGGAATCGGGAATCCCCACACCAGTGTTTCCAGGCTGAGAAGCAGCGTGTTGCGCAGCAGGCGGACAAAGTAGGGTCCCTGGAAGAACCGGATGAACCATTGCAGGCCCACCCAGCCGCCGGAGAAGATGCCGTCCGTGATTTTGTAATCTGTGAAGGCGATGTACAAGCCCGCCATCGGTGCGTAACAGTACACGATGAAATAGATCAGTGCGGGCAACGCCATCAGATAAAGAATCCAGTTTTTGCGGAAGTCCTTGCGCAGCCGGGACCCGAAACTCTCCTTGTGCAGAGCCGGGGCTTTTGCTGCTTTCGCCGCCAAATGTGCCATGTGCCATTCCTCCTCATGTGTGGGTCGGCCGGGGACCGGCGCGTTCTGGTTTTCAATATAGCGGCGCGGGCAAACGGTGTCTATCGGCATGTTTTTGGATTCCCCTGCCCTGCTTTTTTTCTCGTTTCGGGGCAGGGTGCGATTTTTTGGACAGGTATTCCGTTTTTGGGGAATAGCCGTCTTGCCGCCGTTTTGTAGCCGTCTTGCCGCCGTTTTTCCTTGACAGGATGCCGTCCCTGTTTTTATAATAAAGGCAAACACGGCATTCCCCCGGGAACGTCGGCCAGGGACCCCCCTGCTCATTGGGGCGGGCCCTTGCGCCGGTGTTCCCGGGGGATTTTACTTTCGTCTGTTTCCAGGAGGGATTCTATGGCTCGTTCTCTCGACATGACCACCGGCCGTCCGCTGCCGCTGTTGCTGCGGTTCACGCTGCCCACACTGGCCGGTAATCTGCTGCACCAGGCTTACTCCATCACCGACAGTGTCGTTGTAGGGCAATTCCTTGGCCAGACCGCCCTGGCCAGCGTGGGGTGCACCTCCCCCATCGTGATGCTGTTGGCCGCCTTGATGATCGGCATCAATCTGGCGGTGGGCATCCTCATCAGCCAGTACTTTGGCCGGCGGGACTACAACGGCATCCGCCGGGCAATGATCAACAGCCTGTACCTCGGGTTGGCAATCTCGCTGATACTGGCTGTGGCTGGCGGCAGCCTGGCCGAACCCATTTTGCGGTGGATGGGTACACCGGACGGTCCGCTGCAAAACGCCGTAGTCTATCTGCGCATCAACTTTGTCACGGCGGTCTGTCCGCTGTTCTACTATCTGTTTTCCAGCATCTTCCGCGGCATGGGCGACAGCCGCACTGCCCTGTACTGCCTGGTGGTGGCGGCGCTGGGCAATGTAGGGCTGGATGTTCTGTTTGTGGCGGTGTTCCACTGGGGTGTGGCCGGAACCGCCTGGGCCACCGCCTTGGCCCAGGCCCTGTCGGCGGTGTTCGCGGCCATTCTGCTGTGGCGCCGCTTCCCCGAGATCCGCCCGCGGCGCGGCGATTGGCGGCTTGACCGCCGCCTGTTCGGCCGGATCACCGGCCTGGCCGTGCCCATTGCACTGCAATCGGCCTTCAACAACCTCGGCAACGTCATCGCCCAGAGCGGTATCAACAGCTTTGGCGAAACAGTCATGGCCGCCTACACCGCCGCCGGGCGCATTGGCTCGCTGGCCCTGATGCCGGTGGAAACGCTGGCCGGGTCACTGTCGGTGTACGCCGGGCAAAACCTTGGCGCCGGCTGGCCGGAGCGCATCCGCCAGGGCATCCGGGCCGCGCTGGTTTTGTGCCTGGGCACCAGCGTGGTGCTGGGTGCCGGGCTGCTGGCCGGCGGCGGGTGGCTGGCCCGGCTGTTTTTGACCACCCCCTCCCCCGCGGTGCTGGCCGTGGTACAGCGATATCTGCTGATCGCCGCGGTGCCAGGCTTTTTGGATGGCTTTATGCAGGTGTACCAGCAGGTACTGCGCGGAGTCAACCACCCCAACCAGGCGCTGGCCGGAGGTATCGTGCAACTGGCTGTGCGGGTGCTGCTGGTAGCCATCGGCGCCTGGGGGCTGCACAACCTGGACGTGGTCTGGTTGGCCTGGCCCCTGGCCTGGGCCGCCGGCAGTGTGCTTCCATTCTGGTTCTGCCGGCGCTATCTGAAAGCCGCCACGCAAGTGCCGTAACACAGCGAACTGGGCCAGGAGATCCTTTCCTGCGGCGGTTTTTGTTGTTTTCGCACGAAAGCTCCCCGCTGTGGCAGGACTTGCCAGAGCAGAAGTGGCTCGACTGTTTCCGGGTTTCTCTCGTGTAACTTTCAATGCTTTTGATGGTTCGGATACATCTTACTATGAAATGGTATAGCGCATTGAAACTTTCGCTTGCTTTTCCTTTCGCATTATGCCATACTGGTCTCAGTTTCAAAATTTTTGCATTTTTTCACTTTTGAAACTGGAGGCTTGCGCTATGAAATGGATCGATCGCCCACAGTATCTCCAGCGCCTGCTGGGATTACAGAACACCCCGGACATCAAGATCATCACCGGCATCCGCCGCTGCGGCAAGTCCTGCCTGCTGCGGGCCTTCCGGCAGCAGATCCAGCGGCAAGACCCGGCGGCCAACATCCTCTTTCTTGATTTCACCGATCTGGACTGGGAGGAACTGAAAGACTACCGTGCCCTGCATCGCTACGCCAAGGAGCACGTCAAAGAAGGCGTCTCCAACTATCTGCTGATCGACGAAGTCCAGCTTTGCCCGCACTTTGAGCTGGCGATCAACAGTCTGCACGCCGCCGGACAGTTTGATATTTACCTGACCGGCTCCAACGCCTTTCTGCTCAGCGGCGATCTGGCCACACTGTTCACCGGACGTTACATCGAGATTCCGGTCTTTCCCTTCAGTTTCGCCGAGTATTGCCGCTATTTTGAGGAAAAAAGCGATCTGCAGGCCGCCTTTGACGATTACGCTTTGCAAGGAGGCCTGGCCGGGTCCTATGCCTACCGCAGCGAACAGGACCGGGTCGCCTATATTCAGGAAGTATACCGAACCATCGTCACGCGGGACCTCGTGCAGAAATACCGCCTGCCGGACACCACCGTGCTGGAACATCTGAGCGAATACCTGATGGACAACATCAGCAACCTGACCTCTCCCAACCGGGTCAGTGATACGCTAACCGCCAACCAGATCACCACCAACCATGTCACGGTGGGGCGGTACATCAAATATCTGTGCAACGCCTTCGTGTTTTACGACACCAAGCGGTACGACATCAAAGGCCGGCGCTATCTGGAGACCGCCGACAAGTACTACCTGTGCGACACCGGCATCCGTTATGCGGTGCTGGGCCACCGCAATTTGGATTACGGCCGCCTGTATGAGAACATTGTCAACATCGAACTTCGACGCCGCGGCTACGATGTGTATGTGGGCAAGCTGTACCAGAAAGAGGTGGACTTTGTCGCACTGCGGGGCAGTGAGAAGCTGTACATCCAGGTTAGTGATGATATTTCCCGCAGCGCCACATTCGAGCGCGAAGTCGCACCGTTGCTGGCCATCAAGGATGCCTACCCCAAAATGATCCTGGCCCGCACCCGACACCCGAAATACGACTATGAAGGGATCGACATTTGGGATTTGCCGCAGTGGCTGCGGGAGGAGGGGGAGAGCGTCCGGACTGCCAACTGACCACCAGTTGACTACCATTCTCTCCAAAACAGCCTCACACACTGTTTTTTACGCTTCATCATTGTTTTTGTCCTATAATAGTGAGCATCGAATTTTGTTCAGTGTACACAAAATCAAGCGTCATATCATTATATTCTGCCAAATGTCCCAGTTCTCCGACCCGAAAGGCCGCAGGTTCGAATCCTGTCAGCCGCACCAAACCAATATAATCCGAACCAGTTCTTCCCTGTGGGGGACGGGTTCGGATTATTTGTTTATTTCGAGCGATACGAAAACACCTATTTACCGAACGGCGTGATAAAGCGCCCTGAATCCAAACCGCGAGGACCGCGAAAAAGAAAGTAACCAAGTAAAAAACAGGCAAGGTCAACCCCCTTTTCGGGATGCGCTGCCTGTCTTTTTTGCTTTTGGTCTCGGAGAGATTGTGCAACGGCCGCTGCTTTTTGAAAATCCCATCTATAACCACATCACCGTGCTATACTGGTTATACCGGCAGAAGGATTTTATCCCCGTAAAAGCGGTCTTAAAACCAGCGTAGCCCGGCCGATCTGTTCTGGAACAGGCTGGGTGTTTATGGTATACTGATACCATATCCAAACAACCTGCCATGCCAAACAAGTCATTGGCAAACCACAAATCAGCAGCAACAGGAGGATTTACCGTGGCGGATATGAAGAAAGAGCAGCAGCGCGAGGAGCTGCACCGGGCGATCTGGGCGATTGCGGACGAGTTGCGCGGCGCGGTGGATGGCTGGGATTTCAAAAACTATGTGCTCGGCACGATGTTTTACCGCTACATATCCGAAAGTCTGTGCAATTACATCAATGCAGGCGAGGTCGAGGCCGGCAACGCCGGCTTTGACTACGCCAAACTGTCCGATACCGAGGCAGAGGAAGCGCGCCAGGGGCTGGTGGAGGAGAAGGGCTTTTTCATCCTGCCCAGCGAGCTGTTTTGCAATGTGCGGGCGCGGGCGGCGCAGGACGAAAACCTGAACGAAACGCTGGAAACGGTGTTCCGCCACATTGAGGGATCGGCCCAGGGCAGCGCGGCCGAGGGCAGCATGGCGGGGTTGTTTGACGACTTCGATGTCAACAGCAACAAGCTGGGCGCCACGGTGGCCAAGCGCAACGAAAAGCTGGTCAAGCTGCTGGACGGCGTGAACGACATGAAGCTGGGCGACGTGCGCGACCACGATATCGACGCCTTCGGCGACGCCTACGAATACCTGATGACGATGTACGCCAGCAACGCGGGCAAGTCGGGCGGAGAGTTTTTCACCCCGGCCGATGTGTCGGAACTGCTGACCCGGCTTGGCACCGTGGGCAAGACCCAGGTGAACAAGGTGTACGACCCGGCCTGCGGATCGGGTTCGCTGCTGCTCAAAGCGGTGAAGGTGCTGGGGCCCGACGGCGTGCGGGTCGGGTTCTTCGGGCAGGAAATCAACATCACCACTTACAACCTGTGCCGGATCAATATGTTTGTACATGACATCGGGTACGACCGGTTCGACATCGCCTGCGAGGACACCCTGACCAACCCGCAGCACTGGGACGACGAGCCTTTTGAGCTGATCGTCTCCAACCCGCCCTACTCCATCAAATGGGCGGGCAGCGATGACGCCACCCTCATCAACGACCCGCGGTTTGCCCCGGCAGGCGTTCTTGCCCCCAAGAGCAAGGCCGATCTGGCCTTCATCATGCACAGCCTGGCCTGGCTGGCCCCCAACGGCACAGCGGCCATTGTGTGTTTCCCGGGCGTGCTGTACCGGGGCGGCGCCGAGAAGAAAATCCGCCAGTACCTGGTGGACAACAACTTCATCGACTGCATCATCCAGCTGCCCAGCAACCTGTTTTTCGGCACCAGCATCGCCACCTGCATCATGGTGCTGAAAAAGAACAAGCAGGACAACAAGGTCTTGTTTATGGATGCCTCCCGCGAGTGCATCAAGGTAACGAACAACAACAAGCTGACGCCGGAAAACATCGACCGCATCGTGGACGTTTTTGCCGCACGGCGGGAGGAAGCGCATTTTTCCCACCTGGCCAGCCGGGACGACATCGCCGCGCAGGAGTACAACCTTTCGGTCTCCACCTATGTGGAGGCGGAGGACACCCGGGAGAAAATCGACATCATGGCGCTGAACGCCGAGATCGCCCAGATCGTGGCCCGGGAGCAGATGCTGCGGGAGGAGATTGATAGGATTATTGGGGAGATTGAGGGGTAATGGCTAACGAGGCGAAATGGCAACTTGCTCAATGCCTAATCGATGCTAAAAAAACTGTTGATTCCATGCTATATATTGCGGAAAATGGCGAGCAACTAAGCAATATAGGGTTAAGGGACAAGACGCGAGAACTACGCAGAACCTTTTACATTAACTGTGGCAATCTATTAGATAAATCATTTCCCAAAAAGAAGAAAGAGATCCTGTCGGATGATGTCGTCAAACAAGTTTATTATGAGCGGGACAAACACTATGCTCACAAAGATTCTAATTATCAAAGAAAGGAATACAATTCGCTTTCAGAGATAGCTGAAGAGATGAAAATGCAACTTTCTCATTTGAGAGAATTTTGCAAGAGTGAACTTCCAGAAGTTGTAACTTTGGATTTTGTCCCGTTTGACTCACAACTATTTCGCTTACTTAATAGAGTCACGAAGGATATTGAAAATAAAATATGGGATAGACAACACCCGCTTGGAAAGACCCCCATTCCACCGGGCACAGCAACCAAAGTGCTTCCACTATTTAACGATATGGACGATTTACAATCCATCCCCGATGACAAACGCAAGGAGTATGCGGTTCTTTTCAAAACTGGCATTTGCATGGAAGAAACAATTCAGAAACTTCAAGACAGTTGCATAAGAATAAACGCTCTGCATGGAGAAAACATTTGGGTTTCATTGTCAAAAGACGGGTTTGAAAAAATCAAAAAACTCCGTGAGATTGGACTGATGAATCAGTTTGATATTCCTTACAGCCCGCAGACCCCAGAAGAATTAGCACGCTGTATGAAAAAGCTGAAAGACATAGGTTTTTAATGAGTAGCATAATGGAACTTATTAGAGGGATTGAATCCAAAATAGAGAATCGACCGTTAAGCGACGTTGTAGAGATCAAAAACGGTAGAGATTACAAAAAATTGGCGGTTGGAAATGTACCCGTTTATGGTTCAGGTGGAATCATTGCATATGTAGACCAGTATGTTTATGATAAGCCGTCGGTTCTAATACCCCGGAAAGGGTCGTTGGATAAACTTTACTTTGTAACAGAGCCTTTTTGGAATGTCGATACTATTTTTTACACAGTCATCGACACAACATTGATGGAACCGAAATTCCTTTATTATGTTCTTGCATCGATGCATTTGGAAAGACTTAATAAAGCCGGCGGTGTGCCGAGCCTGACACAGTCTGTGCTAAATAAAATCCGCGTTCCCGTTCCCCCGCTGGAAGTTCAACAGGAAATTGTGCGGATTCTGGACCATTTTACCGAACTCACCGCGGAACTCACCGCGGAACTCACCGCGGAACTCACCGCGAGAAAACAACAATATGAATATTATCAAACAAGGCTATTTACATTTGCTGACAATGTGCAATTTCTACCATTGGCTCAAATAGCTGAAATCGGAACGGGAAGTAGCAATACCAATGAAGAATTAGAGGATGGAAAATATCCGTTTTTTGTGCGTTCGCAGGACGTGCGGCGAAAAAACACCTATGAATATGATGAGACCGCCATTATTACATCGGGAGACGGTGTTGGAGTCGGTAAAATATTTCACTATGTAGAAGGAAAGTATGCATTACATCAACGTGCTTATCGCATTCATATTATTGATGATAGGGTAATTCCACGCTTTTATTACTACTACATGAGATGCACATTTTTGCCGTACATTGAAAAGGCATCGTTTCATTCTTCGGTAACGTCTATACGCCGTCCCATGCTGAATAATTTCCCCGTGCCTTTAATCTCTCTCCCCGAACAGTGCCGCATTGTCTCCATCCTTGACCGCTTCGACGCCCTCTGCAATGACCTGACCAGCGGTCTGCCCGCCGAGATCGCCGCCCGACAAAAGCAGTACGAATACTACCGGGACAAGCTGCTGACTTTTAAGGAAAGGGTCTGATAATGCAGTACGAAACAATGAAAAGCCGAATTTTGTCGGCACCTATTCTCATCAACAATTTTGTTAAGGGCATCGGGCCGTACACTTATGAACAATATCTTATTGAAGTTGTGAACTCCACACCTTATTTTTTGCAAAAATCGAAAGGTGCTCTTTATACTCACCCAGAAAAGGAAGATCATAGCGAGTGGGATTGCGTTTCCTCTGAATATGCAATGGACTTTAAGCTAATCGCAAGCAAATCTCGTCTACACGCGCTCAGCTTGTTTTCGTCACAAATTTATGTGAATAACGGCATTATATCTTACTGCGCCCCAAGAATGCAGCCAAGCGACAAAGGGTACAGACCTATATCAGCAACCAGAATTTTTGCAGCACTCCGCGCCCTAAATTACAATGACCTGAAAGAAATACGGGGAAAACACAAATTTGAAAACCGAGTGCACGAAGATGTTTGCATTCTTTTGAAAGCACTGGAAACGAATAAAAATCTGTTCTTGTTTTTCCCTTACAATATGTATTTTGTGGATGATGGAAGTTTTACGGAAGGACTGGAAATTGCATTAAAGGGAATTGACAACGACTTTAAGACAAGTTTGCATTATCGTTCTGAAATGTGCCCAAATAGAGATACTTATTTGTGTTTTGTCTATGCCAAAAGGTTTATTATCAGCTTTTGGGCAAATGGCGCATTACAGCTTGTCGGCACGGTCCCGGTGCAAAAAAGCCCCTTTTTTATGAAGCTTTATGGCTATACGGATACTATGTTTGAGGGGGATGTATTACAATGAACAGCTACAACCTCATTGCCGCCACCACCGAGGACACCGTCCTGGCTGAGTACACCCCCGCGCCCACCCGCTCGGAGGCTTACCAGAGCGAGGCGGAGCTGGAGAAAGCCTTCATCCGGCAGCTCACCGAACAGGGGTATGCCTACCTTCCCATCCACACCGAGGCGGAACTCATCGCCAACCTGCGCCGTCAGCTGGAAGCCCTCAACGATTACACCTTCACCGACAGCGAGTGGGATCAGTTCTTTGCCCATGCCATTGCCAACCCCAACGAGCATATTGTGGAAAAGACCCGCAAGATCCAGGAGGATTTCGTCCAGGTTCTGCGGCGGGACAACGGCAGTTCCAAAAACATCGCCCTGATCGACAAGAAGGACGTCCACAAAAACCGCCTGCAGGTTATCAACCAGTACCAGGTCAGCCAGGCCCAGGGCGCCCGCCATGACAACCGCTATGACGTGACCATCCTGGTCAACGGGCTGCCGCTGGTCCATGTGGAACTCAAGCGCCGGGGCGTGCCCATCCGGGAGGCGTTCAACCAGATCGACCGCTACCAGCGGGATTCCTTCTGGTCCGGCTGCGGTCTGTTTGAGTATGTGCAGATCTTTGTCATTTCCAACGGCACCAACACCAAATACTACTCCAACACCACCCGCTTCAACGCCATACGGGAGGCGAAAAACCCCCGGGGCAAAAAGGCCAAGACCAGCAACAGCTTTGAGTTCACCTCCTTCTGGGCCGACGCCAAAAACCGAATCATTCCCGATCTGGTAGATTTTACCCGCACCTTCTTTTTGCAGCATACCCTGCTGCGGCTGCTGACCCGGTACTGCGTGTTCACCTCGGAAAATATGCTGATGGTCATGCGGCCATACCAGATCACCGCCACCGAAAAGATCCTGAACCGCATCGAGATCGCCACCACTTACAAAAAGTACGGCACTTTGCGGGGCGGCGGCTACATCTGGCACACCACCGGCAGCGGCAAAACGCTGACCTCCTTCAAGACTGCGCGGTTGGCCAGTCAACTGCCCTACATCGACAAAGTGCTGTTTGTGGTAGACCGCAAAGACCTGGACTACCAGACCATGAAGGAGTACGACCGCTTCGAGAAGGGCGCTGCCAACAGCAATACCTCCACCGCCGTGCTCAAACGCCAGCTGGAAGATCCGGCGGCCAAAATCATCATCACCACCATCCAGAAGCTGTCCACCTTCATCAAGAAAAATCCCGCCCACCCGGTTTACCAGAGCCATGTGGTGCTGATCTTCGATGAATGCCACCGCAGCCAGTTCGGCGATATGCACACGGCCATCGTCCGGCATTTCAAAAAGTATCACCTGTTCGGCTTCACCGGCACGCCGATCTTCTCGGTCAACGCCCCCAGCGGCGGCAAGGGTGCGATGAAAACCACGCCCCAGCTGTTCGGCGGCGAGCCGGACGGGCAGGGCAATCCGGTGCGCCCGCTGCACACCTACACCATCGTGGACGCCATCAACGACCACAACGTTCTGCCGTTCCGGGTGGACTACATCAAAACGATGGACGAGGAGCCCGACATTGACGACAAGGACGTCTGGGACATCGACCGGGAGAAAGCTTTTCTGGCGCCCGAGCGCATCCGGCTGGTGACGCAGTACATCCTCGACCACTTTGACCAAAAGACCTACCGCGGCCAGCGGTTTTACCGGTTCAACGCCCTGACCAACATTGCCGAAGTGGCCGCCGGCCGCCAGGGCGCGGTGGAGGAGATCAAGCAGGCCCAGCGGCTCAGCGGCTTCAACTCGATTTTTGCGGTGGCTTCGGTGGATATGGCCAAGCTGTATTACCACGAGTTCCAGCGGCAGATGGCCGCCGACCCCGCCAAGCGGCTGCGGGTCGCGGTTATTTACAGCTACGGCGCCAACGACCCGGAGGAAAGCGGCCTCCTGGGCGAAGAAAACAGCGAGGACACCGCCGGGCTGGCGCAGACCGACCGGGATTTTCTGGAAGCGGCCATCCGGGATTATAACGAAATGTTCCGCACCCGCTATTCCACCGACGGCGAAGGCTTCCAGAACTATTACAAAGACGTTTCGCTGCGGATGAAAAACAAGGAGCTGGACCTGCTGATCGTGGTCAATATGTTCCTGACCGGCTTCGACGCCACCACGCTCAACACCCTTTGGGTGGACAAAAACCTGAAAATGCACGGGCTGATCCAGGCGTTCAGCCGCACCAACCGCATCCTCAATTCGGTCAAGACCTTCGGCAACATCGTCTGCTTCCGCAACCTGCAAAAGCGGGTGGATGCGGCCATCAGCCTGTTTGGCGACCCCAACGCCGGCGGCATCGTCGTGCTGCGCAAATTCCGCGATTATTACGAAGGCTATACCGATGCAAGCGGCCGGTTCCACCCCGGATATACCGGTATGATCGCGGAGCTGACCGAGCGTTTCCCGCTCAGCGAGCCGCGCATTACCGGGGAGCAGAATCAGCGGGAGTTCATCGCGCTGTTTGGCGCGATCCTGCGGATGCGGAACCTGCTTGTTGCCTTTGACGAATTCAAAGGCCAGGAGATTTTGTCCGACCTGGAGCTGCAGAACTATCTGGGCCGCTACCAGGACCTGCACGACGAATGGAGCCAGCGCAGCCACGGCGACAAAGAGGACATCACCGACGACATCGTGTTCGAGCTTGAGCTGGTGCGCCAGGTCGAGATCAACATCGATTATATCCTGCTGCTGGTCAAGAAATACCACGACAGCCACTGCAATGATAAAGAGGTGCTCATCAGCATCCACCGCGCGGTGGACGCCAGCCCCGAACTGCGCAGCAAAAAGCGACTGATCGAGACCTTCCTGGCTGGCATCAACGACGTGGACGATGTTCTTCTGGAATGGAACGCCTTTGTGGCCGCCGAGCGGGAGGCAGCCCTGCGCCAGATCATTCAGGAAGAGAACCTGCGTGAACCCGAAACCCGCAAGTTTCTGGAAAACGCCTTCCGCGACGGCGAGATCAAAACCACCGGCACCGACATCGACAAACTGATGCCGCCAGTCTCCCGCTTTGGCGGCGGCGCCCGCGCCAAAAAGAAGCAGGCCGTCATCGAAAAGCTGCAAGGATTTTTCCGGCAGTTTTATGGGATCGGGGGCAATCGCGGGACGGAGGAAGAGTAAACCTCCTGGCAGAAAAAAGGCTGCCAACCACACCGCGCCGCCCCCTGTTGCAAACCCGCTTTCCCCTGCGATATAATAATCCCAGAATCCAAACGAAAGAAGGTGCCGCCGTGCTGGACCTTGCCAATCTGCGCCAATATAAGGAGAACAACCGCCTGGAAGCCAAGCGCGCCCAGGGCGGGCTGCCTCACAGCATCTGGGAGACCTACTCGGCCTTTGCCAACACCTTCGGCGGCTACATCCTGCTGGGCGTGGTCGAAAACGCCGACAAGAGCTTCTCCAGCGTGCCGCTGCCCGACCCGGAGCGGCTGGTGGCGGACTTTTGGAACGGCGTCAACAATCGTGCCGTCACCAATGTGAATATCCTCTCGGATCAGAACGTGCAGATTCGGGAGAGCGAGGGCAACCGTATTGTGGTCATCGAGGTGCCGCGGGCCGACCGGCATGACAAACCGGTGTACATCGGGACCGACCCCTTCGCGGGCACCTACCGACGAAACGGCGAGGGGGACTACCGCTGCACGCGGGAGGAAGTGCTGGCCATGCTGCGGGATCAGGCGGACGTCACCCAGGATGCCCGGGTCATGGAGGCCATGACGCTGGAAGCGTTGGACAGGGACACCATCCGCCGCTACCGGCAGAGAATGGACAACCTGCGCCCCGGACACGTCTGGTCAGAACTGCCCACCGAGGAGTTCCTGCACCGCATCGGCGCGATGGCGCGGGATGCCCAGGGCCGCCTGCGCCCCACGGCCGCCGGTCTGCTGATGTTCGGCCACGAGTACGAGATCGTGCGGGAATTTCCCCACTACTTTCTCGACTACCAGGAACACGACCGCCCCGCCACCGCCGACGAGCGCTGGACCGACCGGATCGTTTCCAGTTCAGGGGAGTGGAGCGGCAATCTCTGCGACTTTTACTTCCGCGTCTACAACCGGATCGCGCAGGACATCAAGGTACCATTCAAGCTGGAGGGCGCCGACCGCATTGACGACACGCCGCTGCACAAAGCCCTGCGGGAAGCGCTGGCCAATGCGCTAATCCATGCCGACTACTACGACCGCCGGGGCCTGGTGGTGCAGAAATGGCCCGACTGTATCCGCATCACCAACCCGGGCGCATTCCGCATCAATGTGCAGGAGGCGCTGGTGGGCGGCATATCCGATCCGCGCAACGAATCGCTCATCAAGATGTTCAATCTCATCAATGTGGGCGAGCGCGCAGGCAGCGGCCTGCCCAGCATCCGCGCCGTCTGGCAGAAGCAGCGCTGGAAAACGCCGGAGATCACCGAGAGTTTCGGCCCCGACCGCACCACGCTGCTGCTGCCGCTGGTTTCGGAAAAAGCGGCGATAAAAGTCGGCGAAAAAAAAGTGGCGATAAAAAGCGGCGATAAATCCGGCCGTATTGCCGAGCAGCGCAAAGCGGAGATTTTGCAGTACCTGACCGACACGCCCCAGGCCACCAGCAGCGAGATCGCCCGGGCCATCGGGCTGCAGGCGTCGGGAACCAGAAAATACCTGGCCGAACTTGCCGCCGAGGGGGCCATTGTGGCCGAGGGCGAAAATAAGGGCCGCCGGTACCGGCTGAAGGCCTGAGACGGTGCTGACTACTATTTGACCACTTTTCTTGTTGGGTGGGTTGACCGTAGCATTTTGAATCAGTTCTCACGTTCTAACGTTGTTTTATATCGTACAACAACCAGCGCGAGGATTTGTGTACAATGCACAAATCTCTGCGCTGGTTCATTGTATTTTCCCGGATGCCACAGTTCTCGCAGACATAGGTGCAGGGCGTCCCCTCGGTGACCGGGGTATAGCCACAAGCCTCGTCGTGTTCGTGCTGGCAGTCCAGCTTCTTTGTGATACAGCCGCTTTCCTCGCTGCATTCATGAGTGCAGGCAGACGGCTCCTGTTCCTCCGGCTCAGACGAGGTGGCCGTATTGCCGGACACACTTTCAGCCTCCGCAGTTTCCGCGCTTTCCTCCGGGTAGCACTCCGGGCCGTGTTCATGGACGCACTCAGTCACGAGGGTATAACAGTCCTCGGTGTGCTCGTGGCTGCAGGGCGTCCCATCGCTGCCCTCGGTGTAGCCGCACTCCGCCGTATGCTGCGGGTGGTGTTCACACAAGCCGCCCGCCTCTGTGCCCTCGGCAAAGGCCGCTTGCGGGCAAAGGGAGAACAGCATAGCACCGCAGAGAAGCAGGCTTAAAAATCGTTTCTTTGCTTTCATTTCCTCTCGGTTCCTTTCTTAAAATTTCCTGCCGCAAGACGCAAAAAAGGGCGCGTCACGCCCACGGAAAACCCGTGGACGCAGCGCGCCCCCTTGAAATGGCATGGTAAAATTGTTCGCAGCAAAAAAGGACAGACTTATCCTGTCTGTCTGTCGTGAGTATATTGCGGAGAAGCACTGCTTGTCAAGCCCCCTTTTCCTGAATATCACAAAAAGACGGGAGCTTTCTCTGCGCCCGCAGTTGGATACAAAAATACACTTAATTTTACAGGAAAGGGCAGAGAAAATCAACCGCTCACAGCCTCAAAAATTAAAAAGTGTAATCCCAGGGTAATCCCCCCTTGACAAATTGGTTTCCAAATCTAACATTTCTTTTTAATCTTGTTTGTACCCTTGTACGCCGATGCTTACGTTTTGCAAAGCACATCTGCAATTTTCTCACACGCATGACCATCACCATACGGATTGCTTGCTTTACTCATTGCCTCATACTCTTCCTTATCGGAAAGCAAGCGGCTGAATTCTCTATAAATGGTTTCTTCTTCGGTGCCAACCAGTTTCAGGGTTCCGGCTGTAATACCTTCCGGACGCTCTGTAGTATCACGTATAACCAGAACTGGCTTCCCGAGAGACGGTGTCTCCTCCTGAATTCCACCAGAGTCTGTGAGAATCAGGTAGCTGCGACTTAGGAAGTTATGGAAGTCCAGAACATCCAGCGGCTCGATAATGTGGATGCGGTCATCACCACCAAGGAATTCATCTGCAATCTCACGCACGACCGGGTTCATGTGGATCGGATAAATTGCCTTCACATCCGGATGTTCGTCCATCACACGGCGGATTGCCTTGAACATGTGACGCATCGGCTCGCCAAGGTTCTCGCGGCGATGCGCAGTAAATCATATTAGGCGGCTGTCCTTTGCCCATTCCAGCTCGGGATGAGTGTAGTTCTCACGCACGGTGGTTTTCAGTGCATCAATTGCCGTGTTGCCGGTAACGAAGATGCTATCCGGGTCTTTGCCCTCCTTCAGCAAGTTCTGCTTGGAAAGTTCTGTAGGGGCAAAGTTGAACTTGCTGATAATGGAGACAGCCTGGCGGTTGAATTCTTCCGGGTACGGGCTGTAAATGTTGTAAGTACGTAAGCCAGCCTCAACATGGCCAACAGGGATCTGCAAATAGAAGCAGGCTAATGCGGTCACAAAGGTCGTAGAGGTATCACCGTGAACCAGAACGACATCCGGCTTTTCTTTTTCCAGTACCTCTTTGATGCGATTCAGGATGTTAGTCGTCACATCAAACAGAGTCTGCTTGTCCTTCATAATGGACAAATCATAGTCGGGTGTGACATCAAACGCCTCCAGCACCATATCCAGCATCTGGCGGTGCTGACCTGTTACGCATACCACGGTCTGAAGTTCTTTTCGCTTCTTCAGTTCATTAACAAGTGGGCACATTTTGATTGCTTCCGGTCTGGTACTGAAAACGAGCATTACTTTTTTCATTTTGCTTTATCCTCATCAATTCCTCATTTTCACCTTTTCCTTGAAGTCTTCAAACCTGCCAATAGGTTTGCAAGAAACACCAACAGGCACTACATCGCTAGGAATATCCTTTGTAATTACACTTCCTGCCCCAATCACAACATTGTTTCCAATATGAACACCATACAATATTGTCGTATTGGCACCAATGAACACATTATCCCCAATAATAATTTCACCTTTGCGTGCCTTAAATTTCTGGTTTGGTTCCATATACTGCAGCATGAACACCGAGATGTCATGGTTAATAAAGGTCACTTTTGTTGCAACATGCACATTATTCCCAAAGCTAATCATCTCTGGTTCAGTCCCATGATTCCATGGCTGAAGATAACAATGTTCCCCAACGCACTTAAAGTAGTGCTTTTTTCTCAGGTACTCTGCGCGCGAGTCCCCCCCCCGAAGAAAAACACACAACAATGTAATGTATCTGCCTATTCTTCCCATCTGTCCTTCCTTTCCATTGAATGCAAATAACACGCATTAGCAATTTGCTTCACTACCACAAAAACCGTGCAGAAATGAGCTTTCTACCTGCACGGCATATCCACCAATCAGATGTGATACACGCCCGGCAGATCAATGACATTGTGGCAGTCCAAAACCACCTTGCCCGCCAGCTTATCCACATTCTCGCGGATCTCGGTATGCTTGACCATAACAACAACCATGTCAACATCGGCCAGGAAAGTATCCAAATCATGATACTGGTTCTTGACCACATCCTTGGTGATGAAGGGGTCGTACACCTTTAGACCGGTTGCCAGATGGCGCTTCTGGCTTTCCAGCAGCTGCAGCGTCGGAGACTCGCGCATATCATCCACGTTCTCCTTGTAGGTCAGGCCGTAGAGACCAACACGGTTCACATCAGTAAGACCTTTTTCCTTCATGATCTCGTAGATACGGTTCAGTACAAAGTCCGGCATACCATCGTTGGTCTTCATGGATTCATCAATGACCTTTGCCAGAGACGGATAGTCACCAACAAGGAACCGGGGGTCAACACTGATGCAGTGACCGCCAACGCCGGGACCCGGCTGCAGGATATTTACGCGAGGATGCATATTGCAGATCTTGATGATCTCATAGACATCCATATTGTCGTGACGGCAGATTTTTGCCAGCTCGTTTGCAAAGGCAATGTTGACTGCACGGAAGGTGTTCTCAACGACCTTGGTCATCTCTGCAGTACGGATATCCGTAACAACAATCTCGCCCTGGCAGAAGGAAGAGTACAGAGTCTTTACCTTTTCACCGATTGCCTTATCATCAGCACCAATCGTGCGGTTATTGTGCAGCAGCTCGTAAACCATGTTGCCGGGGATAATGCGCTCCGGAGCATGGACAAGGTTAATGTCCTCACTAATGGTAAAGCCATTTTCTTCAATCACCGGGCGGACATACTTATCAATGGTTCCCGGAGAAACGGTGGACTCGACAACCACGGTTGCGCCCTTCGGGCAGACACGCATAACGTCCTTAACGGCCTCAACAACGTAGCAGGCATCGACCTTCTTGCTGAACTTGTCATACGGAGTAGGAACAGACACGATGTAAGTATCGGTGACCTGATATTCGGTGGTGAACTTGATACCGGCCTTCAGAGCGTTCTGGAACAGTTCGTCCAGTCCTTTTTCCTTAAAGGTAGTCTTGCCAGCATTCAAAGTAGCGACAAGCTCCTTATTGTAGTCAGTACCGATAACTTCCACGCCATGGGAAGCCATCATCAAAGCCGTAGGCAGACCGATGTAACCCAAACCAATTACGTTAACCATTTTCTTTCTCTCCTTTTTATTATAAAGCCCTAATGAGCTCCAGAAACTTTGTATTTTGGTAGTCCCTTGAATACGCTTCCGTTTCAACCCTCATATTTCCAAGGCTGCCATTTTTCCATTTCTTATGGATTTCTTCTAACGCATGGAAAATATCCTGCTGATTATTATTACAGTGCATACCTATGCCCGTGCTTTCAACCAGCTGTTTATTCGCATATGCCTTATCTCCAATCGACAAAACATAGTTACCGCTTTTTAAGCAGTCAAATGCCTTTCCACAGATAATGTACTTACCGGATGGATCAAGTGGCGTATGGAAAATCAAGAGAACGTCCGATTCTGCAGTCATTTCCAAAGACTTTTTTACCGGTACCGTATTTTTAAAGGTTATTAACTTTCGTAGCTCGGCATCGATGGAATCAAGCGAATCTCTTACGCCAATAAATTGAATCTGCACGTCATCATGCGTCTTCAGAAATTCCTTCGCGGCAGTTAAAAAAACTGTAGCATCCCGAAATCCCGGTTGTCCGTTAATCTTGATAGCACCAATATATGAAATCACCATTTTGCCAGATCTATGTTCTTTCTTGTCAATTTCGCTCCATAAATTTCTGTCATATCCATTCATGATTGTATAAACCGAGTTGGATTTATACTTTTCCTTAAGTGCTTCAGTGAGCGGATCTGTCGTTGTAATGACCAAATCCGCCAACTGCACTGCCTTTCTCTCGGCACTTTCTGCAAGTGAGTACTTTTCATACCAGCATGTCCACGGATCTCTATAGTCGAGAATCAACTTCACACCGGTCTGCTTAATCTTATCCGCAAGATAAAATGAGCCAAACGATGGACCCGACAGAATGACCGCATCAATTTTCTTGTCTCTTATCTGTGACAGGATTTCTCCATTCACGCTCTCCGCCCACTTTTTTGAACCGTATTCAGACAACACATTCGGCTCACTGTAAACGAACCGGGAAATTCCTCGAACAACATTAGATACAACCTTCACATTGCGGTCGATTTTCTTTAGCTTTTCTCTTAGTGAATCAGTATTTTTCTTGCTGCCCTCGGTCTTTTCATTAGAAACTGTGCTTGTTCCGCCTATTCCACACACCTCAATTCCTTCAACCAGTTCAGTACCATTACATTTATTCGTTGAATTGCGGCATATAATCGATACATTTAGCCCATTTTGCTTCATGAGTTTTGCGTAATGGTAAACTCTCTGACATGCGCCCCAGTTATTTGTAAACGGCATCATCGCTTCCGTTACTATAAGGATGTTTTTTATCATGCTTTTCCTTCCTTCCTTCGCTCATTTAAAAAAGTATTCTGGCCACTTTTCTATTTCTAATTAACTGGTAGAAAATGACCGGAGCAATCAAAACCAAAATGTAAACTGCCCAATTCCAGTATAGATTTGTAAGATGCAGCACACCCAGCACCTTGCCACCTGCCCATATCAATCCATACTGCATTAAATAAATCGCGGAACTGTATCCTGGCAAATCTGCATTTTGGATTTTCGGATTCCATTTCCGGACTGCCGATATAAAATATAATGTAAAGAGAGGCAGGCAGAAGTACATACTTCTACAACAAAACGCCGATTTTGTTGTGGCGCTGTTTTTGTTTTGGAGGGGAGCCGTAGCCGGAGGGGAGTTCTGCGCTGGCGAATGGAGCGATGGCGCAGGGGTCTTGCGGGCGGATGCGAGCATCCCCCCCTACAATTTTGGCATTGGGAGAGGCCGAACATTGAAGCTACCGGCGTGCCAGGGTTGCGGCGGGATGAGAACATCCCACCCTACAGATGTCGATAACTCTCGCGGTCAGATAATAAGCGGCGCATTGGTTGTGACGGATACAACCGATTCTTTATAACAATAAATGCATCTGTTCCAGCAACCGGGCATGCGCCGCGCCGGTTTCCATGATGTAGATGCGGGTGGTCTCGATGTTGGCGTGGCCCAGCAGGTCGGCCAGCTTGGCGATGTCCTTATTTAAGGTATAGAAGGTCTTGGCAAACAAGTGCCGCAGGTTGTGCGGGAACACCTTGTGCGGGTCCACCTTGGCAGCGGCGCACAGGCTGCGCATCTCCCGCCAGAGGTTGGAGCGGTCCAGCGGATGGCCGCCTGCCGTGAGAAAGACGGGCGAGCTGCAAGCAGACGCGGCATAATCTCCACACTTCGGCCAGCGCCCCAGCCCCTTTAAGTACCGCTTGAGCTTCTAGCGCAGGGCACCGGGCAGCAGGATCTCCCGGCACTTGCCCTTGCCGGTGACGGTGGCGCGGCCGGTGCGCACCGCCTCCACCGTGATGAACCGCAGCTCCGACACCCGGATGCCGGTGGCGCAGATGGTCTGCATGGCCAGGCACAGCCGTTCGCGCCCCTGGGCCCGCGCCGTCTGCACAAGGCGCAGGTACTCCCCTCGAGAAAGGTCCCGGTCCTTGTCCCGGAACACCCGACGCTGCCGCCGCACCTGCCGCACACAGAGTTCCGGGCGGCCCAAAAAACGCACAAACCCGTTCACCGCCGCCAGCTTGGCGTTGATGGTGGCCGGGCACAGGCCGGCGGCCAGCAGGGCGCGCTTCCAGTTCAGAAGCATCTCCTGATTCGGCTGATTCGGCGCCGCCTCGAGACCGTCTTGGCTGTCTTGGCAAAACTGTAAAAACTCCCCGCAATGGTGGATATAATTGGCGATGGTCGCCGGGCTGCGCTCCCGCCGGACCAGTTCCTGCCGGTACGCTTCCAACTGCTTGTCAGTCATTTCCTGCATGGACATGTTTGAATTCCTCCCGCCTGTATTTTCCATTCTATTTTAGAATCACACGATACGGCGGGGGATGACAAGACTGTTGCCAGCAAGGGAATCGTCAACGGATAAAACAGTGCTTGAACTTTGGGAACTTGGAAAATTTATCCCAGCCCGTTTTAACACAAAACAAATCATCTCATACAAAAAAGGGCGCGTTGCAAAATGAAATTGCAATAGCAATTTGTACGAAAAAATGAGTATAACAAGGTAAAAGGTCCCTCCAAGAAAGCTGTTCACAGTTCAGCTTCCTTGGAGGGGCCTTTTTTGTGCAATATTTTGGGAGACAAGCTATTTTTCAACAGGCCCTTTCCGCATATTCCCCCAAATCTGTAACAATGTTGTAATTATTTGGTGCCTGGTTTTACCCGCCTTCAGCAGCTTGAAACCGGCCAGAAAAGCAAATAGCAGCGAATTATCGTAATAATCTTCAAACATATCCCAATATTCATCCCAAAAGCCAAATGTCGCAAAGTGAATATACTTCATAAGGATTGAATTAGACGACCACATCTTTACGATCAACGAACAGGGGACAGGAGGCGGCTATCGTGGGTACGTCAAAGAATGATATCGGATATGGCGCGGGTAAGCTGCGCGTTCTCGTCGAGACGGCCCGCGGGACCAGGGCGACAGGCGGCAAAAAGCAGTATGACGGCAAGGTGTATGTCATAAATCCTATCACCAACCAGCCGTATACCAACCAAGAGATTCTGAATGCCCTGTGCCAGCGGCGGGAGGAACGCCCGGAACTTGCGGGGCTGATTGACTCGTGGATCGAAACGATCCAACCGCGGGCCCAGGTCCATCCGCAGGCAGCGTATCATCGGTCGGTACGCGCCGCAACCAGGGACGCAGCCCGGCAGCGCGCTTGCCGCGAACTGCCGCCACAGATGCAAACGCTTTGTCGCCTGGTCTGGCTGCCCCAGGCCGAGAGCGCCGTCCGCGCTGGCAGCATGACGGTATGCGAGTATGTACAGTGCTGGGGCGTCAGCATTTTTGCCCGATACGGGGCGGACAAGGCCCAACGCCTGATGCGCGTCACGCGTACCGTCATTATCCCGGCCATTGGCGGCATGCCCATTGCGGATTTGGCGCCGGAACATCAGCCGCTACGCAGCAATGCGGCCGTTAAGATAATCAATCGGGTTCTCAACCGCAGCGCGTCCAAGGGCACCAAGCGAAGTGATGCCCGCACAGCGTTTGAGGCAATATTGACAAGCGCCCGGAGCATGGGCGCCACCCTCCATATGGCACCCAGTCACCTGGCACGCTCGATCCAGCAACAGAAACGCCGCAATACGGCCATCCAGCCCGGGCTGCTGGCCGACCACTGCACCGACAGCCAGCGGTCGGGTTTTCTGGCTTGGCTGTATGATACCCGACGATACCAACTGCTGCTATGGGTGGCCTGCTTGTACAGCGGGCTCACACCTGCTGAGTTTTGTCCGCTGACGTTGAGCGACTTTGTGCGGATGGCCTGCGCCAATGGAACGGTCGTGTATACCGTACTGGTTACCCGCATCATCCATGCTGCGGGCAAGCGCAACACAGCCATTCAGGTGACGAACCCGGCCTTCCCGCGCGGGGCCTACCGTCGCGTTGTGATGGTGCCATGGTTCCGGGCGGCGCTGCAACTATATTTGACACAGTTGCAGTCGGATGACGTGCCGATTGGGACGCTAGGCAGCCGGAGCATCGCACAGCAAGGCAGTCGCCGCCTGACGCCAGACCAGGTACGGGCTGCGATTGAGGACAGCATGGCGGCCAGCAACTGCTACCCGACTCAACGTTTGGCGCGCACGCAGCCGGACGGTCGGATCGTTGACGAGGCGCACGAAGCGGGCATCCGGCTTCTGCGCAGTGATGCCCGGTACCTGTTCGCGCAGGTGGCTGGCCTGGCGCCGCAGCTGGTGGACGCCAGTTTTGGCGTGCGGCTCAGTGACGAGGACGAAGCCCATTACCTCGATGTGTTGGGTCAGGATGCGGCGCTGCGGCGGTATGTGGCGCTGCGGCGGCTGCCGATGCCAGCGTTTGCGGGGCAGGAACCCGACCCGCCGCAGGTTATGGTCGCTCGCGTTGAGAATCCCGGCGATGAGCCCGGCTGCGTCAAAATATGCGCGCCGTATGGCTATATAGCCAGGATTATCCAAGACCCTGCACAGAAACGTTCTGATTCATCTTATTTAGGAGGTCAACCATGAAGAAGGAAAAGGATACATGCCAGGGACGCAACGCGGACCGGAACACGAAAAACGAAACATACACCAGTTACCGGCAGGATAAGATCACCTACCATCTGTCCTACGACCGGCCATCGTTCCGCAAGGGCACCGACGAGCCGGTTCGTGCGCGGGTCAACCTGCGGCTGCCGGGCGGGAAGCGATACCTGCGTAAATCAGACCTCGACCCCAATGCCAGCGATACGCCGTTGGACCGGGTACTCTACGGCCATAGTGAAAAGGATATCTATACACACAAATTGCCGTCCCTGGCGGCGCAGATGCAGGCAGAATTACTAGCCAGCAGCCTGGTGGGAAGCCAAGCCGAAGCATTGCAGGGCGAAGATCTTGGATGGCTGATTGCCACCCACGCCGAGGATATTCTGGCCGTTTGTTGTTCTGCGGTAACCGAAAACACCCGCGCAACCTACCGCGCCCGGATGCTGCAGCTGGCGAAGCTGTGCCGCGGCATCGACCCAACACGCCTGCATGGCGATGTCTTGGAAGGGCTGCGGTACAAGGTACGCGAGGCAGCGGCACAAAACTCCCGGCATTATCAGGACTGGCAGCCGGGGGACGAGGATCCGTCCGCGGCGCGGCAGCAGTTCTATCTGTTAGGCCTGGTATTGGACTATCTGATTGGCCTGGGATATGACATCCCGGCCGATGCATTGCAGCGCGATACAAGCCAGACAAGCCCGCAGGCTCTGGCCCTGCAGCGGACCGATTCCGCCCGCAGCTACCCGCCACAGGCGTTCCACGCCATGTTGGCGGCGCTGGACCCGGATGAGCTTCATACGCCGATATTGCTGACGCAGGCATTTACCGGTATGCGCATTGCGGAAGTCTGCGGACTGTTGTGGAGCGACTTTGCCGTGCTGCCCGGCTGGCAGGGGGTACAGTACATGATTCGGGTGAGCGGTCAGCTCGGGGATGGCAGCCGAAGCGGCATGCGCATCGACACGCCCAAGACGGACAATGGGTACCGGTACATACCGTTGCCTGGCTGGCTTGGGCAGCAGCTTGCGCAGCGGCGTCAAAAGCTGGCGCTGACAGGGCGAAAGCTGAATCTGTTGCCCATCTGGCTGGATGACCCCACCGCCAGCCGCGAGGAGATCGCGGAATTCAATCGCAAATTGATGGACAGCTACCGTCAGTTTGCCACCAATGCGCTGCGCACCACACTGTACGAACCGCTGCGCCGCGCACGGGCCTTTGTTTTTGATGCGGGCGCGCAGGACCGGCAACTGCGGGAGATGCTGACGCCCCATTCACTGCGGCGGCGTTATCTGACTGATTTGTACGGCCGGTCGATGGAGACGCCAGAGGAAATCCACCGCGCCACCGGCCACGCGGACCCGGAACGAAAGCCCCGCGCCCGGCGTTGCGCCCCCAACCGGGATGAGCAGTACCGAATGTGCCTGCGGTATGCGTTGGCCGGGATCGGTCTGGCGGAACCCGCCGTGCTGTGCTGCGAACTGGGCCGCGACGATGGCATTGTGGACCCCTGCCTGCGGCTGGAACTGACCGTGCCACCGCACACCCGGGGCCAGGTGGTGATTTATGAGCAGGAACCAGGAACCACGCTGCAGGTCAGCGCCAGCGGTGTCATCGTGACCGAAACGAATCGGCTGCCCCAAGCACAGCCCCCATTCCAGGAACGGCTGCTGGCCGATTGGCAGGCGTGGGAAGTCACCGATACGAGCCACCCCCTGCACCACACAGAGGGCAGCCGTTGGGATGAGCTGCTGAACCGACTATAATTGGCCGTCTCCCTATTGGAGACAGTTGACGGATTGGCTAATATGCATTATAATAATATTAGCTAAAGTAAAGGAGGGTCCATATGAATATTGCGACTGCCACCGCCACCGAGATGCAAAACAATTTTGGACGGTACCTGAATCTTGTCATGTCCGGCCAGGAGGTCATTGTGACCAAAAACGGCAAGGAAGTCGGCCGGTTTATTCCAAAAGACGCGGCGGTATCCTATTTGACCGACTCGCTGACCGGGATTCTCCGCCAGGACCTGGACCCCGAAGCGGCCAGAGATGAAGGGTTGAGGAAAAAGTATGCGAATCCTGATTGATGCCAATATCCTGTTGGATGTTCTGCAAAACCGGACACCGTTTGCAGAAGCATCCTCAAAAATCTGGAAACTGTGCGAGACAGAGCAGGTCAAGGGGTATGTATCTGCGCTGACCTTTGCCAATCTCGTCTATGTGATGCGCAAAGAATTGGACCCGGCGCGCATCGAGGACGTGCTGAGCAAGCTGAACCTGATTTTTGAGTTTGCCGACCTGACGGCCATGGATCTCACCCGCGCCGCGGCGCTGGGGTGGGACGATTTCGAGGACGCCCTGCAAAGCGTGACGGCCGAGCGGATACACGCCGACTGTATCGTGACGCGAAATGTCCGAGACTTTGCCCAAAGCCGCGTGCTGGCGTTTACCCCGGCAGAGCTGCTGGCAAGAATTTGAGGGAAGGACACGCTGGCAAACAGCCCAATTCACTAATTACATGCAAGAATAGCCCCCAAATGAAGCGGCTTTGTGAGCTTCGTTTGGGGGCTTTTGTCTGGCTGTGCTGCTCCTTTAGGGGTTGGGGAACAAGAAGCGCGGCTTTTTATGATGTAGCGTAGATTTTATATGCGAGGGCTCGACTTAGGTTTTGGCAACTTGCACAAAAAAGGTGTCAAGAATTCTCTGCATTGCCAATCCAATTTTTTGGCTTTTCGCACTGATTATAGAGGAATGTTGAAAAAATGCAGCCCATCCACCGCCGATTTACGCCCCCAAAAACAGTGCAAAACCTCTTAATTCATAATGAATTCATAACAAAACGCTGTTGTGCAAGCTGCCCAAACGATACAAACACGGCGGCACCTACAAGTCCAGTGGACGTAGATAAATAAAACAGACGCTCGTATGAATTTTATCCAGACATAGCAACAGCCCGCATCCAGACGGATGCGGGCTGTTTGTGGTGGAGATGAGGGGGATCGAACCCCTTACCTCTTGAATGCCATTCAAGCGCTCTCCCAGGTGAGCTACACCCCCACGGGTCGATTGCCTTTCAGCAACGTGGTATAGTATACCAAACAAAGTTGGATTTGTCAACCGCTTTTTTCGAAAAAAGTCGGTTTTTCCCCGGCGGCGGACGGCGGCGAGGAGCCGGACATAGAATACGTCGGGAAGGAGGTGGAGCCATGCGGCGCAGAAACCCGAAGCCCGGGCCGCGGCGGTGGGTCCGGCGCGGGCTGGCCCTGCTGCTGGCGGCGGCCGGGCTGTATGTGTATTTGGTGGAGACCGAGGTCAAACCCCGGGTGGAGGAACTGGCCGAGTACGAATGCCGCGCCATTGTGGTGCAGGCGATGAACGAGGCCGTAAGCGCCGAGATGCAGCGCACCCCGGCGCTGTACCAGGACCTGTACACCCTGACCTATGCCCCGAACGGTGCGCTGTGCGCGGTCCGGGCGGACACGGCCGCACTGAACCGGGCGCAGCTGGCATTGGTGGACGCCGTACAGCAGGCGCTGGCGGCGCTTCCGGCCCGGAGCTGGACCTTTCCGCTGGGCAGCCTGAGCGGCTGGAGCGTGCTGGGCGGGCTGGGCCCCGACTGGGAGATGCAGCTGCAGCCCCGCGGATATGTGGAGGGCCGGATGGAGGAAGAGGCCGAAAGTCTTTCCATCAACCGCACCCGCTACACCGTATCGCTGGCTCTGCAGGTGACCATCAACATGGTGTTGGACGGCAAGCACAGCACCGCCGTGGTGGCCGAGCGCATTCCGGTGGCCAGCCTGCTGCTGGAGGGCGAAGTCCCCACCTATTACAGCGGCGGGTGATCCCCGAAGCCGGCCGGGTGGTGGGGGTGGATCTCGGAGCGGTATTCGGTGCCCAGCTTATCGGTGAGGAAATGCTGGTGGCTGTACAGCCCCGAATAGCCGGAGAGGGTGTAGCTGACGCCGCACACGATGGCATAATAGAGCAGCCCCGGCGCGCCGAACAGTTCGACGGCCAGCACGATGGAGGGCACCAGACAGTTGGTGGCGCCGCAGAAGACCGCCGCCAGCCCCAGCGCCGCGCCGAACCCGGCCGGCAGGCCCAGCAGCGGAGCCGCCACGCAGCCGAAGGTGGCCCCCACAAAAAAGCTGGGGACCACTTCGCCCCCCTTATACCCCGCCCCCAGCGTGAGGGCGGTGAAAAGGATCTTCCACAAAAAGTCCAGGGGCAGGGCCTGGCCCTGCTCCACCGCCAGGGTGATGACATCGGTGCCGGCGCCGTTGTAGCGGGTGGAGCCGCACAGCCAGGTAAGGGCCACCACCGCCGCGCCGCCCGCCAGCACCCGCAGCCAGGGGTTGGGCAGGGCCCGTTCCAGCCAGCTGTGGGCCAGGCGCAGCACCCGGCAGAACAGCTGGGTGACCAGCGCACAGGCCAGCCCCAGGGCCAGCGTGCGCAAAGCCAGCCCCGGCGCCCAGCCCGGCATGGTCACTGCGTAGCGGGTGGGCGCGACCCCCAGCAGCTGGGTGATGCTGTAGGCCACCAGCGAAGCCCCCAGCGCCGGCAGGAAGGCCGCGTAGAACACCAGCCCCACGTTGACCACCATCATGGCGAACAGGGTGGCCGCCAGCGGGGTGCCGAACAGGGCGGTGAAAAAGGCCGCCATGCCGCAGAGGGTGGCGGTGCGGCAGCCGTGGTCAGACAGGTGCAGCAGCCGGCCGGTCTGCCAGCCGATGTCCCCGCCCATCTGCAGCGCCGCGCCCTCCCGCCCGGCGCTGCCGCCGGTCAGGTGGGTGAGCACAGTGGACAGGAAGATCGCCGGCAGAAGCAGCAGCGCCACCGGCTTGCCGTCCTGCACCGCGTCGATCACATCGTTGGTGCCAAGGCCCTCGGTGCCGGTGGCCTTGTAGATCTGCACAATGGCCAGGCCGGCCAGGGGCAGCAGATACAGCAGCCAGGGGGTCTGGCCGCGCAGGCGGGTGGCCTCGTCCACCGCCAGGTGGAACGCCGTGCCGATTCCCCCGCACAGCCCGCCGATGACCACCGCCGCCACCAGCCAGCGCCCCAGCGTGACCGCTGCCGGCCGGCCCCGGCGCCACAGGCCGCCGGCCGCGTTTTTCCATCCTTGGGACATATCCTCTTCCTTTCTGTCGGTGGGTCACAGGCGGGCCAGGGCGTCCAGCTTGCGCTGGGTCGTCTCGTACCGCAGGCAGTAGGTGAGCACCGTGTCCCGGGTGATGCGCCCGGCCGCGTACAGGCGGCAGAGGCTGTCATCCATCGTACACATGCCCTCGGCGGCGCCGGCCTGGATGGCGGCGTCCAGCTGGAAGGTCTTGGCTTCCCGGATCATGTTCTTGATGGCCGGGGTGGAGCGCATCACCTCGAACACCGCCGCCTGCCCCCCGTCGGTGGTGGGGACCAGCTGCTGGCTGATGACCGCCTGCAGCACCATGGACAGCTGGATGCGCACCTGCCCCTGCTGGCTGGCGGGAAACACATCCACGATCCGGTCGATGGTGTTGGCCGCCCCGGTGGTGTGCAGGGTGGAAAAAAGCAGCTGGCCGGTCTCGGCGGCGGTCATGGCCACCTCGGTGGTCTCCAGGTCCCGCATCTCCCCCAGCAGGATCACGTCGGGGCTTTCCCGCAGGGCGCTGCGCAGCGCGCTCACATAGCTGGGGGCGTCGCTGCCGATCTCCCGCTGGGTGACGATGCTGCGGTTGTGGCGGTGGATGTATTCGATGGGGTCCTCCATCGTGATGATGTGGGCTTCCCGCTCGTGGTTGATGGCGTCGATCAGGCAGGCCAGGGTGGTGGACTTGCCGTTGCCGGCCGGGCCGGTGACCAGCACCAGCCCCTTGCGCTGGCGGGCCACATCCATCACCTGGGCCGGGATGCCCAGCGCCGCCGGGTCGGGCAGACCGAAGCGGATGACCCGCAGCACCGCCGCCAGGGTGCCGCGCTGATGCAGCACGTTGGCCCGGAAACGGCCCATCTGCGGGATGGCAAAGGAAAAATCGTCGTCCGCGTCGGCCTGCTGCAGCGCCCGGGGGCTGCGCTCCGACAGGGTGTAGATGGCCCGGATGGCCGCCTCGGTCTGGGCCGGGGTCAACCGTTCGCCCAGCCGCTGCTGGCGGCCGTTGACCTTGTAAGTCAGCGGAAGGCCGGCAATGATGAACATGTCGGACGCGCCGCAGTCCAGCGCCTGCTGCAGCAGTTCACGGATCTCCATACAACATTCCTCTCTTTCTGCCGCGGGGCGGCGGGGGTCACTGTCCGGTCCACACATCCAGCGAGGTGTCCGGTTCCCAGGGGGCGGTCAGCTGCCAGCGGGTGATCCGCCAGCCCTCCCCCGCCGGCTCGGCGGCCAGGCGCAGGGTGTCGCCGCTTTCCAGCGTCAGCTCGGCCTGCACCCCGCCGTCCCCGGTGGAGACGGTGTCGGCCGGCAGCGTGCCGGGGTCGGCGGCGTCCAGGGCAGCCAGCCACTCCTGGCCGGCTTGCTCGGCGGCGGCCTCCTGGGCCAGCCGGTCCAGGCTTTTTTTGGCCAGGGCCTCGTCGGCCCGGGCGGTGGCCAGCGAGAGCACCGCCAGCACGGCTAGGCAGAGCAGCACCACCGTGAACAGCAGGGTCAGCGCCCCGCTGCGCACCGGGCGATGGGATGTTTCCATGGGTACACCTCCCTTGTGGGCCCCGGCGGCCGGGGTGTGGGGATCGGTCAGGCCCGGCTCAGCCGCCGGGCAGATAGTGCGCGGTGTCCAGCGCGGCCAGTTCGTCCCCGCCGGGGGCCGACACCGCCACATGGGCCTGGATCATCCACCCCGCCGGGCGGGGGTCCGGTTCCAGCGCCACCGTGACGGTGTAGGCGGCGGGGTCGGTCTCGCCGTCGGCCAGGCGGGTGCCGTCGGCCGCGTACAGGCAGGTGACGGTCTGCCCCTGTCCGTCGGCCGCCGCAGCCAGGGCCTCGGCCCAGCTGCCGGCGCCGGCGTGGAGTTCCGCCGTGACGTTCTGCAAGATCAGCGCCGCGTCGGTTTCGCGGCGGGCCTGCAGGCCCAGGCGCTGGGCCGCGCCGAACAGCTGCACCAGCAGCGCCAGCACCACCAGCAGGAACAGCGTCAGGGCCAGGGTCTCGATGGTAAAGGCCAGGTTTCTGCGCTTGTTCATGGCAGTTCCTCCCCGCTGTGCAGCCAGACCCGGACCGTGCCCTCGCCGGTGGTGATGGTGTAGAGCCGGCCTTCCGCCGTGACCTCAAAGGTGTCGGTGCGGGCCACCACCTGGGCGGCGGCCGGGTCCAGCGGGGTGTCGGCGGCGGCGTATTCCTCCATGAGCGCCCCCTGGTACAGGTAGATGCGGGTCTCGTAGCCGGGTTCCGCCAGGATCAGCGCCGGGCCTTCCGGCCCCTGTTCCACCGTGACGGCGCCGGCAGCGTCGCCGGCCCGCAGCCGGGCGCTGACGTACCGCAGCGCCGCCCGGGCCGCGTTGTTGCGCCCCTGGCTTTCGGTGAGGGCGCGGTATACCTCGCCCCCGAAGCCGACCACCGCCAGCACGACCCCCAGCATCAGCACGAACAGCGCCATCGCGCTGACGCCCGCCGTATTCGAATGTCTTTTGGTGCGGGTGAACATACCCGGCTCCTTTCTGGGAAACGGACCGCCCGGCGCTATTTTTGCAGCACCTGCACGTCGGGCAGCTGGTTGGAGGCATAGACATCGTAGGTGACGATGTAGCGGGCGTGGTTGATCTGCACGCCGTATTCCCGCTCCAGCCGGTCCAGGCTTTCGGGGTATTTGCCCTCCACGGCGTAGCACTGCACGGCGGCTTCCAGCACGGCCTGGCGCAGTGCCGCCGCGCCCTGGCGGTCCAGATCCCGCTCCACCCGCTGCAGAACAGCCCGGCCGCCCCAGCCCAGCACAGCCAGGACCAGCAGGACGCCCAGGCCCCGCAGCAGACGGGTGCGCAGCGGGGTGCGGGGTCGATCATGATACATGGCGCAGCCCTCCTTCCCGGTTTGCGGCCGCTCAGCCGATGGCCCCAAGGATGCCCACCAGCGGCAGCATGGCCGATACCAGCGTGATGCCCACCGCCACGGTCAGGAAGGCCGAGAGCGCCGGCTCGATGCTGTCCACCGCCTGGTCCATCCGGGCCTGGGCGTCGGTCCAAAGCAGGTTGCTGAGCCGGGCCAGCACCAGTTCCAGGTTGCCGCTGCGGGCCCCCGCCACCAGCAAACGGGCATAAAGGGGTTCCAGCAGCTTTTGGGTGTAGAGGGCCGTGGCCAGGCCGGCGCCCTCCTGCTGCATCTGGCGGCGGCAGGCTTCCGCCTTGGCGCGCAGCCCCGGGTGGGTGACCAGCGCGCAGGCGTCCTCGATGGCCGCGTCCTCGTCCAGACCGCTGGCCACGTCGATCTGCAGCACCTGCAGGAAGCGGCAGAGGGCGTTTTCCTCCACCAGCTGCGCCGTGAAGGGCAGCCGCCCCAGCAGCCGGACCAGACGGTCCCGGCCGGTGGGGCTGCGGAAGGCCAGGCAGGCCCCGAGCAGCGCCAGCGCCAGCAGCACCGTGACGGCCAGCGCCGCGCCGCCCACCACATACCCCACCGCAATGTACCGGTAGGAGGAGGCGGTCAGATCGCCGGACAGGCTGGCATAGACCCCGGTGAACACCGGCATGACCCGGGCCAGCAGCACCATGAGGATGACCGCCATCAGCAACAGCAGCACCAGCGGGTAGAACACCGCGCTTTTCAGCCGGGATTGCAGCCGGTCCTGGGCGGTATAGTACCCGGCCAGACTGTTCAGGGCCTGGGTGTTGCGGCCGGCCCGCTCCCCGGCTGCCAGCATCCGGCTGGCATAGGCGGGGAAATAGCCGCTCCGGGCCATGGCGTCGGACAAAGTGCCCCCCTGCACCAGCAGGTGTTTCTGCACCGCCTGGGCGGCGTCGTGGAAAAGGCTGTCGGCGCTGTCCTCACACAGCAGGCCGGCGGCTTCCTCGGGCCCGATGCCGGCGCCCAGCAGCATGGCCATATTTTCGCAAAACAGGCTCAGCGCCCGGTTGTCCAGTTCCTTGCTTGCCATCTGGGGTCCTCCTTAGTAGGTCAGGCGGTCGGTGTAGCCGGTGCCGTCCCCGGTGAATTCCCCGGGGGCGCCGGCGGCGAAGGTCAGGTCGATGCGCTCCCAGCTGTGGGCCGGGGCCTCGATCTCCACGGTGATCCAGCCGCTTTCCTCCAGCCAGATCATGTTCCAGGCATGGTAGAGATCCCCGGGCGAGACATAGCCGGTGATAAGCTTGGTGGGGATGCCCTGGCTGCGCAGCATGGCCGCCGCCAGCGCCGCATAGTCAAAGCAGATGCCCTGGCCGGTGGCCAGCGTCTCGTCCGGGTCGGGGAGGTAGCCGCTCTGCACCGTGGCGGCCTTGGCGGTGTCATAGGTGATGGTATCCCGGATATAGGCGTAGATGTTGGCCACGGCGCCGACCTCGTCGGCCGCCCGGGCGGCCAGGTCGGCGGCCAGGGCCACGCAGTCGGAGTCCGGGCCGTAGTTCACATACTGGCTGGGCCGCAGGAAGGGGGCGAATTCGCTTTCCAGCGTGACTTCGGCCTGCACGGCGCAGATCTCGACATATTTGTCCTCCGTGGTGTTCTGCATCACCCGGAAGGTGTAACTGCCGTCGCCGCTCTGCAGCGGAAAGACCTGGGGGGTGCCGTCCCCGGGCAGGTCGTAGTTGTAGCGGGTCTCGCCGCAGACCACCTGGAATTTCAGTCGGTGGTCGTTTTCGGCGCTGGCCGCCACCACCCCCTGCGCCACGCAGGACAGGTCGATCAGCGCGCCGTTTTCGCCGGCGGCGGCCTCGGGGTGGAACCCGCTTTCGGCCATGGGCGGGGCGGTATACCCGCCGCCGGCGGTGCCGGGCAGGGCGGCGGAGGCCGTCGGCTCGGCCGCGGGGGCGCTGCCGGCCTGGGCGGTGGCCGCCGGGGTCCCGCAGGCCCCCAGCAGCAGGGCCAGCCCCAGGCATACCAGCCGGGCGGCCGGCGGAATATGCGGCACAGCGGTCCCCTCCCCTCCTGGCCGCGGCGGGTGCGGCCGTTGTTCTCCGCTGCCGGCGGCGGGCGGCGGCCCGGGGCAGCTTCTATGCTTATTATACGACCAAACCCGCCCCGGGTTCAAGCCTTTCGGGCAAAGCCGTATGGGCAGAAAAAGGCCGCCGGGCGGCACGGAAACACTCCATGTCGCCCGGCGGCTGCGCGGGCTGCGCCCGGGCGACCTGCCCGGCCCCGGCCCGGTTTTCAGGCCATCGGGTGCGGGGGTTCGCCTGTCAGGGCGCCGCGGTATTCAGGTTGCGGGGCGGGTCAGCGATCCTTGCGGTTGGCACGCTTGCGCTCCTGCAGGTAGACGATCAGCAGCACACCGCACAGGCTCAGCGAAGCCACCAGCACGATGGGGGCGCCGTCCCCGGTCTGGGGGATGGTGCGCACCACATGGGCGACCTGGCGAACCTGGCGGACCACCTCATCGGTGACCTGCCGGGTGATGGTGACATCCCGCTTGGTGTTGTACAGGTTGATGGTGGTATCGCCCACCCACTCGGCGTCCGCGCCGCTGAGCACCGTAAGGTTGCCGTAGGCGTCGAAGATGAACTCGGTGTCCTCAGCCTTGTCGTACCCGTCGGGGGCGGTGACTTCGCGCAGGATGTAGGTGGTATCCACATTCAGCACGCGCTCCATGCCCTGGGTCGTTTCGCCGCTGGTCCACTGGTACACCACGGTGCCGGTGTCCTTTTCGATGATCTGCAGCACCGCTCCGGTGACCGGCTCACGGGTGTTGGTGTCCAGCTTGTTCACATACAGCTTGGTCACCTCGTCCTGCACGCCGACAGCGCCGTCCTTGAATTCCAGCACAATGGCCTGCAGGTCCTCATCGATCAGGCCGTCCTCGGCCGTGGGCGACGGGGCGTTCTTGGCCAGGCGGTTGTCGGCGTCGTACACCAGCTGGTAGCCGGAATCGGTCTTTTCCACACGGAAGGTCACGCTGGGATATTCATCCACCGTGTGTCCTTCGGGGGCGAACTCTTCCTTGAAGTAGTAGCGCGGACCGATCTCGATGCCTTCACGGAAGTACATGTAGCCGTTTTCATCCGCCACGCAGTTGCCCAGGTAGACATCCTCACCGCCGGTCTCGCTGACCATCCACAGGCCGTAGATGGCGCCGGGCAGCGGGTCGTTGGAGCCGTCTTTACTGGTCTTCTGCACCGCCAGGATGATGGGATAGTAGGTGTTGACGAATTCGGTCTGATTCTCGCCGGTCGCCGGATTGAGATACTCCGTCGTAGTGACCAGCCGGGTCGGGTTGGCTTTATCGCGGGCCACAGTCACCTGCAGCTGGATGACGGAATCATCGTAGTCGAAGTGGGGGTCACTGCCGGCCACTTCGGTGATGGTGTAGGTGTGGCTGCCAATGTCCTCCTCCGTATACCGGATGGTTTTGAACAGGACATTGCCCTCCGCGTCGTTGGTGGCAGTGGACAGGACTGTTCCGTTTTCATCCGCCAGCTGGAAGGTGAACTCACCGGCCGTCATGGTCTCTCCCTCATCACGGCCTTCCACACGCTTGGTGATTTTCGGGTCGATGGAGACAGTGCCTTCGGCGTTGAAGGTGTTGGTGATCAGATAGCTCTGGGTGACACCGGAGTCTTCCTTCGTGACATCGGTGATGGTGGTGGTATAGTATTCCACCGGCTCCTCGCCTACGGTGTAGACGATCTTGTCGCCGTTTTCATCACGGGCCGGCAGATCATTCCAGGTGTGGGTCCACTTGTTTCCTTCGGGGAGTTTGACCTCTTCTTTCTGTTCCCCATTGGCATACAGGTAGACAGTGACCGGGTCATGGGTGAGATTTGTTCCCTCTTCATTCTCCCATTTTTTGGTGACCTGGATGCTGACAGCACTGGTGTTGGCAAAGGCGTTGTCGCCTGTGATTCCCTTAGCGTCAACCTCCACGTCGGTGTTATCGCCATTCCAGCTCAGCGTCACCGTCTTCACGTCGTTGGAATAGGTGATGCCGTCAATCGTCTTGCCGGCATTCTCTTCCACAACCGCCAGGGTTGTGCCCGCAGCCGGCACATCGCTGATGCTGTAGTAGAAGGTGAAGGTCGCATTTCCGCCGTTTTTCGCAGCTTCCGTGCTGGCACTGGCAAGCGGTTTCAGGGTCTGGTCAGCCAGGTACTGCTCTCCCTTCGTATAGCCACTCTTGACTTCGTACAGGTAGAAGCGGAACTGATCGTCCTCCACTGTCAGCGGCGTATCGTCGGACTCCCAGATCTTTTCACCGGTAATCTCAACAAACGCGCCATCCATGCTGAGCATCATGACTTCGTTGTTGTAGAAGGCAACATTATCAGCATCCACAGGTTCCTGCATGCCTTCAAACATCCAGGTGTACGATGTGGCTGCCACCAGCTTGTTGGTCTCTTCATCCACCGTGACATCCACCTGTACCAGGTAGGTGCTGGGGTCGTTGACGAGCTGATACTCGGTCGAGCCACTGCCAGACGTTTGTTCACGCATCAGGTAGTAGTAAGTACCCGGGCGCTTGTAGGTGATCGTGGGGAAGTTAACGGCGCCACTGTGCGTGGCATCGTTAATTGTTGCAGTTGCCGTCACGTCATTCGGAATCAGCCCCTCGGCGGGTTCAACCACAATGGGGGATTGACCATTCCACTTGCCGTTTCCTGCGACCACCTCACCCTTTGCGTTTGCATTGACCAGTTCAAAGGTGAACGTCTGGTCAGGCTGCAAGCCGTAGTAGTACTTGGTCGCGGTGAGATCCACGGAGGTTTCACTCACGGCACGGTTGGTGATGGTGTAGCCATTATAGGCGCGTTCGTCCTCTGCCGGGGTCGTCTGCACTGCAGGCTCCACCGCTTCGGCGCTGCCATTGTCCGGTTCCACCGAAGCATTTTCACCAGAGTCCGTCCCGTTCGGCGCGGTGTACACCGGCGGCAGGAAGGTGTAATCCTCCCCGTTATCGGCGTTCAACGTCTCGGTAACGAAGTAGATGTACTCCTCCCGCTGCCCGTTTCCGGCGGGGGTAAAGCGGGTGAGGTTCTCGATCGTCCAGGTCCACTGGGTGCCCGTAGTTTTCTCCCATTCGACTTCATAGTCGTCGGCAGACACTTCCACCGGCGTGGGGGCGTTTGCTGTGTAGCGATACAGCGTCAGGGTGATGTCGTCGGTACCCGGCACCTGAACCTCTTCCGGCAGTTCCCAAACCTTCGTACCGGAGATGGAAGTCTTGGAAGTCAGGTTGTTGAAGATGATATCGTCAGTCGCGTTCTGTGCTTCACCGTCCTTCTGGATACTGGTAATTTCAGCCTTCAACGTATCATCGGAACGATCATCGGGTGTACCGTTCTGGTCCAAGCTCACTTGCACAGCTACCGTATACACGCTTTGGTCATAGATGTACGATTCCTCGCTGTCTACCGCCTCTTCCTGGATGGTGTAGGTAAAGGTCTTGGTGTGGTTCGGCTCATCCTCCACATCGTGGAAGTTGTAGCTGATCGCATCAAAGGTTACCTTGCCAGCCTTATCGTTGTACTTTGTCTGCAGCTCATCTCCATCCACTTCCTTGAGCGTAAAGCTGAAGGTGTCGGGGACGGTAAACGCCGCCCCATCCAGCTGTTTTTCTGCGGACAGGTTGATGCTTGTGGACAGCGGCTGATTCACTACGGTAGCGCTACCATATTTGTGATAGAATTCGATATCTGCCTCGTTAAAGCTCGGATCCATCCCCTTGAGGGTTGCCAGCAGTGTCTGGGTCTCTTCCTTGGCCAGCCAGGCATCTTCCGTCGGGGATTGATCCAAAAGCACTACATAATGCTTCTCGCTGGCGGTTTGATAACCGACCGGCACGGTGGATTCTGTCCAATAGTACAGGTTATCCAGCCCGATTTCCAGGACATAGGTGCCGCCGTTTTCATTGGTCGCACTATCATATACTGCAGCCGTACCGTCCGGCTGGATCGCGTATGCCGTGAAGGTGGCGCCGGGCAGTGCCGTAGCATGATCGTCCTGTTTATAGATCGTGAGCTGCCCCGGGGTACCACTGACATACGCATTGCCCATCTGGTAGGAGAATTTACTTTCCTCCGTGTCCGTAACCGTGATGGTGCCGGTCAATTCAGCCGTATTCTGCAGGGTAACGTCGGACCCCTGTTCATGATTCAGCACACCGAGGACATACTCCACCACGACATAGGTTTCGTCCGGCAGAGTTATGGAAAGTTCGGTTCTTCCCTCCTCGTTCTGATCGATGGAACTGGTACACAGGCCATCCGCAAGCAGCTGGTTCCTGCTGTCGTTGTAGCCGTAATACTGGTCGCCATCGTAGAAGCGAACGCCGTCCAGAATGCGGGTATCCTCGGGCAGGGTATCCTTCAGACTCAGGGTAACGCCTTCATTCTCCAGTTTGGCCGGAATCAGGTCCATTTTGTCCGCATTCACGCGAATCGCATAGACAACCTGATACCCTTCAACCTGGCTGCCGTCCTCGTCGTCCTCCTCGTCGTCGTCGGAAACACCACCGCCGGGCAGAATCACGGAAGAACCTTTATCCAGCAGCGTGGATGTTACCTCAACCTCGGTGGTCGTCTCACCGATCTCTATCTCATCCTGAGACAGGGTCGCATCGTTGGAGACACTGACAGAAGTATCGTTGTTGGCCTCAAAGACTGCGCCGGTCACCTCGGTATAGTAGGTCAGGGTATACTGTTTCTTTTCCAGATTGGTGAACGTCCAGCTGAGAGTCTGTCCCCCCTCAACTGTGCCACTGACAGTGGGCTCATTGATTGTGACAGGCGTACCACTTGTATCCTTCAGCGTGCTGGAAACATTGGTGTATCCACCATTGGGATCCGGTCCGATGTACCGCAGGCCGGAGGCCATCGTGTCCTTAATGGAAAACTTGGTAGATTGCGTCAAGTCACCAATATCAGTCAGATCAAGATTGATCTTCCATTCAATGACCATCCGTTCTTCGGTCGTTTCACCTGCCAGCTGCAGTTCTTTTTGTGCGATCAGCGCGCCCGTCTTTTCCAGCAGGCTGCCGAAATCGACCTCTGCGTTGCCATCGTCACTACCGGAGTTATATTCGGTGCTCCAGTTTACAAAAGCCGCATTCTCGAGGTGGACTTCCGCGCCAGACATGGTGGCGCCCGCCTGCAATTTGGTTTCGGTCGTATAGGTGATCCGATAGATATGGTCCACCAAAGAGCCTTCCTGGCGATTGTCATTCTTGTAAATCGGGGGCTTGATGCTGATTGCCAGGTCGTAATCCTCATAGGTGTCCCCTGTCAGGGTCTCATACCCGACGTTTTCGTTTATCACGGTCCCGTCCGCCGACACTTCCTGGACCTTGATGTCTTTGATCGTGGTTGCATCCGCATCCACGCCGGTGCCGGTTGTCTTGATCTTGTCCGTGATAATCAGGCTGATCAGGGGTGCGTTGTCCTTCAGGTCACTGACCGTAACATCCAGCGTCCATTCGGCTGTACCATCCTTATAGGAGACATTGCCCGCGGTCTTTTCGATTGTAACGGTGGGCGGGAGTTCCTTTTCATCATAGGTGTTGGTGAAGTTCAGCTCGCTGCCGGAAACAGTTGTATCGGTGCCTTGGAGGAAGTTGATAAAGCGTTCTCCCACGTTATCCGGTTCCCGAGTAACCTCCGGCCCAGAATAAGTCAGTTTCCCATCATGCGCGGCATTCACCGTATAGACGACTTTGTACACCGCATCGTCATATTCCTTGATGCCTTCAACTTCCTGCAGTGTCACACCCTTCTCTTTTGCCAATGTGCAGTCAGTCTCGACAGTGGGGTTCAGCTCTCTCACATAGAAAGTTTTTTTGCCACCGCTTGTGAAAGTGAAACTGCTTTTGTCATATAGGTCGTTATTCGTGAAGGTGATGTTGCCATTTTGGTCCGGACGGACAATTGCCAACACCTCGCTCTTATCTTCACTCAACAATGCAAAGGCAAACCGGCTAATGTCACCGCTGAAATCGCCCTGAACTGAATCGATTTTCTTCGTAAAGCTGAGATTCAGCTCCACATTGACCTCATGATAGGTATATGTGTTCGTGAAGGCAAATTCATAGACATTATTCACCGGCGTCATGGAAGAACCGGGAGTCTTTTCTACCAGCTTATTCTCCGTATCGGACCATGTCATCTCCGTAACCGTAGCAGTCAAGCCATAATTGCCAGATGTCACCTGAACTTTGACATAGTACGGATCTGTATTGCACACGACCCTATCGTTATTCGGGTCTTCTTCCGAAATCTTATAATAGTAAGTCTTTCCGTTATCCTCCTTGTAGTTATATGGAATCTCTGTGAAGGTAGCCGTACCCGAAGCATTCGCATGCAAACCTTGTTGTTCAGTTTCTATAAACTTTCCGTTTTCCGATACTTGCTCAACTTTGAAGCTGAAATCTGTCAGAGGCGGCTTTCCCGTCTCGCTATCTGCGATATCAAGATCTTTCTTTGCCTGGAACTGAACTTTGGTCGCATCATAGACAATGTTATAGAAGTTGATTCCGTTTTCGTAGTACTGGATGTTCTTGTCTTCATCGTATACAGCGTTGCCATTCCCAACTTCGGTGTTGCTCCCGATGCCATCGACGCGGACACAGGTTGCGGTGATGGTTCCATCGCTATTTTGGGTAATGGTGACCTTAAAGTAGTAAGTGGTGGGGGTCGCCTTCTTTTTCTGGGTGCCCTTGTCCACATCATAGATGGTGTTGCTATCGTTCCCTTCCTCCTCAGTCAGGGAATAATAATAGACAACCTGCTTGGCTTCGTTGAGATCCTTGATGGTATAGTTCAGCTTGAACTCGAACACGCTGTTCGATTTGTTTTGAACCTTTTGAACATCGCCTTCCTTCGGCACATAACCGTTTACCGCACCGTCGCCGCTACCTGCCACCCACTTTTGCAAAACAAAAGTGTAACCGTCTCTGGACGACAATTCTCCATTTACAAACTTATTGCCGTTGATCCCAATGCCTGTTCCCTGGTAAGCGTTCGTAAAGTCCAACTTATCGAATTCAGTCGAAGCTGCTCCAGGTTGAGATTCATATACTACGACCGGTTTGCCGGCCGCGTCAAACGCCACATTGTCATCTTCATCCAATTGATAGACGGTGACAATGTTCTTCAGTTTCTTGTTGTCCGACTGGTCCTGATAAACAGAGACTTTCACCAGATAGTTGCTTGTCAGCTGTACCGTACTGGGGGCGTTAAGGATTTGTTCGGTAACTCGATAATAATAGTCTTTTGCCTGGGTATAGGTAATCCTATCAAACTGGAAGGTCGCTGTATTTTCGTCTTGCGCAATGGAGAATTCTTTCTTGTCGTGATAGTATCCTTCTTCGCCACTGTTTATCGGGGTAATCTCCCAACCTTTATCCTCATCAACATTAACAGCATCAATAGAGAATTTGAACTTTCCCTTATAATCATTCAGGTCCGCACCATTCAGCGTCTTTGTACCGCCAAGATCAACCGTCGTCTGATCATAGGTGTTCACGAAGGGGATCGCAGTGTTTTGCAGTGCATCCAGCGTATAATTGTCATCATCAAAGTCGCTGTTTGTCTGGCTGCCGCTGATATGAATGTTGGTGATGGTAAGCCCGCCATCATTCCCCTTGGTCACGGTGACCGCAACATCATATTCCGTCGTGTCGTAGGTAAGACCCGAGACAGACTCCGAACGATCTTCTTTCAGAAGATAGTAGTAAGTCTTTTGGGTTTCATTTCCACGAAAGTCGGTGGAATAATAGGTCGGCAGCTGCAGGTCGTCCGTCCCTGTAATGGCTTGGCTGCCATCATCGTAGCTCGCGGTAACCGTAACGCTCTCAACCGGATCGGCATTTTCGGGAACGGTCGCGCCGGCATTGGCTTTCTCATACAGATCAAAGGTAAACGTGCCGCCGGACGCACCTTCGCCGGTCACGGTCTTTTGCACCGGGATCGTGCCGGTCACACTGTTGTAGACGTTGGTAAAGGTGAAGAGATTGTCCTCGCGGTTCCATTCTACCGGTGTCCCGTCCTTTGTTGTCTGGCTGGTCACAGTGGCGCTCACGTCGCCATTGGTTTCCTGCGCGACAGTAACCGTAATATACCATTCGGCGTCATCATACTCCAGACCATTGACAGCCGCATCCGGAACGTCCTCTTTGATCACATAGTAATGTTGCCCGACATCATCTTTGTCGTATTCGATGGGATCAAAGCTGACGGTTCCTTGGCGATTTCCTCTGACCGAAACGGTCGCCGTGTCAAGCGGGTTCGCTGCTTCATCATATCCGAAGTTCTGATTAGCCGCATACAAGTTAAAGGTAAACTCTGTCGCATCAGGCAGCGCGCCCTGGACGCTCTTTTGGCCCTGGAAGGTGACCTCGTCGTTGTGCCCGACCTTCCAGGTCACATCCGCCTCAGCTTCCTCCAAAATTTTTCCGTCTTTTGAAAGGGTCACATCATTGTGTACCTTGTAGTCGGCATCCGCCAGGTCTTTCTCGCTGACCTTCACGGTATACACAACCGTATAGCGGTTGGTGCCGGCGTCATTGCCAAATGTGTAAGTGAAGCCGTCGCCGCTGGTCGTCAGAGTGCCGCCATTGTAGGCTTCGTTGGTATCTGTATAGGTAACTGCAACGGCAGGCTCCGTGTAAGACACACCCTCGCCTTGCCGCAAAGTCATTGTGTCGGTCAGGGTCAGACCGCTCAGGTCCATGCGGGGGTAGTCGTCATTCAGGTAGATGGTCCAGGTGATGGTGCGCATACCGTTACCGTCAGGTTCGCTCACTGTCCCCTGCTTCTTCAGCCAGTTGTCCGCATCCTCCCACTCGACCGTGATGGTATGCGATGCCGGTTCGCCATTATAGGTCACCGTAACGGAGTTTTTCTTTTCATCATCGCTTGCAACTTCATCGCTTGCATCTTCATCACTTGCATCCCCGGAGCGTTTGACAACGTTGGCCGTATAGGCCAGGGTATACGTTCCCTTACGCAATTCGCCCACGTTAATCGTCAGGAGCTGGCCGACAACGCTGGCCGTGCCGTCCGCCGTGGAGAAAGTTGCCGAATAGCCATTATTGCCCGTCAGCTTGAAGGTGGCCGGATTCTGGAATTCAAATGCCGCCCCCATGGTGTCGGTGATCACGACATCCTTGGCCAGCTTATTGACGTCAAGTTCTACCTCGAAATCGATTGTGCCGTTTTCGCTGACATTTTCATCGTAGGTCTTTTCCGCCGTGATGGTGACATCATCCAGGTCGATGGTCGTGGTATGGCCGTCACCGCCAAAATCAATCACGACCTGTTCTTCTTCATCGGTAACCGTATCGCTGATTTCGCACTGGAAGGTGAAGCCGCCGGTCAGACTGTAGCGGCCCTGCAAATAGGCATCCGTATACTGGAAGGACAAACGCCACCGGCCGTCCTCGCCGTCTTGGGCCAGACGCCAGGTACCCGGCACCCCTGCGTAATCGGGGTCGGTGAGATTGCCTTCGAAGACCTTATCATCCCCGACGCCCTTCAGCACCAGTTCTACAGGGAAATCATAGTACAGCGTGGTTTCGCCATCAATCAGATACATCCACTGATTGTCAATGGTGTATTGAATATTCAGCGAGAATTCCGCATCGTCCGGGATCTTACTGATTGTATTTCCGTCTCCGTCCTGGATCGTGAAGGTAACTTTGTTTTCCCCCAGGGTAACATCAATCAGTTCGACCATATCCTGGGCTGTGCGGGTTTCCTCGGTAGCCGCTGTATCTTCCGACAGGGTCTGGGCGCCATTCTGCGACAGTGTGTTGGCCGCTGCCTCCGGCTCCGCCGACGGCGTCGGGGTGGCGGTGGCCGTCGGGGTGGGGGTGGGGGCCTCGGTGGGGGCCGGGGTCGGCTCGGTGACGGCTGCAGAGGCATCATCCTCCGGCAAGGGGGACTCCTCGGGCTGCGCCGTCGGTTCCCCTGCCGCATCGGCCGGGGCCTCGGTGGCGGCCGGCGTCTCGGTGGGGGCCGGGGCCTCGGTGGGGGCCGGTTCCTCGGTGGGGGTCGGCTCGGTGGCCGAGACGGTTGTATCCTCCGGCACGGGGGTCGCCTGGGTTTCCGCCGCCGCGGTGGGCGCCGGGGACGCAGCGACTTCCGCAAAGACTGACGCGCCGCCGGAGGAAGCCAGCATCAGCAGGACCAGCGCCATGGCGGTGATCCGCTTGCCAAGCTTCTGGGTAAATTTCTTCATGTGGGTTCCGTCCTTTCTGTAAGATCCAGACGTTTAGCGCCGGGTCGAGCGGTTGCGTTTGCGCTGCACGACGATCAGCACGACCAGAACGATGGCCACGACCAGCGCCGCCACGGTGCCGCCGGTCATCAGCGCGGTGCTGAGCCCCGATTTGGCCGTGTCATTGTCGGTGATGGATTCCTCCGGCGTGGTCTCGCCGCCGGGGGACTGGGCCAAAGGCGTTTCGCCTTCCGCGATCTGCTCCTCGCGCTCCTGCGCCAGGCCCTGCCCTTCCTCATTGACAGCCTGGTTCATGCCGGTGGTGTCGTCGGTGATGCCGGTGATGCCGGTGCCGGCCGCCGGGCCGGTTGCGTAGGCGGGGCCGGTGACCGTGCCGCCGGTGACGGTGGTCACATCCTCCACATAGGTCACGCCGGTCTCGGTGCGCTCGGTGGTAACCGTTTCGATGTTGGTGATGATGGTGTTGGCATACAGCGTATCATTCACATCGCGGTAGTAGATGGTGTAGGTCCGCTTGGGGCTGTAGTAGCTGTGGCGGTAGGTATCGCTCTGGCCGCCCAGCCGGACATAGGTGTTGTCGCCCGCGGTGAACTCCGCCGGGCAGGTGATCTCGGTGTCGGCGCCCGGGTTGACCATGACCGACTCGCTCTGCAGCACCGCGCCGTCCGCGATGTTGACAAACTGCAGGGTGACGGTGTAGCTTTCGGTGGGCACATAGCCGTCCGGCGTGTAGTAAACATACTGCACGAGGTTTTCGCCGCCGTAGGTATAGGTGTAGGTCTCCTGCGAGGGAACATACCCGGCCGGCGCATGGGCCGCGGCGTCAAATTCCACCGTCTGGCCCGGCTGGACGTCCATCGTCTTGGTGCCCAGGCGGGTGTTGGTCGTGCCGTCCATGAGGATCAGATTCCAGCTGATGACCTCGTCCGCGGCCGCTGCCTCGTATTCAAAATGGTAATCGCTTTCAGCCCGGCCCGGCACCAGCACCAGCTGATGGTATTCATTCAGCTGGTCGTCGTCGTCCTTGAGCGTGTACTGCGTTGCCTTGCCAGACTCAGAATCAATCTGCACGAAGCTTTTGGGCACGGTGTACAGGAAGGTGGTGGTGGTCAGGTTGACCTCGTCAACCAGAATGTCCTCACCGCCTGAGGTATAATGGATTTTGACAAGGCCGGTCTCGCCTTCCGTTGACGCATAGGCATTGCAGAGGACCACGAAGTCGATTTGACCGTAATAGTCCGCTTTGACGATCTGCACGGTGGGATAGTAGTACAGGTCCTGCTCCCCACCCTGAACCAGAAAGCGATCGACAAGAACCACTTCCTTGGGGGTATCGCCGGTGTGATCCGGCGTGATGTTGACAATCGTATCTTTTTTCAGGATGTTGCCCTGGTTGTCCACATAAGTAATGCTGCCCTCCAGCGGGGTCGGGACATAGGGTTCGTACTCGGCATAGTACTTTCTTGCCGCTTCATCGTACTGCATGTCTCCGGACAGGTTATAGTCGGTGTCGGTGTCCTGGTCGTAATAGGTCGGCGGCGGCACGATCTTTCCGGCATTCGTGCCATTCACCACGCTGCCGATCAAGACATCCTGTTGCGGATCGCCATTCGGACGGGCATAGATTCCAGCCATGGTGGCTTCCGCTATCGGCTTATTCGTAGCGCTCACCGCACGTCCCGTATACACTTGGATTGAGTACTGGGTCACATTGCTGTAGCCATCCCCCAGCTCCTCCAGGTCGATCCCGACCGAATTGACCCCACTGCCATCCGGGGTGGTATAGTGTACATGCTGGTACACCGTCTCTTCGCCATACAGGACATCGTAGAACAGATTGTTCGCGTTGCCGCCGTGGATGTCAAACTGGACATAGTCGGTCCCGTAATAGACTTCGCCGGTGATGGTGACCCCGCCCTGTGCGGTGGTCCCTGCGGAGCCCGCCTCGCTGCCGGTGGCGTCGGACGCCTCGGCGCCGACAGAGGGATCGGCGGTGGTCGAAGCATCCTCGGCAAAGGCTGACAGCGACAGCAGAGCAGCCAGGCTGAAGACGAGCAGCAGGGCTGTGATCCGCTTTTTCATTGTTTGCTTCATGGATTCTCACCTTTCTCGTTGATTTTGGGGCCGGGCCCCTGGGGGAAGGCGGTCATTCGCCGCCGATGTATTTGGCCGTGACCACCAGCTTGCCCTCACCGCTGACGGTGGCGCAGGTGCTCAGGCTGAGGACCTGGTCTTCGGCGGTGACGGTGACGCCGGTGTCATAGAGCGAATTTTCCTTCACCTGCTGCAGGAAGCTGCCGAACGCTTCGTCATGGGCGAAGCCGATGGAGTACAGCGGGCTGCTGTCGTCGGCAAACTGCACCGCAAAGATCTGGTAGCGGCGCACCCCTTCCGGCGTATAGAGGGTGAAGCAGCCGGTGCCGTTGCGGTAGAAGTCTTCCTCCTGATAATCCAGCAGGCCGGCAAACATGCTGCCGTCCTGCATGTGATGGCCGTAGATCAGCACATAGGGGTCGGTCAGCGACTGGTTGGCGCAATCCATAAACAGGCTGCCCGCTTCGGAGTGGGTGCCGTCCGGCGCACGGCGCAGATAATATTCATTATCCTGTGCGTGAAGCACAGGATAATCGATGACCGGCCGGTCATCGAACTGCAGCCACCCCACCACGTCCGGGTATTGGGCCTGCAGCGCTGCAAAATCCACCGTCAGGCTGCCTGCGCTGGCCGGCGTGCCCTGGCCTGTCTCGGCGTCCTGGGCGGCCACGGGGGCCGTATAGTCTGCGCTGAGCTGGTCATACGCCGCGCGCGCCTGGTAGTAGCCATACAGGCGGGAAGCGATCCAGAGCACGCCCCCCAGCACCGCAAGCCCCACCAGCACCTGGACCACCGTGATCCACCGGTTGGCGGCTTGTCTGTTTTTCAAAAGATCTTCACCCCCTGCAGGTATGGGCCGATCCGTTTTTGCGGTCTCCTTCGGGCGCAGCCGGCGCACAGGCCGCCCGACCCGGCGGTGGAATCGCAGAGGATCCTGCCGTTTCCTGGTTTCTCGCTTAAAAATGTAGGACCTTTTCTTTACATTATTGACTGTACCGATACGACATGGCAGTTGTAGCTAGGTATATTATATCATTTTTCAGGCAAAATGCGATAGGTCACAGCGCCATCAGCTTGCACAAAGTTTTGACGCTGTTTTGGGCGGAAACTGACAATTTTGGGACGCAGCTGCGGGAAATCTGCCTCCGGCGGCCCGGGCCGATTCCTCTGTGTAAAATTGCATCCTCTTTCTACAGAACGGACCGGCCCGGCCGGCGCCGTCTGACCGGATTTTGTTGTAAAAATCAAGATGCCGTCTCATTCGAATCCTTCCCCCCCCGGTTTCGCCGCTCCGCTGCCGGCCCGGGGGGCTCTCCCCTGCCCCACCTGCGCCCGAAAAAAAGCGGCGTTGGAAGGGGAAATATCCGTGCATCGTCCGCCGGCGGCGCGTATTCAGCCCGGCGGGCGGCCGGCGCCCGGGGGAGGAGGATTCCGGGTTTCGTCTGCAAATGAATGGGAAATGAATACAAAAAGAGGTATGCAGCCCCTTTCGGGATACCACATACCTCTTTGTATTCTCTGTTTCCCCGGCGGATCCCCGGGACCCACCGAGAGCGTCTTCCCTGCCCCACCCGCCAGGGTCGGGCAAAGCAGACGGAATCAAGCGGAACTCAGCCCTTGATGGCAGCGGCGACTTCAGCGGCGAAGTCCTCGTTGCGCTTCTCCAGGCCCTCGCCCTTGATGAAGTGGGTGTACGCCGCGATCTGGATGTCGCCGCCCAGATCCTTGGCGGTAGCCTCGACGTACTTCTTCACGTCCATGTTGCCGTCCTTGATGAAGGCCTGGTCCACCAGGCAGTTCTCCTTATAGAACTTGCCCAGCTTGCCAATGGCCATCTTCTCCTTGATGGCGTCGGGCTTGTTGGCGGTCTTGGGATCGTTGGCCATCTGAGCCAGGATGATCTCCTTCTCCTTGGCGATCACGGTCTCGGGCACAGCCGCTTCGTTCAGGTAGCTGGGGCTGGCCGCGGCGATCTGCATGGCGATGTCCTTGCCGAAGGCGGTGAAGCCTTCCTTGGCCGCGACATCGTCGCTGGTCTCAAACTTGACGATGACGCCGTGGGTGCCGCCGCCATGGACATAGGCAGCGCAGTGGCCCTCATAGCGGGCAAAACGGCGGACCTTGATGTTCTCCTTGATGACAAGGATCAGGGCCTTCAGGGCGTCGTCCACAGTGCCATCGCCCATCTTGCAGGCCATCAGGGCCTCCACATCGGCGGGGTTCTGCTCGGCCACGACCTGGGCCAGATCCTTGGTGAAGGCGACAAACTTCTCGTTCTTGGCCACGAAGTCGGTCTCGGCGTTGACCTCGACCACCACGGCGCAGTTGGGGAAGGTGGCGGCGTAGACCATGCCCTCGGCGGCGATGCGGCCGGCCTTCTTGCTGGCGGTGGCCAGACCCTGCTCGCGCAGGATCTCGATGGCTTTCTCAAAATCGCCGTCGGCCTGGGTCAGCGCCTTCTTGCACTCCATCATGCCGCAGTCGGTCTGCTTGCGCAGTTCCATAACGTCCTTCGCAGAAATAGCCATAACGTATTATCCTTTCTGTATAAAGATGATGGTGTTATACGGAACGGTCGCTCACTCAGCGGCAGCCTCGGCGGCCGGCTCCTCCGCGGCGGGGGCGTCCTGCTCGCCCTGCTTGCCTTCCAGGGCGGCGTCGGCCATAGCGCCGGAGATCAGCTTGACAGCGCGGATGGCGTCGTCGTTGCCGGGGATGACGTAATCGATCTCATCGGGATCGCAGTTGGTATCGACGATGGCGACGATGGGGATGTGCAGCTTGCGGGCCTCGGAAACGGCGATGCGCTCCTTGTGGGGGTCAACGATGAACAGGGCTTTGGGCAGGCTCTTCATGTCCTTGACGCCGCCCAGGTACTTGTCCAGCTTGGCCATTTCCAGCTGCAGCTTGACCACTTCCTTCTTGGGCAGCAGGTCGAAGGTGCCGTCTTCCTGCATGGTCTTGAGCTGCTCCATGCGGTCGATGCGCTTGCGGATGGTGCGGAAGTTGGTGAGCATGCCGCCCAGCCAGCGGGCGTTGACGAAGTGCATGCCGCAGCGGGTGGCCTCGTCACGGATGGATTCCTGCGCCTGCTTCTTGGTGCCGACGAAGAGGATCTCGCCGCCGCCCGCGACGGTCTCGCGGACGAAGTTGTACGCTTCGTCCAGCTTTTTCACGGTCTTCTGCAGGTCGATGATGTAGATGCCGTTGCGCTCGGTGAAGATGTACTTCGCCATCTTGGGGTTCCAGCGACGGGTCTGGTGGCCGAAGTGGACACCGGCTTCGAGAAGCTGCTTCATAGAAACGACTGCCATAGGTATTTCCTCCAAAAAATTTAGTTTTACCCTCCGCACCGCGAACTTGTTTTCTAACCCCTGCCGCCAGTATCGGCGGTTTTGGGCACAAAAAAACAACGCAATGCGTGTGTATTGCCGAAATACTATACCACACATTGCGTTGTTTTGCAAGCATTTTTTGAAAAAGGGACGGTAAAAAGGGAAAACCGCCCCGCGCCCTCAGATCGAGATGGTGTTGGCGACCTCGATCTCGCTGTCCTCGATGGTCTTGTGCATCGAGAGGGCGACGTTCACATCATAGTCCACGATCTTGCCGCCGGAGACCGCCACGACCCGATTGTAGATGCCCTTGTCCAGCAGGTCCACGGCGTGGTAGCCCATCAGCGAGGCGTTGACCCGGTCCCGCACGGTGGGCGAACCACCGCGCTGGATGTGGCCCAGTACGGTGGCGCGGGAGTCCACGCCGGTGGCCGCCTGGATCTGGTTGGCCAACTCCTGGGCGCCCACAACCCCTTCCGACACGATGATGATGAAATGCTTTTTGCCGGTGGCCTGGGTCTGGCGCATCCGCTGCAGGATGTCCCGCTCGAAATCGAAGGGGCGTTCGGGCAGCAGCACGGCCAACGCGCCGGTGGCGATGCCCACGTTGAGGGCGATGTAGCCGGCGTGGTGGCCCATGACCTCCACGACGCTGCAGCGGTCATGGCTCTGGGTGGTGTCCCGCAGCTTGTCGATGGCCTCCACCGCGGTGTTCATGGCGGTGTCGTAGCCGATGGTGTACTCGCTGCAGGCGATGTCGTTGTCGATGGTGCCGGGGATGCCGACGCAGGGCACCCCCTGGTTGGCCAGGGCCCGGGCGCCCATGAACGAACCGTCGCCGCCGATGACCACCAGCGAGTCGATGCCCAGTTCCTTGCAGCGGGCCAGGGCCTTGGCCTGGCCTTCGTGGGTCTTGAATTCCAGGCAGCGGGCCGTGTACAGGATGGTGCCGCCGCGGTGGATGATCTCGGACACGCTGCGCACGTTCATCTCGTACACTTCGCCGTTGATCAGGCCGTTGTAGCCGCGCTGGATGCCCAGCATCCGGTAGCCTTTCGAGATGCCGGTGCGCACGATCGCACGCACCGCCGCGTTCATACCGGGGGCGTCGCCGCCGCTGGTCAGTACGCCGATGGATTTGATCTCCTTCGCCATATTGGTTTTCCTCCCATTGCATTGAAACAGCAGGGTGCTTGTTTCTTTCGGGTTTTCGGTCTTTCCGTTTTCTCTCCCAAACAGGCGGCACTGCGGGCCGCGCCGGGGCCGCCCGCTCACGGTTGTTAAAAGCGTAACGATTCCCCGTAATTTCCATTATACCATAGAACGCGGCCGGTCTTATGGATATATCTTGCAAAAGAATGGATTTATTTTGCCTCACGGGCGATCACATGGCCCTGGCCCAGAATGCGCTCCAATTCGGTGCGCAGCAGCGGGCAGTCGTTGGCCCACAGGGACCGGGGCGCCCGCATATACCGGCCGGTATCCTCGAACTTGAAGCAGACCGGCGTGGAGCCGTCAAAGATGTTGTACAGCAGGTTTTCCACCTTTTTCATCTCCGGGCAATCCCGGGAAGGCGCCAGCAGCCAGAGGCTTTCCACCCGGGGGGCCGCCGGCCGGCGGCGTTCCCCGCCCTGGTTTTCGGCAAAGCTGCGGTCGGGGTCGTAGCCCTGCACCGGCAGCACCCCCTCCACCAGCAGGCGGGTGCCTTCCTCTTCCTTATAGGAGACACGGCCCTGGGCGATGACGACGGCGTTTTCCTGCAGGATGTGGCGGCATTCGGCAAAGACCCGGGGGAAGACCAGCAGTTCCATCGTGCCGGTGAGGTCTTCGACGGTGGTGAAGGCCATGAGGGTGTTGGACTTGGTGGTCATGACCTTGTTTTTGACGACGGTACACAGGATGGTGACCATCCGGTTGTCATAGCCGCGGGCCTGTTCCTCGTCGGCCAGGTCGGCCAGCGTACAGCTGGAGACCCGGGCGGCCAGTTCCCGGTAGGCGTCCAGCGGGTGGCCGGACAGGTACAGGCCGGAGACCTCCTTTTCCATCTTGAGCAGCTCGGCGGCGGGGTATTCGGGCAAATCGGGCACCCGGAAGTCCTCGGCCGCGGCGGCGTCGCCGCCGGCGCCCAGGGCGCTGAACAGGTCCAGCTGGCCTTCCAGGTTCTGGCGGGCGTCGTTTTCCACGCTTTTCAGGATGGCCTCCACGCTTTCCAGCATTCCGTGGCGGCTGGGTTCCAGCCCGTCGAAGGCGCCGGCGCGGATCAGGCTTTCCAGGGCGCGGCGGTTGAGTTCGGCCCCGTGCAGCCGCTTGCAGAAGTCGTACAGGCTGCGGAAAGGGCGGTTTTTGCGCTCCCGCACCACCGTGTCGATGAGGTTGCGCCCCACCGACTTGACGGCGTTGAGGCCGAAGCGGATGCTCTGGCCGTCCACCGTGAAGCCGCCGCGGGAGACATTGATGTCCGGCGGCAGCACCTTGATGCCCAGGCGCTGGCATTCGGATGTATACTCGATGACCTTGGCGGTGTTGTCCAGCACGCTGGTGAGCAGCGCGGCCATGAACTCCCGCGGGTAGTGGCATTTGAGGTAGGCGGTCTGGAAGGCCACATACGCATAGCAGGCCGCGTGGGATTTGTTGAAGGCGTAGGAGGCAAAGCTGCTCATATCGTCATAGATGGCGTTGGCGGCGTCCTCCGGGATGCCGTTCCGGATGCAGCCGGGGCACTCCTTGCCGGGGTCGGTGCAGCCGTAGACGAAGTGGGCGCGCTCGGCCTCCATGACCTTGTGCTTTTTCTTGCTCATGGCCCGGCGGACGTTGTCGGCCTGGCCGAAGCTGAAGCCCGCCAGTTCCCGGCAGATCTGCATGACCTGCTCCTGATAGACGATGCAGCCGTTGGTCACATCCAGGATGTGGGCCAGCTGGGGGGTGCGGTAGCGGATCTTGTCCGGCTCCTTGCGGTTGCGCAGGTAGGTGGGGATGGAGTCCATCGGGCCGGGGCGGTACAGCGAGATCAGGGCGATGATGTCTTCGAGGTTTTTGGGGCGCAGACCGGTGAGCACCTGCTTCATGCCGGTGGATTCCAGCTGGAAGACCCCCTCGGTCTCGCCGCCGGTGAGCATGGCGTAGGTGGCGGGGTCGTCGTAGTCGATGCTCTCGTGGGTGAAGTCGGGGTGGGTGCGCCGGACCGCGGTCTCGGTGTCGTGGATGACGGTGAGGGTGCGCAGCCCCAGGAAGTCCATCTTGAGCAGGCCCAGCCGCTCGATCTCGGTCATGTTGAACTGGGTGACCGGCACGCCGTTGTTGGACCCCAGCGGCACATACTCGGTGGCCGGTTCCCGGGTGATGACGACGCCGGCCGCATGGGTGGAAGCGTTGCGGGGCATCCCCTCCACCTTCAGGGAGGTCTCGATGAGCTCGTGGATCTGGGGGTCGCCCTCATACAGTGCCTTGAGGTCGGGGGAGACTTCCAGCGCGTGGCGCAGCGTCATCTTGAGTTCCATCGGGATGAGTTTGGCCACCCGGTCCACTTCCTGGTAGGGCATCCCCATGACCCGGCCCACATCCCGCACGGCGGCCCGGGCGGCCATGGTGCCGAAGGTGACGATCTGGGCCACATGGTCCCGGCCGTACTTTTCGTTGACATAGTCGATGACTTCCTGCCGGCGTTCGTAGCAGAAATCCACGTCGAAGTCGGGCATCGAGACCCGCTCGGGGTTGAGGAACCGCTCGAAGATCAGGTTGTAGCGGATGGGGTCGATGTCGGTGATGCCGACGCAGTAGGCCGCCAGGCTGCCCGCGCCCGAACCCCGCCCCGGCCCCACCGGGATGCCGTGGCTCTTGGCATAGTTGATGAAGTCGTAGACGATGAGGTAGTAGTTGGTGTAGCCCATCTTTTTGACCACGCCGATCTCATAGTCCAGCCGCTGGCGCAGCTCGTCGGTGACCTGGCCGGGGTAGCGGCGCTCCAGCCCTTCCCGGCAGAGTTTTTCAAAGTACGCCTGGTTCTCCATGCCGCCGGGGGCCTTGAAGTAGGGCAGCTTGGTCTCGCCGTAGTGGAAGTCGAACCGGCACTGTTCGGCGATGCGGTTGGTGTTCTCGCAGGCTTCCGGCACCATCGAGAACAGATCGTACATCTCATCGGTGCTCTTGACATAGAATTCGTCGGTCTGGAACTCCATGCGGTCGGCGTCGGCGATGGTCTTGCCGGTCTGGATGCACAGCAGGATGCTCTGCATCTTGGCGTCCTCCCGGCGCAGGTAGTGGGCGTCGTTGGTGGCCACCAGCGGGATGCCGGTCTCCCGGGACAGGCGGATGAGCTGGGGCAGCACGATGTTGTCTTCCTCCAGGCCGTGGTCCTGCAGTTCGATGTAGTAGTTGTCCGCGCCGAACAGGTCCCGGTAGTACAGCGCAGCCTGTTTGGCCCGCTCATAGTCCCCGGCCAGGATGGCCTGGGGCACCTCGCCGGCCAGGCAGGCGGACAGGCAGATCAGCCCTTCGTGATGGGCTTCCAGCAGTTGCCTGTCCACCCGGGGTTTGGAGTAGAACCCTTCCAGAAAGCCCGCCGAGACCATCTTGATGAGGTTTTTGTAGCCGGTCTCGTTTTTGCACAGCAGGACCAGGTGGTTGTTGCCGTCGATGCGGTTGACCTTGTCGAACCGGGTGCGGGTGGCCACATAGACCTCGCACCCGATGATGGGCCGGATGCCCGCGGCCACGGCGGCGTCGTAGAACTGCACGCAGCCATACATAACGCCGTGGTCGGTGATGGCCACGGCGGTCTGGCCCAGCTCTTTGACGCGCTCGAACAGCCGGTCGATCCGGCAGGCGCCATCCAGCAGGCTGTATTCGGTATGCAGATGCAGGTGGGTGAACTGGCGGGGGGAAGTTGTGTCAGCCATGGGTCTCCTTTCCCGGTGCGTCGGGGGATGCGGGTGGAGGGTCCTGCAGGCGCTGGGCGGCCTGTTGGATCCGCTTGAAGCGGTGGGAAAGCCCCGCCTTGCTCACCGGCGGGTCGAATTTCTGCCCCAGCTTGGCCAGCGGCAGGTCGGGGTAGGCCATGCGCAGGCGGGCGGTGTCGGGCAGCGGGGCGGGCAGGGCGTCCAGCGCGCCGGCCGCCTCCAGCGCACGGATGGCCAGCTGCACCTGCACCGTGGCCTGCACGCTCTTGCCCAGGTTGGCGGTTTCGCAGTTGGACAGGCGGTTGGTCTTGTTGCGCATGTCATTGTACATCCGCTGTTCCATGATCCGCATGGCCGCGTTGCCGGCGCCCATGAAGGTGAGCAGGTCCTCGATATGGTCGCCGGCCTTGATGTAGACGGTGCTGGCCCCTTTGCGCAGGGCCCGGTGGGGGTGGAACTCGTGTTCGGCCAGGATGGCTTCCAGCTGCTGGGAGAGCTGGTAGCGGGTGGACAGGAACTCGATGTTGTAGCCCTTTTCCGGGTCGGTGGCGGTGCCGCAGCACAGGAAGGCGGTGGACACAAAGCAGGACACACAGTTCTGGCAGCGGAAGCCGTCCGGCCGGATGCGCAGGGCGGTTTCCCGGCCGGTATGGCCGAAGATCTCCAGCATTCTGGCGGTCTGGGCCGGGTCCTTGACGCTGAACTCGAACACCGGGCCGGCCGGGCGCTCCTTGCGCAGCAGCGTGCCGGTGATGCCGCAGCGGGCGTACATGCGCTGGGCGAAATTGGCCACCCCTTCGGTCTCGGTCTGCAGCACGATGCCCCGCTCGTCAAAATATTTGCCGAAGCAGGCCACCGCATAGGCCGCGGCCCGGCAGCAGCAGGGGCGGGTGATCTTGCGGCGCAGGATCTCGTTTTTCACATCCTGGGAAAAACTCATGCGTCTGCCCTCCCCCTTTCTCTTGTCATGGTATTGGATTCACATTGTCCGCCTGGCGTCCCGGTGCATCACGATGGGCTGGTAGCCCAGCCGGGTGCAGAACTCGCCGAGCTTGCGGGCGAAGGTGATGGACCTGTGTTTGCCGCCGGTGCAGCCCACGGCCACCACCAGCTGGCTTTTGCCCTCCTTGACATACAGGGGCAGGGAGAATTCCAGCATGCTCTCGTACCGGCGCAGCAGCCCCTGGGAATCCGGACTGTTCATCACATAGTCCACCACCGGCTGGTCCAGGCCGGTGAGTTCCTTGAGCTCAGGCACATAGAAGGGATTGGGCAGGCAGCGCACGTCCAGCACGATGTCCGCCTCCTGGGGCAGACCGTACTTGAAGCCGAAGGACAGGATGGTCAGCGACATGGGGCACTGGTCCTGCCCCAGAAACAGGCTGCAGATGCGCGCCCGGTTCTGGGAGGCGGAAAGCTGGGAGGTGTCGATCAGGTATTTGGCCCGCTCCCGCAGCGGCTGCAGGATCTCCCGCTCCCGGCGGATGGCCTCGTCGATGGGCAGCTGCCCGCCCTGGGCCATGGGGTGGATGCGGCGGGTCTCTTTGTAGCGCCGGCGGATCACCGCGTCGGAGGCGTCCAGAAAGAGGATGTCGTACTCCATCTTCTTGTCGTCCAGCGCCTGCAGGGCCGTCTCCACCGCTTCGCGGGAGCGCAGGCCGCGGATGTCCATGACCACCGCCACCCGCTGCAGCTGGTTTTCGCCCTGCAGGGCGAAGTCCACAAGGCGGGGCAGCAGCCCCGCCGGAATGTTGTCGATGCAGAAATAGCCGATGTCCTCAAGGACATTGGCGGCCATGGATTTGCCCGCCCCGGACAGGCCGGTCACCACGAGAAAGTTCATTGGGGGATTCCTCCTTGTCTGGGCTGCGGCGGGTCACTGGACCACGCGGATCTCCCGCTCGAGGGTGTGGCCGGTCTTTTCCAGCACGATGCGGCGCACCTCGTCGGTCAGGCGCAGCACGTCGGCGCAGGTGGCGCCGCCGGTGTTCACCACAAAGCCGCAGTGCTTTTCGCTGACGGCGGCGCCGCCCACCCGAAAGCCCCGCAGCCCGCATTCTTCAATGAGCTGGCCCGCAAAGCAGCCGGCCGGGCGCTTGAAGGTGGAACCCGCCGAGGGCAGGTCCAGCGGCTGTTTGGCCCGGCGGCGGGCCATATAGTCCTCCATCCGGGCGCTGACCGCCCCGGGGCCGCCCGGGTCCCGGGTCAGGGTGAAGGAGGCTTCCAGGATGCACCAGGGTCGGGTCTCGAAGATGCTGGTGCGGTAGCCCAGGGCCAGGTCGGCGGCGGGCAGGCAGGTCAGGCGCAGTGCTTCGTCCAGGCAGGCGGCCGACTCGATCACCCCTTTGATCTCGCCGCCGTAGGCCCCGGCGTTCATATAGACGGCGCCGCCTACCGTGCCCGGGATGCCGTAGGCGAACTCCAGCCCGGTCAGCCCCTGGGCGCAGACTTCCCGGCACAAAGCCGCCAGGCTGCGCCCCGCCCCGGCCCGCACCGTGACCCGGTCCGCCCCCGCCGGGGTGAAGCGGGTGGGCTGGGTCAGGTCGGTCAGGCAGATCACCGCGCCGGGGAAGCCGGCGTCGGCAAACAGCACGTTGGAGCCGTTGCCCAGCAGGTAGGTGCGCACGCCCCGGGCGCGGCAGAATTCCAGGGTGCGGGTCAGCTCCGGGATGGTCTGGGGCCGGCAGAACACCGCCGCCGGGCCGCCGATGCGGAAGGTGGTGTGGCGGGACAGCGGCTCATCGGCCGTGCAGGGCAGGCCGGCACGGCGCAGGTCCTGCAGCAGTTCTGAGATGGTTCCGGCCATAGATGCCTCCTTGGTTCAGATGGATTCGGCCAGACGGGCCGCGCCGATCACGCCGGCGTCGTTGTGCAGCGTACAGGCAACGATGGCCGTGAAGTTGCCGCAGGCGATGTTGCCGGTCTCCCGCTTGACATACTCGCGCACCGGGGCCAGCAGCACTTCGCCCTGGTTGGACACGCCGCCGCCGATGCAGACCACCTCGGGCTGGAAGGTGTTGACCACATTGGCCACCCCGCAGCCCACATACTCCAGCCAGTTTTCCACCACCTGGCGGCCCACCTGGTCGCCGGCGGCCATGGCGTCGAAGGAGGTCTTGGCGTTCACATGGTCCAGATCGCCGGCGATCTTCCACATCAGGGTCTCGGGGTGGGCGCGCATGGCCTCCTTGGTGTCCTCGCTGAGCGCGCGGGAGGAAGCGTACCGTTCCCAGCAGCCGCGGCGGCCGCAGTTGCAGGGCCGGCCGTCCTTGACGATGACGGTGTGGCCCATTTCGCCGGCGGCAAAATTGAACCCGCGCAGGATCTTGCCCGCAAGGATGATGCCGCTGCCGATGCCGGTGCCCAGCGTGATGACCACCGCGTCCTTGTAGCCCTTGGCGCCGCCGGCCAGGTATTCGCCGAAGGCGGCGGCGTTGGCGTCGTTTTCCACATAGACGCGGCAGCCCAGCAGAGCCTCCATATCGGGGCCGAGGTTCCAGTCATAGTAGCCGAAGTTGGTGTTGTAGCCCACAAAGCCGGTGGTGAACTTGACGCTGCCGGGGGTGCCGATGCCCACATACTCGATGTCCGCCATCGAGACGCGGCTTTCCTTGGCCACGGCGCGGCAGAGGTCGGCCATGGCTTTTTCCAGGTCCCGGGCCGGGCGGGGCAGCCGGGTGGCCCAGGTCAGCTTGCCGACGATCTCACAGTTTTCGTTGACCACGCCGGCGGTCATGGTGGTGCCGCCCAGGTCGATGCCGATGGTATATTTCATGCCAAAATTCCTCCCAATTCATCCGCGCAGGGCCGGCCGTGCCGGCGCAGTTCCGCCACCAGAGCGGCGGCGGAGGCGTTGACGATGCGGTCCTGCGGGAAATTTTCTTCTTCCACAAGGGTGTACAGCGCCGCCATATTTTCCTGCAGCTGGCGGATGCTGTGCGCGTCGGAGTTCAGGGCGATGCGGCAGCCGTTGTCGCGGCAGGCCCGCATCAGCGTCCGCATATTGGGGATGCCGTCGCGCCGGACCTGGCAGGAGTTGCCGTTGAACTCCACCACCTTGTTGCGGGCGGCAAAGGCCCGGGTGACCAGGTCGTAGTCGTATTTGTAGTGCTGCTGCTCCGAATGGCCGATGCAGTCCACATAGGGGTTTTCCGCCACGCCCAGCCAGAGGCGGGTGGCTTCCCGCTCGGTGAGCAGGCCGGGCAGGCAGGGGCTGTGGATGGAAGCCACCACCCAGTCCATCCCGCGCAGCAGGCTGTCGGGCAGATCCAGCCCGCCTTTGGTGTCCATCACGTTCACCTCGGCGCCGTAGAGCATGGCCACGCCGTCCACGGCCCGGGGCAGCCCCCGCCAGTTGCCGAAATGCCAGCTGTGGGGCGCGTCGGGCATGGCGGGGGCATGGTCGGTGACGGCCAGCGCCCGATAGCCCAGTTCCCTGGCCGCCGCGGCCATCTCCTGCAGGGTATGGAAGGCGTGGGTGGAGGCGAGGGTGTGGGTGTGCAGGTCTGCGATTATCTGCATGGATGTACTTCCTTCTGTTTCGGGCGGCGCCGGCTTACAGCCCGCTGCCGATGTCGTTCTGCAGCCCGAGGGTGTTGAGCAGTTCCTGGGCGGCGTTGTAGCCCATCTCTTTCTGACGGTTGTTGATGGCCGCCGTCTCCAGGATGACGGCCAGGTTGCGCCCGGGCATGACCGGGATCAGCATACTGGGCACCGCCACGCCCAGGATGTCGTAGCTGTCCATCTCCAGGCCGGTGCGGTCATAGTTCTTGGTGCGCTCCCAGGGTTCCAGCTCCACCACCATCTCCACCTCGACGCTGTTCTTGACGGCGCCGGCGCCGAACAGACGGGCCACGTTGATGATGCCGATGCCCCGCAGTTCGATGAAATGGCGGATGTTGGCCGGGGCCATGCCCATGATCTTGCGGGAGGACACCTTGCGCAGTTCCACCGCGTCGTCGGCCACCAGCCGGTGGCCCCGCTTGACCAGCTCGATGGCGGTCTCGCTCTTGCCGACGCCGGAATCGCCCAGGATCAGGATGCCTTCGCCGGCCACCTCCACCAGCACGCCGTGGCGGGTGATGCGGGGGGCCAGCTCGGTGTTGAGGGTGGTGATGAGGCTGCTCATCAGCGGGCTGGTCATCTCGGTGGAGCGCAGCAGCGGCACGCTGTACTTTTTGGCGAATTCCAGCATCTCGGGCAGGGGTTCCAGGTCCCGGGTCAGGATGACGCAGGGCGGCTGGAAGGAGAAGAGCTTTTCCAGGTGGGTGCGCCGCACCTCGGGTTCCAGCTCCTGCAGGTAGGACAGCTCGGTCAGCCCGATGATCTGGATGCGGGTGTTGTCAAAATACTGGTAGTACCCGGCCAGCATGATGCCCGGGCGGTAGACCTCGGCGGTGATGACCTTGGTCTCGGACAGGTCCTTGGCGGCGTAGAGGGTGGTCAGGTTGGATCCCTCTGCGATCTTGGCCAGCGTGACGGAAAATTGCGGCACGGAAGGTCTCCCCTTTCTGGATCTGATTGCAGGGCGCGAAGCGCCGCGGCCCGGCGGCCCGCGCCTGCCATTTTCTTTCATTATAGCCCACCGGCCGGGTTTTGTACAGGGTGCCCGACGCAAAAAAATCGGCGCGGGCCCGGGCGGGTCTGCGCCCGCCCCAGCCTACGCCGAAACCGGCCGGGTTATGCCCCCGCCCCGTGCCAGAGCGCCCCCGCCCCGGCCCGGACCTTGCCGTCCAGCCAGTAGAGCAGCGCCGAGGCCGCGGCGGTGGCCACCAGGTAGCTGAAAAAGAGCAGCACGGTGTCCCGCCGGGTGAGCACCGACAGATCGAACCCCCGCACCAGCCGCTGGATCAGCACATGGTGGCAGAGGAACACCGCGTAGGAATACCGGCTCAGCAGCCCGCAGCCCCGCCGCACCGGGCCGCGGTCGAGCAGCGGCGAGAGCAGGGCCAGCGCCGCGAAGACCGCCGCGCTGAACAGCGCGCAGAGGATCTTGGTGTCGGCCAGCGGGCCGCCCAGCGCCCACAGCGCCAGCAGCCCGGCCAGGCTGGCGCCCAGCGCCCCGGCCTGGCCGCGGCGGGTCAGCTGCACGAACACCATCCCGAAAAAGAATTCCGGCAGGTGGATGGCCACGAGCCGGGCGTCCCACCCTGTCAGGTGAACGGCGACACCCAGCACCGCCGCGCCGGCGAAGCCCAGCCAGCGCACCGCCCGGCCTTTGCGGCACAGCGCCAGCAGCAGCGGGAAGAGCAGATACAAAAACAGGATGCTGCCCAAAAACCACTCGCCCACACAGGCGAAGTCGGCCCCCACCCAGCCGGCGGCCACGGCGAAGTTGTCCAGCCCCAGCAGGGTGAGCACCAGCGTGACGCCCCGGGCGCCGGCGAAGGCGCCGGGGACGGTGGTGAACCGCACCGTGAAGCAGATCGCCCAGGCCAGCCAGAACATCGGGTAGACGGCCCGGGCCCGCTTTTTGTAGAATCCCTTCACCGAGAAGGGCTCGGCCGCCGTATAGCACAGCGCCGCCCCCGATACGATGAAGAAGAGCGAGGAGCCGAAGTCGCCGAGATAGATGCCGAAGGGCAGCGTGGAGCCGAACAGCCGGGAGGGATAGGTGAAATACCCGGTGACGGTGGCGTTGAAATGGATGATGAGGATGCTGATGAGCGCCGCCGTGCGGATCAGATCAAGATAAAACAGCCGGGGCTTTTTCATGGGGTGTCCTCCTTGGGGTGGATCGGTCGTGCCGGCGCAGGTTTTTTCGGTTACCCCCTACCGCCGCAGCGCGGACCTGAGCGCACGCGCCAGCGCCCGGGCGGCCCCCTGCGGGCTGAGCTGGGCGGCCAGCAGCACCCCCAGCTGGTCGGCCCGGGCCGCGGCCTGGGCGGCGTCCTGGGCCAGGGCGACGGCCCAGCCGCCCTGCTGGGCGGCCAGCGGCAGCAGCCAGAGATCTTCCGGCCGTTCCACCGGCGGCAGCCCCCCGGGGAAGGCCGCCCCCCGCAGCAGCACCCCGCCGGCGGGCAGCGGGGGCGGGTCGGCGGCATCCAGCGGCAGCTGCAGGCCCAGTTCGGCCATGCGGGCCTGCACGGCGGGCCGGTCCCGCCGCCAGGCGCGCAGGCGGGCGGCCTCGCAGCCGGGGTACAGGGGCAGCGCCGGCCCGATGAGGCCCCACAGCGGGTTTTGCTCCAGCAGCCGGACGGCGGCCGCCTGCTGCGCCGGGGTCCAGCGGGCCGCGGCCTCGTACCGGCGGGCGGGTTCGGTCTCGGGCAGCGGCAGTTCCAGCCAGTAGAACCGGTCGGGGGCAAGGGCCGCGCCCTCCCGCAGCAGGGCGGGCGGCAGCACCGTGACCGGCGCCGGGCCCGCCGGGTCCGCCGGCAGCAGCGGGTAGGGGTGCAGGCTGCGGGTCACGGCGGACAGCGGATATGCCGGCAGCAGCCCGCGGAGCAGTTCGTCCACCGGGTAGCTCGTCTCGGCCTTGAGCCAGTCGTACAGCCGGCGGGCGGCCAGGCCGTCGGTGCGGCGCAGCTCGTCGCCATAGGGGGTGAAAAAGCTGCGCCGCTTGAAGAAGGGGCAGCGCTCCTGCTGCAGCAGCTCCCGCGGGCAGGCCATGAGCGGGTTGAGGAAGATCCCCCGCCAGCGCTCGCCGTCCAGGAAGCTGTCCCACCGGTAGCCCAGCGCCGCAAAATGGGCGGTGAACCGGGCTTCGTGGCAGCGCACCGACTCCTCATAGCTGCGGGGCAGGGCCATAGCCTGCCAGTAGGCAAAGAAATCGTCGTACATCGGGCGGCGCACAGCCAGCAGGTGGGACTGCAGGTGCTCGGGCACCGCCCCGCCCCGGCCGCCGAACCGCCGGCTGCGCATGGCGTAATGGCGGCTCAGCCCCCAGAAATCCAGCGCCCGGGCGTCCATGGCCGCGAACATCTCCCCCAGCGGGAAGACCGGCCCGGCCAGGGTGTAGTTCATCAGGACGATCTCGTCCCATTCGTCCAGCGCCGGCCGGCCCAGGGCCAGCAGCACCTGCCGGTAGGCGCCCACATCAAAGCCGGTGTTCTCCCGTTCCAGCAGATGCAGCCCGGCGTCCCGGGCCCAGCCGCGGCTTTCGGCGTCCAGCCTGCCGTTTGTGACGAACCAGACCGCCCGGGCCTGCTTTTGGATTTCGCGCACCGCAAAACGGCAGGCTGGATCAGCCTGCCCGCGGGGATCATAATGAAAATAGACTACCAGCCGTTGCATGATCCGGTCCCGCCTTTTCTGTAGTGCCCCGGCGGTCATTCCTCGTAGGGGGCGCCGTGGGGGCCGAACACCGCCCGCTTGAGCCGCCAGATGCCCCAGTACAGCCCGGCGGGCAGATGGTCCCGCAGCCAGTTGCGGGCATGGCGGCGCCGGGTGTTGGCGTAGGGCCCGTAGACCCGGAACAGCCCGAAATGCCGCCGGGCGGCAAAGCCGGTGGCGGACAGCGCCGCGTTGCCGAAGGTCGTGCAGTCAAACACCCGGGCCAGCGGCCGGACCAGCCCGCCCGCATAGGCTTGCATGGCGTCGCAGCGGGTCACGGCGAACTCGGTGCTCATGACCTGGGCCGGGTAGTAGCCGGCCGCCTGGGCCGCGAAGGGATAGACCCGCTCGATGGCATGGCTGATGGTGCCGTCCTGGGGCAGCGGTTCGGGGGGGAAGTCCTCATGCCGCCAGCCGGCGCCCCCCTGTCCCTTGGAAAACAGCTGTTCCAGCGCCTTGACCCGGAACCAGAACACGCTGCCGAAGGGGGCCAGCGGGGATTTTTCCCCCGAGATGGGCACATCGAAGCCCAGTTCCCGGCACAGGGTCTTGGTGTTGTCGAAGTTGGGGCCCCAGCCGCCCGAACACAGGTTCATGAAGTACAGCCCATGGGTGGGGAAAGGCGGGCAGAGAAGGCCCAGGCGGGGGTCCCGCTCGAACTCGCAGAGGATGTTGAGCACATGGTCGGCGTTCTTGCAGACGTTTTCGTTGCAGACATAGCCGAAGCTGCCGCCCACGCTGCCCGGCTTGGTCTGCACGGCCTTTTTGTCGTGCATGAAGCAGGCATAGTCATACCCGGCCAGGCGGGGGGCCAGGTCGCAGAGGAAGGCCGCCACGTCCCGGCCGCGGTTTTCCACCACCAGCACCGTGACGCTGTGCAGCGCCAGCGGGGCGAAAGCCGCCTGGATGGCCGCCTTCTTCTCCTCGGTGTCGGTGGAGATGAAGACATCGGTCTCGGGCGGGAAGTTGGCCGCAAAGGCCGTGCTGGAAGCCAGAAGGTCGGGGAAATACAGGTGCATGGCCAGGGCGATGCGCCGGGTGCCGCGCACCCGGGCGGCCAGCGCCCCGTCCTGGAGGGTGGGCTGGATCAGCCGGGTCAGCCCCAGGTTGCGGGTGAAGTCGTAGGGGTGCATGGTGCGGATCATGTTGGACCAGATCAGCTCCAGCGGGTAGTCGGTGTGGTCCCGCAGGTAGGCGTACAGCTCCCGCACCGGCTCGCCGGCGGTGTCGTTGAGGTAGGCTTCCAGCGGGTGCATGAAACTGCGGCGCTTGAACAGCGGGCACTTTTTGTCCCGCAGCAGCCGGGTGGGGCAGACCAGCATCGGGTAGTCGGTGAAGTCCTTGAGGTCGTCGGTGCGGACATAAACGTCCCACTTGTAGCCCTTGTCGGCAAAAATCTTGGTGAAGACCGCCTCGTACCGCTGCACCGAGTCGGTGTAGCTTTCGATCATCGGCATCTTGTCCCAGTACTGCTGCAGGTCCGCGGACTGGAGGAACCGGCGGCGGTAGACAATGAAGTGGGACTGGATGTGAACAGGCAGATAATCGTAGATATGCTTGCCCTTGAAGGGGTTGCCCTCGGCGCCGTGGTGGACGCTGAGGCCCCAGAAATCCAGGTCCTGGTTTTCGGCCATCGCCTCAAACATCTCGGACAGCGGGCGCACCGGGCCCATCAGGGTGGAGTTGGTCATGACCACCTCGTCGAACCCGGCCAGGCGGTCCCAGCCATACTGGTCCAGGGCGGTCTTGTAGGCCCAGACATCCAGGCCCTTGTTTTCCCGCACGATGATGTTCTGCGTATAGCGGGAGAAGGCCGCCCGCCCCTGTTCGCTGAGCTTGCCGTTGCAGACCACCACCAGCTCGGTGAGGTTCTTGACCAGATCGGCCATGTAATAGAGGATGAAGTCATCCACATAGCCGTTTTTTTCAAAGAAGAAGAAGATTCCCAGGCGTTTCATGCGGTCTCCTCAGATGGTAAATTTTTATCTCTCGCCGGCGGCGCCCCGCGGTTCAGTCCAGGCGGGCGCTGCGCAGGATCTCGTTGATCCGGGCGGGGTCCCCCCAGACGCCGGGGCTGTCGTAGGGGCGGTCGGGGTAGGCGCCGTAATCCAGCCGGATCTTGTAGTGCTTGTCCCGCAGGAACTGCTCCACCCGGTCGGCCAGCGTCCGGGGCTGGCCGGTGCAGACGTTGATGATCCCGTTGACCTGGTCCTGCACGCTGGCCGCCACGATCATCTGCGCCAGGCGGTCCACGTCGATGAAGTCGTACCGGTTTTGGCCGCTGGTGAAGGGGAAGGTCTCCTTGCCGTCCAGTTCGGCCTGGGTGATCTTGGCAAAGATCGAGCTGCCGTGGGCTTCGTCGCCGGTGATGTAGTAGGCCCGCAGCCAGTGCAGCAGGCAGCCGGTGTCGGGCAGCGAGAGCAGCAGGCTCTGGCGCAGCGCGTTCTTGGCGATGCCGTACTGGCTTTGGGGGGCGCAGGGGGTGTCGGCGGTGATGGGGCCTTCCCAGTAGCCGACCTCGTGCATGGTGCCCATGACGGTGAGCATCGGCAGGCCGCCTTTGGCCAGGTTGTTCAGAAACACCACATGGCTGGACAGGTCCTTCATGTGGCTGGACGCGTTGTGGCGGAAGCCGTCCCGCCAGGCCAGGTGGATGCAGACATCCGGCGCGCCCAGCGCCTGCCAGATGTTCTTGTCACCGCTGAACAGCGGCACATCGCAGAATTCAGCCCGCTCGTCCACTCCTTTGAAGGCAAAGTCCGAGGCGATGACCGGGTAGCCCATATCCAGGGCGGTCTTGACCACATGGCGGCCGATATAGCCGGCGGCGCCGGTCACAAGGATCTTTTTCATGTCAGCAGTTCCTCCTCCTTGTTGGGAAGATGGGCGTAGAGGTCTTGCAGGCGGACCGCATAGAGCAGCAAGGCGGCGGCCTGCTTTTTATTTTGCCCTGCCACGCGCAAAAAGTCAAGGGCCGGGGCCGGGTTGGCCAGCGGGGCCAGCGCCCTGCGCAGCGCCCGCCAGGCCGCCCGGGCCGCCGGGCGGGGGGCGGCGCTGTCCCGCAGCTGGTGCATCAGGAAGGTGACGAGCTCGGCCTGCCGCGCCGCCCAGACCCGCCGCCGGGCCCCGGCTTCGCACCGGGCGGCCATGGCGGCGTGTTCGGCTTCGGCCCAAAGGGGCAGCGACTCGACCCGGGCGGCCACGGCCGCCGCGCTGGCTCGGGAGGTGCTGGCCGCGCTTTCGAAATGGCGGGTGGTGACCACCGGGTCGTACACCGCCCGGGGTCCCCGCGCATACACCGCGGCGTTGAGGACGAAGTCCTCCAGCCCGGCGCGGCAGCGGCCGTCAAAGCGCAGCGCCCCGAAGAATTCCCGGCGGTACCAGGCGTTCCAGACAAACTGGGGGCCGCTCTGGCGCAGGAAATGCAGGTAGGCCCCGCCGTCCGGCGCCGGGTCCAGCCTGCAGGGGGTTCCCGCCGGGTGGGGCAGGGTGACGAACCGGCTGTCGGCGGTCTGCCGCCGCAGCTCGTACCCGGTGCGGATCAGGTCGGCCCCGGTGCGGGCGATCAGCGCCGTTACCGCCGCCAGGGCGCCGGGCAGGTAGAGGTCGTCGTCGTCACAAAAGCCCAGGTAGCGGCCCCGGGCTTCGGCCAGGGCGCGGTTGCGGGCGGCGCAGATGCCGCCGTTTTTCTGGGCGAACACCCGCACCCGGGGGTCGGCGGCGGCCAGCGAACGGGCCAGCTCCAGGCTGCCGTCGGCGGAACCGTCGTCCACCAGCAGCAGTTCCAGGTCGCCCTGGCTCTGGTCCAGCACGCTGCGGGCGGCCGCTTCCAGCGTGGCGGCGGCGTTGTACACCGGCATCAGGATGCTGAACAGCGGCGGTTGGGTTGTCGGTTGATTTTGCATCGGTCTCACCCGTTCTGCCTGTGTTTGAGCGCCGCATACACCTTGTCCCAGGGCAGCGGCAGGGGCAGCGCCCGCCGCAGGAAGGCGGTCTTCCAGCGGGCGTCCCGCAGGTCCCGGCCAAAGGCCCGGGGGTCCCGCAGATAGTCCGCCCGGCGGCGGGGGGCGGCCAGCGGCCATTCGCCGCCGTCCTCCACCGTCAGGTCGCCCAGGGCGTCGGCCTCGGCGCGGCCGGGCGCACGGATCAAATCCAGCAGCGCGGCGGCCGCATACTCGGCCGGCAGCCCCAGCCCGGCCCAGGGGCCGGCCAGCCAGTCGGCGGCAAAGTCCAGCGCACCGGCCCGGGCTGCCGCCACGGCCCCCGGCACCGGCGCCGGGTCTGCCGGGACCGCCGGGCGGGCCCCCTCCCCTGCCGGTTCGTAGGCGGTGGTGGGGGCGCAGGGTTCGGAGATCAGCCGTTCCAGCATCGGCTGGCCGGCCCAGTACCACAGCGGCGCCGGCCGCCCGCCGAACAGGAAGGCCGCGGCCCGGTCGGGCGGCAGCTGGGCGTGGAGGCGCTCGTCACAGGCCAGGTAGGCCCCCTGCAGCCGGGCGCCGGTCAGCTCTTCCAGGATGCGCTGGGTGGTGCCGCCGCTGCCGATGTCCACCAGGCAGACCGGTCCGCGGCCGATGCCCTCGCCGGCCAGGTAGGCCCGCGCCAGGCGGGCCTGGCGGCGCACCGGTTCCCCGGCCGGCCCCTTGGCCAGCGCGGCCGCCGCCAGCAGCAGTTCGCCGGCCGCCCGGCTCAGCGGACGGGTGCGCAGGTCGATCTCGGCGCCGGCCGGGTGGCCGGGCAGGGCGGTGCCGGGGGCAAAGCCCAGGTAAGCCAGCACCTGGGCGACGGTGAGCCGCTGGCGGGGCAGCGCGTCGGCCAGCAGGTCCAGCGCCCCGCCGGTGAGGGGGCGCAGCAGCAGCGCCGGGCACAGGCTGCGGCGGGACACCCGCAGGTACCCGCTTGCCCCGGCGCCGGCGGTCCGGTCATACAGCCGGCGCACCAGTTCCATGTCCCGGGCCAGAAAAACCATCCGCACCCCGGGGCGGGCATTGTCCCGCAGCCAGGCCGCAAAGGCCAGCAGCAGCGGGCCCAGCAGGGCATACCCCGCCGCCCCGGCCGGGTCCCGGGGACCCCGCCCCTGCAGGAAGGCGTACAGCGCCCCCTCCTCTGCCGAGGCGGGCGGCCCGTAGTGGGCCGGCCGGGCGGGCGGCGGCACCAGCAGGCAGCGGATGCCCGCCAGCGCGGCGCCCAGCGCGTCGGCCCGGCGGTCGTTGCCCACAAACAGCACCTGGGCGGGGCGCAGGCCGGTCTGCCGCAGGAAGGTGCGGAACAGCCTGCCGCTGCGCTTTTGCACCCCGTATTCCGACGAAACGAACACTCCGTCCAGGAAATCGAACCCGGCCCGGCGCAGGATCTCCCCGATCTCGGCGGCGGGCAGGTACATATCCGACACCACATACACCCGCAGCCCCCGGTCCTTGCAGGCCCGGGCGGCGGCCAGCAGGTCGGGGTCGGGGCGCAGCACCGCCCGCTCGGCGGCACACTCGGCGGCCGGGTCGGCGCCGGCCAGTTCGGGGCAGGCGTAGATCTCGGCCAGGGTGACCTCCCGCCCCGGGTGCCGGGCGCGGGCGGCGGCCTCGGCGGCGCGGCGGGCGGCGGCGAAGCCGGGGCGGGCGCGGCCGGTGCGCTCCATCAGCGCAAACAGGTCGGCCGGGGCGGCCACGTCCCGGCGGAGCAGCGTATCGAACACATCAAAAGCGACCGCCCGGCAGGAGCCGGCGGTCCGCTGAAGGTGTTGAAGCAGGCGTTGTTTGGTCATGGCGTTTCCTGTGGGTCGAGGGCGGGCAGGGCCGGGCGGAACCGCACGCCGGCGGCGAACCCGCCCCAGATGATCCCCAGCCGGTAGCCCTTGCGGGGGCCGGGGCGCAGCAGCACCTGCAGGCTGTGCCAGGCGTCCTTGGCCAGCAGCCACAGCCAGCCGCGCAGCCCTTCCCGCCGGTAAAGGACCACGTCGTTGCGGTAAAAATAGCGGTAGCGCTCCCACCGGTCGGGGGTGTCCAGCGCGATGTTGCAGGGGGTGGTGCGCTGCATGGCGTGGACCACCCGGCTGGCGGGCACCGTGTAGCAGGGGCGGGCGCGGGAGATGCGGCGGGTATACTCCCAGTCGTCGGACCAGATGAAGAACTCGGCCACAGGCAGCCCAAAATCCCGCACCACCGCCCCGGGCAGGAAGAGCGAGACAAAGCTCGCCATGACCGAGGGGATGTGCGGGGCGTCGTAGCCGGGGATGTCCCGATAGGGGGTCGCCCGCTGGCGGTTCATCGGCTGGTCGGCCCCTTCAGGGGTGAGCGCCCGGGAGGACAGCCACCCGTACCCCCCGCCCAAGGCCCGGTCGGCCGCCAGCAGCGCCGCCAGGGCGCCGGGTTCGGGCAGGGTGTCGTCGTCCATCAGCCAGTAGAAATCATACCCGCGGGCCGCGGCAGCCCGCAGCCCCCAGGCAAAGCCGCCGGCCCCGCCCAGGTTGCGCCCGGTGCTGCGGTAGACAAGGCCCGGGTCGGCCCAGGCGGCCATGGCCGCGCCGGTGCCGTCGGTGCTGGCATTGTCGATGACCCACAGGTCCAGCGCCGCCCCGGGGCAGGCGGCCCGGCAGGCGGCCAGCGCCGCCAGGCAGCGGCGCAGCAGCGGCAGGCGGTTGTAGGTGACCACCACCGCCGCGATGCGTGGGGTGTGCAAAAGCGTTCAGTCCTTTTTGGGGAATAGTTTGCGCCACAAAAACGCGCTGCCCTTGCGCAGCCAGTGCTGGGGTTCCATGTGCAGCAGGGACAGTTCCTCGTAGGAGATGTTGTTGGTGATGAGCCAGGCGTCCAGCAGCCGTTCGCTGACAAAGCCGAACACCCGCTTGTCGTTGGTGGAATAGTGGGAGATGTCCAGTTCCCGCTCCAGCTCGAAGAGGATGTCGAACAGCCAGGTGCAGTAGTGGCCCAGCAGCTCCCGCTTCATGACGAACATGTTGAAGTGGTGGCCGTGGGTCTTGGACATATACAGGTCGTAGGCGGGCAGGTACTCGGGGCATTTGCGGGCGATGATGGCCCGGGTGACCTCCAGGTCCTGCTTGTGGTGGGCATGGATGTACTGGGTGTAGTTGGTCTCGATATAATAGTGCCGCTCCTTGGGCAGAATGACGTTGGTGGTGGCCAGGATGCTGCCCAGCTCCTCATGCCGGATGACCCGCTGCCGCTTGGGGGCGAAGCGGTTCTGGCGGCTGGCGAAGTAGCGGCGGTAGTGGACAAGGCCGATGTAGTCGGCGTCGATGTTCTTCCAGGCCCAGTACAGGCCGGTGAGTTCGCAGAAATTCCAGTTGCGGTCGGAGATGTTTTCGCCGGTGTCGTCGCCCACATAGCCGATGTCCGGGTGGATGGCATGGCCCATCTGTACCGGCAGATACATGGGATCGTCCGGCACCCAGTAGGGCTTATGCGTCGCTATGATGATCTTCGTTTCCAACTCGGTTCCCCGCTCACAACGTCGTAGCCGCCGCGGGCCGCCGACCGTTCCTTCCATAACACATTTTTTTAATTTAGTATACCGCTTTTTTGCAAGAAAGCAAGTTACAGTTATATTAAGGGCGGCTCACTGGCCGGCGCTCTCGGCCTCCTCGGCCTCCAGGCGCTCCTGCTCCTCGCTGAGTTTTTCCCACTCGTCAAATTTTTCCTGCTGGTGGAAGCGGGCGTCGTCCAGTTCATCGCACTTGTCCCGCAGCAGCAGATGGTCCCGCAGCACCTCGGGGTCGTTGATCTCGCTTTCCAGCGCGACGATCTGGGCGCCCAGCTCCTCGATCTCGTTTTCCAGCGTGCGGATGCGGGTGCGCAGCTCGGCCCGGCGGCGGCGCTGTTCCTTGCCGTAGCCGCCGCGGGACCGCTCCTCCTTCTGGGCGGGGCGGGGGGCGGCGGGGGCGGTGTCCTGGGCGTGCAGGGCTTCGAAATCCCGGTAGAAGGTGGCCTTGCCGTCTTCCAGGTACAGGATCGGGCAGCCCAGCGTCTGCATCAGGTAGCGGTCGTGGGTGACCAGCAGCAGCGTGCCGGTGTAGGCGGCCAGCGCCTGGGTCAGGCTTTCCCGCATGTAGATGTCCAGGTGGTTGGTGGGTTCGTCCAGGAACATCAGGTTGGGGCGTTCCAGCGCCAGCTCGGCAAAGCGCAGGCGGGCAGCCTCGCCGCCCGAGAGGGTAGCGCAGTCCTTGAAGACCTGCTCGCCCCGGTAGCCGAAGCGGGCCAGGTGGCTGCGCACCTCCAGCTCGGTGAAGCGGGGGTACTGGTCCCAGATGGCGTCGATGACCCGCCCCACCCGGCGGGCCTGCTGCTGGGTGAAGACCCCCGGCTTGGCGCCGGAGCCCAGCCGCACCATGCCGCCAGAGGGTTTGCGCTTGCCGTCCAGCACCTGCAGCAGGGTGGACTTGCCGGCGCCGTTGGGGCCGGCGATGACCAGCTTGTCGCCCCGGTGGACGGTGTAGTCCAGCGGCTGCAGCAGGGTGCGCTCGCCGATGCGGATGGTCAGCCCTTTGAGGATGACCAGCTCGTCATAGGGTTCGATGTCGTATTCGAACCGGAAGTTCAGCCCCCGGCCGGGGCGCTCGGGGGCGTCCACGATCTCCAGCTTTTCCAGCTGCTTGCGGCGGCTCTGGGCCATCCTGGTGGTGGAGGCCCGCACCAGGTTGCGGTCGATGTAATCCTGCAGTTTGGCGGCCTTTTCCACCGCGGCGTCGTGGAGTTTCTGCTGGCGCTCGTCGGCGGCCTCCCGCTGGGGCAGGTAGGCCGAATAGTTGCCCTTGTAGGTCAGGATGGTCTTGCCGGCCAGCTCCCAGATGCGGGTGCAGACGGCGTCCAGGAAATAGCGGTCATGGCTGACCACCAGCACCGCGCCCCGGTAGGTCTTGAGGTAGCTTTCCAGCCAGTCCATCGTGGCCAGGTCCAGGTGGTTGGTGGGTTCGTCCAGGATCAGCACGTCGGGGCGTTCCAGCAGCAGACGGGCCAGGCGCAGGCGGGTCTGTTCCCCGCCCGAAAGCACGCCGGCCTTCTTCTGCCAGGTGTCGGCCGGGAAGCCCATGCCGCTGAGCACCTTGCGGATCTGGGTGTCCATATTATAGGCATCCATCGCGTCGATCACCGCGATGCAGCGGGTGATCTGCTCTTCCAGGGCGGGGTGCTGGTCCGGGGCGGCCTTGGCCAGCTGTTTCTGCAGCGATTCCTGCTGCTGCATGGCGGCCAGCGCCGGCGAAAAAGCCTGGCGCATCGTCTCGTACACATCCCGGCCGGGTTCCAGCCGGCCGTTCTGTTCCAGGTAGCCGATGGTGATGCCGGCGGCAAAGGCGATCTCGCCCGCATCGGCGGAAAGTTCGCCGCACAGCACCCGCAGCAGCGTGGTCTTGCCGGTGCCGTTGGCCCCGATGATGCCGATGCGGTCCCCCCGCTCGACCCGGGCCGTGACCCCGGCCAGGACCTCGTGTTCGCCAAAGCTCTTGCCAAGGCCCTGCAGTTCGATCAACATGGTGTTTCACCTTTCTTCTCTTTTGTGGGAAGGCGGGCGCCCGCCGGGCCCGAAAGAAGCCGCTGCCCGGCAAAGCAGCGGCATCCTTGGTGTCAGATCCCTTCGTTTTGATGGCGGCGGTTGCGGGCGCCGATGTTTTCCAGTTCCTCCGGTTCCATGACGATGCGGTAAAGCGCTTCGTAGGAATCCACGGTAAATTTCGGTTCGATGCCGGTGTCGTTGTCCCGGCGGTCAAAGTTCACCCAGCAGGTGTCCAGCCCGGCGTTGCGCCCGCCGCGGATGTCGGCCAGCAGGTCGTCGCCCACCACCAGCACCCGGCTGCGGTTGGTCACCCCCAGGTCCCGCAGCGCGGCGTCAAAGATGCGGGCGTTGGGCTTGGCGGCACCCACCTTCTCCGAGATATAGACCCCGTCCAGGAAGCGTTCCAGCCCGGCGTCCCGGATGCGGGACATCTGCACCTTGTGCGCGCCGTTGGAGACGATGGCCAGGGTGGCCACCTCGGCCAGCTCGTTCAGGGCGGTGAGGGCCCCGGGCATCAGGTCGGCATGGAGGGCGAGCTGCTCCTCATAGTAATCGTTCATCTCCCGGCCCTTGCCGTTGTCCGGCAGGTTCAGGGCCTTGAGGAACTGGCCGAAACGGACGGCAAACAGCTTGTTGCGGTTCAGCTCGCCCTTGGCCAGGCTGTCCCACAAACGGCGGTTGACCTGGTGGTAGGCGGTCAGGGCCGCGTCGTCGTGGGGCAGTTCGTAATGGATCAGCGTATCGGCCAGGGCCTTGCGCTCGGCCGCATCAAAGTCCAGCAGGGTGTTGTCAGCATCCAGCAAAAGGCAGGTATAGTAGGCCATGGTTTCTCCTGTTCTGCACCGGCGGGGAATCAGCCGCCGCTGGGCGTGCTCGTGGGGGTCGGCGTGGCCGCGGGAGCCGTGACGTTGAGCACGAACTCGGCGGTGGCGCCGTTGTTGGTGGCAAGGATATGGTACTCGCCCGGGGTGTCGGCCGAGAACTGGGCCGAGTTGCCGGTGGCGGACCAGTCGGGTTTCTGGGGGCAGGACCAGCTCACATCGCCGGAGGCGTTTTCCACCGTGGCGGTCAGGGTGGTGGCCTGGCCGGCCGGGATGGACTGGACGCCGGACACCGACACCCGGGTGGCGGGCTGCTCGACGGTGACGGTCACCTCGTTGGAGGCATAGACCCCGTCGATCTCGATGCCGGCGCGGATGGTGTAGGTGCCCTCCGACTCGGGGGTGAAGGTGAAGCTGTAGCCGTTGCGCTGCAGTTCACCGTTGACGGCCCACTGCACGTTGTCGGTGTTGCCGTCCTCCTCATTGACCTTGAGGGTGGAGTGGAAGGTGATGCTCTCCCCCACCCGCATGGTCTGGTTGCCCTCGTCGATGGTCAGGGCGACGGTGGTCTTTTTGTTGAACATTGCGGTGACCGACAGGTCCTTGGTAACCAGGTCGTAGCGGGTGGCGTTGGTCTGGCCGTCGCTCCACTGGTAGAACTCATACCCTTCGGCCGCCACGGCGGTGACCGACACGGTGGAGCGGTCGTCCACCTCCATGGTCACGGTGGGCACGCCGCTGGTGTCGCTGGTCTTGAGGGTGCCCTTGCCCTCCTCCACCTCATAGGTGACGGTGTGCTTGCCCGGGGTGGCGGTGGGGGTGGGGCCGGGGGTGGCCTCGGCCGATGCCTGGGTGGCCCGCAGCGGGATGTCGCTGGTGTCGGGGCGGCGGTCCTCGGCGTCATAGGCGTGGGTGGTGACGTAGTTCAGCATCGCCTGGGCGCCGGATTCGCTGAAGCCGTTGGCGGTGACATAGCCGGCATTGGCATAGCCGGTGCTGTCCTTGAGGACCTCGGCGGTGTTGAGCAGCTTGTAGCCGTCCTCATTGCAGGCCACCGCCAGCTGCTGGTTGATCTGGTCGATGAGGGTCTGGCGGGCGGCGGCGTTGTCCGAGGTTTCGGCCACCGGGGGCAGCGTGCTGACGATGAGATCGCTGTAGGAGTAGGCGGTGTTCAGCGATTTGAGCACGTTGCGGAAGTCCATCAGGAAGCTGTCGGCGGTGGTCCCGTCGGAGAGATCGTCGCTGCCCAGCAGGATGACCACCCGGCGGGGCTTCATCTTGGCCAGGGCCTGGGGGATGGTGTAGGTGGCGCTGTCGTTCGCAAAATTGATGCAGGATTTCTGCAGCACGTCCCCCAGCGTCAGCCCGTTGGCGCCCAGGTACTGGTCCAGCTGGATCTGGCCGGTGGAGTAGAGCGAATCGACATAGCTGTCGCCCAGGAAGACCGTAGACCCCAGATAGTTGGAGTCCGAGGAGGTGGCTTCGGGCAGGACCGAATCCAGCGAGGTATCCAGCGGATAGGCCGACGGGTCATAGCTGCCGGAAGACGTTTTCCCGCCCAGCAGGTTCGGCAGCAGGACCCAGGACAGCAGGAAGGTGGCAACAACGGCCAGCACGCACAGTACCAGCACAAGGCAGGCGCGGCGCTGAGTGGGGCTGAAGGAACCCCGGCGGGAATCGTTGCGGCTCATAATGGGTAAGTACCTCCGTTCGAAAACTACAAAAGGTCGGCGCAGGCGGCGCTTGCGCCCCGGCCCAGGATCCAGGCGGTGAGTTCGGCGCAGTCCCCGGCCAGGAACCGGGGGCCGCAGGCTTCCAGCTCGGCCCGGCTGCCGTAACCGTACAGCACCCCGGCCGCAGGCAGGCCGCAGTCGGCGGCGCCCAGCAGATCGTCCTGCCGGTCGCCCACCATCAGCACCCGCCGGCCGGTAAGGCGCGGGTCGGTCAGGACCTGGGCGATCACCGCGGTCTTGGTGTCCACGCTGGCGTCCATGCTGGCGCCGCCCACCCGGTCAAAATAAGGCAGCAGGCCCTGCTCCTCCAGGATGGGGGTCACCACCTCCACCGGTTTGCAGGTGGCAGTGGCCAGGTAGAGCCCCGCCTGCCGCAGCGCGGCGAGCATCGGCGCCACGCCGGGAAAGGGCGAGCACTCGTGCATACCGACCTGCGCATAGCGGGTGCGGTAGAAGTCCACCGCCCGCTCCACCTCGGCCTCGGTGGAAAAGTGCTGCGCAAAGCTCCAGCGCAGCGGCGGGCCCAGGTAGCGGGTGCAGTCGATCTGCGCCGGGTCCAGCCCCATCTGCCGGAAGGCGTAGGCAAAGGTATTGAGGATGCCGGGGCGGGAATGCAGCAGCGTTCCGTCCACGTCAAACAATACGGCGTCAAAGGCCCTCAAGGTCGATCTCCTCCTGCGGGTGGATTGGCCGGCACAATGCGGCAGCATACTAGTAAGTTAGATTATAGCATATTTGCCGGGATTTGAAAATCACTTTGTATGATTTTGCGGATTCGTCACATTTTCGTAACCCTTCCCCCGCCCGGGGCAGCAAAAAGGCGGCCGCTGCGCGGCCGCCTGCTTGTTAAAAAAAGTCTAAAACCGTCGCTGTCGGCGGACATGCGCCGACGACGGCGACACCGACAGGGAAATTTTATGCCAAATTGTGTGCGAGGAACGCAGTGACGAGTGCGCGATTTGGCGTAAAATTTTGTCGAAGGGGATACACAAGGGGAAACAGACGCGTTAGGCAATTGCCGTGCGCGGCTGTTGCCCCTTGTGCAGCGTGTCGAGTTTCTCGACACGCTGCGGCGGTTGTGGGGTGTGGAGCGCCGGTCAGGAGAGCAGCATCCGGTCGTTGGCGAACTCGCCGTCGCTGACCTGCTCGAACCGGGCCAGCAGGTCGGAGACATGCAGCGCGGCCTTCTCGGCCCCGCGCACGTCGTAGATCACCCGGCCTTCGTACATCATGATCAGCCGGTTGCCGTACTTGATGGCGTCCTTCATGTTGTGGGTGATCATCAGGGTGGTCAGGCGGTGCTCCTGCACGATCTTTTCGGACAAGGCCAGCACCTTGGCCGCGGTCTTGGGGTCCAGCGCGGCGGTGTGTTCGTCCAGCAGCAGCAGTTTGGGCTTTTTCAGGGTGGCCATCAGCAGGGTGATGGCCTGCCGCTGCCCGCCGGACAAAAGCCCCACCTTGCTGGTCATCCGGTCTTCCAGGCCCAGGTCCAGCTCCTTGACCATTTCCCGGTATTCCGCCCGCTCCTTCGCCGAAATGCCGGTGCGCAGCGTGCGGGGTTCGCCCCGGCGGCGGGCCAGGGCCAGGTTTTCGTCGATGCCCATGGTGGCGGCGGTGCCCATCATCGGGTCCTGAAAGACCCGGCCGATGTAGCAGGCGCGCTTGTGCTCGGGCAGGCGGGTGATGTCCTTGCCGTCAATCAGGATCTTGCCCATATCCACCGGCCAGACCCCCGCCACCGCGTTGAGCATCGTGGATTTGCCGGCGCCGTTGCCGCCGATCACGGTGACGAAATCGCCGTCCTCCAGCGTCAGGTCCAGCCCGTTGAGGGCCACCTTCTGGTTGACGGTGCCCGCATTGAAGGTCTTGTAGACATTTTTGATCTCAAGCATGTTTGTCGGCCCCCTTTGCCACCGTGGGTTTGGTGAAGTATTTTGCCTTCCAGTACGGGATGGCCAGGAAGATCGCCACCACCACGGCGCTGAACGCCTTGAGCAGGTCGGTGTCCACCTTGAACCAGATCACCAGCTGATAGACCAGGTAGTACACGACGCTGCCCACCGCCACGCTGAGCATTTTGAGGGCGAAGTTGCGGAACACCTTGCCCAGCAGCGCCTCGCCGATGATGACGGCGGCCAGGCCGATGACGATGGCCCCGCGGCCCATGTTGATGTCGGCAAAGCCCTGGTACTGGGCCAGCAGCGCACCGGACAGCGCCACCAGGCCGTTGGAGAGCATCAGCCCGATGACCTTGTTCAGATTGGTGTTGATGCCCTGGGCCCGGGCCATGTTGGCGTTGCAGCCGGTGGCCCGGATGCCGCAGCCCAGCTCGGTGCCGAAGAACCAGTACAGCAGCCCGATGACCACCGCGATGACCACCGCCACCACCAGGATGGTGTTGCGCCAGAAGGGCACGTCCTTGATATAGCGCAGCGAGACCAGCAGGTCGTACTTGTCCACATTGATGGCCTGGTTGGACTTGCCCATGATCTTGAGGTTGATGCTCCACAGCGCCAGCTGGGTCAGGATGCCGGCCAGGATCGGCTGGATGCCCATGAAGGTGTGGAAGATGCCGGTGACAAAGCCCGCCAGCAGCCCGGCGCCGGTGGCCGCCAGAATGGCCACCCAGACGTTGCAGCCCGCCAGCATGCACATGATGCAGACCGCGCCGCCGGTACACAGCGTGCCGTCCACCGTCAGGTCGGCAATGTCCAGCACCCGGTAGGTGATGTAGACGCCGATGGCCATGATGGCCCAGATCAACCCCTGCGCCACCGCGCCGGGCAGGGCGTTGACCAATGTCATGATATCCAAAAGAAACAAACCTCCCCGTTTTGCACCGGGCGCCGTGCGCCCTGTGCCCCGGCCGCCCAGGCGGCCGGAAAAAGTTATAGACCTTTACAGTATAGCAAAAAGGCGGGAAAAAGGGAAGCCCTTTTTCCCGCCTTTCCTCATCCGGCAGGTTGCCGGAGGGAAGGGTCATTCCTCAATGGCGACATAGTCGTCGGGCACCGTGATGCCCAGCGCTTCGCAGTTGCCGGGGTTGTACATCTTGGTGAAGTTGGGGGCGTACTCGATGGGCATGGCGGAGATGTCCGCTTCGCCGGTGAGCACCTTGACCGCCATCTCGCCGGTGGCATAGCCCAGGTCATAGTAGCTGATGGACAGGGTGGCCACGCCGCAGCCGGAGCAGATGCCCTGCTCGCCCGCGATGATGGGGACGCCGGCAGGCAGGCAGATGTTCTGGATGATCTCGGTGTTGGAGGCGGCGGTGTTGTCGGTGGGGATGTAGATGACATCGCAGCTGGTGGAGGCGTTGGTGGCGATGGTGGCCAGGTCGTTGGAATCGCTGAAGGAGTAATCCTCAACGGTGTAGCCCATCTCGGTCAGGTAGCCGGTGACCTGCTCCACCTGGTAGGCGCTGTTGGGCTCGGCACTGCAGTACAGCATCCCCACGGTGGGGTACTGGTCCGCCGGGAAGAAGTCGGCCAGCATCTGGGCCTGCTGGTCCAGCGGGGCCAGGTCGCTGGTGCCGGAGACGTTGCCACCCACGGTGCCGTCAAACCCGTCGATGCCCAGCGCCACGCCGTACTCGGTGACCGAGGTGCCCAGGATGGGGATGTCGGCGGTGCCGGCGGCGGCCGCCTGCAGGGCGCTGCTGCCGTTGGCCATGATCAGGTCGTACCCGCCCGACACAAAACCGTTGATGATGGTGGAGCAGGTGTTGGAATCGCCCTGGGCGTTCTGCTCGTCAAAGCTGACGCCGTCCTCGCCGAAGGCTTCCACCAGGGCGTCCTTGAAGCCCTGGGTGGCCGCGTCCAGCGCCTCGTGGGGCTGCTGCTGGCAGATGCCGATGGTGTAGCCGTCCGCGGCGGCGTCCCCGGCCGCCGGGCTCTCGGCGGTTTCGGTCTCGGCGGGGGTCTGCGCGGCTTCGCCGGTGTCGGCGGCCGCCGAGCTGCCGGCGCCGCCGCAGCCGGCCAGGGACACCGCCAGACAGCCGGCGGTGAGTGCTGCCAAAATACGCTTTTTCATACAGGGTTCCTCCTCTTTCTGCTTTTGCACAACGGGGCGCCCGCCGGCCCTGCACAGGTCCCTCCCGGCGTTTGCCGCTTTAATGTGTTAAAGTATAGCACAGCTTTTGGCCGGATGCAAGCCGCTTACTGACAAAATCGACCGGAAAACTTTGTAAGTTTCGACGAAAAAACGCCCCGACCGGGCGGATGAACCGGTCGGGGCTTGCGGGGCGCGGATGCGGCGGGCTCCTGGGGGCCCTACGGCAGGGCCGGGCCGCAGGGGCGGCGCGGTCGTTCCGGGCGGGGGTCACTCCTCCTGCCGCAGCCCGGTGAGGATGCCCCGGCGGTCCAGCAGCCGCAGGGCCGGCAGGGCGGCCAGCAGGGTCAGCCCGGTCAGCCCCGCCGCGACCGCGAGGATGGCGGCCCAGGGCAGGGTGAAGGAAAAGGCCCAGGCCGTGCGCAGCAGGCGGTATTCGGCCAGCAGGCAGACGAAGGCCAGTGGCAGCCCCCAGGCCAGCGCCTGCAGGGCGTAGAGCAGGCTTTGCAGCAGCACCATGCGGCGCAGGTCGGCCGGTTCCATCCCCACGCTGCGGAGCATGGCCAGTTCCCTGCCCCGCAGCGTCAGGCCGGTGGAGACGGTGTTGGCGATGTTGGCGGTGCCCAGCAGGGCGATGAGGGCCACGAACCCGTAAGCCAGGATGCGCAGCACCAGCAGCATCGACCGGTAGGCGGCAGCCTCGGCGGCGTTGTTCACCGGGTAGGCGCTGAGCCGGCCGCCTTCGGTCCCGGCCGCCGCCACGGTGTCGGTGAGCTCTGCAAGCAGGGCGGCGGGGGCGTCGGTCTCGTAGGCCAGGGTGTAGTTGCGGCGGCAGCTGGCCGCCGGGTCGCCGCCCCGCTCGGCATACCACCGGTCGAACACGGCCTGGGCCGCGCCGGCGCTGGTGTACAGTGTCAGCTGCCAGGCGCTGCCCGCCTGCCCGGCGTACTCCGGCCGTTGGGTGACGGCCTGCACCGACAGGGTCAGCGGCATCGTGTTAAAGCTCCAGGCCAGGGTATCGCCGGCGGTCAGGGTGGTCTGGGGGTTCAGGTCCAGCCGGCCGAAGTCCCCGGCGATGAACTGCCGGTTGGACAGGACCACCGGCAGGGTCTCGCCCGAAGGCTCGGCCGGGGCGCCGGCCAGGGCGGCATAGTCCTCGTCCGGCAGCACGGTGATGCGGGGCTGCATCGGGTAGCCGTCGGCCGTGGCGAAGATCTCGCCCCGGGCGGCCTCGCTGAGCTGGCCGGCCTGCAGGGTCAGGTCCCCCCAGTAGATCTCCTCGGTGACGGTGCCCCCCCGGATCGGGGTATCGGGGTGGAGCAGCCGGTCCCAGGCGGGCAGCGCGGTCGGGTCGGCGGTGCCGTCGCTGGTCAGGTGGAGTTCGGCCTGGGCCTGCAGCGCCCCGTGGGTGGCGATGAAGTTGCGTTCCAGGTACAGCACCGCGCCGGAGGCCGCCACCGCCAGCACCACCACGACGGTGAGGGAACAAACGGTGGCCCGGTAATGTCGGTGGCAGCGGCGGGCGAACCGGGCGGCCAGCACCCCGGCCGGGCCGAACAGCCGGCCCGACAGCGCCCCTTCCCGCCCGCGGGTGGCGCGGACCCGGATCTCCCCCTGCTGGCGGATGGAGTCCATCGCCGAGGTGCGCCCCGCCTGCCGGGCCGGGCGCCAGGCGGCCAGGGCCACCACCAGCGCCGTGAGCAGCGCCGCCGCCCCCAGCAGCCGCCCTGCGGGAAAGACGCAGAGGGTCAGGCTGCCGCCCAGCCAGCCGACGGCCTGGCTGACCAGCGGCTGGACCAGGGTGAAGGCCAGTTTGACGCCGAGGCAGCCGGCCGCCACCCCCAGCGGGATGCTTGGCAGAGCCACAAAGACGGCTTCCCGCCAGAGGAACCCGGCTTTCTGCCGCGGGGTGGCCCCGGCGCTGGCCAGCAGCCCCAGGGTGCGGCGGCGCTCGGCCAGGCTGATGGAGAAGGAATTGAGGATGAGCAGCGCGGCGCCCGCCGTGATGAGCCCCAGCAGAAAGACCCGCAGCCCGCCGACGATCACCTTGAACCGGCTGTTGTCGTAGGGGCGGACCCAGGGCTGCTCGGCAAAGGAGAGCAGCCCCGTGTTGTACCAGCTGCCGAAGCCTTCGGCCTGCAGGCGCTCGCCGGCGGCGCGGGCGGCGGCCAGGAAGGCGGCGCCGGTTTCCCGCAGTTCCAGCGGCTGGGCGGCGGCGTAGACCGCGAATTTCTCCCCCGCCGGCAGGGTGTCCAGCTGCAGGTAGATCGGCGGGAGCTCCACCAGGTCCGGGCCCAGCGTGGCCAGCAGCCGGCTTTCGCCGTACAGGCCGCTGACCGTCACGCAGCCTTCGCCTTCCGGGCCGGTATAGCGCAGCGTGTCGCCGGGGGCAACGCCCAGCCGGCGGGCCAGCCCGTCGGGCAGCAGCGCCTGGCCCGGGGCCGGGTAGCCGCCGTCGGTCAGGCGGGTGTTCTGGATCTCCAGCTGGTGGCCGGCCACCCGGACCAGCGGGACCTTTTCGCCGCCGACGGTGACGGCCGGGTTGGCCTGGCTGACCGCGCCGGTGCGCTGCAGCGAGACATCGGCCAGCAGCCGGGCGGCCGTTTCGCCGGGCAGCCCCTGGGTCTGCCAGTGGTAGGTGCCGGTCTGGGCCGCCGTGGCGCCATAGAGGGAACGCAGCACCGAATGGCTGCCCACCAGCACGGCGGTGAGCAGCGCCGCAGCCAGCAGGGTGCCCAGCACGGTGAGAAGGTAGCGGCCCCGGGCGGCGCGGATCTGGCGCAGGGCCAGGCGGGTGAGCAGTGTCATGGGCGCATCACCTCGTCCTTCTCCAGCCGGCCGTCCCGGAGGGACAGCACCCGGTCGGCCTGCCGGGCGATGGCCGGGTCGTGGGTGATGAGCAGCAGGGTCTGGCCCAGCTGCCTGTGGAATTGCTGAAGCAGCGCCAGGATGGCGGCGCTGTTTTTGGTGTCCAGGTTGCCGGTGGGTTCGTCGGCCAGCAGCAGCGCCGGGCGGGTGATGAGCGCCCGCCCCACCGAGACCCGCTGCTGTTGCCCGCCCGAAAGCTGGTTTGGCAGCGCGTGCAGCTTGTCGGCCAGGCCCAGCCGGGCGGCCAGTTCCATCAGGTGGCCCCGGTCGATGGGGCGCCGGTCCAGCAGCAGCGGCAGGGTCAGGTTTTCCTCCACCGTCAGCGCCGGGATCAGGTTGTAAAACTGGTAGACCAGCCCGATCTGCCGGCGGCGGAAGACGGCCAGCCGGCTTTCGGGCAAAGCGCCCAGGTCGGTGCCGTCCACAAAGACGGTGCCGGCGGTGGGGCGGTCCACCCCGCCGATGAGATGCAGCAGCGTGGATTTGCCCGAGCCGGAAGGCCCGACGATGGAGACAAAGCTGCCCCGCTCCACCGAAAAGTTCACATCCTGCAGGGCGGTGACGGCCGCTTCGCCCCGGCCGTAGACCCGGCCCAGGCCGCGGACCTGCAGCAGCGGGGCGCCGGGGCCCGCCGGGGGGTTGTTTTTCTGTGTCATAGGCGATCCTCCTTGTTCTGCGCGGGGCGGGCCCGGGTGGGTCCCTGCCCTTTGCTGCCAGCATACCACCCCCGGGTGGCGGATCGGTGACCGGGCGGGTGACGGTTTTGTCACACCGTCAGCCGCGGGAACCAGAAGGTGAAGCGGGCGCCGCCGGGGATGTTGGCGGCGGTGAGGGTGCCGCCCTGCCGGGTCAGGATGGACCGGGCCAGCGCCAGGCCGATGCCGGCGTGGTCGGCGGCGTCGCCCCGGCGGCTGCGGGCGGTGTAGAACCGTTCGAACAGGCGGGGCAGGTCGGCGGGGTCAATGCCCCCGCCGGTGTCCTCCACCGTCAGCGTCGCGCCCAGGGCGTCGGTGCAGGCGGCCAGGGTCAGCGTGCCGCCCCGGGGCATCTGCTCGACGCAGTTTTTCACCACGTTCTGCACGGCCTCCACCGTCCAGGACCGGTCGCAGAGGACGGCGGCGTTTTCGGGCAGGTCCAGCCGGCAGGCCACCCCCTGCAGCTCCATCGGGATGCGCAGCGGTTCCAGCGCCCTGTCCAGCAGCTCGGCCAGCGGCACCGGGGCCGGGGCGAGGGTGACGGCCCCGGCGTCCAGGCGGGAGAGTTTGAGCAGCGTCCCCACCAGCCACTGCATCCGGGTGAGCTGGGCGGTGAGGCTTTGGGCAAACTCCCGCCTGCGGTCGGGGGGCAGCGGGTCGGCCCCCAGCAGGTCGGCCAGCACCAGCGCGCTGGTGAGCGGCGTTTTGAGCTGGTGGGAGATGTCGCCCAGCGCCTGGGCCAGCAGGGTCTTGTCCCGCCCCAGCTGGTCGGCCTGGCGCTGCAGGGCGACGGTGATCTTGTACAGGTCGTTTTTCAGCAGGCTCAGCTCCCCTTCGGTGTTGCTGCGGATGTCCAACACCCGGTCGCCCGCATAGACGGCGGCCAGGTAGGCGGCCAGGCGGCGCAGCTGGCGGTACCGCCAGGCCGTGAACACCGCGTACCCGGCCCCCAGCGCCGCCCCCAGCCCCAGCGCCGCCCACCCCGCCGCGCCGGGCACAAGAAAGCCCGCCGCCGCGGCCAGGGCGGTGGCGGCCAGGCTGTACAGGGTCAGCAGGGCGATCTCACGGTTGCGAAGCATGGGGCACCTCCGGGGCCTGCAGGCGGTAGCCCAGCCCCCGCACCGTGGCGATGAGCGCCGGCGCGCCGGGGGTGTTGAGCTTGGCCCGCAGCCGTTTGATGTAGACGGTGAGGGTGTTGTCGTTGACAAAGTTGCCGCTTTCGTCCCACAGGGCGTCCAGCAGCTGGGCGCGGCTCAGCGTCTGGCCCGGGTGGGCCAGAAAGACCAGCAGCAGCTTGTATTCCAGCGCGGTCAGGGCCAGCGGCTCGCCGCCGCGGGTGACCTCGGCTTTCTGCAGGTCCACCCGCACCCCGCCGGGCAGCAGGCAGGCGGGCGGGGCGCGGCGGCGGCGCAGCACCGCCCGCAGCCGGCTTTGCAGTTCCCGTAAACGGAAGGGCTTGGCGATGTAATCGTCGGCCCCAAGGTCCAGCCCCAGCACCGTGTTGCCCTCGTCGTCCCGGGCGGTCAGGAAGACGGCGGGCTGGTCGGGGTCCAGCCGGCGGGCCCGGCGCAGCACCTCGAAGCCGCTGCCGTCGGGCAGGGTGATGTCCAGCAACAGCAAATCGAAGCCCTCGGGCAAAGCGGCGCAGGCCGCGGCCTGGGTGGCGGCGCGGCGCACGGCGTAGCCCTCCTGCTCCAGGGCATAGCACAGCCCCCGGGCGATGGCGTCGTCGTCCTCCACAAGCAAAAGTCGGATGGGCATGGCTGCGCCCTCCTTTCAAGAATCTTCCTCTCCATTATAGCCGAAACCGCCGGGCTGCGGGTGACAAAATCGTCAGATTCAGGGCCGGGGCCCGGCAAAAAGCCGGCAAAAAAGGCCGCGCTGCAAAAGCGGGTTCTGCAGTGCGGCCTTGGAATGCCGTTTTGGGTTCGGGGTTCAGGCGAAGCGGGAGGCTTCGGCCCGGGCCAGGCGGAGGATGAAATCCTCCCGCGAGACGCAGGCGCGCAGGTTGCGCACCAGCGTTTCGTCGGACAGAAGGTTGACCAGCCGCGCCAGGATCAGCAGGTGGGCGCTCTCGGCGTCCGGGGGCACCGCCACCATGAAGGCCAGGTCCACCGGGCGGTTGTCCGGCGCGCCCCAGTCCACGCCGCGGCGCAGGGTCAGCGCCGCCACGCCGGGCGCCGCCACCCCCGCGCTGGCCGCATGGGGCAGGGCGATGCCCTCGCCGATGGCGGTGCTGCCGCCGGCGGTCTCCCGCTGGAGGATGGCGTTGTAGTAGGCGGTGCCGTTGGTGATGACGCCGTTTGACTCCTGCAGTTCCACCAGCACGCCCAGGGCGTCGTCCCGGTCGGCCATGTCGGCGTGGAGAAGCACGCTGTCCCGATTGAAAAGATCGCTTACCCGCACGGCGCATCCCTCCCTTTGGTCAGAGCGCGGTACACTCTTCGATGAGCTTGTACAGATATTCCCCCACGGCGCCGTCGGCACAGCTGCAGTTGGTCACCTCGTCGGCGGCCGCCTTGACCTCCGGCGGGGCGTTGGCCACCGCCACCGAGTACCCGGCCGCCTGCATCATCTCCAGGTCGTTGTAATAGTCCCCGATGACGATGGTGTTTTCCAGCGGCACGTTGAGCAGGGTACACAGGTCCCGCAGCGCCGAAGCCTTGCCCACGCTGGCGGGCATGATCTCGTAATAGATGCTGTTGGTGGCCAGGAAGTAGTTCTCCCGCCCGTAGTAGCGGGTCTTGGCGTACTGGCCCACCTTGCGGATGGTCTCGGGGTCGGCGGCGAACACCACCTTGACCCAGCCGTCGGGCACGCTTTCCACCGGGCAGGCCACGCTGGAGATCTTTTCGTCCACCTGATGGGCGTGGGTGTAGGGGTTGGCCCGCACCACATACATATCCCCGGCGCCGGCCATCACCTCCACCCCCAGGCGGGGGAACTTGGTCAGGATGTCCTGGATGGCGGCGGTGGCCTGGCCCCGCTCCAGCGTGGCGTGGCGCAGCACCCGGTCGGCGCCGAAGTCGTAGAGCAGCGACCCGTTGCAGGAGATGGCCGGCAGCGAGAGCCGGATGTCCCCCAGCGCAGCCCGGATGGAGGCCGGCGGGCGGCCCGAGGCCACGGTGAAATGCCCGCCCATGCTGGTGAACAGCCGGATCACGGTGCGGTTGCATTCCGGGATGCCCTCCTTGGCCGTGAGCAGGGTGTTGTCCATATCGCAAAAGACAAGGAGATCTTTCAAATTCCGTTTCATCCGCGATGTTCCTTTCTCAACCGTTCCAGGAAAGTGGTGAAATAGGCGGGCAGCGGGCTGTCGAACCGCATCTCCTGCCCGGTGACGGGGTGGCGGAACCCCAGTTCCTTGGCGTGCAGGCACTGCCCCTGCAGGTCCCGGATCACGCTGCGCGGGCCGTAGACCGGGTCGCCGGCCAGCGGGTGGCCGATGTGGGCCATGTGGACCCGGATCTGGTGGGTGCGGCCGGTTTCCAGCCGGCAGGCCAGGAGGGTGAACCGGCCGAACCGTTCCAGCACCTGCCAGTGGGTGCAGGCCCGCTTGCCCTGCCCCGGGGTGACCGCCATCCGCTTGCGGTCCCGGGGGTCGCGGCCGATGGGGGCTTCGATGGTGCCGGTGTCCTGCCGGATGTTGCCGTACACCACCGCATGGTAGACCCGGTGGATGGCGTGGACGGCCATCTGCTCGGACAGGCCCTGGTGGGTGAGGTCGTCCTTGGCCACCACCAGCAGGCCGCTGGTGTCCTTGTCGATGCGGTGGACGATGCCCGGGCGGATGGCCCCGCCCACGCCGGACAGCCGCCCGCGGCAGTGGTACAGCAGCGCGTTGACCAGCGTACCGTCCGGGTTGCCGGGGGCCGGATGGACCACCATGCCCTTGGGTTTGTTGACCACCAGCAGGTGGTCGTCCTCATAGACGATGTCGAGGGGGATATCCTGGGGCTGCGCCTCGATGGGCTGCGGGTCGGGCAGGGTCAGGGTGATGCGGTCGCCGGCGGCCAGCTTGTCCTTTTTGTTGGCCGGGGCTCCGTTGCGGCGCACAAAGCCCGCCTCCATCAGCCCCTGCAGGGCGCTGCGGGAGGGCACCCCCGCCTGCCCGGCCAGCCAGCGGTCCAGCCGCTGGCCGACGTCCGCCGGGGCGGCCGTGAATTCAAGAGTCTCCATGGCTGGGTTTGGGGGCGTCGGAGGGCGGGGCGGCGCTTTCCCGCCGCAGGTCGAGCAGCAGGAGCAGGATCAGCAGCGCCACCCCCACCGTGACGCAGATGTCGGCAAAATTGAAGACCGGGAACCGGATGAACTGGAAGTTCAGGTAGTCCACCACCGCGCCGGTGCGGGCCCGGTCGATGAAGTTGCCGATGCCCCCGCCGGCCACCAGCACCCAGACCGCCCGCTCGGCCAGCGCCATCCGCCGCAGCAGCAGGATGAGCAGCAGCGCCGCCAGGATCAGCCCGGTGGCGCCCAGCAGCAGCCCGCGGCGGCCGCTGAGCATCGAGAAGGCCATGCCGTCGTTGAGCACGAACTGCAGTTCCACCACGCCGGGCAGAAAGGGCATGGACCCCCGGGGCTGCAGCACGGCCACGGCCCAGGCTTTGATGAGCTGGTCCAGCCCGGCCAGCGCTGCCACCGCCAGCAGCGACAGCAGCCCGGCGCGCAGCCGGCCCGCCCTGTTTTGTGTTTGTTTCTCCATGGCAAAAATCGTCCTTATACGCCCACAAAGGGCCGTTGCTCAGCCGTTTTTGGTTGTGCAACAGCCCTTGGGCGGTTTTGTATCAGGCGCGGTCCAGCACCCGGGCGCAGCGCGGGCACAGGCCGTCCTCGCCCACCTGCTCGTCAAACTTCCAGCAGCGCAGGCACTTGTTGCCGGCGGCGCGGCCGGCTTCGACGCCAAGGCCTTCCACCGTGCCCTGCACGCCGCCCTTGCCTTCGACCAGGGTGGCTCGGGACACGATCATCAGGTCGGCCAGTTCGTTCATCGGGATGGCGTTGAGCAGCTCGTAGACCGGGCCCTCGGCATACAGGGTCAGCGCGGCTTCCAGCGAGGAGCCGATGACCTTGTCGGCGCGGGCCTGCTCCAGCACCTTCTTCACATCGTCCCGCACCGCCATGATGCGGGCCCACTTGTCGGCAAAGGCCGCGTCGGCGGCGGGGCGGGCTTCGGGCATCTGCTCAAAGACCACATAGTCCTTCATGCCGGGGCACTTGGGCACATAGCTCCAGATCTCCTGGCTGGTGAAGCAGAGGATCGGCGCCAGCAGCTTGGTGAAGTCCACCAGCACCCGGTACAGCGCGGTCTGGGCGCAGCGGCGGGCATGGAGGTCGGCGCAGTAGAGCCGGTCCTTGATCACGTCCATGTAGAAGTTGGACATGTCGATGACGCAGAAGTTGTAGATGGCGTGGTAAGCGCGGGAGAAGTCGTAGCTGTCATAGGCGGCGCGCACGGTGCGGGTCAGCTCGTTGCAGGCTTCCAGCGCCCAGCGGTCGATCTCGAACAGCTGGTCGTCGGCCACGCAGTCCCGGGCGGGGTCAAAGCCTTCCAGGTTGCCCAGCATGAACCGGGCGGTGTTGCGCATCTTGCGGTAGGCTTCGGACAGCTGGCGGAAGATCTCCTTGCCGGCGCGCACATCGACGGTGTAGTCGCTGGAGGCGACCCACAGCCGGATGATGTCGGCGCCGTAGTCCCGGATGATCTCGGCGGGCTCCATGCCGTTGCCGGCGGATTTGTGCATCTGTTTGCCCTGGGCGTCCACCACCCAGCCGTGGCAGAGCACCCCTTTGTAGGGGGCGACGCCCTCGGTGGCCACGCAGGTCAGCAGGCTGGACTGGAACCAGCCGCGGAACTGGTCGGCGCCTTCCATGTAAAGATCCACCGGCCAGGCCAGCTCGGGGCGTTCCCGGCAGACGGCGCTCCAGGTGGAGCCGGAGTCGAACCAGACATCCATGATGTCGTGGTCCTTCTCCCAGTCGGCGGCGCCGCAGCTGCAGGTCTCGCCCTTGGGCATGATGTCGTTGGCGTCGTACTTGTACCAGGCGTCGCTGCCCTCCCGGCGGAACAGGTCGGACACCGCCCGGATGGAGGTTTCGGTGATGTGGTACTTGCCGCACTTTTTGCAGTAGAAGGCCGGGATGGGCACGCCCCAGACACGCTGGCGGGAGATGCACCAGTCGCTGCGGTCGCGGACCATGCCGGTCATGCGGTCATGGCCCCAGGCCGGCTGCCACTTGACCGCGTCAATGGCCTTGTACACGTCCTGCTTGAAGGGGTCGATGGAGCAGAACCACTGCTCGGTGGCCCGATAGATGATGGGATGGTGGCAGCGCCAGCAGTGGGGGTACTGGTGGATGATGTGTTCCACCCCCAGCAGGTGGCCAGTGCCGCGGATGTGTTCAAGGATCGCCTTGTTGGCGTCCCAGACCTTGAGGCCCGCGAACTCCCTGCCGCCCTCTTCGGTCAGGCGGCCGGCGGCGTCCACCGGCATGACGAAGGGCAGCTGCGGGTAGGGCACGCAGGCGTTGAAGTCGTCCTCGCCGTGGCCGGGCGCGGTATGTACGCAGCCGGTGCCGCTTTCGAGGGTGACGTGGTTGCCCAGGATGACCAGGCCCTTGCGGTCCAGGAAGGGGTGCTGGTACTCCATGAGTTCCAGCTCCCGGCCCGGCACCCGGGCGTCCAGCACGGTATAGTCGGTGATGCCGCAGGCGGCCATGGTGGCCTGCACCCGGCCCTCGGCCATCAGGTGGTAGTCCTCCCCCACCTTGACAAAGACATAGTCAAGGTCCGGGTGGACGCAGGTGGCCACGTTGGCGGGCAGAGTCCAGGTGGTGGTGGTCCAGATCACGACCCAGGCCCGGTCCAGCGGCACGCCGGCCCCGGCCAGCACGCCGTTGGGGTCGGCGGTGAGCTTGAAGCGGACATAGATGGAATCGCAGGGGTCCTCGCCGTATTCGATCTCGGCTTCGGCCAGGGCGGTCTGGTCTTCGGGGCACCAGTAGACCACCCGGCGGCCCTTGTAGATGTAGCCCTTGAGGGCCATCTTGCCGAAGATCTCCACCTGGCGGGCCTCAAATTCCGGCTTGAGGGTCAGGTAGGGGTCGTCAAAGTCGCCCTGCACGCCCAGGCGCTGGAACTGGCTGTTCATCAGGTCGATGTGTTCGGTGGCGAATTCGCGGCAGATGCGGCGCAGCTCCAGCTGGGAGATCTCGTTCTTCTTGTCGCCCAGCGAGCCCAGGGCCTTGAGCTCGATGGGCAGGCCGTGGGTGTCGTAGCCGGGCACATAGGGGGCGCAGAAGCCCGCCATGTTCTTGTAGCGCAGAATGATGTCCTTGATGATCTTGTTCAGCGCGGTGCCCATGTGGATGCTGCCGTTGGCGTAGGGCGGGCCGTCGTGCAGAATGAAGCGGGGCTTGCCCTCGTTGTTCTTGATCATCTGCTCATAGACATGGTTCTTCTGCCAGTCTTCCAGCATACGGGGTTCCTTTTTCGGCAGCCCCGCCCGCATTTCGAAAGGCGTTTTCATCTTATGGATGGTATCGTTGTAATTCTGCGCCAAAATCGTACACTCTCCCTTGTCTCTATTGTGCTGAGCCCGGCCCCGGGCCCGCAGAACCCTGCGAACAGGGGTCAGTCGTTGTAATCCACACCCTGGAAGGAATCAAAGCCCGGGGGCAGCGGGTCTTCCGTCTGCTTGGGCTGGGCCTTGGGCTTGCGGGTGGTCTTTTTGGTCGTGCTGCTGCGGCTGCGGGCGGCCTTTTTGGGGGCCGGGGCCGCGGCGGGTTCGGCAAACAGCGGGGCGGCGTCGGGCAGCGGGGCGGCGTCGGGGGCTTCCTCCGCCGGTTCCTCCTTGGGGGCGATGGCGAATTCCACCGTGCTGACCCGGCCGCCGGGCTCCCCGGTCTCGGGCTCCTCGCCGTAGTATTCCGTCTCCCCGTAGCCGGCGTCGGCGGGGGCGGGTTCCTCATAGGCCGGCTCCTCATAGGCGGGGGCCGGGGCAGGCGCGGGGGCCGGGGCGGGCTCGGCATAGTCCTGCACCGGCTCGGCGGGGGCGGGCTTGTCCGGCTCCTCGGCGTGTTCGGTGTATTCGGGGATCTTGCTGAGCACCTCGATGTGCTGACGGTACATGTCCATCAGGGTCTTTTTGAAGTTGGTGGCCTCTTTTTTCAGGGTGATGAGCTCCTGCTTGGCCAGCTCCACCTCGTCCCGGGCGTGCTGTTCCCGGTCCTCGGCCTTGATGGTGGCCGCCCGGATGATCTCGGCGGCCTTCTGCTTGGCCTCCCGGATGACGTTTTCGCCCAGGCGCTGGGCGTTGATCATGGTGGTGCGCAGGGTGTCTTCCTCGGCGCGGTACTGGTCGATGCGCTGGGCCAGGACCACGAGCTTTTTCTGCAGGTCCTCGTTCTCGGCGCTCAGGGCGTCCATGCTGTCGGCGACCTGTTTCAGGTAATCATCCACGTCCTCGCAGCGGTAGCCGCGCATGGCGCGTTCAAACGTCACGCGGCGCACGTCCTCCGAAGCAATCATCCGTCATTCCTCCTGTTCGGGGCACCCGGGCCTGCGCAGGGCCGGGGTGCCGGCAGTCAATATTGGAAAAAGGTGATGAAAATGCGGTCCTTGCGGCTTTTGCCGCCCACCGCCTGCAGCCGCCACCGCCCGGCCCCCCGCACCGTGAACAGGTCGTTTTCGTACACGGGCTCGTGGGCGCTGCGCAGCGGCAGGTGGTTGATCTCCACCCGGCCGGCGGCGATGGCGCCGGCGGCCAGTGCGCGGGAAGTGTTCATCATGGCGCCCAGCACCGCGTCGGCCCGCAGGCTGGGGACGGTGGCCTGGCGCAGCGTGCGCTCCGGCGCGGCCAGCACCCGGTCGGGCACGGCGTCGCACCGCTCGGCGCGCACCGGGCAGCGGCCGGCCTGGGTGAGCTCGGCGGCCAGAAAGTCCGCCTTGTCCTCCAGCACGAAGGCGTAGACCACCCCCGCGGCGTCCGGGTCGGGCAGGATGTCCCCCAGGCAGGTGCGCTGGATGCCCAGCCCCAGCAGCGCGCCCAGGTAGTCCCGGTGGGCGGGCGGCGGGGTGCCCTGGGCGGCAATGCGCAGCGCCGCCACCGGTTCCAGCGCCCAGCTGCCGGCGGGCTCGATGCAGAGCACCCGGCGTTCGGCCCCCGGGTAGCCGCCTTCCCAGCGGGTGCAGCCGCACCCGGCCCGGCAGACGGCCGCCCAGGCCAGGGATTGCTCCCGGTCGGACAAAAAGCCGGTGGCGCGGGGAAAGCCGCGGCTTTCGGCGGTGCGGCAGAGTTCCTCCACCCGGGTCATCAGGAAGCGTTCCTCCTCGTTCTGGGGCGGGACAAAACCCCGGCGGGCCTGTTCGGGCGGATCAGAAAAAGACGCCATTGTTTTCCAGCTCGTCGATCAGGTCGCCCATGATGTCCACGTTGTAGGGCGTGATGATGAAGGTGCTGGTGGCCACCCGCTTGATCTGGCCGTTGTTGGCGTAGGCCACGCCGGACAGGAAGTCGATCAGACGGCGGGAGACTTCCTTGTTGGTGGATTCCAGGTTGAGCACGACGGTGCGCTTGGCGTTGAGCTGGTCCGCGATGGTGGAGGCATCGTCAAAGCGCTCCGGCTTGACCAGCACCACCTGCAGCTGGGTGGTGGCGTTGATGTTGACCACCTTGTTGCGCTGCTGGGCGGCTTCGGGCTGGGCGTACTCCTGGGCGGCCGGTCCCCCCTGGCCGCCGGCGAAGATCTCGTCCTCGGTATCGTCCACATAGGCATCCCCGTCGGGGTCCTGATTGATGCCCAGGACGTTTTTCAGACCATCGAACATGGACATGTTATATTTCTCCTCTTAACTTACTGTCTATGGTATGCGCCGCCCGGGCATCGGCCCGGACCGGCGGCCGCCGGGAACGGACAATACTCCCGGCGATATACATAGAATATTATCGTCATTTTTGGCCCGCTTGTCAAGGCGGGGCGCCGGAAAAATGCGTGGGGACGGCATCACACCCTAAACGAGCCCGCCGTCCTGCAGGTTTGGCCCCTCCACGATGATCTCGTCGTACAGGCGGACTTCGTTGTCTTCCGCTTCGGGGTCCAGCAGCAGGTAGTTCTCATCCTCGAACAGGACGACGATGCGGCGGAAGCGCTGCAGGCTGCCGTACTTCACATACATCCCCCGCTCGCCGTCCACGATGTGCATGGCCCGCTTGCTGACCCGGATGCCCTTGTAGGTGTTGAGGACGATCTCGGCGTCCTCCCGCCCCAGGCGGAGCACGTCGGCGTTGATGGTGCGGCATTCCAGCGTGATCTTGGCCAGGCCGGCGGTCTCGTCGGCGGCCACCTCGGTGACGGTGGCGTCCAGGGCCTCGTCCTGCTTGCCGGGCACCCGGATCTTGACGCTGGTCACCCCGTCAAAGCGGGCGGCGGTGTCCAGGTCGCAGACGCCGTAAAACCGCCAGGAAAAGCCGGTGACGATCCGCCCGGCCAGGTCCGACCCGGTGGTGGGGATCTCCTGCTGCAGTCGCTCGGAGAGGGCGGCGGCGGTGTCGCTTTTCAGCGTGTCTTCGGTCAGGTCCAGCGGCAGGGCCGCAGCGGTGGAGATGAAGTAGCCGTTGCGGTCGGCGGTGATGGTCTGCAGCCCTTCCAGCGCGGCGGCGGCCGCGGCCCGCTGGGTCTGCAGGTCGGCCAGCGTCGCCGTAAAGCCGCTGGACTGGCCGGTGGAGATCTGCAGCCGGTTCTGGGCGAGCAGGAACTCGTCGATGGCGTCGCTCATGCCGGTATAGCTGGCGGTGTCCAGCTGGTCCAGCAGGTTGAACAGAGCGGTGCGGGTCTGGGCGGTGAGCAGGGCCAGGTCGCTGCCCACCGAATTTTCCGACTTGGTGAGCAGGTCGATGATGCGGTCCAGCCGGTCCAGCTCCTCCCGCTGGGTGCTCTGGGCCGGGTCGGTGTAGATCTCGGCCAGGACGGTGCCCTCGGTGACCCGCTCGCCGTCCTCCACCAGATAGCCCAGGCTGCCGCCCCCCGACACCGGCACCGCGTCGAACATGGCGATGCCGGACAGCGGGACGGTGTCCTCCATCGAGGCGGAGATGGCCGTCTCGGTCTGGTAGGTGCGCCCCAGGATGGCGTAAAGCTGCAGCACGATGTACACCGCCGCCAGCGCCAGCAGCATGCCGCCCATGACAAGTGCGGCCCGCACGGCGGCGCGGCGGCCGCGGTCCCGGTGGTCCATAGTTCCGGCACCCCCTTTCCAGGTATTGTCGGGCAGGGTTCAGCCCCCCTGCCCCCGGGCAAGAAACGCCCGCACCAGCGCCTCGGCCCGCTGCTGCACCGGCGGGGCGTCGGGTTCGTCCAGCCAAAGCCACTGCACCTCGCCCTGGTGGCGGAACCAGGTCAGCTGCCGCTTGGCGTAGCGGCGGGACGCCTGCTTGAGATCGGCCACGCAGCTTTCCAGCGGCGCCGCGCCCGCAAAGAAGGGGAACAGCTCCTTGTAGCCGATGGCCTGGGCGGCGGTGCGGTAGCGGTCCCGGTTTTCGTAGACGGTCCGCGCTTCATCGAGAAGGCCCGCCGCCATCATCCGGTCCACCCGCTCGTCGATGCGGCGGTAGAGGGTCTGCCGGTCCCGGAAGGCCAGGCAGAGGCAGAGGGACCGGTAGGGCGGTTCGGCCGGGCGGGCGGCCCGGCGCTCCTCGCTCATCCGGCGGCCGGTGGCGGCGTAGAGTTCCAGCGCCCGGATCACCCGGGGCAGGTTGTTGGGGTGGACGGCGGCCGCATACGCCGGGTCCACCCGCTGCAGTTCGGCGTACAGGGCCTCCCGCCCTTCGGCTGCGGCCCGGCGCTCCAGCGCGGCGCGCAGGGCCGGGTCGGGCTTTTCGGGGGTGAAGTCCATGCCGCCCAGCAGGCTGGTCAGGTACAGCCCGGTCCCCCCTGCCAGGATCGGCAGGGTGCCGGCTGCGGTCAGCGTGTCGATGCAGCGGCCGGCCGCCGCGACGAAACCCGCCACGCTGAAGGGCTGCGCCGGGTCGAGGATGTCCAGCAGGTGGTGGGGCACCCCCTGCCGCTCCGCCTCGGTGGCCTTGGCGGTGCCGATGTCCAGCCCGCGGTAGACCTGCATCGAGTCGGCGCTGATGACCTCGCCGCCGAAGGCGCGGGCCAGGTGGACCGCCAGCGCGGTCTTGCCGGTGGCGGTGGGCCCGCCCACCGCCACCACGGCGGGCTTTTCAGACAAGGCGGCCAAACTGTTTTTCCAGCTCCTTCCGGGTGATTTTGAGCACGCAGGGGCGGCCGTGGGGGCAGAAGGGCGGCACCGTGCCGTCCAGGATCTTCTGGGCCAGGGCCACCATCTCCCGGGCGTTGGTGCGGTCGCCGGCCTTGATGGCCGCCCGGCAGGCGATGGAGTGCAGCACCCACTCGGTCTTTTCCCGCAGGGCGTCGCCGCCGCCGTTTTTCAGCCGGTCGGCCAGTTCCAGCAGCATGTCGGTCACATCCTCCACCGGCACGTCGGCGGGCACCGCCCGCACCAGCACGGTGGCGCCGCCGTAGTCCTCGGCCTCGATGCCGGCGTCCCCCAGCAGGTCCAGGTGCTCCATGACCGCCTGCTTTTCCTCGGCCGAAAGGTTCACCTGCACCGGCACCAGCAGCATCTGGGCGGGCACGTTACCGTAATGTTCCGACAGCTGCTCAAACAAAATGCGCTCGTGGGCCGCGTGCTTATCGATGAGGCAGAGCTCCCCTTCCCGCTCGGTGATGATGTAGGTCCTGAACACCTCCCCCACCAGCCGCAGCGGGGCGCTGGCCGGGGCCGGCGCAAAGGTCTGCTGTTCGGGGTCGGGCAGTGCGCTCAGCCCGCCGGGGTCCCGGGTTTCCTCCGCCCGGTCCGCCGGGGCGGGGGGCTGCGGCGCCGGTTCCAGACGGTCGAGCGCCTGCTGCATGGCGTCGGGCAGCGTGCAGCCCCGGGCGTCGGGCAGGCTGTCCAGCGCCCCGGCCGCCTCGGCCGGGAAGGCGGCCGGTTCCTGCTGCGGGGCGTCGGGCAGGATGTCCAGCTCCGATTCCGGCCCGGTGGTGGGGACGGATTCCAGCCGGATGGTGTCGGGCACCGCCGGGGCGTTGAGCCCCGGCACCCGGCGGGCGGGCAGCGGATCGGTGAGGGTGTGCAGCGCCCGGAACTCCGACGCCGACAGGGTGGCGAAGTGCTTCTGGGGCTGGGCCGCGGCGCCGGCGGGCCGGGCGGGGGCCGCGGGGGCGGGGGCCGGGCGGGCGGCGGGGGCCGGTGCCGGCGCCTGGGCCGGCTCCGGCTCGGTGTGGCCCAGCTGGAAACGGCACTCGCCGCTGCCGGGGGCGGCCAGGGCGGCGCGCACCGCCCGGTAGACCGCGTCGAAGACATCGCTTTCCCGGGCGAAACGGATCTCGGTCTTGGCCGGGTGGACGTTCACATCCACCAGATCGGCGGGCAGTTCCAGCATCAGCACCGCGCCGGGGAACCGCCCCTGCATGACGGTGCCCTTGTAGGCGTTTTCCAGCCCGGCCATCATCGTGCGGTTTTTCACATACCGGCCGTTGACGTAGAAATGCTGGGCGCTGCGGGACCCGCGGCAGGCCCGGGGCGGGGTGATGAGGCCGGTGACCTTGTACACGCCGCTCTCCCCCGCCACCTCCAGCAGATCCCGGGCGAACTCCCGCCCGAGCACCGCGTAGGCGGCGCTGCGCAGGCTGCCGTCGCCGGGGGTGACGAACTGCTGCTTGCCGTCCCGCAAAAAGCGGAAGGAGATCTCGGGGTGGGACAGCGCCGCGTGGAGCACCGCCTCCGAGACAAAGGTGCCCTCGCTCACATCTTTTTTCAAAAACTTCATGCGGGCGGGGGTGTTGTAGAACAGGTCGTTCACCGTGATGGTGGTGCCGCGGGGGCGGGCGGCGGGTTCGAAGCCCCGGGGCTCGCCCCCCTCGATGCGGTAGAGGCAGGCGAATTCGTCCACATCGCTTTTGGTGAGCAGCTCCACCCGGGCCACGCTGGCGATGGAGGCCAGCGCCTCGCCCCGGAAGCCCAGGGTGTGGATGTGGGCCAGGTCGGCGGCGGTGGCGATCTTGCTGGTGGCGTGGCGGACGAAGGCGTTCTCGATGGAATCGGATTCGATGCCCGAGCCGTTGTCGATGATCTGCAGCTGCTCAATGCCGCCGCGCCGGATGGACAGGGTGATCTGGGTGGCGCCGGCGTCGATGGCGTTTTCCAGCAATTCCTTGGCCACCGAGGCGGGGCGCTCCACCACCTCGCCGGCGGCGATGAGTTCTGCGGTATGTTTGTCCAGCACATGGATCTGTGCCATGGGGTTCACCTGCCTTGATAGAATCGGGAGCCGGGGAAGCGCCCCCGGCCGGGCGGCCGCCCCGCCGGGGGCTTCCGGCCCCCGCCGTTTATTGCAACGTTTGCTTGAGTTCGTAGAGGAAGTTGAGGGCTTCCAGCGGGGTGAGGGTCTCCACGTCGATGTTGTGGAGCTTTTCCACCACCTCGCTGGGCACCGCCGGGTTCTGGTAGGCATCCACCGTGTCGAAGTCCAGCTGGATGGTGTTCTGCCGGCCGGGGGCCTGGGCTTCCAGCTGGCGCAGCACCGTGTGGGCCCGCCGGATGACCTTGTCGGGCAGGCCGGCCAGCTTGGCCACCTCGATGCCGTAGCTGTCGTCGGCCGGGCCGGCGACGATCCGGCGCAGGAAGGTGATGTCGTCCCCCCGCTTTTTCACCGCGATGTTGTAGTTCTTGACGCCGTACACGTCCTTGTCCATGCCGGTGAGTTCGTGGTAGTGGGTGGCGAAGAGGGTCTTGCAGCCGATGTTGTCGCAGATGTACTCGACAACGGCGCGGGCGATGCTCATGCCGTCAAAGGTGGAGGTGCCGCGGCCGATCTCGTCCAGGATGACCAGGCTGGAACGGCTGGCGTGCTGCAGGATCTCGGCCACCTCGGTCATCTCCACCATGAAGGTGGACTGGCCGGCGGCCAGGTCATCCGAGGCGCCCACCCGGGTGAAGATGGCGTCCACCACCCCCACCCGGCACTTGGCCGCCGGCACGAAGCTGCCGATCTGGGCCATCAGCGCGATGAGGGCGTTCTGGCGCATGTAGGTGGATTTACCGGCCATGTTGGGGCCGGTGATGATGAGCATCCGGTTGTCCCCTTCGTCCAGGGTGGTATCGTTGGGGACAAAGAGGCTGCCCTTGAGCATCTGCTCGATGACCGGGTGGCGGCCTTCGGCAATGTCCAGCACGTCGCTGGAATCCACCGTGGGCTTGACATAGTTGTTCTGCACGGCGGCCTCGGCAAAGGAGGCCAGCACGTCCAGCTGGGCCACCGCCGAGGCGGTGCGCTGCAGCCGCAGGATCTGGCCGGCAATGTCGCTGAGCAGGTCGGCAAAGAGCTGGTGTTCCAGCACCAGCAGCCGCTCGTTGGCACCGAGGATCTTGTTTTCCAGCTCCTTGAGTTCGGGGGTGATGTACCGTTCGCCGGTGGTCAGGGTCTGTTTGCGGGTGAAGCTGTCCGGCACGCTGCCCACATAGCTGCGGCTGACCTCGATGTAATAGCCGAACACCTTGTTGAAGCCGATCTTCAGCTTGGGGATGCCGGTCTCCTCCCGCAGTTTGGCTTCCAGCTGGGAGAGCACCCCCTTGCCCCCGTGCATGATGTCCCGCAGCTCGTCCACCTCGGCGTTGTAGCCGGCGCGGATGGCGCCGCCGTCCTTGAGGTTGGCCGGCGGGTCGTCCACCAGGGCGCGGGTGATCTTGTCCAGGATGTCGGCCAGGGGGTCCACGGCGTCGGCCAGCCGGGTGAGCAGCGCCGCGTCCGCCGCCGCGGCCTGGGCCCTGACGGCGGGCAGCTGGCGGCAGGTATCCCCGAGGGCCTTGACCTCCCGCGGGGTGGCCGAACCGTAGAGGATGCGGGTGGTCAGCCGCTCGATGTCAAAGACATGGGACAGCGCTTCCTTGAGTTCGGCCCGGCCCACGTTGGCGCCGTACAGCGCGTCCACGGCGTCCAGCCGCTCGTTGATGGCCAGCGGGTCCACCAGGGGCTGCTCGATCCAGGCCCGCAGCATCCGCTTGCCCATCGAGGTCTCGGTCTTGTCCAGCACCCAGAGCAGCGTGCCCCGCTTTTCCCGGCCGCGCATCGTTTCGGTGAGTTCCAGGTTGGCCCGGGTCACCGGGGATAGCCGCATGTACTGGGCGTCGGCATAGTTCTGCACCGCCCTGATCCGGTCGATGCCGTGCTTCTGGGTCTCCTTCAGGTAGCCCAGCAGCGCCCCGAAGGCCGGGGCGGCCAGGCCGTCGGGGGCAAAACCGGTGGTCGTTTGCCATTCCGGCCCGAACTGCTGGGCCAGGGCCGGCTCCACCGCGGCGGGGCGGTAGCAGGCTTCCTCCCGCAGTTCCACCAGGGCGTTGGTGTGCTGCTTGATGTAGTTGGTCACATCCTTCAGGTCCAGCACCGCCGGGTTGATGAGGATCTCGCTGGGCATATACCGGCAGAGCTCGGTGATCAGCGCCCCGCCCATCTTTTCGGCGCTCAGCTCGGTGGCGTATGCCTCGCCGGTGGAGATGTCGGCAAAGCAGATGCCGGCCTTCCAGCGGCTGCGGCTGCGCCGGGCACAGATGGAGCAAAGGTAGTTGTTCTTGTCCTCGGCCAGCATGCTCGACTCGATGACGGTGCCCGGGGTGACCACCCGGATGATGTCCCGGCGGACCAGCCCCTTGGCGGTGGCGGGGTCCTCCATCTGCTCGCAGATGGCCACCTTGTACCCCTTGGCGATGAGCCGGGCCACATAGATCTCGTAAGAGTGGAAGGGCACGCCGCACATGGGGGCGCGCTCGTCGCCGCCGCAGGCCTTGCCGGTCAGGGTCAGTTCCAGTTCGCGGGAGGCCGTGAGGGCGTCGTCGTAAAACATCTCGTAGAAATCCCCGACACGGTAGAAGAGGATCTCGTTGGGATGCTGTTTTTTGATCTCAAAATACTGCTGCATCATGGGCGATACAGTTTGTCCGGCCATGCTTCACACTCCTGATTCTTGGATGATTGGGTGCGTAAGGTCCCTTGCCGGCCGCGCTCAGTGGCAGCCCGCGCAGGAGGCGCAGCTGCCGGTGCAGCCGCCGGCCGGCGGGTTGACGGTCATCGGGTCGCCGCCGTTCATGGCGGTGTTGATGATCGCGTCGATGTGGCTGATCAGCGCCTCGCACTCGGCCTTGGCGGTGTTGTAGCGGACCATGCCCTCGCTGGACATGATCTGGCTGTACAGGTCGTTGACCTTCTTGTTCAGCTCGGCGGTGCGGGCGGTGTCGGGTTCCGGCTTGCCCGCCTCGTTGTTCAGGTCCAGCCGGGCCAGGTTGAACTCCCCGATCAGGTTCTGCAGTTCCTGGTCACTGTCGTTTTCCCGCCGGGCGGCGTCCAGTTCCAGGTAGCGGGGGTCGGTCTGCAGGGCCATGGCGGCCTTTTTGAAGAGATCAATGCAATCCATTTTGTATTCTCCTTCTATTATAGTACAATCTGTATCCGGTATTTGGTCGTTTTCGCCCGGTCAGTCTTCCGCCAGCCGGCCTGTCAGCATCGCGGCGCGGGCGCCGGTCAGTTCCACCCGGGCCCACTGGCCGATCCGGCTTTCGGGGGCCGGGAACTCCACCACCAGGTTGTTGTCCAGCCGGCCGTTGAGGGTGCCCGGCGTGCGGCCGGCCCCTTCCACCAGCACCCGGACGGTGCGGCCCACCAGCGCCGCCACCGCCGCGTGGGAGTGGCGTTCCTGCACCTTGAGCAGCCGTTCCATCCGGGCGGTCTTTTCGGCCCGGGGGGTGGGGTCCTCCATATCGGCGGCGGGGGTGCCCTCCCGCCGGGAATAGATGAAGGTGAACAGCTGCATGTAGCCCACCCCTTCCACCAGGTCCAGCGTACCCAGGAAGTCCTCCTCGGTCTCGCCGGGGAAGCCGACGATGATGTCGCTGGAGAAGGTCACGCCGGGGATCCTGGCCCGGGCATAGTCGATGAGCTGCCGGTACTGGGCGACGGTGTAGTGCCGGTTCATGAGCTTGAGCAGCCGGTCGCTGCCGCACTGCACCGGCAGGTGGATGTGCTTGCAGACCTTCGGCTGGGCGGCGATGGTGTCGATGAGCTTGCGGGAGGCGTCCTTGGGGTGGCTGGTCATGAAGCGGATCTGGTAATCGCCGGGGACCCGGCACAGCAGGTCGAGCAGGTCGGCAAAGTCGATGGGGTTTTCCAGCCCTTTGCCGTAGCTGTTGACGTTCTGCCCCAGCAGGGTGATCTCCTTGTAACCGGCCTGCACCAGGCTGCGGAACTCGGCCAGGATCGCGTCGGGTTCACGGCTGCGCTCCCGCCCGCGGACGTAGGGCACGATGCAGTAGGTGCAGAAGTTGTCGCAGCCGTACATGATGGGCAGCCAGGCCCGGAAGCCGGAGTCCCGCCGGATGGGCAGGTCCTCCACCACCGCGTTGCGGGTGCGGGGCTCCTCCAGATACCGCCGGCCCTTGCGGAACCGCTCGGCCAGCATGGCGGGCAGGCGGTCGATGCCGTCCACCCCGAACACCAGGTCCACATAGGGGTAGCTGCGGCGCAGTTTGTCCACGATGCGGGGCTGCTGGGCCATGCAGCCGCAGACCCCGATGACCAGCTTCGGGTTGCGGGCCTTGAGCTGTTTGAGGGCGCCCACATTGCCGAAGACCCGCTGCTCGGCATGTTCCCGCACGGCGCAGGTGTTGAAAAGGATCAGGTCGGCCTGTTCCAGGGTGTCGGTCAGGCCGAAGCCCACGTCCTGCAGCACGCCGCAGATCTTTTCGCCGTCGTTGACGTTCTGCTGGCAGCCGAAGCTGTGGACATAAGCCATGGGCGGCGCGTCCGGGTAGGCGGCGGCGATCACCGCCGCGGCGGCCGCGTCATGGGTGTAGGTGAGTTTTTCCAAGGTTGCCCCCTCCGGGTGTTGTGATGCGTGAAGGGACGCCGCCGGCGGCGCCGGCCGGGGATCCCGCCCCGCCGCGCACCGAGGGGCACACGTCCAGATATACTGTATTAGTATACCGCAACGCCGGGAAATACACAAGATGCCCGGGGGGTGAAATTTGCGCCGGCCGGCCCCGGGGGTATACCCGCCGGGCCGGGTGTGGTATACTGGGCAGAAAAAGGAGGGTGATCCCATGAACCGCATCCTGCTGGTGGAGGATGACGAAGCGCTGTGTACCGGCATCGCGCTGGCGCTGGGCACACCGGAGGTCCGCCTGACCGCCTGCCGTACCCTGGCCGCGGCCCGGGCCGCGCTGGCCGGGCAGAGCTTTGAGCTGCTGATCCTGGATGTGAACCTGCCGGACGGCAGCGCGCTGGACCTGGTGCGGGGGCTGCGCCCCCGGGACCCGGTGCCGGTGCTGCTGCTCACCGCCAACGACCTGGAGGTGGACATCGTCAACGGGCTGGAGGCCGGGGCCGACGACTATGTGACCAAGCCCTTCAGCCTGGCGGTGCTGCGGGCGCGGGTGGCGGCCCGCACCCTGCAGGGTACGCTGTGGTTTTTCACCTACCGGTTCAGCCTGCTGCCGCTGGCCGTCACCCTGCCCTGCTTTGCGGCGCTGGGGGCGCTGCTGCCGCCGGCCTTCTACCGCGCCGCTGCCCGCCGCAGCCTGGTGGAGCGGCTGCGCCAGGCCGAGTAAGCGGGCCCGCCCCCTGCCCGGCCGGATGCAGCGCGGGCGGAAAAGCCGGGCGCCGGGCATGGAAAACGACCCTCCGGGAAAGCGGGTTCCCGCTTTCCGGAGGGTCGTTTTGCTGTGATGCGTTTTCCTGCCGGCGCGGGGTCAGCCCCCGGCCCGGCGGCGGGCGGGTTTTGCCTCGGCGGCGGCCTGCAGTTCCCTGGCCCGGGCCAGCACCGGGCCCAGGTACTGCCCGGTGAAGGAAGCCGGGTTTTCGGCCACCTGTTCGGGGGTGCCGGTGGCGACCACCTGGCCGCCGCCGCTGCCCCCCTCCGGCCCCAGGTCGATCAGGTAATCGGCCCGCTTGATGACATCCAGATTGTGCTCGATGACGATGACGGTGTTGCCCGCATCCACCAGCTTGTCCAGCACCTTGACCAGCCGGTGGACATCGGCCACATGCAGGCCGGTGGTGGGTTCGTCCAGGATATAGACGGTCTGGCCGGTGTCCCGCCGGGCCAGCTCGTTGGCCAGCTTGACCCGCTGGGCTTCGCCGCCGGACAGGGTCGTGGCCGCCTGGCCCAGCTGGATATACCCGAGCCCCACCTCCTGCAGTGTCTGCAGTTTGCGGGCGATCTTGGGCTGGTTGGCAAAGAAGACGCAGGCTTCCTCCACCGTCATGTTCAGCACATCGGAGATGTTTTTGTCCCGGTAGTGGACCTCCAGCGTCTCCCGGTTGTACCGTTTGCCCTTGCAGACATCGCAGGGCACAAAGATGTCGGGCAGAAAGTGCATCTCGATCTGCAGGATGCCGCCGCCCTCGCAGGCTTCGCACCGGCCGCCCTTGACGTTGAAGCTGAACCGGCCGGGGCCGTAGCCCCGGGCCTTGGCGTCCTGGGTGTTGGCGAACAGCGTGCGGATGTCGCTGAACACGCCGGTGTAGGTGGCGGGGTTGGAGCGCGGGGTGCGGCCGATGGGGCTCTGGTCGATGCCGATGACCTTGTCCACCCACTCCATGCCCTGGACCTCGTCGCAGCTGCCGGGGCGGCTGCGGGCGCCGTTCATGGCGGCGGCCAGCGTTTTGTAGAGGATCTCGTTGACCAGGGTGGATTTGCCCGACCCCGACACCCCGGTGACGCAGATGAACTTGCCCAGCGGGAAGTCCACCGTCAGGTCCCGGAGGTTGTTTTCCCGCGCACCCACCACCCGCAGGAACTTGCCGTTGCCGGGACGGCGGGCGGCGGGCACGCCGACGAACTTGCGGCCCGAAAGGTACTGCCCGGTGATGGAGCGCCGGACCTTGCAGATGTCGGCCACGCTGCCGGCGGCCACGATCTCGCCGCCATGGACCCCGGCGCCGGGGCCCACATCCACCAGGTAGTCGGCCTGGCGCATGGTGTCCTCGTCATGTTCCACCACGATCAGGGTATTGCCCAGGTCCCGCAGCCGCTTCATGGTGGCGATGAGCTTGTCGTTGTCCCGCTGGTGCAGGCCGATGCTGGGTTCGTCCAGCACATAGAGCACCCCGGTCAGCGCGCTGCCGATCTGGGTGGCCAGCCGGATGCGCTGGCTTTCGCCGCCGGACAGCGAGGCCGCCCCGCGGGACAGGGTCAGGTACCCCAGCCCCACGCTGCGCAGAAAGCCCAGCCGTTCCCGGACTTCCTTGAAGATGGGTGCGCCGATCATCTCGTCCCGTTCCGAGACCTTGGCGGTCTCGATGAAATCCAGCTCCTGCTGAATGCTCATCTCACAGAAATCCGCGATGTTGATGCCGCCCACCGTCACCGCCAGGCTGGCGGGCTTGAGCCGCTTGCCGTGGCAGGCGGGGCATTCCTCGCTGGACATGACCTGGGCGATTTCCTCCTTGACCCACTCGCTGCCGGTCTCCCGGAAGCGGCGTTCCAGGTTGGGGACGATGCCCTCGAACTCGTTTTTGTAGGTGCCGGAGCCGAACATGTTCTCCCGCTGCATCTCGATCTTTTCGCCCTTGGTGCCGTAGAGGATGGCCTCCAGCCCTTCCTTGGGGATGTCCTTGAGCGGCGTGTCCAGCGTAAAGCCGTAGCGCTTGCCAAGGGCCTTGTAGTACATTTCGGAGATGGAGCCCTCGGCATAATACCAGCCGCTGGCCTTGATGCCCCCTTCCCGGATGGACTTGCGCCGGTCGGGCAGGATGCGGGCCGGGTCCACCTTCATGAAGGTGCCCAGGCCGGTGCAGGTCTCGCAGGCGCCGAAGGGGTTGTTGAAGCTGAACATCCGGGGGTTGAGTTCCTCGATGGAGACGCCGTGTTCGGGGCAGGCATAATTCTGGCTGAAGGTCATCGGCTCGCCGCCGATCACATCCACCGTCACCAGTCCGCCGGTGAGCGAGAGGGCGGTTTCGAGGGAGTCGGCCAGCCGGCTGCGGATGGTGTCCGACATGGAGAGCCGGTCCACCACGATTTCGACGGTGTGCTTGATGTTCTTTTCCAGCCGGATTTCCTCGTCCAGATCATACATGTTGCCGTCGATGCGCACCCGGGCGTAGCCGCCCCGGCGGGCGGCGTCCAGCTCCTTGGCCTGGGTGCCCTTGCGGCCCCGCACCACCGGCGCCAGCACCTGGAAGCGGGTGCGCTCGGGCAGGCGCATGACCTCGTCCACCATCTCGTCCACGCTCTGCTGGCTGATGGGCCGGCCGCAGACCGGGCAGTGGGGGATGCCGATGCGGGCGTACATCAGGCGCAGATAGTCGTAGATCTCGGTGACGGTGCCGACGGTGGACCGGGGGTTGTGGGAGGTGGTCTTCTGGTCGATGGAGATGGCCGGCGACAGGCCGGTGATCTCGTCCACATCCGGCTTTTCCATCTGGCCCAGGAACTGCCGGGCGTAGCTGGAAAGGCTTTCCATATACCGGCGCTGGCCGTCGGCATAGATGGTGTCGAAGGCCAGGCTGGACTTGCCCGATCCGGACAGGCCGGTCATAACGATCAGCTTGTTGCGGGGCAGCGTCAGATCGACGTTTTTCAGGTTGTGTTCCCGCGCACCCTTAATGACGATGCGCTGGTTGGCGTCGATGGCGATTTTCTTCTGGGGGCTCACTTTGTCTTCCTCCTGCCTTTTCGCTTCTTGTCCGCGGCCCGGCGCTCGCCGGCGTCGGTGTCCGGGTCTTCGCCCCGCTCCAGCCGGGCGATCTCGTCCCGCAGGAAGGCCGCGTGTTCAAACTGCAGCAGCTTGGCGGCCTCCTTCATCTCGCGGGTCAGGCGGGCGATGGTCTGTTCCCGCTCGGCGCGGCTCATGCGGCGCCGGCGCATCTTTTTGTTCTCCTCCGACATGCTGATCTCCAGCCCGCCGCCGATGGCCTTGACGATGGTCCGGGGCACGATGCCGTGGGCCTGGTTGTAGGCGTCCTGGATGGCGCGGCGGCGCTCGGTCTCCCGGATGGCCCGCTCCATGCTGGGGGTGACCTCGTCGGCATACATGATGACCATGCCGTTGGCGTTGCGGGCGGCGCGGCCGATGGTCTGGATCAGGCTTGTCTCGCTGCGCAGGAACCCTTCCTTGTCGGCGTCGAGAATGGCGATCAGCGACACTTCGGGCAGGTCGAGACCTTCCCGCAGCAGGTTGATGCCGACGATCACGTCGATGGCGCCGGTGCGCAGGTCCTTGATGATCTCCATGCGCTCGAAGGTGTCCACCTCGTGGTGCATATACTTGGTCTTGACGCCGTGCTCCTCCAGATAGTCGGTAAGGTCCTCGGCCATCTTGACGGTCAGGGTGGTGACCAGGGCCCGCTCGCCCCGGTCGATGCGGGTGCGGATCTCGCCCAGCAGGTCCTCGATCTGGCCTTCCACCGGGCGCACGCTGATCTGCGGGTCCAGCAGGCCGGTGGGGCGGATGACCTGCTCGGCCACCCGGGAGGAGTGGGCTTTCTCATAGTCGCCGGGGGTGGCGCTGACAAAGATGGTCTGGCCGACCTTCGACTCGAACTCCTCAAACCGCAGCGGGCGGTTGTCAAAGGCCGAAGGCAGGCGGAAGCCGTATTCCACCAGCGTCTTTTTGCGGCTGTAGTCGCCGCCGAACATTCCCCGCACCTGGGGCAGCATGACGTGGCTTTCGTCCACCAGCAGCAGGAAATCCTCGGGGAAATAGTCCAGCAGCGTCGTGGGGGTGGACCCGGGCGCCCGGCCGGACAGCACGGCGGAATAGTTTTCGATGCCCTTGCAGGTGCCCACCTCCTGCAGCATCTCCATGTCATATTTGGTGCGCTGGGCGATGCGCTGGGCTTCGATGAGTTTGCCGTCCTCGGTGAAGGCGCGGACCTGCTCCTCCATCTCCTGCCGGATCTTGGCCAGGCCGGCCTGCATCTTCTCCGGCCCGACGATGTAGTGGGAGGCCGGGAAGATCGCCACATGCCTGACCACATTGCGCCGCTCGCCGGTGAGGGGGTCGAACTCGCAGATGCGGTCGATCTCGTCGCCGAAAAATTCCACCCGGATGGCCAGCTCGTCGTTGTAGGCCAGGTGGATGTCCACAATATCCCCCCGGACCCGGAACTTGTTGCGGATGAAGTTCACATCGTTGCGCTCATACTGCAGCTTGACCAGCCGGCGGCAGAGCTCGTCCCGGTCCATCTGCATACCGGGGCGCAGGCTGATGACCATGCTGCGGTAGTCGATGGGGTCGCCCAGGGAGTAGATGCAGGAGACGCTGGCCACGATGATGACGTTGCGCTGCTCGGACAGCGCCGCGGTGGCCGAATGGCGCAGCCGGTCGATCTCGTCGTTGATGGCGCTGTCCTTCTCGATGTAGGTGTCGGTGGAGGGGATGTAGGCTTCGGGCTGGTAATAGTCGTAGTAGGAGACAAAATATTCCACCGCATCGTCGGGGAAAAAGCCCCGCATCTCGGTGCAGATCTGGCTGGCCAGCGTCTTGTTGGGTTCAAGGATCAGGGTGGGGCGGTTGCACCGGGCGATGATGTTGGCCATCGTGAAGGTCTTGCCCGAGCCGGTCACCCCCAGCAGCGTCTGGCCCTTGTCGCCGGCCAGCACGCCGCGGGTCAGCGCCTCGATGGCCTGGGGCTGGTCGCCGGTGGGGGCAAAAGGGGCCTGCAGGTGAAAAATGCTCTCGTTGGTCTCGGTCATGGTGCCCTCCCCTGTTGCGGCGCGCCGGGGCGCGGCCGGTTTTAACAACTTAAAATCGTTTTAACAACTATATGGTGTTACATTCTGTCCCTATTATAGAACAACCGCCCGGGAAAGTAAAGGGTCCGCCCGGGGAAATTTCTGCCCCGGGCCGGCCGGTTCATTCCTCCGGGTGTTCCCGCTGGTACTCGGCGATGACCCGCAGAAATTCCATGCCGTAGCGCCGGGCCCGGGCGTCCCCCACCCCCGATATGCGCAGGAAGTCGCCGGTGGTGCGCGGGCGCTTTTCGGCCATCTCGGTCAGGGAGGCGTTGGTGAAGATCACATAGGCGGGCAGGTGCTGCCGCTGGGCCAGCTGGTTGCGCAGCGCCTTGAGCCGGTCCAGCAGGCTGTCGGCGTCGGCGCCGGCAGGCTGCGGCCGGCGGGCGGGGCGGCCGGCCGGGGGCGCTGGCCGGGGGGCGGGGCGGCGCTCGGTCATGGTGACGGTGCGGCCGCGGAACAGCACCTCGCCGGCCGGCGCCCCCAGCCGCAGCACCGGGTACTCGTCGCCGGCGGGCACCACATAGCCCTGCTCTTCCAGTGCGTCCAGGTACTGGCGCATCCGGGCGGGCGGGGTGTCCTTCATGATGCCGTAGGTGGGCAGCCGGTCCAGCCCGCGGTTCAGGGTGTTTTTGTCCCGGCTGCCCCGCAGCATCTGCACCAGCGCCACCACCCCCAGCCCGCCGGGCCAGCGCTTCTGGATGCGGGCCAGGCCGGAGAGGATCTTCTGGGCTTCGGTGGTGATGTCGGTCTCCACAAAATCGCCGCAGCAGTTGCCGCAGTTGCCGCACTTGCCGGGGTGGTGTTCGCCGAAATATTCCAGCAGCACCCCCCGCAGGCAGCGGGTGGTCTTGCAGTAGGCCACCATCCGGTCCAGCCGCTCCAGCTCCCGGGCCCGGACCGTCCCGGCCTGGGCGGGGGTCAGGTCCTCGTTGTCGGTATTGTTGTCGATGAAATAGCGGGCGGTCTGCACATCCCCCAGCGAGAACAGCAGGATGCACTCGGCCTTTTCGCCGTCGCGGCCGGCGCGGCCGGCTTCCTGGTAGTAGTTTTCCAGGTTTTTGGGCATATTATAATGCAGCACGAAACTCACATTGGATTTGTCGATGCCCATGCCGAAGGCGTTGGTGGCCACCATGACCCGGCGGCGGTCGTAGACGAAATCCTCCTGGTTCTTCTGCCGTTCGCCGGCTTCCAGCCCGGCGTGGTAGCGGGTGGCCGGGATGCCCGCCGCCCGCAGCTGGCGGCAGAGAGACTCGACGCTTTTGCGGGTGGCGCAGTAGACGATGCCGCTTTTGCCCGGGTGGTCGAGGATGTACTCCTCCACATAGCGTTCCTTGTCCCGGGGGCGGGCCACCGCAAAATAGAGGTTGGGCCGGTCGAAGCCGGTGGTCAGGGTAAGCGGGTCGCGCAGCCCCAGCAGCGCCGCGATGTCCGCCTTGACCTGTTCGGTGGCGGTGGCGGTGAAGGCCCCCACCACCGGGCGGCGGGGCAGCCGGGCGAGAAAATCCGCGATCTTCAGGTAGCTGGGGCGGAAATCCTGCCCCCACTGGGAGACGCAGTGGGCTTCGTCCACCGCCACCAGCCCCACATCCAGCCGCAGGGCCAGGTGGAGGAAGCTGTCGGTCTCCAGCCGCTCGGGCGCCACATACAGAATGCGGAAGGCGCCGTCCAGCGCCGACGAGACGATCTCCCGGTAAGTCTCCTCGGCCTGGCCGGAGTGGATGCAGGCGGCGGGGATGCCGGCTTCCCGCAAAGCGGCGACCTGGTCCTGCATCAGCGAGATCAGCGGCGAGACGACCAGCGTGACCCCCCGGCGCAGCACCGCCGGGATCTGGTAGCAGGCTGACTTGCCGGCGCCGGTGGGCATGACGGCCAGCACGTCCCGCCCGGCCAGCAGCGCGTCGATGACGGCTTCCTGGCCGGGGCGGAAGGCGGTGTGGCCGAAATAGGTTTTGAGGGCGGTATATTTATCCATGGGTGCTCCCGCCCGGCCAGGCCGGGTCTTTGTAAACATTTTACAAATTTTATGGGATTTCCGTAAAAGTATTTTACTTTTCGCAGAGAGATTGCTATAATAAAGGTACGGTAACCCGCCCGCCGAAGGCCGGCCCCGACGCGGCCGGGCGCCGAGAAGCCGGCGCGCCCCCGCCGGGTGCGCGCCGAATAAGGGAGGTTGTCCTATGAAAGTCACATGTACCGGTCGCCGTGTCACCTTGAAGCAGAGTTTCATCGATCTGGCGGAGAAGAAGCTGGCCAAGCTGGATAAGTTCTTCCCCGAGGAGCCCGCGGCCCAGGTGACCGTGACGGTGGAAAAGAGCGGACAGACGGTCGAGCTGACGATGCGCAGCGGTTCGCTGACCATGCGGGCCGAGAAGACCGCCGAACGCATGGAGGACGCCCTGACCGATGCCGTGGATCTGCTGGTGCGCCGGGTGGTAAAACACCGCAAGCGCCTGGGCGACAAGCTGACCGCCGCGGCGGCCGCCGAAGCCCCGCAGGTGGCGGAAGATCCGATGACCGTCGTGCGGGAAAAGCATTTCTCGGTCAAGCCCTGCACCACCGAGGAGGCCATCCTGCAGATGGATCTGCTGGGGCACAGCTTCTTCCTGTTCCGCAGCGTGGACAGCGGCGGCATCGAAGCGGTGTACCGCCGGGCGGACGGCGGGTACGGCCTGCTGGTGCCGGAGGAGTAAGTTCCCCCGCCCTGCGCCGGGCGCCGCCGCGCCGGGTTTTGCCCGGGCGACCGGCCGCCCCGTGAGCGCCCCGCATCTCTTTATCCAGTCCTTCGACAATCATGCCGCCCCTTTCGGGGCGGCATCTGATTGTCGAAAAAGTTAAAATCCGTCGCCGTCGGCGGACATGCGCCGACGACGGCGACACCGACAGGGAAATTTTACGCCAAATTGTGTGCGAGGAACGCAGTGACGAGTGCGCGATTTGGCGTAAAATTTTGTCGAAGGGGATACACAAGGGGAAACAGCCGCGTTAGGCGATTGCCGTGCGCGGCTGTTGCCTCTTGTGCAGCGTGTACCCGGGCGCATCGTCTGCGGGGCGGCCGGCGGGGGTCAGGGCTGCGGGGGTTCGGGGCGGGGCGGGTCCTCCTCCCCGTCCAGCAGAAGGATCGGTTCGCTGGCCAGCAGCAGCTCGGTGCTGCCGACCGCGGGGCGCCGGTCACCTCCGGCGCTCCGGTACTGGCGCATCATGCTGGCGGCGCCGTCCGGCGCGACAATGATGTGGTCCAGCAGATGGACGCCCAGCGTGCCCAGCAGCTGTTCCACCTGGGCGGTGGCCAGCAGGTCGGACCGGGAGGGCACCGCGATGCCGCTGGGATGGTTGTGGGCCAGGTAGGCGCAGGTACAGCCGCTGGCCACCGCCTCCCGGGCGAGTTTGCGGCTGTTGATGCCCACATGGTTGGGCGCCCCCTGGGAGACCAGCACCTCCCGCAAAGGCAGGCACTGGTCGTTCATGGCCACCAGATAGCAGCGTTCCTCCTGCTCGGTGAGGAAGAGGGCGCTGACATACTCGATGCGGTCGGCTTCGGTGCGCAGCGGGCGGGTGCGGCCTTTGCGCTTCTGCAGCTGGTAGTACTGTTCGAACTTGCGCAGCGAGGCGATGAGCCGGGCGCTGGCCGGGCCGACGCCCTCCACCTTGCAGAGTTCCTCCTCGCTGGCGTCCAGCACGTTGCAGTAGCTGCCGAACCGCTGCAGCAGCCGGTGGGCGATGGGGTTGGTGTCCTGGCGGGGGATGGCGAAGTAGAGCAGGTATTCCAGCACCTCATGGGCGGCCAGGCTGGGCAGGCCCTCCCGGCGGACCCTGTCCTGCATACGGGCCCGGTGGTCGGCGTGGAGGGGTTTTTCTTTCTTTTTGTCCTTTTTGTCCGGCGCCATGGGGTATCTCCTTCCCATCCCTGTGGTTTACGAAGAGCCGATTTTATTATATACTATTCTCAACAAAATGGAAAGTGGAGGAAGGCATGAAAGAGTTTACCGCAGGGAGCAATGAGGAAGGGGTGCGGCTGTCCCGCTTTGTGGAGGGGGTGACCCGGGGCCTGCCCCGCAGCCTGCTGTACAAGAGTTTCCGCAACAAGCGGATCAAGGTGAACGGCCGGCGGGCCGAGCCGGACACCCGGCTGGCGGCGGGGGATGTGATCCAGCTGTACCTGAACGACGAGTTTTTCCCCGAATTGCCGGCGCCGAAGCCCCCGCGCCGGTCCCCGCCGGTGCAGGTGGTGTATGAGGATGAGGAGATCGCGGTGCTGTACAAGCCCGCCCACCTTTTGTGCCACAGCGACCGCACCGGCGACCCCAACCTGATCGACGCCTACATAGCCCGGCTGACCGCCGAGGGCCGCTATGACCCGGCGGCCGAACAGCGGTTTGCCCCGGCGCTGTGCAACCGGCTGGACCGGGGCACCGAAGGGCTGGTGCTGGCGGCCAGGACCTACGCCGCGCTGCGGGATATGAACGAGATCATCCGCAACGACTGGCTGAAGAAGGAGTACCTGACCATCACGGTGGGCGCGCCGCCCGCCGGGCGGCATGTGGCCTGGCTGCAGCACAGCGAAAAGGGCAACAAGGTGCGCATCCACGCCCGGCAGAGCGAGGGGTACAAGCAGATCATCACCGAGGTGACGGTGCTGCGCCGGCAGGGGCCCTTCGCGCTGTGCCGCATCGGGCTGGTGACCGGCCGCACCCACCAGATCCGGGCGCACCTGGCCTACCTGGGCCACCCGGTGCTGGGGGACATCAAGTACGGCAACCGCAAGCTCAACGAGCGCACCGGCCTGAAGACCCAGGCCCTGTGCGCCCAGCGGCTGACCTTCGGGCGGATCCCCGAATCCAACAGCCTGTACCGGCTCAGCGGGCGGTGCATCAAGCTCAGCGCCCCCGAGATCCTGCAGGTGTTTGAGCGGGTGAGCACCCCGCCGGACGAAAAGGCATGAAAAAGGGCCGCTCAGGGCAGCCGGAAAACGACCCTCCCGGGAAGCCGCGGCTTCCCGGGAGGGTCGCTGTGTTTTGGCGCCGGGCGCCTGTTTTGCCAAAGGTCCCGGGCTTTGCAGCCGGCGGGTCAGGTGTTGAGCCGGTAGCCCACCTTGAACACCGTCTCGATGCGGGCGGCGGGGCCCAGCTTGCGCCGCAGATGCTGGATGTGGACATCCAGCGTGCGGGTGCGGATGTCCGGCGGCCAGCCCACGCCGGCCAGCAGCCGGGCCCGGGGCACGGCTTCGCCCCGGTGGGCCTGGAGCAGCCGCAGCAGGGCGGCTTCGTTCGGGGTCAGTTTCGGCATGGTCATTCCTCCCCTTTGGGGTCAAACTGCAGGTAGTGGCCGGGGTCCCAGCCGCAGGTCCGCCCCAGGCGTTCCAGCAGCGTCTCGCCGGACTGCTGCAGGTCCTCCATCAGAAAATCGTCGGCGATCACCCCGCCGTGCAGCACCAGCACCCGGTCGAGGAAATGCTCCACATCGTCCAGATAGTGGGTGGTGAGCAGGATGGTCTCGCCGCCGCGCAGCACCCCGCTCATCAGCTTGAGCACATCCTTGCGGGTGAAGGCGTCCTTGCCCAGGAAGGGCTCGTCCATCAGGTAGTAGTCCACCCGCTTGGCAAAGCCGGCGGCCAGCTCCACCCGGGCTTTCTGGCCGGTGGACAGGCGGGCGATGCGGTCCCCCTGCTCCAGCTTGAAAAAGTCCAGGAAGGCCCGGTACCGCCCGGCGTCGAACGCCGGGTGCAGGTCGGCCAGGAAGGCGCCGTACTCCCCCACCGTCATGGACGGATAGTAGCTGCCCTCGCCGGTGAGGAAGCTCAGCCGCTCATACTGGCAGGCGGCGGGCCTGCCGTCAAACAGGGCCGTGCCGCCCCCGGCGGGCAGCAGCCCGGCCATTGTGCGCAGCAGGGTGGTTTTGCCGGCGCCGTTATCCCCCAGCACCCCCACGATCTGGCCGGTGGGCACCGTGAAGCTGGCCCCCAGCAGCCCCACCGTCTTGCCGCGGCGGCGCCAGGTCTTTTTGAGATTGTTGACTTCGATCATGGGAAACCTCCTTACAGGGTCGGCTCGTCGGTCAGGTGGGGGAACCACACCTGTGTGTTGAATTGCATCATGCTCAGTGCGTCCAGCCTGCCGAGGGAGGCGGACTGGTGGGTGCCCCAGGCCCAGTCCCCGGCGGTCAGGCCGGCGGTGAAAAGCACCGCGCCGTCGTCCAGGTCCTGCACCCGCAGTTCGTAGGCCGAATCCAGCGTACCGCGATGGTAGCCGCGGACCTCCCAGTCCCAGACTTCCGCCTTTCTGTCCACCTGCAAAAGCCGGGTGCCGGTGTCATCCAGCGCCGCGAACACCGGCAGGGCGTCCTGCGCCGCCAAGGGACACTGGCAGTATGCGGTCAGGCGGCCGTTTTCCGCCCGCATCACCACAAGCTGCCCCTCCTCGCCGCCCTGCGGGCCCGGGCTGCGCACCAGCAGGCCGGCCTCCCCCGGCCGCTGGCGGGGCAGCGGCGTGATCCGCAGGGTCTCGGCCGTGGCCCGGTCGGTCAGGGTGCGCCGGTCCACCCGCTGCCCCGCCCCGTTCACCAGGTCGAGGGAGAGGGTGCCGGCCTTGTCCAGCCAGGTCACGGCCAGCAGATCCCCCACCGGCAGGCAGCCGCTCACGAACACGGCGTTCTCCGGCGTGTAGAAGAGCTGCACACGACCGTAGGGGGTGGTCTCCGCCGCGGTGGCGCCGCCCGCCCCCACCGGCACGGCGGACATCCGGGCCTGCGCTTCCGCCTCGGTGAGAGATTCCTCCACCCGGTAGATCCCCGCGGCCTGCAGGTCGGTGGACCGGGGCAGGGTCAGGCAGTACCGCCCCTGCCAGGGGACGAGGTTCTGGTCCGGCCGCAGTTCCGCCTCGGTGTCGGTCACATCAAAAGCACACCAGTCGGTCCATTCCTCATCCACCGGGTCCCAGTAGGCGACCACGGGGGTCTCTTCGGACCAGGTGGCTATCGGAAAGCGGACCTCGGTGCCGTCGGGCAGGAAAAGGGTCTCCATCCACACCAGGCGGGGGGCGGTGGAGGTCAGCGTGTCGCCGTCCGGGACCGCGGCGGCGTTGACGGCGGCCCGGTCGGCGGGGTCGATGGTCCAGTTCGTCCCACTGTAGAGCTGGTAGTCCCAGTTGGTGGCGCCGGCCAGGGTGTTGGTGTCCAGCCGGGTCTCGCTGCGGAATTCGCCGTCCTCCAGCGTGAAGGTGGTCACGGCGCCGGCGTTCAGGTGCTGGACCTGGCCGAGCAGGGTGAAGCCCTGCAGCGCGGCCGGGTCCCCCTGCCGGTTCTGCAGCCGGGCGTCCAGGGCGCCGCGGCCGGCCGCCCGGAACACCGCCCAGCCGGCCAGCAGGCCCAGGGTCACCGCCGCCAGCACCGCCAGGCTGCGGGCGGGCGTGCGGGGGATGCGGGGTTTGTTCATAGGGAACGCCTCCTTTCACAACAGTGCGCCGCGGCGCAGGCGGAACAGGGTCCAGCCCCACTGGACCGCCAGCGGCAGGGCCAGCAGCAACAGGGCGATCCCCCCGGCGACGGCCGCCGCCTCCCCGGCGTTGATTGGGGTCTGCAGGTGCAACCGATCCGCCAGATAGACCGTGAGCAGCCCGCCCAGGCAGCTGGCCAGAAAGAGCGCCGCCGAAACGACCCGCCCCCACCCCCGGTGGAAGAACAGGCACCCGGCCTGCACCGAAACGCAGAGGAGCCCCGCGGCCAGCGCCGCCCAGCCCAGCGGATAGGTGGGGGCGATGAGCCGCAGCAGCGGCTGGGCGGCGGCCTGGGCGTACAGGCTGGCGGCGGGCAGCGCCGGCGAGACCCGCCCGGCCGCCGTGCGGGCCAGCACCGCCGTGACCAGGGGGGATTCCACCCCGTAGAGAAGCAGCTGCCAGGCGGTGAAGGCCAGCCCCAGCAGCCCGCAGAGCAGGCTTTGGGCGGCGGGCAGATGCCAGCGGGGGCCGGGCAGCGTACACAGGGTCACGCCGGTCCGGGCCCGGCCGACCGCCGACGCCGCCAGGAACGCCCCGGCCAGCCCCAGCAGGAACAGCGGCATCTGCCAGCAGGCCGCATACAGGGTGGCCAGGCTGTGGCCGATGGCGTCGGGCCGGGCGGCGGCGATGAGCAGGACCGCCAGCTGCTGGGCCCCGAACGCCCCGCAAAGGAGGAAGAAGGTCGGCCGGACCAGCACCCAGTGCCAGGCGGCCAGTTTCCAGATGCGCTTCATGAGATCACACTCCTTGGTTTTGATCGGTCAGGGGTCCAGCGGGTCGGCCAGGAAGGCGGAAAGTTCCCAGTCCAGCCCCCAGGCCTGCCCGCGCCAGGACTGCCGGGCGTGGGTGTCCAGCAGCGCCCGGGCCTGGCAGCGGCCGGTGTCCAGGTCGTAGACCTGCAGCCGGAACCCGTCGTACACGGTACCGGTGTCCGGGTCCCCGGCTTCGGCATAGTAAGCGGGCTGGCGGGCCCTGACCGTGTGGCTGGCCAGCGTGACCACCAGCAGCCGCCGGCCGGTTTCGTCCAGCCCGGCCGCCCGCACGTCGTCGGCGTCCTCCCCCAGGGCCGCCGCGTCAAACCGGACGGCGCGGGTGAGCCGGCCCTGCCGGATGCGCAGCAGCCAGAGCGTGCCCGGGTCCCCCGGCTGACCGGTATACAGCTGCAGGGCGATCTCGTCCCCCCGCAGCCGCCGGAGCTCGGCCATATCCTCCTCGGCCCCCGCCGGGATCTCCAGGTCGGTGGTGGCGAGCAGCTGCCAGCTTGCGTCCAGCACCCGCAGCCGCAGGGTGTTGTCGGCCTTGCAGGTGAGCAGGGCGGTGGTGCCGTCGGCCAGCGGGCAGGGGGATGTAAAGATCCGTTCCCCCGCTTCCAGCGGGAACACCAGTTCCACAGCGCCGTAGGGGGCGGCGGCTGACCGCAGGGGCTGCCCGGCCACCGTGGTGTCGGCGGGCAGGGCGTTCAGCCGGGCGTCGGTGAGCAGTTCGGTGACCCGGTAAAGCCCCCGCTGCAGCCCGGCGCCGGGCAGCGGGCTGACCACCAGCAGCGGCGCCGGCGCCCCGGACAGCATCTCCAGGCCGTACAGCTTTTGGCCCTGGCGGTCCTCCAGGTAGGTGCGCTGGACCGCGGCCATCGCCTCGCTGGCTTCGAGATGATAGTCCGTGGGGGCTTCGCCCTCATACTGCTGCGCCCGCACCGTCACCGGCTCGTCCAGCTTCAGGGTGCCCAGGTCCAGCCGGACGCTGCCCAGGTACCGATCCCCCTGGCAAAAGTTGGCCTGGCCCATCAGTTCCAGCCGGTCGGTCTCGGCATCATACAGGTGCCCGTACCGGGTCCGGTGCAGGAAGAAGGCGCCCCCGGTGCTGCTGGTCTCCGAGGGGACGGCGGCGGCGTCCACCCGGTCGTGGTCGGCGGCAGGCACCGCGAGAGGTTCGGACCAGCTGCCGTACATCTCATCGCTCTCCCGCCGGTAATGGAGGACCGCCTCGCTGGTCAGCGCCCCGTCCTCCACCCGGAAGTTCAGCCGCGGGCTGCCGTACAGCCCCGAAGCGCCGGCGGCGCCGTTCATCCACCCCCGGACCGTGAAGCCCTGCAGCGCCGCAGGGTCCCCGGCTTCCACCGTCAGGGTCAGCTGCTTGCGGGGCCAGCCGGCTTCCCGGAAGGTCCCCAGCCCCACAAACACCGCCAGAGCCCCGGCCAGCAGGGCCAGGGCGGCGCGGTGGGGGCGGTTTGTCTGTCTCTTTTTCATGGGTGTTCCCCCTTCTTTCTTCGGTCGGCCCCGGCTCAGCGGGCGATTTCGGCCCGGTGCAGCGCCCACACCCCCGACAGGGCGGTGAGGCCGGCCAGCGCCAGCCCGCAGACCGGCAGGACCCACAGCGGCGGGACGGCGACGGGCCCGTAGAACCCCCGGTAGACCGCCCCCAGGCAGCAGCCGGCCGACCCCAGCGCCGGCAGCAGCGCCGCGGCCCGGTGGACGCCCCGGTGGGCGGCCAGGGCGGGCAGGGTCAGCGCCGGGGCAAGGAGCAGCAGCCCCCAGCAGGCGGCGCCGTACATCGTGGCGGGCAGCAGCGCCCGCACCAGCCCGCAGGCCGACCAGGACCACCACAGCCGCCCGGCCGCCGGCACCGCAAAGTCCACAAGATGGGCGGTCAGGGCGTCCTGCAAGACCAGCGCCGGCAGACAGAGCGCCGCCAGCAATGCCAGCTGCCACACCATCACCAGAAAGAGGTTGAGGGCCGTGGCCAGCGCCTGGCCGGCCAGCAGCTGTGCGCGGCGCATCCGGAAGGTCAGGATGGTGAAGGCCGGCCGGCTGCCCCCCTGGCGGGCCAGCAGCGGGCGCTGGGTCAGCAGCGCCGCCCCCAGGTAGCTGACCCCGAACACCCAGGGCAGCTTGGCGGCCTGGTGCAGCGCGTCATAGCTGAGGTTCACATTTTGGGGCAGAAGGATCGCCGTCACCAGCAGCCCGGCCTGGGCCAGCGTGGCCAGGCTCAGCAGCGCCGCCAGTCCCCGGCGGCTCATCTGCCAGGCCCAGGCCGCATACCGCAGCGTTTGTTTCATCGTGTGCCTCCTTTATGCCCGCGGCGGCGGGCCGTTTGTGTACCATGGCATTCATACAGCAAGGGAAAACTCAATCGTCCTCCCCGTCCCACAATTCGCTGATCAGGCCGATGACCTTTTTGTAGGACAGGCGGTTTTCCCGCGCTTCCTGCACGAACTGCTGCACCAGACCCCGGGTGAGTTCCTCCTCGATGGCGGCGCGGCGTTCCGGCGTCAGGCAGACGGTGCTGATGTTGTTGCCCTCGGTGCGCACCAGTCCTTCCTCGGTCATCAGGCGGTAGGCTTTTTGGGCGGTGTTGGGGTTGATGCCGGTCTGGGCGGCCAGTTCCCGGCGGCTGGGCATCGGCTCGCCGTCCTCCACCAGCCCCAGCAGGATCTGCCGCTTGAGGTGTTCGGCCACCTGCTGGTACACTGGGGTGCGGTCATGGAACCGCAGTCCCTGGAAATTGACCATCGGCAAGCGCCTCCTTTCTGGGCGGGGTGCAGGCCCCCGCTGCTTTGTATGTATTATACCATTAGTACACGCCCGGCGCAAGAGGGCCAGATGTAAAGATTCCGCCAACGCAAAAAGCCGCCCCGGCAAGGGGCGGCTCAGACAATCAGGCTGCAATCAGAATTTGTACATTGTATGCCCGCAGGGCGGCCGGCGGCGGCCCGGGGACTCAGGCAATGACGAAGTAGTAGATCAGCGACACCGCAATGATCAGCGCGCAGACGATGGCGGTGATGGGCGGGGCCCAGCGGATGATGCGCTCGGCCATGATGTCGTCCTCGGTCTCCTCCTCGTCGTCGGCGTAGCGGCCGCGGCGGCGGGCCTTGGGGGCGTCGTCCTCCTCGTCCTCGTCGGTGTCGAACATCCGGGTGCCCTCGTCCTCCTCCTCGTCCTCCTCAAACAGGCGGCCGTTGGGGGCGTATTTCTGCACCCGGGCCATCTCGGCGTTGGTGGCCTCGTTGGGGTCGAACTGGGCGGTGGGCTCGTCGGCGTAGTCCTCCTCCTCATCCGCATCGGCGATGGCCGCCTGGGCCGCCGCCGCGGTGGCGGCCGCCGCATTGCGGGGGGCGGGCTGGGGCGCCGGCTGGGGGGTCGGCTGCACGCCGGCCACCGCGTTGATCTCCCGCTGCTGTTCCTCGGCGGCGCGGCGGGCTTCCTCCAGGATGGCGGTCAGGCTGGCCTTGATGAAGGCCCGGTCGCCCCCGCACTCGCTGCAGGCCGCGGCGGCTTCCTCATTGGGGTGGAAGGCCCCGCAGGCACAGAACCAGCCGTGCTCGGTATCCTGGGGCACGCAGGTGAGCTGGGGGTTGCCGGTGCGGGCCTGCAGCGTTTTGGCGATGGAGGCGGGCAGCACCCGGGGCTGAGGCAGGCGCACCCGCTTGTAGCCCCGCAGGTCCACCCCGCGGCCGTTGAGGAAGGCCCGGTCCTGCTCGGTCTCGACGCTGGAGACCGGCGTGTCCGAGACGAAGACCGCATCGTCGCTGCCGAAGAGATCGCCGGGCTGGGCGTTGAGGTTTTCGTAGTAGAAATCGTCCTCGCACAGCACCTGGCCGGCGGCGTCCTTGCATTTGAAGTGGATGACCAGGCCGGTCAGGGGTTCGGTGCCGACGTTTTTGAAGGTCAGGCAGACGGCGACTTCACCGGTCACATCCCCCTTGAGCAGCTCGACACGGACAAACTGTACCGGGCTGCCCGCGGTGTAGTAGTTTGCGCGGGACTGTGCCATAAGGGTAAAATTCTGATCCATGATTCATTCCACCTTAGTTTTCTGTTTCTTCGGGGGTCTCGGGGGCAGGGGGTTCCGACGGGGTCTCGGCGGCCGGGGCGGGCGGCTCATCCGGGTCGGCGGCGGGGGCCGGCTGCGGCCGGGCGGGGGTCGGGCGGGCGGTCTTGCCGCTGCCCAGGTCGAAGGGCGGCAGCTTGCCGCCTTCCATCAGGGTTTTGAATTCCTCGCCGCTGATCTTCTCCCGCTCCATCAGCACGGCCGCCACGGTGTGCAGCTGGTCCATGTGCTCGGTCAGGATGCGGCGGGCGGTCTCGTAGGCTTCGTCCACAATGTCGCGGATCTCGTTGTCGATCTCGGCGGCGATGTTCTCGCTGTAGCCGCGGCCCTGGCCGAAGTCACGGCCCAGGAAGGTCTCGCCCGGGTCGGTGCCGTAGACCACCGGGCCCAGCCGCTCGGAGAAGCCGTACCGGGTGACCATGGCCCGGGCGGTGGCGGTGGCCCGCTCCAGATCGTTGGAAGCGCCGGTGGAGATGTCGTCCAGCACCAGCTGTTCGGCCACCCGGCCGCCCAGCAGGCTGACGATGTTCTCGTTCATGGCGGTGCGGGTCACATAGCTGGGGTCTTTTTCCGGCAGATACATTGTGAAGCCGCCGGCCGCGCCCCGGGGGATGATGCTGATCTGATGGACCGGGTCATGGGTCTTGCAGAAGTAGCCGGTGATGGCATGGCCGGTCTCGTGGTAGGCGGTCAGCCGTTTCTCCTTGTCGGTGACGACCCGGCTCTTCTTTTCGGGGCCGGCCACCACCTTGATGGAGGCTTCCTCGATCTCGGGCTCGGTGATGGCCTTTTTGCCCTTGCGGGCGGCCAGCAGGGCGGCCTCGTTGACGAGGTTTTCCAGATCCGCGCCGGAGAAGCCGGCGGTGGACTTGGCGATGGTGGACAGGTCCACATCCGGGCCCAGGGGCTTGTTTTTGGTGTGGACGCGCAGGATCTCCTCCCGGCCCTTCACATCGGGCAGGCCCACATACACCTGCCGGTCGAACCGGCCGGGGCGCAGCAGGGCTTTGTCCAGGATGTCGGCCCGGTTGGTGGCGGCCATGACGATGACGCCGTCGTTGGCGTCAAAGCCGTCCATCTCCACCAGCAGCTGGTTGAGGGTCTGTTCCCGCTCGTCATGCCCGCCGCCGAGGCCGGCGCCGCGCTGGCGGCCCACCGCGTCGATCTCATCAATGAAGATGATGGAGGGCATGGTCTTTTTGGCCTTTTCAAACAGGTCCCGCACCCGGGAGGCGCCGACGCCCACATACATCTCCACAAAGTCGGAACCGGAGATCGCGTAGAAGGGCACGCCCGCCTCGCCGGCGCAGGCGCGGGCCAGCAGGGTCTTGCCGGTGCCCGGGGGGCCGACGAGCAGCACGCCGTGGGGGATGCGCGCCCCCAGCGAATTGAATTTGTTGGGCGCCTTGAGGAACTCCACGACCTCCTGCAGTTCGGCCTTTTCCTCATCGGCGCCGGCCACATCCGCAAAGGTGGCCTTGCGCTGGCCTTCCTGCTGGTCCTTGACCTTGGCGCGGCCCACGTTCATCAGCCCGCTGCCGCCGGCCCCGCCCCGGTACATCGACATGAACAGCAGCACCACGCTGCCGATCATGAAGGCGTAGAGCAGGATCTCGAACCAGGGGATGGAGGTGCGCAGCCCCACCATGTCGTAGACCATCGGCGCGTCGGGGTTGGCCTCGTTGTAGGCGTCGATATACTGCTGCACATACTGCAGGAAGTAGGCGGTGTAGGGCAGCTTGTAGGTTACCGACACGATGCCGCCGTTCTGGGGGCCGCTGTCCTCATCGGTCAGGCTGGTGAGGAAGCCGCCGGAAGGCTGGGACGCCTCCTCGGCATTGTCCGGCAGCGGGTACTGGCCTTCCTTCAGGCTCAGGTCGATGACGCCGGTGTTCAGGTCCAGGTTGAAGTAGGTGACCTGGTTGGCCGCGAAGTAGTTCATCACTTCGGACATCTTCATGGTGCTGGCGCCGGAAGCGGACATGGACCCGAAGGTCGTGGCCATGACCAGAACCAGCACCAGCAGGACGGCGGTCACAATGATGCCGCCCATGCGTGGCTTATGCTGCAAAAGATCAACTCCTTACCAAGAAATACTATGCCGCGGCGGCCCCGCGCAGGCCGGGCCGGCGGCGCCGGGGCTCACTTTTGGTAAACTTCCGGCTTGAGAACGCCCACATAGGGCAGGTTGCGGTAATGTTCGTCATAGTCAAGGCCGTAGCCCACCACGAACTCGTCCGGCACTTCAAAGCCGCAGTAGTCGGGGGTGATGTCGGCCTTGCGGCGGCTGGGCTTGCTGAGGATGGTGCACAGCCGCACGCTGCGGGGGTTGCGCAGTTCCAGCATCGGCACCAGGTTGGACAGGGTGATGCCGGTGTCCAGGATGTCTTCGACGATCAGCACGTCCTTGCCGGTGAGGTCCTGGTCCAGGTCCTTGACGATCTTGACCAGGCCGGTGGAGGTGGTGTTGGCGCCGCCGTAGCTGGAGACGACCATGAAGTCGATGGCGCAGGGGATGGTGACGGCCCGCATCAGGTCGGCCATGAACACCACCGCCCCCTTGAGGATGGAGACCAGCAGCAGGTCGCGGCCGGCATAGTCCCGGCTGATGCGGGCGCCCAGTTCGGTCACCTTGGCCTTGAGCTGTTCTTCGCTGACAAGGATATGATCGATGTCCTTGTGGATGGGCTGCATTTACGATACCTCCGTTTTTTCGGTGCGGATGATGAGCACTTCGCGGGTATAGCGGTCCGGGGCAAGGCCCTCGGCAAAGCCGGACCCCCACAGCCACAGCACCTGGCTGCCGTCCGCCAGAAGCGGCAGCAGCGGGCGCTCGGCGCTGGGCACCGCGATCTCGTTGTAGTATTTTTTGAGCGTCTTGCGCAGGTGGCGGCCCCGCGGGCGGTAGTCGTCGCCGGGCTGCCGGGTGCGCAAAAGAACATTCTTGCTTATTTTAGCATAATCCGCGCAACAGTTTAAGTCTTTTTTGAAAATTGGCGCATTTTTTAGAAAATCTTCATACTTTTCCACCTGAAGGGCCAGGGTATAGCCCCCGGGCAGCCGGTAGATGCCCGGCAGAGCGGGCTGGGGCGGGGCGGGCGGCGGCAGGGCGCCGGCGGCGCTCAGCCGCACCAGTTCCCGGCCTTCGCTGTATTTCTGCACCTTGTAGGTCACGTCGCCGGTGAGCTGCAGCGCCCCCTCCCCTTTCAGCACAAGGAAGCGCAGCAGGCTGACGTACTTTTCCTCGGCGTCCCGCACCGGCGCCACCAGGCTGTGCAGCGCGGCGGTGAGCACCGGGCCGTCGGCTTCCCGCAGGGTCTGGACATCGTAGCCGCGGGGGGTGGCCGCCGCCTGCAGCAGCGCCGCCGACTCGGCGGTGAGCCAGCTGTCCAGCTCCTGCATCTGGGTACACAGCCGGGCGATGCACCGCTCGGCCGCCGGGTTCACCGCCCGCAGCGCCGGCACCGCTTCGTGCCGGATGCGGTTGCGGGCAAAAAGGTCGGTGTCGTTGGTTTCGTCCTGCACATAGCTTTGCCCGAGGGCGGCGCAGTATGCCTCGGTCTCGGCCCGGCTCAGGCAGAGCAGCGGCCGCCGGTACACCCCGCGCCGGGGCAGAATGCCCCCCAGCCCGTGCAGCCCGGTGCCCCGGGCCAGCCGCAGCAGCAGCGTTTCGGCCTGGTCGGACAGGGTGTGGGCGGTGGCGATGCAGGCTTCCTCCCGGGCGGCCAGCTCGTCGAACCAGGCGTAGCGCAGCCGGCGGGCCCAGTCCTCGCCGGGGTGGTCGGGGATGGTCACGCCGGAGCGGCGGGCGTCGTACAAAAACAGCTCCACCCCTTTGCTCTGGCAGAAACGGGCCACGAACCGGGCGTCGGCCCGGGCGGCTTCGCCCCGCAGGCCGTGGTCCACATGGGTGGCCAGCACCTCGATGGCCAGTTCCCGCTTGCAGCGCAGCAGGAACAGCAAAAGGGCCATCGAGTCTGCCCCACCGGAGCAGGCCGCAATGACCCTGTCGCCAGGCCGGAACAGGCCCTGCCGCTTGACATAGGCAAGCAGGGTCTGCTCGGTTTTGGTAATGATGCGTTCGCAGTCGGTTCCGTTCATCTAAACTCACCACTGGAAATCAGATTTTCCGCCCCGGCCGGTCTTTGCCGGCGGCGGGCGGCGCCGGGGCTCAGTATTCTTCGTGGATCTGGTCCAGGTTGCTGAAGCGGGTGTGGGCGCCGTCCCACCCGAGGCGGACGATGCTCGTCTCGCCGTGGCGGTTTTTGGCCACGATGCACTCGGCCTCGTTCTCGTTGGCCTGCTCCCCCTCGCCGTTCTGGCGGTTGTAGTAGGCCGCCCGGTAGAGGAAGAGCACCACGTCGGCGTCCTGTTCGATGGAGCCGGAGTCGCGCAGGTCGGACAGCTGGGGCCGATGGTCGGAGCGGCCGGCGGTCTTTTCGGCCGCACGGGACAGCTGGGACAGCGCGATGACCGGCACGTTGAGCTCCTTGGCCATGATCTTGAGGTTCCGGGTGATGTCGCTGATCTCCTGCACCCGGCTCTCGGTGCGCTTGGCGCTCTGCATCAGCTGCAGGTAGTCGATGATGACCAGGCCGATGGGCTCGTTTTTTGGGTTGAGGTTGATCTGGCGGATCTTGGCCTTGATCTCCGGCACCGAGATGCCGGAGGAATCGTCCATATAGATCGGGACGTTGTAAAGCAGCGCGGTGGCGTTGGCGAAGTCGCTCCAGTCGGAGTTGTTCATCTGGCCGGTGCGGAACGCCTGGCTGTCGATGCCCGCCACGCTGGACACGATGCGGTCGGTGAGCTGCTCGCAGGTCATTTCCAGGCTGAAGATGATGGTGGGCACCTTCTGCTGGCGGGCCACATTGGTGGCGATGTTCAGCGCAAAGCTCGTTTTGCCCATGCCGGGGCGGGCCGCCAGAATGATCAGGTCGGAGCGGCCCAGGCCGGTGAGGACGGTGTCCAGATAGTTGAAGCCGGTGGGGATGCCGGCGTACTTGTCCCGGTCGGCGCCGCTGAGCTTCTGCATCTTGGCGATGACCTCGCGGATGGCGTCGGACATCATCTTGACGCCGGACTTTTCCTGCCCGCCGCGGATGTCGTAGAGCTTCTGCTCGGCGCTTTCCAGCAGATATTCCGAGTCCGGCTCGTTGACCGCCTGCTCCAGCGTTTCCCGCGCCGCCTCGATCAGCCGGCGGGTCTGGTACTTCTCCTCCACGATCTTGATGTAGGAGTCCACGTTGGAGATGGCCGGCACCGTCTCGGCGATCTGGGCGATGTAGGTCTTGGCCTCGTCCGGGCCGTTGAACACCCCGTTCTGGGCCAGGGCGTCCACCAGCGTGATCACGTCCACGGCCTCGTTCTCGCTGAACAGGGTAAGCATCTGCTCGAACACGGCCCGGTTCTGGTCGGAATAGAACATCTCGGGCTTGAGCGCCCCCATCAGCCGGTTGAGGACGGCCTCGTCCAGCAAAGCGGCGCCCAGCACGCTCTGTTCGGCCTGCATGTTGTAGGGCATCTGGATGCCCAGCGACGCCAGGCTCAGTTCTTTGGGCATGCGGGCACCCCCTTCCCACTGCGGTTTCTCACGCCAGCGGCTCCACCTTCACCGCGAAGCCGGCCGCCACCCCTGCATACAGGCGGACCTGCGCCTGGACGGTGCCGAATTCCTTGACCGAGGGCAGTTCGACCTTCTTTTTGTCGATCTCGGCCCCCACCAGCTTGCCCAGGGCGTCGGCCACGTCCTTGGCGGTGACCTTGCCGTACAGCTTGCCGGAAGCCCCGCCCTTGACCCGGATGGTCACGATGCGGTCCTTGATTCTGGCGGCCAGCGCCTCGGCGGCGGCGCGGGCTTCGGCCTCATGGTGGGCCTTGGCCTCGCTCTTGGTGCGGGCGGTGTTCAGGGCGTTGGCGTCCGCCGGGGCAGCCAGGCCCCGGGGCAGCAGGAAGTTGCGGGCGTACCCGTCCGAGACTTCGTGGATCTCGTCCTTCCGGCCGATATTCTTCACATCTTGTTTGAGAATGACTTTCATGGCTGATACCTCGTTTTTTTCGGGATTTGGGTGGGGCCGGGCGGCGGCTCAGACCCGGGCTTCGGCCCGGCTGGCGGCTTCCGCCTGGCGGTACAGGTCGATCTGCTCGCGGATGCGGGCTTCGGCCTGCTGGAGCGTGCAGTCCTTGAGCTGGGCGCCGGCCATGGTCAGGTGGCCGCCGCCGCCCAGGGGTTCCAGAATGACCTGGACGTTGAGCGCCCCCATGCTGCGGGCGCTGATGTTGACGCCGCCGCCCTTGACCACCGCCACCACGCTGGCGTCCACGCCGTTGATGGTGAGCAGGTCGTTGGCGGCCATGGGCAGCACCACCGACATTTCGGGGGGCAGTTCCGCCGACAGGGCGATGGCGCAGCCCTTGTATATGTAAGCGCTCTCCACAATGCGGGAGCAGGCTTCATATTCGTCCTTGCTGATGTTGAACAGCAGTTTGGTCTCGGCCGTGTTGGCGCCGCGGCTGCGCAGCCAGGCGGCGGCTTCAAAGGTGCGCACCCCCACATGCAAGGCAAAGCTGCGGGTGTCCAGCATGATGCCGGCCAGCAGGGCCTGGGCTTCCAGCGGGGTGATGTTGCCCTGGCTGGGCATGAACTGGAGCAGTTCGCACACCAGCTCGCTGGCCGAGGAAGCGTAGGGTTCGTGGTACAGCAGGATCGGGTTGTCGATGTGGCCCACCGCCATGCGGTGGTGGTCGATGACCACGACCCGCTTGCACTTTTCGTAGATCTCCTTGCTTTCCAGCAGGTATTTCTGGTAAGTGTCCACCACGATGAGCAGCGTGTCGGGGGTGATCAGGCCGAGGGTCTCCCGCGGCTCGATGAAGTTGTGCCCCTCGCCGGCGTCCAGGAAGGCGTCGATCAGGCTGCCGGCCAGCGTGGCGTTCTGCTGCACCGCGATCACCGAGGGCACGTTGCACATCTTGCACATGCGCAGCACCCCGATGGCCGAACCGACGGCGTCCAGGTCGGACATGCGGTGCCCCATGATGATGACGCTGTCGCTCTGGCGGATCTGGTCGGCCAGGGCGTGGGCGATGATGCGGCTGCGCACATGGCTGCGCTTTTCCACCCCGTGGGAGACGCCGCCGTAGAACTCGAACCCGTCGGCGGTCTTGACGGCGGCCTGGTCGCCGCCGCGGCCCAGCGCGATGTCGATGCTCTGGCGGGCCATTTCCTGGCATTCGGCCAGCGTTTTGCCGCCGTGGCCCACCCCAATGGACAGGGTGAGCATCCCGCTGGGCAGCAGGGCCCGGACTTTGTCCAGGATGTCGAACCGGTCCTGGATCATGCCGCGGATGTCCCGCTCCTCCACCACGGCGATGTAGCGGTTGTTGGACACCTTGCGCAAAAAGCCGGTGGTGTGGCTGAAATACTCTTCCAGCAGCCGGTTGATGGCTTCCAGCTCGTGGGCCTGTTCCGAGTCCTTCATGTCGGTGAAGAGCTCGTCATAGCTGTCGATGACGATGTTCAGGTAGGCCGGGCGGCTGTTGGTGTACTCATCCAGCGTGTTCTTGTAGGCGGTGTCGTCGATCAGGTAGACCAGCACCCCGCCGGCGCCGCCGGGCACCGGGCTGGCATAGCCGGTGAACCGGTAGCCGTTGGCGGTCAGGTCCTGGCCATGGGGCCGGGCGCAGACCGCCGGGTCAAACCCCGGCAGGTAGCGCTGCACCGGCGGCTGCACGGCGTCCTGCCCGCCCAGGACCTGGTCCCGGAAATAGGCGTTGTACCAGACGATGGTATCGCCGCCCAACAGCATGACCGGCACCGGCAGCGCGGCCAGCGAAACCTGCATCCGGCTGCTTTCGAAGGACCGGCCGCCCAGGTTGGCGGCCACGAACCGGCGCAGCCGGTGGACGTGAAAGACCAGCACCGCGGCGGCCGCCGCCACCAGCAGCGCCGGCAGGGCCAGCCAGCGGGGGTCCAGCAGGGCCACCGGCACCGCCAGGCCCAGGCAGGCCACCGCCAGCAGAAGGAAGAGGATCACCAGATCCGGTCTTTTTTTGTGTTTCATGGTTTTTTGCTATCCTCGCGGTATTCCGCCCCGGCGGGGCCGGGGTCAGACTTCCAGCAGAATCGGCAGGATCATCGGGCTGCGCTTGGTGCGGCGGTAGATATAGTTGGAAAGGGCCTCCCGCACACGGGCCTTGACGCCGGCCCAGTCGTGCACGTTTTCGGCCAGGCTGCGGTCCAGCGCCATCTCCACCTGGGTGCGGGCGCCGCCCAGCAGCTCCTCGCTTTCCCGCACATACACAAAGCCGCGGCTGACCAGCTCCGGCCCGGACACCACCTGGCCGGTGCGGCCGTCCACCGCCACCGTCACCACGATGATGCCGTCCTCCGACAGATGGTGGCGGTCCCGCAGCACCACGTTGCCCACGTCGCCCACGCCGTAGCCATCCACCATCACCGCGCCGGAAGGCACCGTGCCTTCCAGGGTCAGGCCGTCCTGGGAAAGACGGATGTTCTGGCCGTTTTCCGCGATGTAGATGTTCTGCCGGGGGATGTACCCCAGGTGCTCGGCGGTCTCGGCATGGCGCTTGAGCTGCTTGAACTCGCCGTGGACCGGCAGGAAATACTGGGGATGGGCCAGGGTGAGCATGAGCTTCTGCTCCTCCTGGCAGGCGTGGCCGGAGACGTGGGTGTCGTACATGTTCTCGTAGATGACCTCGGCCCCCAGGCTCAGCAGGCCGTTGACCACCTTGGTGACGGTCTTTTCGTTGCCGGGGATGGGCCGGGCCGAGATGATGATGAAGTCGCTGGGGCCCACCTTGACGTTGCGGTGGCTGGCCTGGGCCATGCGGGACAGCGCCGACAGCGGTTCGCCCTGGCTGCCGGTGGTGATGAGCACGACCTTTTCCGGCGGGTATTTGTTGACTTCCTCCACATCAATGAGCACGTTGTCCGGCACGCGGATGTAGCCCAGCTCCCGGGCCATCTCGGTGTTGGAGACCATGCTGCGGCCGCTGACCGCCACCTTGCGCCCGCTTTCCATCGCCAGTTCGATGATCTGCTGGATGCGGTAGATGTTGGAGGCGAAGGTGGCCACGATGATGCGGCGCTTCTGGGCCCGGACGAACAGCCGGCGCACCCCCTCGGCCACCGTCTGCTCGGTGGCGGTGAAGCCGGGGCGCTCGGCGTTGGTGGAGTCGGCCAGCAGGGCCAGCACGCCGCGGCGGCCGTATTCGGCGATGGTGGACAGGTCGGTGACCGCGTCGCCGGACAGCGGGGTGTAGTCGATCTTGAAGTCGCCGGTGTGGATCACGACGCCGGCCGGGCACTCGATGGCGAAGGCCAGCGCGTCGGGGATGGAGTGGTTCACATGGATCGGCTCCACCGTAAAGCAGCCCAGCTTGACCTTCTGCCGGGGGCGGATCTCGTGGAAGACCGCGCTGGAAGCCAGGCCGTGTTCCTCCAGCTTGTTCTTGATGAGGCCGATGGTCAGCTTGGCGGTGTAGATGGGCACGTTGAACTTTTTGAGCAGGTAGGGCAGCGCGCCGATGTGATCCTCATGCCCGTGGGTGATGAACAGGCCCTTGATCCGGTCCTTGTTCTCCAGCACATAGGTGAAGTCGGGGATGACCAGGTCCACGCCAAACATCTCCTCGTCCGGGAAGACGAGGCCGCAGTCCACCAGGATCATGTCGCCCTGGCACTCGTACAGTGTGATGTTCTTGCCCACTTCGCCCAGGCCGCCCAGGGGGCAGATGTGCATCGGGATGGCCGGGTCCTCATACAGGGCGGCGTTCTGGCGCCGGCGGGGCAGCCGCGGGGGCTGGGGGGCGCCGGGCAGCCGGGGCTGGGTCTGGCGCGGGGCGCGGCGGCCGCCGGCCGGCGGCTGGCGGTCGGCAGCCTTGGGGGCGGCCGGCCGGGTCTGGCGCGGGGCCTTGGCGGGGCCGCGGCCGCCGGCGGGGCGGCGGGGCTTTTCGGTCTTGGTTTCGGCCGCCGGGGCGTTGCCGGCGGTGTTGCGGGGGCGGCGGCCGCCCTCGCCGTTCTGGCGGGTGCGCTTGGGCGCAGCCGGGCGTTTCTGGTTCATTTCTTCCATTCGATTTCCTCCTGTCGATTCCCCCTGCCGGGGACGCGCAGCGCCGTCCGCCGGCCCGGCCGGCCGCGGTTGGTTTGCGGGGCCGCCGGGGTTGTGGTTGCATTTTGTATTTTTTGCACGCGGCGGCTCGGGCGCCGCGGTTGTAGCCTGTTGGCATGGTGGGCGCGTTCGGTCCACCCGAAGGGGTGCGACCGGGCCCTGCGAAAAACACGACATTGCAATTAGTTCTATTATAATTCCAGGACCCGCCGTTGTCAATTTTCCGCGCCGGGTATCCACCAAAAAGCATGGGCCGCCCGGCCCCGGTCCATACGCGCCGCCCCCCGCCGCCTTGCCTTGGCGGGCGAAACCGGCTATAATACCCCCATACCCATCACGAACCGGCACGCCGGGGAAAGGACAGCACATGAAACACATCGAGATCTACACCGACGGCGCCTGCAGCGGCAACCCGGGGCCGGGGGGCTGGGGGGCGATCCTGCGGTTCCGCACCCCGGCGGGCAAGGTGTTTGAGAAGGAGATCAGCGGCGGCGAGGCTTCCACCACCAACAACCGCATGGAGCTGACCGGTCTGCTGGAGGCACTGCGCCAGCTCAAGGAGCCCTGCGACATCGACCTGTACTCGGACAGTCAGTATGTGATCAACGGCCTGGAGAAAGGCTGGGCGAAGGGCTGGCGGGCCCGCGGCTGGCGGAAGGCCGACAAGTCCCCGGCCCTCAACCCCGACCTGTGGGCCCCGCTGCTGGCCGAGAGCGAGAAGCACACCATCCACTACCACTGGCTCAAGGGCCACGCCGGCCACCCCGAAAACGAGCGCTGCGACCGCCTGGCCGTGGCCCAGAGCAAGAAGTACGGCGGCCGGCAGGACTGACCCCCTGCGCCCCCGCACCGCCCCCGCATGACCGGCGCGGTTTTGCCCCCGGGGCGGCGCCCGGGGCCTTCTGCCGGCCTTCGCCTTTGCCCCTTTGGCGGCGGGCGGCAGCGGAGGTTCCGGCGTTGGTACGCAAAACACCCGGGCGGGTGTGCCGATTCTGCCGCTCCCCCTTGACAGCCGTTTCCCCGGATGCTAAACTGCCCCTGCTTTTGCCTGCAGGGGCAGTTTTTTGTGCCGGGGCGGCGGACATGTTTTGCCCGGCCGCCCCGGCGCTGCGGAGGGACGATCATGGAGATCATCACTGTCAAGGACCTGACCAAGACCTTCACCTACAGCGTCAAGGAGAAGGGGCTCCGGGGCTCGCTGCACAACCTGTTTGCGCGCCCGACCCTGCAGAAGACCGCCGTGAACGGGGTGAGTTTTTCCATCGAGAGGGGGGAGGCCATGGGGCTGCTGGGCCCCAACGGCGCCGGCAAGACAACGACGCTGAAGATGCTTTCGGGCATCCTGTACCCCACCGCCGGCACCGCGACGGTGGCCGGCTTTGTGCCCTGGGAGCGCCGGCGGGACTACCAGCGGCGGTTTGCCATCGTGATGGGGCAGAAGACCCAGCTGTGGCCCGACCTGCCGGCGCTGGACACCTTTGAGCTGAACCGGCGGATCTACGACCTCGACCCCCGGGAGTATCAGCGCTGGCAGCGGGAAGGTTTGCCGGTGACCTTTGCCAACCTGGCCGGTTTTGTGGTATTCTGTATAGCAGGATGGTTTTTGACCTACTGCCTGTTTCTGATCCCGGAACTGCTGAGTTTCTGGTTCGTGGCCGCCGGCGGGGCGCAGGCGCTGTCCAGCGCGGTGTTTGACTTCAACAACACCCCGATGAATCTGTACCCCAAATGGCTGCAGCGGGTGGGCATCTTCCTTGTGCCGGTCTTCCTCATCACCAACTTTCCCACGCTGTTCGTGATGGGGGCGCTCTCCCCCGCCCTGATCGCCTGGGGGCTGGCCGCGCCCTGGCTGGTGTTCGCCCTGCAGCGGCTGATATGGCGGCGGGCGCTGCGCCGGTACACCAGCGCCAGCGGCTGAGCGGCGGCCGGTCCCAATTTTACTGCGGAGGTTTTTGCAATGGATATGACCATGGGGTTCAACACCTTTGAAAAGCAGGACAAGATCCTTGTCGGCATGAGCGGCGGGGTGGATTCCAGCGTGACGGTGCGCATCCTGCAGGAGCAGGGGTTTGCGGTGCAGGGGGCGGTGATCCGCTTTTCCCCCGCCCACGACGCGGCGGTGGACCAGGCCCGGGACGCCGGCGCCGCGCTGGGGGTGCCGGTGCATGTGATCGACGCCGCCGACGCCTTTGAGCGGGAGGTGGTGGCCCCCTTCTGCGAAAGCTACTGCGCCGGGCGCACCCCCAACCCCTGCATCCTGTGCAACCCGGCGGTGAAGTTCCGGCTGCTGGCCGCCAAGGCCGACGAGCTGGGCTGCCCGTCCATCGCCACCGGGCACTACGCCCGGGTGGTGCTGTGCGACGACGGCCAGTGCCGCCTGTGCGCCCCCGAAAGCGCCGCCCGGGACCAGACCTATATGCTCTACCGCCTGCCCCAGCCGATCCTGTCCCGGCTGGTGCTGCCGCTGGGCGAGTTTGAGAAGGAGGACGTGCGGGAGATCGCCCGGGACCTGGGGCTTTCCTGCGCCGACGCCCCCGACTCCATGGAGATCTGCTTCATCCCCGACGGGAACTATGCCGACTTTATCCGGGCGCGGGGGTACACGCCGCTGACCGGGCGGTTCCTTGGCCCGAACGGCGAGGACCTGGGCCCCCACGCCGGGGTGGACCACTACACGGTGGGCCAGCGCAAGGGGCTGGGCATCGCCGCCGGGCGGCCGGTGTTCGTCAAGGCGATTTTGCCCAACGGCGACGTGCAGCTGGCCGAGAGCGGCGGCGAGTATGCCGGCCGCCTGACCGTCACCGGCCTGGTGACGCCGGACGGCCGGCCGCTGGCCGACGGCGACTACCGGGTGAAGGTGCGCAGCGCCGCCCCCGCCGTGCCCTGCCGGGTGCAGGACCTGGGCGATGGGGTGCTGGAGGTGCGCTTCCCCGAGCCGGTGCGCGCCCCCGCCCCGGGCCAGAGCGCGGTGTTCTACCGCGGCGGCTTCGTCTTCGGCGGCGGGTTCATCGCCACGGCCGAGTAAGCCCCGCCCGGAACAGGGCCGCGGGCCGAGAGATGCAAAACGACCTTCCGGTCTGAGCGTGTCGAGAAACTCGACACGCTCCACAAGAGGCAACAGCCGCGCACGGCAATTGCCTAACGCGGCTGTTTCCCCTTGTGTATCCCCTTCGACAAAATTTTACGCCAAATCGCGCACTCGTCACTGCGTTCCTCGCACACAATTTGGCATAAAATTTCCCTGTCGGTGTCGCCGTCGTCGGCGCATGTCCGCCGACAGCGACGGATTTCGAACTTTTTCGACAGTCTGCAACCTTCCGGTCTCATGACGGAAGGTCGTTTTTTCAATCTGTCAGGCAATCGGTCAGGCGGCCGGCGGCTCACAGCTCCATCTTTTTGTAAAAGGGGCTGAAGTCCAGCGTGGCGAAGTAGTCGGCCGGGGTCTCGGCCCGGCGGATCAGCCGGTGGGAACCATCGGCACAGAGCAGCACCTCGGCGCTGCGCAGCTTGCCGTTGTAGTTGTAGCCCATCGAGAAGCCGTGGGCGCCGGTGTCGTGGATGAAGAGCACATCCCCCCGCCGGATCTCGGGCAGGGCCCGGTCGATGGCGAACTTGTCGTTGTTCTCGCACAGGCCGCCCACCACGTCGTAGACATGGTCGGCGGGGGCGTTCTCCTTCCCCAGCACCGTGATGTGGTGGTAGGCGCCGTAGATGGCCGGGCGCATCAGGTTGGCCGCGCAGGCGTCCACCCCGATATACTCCTTATAGATATGCTTTTCATGGATGGCCGTGGTGACCAGCCCCCCGTAGGGGCCCAGCATGAAGCGGCCCATCTCGGTATAGATGGCCACATCCCCCATGCCGGCGGGGCGCAGGATGGCTTCGTACTGCCGGCGCACCCCCTCGCCGATGGCCAGGATGTCGTTGGCCCGCTGGCCGGGTTTGTAGGGGATCCCCACGCCGCCGGACAGGTTGATGAACCCGATGTGGACGCCGGTCTTCTCCTTCAGCCGCACGGCCAGGCGGAAGAGCACGCCGGCCAGTTCGGGGTAGTAGTCGTCGGTGACGGTGTTGCTGGCCAGGAAGGCGTGGATGCCGAACTCCTTCGCCCCCTTGTCCCGCAGGCGGGCGAAGGCTTCGGCCATCTGGTCCTCGGTCATGCCGTACTTGGCGTCGCCGGGGTTGTCCATGATGCCGTTGCCCAGGTCGAACACCCCGCCGGGGTTGAACCGGCAGCTGATGGTCTCGGGGATGCCGGCCACCTTTTCAAGGAAGTCCACATGGGTCAGGTCGTCCAGGTTGATGACCGCCCCCAGGTCATACGCCTTGCGCATGTCCTGGGCCGGCGTCTCGTTGGAGGAGAACATGATGTCCCGGCCGGCAAAGTCGCAGGCGTCGCTGAGCAGCAGTTCGGTGTAGCTGGAGCAGTCCACCCCGCAGCCCTCCTCCTGCAGGATCTTGAGCAGGTAGGGGTTGGGGGTCGCCTTGACGGCGAAATACTCCTTGTAGCCGGGGTTCCAGGCAAAGGCCCGCCGCACCAGGCGGGCATTTTCCCGGATGCCCCGCTCGTCATAGATATGGAAGGGGGTGGGCACATCGGCCATGATGGTCCGGGCCTGTTCCAGGGTGAGGAAGGGCAGCTTCTCGTTGGGCATGGGGCAAAACATCCTTTCATAACAGCGCCCGGCGGGCGCACAAGCAATCAGCATCCTGCCGCCGCGCAACAGGGCCGACACGGCAGGCCGCCGGGCGCGGGGGAAACAGCATCATTATACATCCTTTGCCCGGCGGGGGCAAGGGCTGCCGGAAATTTTTGCATAAATATACAATTCTCAGACTGTACAAACGCCGCACAAGGGGCTGCCCTGTGCGGCGTTTGTGCGATCAGCGGGGCCGGGTTTCCTGCAGGCCCAGTTTGTGCAGCGCGGCCAGGCGGCGGGCGTGCATCCGGTTGGCCAGCTGGCCGGTGGTCCAGCGGTAGGCCGGCAAGAGGAACAGGCAGGCGGCCACCCAGGCGGCCGGGTTGGACAGTTCCGCGCCGAAGTAGCCCAGCCAGGGCACCAGCGCGACGGCCACCGCGATGCGGGCCACCATCTCGGCGACGCCGGCCATCATGGCGAGAGTGGCGTAGCCCAGGCCCTGGATCACATACCGCCAGACGATCAGCGCCCCCAGCGGGATGAAGAACAGGCTGTTCCAGAACATATACTCCCGCGCCATGGAGACGATGGTGACTTCGGCGGCGGTGTCCAGGAACAGGCCGATGATGAGGACATCACAGTAGTGCAGCGCCACCAGCGCCGCCAGCGAGTAGCCCACCACCAGCACCATGGCACTGCGGGTGCCCCGGCGGATGCGCCCCAGGCGGGAAGCGCCCAGGTTCTGCCCGGCATAGGTGGCCATGGCGGTGCCGACGCTTTCCAGCGGGACGGTGAGCAGGTTCTGGGTTTTGCCGGCGGCCGTGACCGCCGCCACCGCCACCGAGCCCAGCATGTTCACCGCGCTTTGCATGATGACGCTGCCGATGGCCGTGATGCTGCACTGCAAGCCCATCGGCAGGCCCATCCCCAGCAGCCGGGCGCTGATGGCGCGGTCGGGGCGGGTCTCGCCGGGCTGCATCCGCAGCATGGTGAAGCGGCGCAGCATGTACACAAAGCTGGCCACCCCCGAGATGGCCTGGGACAGGTCGGTGGCCAGCGCCGCGCCGAACACCCCCATGTCGAAGACGATGATGAAGTACAGGTCCAGCCCCACGTTGAGCGCACTGGTGAGCACCAGGAAGTACAGCGGGGTCTTGCTGTCGCCCAGGGCGCGCATGATGGCGGACACCATATTGTACAGAAAGACGAAGGGGATGCCCGCAAAGATCCAGCCGATGTAGGTGCAGGCGCCGTCGATGATGTCGGCGGGGGTCTGCATCAGGGCCATGATGGGGCGGGTCAGGGCGACGGTGGCCACGGTGAGCACCACGCTGCCGCCCAGGCAGAGCCAGCCCGCGTTGGCCACGCAGCGGCGCAGCCCCTGCATGTCCCGGGCGCCGAAATACTGGGCGATGGGGATGGCGAACCCGTTGCACACCCCGATGACAAAGCCGAGGATCAGGTAGTTCACCGACCCGGTGGCCCCCACCGAGGCCAGCGCGCTGACCCCCACGAACCGGCCGACGATGATGGTGTCGGCCAGCGAGTAAAACTGCTGGAACAGGTTGCCCAGCACCAGCGGCAGCGTGAACAGGGCGATCACCTTGAGCGGCGAACCGCTGGTCAGGTCCCTAGTCATGACAGATCCCTCCCACCCAAAATGGAAGGCCCGCCGGGTACGCCCCTCCGCGGCGGTGCGCCCCTCTATCTGCGCATCGCACGGCTGTCTTGCAGGGTCGCCCGGCCGGCCTGCCCGGGACCTTTTGCCCGGCGCGGAGATTATTATACTGACCGGCGGGCGGAAAATCAAGCGGGGGCGCCGGCAGTTCACAGATTTTTTTCGTTTTGGGTCGGGATTTCCGCCCAAAATGCCGGGCCTGGACCGGCGGCTTCAACGATCCGGCCCCAGCAGCGTGCGGCGCATCCCGGCGCCGCAGCCGGCATCGGGGATGGACGCAAAGCCCAGGCCGCGGTAAAACGGTTCCCTGCCCCGGGCCGAGACAAGGTGCACCGTGACCTTTTCCCCTGGCTGCAGGCGGTTCTGGGCCCATTGGAGCAGGTCCTCCACCAACAGGCGGCCAATCCCCCGGTTCTGAAAAGACGGACGCACCGCCACATCCACCAGCAGCCAGTATATCCCATCGCCCACCAGGCGTGCCATACCCACGGGGGTGTCGTCCTGCCAGGCCGTAACGGCGCGGGCTGTCGCCGCCAGCGCCGCCCGGCCCTGGGGTTCCGGACGCAGGTCCCACCCCACGCTGCGGCGCAGTTCGCAGAAGGTCTCGTACCCCAGGCAGGGGCAAAGATGCAGATTGTTCATGGCGTCTCCTCCTCCCCGCCCCAGAATTCCGCCAGCAGGGCGGAAAGCTGGGCGGGGGTGTCCACGGTGCGCAGGCCGGCCCAGTGGGGCGGCATCAGGCGGCGGTAATCGGACTGGGTGAACCGGTCGTCGATGAGCAGCACGACCCCCTTGTCCGCCGGTGTGCGGATGACCCGCCCGGCCGCCTGCAGCACCTTGTTCATGCCCGGGTAGCGGTAGGCGTAGTCAAAGCCGCTGCCCCGGGTCGCTTCAAAATATTCCCGCAGCTGTTCCTGCCGGGGGCCCACCTGGGGCAGACCGGGTCCGACGACCGCCACCCCGATCAGCCGGTTGCCGGCCAGGTCCACCCCTTCACCGAAGACGCCGCCCAGCACCGCAAAGCCCAGCAGCGGCGCCGCCGGGTCGGGGGCGAAGCGGGCCAGGAACTCCGCCCGGGCGGCCTCATCCATCTCGGCGGTCTGGCAGAGGGTCTCCAGCCCCGGGTTGGCGGCGGTGAAGACATCGTACACCTGGCGCAGATAGGCGTAGCTGGGGAAAAAGGCCAGGTAGTTGCCCGGGCGCGCCTGCACCATCGCGGCCAGGCAGCCGGCTACGGCTTCCAGGCTGGCCGCCCGGTCCCGGTAGCGGGTGCTGATCCGCCGCGGGCAGACCAGGGCCAGCCGCCGGGGGTCGAAGGGGCTGCGCAGCGCCACCGCCCGGGCGTCGGGCAGACCGCAGAGGTCCTTGTAATAGGCCGCCGGGCCCAGCGTGGCGCTGAACAGCACCGCCGCCCGCCCCCGGCCGAAATCCGCCTGCAGGAAGGCCGAAGGGTCCAGGCAGAGCTGGGTGGCCCGCACCTCACTGCCGAAGGCCGAGAGCTGCAGGACAAAGTGGTCGTCAAAGGTATCGGCCACCCGCAGCCAGGCCCGCACATCAAAGTAGAGCTGCAGCAGCGCGGCGTGTGTCTCGTCAGGCTCCCGGTGTTCGTCCAGCCACCCTTCCAGCGGGTCGCACAGCCGGGTGAGCAGCCGGTCGAACTCCTCGTCCCGGTCGGGGGCGAACACCGTCTTGCCGGACCGGTCCCCGGCGGCCTCCTCGCACCGGCGGCGCCAGGCCGTGAAATGGGTGCAGACCTTGCCCAGCGCAGTCTTGAGCCGGCTGCGGCCCTTGCCAAGCCGCCTGCGGGCGTCCCGGAAGGCCGAACCGGCCAGCGCGGCGGTGTGCATCTCCCGGGCGCGGTCGGGCAGGTTGTGGGCTTCGTCCAGCAGGAAAAGGTAGTCGCCGCGGGTCTCGAAAAACCGCTGCAGCCGCACCACCGGGTCGAAGAGGTAGTTGTAATCCCCCACGATCACATCGCTCCACAGCGAAAGGTCCAGTCCCAGCTCGAAGGGGCAGACGGTGTAGGCGCGGGCGTAGCGCTGCAGCGCCTCGGCCCCGAGGGCCCCGGTCTCGTCGCCCAGCGCGGCCCACAGGGCGTCCTTGCAGCGGGCGTAGTAGCCGTCGGCATAGGGGCAGGCTTCGGGGGTGCATTCCCGGGTCTCGCACAGGCAGATCTTGTCCTTGGCCGTGAGGGTGACGCTGCGCAGCGGCAGCCCGGGGGCCGAGCGGCGCAGCCGGTCCAGGGCGTCCTCGGCGGCGGCGCGGGTGGTGCCCCGGGCGGTCAGGTAGAAGACCGGCCCCGCCACCCCGGCGCCCAGCGCCTTGAGCGCCGGGAACAGCACGCTCATGGTCTTGCCGATGCCGGTGGGCGCCTGGCAGAGCAGCGCCCCGCCCTCCAGGCAGGTGCGGTAGACCTGGGTCATCATCGCCCGCTGGCCCGGCCGGTATTCCGGGAAGGGGAAGCCCAGCCCTTCCAGCGCCGCCCGGCTGGCCTGCCGCCAGTCCGCCGCCCGCCGGGCCCAGGGGGCGTAGCGGGTCAGCAGGTCGGTGAGGATGCCCTGCAGCTGCCCGGCCGTGTAGTCCCGCTCGAAGCGGAGGGTCAGCTCCTCCTCCACCTGGTAGTAGGTCAGCTGCACCCGAAGGTTGTCGATGCCGTTCTGCCGGGCATAGATCGCCGCATAGACTTCCCCCTGACCCCAGTGCTCGGGGGCGTGGTCCTCGGTGATGCGGTCGCTGGGGCAGGCGGTGGTCTTGATCTCTTCAATGACGGTGACGCCGTCCCGGGTATAGATGCCGTCGGCCCGGCCTTCCAGGGTGTAGGTCACCCCGGCGCAGGTCAGCGTCTCCTTCAGCGGGACCTCGGCCCGGTAGTCCGGGTACAGGCGGGCGGCCTCCTTCTGCAGCCTGCGGTGCAGGCGGGCGCCCTCGTTGGCCCGGTCAAAGCCGGTGAACCGGTTGTCGATGCTGCCGGTGCGCAGCAAAAACTCCACCAGCCGCCGCACCGAGAGGGCGGCAGCCAGCGGAGTTTGCGCCTGATCGTGTTGTACCGGCAGTTGGGACATAGGGCAGAGACTTCCTTTTGGTGTCGGGGGAACGGCCCGGCGGGTTCAGCCGAACAGCGCCTGTTCGCACCGGCGGCGCACCGCATCCACCGCCGCAAAGTCGGTGGCGCGGACGTAGGGGGCTTCCAGCGCGTCGTGGACCGCCTTGGCCCGGGCCTGGGTCTCGCAGGTGCGGCGGATCAGCGCCCCGGCCAGCCGGTTGCTGCGGCGCGGCGGCCGGGTGCCGGCACGCCGGAAGCGGGACGCCTGTACCGTGCGCTGCCCGGGGAAGGACAGCGGGTGCCAGGGGTTGGCGGTGACAAACCCCAGCCCCAGCCCCGGCAGCAGCAGGTGGTCCAGCTTGCCGGCCTGGTCGGTGGGGCAGTGGCAGAGCACCGCGTCGTAACCGTTGCGGCGTGCGTGGTCGGCCAGCAGCGCCAGCAGCCGGGGGGCGGCGGCGCCGTCCGGGTCCCGGATGACATAGATCGTCCGGTCGGCCAGGGCGGGCACGGTATCGGCAAAGAGGGTGATCTGCCCGGGGGTGGGGGCCGAGAGAAGCCGGTGGGCCCGGGCCCCGGGCGCGGCGCCCCGGCGCGGCGGCATGGTGCGGGCGGCCAGCCGGGCCGCGTACCGCTGCAGCCGGTCCCGGTCCAGCAGGTCGGCGGCTTCGGCCTGGCGGCGGGCCAGCAGCCCGCAGGCCAGCGCCCAGTGGGCGGCCGCCCGGGCCATCAGGTCGGCGTTGCGCCGCCCCAGCGCCAGGATCTGCCCGCTCTGGCGGGCCAGGGCTTCGTTGTCCAGCGCGTCGTACAGGCTCACCACCCGCTCGGCGGCGCCGGGGTATTTGCAGTCCAGCGTGTGGGGGGCGGTGGCGTCCAGAAAAAGCGCCGCCGCCCCGGGCAGCCGCACCCCGTCCAGGCTGGCCGGGTCGCTGGAACAGTGGAGCCGCTCGTTATACTGCCCGGCCGGCGGGTCGCCGGCGGCGTCCAGCAGGCGGCGCATCAGGGTGGATTTGCCGCACCCCGGCCCCGCCTTGATCAGCCAGGCTGTCTGCCCGTCCTCGGCGGCCGCCTGGGCGAACCAGCCGGTGAAGCCGGCGGGCGACAGCGCCCCCAGAAAGAAATCAACGGTGGCAGCTTTCCGCATAAGAACCCCTCCTTTGGTCGGTTTCTGTGCCATGTTATGCACAAACGCCGGCCGGGGGTTCCCGGGGGGGGTCAGCGGTCGTAGGTGTGGGTGCAGACCTGGCGGACCTTGTCCCGCAGGGCGGCGAAGTCCCCAAAGGCCAGCGGCTTGTGGTTGGGGTTGCGCAGCAGGGCCGCCGGGTGCAGGGTGGCCATGAACAGGGTGCCCTGCTTGTCAAAGAATTTGCCGTGGTCCTTGGTGACCGAAAAGCCCTTTTCGATGAGCTGCTGGGCCGCCACCCGGCCCAGGCAGACGACGATCCTGGGGCGCAGCAGCCGGAACTGTTCCCGCAGCCAGGGCATACAGGCGGCGCTTTCCTCCGGCAGGGGGTCCCGGTTCTGGGGCGGGCGGCACTTGACGATGTTGGCGATGAAGACGTTGCGCTCCCGGCTCAGGTCCACCGCTTCCAGGTAGCTGTCCAGCAGCTTGCCGCTGCGGCCCACAAAGGGCAGGCCCTCCTCGTCCTCATGGGCGCCGGGGCCTTCCCCCACAAAAAGGACTTCGGCGTCGGGCACCCCCTGGCCGAACACCACATGCTGGCGGGTCTCGCACAGCCCGCAGCGGCGGCAGGCCAGGCATTCCTGTTTGAGCGTTTCAAAATCCATGGTTGCACCTCGTTTTATGTCAGCTTCCCCGGCGGATCGACACCGGGTTTTGGGTATACTATCCATCGGACGCGCCGGGCTTTGTCTCCATGGCCCGGCGGCGGTCTTTCTTAAAGAAAGGAGCGAAGGATATGGAAGGATATGAGATCTGGCTGCGGCTGCTCAGCCTGGGGCTGGGGGTCGCGCTGGGGCTGCTGCCGGCACAGCGGGCGCTGCCCCGGCGGCTGGCCGGGGCGCCGGCGGCCTGGGCGCTGGCGGCCGCGCTGACCGCGGCGGCCTGTACGGCGGCGGCCCTGTTGGGGCCGGCGCTGGGCCGGGCGGCGGTGCTGTATGCCGGGCTGGGGGCGGTGCTGGGGCAGCTGCGCCGCCCCGGCGGCTGCGCGACCGCCGCCGTGAGCACCTGGGTCGTGATCTGCCTGCCCTTCACCGGGGTGCTGGGCGTGGCCGGCGGCGGGGCGCTGGCCCTGGCCACCGGCAGCCCGGTGCTGGGTGCGCTGGCCGTGCCGGTCTTTGCCGCCCCCATCGCGCTGCTGCAGTTCGGCGGCGAAGCCGGCCTGGCGATGCTGGCCGCCGCCGGGCTGACGCTGTGGTGCTGGCGGCCGGCACTGCAGGGCCTTGTCCCTCCCCCGCCCCGCCGCCCCGGCGGCCCCGGCGGCATGGGCTGACCCCCGGCGGCCGCCGGGGGCCGCCGACGCCTGCGGGGGGATGACCCCATCATACCATGGCCGGGCGCAAAATGCAAAGCCGCCGGCCCCCGCCCGGCGGCCGGAACGGCGGGGCGGCGGGGCCGGCAGAATTTTTTCAAAAAAAGTTTTGGCAACCCCTTGACATCGGGCGCAAACTTCGATATAATAATCCACGTTGCAGCCGCCACGGCGCTGCGCCGCTGGTCTTGGCCCGGTAGTTCAGTTGGTTAGAACGCTAGCCTGTCACGCTAGAGGTCGTCAGTTCGAGCCTGATTCGGGTCGCCATTTGCTGATATAGCTCAGTCGGTAGAGCGCATCCTTGGTAAGGATGAGGTCTCCAGTTCAAATCTGGATATCAGCTCCAGCGCAAAGCCCACAGCGTAGCAAAACACTGTGGGCTTTCTTTGTAGGGGCATAGCTCAGTTGGTAGAGCAGCGGTCTCCAAAACCGCGTGCCGAGGGTTCGAATCCTTCTACCCCTGCCAGAAAAAACCGCGTACCTTCCGGGGTACGCGGTTTTTTCGTTTTGCCGCTTTCGCAGCCCCTGCCCTTCTCTGCGGCAGGGCCCGGCAAAACCGGCTCCTTTTCAGGCGAAGGTCTCGTCGCTTTCGTGGCTGTTGGGCTTGTCCATGTCGGGCGCGGGGGCGCCGTCCGGCAAAGAGGAGCCGAAGGAATGGACGAAGGAGAACTTTCGGATCAGGAAGATCACCCCGATGGACAGCACGCTGATGAGGTTTTCGGTGGAGGAGCCGTGGCCCATGATCATCGACCGGGCGATGGCGTAGAGCAGCACTTCCAGCGCGCTGCCGGGGCTGTGCTTGGCCAGCATCTTGATGAACTCGATGCCGATGACCAGGTTGAAGGCGTGGCCCAGGAAGGTCTGGAAGGCTTCGGTGCTGTTTTGGGAAACCAGCGAGAACATCTCGTTGGCAATGGGGATGGTGCTGATCAGCAGCCCGATGAGCACCAGAATGGACAGCACCACCTCCAGCAGACTGGAGAGGGCCGCCACCTGATTGCGCAGGATCTGGGTGACCCGGCGTTCCTTGGAGCGCAGGCGCATGCGGTACAGGGTGGTGACGAGGTTGTTCTGGCTCATGGCAGTTCCTTTCGCTGGCGGGTGGGGGCTTGTCGTTGATTGTATTATACCAAAAACCCGGCCCCCGGTAAATGCGCCGGGACGTATAAATCCGGGGGAATTTTTCAGACAAAACGCAAATTAAAACCACCTGTTGAACAGGTGGTCAGATTGTCGAAAAAGTCTAAAATCGTCGCCGTCGGCGGACATCTCCGGCCTAAGAGCCGGACCTTGCGGCCCGGTTGGCCTCCGAAACGCGCCTGCGGGCGCAGTGCGCCGACGACGGCGACACCGCCAGGGAAATTTTGCGGCAAATTGTGTGCGAGGAACGAAGTGACGAGTGCGCGATTTGCCGTAAAATTTTGTCGAAGGGGATACACAAGGGGAAACAGCCGCGTTAGGCAATTGCCGTGCGCGGCTGTTGCCTCTTGTGCAGCGTGTCGAGTTTCTCGACACGCTGAGGGCCGGGGCCGGCCCTGTCAGGGTATGGGGGAAGGATGCAAAAAGCCGGTCACCCGGGCGGCGTCAGCTGCACCACCGGCCAGCCCAGCCAGGCGGCGGCTTCGGCGTCGTGGGTGACAAGGACCGCGTCCCGCCCGGCGGTGAGCCGCACCACGGCGGCGGCGGCCCGGGCGGCCAGGTCGGCGTCCATGCCGGTGAAGGGTTCGTCCAGCAGCAGGGTGTCGGCCCCGGGGCAGAGCAGCGCCCGCAGCAGCGCGGCGCGGCGCATCTGCCCGCCGCTGAGCCGGGCGGACGGCAGGGCCAGCTCGGCGGCCCCGAAGCCCAGCGCCCGCAGTTCGGCTTCGGCCCGGGCGGCGCTGCCGCCGGGCAGGGTGATGTTGGCCACGGCGGTGAGCTGGGGGCACAGGCGGTTTTCCTGAAAGACCGCCGCCACCCGGCCCACACCCTCCACGCGGCCGGCATCCGCCCGTTCCAGCCCCATCAGGATGCGCAGCAGCGTGGTTTTTCCGCCGCCGGAGGGGCCCATGAGCACGACCGGCCCCGCCGCCTGCAGGCTGAAGTTCTGCAGCACCGGCCTTGAGCCGAAGGATTTGCACAGCCCTTCGATGCGGATGCTCATGCCTTCACCTCCCCGCACAGCGCCGCCTTGGCCCGGCGCAGCCCCCGGGCCGCCAGGGCGGACAGCGCCGCCGACAGCAGCACGATGACCAGCGTCCAGGCAAAGACATCGGGGGTGGACAGGGTGATCTTGGCCCGGTAGAGCGCGTCGCCCATGCTGTGGTCGGGCAGGCCGATGACCTCGGCCGAGACGCCGCTTTTCCAGCACATTCCCATGGCGGCGATGCAGCTTTCGCAGAAGGAGGGGAACACCCCCGGCAGCCAGATGTACCGCAGCCGCTTGTGCAGCGGCAGGCGGTAGACGGCGGCCATTTCCAGCAGCTGGCGGTCGGTGTCGGCAATGCCGCCCAGCACCCCGGCGTAGATCACCGGCAGCACATGGGTGAAGCTGACCACCACCGACAGGTTGGCGCTGCTGACCCACAGCAGCGCCAGGATCACGAAACTGGCCACCGGCATGGCGCGGATGAGCGCCATGGGCGGGGCGATGAGCCGCCGCACCCAGACCCAGCGGGCCCCGGCCGCCCCCAGCGCCAGCCCGCAGACCACCGCCAGGCCGAACCCGGCCAGGATGCGCAGCGCGCTGAAGGCGATGCGGTGCCAGAATTCCGCCGTGGGCAGCTGCACCGCCAACGCCTGCAGCGTCTGCAGCGGCGTAGCCAGGAACAGCCCGCCGTGGCCCAGGGCCATGGCCAGCCCCTGCCAGGCCGCCAGCCAGAAGAGCGCCACCAGGGCGAGCTGCCGGGGGCGGGGTTTGTCAGGCGCCATAGTAGAAGGCGTCGTCCGGCATGGCGCCGCCCACGCTGGCGGGGTCGGCGTCATAGAGCACCTGCAGGTAGGTGGAAAGGTCGGTCTTCATCTCGCTGCCGGTCTCAAAGACGATGTTGCACTCGGGCAGGGCCTTCTGGGCCAGGGCGGCCTTGGCGACGATGCCGTACTGCTCGCACAGGGCGGCGGTGCCCTCCAGGTCGGTGTTGGCGGCCTCGGTGCTCTGCTCATAGGCGGTCAGGAAGGCTTCGAAGGTCTCGGGGTCGGCCTCGATGGCGTCGGTGCGGGCCACCAGCACGCCGGTGACCAGCCGGGAGCCGGCGGCCTGCTCCCAGGCGTCGTTCATGTCGATGGCCACCCGCAGCCCCTCCACCTGGGACAGGGCGCTGGTGACAAAGGGCTGGGGCAGCATGGCGATGGTGCCGGCGCCGGCCTGCAGCTGGGAGAGGGCGTCGGTGGCCTCGCTGTAATATTCGATGGTCACATCATTGTCCGGGTCAAGGCCGTTGGCGCTCAGGACATAGCGCAGCACATACTCGGGGGTGGTGCCCTTGCCGGTGGTCAGGATGGTCTGGCCCTTCAGGTCGGCCACCGACTGGACGGTGTCGCCCTGTTCCAGGATGTACAGCACCCCCAGCGTGTTGACGGCCGCCACCTGGATCTGGCCGTCGGTCTTCTGGTACAGGGTGGCCGCCAGGTTGGCCGGGACGGCCGCGGCGTCCAGTTCGCCCTTGACAAGCTGGGGCACGATCTCATCCGCCGCGCCGTGCATGCTGAAATCCAGCGTAAAGCCGTACTCCCCGCCGTTGGCGGCGTCGTCCACCAGGTTGATCAGCCCCATGGTGGTAGGGCCTTTGAGGCCGGCCACCCTCAGCGCGCCGGCAGCGGCCTGCTCGGCGGTGGCGGTGTCGGGGGTCTCGGGCGCGGGGGATTCGGCGGCGGGGGTCTCGGCGGGGGCCTCGGTGGGGGCCGGGGCGCTGGCGGCGCCGCCGCAGCCGGCCAGCGAGGCGGCCAGGGCCAGGGCGGTCAGCCCGGCCAGAACGCGGATTCGTTTCATAAACAACAGTCTCCTCCCAAAAAGGGCCGTCGGCAGGCGGAAAGGCCCCGCCCGGAGACGGCCGGATTTGATTTGCTTTTGCGGGAACACTATACTATAATAGAACCGATAAGTCGATTGCCGGTGCAACATTTTTGCCCCGGCAACATTGCCCGGCCCCCGGGCCGCACAGAAAGGAACCCCCGATGGATCTGCACCCTTACTATCCCCTGCTGCGGCAGACCTCGCTGCTGCGCGGTATGCGCGATGACGAGCTGGACCTGCTGCTGCGCTGTTTTGCCCCCCGGGTGCGCCGCTACCAGAAGGGCGAACTGCTGCTGTTGGCCGGGTACGAGACCCGGGAGGTCGGCATCCTGCTGGAAGGCAAGATCCTGGCGCTGAAAAACACGCCGGACGGGTCCAGCGTGGCCATCACCCAGATGGGCCCGGGCGGGCTGTTCGGGGATGTGCTGTCCGGGTCCAGCGTGCGCAGCCCGGTGAGCGTGATGGCCCAGGCCCCCTGCCTGGCCGTCTACCTGCCCTATGACAAGATCATCCACCCCTGCGCCCAGCTGCACGAGACCCACCTGCAGCTGATGCAGAATCTGGTGCTGACCATCTCCAACAAATACTTTGCGCTGGACCGCCGGGTGGAGCTGCTGATCTGCAAGAGCCTGCGCACCCGCATCAGCCTGTGGCTGCTGGAACAGGCCGAGCAGGCCGGCAGCGACACCTTTGCGGTGCCGCTGACCCGCGCCGGCCTGGCCGAGTACCTGAACTGCGACCGCAGCGCCCTGAGCCGGGAACTGGGCCGCATGCAGCGGGAAGGGCTGATCGAGACCTTCCGCGGCAGCTTCAAGATTCTGGACAAGGACCGCCTGCGCGCCCAGTGCCAGGTAGCCTGACCCATTCCGACAGGAGGAACCCCCATGAACCACCGCCAGCATCCGGTTTTGTACATCGTCATCCCCTGCTACAACGAGCAGGAGGTGCTGCCCATCACCGCGCCGCTGTTTCTGAAAAAAATCACCGACCTGGCCGCCGCCGGCAAAATCAGCCCCGACAGCCGGGTGCTGTTTGTCAACGACGGGTCGAAGGACAGGACCTGGGAGATCATCTGCGGCCTGGCCGCAAGCGACCCGCACTATATCGGCATCAGCCAGAGCCGCAACCGGGGCCACCAGAACGCCGTGCTGGCCGGGCTGATGGAAGCCAAGGACCGCTGCGACATCACCATTTCCATCGACTGCGACGGCCAGGACGACATCAACGCCATGGACGCGATGGTGGACGCCTACCGGGACGGCTGCGAGATCGTGTACGGCGTGCGCAGCAACCGCGCCAGCGACACCTTTTTCAAGCGGTTCACCGCCGAAGGGTTCTACAAGCTGCTCAACGCCATGGGGGCCGAGGTGGTGTACAACCACGCCGACTACCGGCTGATGAGCGCCCGCGCCCTGCAGGAGTTCGCCAGGTTCAGGGAAGTCAACCTCTACCTGCGGGGCATGGTGCCGCTGGTGGGCTTCAAGAGCACGGTGGTGACCTATGAGCGGCATGAGCGGATCGCCGGGGAAAGCCACTATCCCCTGTCCAAGATGCTGGGGCTGGCCTTTGACGGCATCACGAGTCTGTCGGTCAAGCCGATCCGGTTCATCACCGGGTTCGGGGTGCTGGTGGCGGCCGTGAGCTTTCTCGGGGTCGTGTGGGCGATCATCGAGGCGCTGCTGGGGGCCACGGTGTCCGGCTGGGCCTCCACCACCTGCATCATCTGTTTTGTGTCCGGCGTGCAGCTGATCTGCCTCGGGGTGATCGGCGAGTACATCGGCAAAATTTACATGGAGACCAAGCACCGGCCCCGGTACATCATCAGCGACCGAACCTGGGCGCCAAACGAACCGACCGAAAAGGAGGATGCCCGATGAGCCGCCAGGTATGGAAAGGGTCCACCCTGCTCAACCCCGAGCCGCCGGTGCTGGTGAGCTGCGGCCCCCGGGAGCGCCCCAACCTGATCACGGTGGGCTGGTGCGGCACCATCTGCACCCAGCCGCCGATGCTGTCCATCAGCGTGCGGCCGGAGCGGTACAGCCACGGCCTGATCCGGCAAAGCGGGGTGTTTGTGGTCAACCTGCCCACCGAGCCCCTGACCCGCGCCGTGGACTGGTGCGGCGTCAAAAGCGGGCGGGAGGTGGACAAGTTCGCCGCCATGGGCCTGCACGCCGCCCCGGCCGCCCAGGTGGACACCGTTGTGCTGGAGGAAAGCCCGGTGAACCTGGAATGCCGGGTGACCCAGGTGATCCCCCTTGGCAGCCACGACCTGTTTCTGGCCGAGGTGGTCGCGGTGGACGTGGACGAAGCGCTGCTGGACGAGACCGGCAAACTCTGCCTGGAGCGGGCCCGGCTGATCGTCTATTCCCACGGGGAGTATCTGGCCCTGGGCCGGCGGCTGGGCAGTTTCGGCTACAGCGTGCGCAAGCGCCGCACCCCCCGCCGGCGCTGACCCGCGTACCTTGCCCCAAAAACAGCAAACAAGCGACCCTCCTGGCGGCCTGCGCCGCCCGGAGGCAAAAACAAAAGACGGACGCTATTGCGTCCGTCTTTTTTGGTTTGGTGAAGGGGGTCAGCCTTCCTTTTTCGGCATCCGCAGCAGGCTGCAGGGCATCAGCGGGGTGTCGCAGGGGATGGTGTAGCGCATCATCGGGTGGGGGGTGGCGTCCACCGCCGCGCCGTCTTCGTCCCGGATCCAGCCGGGGGTGAGGGTGACGGTGCTGCCGTCGGGCTGCAGCGCCTCGATGGTGTCGCCCAGGCAGAACTTGCCCCGCTGGGTGCAGTGGGCCACCCCATCCGCCCAGGAATCCACCGTGCCGAGGAAGTCCCAGGGGCGCACATAGGTGTGGCTGGGGGTCTGCAGGGCCTTGTCCCGGCCGAAGTAGAACCCCGGGGAGTAGTGGCGGTGGCTGGTGCGGTTGAGCTCCTCCAGCACATCGTCGGGCAGGTCGAAGGAATCGGCCGCGGGGTTGGCCAGGTAGTGGTCCAGGGCGCGGCGGTAGGCGCTGGTGACCGAGGCCACATAGTAGAAGGTCTTGGCCCGGCCTTCGATCTTGAGGGAGTCCACCCCGGCCTGGCAGATCAGGTCCAGGAAGGGGGCGGTACACAGATCGTTGGCATTGAGGATGTAGCTGCCGTCCCCGTTTTCCCCGATCTCCATATACTGGCCGGGGCGGCGTTCCTCCACCAGATAGTATTTCCAGCGGCAGGGCTGGGCGCACTCGCCCCGGTTGCCGCTGCGGCCGGTCATGTAGCTGGAAAGCAGGCACCGGCCGGACACGCTCATGCACATGGCGCCGTGGACGAAGGCTTCCAGCTCCAGTTCGGGCGGGGCGTTGTCCCGGATGGCGGCGATGTCGGGCAGGCTGAGCTCCCGGGCCAGCACCACCCGCTTGACCCCCAGCTCGCAGGCGGCGGTGGCGGCGGCGTAGTTGGCGATGCCCGCCTGGGTGGAAAAGTGGATCTCGGCGCCGGGGGCGTATTTCTGGGCCAGGCGCAGCACCCCCAGATCGGCGATGATGAAGGCGTCCACCCCGGCGGCCGCGGCCTGCTCGATGACGCCGGGCAGGCGGGCCAGTTCCTCGTTGGTGGGCAGGGTGTTCAGCGTCAGGTAGACCCGGCGGCCCCGGGCGTGGGCGAAGATGCAGCCTTCCTGCAGTTCTTCGGGGGTGAAGTTGGGGGGCGCGGCGCGCATACCGAATTCCGGCAAAGCACAGTAGACGGCGTCGGCGCCGTAGAGCACGGCGTATTTCAGGGTTTCCAGGCTGCCCGCCGGGGACAGCAGTTCGGGCTGTTGCAGCATACGGGAACATCCTCTCTCAAGGTTTTCATGGCTTCAAAATGCCCGCCCGGCCGGGCCGGGCGGGCAGAGTTTGTCGAAAAAAAGTTCAAAATCCGTCGCCGTCGGCGGACATCTCCGGCCTAAGAGCCGGGCCTAGCGGCCCGGTTGGCCTCCGAAACGCGCCTGCGGGCGCAGTGCGCCGACGACGGCGACACCGACAGGGAAATTTTGCGGCAAATTGTGTGCGAGGAGCAATAGCGACGAGTGCGCGATTTGCCGTAAAATTTTGTCGAAGGGCTGCGGAGCCGAGCGCCGCCTGCGGCGGATGCAGCGAGGCGGAGCAGGGGCAGCGGTCGCAGAATGCAAGCGCCGTCCAAGGCGCGCCGCATGATGCGGGCACCGCAACCCGGACATACACAAGGGGAAACAGACGCGTTAGGCAATTGCCGTGCGCGGCTGTTGCCTCTTGTGGATTGGGGCAAGCGGTTTACCAGCCGGCCTCGGCCACATTGACGGCGTGCTCGTCGGCGGTCTTGGCGTAGAAGTACTCGCCGGGGTGGTCGCCGTTGGGGTTGCCGGTGACGAAGAAGTAGTAGCCCTCGGCCATGAACTCCTCGTCCGGGTTCAGCGCCGCGTCGATGGCCGCATACCCGGGGCTGGAGATGGCCCCCGCCGGCAGGCCGCTGATGCGGTAGGTGTCATAGGCGTTGAGGACCTCCTCCGGGATGGCGCCGGCCGCCGGCCAGCCCATATACTCGGCCATGGGGGAGTTCCAGAGGTAGTTGTTCTCCACATCCTGGGTGATATAGCTGCAGGCGTTGGACTCCAGCTTGTGCTCGGCCCACAGCGGGTCGTCGGATTCCAGCCGGTTGTGGAAGCAGGCGCTGACCTTGTAGTCCTCCTCGGGCACGCCGGCCTCCTCCTGAATGAAGGAAGCCAGGATCACCACCTGGTCAAGGGTGGTGCCCTTTTCGGAGATGGTGGCCATCAGGTCCTGGGTCTTGGCGTCGAACTGGGCGTAGAGGGTGTCCACAATGTCATACACCGAGGCGTCGGTGAAGAATTCGTAGGTGTCGGGGAAGAGATACCCCTCGCACTTGAGCAGCCGGCCTTCGTTGTCGGGGATCTCGTTCCAGAAGGCATACTGGCTGAAGTCCGACCCGTCGGTGCCGTTGGCGCAGTTGAGGAAGGTCTCGACACTGTCCACCAGCCCCTGGTCCACAAACAGCTGGGCGATGCCCACGGCGGTGGTGCCTTCGGGGATGGTGACCCGCACGGTCTCCCGGCGGACCTTCTGTTCGGACAGGGCGGTGATGATGTCATTGTAGGCCATGCCGGGGTACAGCTCGAAATCGCCGTACTGCAGCCCTTCGGCCCGGCCGCTGTACCGGGTGTAGAACCGGAACAGCCAGCCGTGCTTGACGATGCCGGCCTCCTCCAGCTGGGCGGCGATGTCCGCCACCGAAGAGCCCTGGGCCACCGTGATGGTCTGCATATTGCCGCCGGCGCCGACGCCGTCCACCTCGCCGTACAGCTGCATCAGCTGCCAGCCCCCCAGGGCCACCAGCAGCGCCACCACCAGCACGACCACCAGCCCGACGGGGAAGCGGCGGCGCCGGCGGGGCGGGGGTTCCTCCGCCTCGGGGGCAAGGTCGAGCTCTTCCTCATAGGCGGTATCCTGGGTCACATCGTAGGCTTTGCGCCGGGGCGGGGCCGGGATCTGTCCGGCCGGTGCGGCCGGTTCGTCCGGCTGGCGGCGGGCCGGGGCGGCCTTGCGGTCGGCCGGGCGGCTGTTACGGTCGGCGGACGGCTGGTCGCCGCGGTGGTAGACCTGGCGGTCGCCGCCGGAATCACGATTGATCTTCATGCGCAACGCTCCTTTTTCGGGCTGGGCCCGTTTTCAACTCCCCGGTCTCAGACCAGCAGGCGGAAATACACATCGGTCACAGGGAATGGTTTGGACAAAAAACAGATCATGCCGTAGCTGCAGCGCTTGCCGGCGCCCAGGTACAGCGATTGGTTTTCGGCCAGCAGCAGGCTGGCGCGGGTGGCGCCGGTTTTTTCCCGGGCGGCCTGCAGCAGCACATCGGCGCAGTGGTCGTTGTCGGCCTGCAGTTCCATAAACTGCAGCACCTCGCCTTCCTGGCAGAACAGGCCGTACCCCCGCTGGTTGGACACGACGGTCAGCCCGCGGCGGTACAGCCGGGTGACCATCTCCACCGCCGTGTGTTCCGGCAGCTGCACGCAGGCGGGCTGGTAGTGCAGGCGGGCGTCCAGCAGGCGGCGGACGGTCATGGCGTCGAAGGAAGCCTGGGCCAGCAGCCCGCGGGGGATGGGTTTGCGCACGATGCGCAGCGGGAAGGCGCTGCGGAACCCAAGCCCCTGCAGCCCCCGCCCGGCCGCGGGGGTCTCGGGCACGGTGACCGCAAAATCATACCCGCTTTGGGCGTAGGCCCGCAGGCAGGCGGCCAGCAGGTTTTTCATCACGCCGCGGCCCCGCAGCTCCGGCCGGGTGAGCATTCCGCTGAACCAGATGCCCCGGCGGTGGCCGCAGTCCACCGGCACGGCCCCCAGCAGCGCCATCGGCTCGCCGCCGCGCTCCAGCACCAGCACGTTGTCCAGCCCGATCATCTGCCCCAGCCAGGCCCTGGCTTCGGGCTCGTCGGTGCCGTAGGCTTCGGTGCGCAGCGCGGCCAGGGGCCCCAGGTCGGCCGGCTGGGCCCGGCGCAGGTTCGTTCCCATCACGGGGTCCCCCCTTCCTCGCTATTTTACAGAATATCGGCCAGCTGCGCAAGTACCTGGGCGTGGATCTCCTCCACCGGGCGCATGGTCTTGCGCCCATCCTCCACCCGGGTACAGTCCACCCGGCGCCAGCCCAGCGTGCGGGCGCAGTATTCGGCCGCGGCGCGGGAGCGGGCCAGGTATTCGGTATCCTTTTCCTGAATGTCCATCCGGGCGGTGTCGCCCTGGTAGCGCTCGGCCAGCAGCCGCTGGGAGACTTCCACGTCCACCGCCAGGTAGACCACGGCGTCCGGTTCGGGGATGCCGAGCTTTTTGTACTCGAAGTCGAACAGCCAGTTCAGAAAGCCGTCCCAGTGCATCGGCGGCAGCTTGGAGCACTGGTGTACGGCGTTGGAGGTGGTGTACCGGTCGGACACCACCAGCCCGCCGCTGCGGTAGAATTCGCCCCAGACGGTCTTGTAGCTGGCGAACCGGTCCACCGCAAAGAAGGTGGAGGAGGCGTAGGCGTTCACATCGTCCGGCCGGTCGCCGAACCGGCCGGACAGGTACATCCGCACCAGCGCCGAGGAATCGCTCTCATAGTCGGGGAAGGTGATCTGGCGCAGGTCCACGCCGCGGCGGCGCAGCGTGTCGCACAAAAGGGCGGTCTGGGTGCCCTTGCCCGACCCGTCCAGACCTTCAAAAATCAGCAGTTTACCCATGCAGTGCCTCCTGTTTGAGCTGTTCGTATTTTTCCCGCACCCGGGCCTGGCGGCCGCAGCACATGGCGCCTTCGGGGCAGGGGCCGGTCAGGCAGCGGGGGCCGGCGGCGGCGAAGATGTGGGGGGCCAGCGGCAGCACCAGCGCCAGCATCCGGTCGGCCACGGCGCGGATCTCCCACTGGGCCCGCTCGCAGCAGCGCAGGTTGAAGAAGTTCAGCAGGCTGCGGCAGTTCATCGTCATGACCATCTTGGTCTCGCAGGCGTTGGGCAGCACAAAGCGGGCGTCCTCGTTGGCCTGCTTGGCGGCCTTGGCCCGGGCGGCCTTTTCGGGCAGGCCCTGAGCCATCAGGGTGCGGGTGTGGGCGTCCTCCAGCGTGCGGGCCAGTTCCAGGTATTTTTCGGCGTCGGCGTTCATCGCAGCGACGAACCGGGCCTTCGCCTCGGGCACGGCCTCGATCTCCGGCGGGATGACGTAGCGGAAATCTTCCAGCCGCACATACCGCTGGCTCTGCACGCTGAAGGAGGCGATGCGGTGGCGGGTGACCTGGGCCAGAAAGGCCCGGCTGACCCCCTCGATGCCGAAGGTGAAGCTGGCGTGCTCGATGGGGCTGGCGTGGCCCAGATCGCTGAGTTTCTGCAGGAAGGCGGCGGTCTTTTCGGGGGTCAGGCCGTCGAGCAGCGTTTCGATGTGGGCGTCGGAATAACAGAGTTTGGCCGCCGCGGCGACGGTGCGCTCCGGTTCGGCGGTGTGGGCGATGAGTTGGACCAGCATGGCGTTCTCCCCTTCTGCGTTGGAAAGTCGGCGGCACGGCGGCCGTCAGGTCTCGGTAAACTTGGTCATCGGCGCGTAGTTGGCCAGCGTCTTTTTGATGCCGACCCGGTCGAACTGGATCTCCACCAGGCTGTCCCCGGCCATCGGCGTGACCTTGATGACCTTGCCGCGGCCGAATACCTTGTGGTCCACCAGGTCGCCGGGGGCGTAGCCGGCCGCGGGCTTTTTGGCGGCCGGGGCGGTGCTGAGCAGGGTGGAACTGCCCGCCCCGGCCGGGGCGCTCTGGCGGGAGGAACCGTACCCGGCCCCGAACCCGCCGGAAGGCAGGGTGCGGGCGCCGGGGGGGCTTTCGTGCCCGCCGGTGGCTGCAAAGCCGCTGCGGCTGCCGTAACGGCTGCCGAAACCGGCGTTGTACTCCCGGTTCAGGTACCCGCGGGAAGCGCCGGAATACCCGCTGCGCCCGCCGGGCACCCCGGCGCCGAAGCTGCCGTACCCGGCCCCGAACCCGCCGGAGGCCAGTTCCGGGCTTTCGGACTCATCCATCACGGCGGGGTCGATCTCGCTCAGGAAGCAGGAGGGCGGGTTGCGGCGGGTCTGGCCGAAGATCATCCGGCTGCGGGAGGAGGAGAGGTACAGCTCCTTCTTGGCGCGGGTGATGCCCACATAGCAAAGGCGGCGTTCCTCCTCCATATCCTCCTCGCTGTAGCGGACCAGGTCCCCGGGGAAGACCCCGTCCTCCATCCCGATCAGGAAGACGTAGGGGAATTCCAGCCCCTTGGCGCTGTGGATGGTCATGAGGGTGACGGTGTCGTTCTCCTCGTCGTAGGAATCGATGTCCGCGATCAGGGCCACCTCCTCCAGAAAGCCGGAGAGGGTCGCCTCCTCGCCGTTCTGGTCGGCGTAGGTCTTGACCGAGTTGACCAGCTGGCCCAGGTTTTCCAGCCGGGCCTCCCCTTCCTCCTTCTGGGCCTTGAGCATGGCCTCGTAGCCGGTTTTGCGGATCACCTCGCCGGCGAACTCGTCCAGCGGCAGGGTGACCGAAAGGTCGCACAGTTCCCGGTACATCTCGTAAAAGCTGTTCAGCGCCGACGCCGACCGGGACAGCGCCGGGTAGGTGGCGGCTTCCGAGATGATCTGCAGCATCGGCACCCCCCGGCCGGCGGCCAGCTCGGCGATCTTGTCCACGGTGGTGGGGCCGATCTTGCGGGCGGGTTCGTTGATGATGCGGCGCAGCCGTACATCGTCCCGGGGGTTGACGATGACGGCCAGGTAGGAGTTGATGTCCTTGACTTCCTTGCGGTCAAAGAAGCGCTGGCCGCCCACGATCCGGTACGGGATACCGGCCCGGGCGAAGTAGGTTTCCACCGGGTTGGACTGGGCGTTCATCCGGTACAGCACCGCGTGGTCCCGCAGCCGGGCCCCGGCGCGCAGGTTCTGGCCGATGATGTCGGCAATGTGGCTGGCTTCGTCCTGCTCGCTGGCGGCGGTGTAGTGGTGGACCTTGTCGCCGGTGCCGTTCTCGGTCCACAGGGTCTTGCCCTTGCGGCCGTTGTTGTTGCGGATCACGCTGTTGGCGGCGTCCAGAATGTTGGAGGTGGAGCGGTAGTTCTGCTCCAGTCGGATGGTCCGGGCGCCCTTGAAGACCTCCTCAAAATTGAGGATGTTCTCGATGGTGGCGCCGCGGAACTTGTAGATGGACTGGTCGTCGTCGCCCACCACGCAGACATTGCGGGTGCCGCCGGCCAGCAGCCGGACCAGGTGGAACTGGGCGACGCTGGTGTCCTGGTATTCGTCCACCACGATGTAGCGGAACTTTTTCTGGTAGTATTCCCGGGCTTCAGCGTCCTTTTGCAGCATCCGGACGGTGTGGAAGATCAGGTCGTCAAAGTCCATGGCGCCGGCGGTGCGCAGCCGGGCCGCATAGGCGGTATAGATCTTGCTGACCAGCGCGGCCTTGGTGTCCGAGGGGGCCTCGGCCGCCACGTCGGCGGCGCTGAGCAGCTTGTCCTTGAAGCTGCTGATGCGGGAGATGGCCAACTTGGGCGGCAGGAACTTGTCGTCGATCATCAGTTCCTTGTAGATCTGCTTGATGACCCGGAGCTGGTCGTCCGAGTCGTAGATGGTGAAGCTGTTGGGGAAGCCGATCCGCTCGGCGTCCCGGCGCAGGATGCGCACGCAGGCCGAGTGGAAGGTGGAGGCGTTCACGTCGCCGCCGACGGTGTCCCCCAGCATGTTCTTCAGCCGCTCCTTCAGCTCGCCGGCGGCCTTGTTGGTGAAGGTGATGGCCAGCACATTCCAGGGGCGGGCCGGCTCCACGGCCAGCAGCCGCAGCTGGTCCTGGCTGGGGGCGCGGCGGCTTTCCATCGTGGCCTTGAGGTGGTCGATGTCCGCCCGGGTGACCGGACGGCTGAGGACCGCCGACCCGTGGGCCTTGCCGAAGCGGATGATGTTGGCGATTCGGTTGACCAGCACGGTGGTCTTGCCCGAGCCGGCCCCGGCCAGGATCAGCAGCGGGCCTTCGGTGGTGAAGACAGCCTGCCGCTGCACCGGGTTCAGGTTTGCAAAGCAGGATTCGATGTACCGGTCCCGCAGGGTGAGGTATTCTTGGGTGATGGCATCAGGCATTCGGCGTCCGTCCTTTGCTTTGGGGTGCCCGGCGGCGCAGACCGCGGCCGGGTCACTGGGTAGTATAGCATATTTCACAGGTTTATAAAAGTTTTGGGGTGAAAGAAATCCCGGCCGGCGGGGCCGCCTTACAGCCCGGGCCGCCAGAGTTTCGGGGTGGCGTCCCGGAAGCCGGCGGTGAGCTGCCGGCCCATGCCGAGGCTGATGGCGGTGCCCCGGGCCACGCAGTTGAGCGGGTCGGGGGCGATGGCCACATCCACATGCAGCTCGCCGGCCAGGTAGCCGGCCAGCCCCCGCAGCATCGACCCGCCGCCGGTGAGCAGGATGCCGGTCTTGGAGATGTCGGCGGCCAGTTCGGGCGGGGTGCTTTCCAGCACGTTGTGGGCCGCGGCGGCGATGCGGGCGGCCAGTTCCCGCACCGGGGCGTACAGGTCCCGGGTGTAGACAAGGTGGCGGGCGGGGAGGTTTGTTTCCCAGGAATGGCCGCGCACCTCCATGACCCCTTCGAACTCGCTTTTGGCGCAGCAGGCCACCTGCTTTTTCAGCGCTTCGGCGGTGAGGGGGCCGATGGCGATGCTGAACTTTTCCTGCACATACTGGGCGATGCAGTTGTCAAAGGCGTTGCCGGCCACCGGCAGGCTGGCGGCCCGCACCCGGCCGCCCATGCTGATGACCGCGATGTCGGTGGACCCGCCGCCGATGTCGATGACCATGCAGCCCTTCGGGGTGCGGATGTCCAGCCCGGCGCCCAACGCCGCGGCCACCGGCTCGTCCACCAGGAAAACCTGCTTGGCGCCGGCGGACATGACCGATTCCACCACGGCGTCGGCCTCGACGCCGGTGATGGCCGCCGGCACGCAGACCGCCACCCGGGGGCGGATGAGCCGGTTGGGGCAGACCTGGTTGATGAACCGGACGATCAGCTCGTTGGTCATCCGGTGGTCCTGGATCACCCCGTCCCGCAGCGGGCGGACAATGTCGATGTAGGAGGGCGCCCGCCCCACCATGCGCAGGGCCTGCTCCCCCACCGCCAGCACGGTGTTGCTGCGGGTGTCCACCGCGCCCACGCTGGGCTGGTGGAAGATCACCCCCTGTTCGCGGGTGGCGATGATGATGGAGCTGGTGCCCAGATCAATGCCGATTTCATACTGTTTCATGGAAGTTTCTCCTGGGCCGGCGGGGCCGGCCGTGGTTGGGGGGATGGCGGCGGGTCGGCGGCCACGCTGACCGCGAACACGCTGACGGCGCCGGCCTGCAGCAGCGCCAGCGCACAGGCCGAGACGGTGGCCCCGGTGGTGATCACATCGTCCACCAGCAGCACCCGCAGGCCGCTCAGGTCGGTGCCCGGGCGGCAGGCATAGGCGCCGCGGGTGTTTTCCAGGCGGGCGGCGCGGTCCAGCGTTTTCTGCGGGCGCATCGGCCGGGTGGTGCGCAGCGGCAAGGCCGCCGGCACCCCCAGCACCCGGCCCAGCCGGCGGGCCAGCCGCACCGGCAGCCGGCTGCCGCCCCGGCCCCGGGGCGGGACCGGCACGACCAGGTGGTACGCCGGCAGACCGGCGATGGGTTCCGGCTGCGGGCGGCCGCCCGGGCGGGGCGCCGGGGCGGCGCCGTACACCCGCACCGCGATCAGGTCGGCCAGTTCCCGGGCGTACCAGGGTTCGCCCCGGCCCTTGCAGCGCAGGATCGCCCGGCGCACCGGCCCTTCATACCGGAAGGCGGCCGCCGCGCCGCTCAGCGCATAGAAGGCATACGCCCCTTCGGGCAGGCGGGGCGGGGTCTGGGCCAGGGCGGCGGCGGCCGGGGCGCAGCGCGGGCAGAGCAGCCGGTCGGCCGCATCGGGGCCGAGCAGGGCGCCGCAGAGCGGGCAGCGCCGGGGCCACAGCCAGCCCGCCAGCCGCTCGGCCGCCCGGGCTGCCCGGCTCATGCCTGACCGGCCGCCCGGGCCAGCAGGTGCCTCAGGCAGCTGTACCGCCGGTTGGACCCGGCGCGGCGGACCATGTTCCCGAGGATGGCCCCCCGGCCGGGCAGCACGCAGATCTGCCGGGCGCGGGTGACGCCGGTGTACAGCAGGTTGCGGTACTGGAGCTTTTCATACACATCCGCCAGCGGGATGACCACGGCCGGGAACTCCGACCCCTGGCTTTTGTGGATGGTGATGGCGTAGGCGGGTTCCAGCTCTTCCAGCTGGTCGGCGGTGTAGGTGTAGACCCGGTCGTCGATCTGCACCTTGACGGTGCGCCCGCCGGGGTCCACCTCCACAATGACCCCCATGTCCCCGTTGTAGGCGGCGGTGCCCGACTCGCCGTGGAGGGATTCGTAGGGGATGTCGTAGTCGTTTTTGACCTGCATGACCTTGTCCCCCAGCCGCAGCACCCGCCGGCCCCGGACGATCTCCGGTTTGCGGGGCGAAGGCGGGTTGAGCAGCTGCTGCAGCCGGGCGTTGAGCTCCTCGCTGCCGTTCAGGTTCCGCTTGCCCGGGCAGAGCACCTGGATGTCCCGCATGGGGTCCAGCCCGTAGGCGTGGGGCAGCCGGTCGGTGACCAGGTCGCAGACCAGTTTCTGGCAGGCTTCCCCCCGCGCTTCCATCATGAAAAAGTCGTCGGTCTTGCCACCCTGGCAGGGCATTTCCCCCTGGACGATGCGGTGGGCGTTGCGCACGATCAGGCTCTGCCGGGCCTGGCGGAAGATCTCGGTCAGCCGCACGGTGGGCAGCACCCCGGCCTGCAGGATCTCCCCCAGGATGTTGCCCGGCCCCACGCTGGGCAGCTGGTCGGCGTCCCCCACCAGCACGAACCGGCAGTGGGGCCGGCAGGCCGCCAGCAGCGCCTGGAACAGCTTGACATCCACCATGCTCATCTCGTCCAGGATCACCACGTCAAAGGGCAGCAGGTTGCGCTCGTTGTGGACGAACTGCACCTGTTTGGCGGTGCGCTTGACCTCCAGCAGACGGTGGATGGTGGCGGCGTTGTGGTGGGTCAGCTCGCTGAGCCGCTTGGCCGCCCGGCCGGTGGGGGCGCACAGGGCCACCTTTTCAAAAGCGCCTTCGTACAGGGCCAGGATCGCGTTGACGGTGGTGGTCTTGCCGGTGCCCGGCCCGCCGGTGAGCACCATGACCCGGCTGGACAGCGCCAGCCGCACGGCCTGGCGCTGCAGCGGGGCGTAGTCGAAGCCCTGGGCCATCTCCAGCACCCGGATGTCGCTTTCCAGCGTGGCGGGGGGCTCGGTGGGGTAGGTGGAAAGTTCGCCCAGCCGGGCGGCGATGTCCTGTTCGGCCGCCAGCAGGTCGGGCAGGTAGATGTAGGTCTTGCCCTCCGCCTCCAGGGCGCGGACCTCCTCCTCGGCCAGCATGGAATCCAGCGCCCGCCCGGTCTCGTCGGGGTCCACCTGCAGGAAGCGGGCGGTCTTTTCCACCAGTTTGTCCCGGGGCAGGCAGGTGTGGCCGTTGCCGGCGTTGCGGCGCAGGGTGTACAAAAGCCCCGCCGACAGCCGCAGCGCCCCGATGCGGTCCATGTCCAGCGAGATGGCGATGGGGTCCGCCTGGCTGAAGGGCAGGTTCAGCGGTTCGCTGCACAGCAGGTAGGGGTTCTTTTCCACCGCTTCCAGCGCGTGGGGGCCGTAGGCGGTGTAAAAGTCGATGGCGCTCTGGGCCGGGATGCCGTACCGGGCCATCCAGGCAATGATCTCCCGCGCACCGTACATCCGCCGGTATTCCTGGGAGATGGCCCGGGCCTTCTCCCGGGTGATGCCCTTGATCTGGCAGAGCTGTTCGGGGTCCTCGGCGATGACGGTGAGCACCCGCTCCCCGAAGCAGCGCACCAGCTTGCGGGCGGTGGCCGGGCCGATGAAGGGCAGCGCCCCGCTGGCCAGGTAGCTCAGGATCGCGGCCTCGGTCTGGGGCATGACGGCCTCCATCTGCTCGGCAAAAAACTGTTCGCCGTAGTTCTGGTGGACCCCCATGTGGCCGTACACCACCACCGACATGCCGTTGTGTACATCCCCCACCGGGCCCGCCACCACCACGTCGGCGCCGTCGGCGTCCAGGGTGAAGACGGTGTAGCCGTTTTCCTCATTGCGGAAGATGACGCTTTCCACCACGCCTTCCAGCTTCTGCAGTTCCGTTTCCGTCCTTCATCCCTCCCCGAAGGGCACAGCCCCCCAAATTATCTTATTATTATATCCTGTTTGCCCTCGTTTGGCAAATGCCGCCCCTTGACAGCGGCGCCGGGGCTGCGGTACATTGGGTGGGAAAAGGAGGGTTCCGGCATGAAGATCAGTGTGATCGGTTACAGCGGCAGCGGCAAGTCCACCCTGGCGGCGGCGCTGGGGCGGCGGTACGGCGCCGAGGTGCTGCACCTGGACCGGGTGAAGTTCGGCCCCGGGTGGGCGGACCGCCCCCGGGAGGTGATGCTGCGGGAGGTGGAAGAATTTCTAGGCACCCGGCAGGACTGGGTCATCGACGGCAACTACAGCGACCTGCTGCATGACCGGCGGATGGCTGAGTCCGACCGCATCTACTTCCTTGATTTCGGGCGGTGGACCTGCCTGGGCCGGGCGCTGCGCCGGTGGTGGCGCAACCGGGGGCAGACCCGACCTTCGATGGCGGAGGGCTGTGTGGAAAAGATCGACGCCGAGTTTTTCTGGTGGCTGGTCTGGTCCGGGCGCACCCCGGCCCGGCGCGCCCGGTTCACCCGGGTGGTCCGCCGCTGGGGGAACAAGGTGACGGTGGTGAAGAACCAGCGGGCGCTGACCTGCCTGTATCAACGGGAGGGACTGGTATGAAGCGGATCTTTCTTGTGGAGGACGACCCGGACATCGCCCGCAACCTGAGCCGGCTGCTGGGGGCGGAGGGCTACGCCGTGACCCGGGCCGCCGGCCAGGGCGAGGCGATGGCCCGGCTGGAAGGGGGCGGGTTCGACCTGGCGCTGGTGGACATCTCGCTGCCGGACGGCAACGGGTTCACGGTCTGCACCGCCATCAAGCAGGCGATGGACATTCCGGTGCTCTTTCTGACCGCTTCGGGGGAGGAAGCCAGCGTGGTGACCGGGCTGACGATGGGGGCGGACGATTACATCGTCAAGCCCTTCCGCCCGCGGGAGCTGGTTGCCCGCATCCAGGCCGCGCTGCGCAAGTACGGCCGGGCCGGCGGGGTGCTGCGGGTCGGGGCGCTGCAGGTGGACACCGCCGGCGGCACCGTGACCCGGGACGGGCAGGAGGTGTTTCTTTCGGCGCTGGAATACCGGCTGCTGCTGGTGTTCGCCAACAACCCCCGGACCGTCCTGACCCGGGAACGGCTGCTGGGCGAACTGTGGGACGCCGCCGGCGAGTTCGTCAACGACAACACCCTGACCGTCTACATCAAGCGGCTGCGGGAGAAGATCGAGCCGGACCCCGCCGCCCCACGCTACATTCTGACCGTGCGGGGGCTGGGCTACCGGCTGGGCGACGGCCATGCGGAATAAGGAGATCGGCCGGCTGGCCGGGGCGCTGGCCGGCGCCGGGCTGGCGGCGGCCGGGCTGGGGTGGCTGCTGGGCGGGCCGGCGGCGGGCTGGGCGGCGCTGGCGGCGGCCGCGGCCGAAAGCGCCCTCTGCCTGGGCTTCACCGCGGGGCGCTACCGCCGGCTGGCCGACCTGGCCGGGCAGATCGACCGGGTGCTGCACGACGCCGAGACGGTCTTCATCAGCACCCAGGAGGAGGGCGAGCTGGCCATTCTGGAAAGCGAACTGGCCAAGACCACCCAGCGCATCCGGGAGCAGAACCGGGCGCTGCAGCGGGAGAAGAGCCGGCTGGCCGAGGCGATGGCCGACATCGCCCACCAGCTGCGCACCCCGCTGACCTCCTGCAACCTGGTGCTGGCGCTGCTGGAACAGGCCCCAGACCCCGCCCGGCGGCTGGAACTGCTGCGGGAGGCCGAGGCCCTGTTTGCCCGGATGGACTGGCTGCTGGACGCGCTGCTGAAACTGTCCCGGCTGGAGGCGGGCATCGTGCCCTTTGCCAGCGGCCCGGTGGCGCTGGATGCACTGGTGGACCGGGCGCTGCAGCCGCTGGCCGTACCGCTGGAGCTGCGCAGGGTCACGGTGGTGCGGCAGATCCCCGCCGGCGCGGTGTGGCAGGGGGACGCGGCCTGGCTGGCCGAGGCGGTGCAGAACATCCTGAAAAACAGCCTGGAAAACGCCGGGGAGGGCGGGCGCATCGAGATCGGCGCCGCCGACACCCCGCTGTACACCGAGCTGACCGTGCGGGACAGCGGGCCGGGCATTGCCGAGAAGGACCTGCCCCACCTGTTTGACCGGTTCTACCGCGGCCAGACCGGCAGCGCCGGCTACGGCATCGGCCTGGCGCTGTGCCGGCAGATCGTGGCCGACCAGGGCGGCAGCGTGAGCGCCCGCAACCACCCCGGCGGCGGGGCGGTGTTCCGGGTGCGGTTCCCCAAACCGCTGCCGGCCGCCGAAAGTGACGATTCTCTCACCGGAAAGTCACCGGGGTGTGAGCCGCCGGCGGTATGATAGGGCCAGACCGGAAAAGGAGGTCATATCATGAACAACCGCACAACAAAGCCGAAGCCGGCCGCGCCGGCCCCCGCCGCCCCCGGCGGCTTCCTGACCGTGGAGGACCTGTGCAAGGTCTACGGCCAGGGGGAAAATCAGGTGGTCGCCCTGGACCATGTCTCGCTGACCATCGAAAAGGGGGATTTCACCGCCATCATCGGGCCGTCCGGTTCGGGCAAGTCCACCCTGCTGCACGCCATCGCCGGGGTGGATGTGCCCACCGCCGGGCGGGTGCTGCTGGCCGGCCAGGACGTGTACGCCCAGAGCAGCGAGAAGCTGGCCATCTTCCGCCGGCGGCAGGTGGGGCTGATCTACCAGTTCCACAACCTGATCCCCACCCTGAACGTGGTGGAGAACATCACCCTGCCGGTGCTGATGGACCGGCGCCGGGTGAACACCCAGCGGCTCAATGAACTGCTGGACCTGCTGGGCCTGACCGAACGGCGGGACCACCTGCCCAGCCAGCTTTCCGGCGGGCAGCAGCAGCGGGTGGCCATTGGCCGGGCGCTGATGAACGCCCCCGCCGTGATGCTGGCCGACGAGCCCACCGGCAGCCTGGACAGCCGCAACGGCCATGAGATCGTGCAGCTGCTCAAGGCCAGCCACCGCAAATACCAGCAGACGCTGATCGTGGTGACCCACGACGAGAACATCGCGCTGCAGGCCGACCGGATCATCGCCATCGCCGACGGGCGGGTGGTGCGGGACGAAAGGCTGGTGAGCCGGGCATGAACGTCTTCCACAAAACCGCCCTGCAAAGCCTGCGCCGCAACCGCACCCGCACGCTGGTGACCATTGTGGGGGTGGCGCTGTCCGCCGCGCTGTTCACCGCCGTGACCAGCTTCGGCGTGTCGCTGCTGAGCTACCTGACCCGGGGCGCCATCCAGCGGTATGGCAGCTGGCAGGTGGCCTTTTCCGGCGCCGACACGGCCTTTGCCGCCGCCCAGACCCCGGACCTGGACCCGCGCATCCGCCAGGCCGCCGCCTGCGACGAACTGGGCTACGCCCGGATGGAGGGCGGGCAGAACCCCGACAAGCCCTACTGGTTCCTGACCGGTTTTACCGACGCGGCCTTTGACCAGCTGCCGCTGACCCTGCTGGAAGGCCGCCTGCCCGAGACCCCCGGCGAGGTGCTGGTGCCCGCCCACGCGCTGACCAACGGCGGCGCCCGGGTGGCGGTGGGCGACACCCTGACCCTGGAACTGGGCGCCCGCATGGCCGGGGAGATCGCCCTGGGGCAAGACACCCCCTACCGCCCGGACAGCGAGACGCTGACCGGCGCCGCCGTCCGCCGGCTGACCGTGGTGGGGCTGTACCAGCGCCCGGGGTTCGAGCCTGAGAACGCCCCGGGCTACACCCTGATCAGCTGCGCCGACCCGGCCGACCCGGCCCCGTTCCAGACCGTCTTCGTGACCCTCCGGGACCCTTTCCGCTGCCGGGCGTATGCCGACGGCACCGGCTACCCCTACCGGCTCAACGACGAGGTGCTGCGGTTCATGGGCCTTTCCAGCGACCGGCTGATCACCAGCCTGCTGCTGGCCATGGGGGCGGTGGTCATGGCCATCATCCTGGTGGGGTCGGTGTTTTTGATCTACAACGCCTTCCACATCTCGCTGGGCGAGCGGATGCGCCAGATCGGGGTGCTGGCCTCGGTGGGGGCCACGCCCCGGCAGCTGCGGGGCATGGTCCGGTTCGAGGGGCTGTGCATCGGCGCGGCGGGCATCCCGCTGGGCATGGCGCTGGGGCTGGGGGCCATGGCCGCCGTGCTGGCGCTGGTGGGCCGCAGCTTCCGCACCATCGCCTACGAGGGGGTGCCCCTCACCCTGGTGATCTCGCCGCCGGCGCTGGGGCTGGCCGCGGGCATCAGCCTGCTGACCATCCTGATCTCGGCCTGGCTGCCCGCCCGCAAGGCGGCCGCCACCCCGGTGCTTGACTGCATCCGCCAGGGCGGCGAGGTGCAGGTACAGGCCAAAACGGTGCGCACCGGCCCGCTGGTGGGCCGGCTGTGCGGGCTGGAAGGCACGCTGGCGCTGAAAAACTTCCGCCGCAACAGGCGGCGGTACCGCAGCATCGTGCTTTCGCTGGTGCTCAGCGTCGTGCTGTTTGTGACCACCCACTCCTTCGTGCTCTATCTGCAGCAGGCTTCCCGCATGGCGGTGGTGTACACCACCTACGACATCGGGGTTTCCGCCGACACCGACATGACCCCGGCCGAGCTGGGCGAACTGTACGAGACGCTGCGCCCCGCCGCCGGGGCCGAGGGGGGTATCTGCCAGCAGGCGCTGCTCTGCCAGGTCCGGCTGCCGGCCGGGCTGGTGGACCCCGCCTACCGGGCCGCCGCCGGCTGGCCGGACACCGGCACCCTGACGCTGCAGATGCAGCTGCAGCTGCTGGACGAGGAGACCTTTGCTTCCATCGCCGCCGGGCTGGGGCTGGACCCGGCCGCCTTTGCCGGCGACGCCCCGCAGCTGCTGTGCTGCGCCAAGCAGCCCCGGCAGAACAACCGCCAGAATCAGGTGGAGGACTTTGCCGAGCTGTTCACCACCGACCGCCCCGCCCTGACCCTGCAGGCCCCGGGCAGCGGCGAGACCCGCGACGTGACGCTGCAGTGCGCCGACTTTGTGCCGCCGGACATCCTGCCGGCGCTGACCCCCTTTTCCTCCACCGACTACTTCCTGATGGCGGTGGCCCCCTTCTCGGCCCGGGAGGCCCTGGTGGGGACGGCGGCCCGGCCGCTCAGCCAGGGGGTGAGCTTTACCAGCGAAAACCCGGCCGCCACCGCCGAGGCCGTGACGGCGGCCCTGGCCGGCGCCGGGCTGGCCGACCGCTGCACCGTGTACAACACCCGGTCGATGTTCCAGCAGAATGAGAACATGATCTTCATTGCCAACGTCTTTGCCGACGCCTTCATCGCCATGATCTCGCTGATCGCGGTGGCCAACGTCTTCAACACCATCTCCACCAACATCCGGCTGCGCCGGCGGGAGCTGGCCATGCTCCGGTCGGTGGGCATGTCCGACCGGTCCTTCAACCGGATGATGCGGTTCGAATGCGCCTTTTACGGCCTGCAGGCCCTGGCCGTCGGGCTGCCCCTGTCGCTGGGCTGCTCGGCGCTGGTCTGGCTGTCCTTCCGCACCGGCGGCGCGGAGGAGGTCGCCTTCACGGTGCCCTGGGGCGCGCTGGCCGCCAGCACCGGCAGCGTGCTGCTGGTGATCTTTGTGACCATGATGTACGCCGTGGGCCGGCTGCGGCGGGCGAACATCATCGACGCACTGCGGGAGGACATGGCCTGACCCCCGCCCTGACATACGACAGCGGCCGCCGCCCTGCCCCTCCGGTTCCGGAAGGCAGGGCGGCGGCCGCTTTGTATTTATATGCCAAAAAATTACAGTTCGTAATCCATGCAGACCTTGCGGGGGCGGAAGCCGCAGGACTCGTAGAACCGCCGGGCGGCGTCGTTGCCGGTCCAGACGTTCAGCGTCAGGTCCCGGCAGCCGTGGGCGCGGGCATAGTCCCGGACCGCTTCGAACAGGGCCCGGCCGATGTGTTGGCCCCGCAGTGTCTCGTCCACACACAGGTCGTCCAGGTAGAGGGTGCGGCGGTCCTGCATGATGTTGTCGTCCCGGTATTCCACAAACTTGCAGAAGGCGTAGCCCAGCAGCCGGTCGTTCTCGTCCACGGCGGCCAGCACCGGGCGGGCGTCGTCGGCCAGGATGTCGGCCAGCTGGGCGTCGGTGTACTTGCGGCCGCCGTCCCGGAACAGGTCGGGGCGGATGCGGTGGTGGACCTGCTCCACCTGCCAGAGCAGCTGCTGGATGCGGGGGGTGTCCTTCCTTTCGGCACGGCGGACGGTCATGGCGGTTCCTCCTTGCCGCCCCTGCGGGCGGCGATGCGGCGGCGCCGGTTCCGGCCGGGGCGCTGAGGCCCCGGCCCCTGCCAGGCGCCGGGGTGGTTTGCGGTGCAGTTCCAGTATACACCCGCCGGCCCGGCGCCGCAATCCCCCAAAAAAAGCGGCAGCCTGCCCCCTACCCCGCCGTTTGGGGGAAAAGGCAGGCTGCCGCTGCGGGTACAGGCAGGCGGGGGCCGGGGGTCACAGGGCGGCCACGGCCGCCTTCAGCGCGTCGGCCCGGTCGGTGTTTTCCCACCGGACGCCCAGATCCTCCCGACCCATGTGGCCGTAGGCGGCCAGCGGGCGGTAGATGGGCTTGCGCAGGTCCAGGTCCCGGATGATGGAAGCCGGGCGCAGGTCAAAGACCTTTTCCACCGCCGCTTCCAGCGTTTCGTCGGCCACCTTGCCGGTGCCGTAGGTGTCCACCATGATGGAGACCGGCTCGGCCACGCCGATGGCGTAGGCCAGCTGCACCTCGCACCGGCGGGCCAGGCCAGCGGCCACGATGTTCTTGGCCACCCAGCGGGCCGCGTAGGCGGCCGACCGGTCCACCTTGGAGGGGTCCTTGCCCGAGAAGGCGCCGCCGCCGTGGCGGGCCGCGCCGCCGTAGGTATCCACGATGATCTTGCGCCCGGTCAGGCCGCTGTCGCCCTGGGGGCCGCCCACCACGAACCGGCCGGTGGGGTTGATGAAGTAGCGGGTGTTTTCGTCCAGCAGTTCGGCGGGGATGGTGGGGCGCACCACATACTCCAGCATGTCGGCGCGGATCTGTTTCTGGTCCGCCTCGGGGCTGTGCTGGGTGGAGATGACCACGGTGTCCACCCGGACGGGCTTGCCGTCCGCATATTCCACCGTGACCTGGCTCTTGCCGTCCGGCCGCAGGTAGGGCAGGGTGCCGTTCTTGCGCACGGCGGCCAGCTGCTTGGCCAGCTTGTGGGCCAGGCTGATGGGCAGCGGCATGAGCTCGGGGGTTTCGTCGCAGGCATAGCCGAACATCATGCCCTGGTCGCCGGCGCCGGCCACGGCGTCGTTGGTGCCCAGCGCGATGTCGGGGCTCTGGGCGTCGATGCTGGTCAGCACACCGCAGGTGTCGCAGTCAAAGCCGTACTTGGCCCGGTCGTAGCCGATCTCCCGGATGACCTGGCGGGCGATGCCCTGGATGTCCACATAGCAGCTGGTGGTGATCTCGCCCATGATGTGGACCAGCCCGGTGGTGCAGGTGGTCTCGCAGGCCACCCGGGCGCCGGGGTCTTTTGCAAGGATCGCGTCGAGGACGGCGTCGGAGATCTGGTCGCAGATCTTGTCGGGATGCCCCTCGGTGACCGACTCGGATGTAAACAGGAATTTGGACATTGGGTTGCCTCCTTATTGTGCGTGGGTGAAAAGGGTCAGAAAGGCAACTTGCCGAAAACCAAAGCGCGCTTCCCGGTCGCCCGGAAAGCGCGCTGATCGCTTATCTTCCGGTTTCCCGCAGGATTTGGCACCTTACGCACTGCGCAGGTTGCCGGGCTTCACTGGGCCTGTTCCCTCAGCCACTCTTGATAAGTTGCTATTCTGATGTCGTGTGCTATCATACCACAAGGTACTGGGCATGTCAACGTTTTTTTGCGGTACAAATTGGTGATTTTGTCCAAAGTCAGCGCCGGCCGTGGAGGATCGGGGAGAGGGGTTTGTAGATCACAAAGCAGAGCGCCGCGTCCAGCAGGCCCTTGACCAGGGTGAAGGGCATGTTGAAGGTGACCAGGCAGCCCAGCAGGCTGCCCGCGGCGGGGTTGATCTCCTGGTAGGCGGCGAGGATCGCCTCCATCCCGCCGAAGGCCGCCGCGTACACCGGGTAGGTGAAGAAGTAGTTGATGGGCACGCTGGCCGCCGCCATGGCCACCGCCCCCGCCAGCGCACCGATCACCGCCATTCTGCGGGTCTTGCGGCGGCGGTACAGCAGCCCGGCCGTACCCACAAAGACCGCGCCCATCAGGAAGTTGCACACCTCCCCGATGCCCAGGGTGGAACCGTGGAAGATCGCGGCCAGCACGTTCTTGATCAGGCAGACCAGCACGCCGTACACCGGCCCCAGGCTGAAGGCGGCCAGCAGGGCGGGCAGCTCGGAAATGTCCATCTTCACAAAGGAAGGAATGAGCATCGGCAGCGGGAAATCCAGCATCATCAGCACGCAGCCCACGGCGGACAGCATGGCGGTGACGGCAAGGGGACGGACAGAGTTTCGGGTTTGCATACAATACCTCCCGGCCGGGGTGACCGGCCATTTCAAAAAAAGATTTTTTTGAAAGCCGGCAACAGTGGGAAAGGAGGTTCGGCCAAAGCCCATGCAAAAACGCCCTGCCAGCAGCGACACTGGCAGGGCGAAACAGGCATGACAAACCGCTTCCGTTTCTTCCATCCGGACTATACCGTCGGCTTCGGAATCACACCGAATCAGCGGCTGCCTGAGCAGCCGGTCGCGGGCTGTACCGCCGGTGGGGAATCGCACCCCGCCCTGAAACAGACTTTCTGGGAACCAGTATAGCACGGTTTCACAAATTGTCAACCACATGGCGGCGCAGGCGTGGTATAATGGCTGTATGGAGCGATCCTGCGCCCCGGCCCGACAGGCCGGGGCTGAAAATAAACCCGGACAAGGAGGGGTGACCGATGGAGACTGCCGAGCAGACCCTGATGCAGAGCCCGATGATGCAGTCGTTTCTTTTGTTTGTCTATACCCATGGGTTCTGGCTGCGGCTGGGGCTGATGGCCTTGCTGGCGCTGGCGGCGGTGTTCGGCGCCCGGCTGTACCGCAGGCTGGTGGCCGCGCTGCGCAAAAAGCTGGCGCGCTATATGCCCGAGTGGCTGCAGATCCTGTACGACGGCTTTTCCGAGCCGCTGGTGCTGCTGCTGCGCTGCCTGCTGCTTTACTGGGCCGTGCTGGCCGCGCCGCTGCCGCTGAGCGTTTCGCAGGTGAACCAGCTGGCCGGGCCGGCGTTTTCGGCCGCGGTGATCGGGCTGCTGGGCTGGGGGCTCTGGCGCAGCGAAGGGCTGTGCGGCCTGCTGCTGCGCAGCGCCCAGAACCGGCTGGACCTGGAAAGCAACAAGACGATGACCCGGTTTTTCGAAAAGATCTTCCGGGCGCTGGTGGCCGCGGCGGCGGTGCTGGCCATTCTGGAACTGTTCGGGGTGCCGGTGGCGGGCCTGCTGGCCGGCGCCGGGGTGGCCGGGCTGGCGGTGTCGCTGGCGGCCCAGTCCACCCTGTCCAACCTGATCGCCGGCATCACGCTGGTGATGGAGCGGCCCTTCGGCATCGGGGATTACATCGTGCTGGGCAGCTTTGAGGGCACGGTGGAGGAGATCAGTTTCCGCTCCACCAAGCTGCGCACGCCGGACAACTGCCTGATCACGGTGGAGAATTCCAAGGTCAGCGCCGAGTACATCCAGAATGTGACCACCCGCAACAGCCGGCTGTGGAATTTTGTGATCGGGGTGACCTACGACACCCCCCGCGACCGGATCGAGGCACTGTGCGCCGACCTGACCGCTTTGTGCCAGGCCGAGCCGATGGTGCTGGCCGACACCGTGCAGGTGGCGCTGATCGGCTTCGGCGCGTCCAGCATCGACATCGACCTGCGGATGTATGTGACGACGCTGGGCCTCAACGACTTCCGGGCGCTGAAAAACCGGCTGAACCTGCAGATCATGGACCTGATGGAGCGCCGCGGCTGTGCGTTCGCCTTCCCTTCCACCAGCGTCTACCTGGAAAAGACCCCCGCCCCGTGACCCGTCTTTCCCCAAACGACAGGCCCCCCATGACAAGCCAAACACCCTGCCAGCCGGCAGGGTGTTTTTGTATCGCGTATCGGGCGCTTCGGGCGCGGGTCAGCCGTCCGCCCGGCGGCAGTCGAGGAGGAAGGTGTCGGTCCCCTCCTGCCCGGTCACGGTGATCGAAAAGCTGTACAGCGTATCCACCCGCACTTCGACCCCCTGCCCGGTGTCGGTGCGCAGGTAGTCGATCTTCTCGGTGGGGCTGCTCAGATCATAATAGCGGTAGCCGTCGCCGGTGGGTTCCACGAACCGGACCTCCACCGCGTCGGTCTTCACCCCCTCGATCTCCAGCCGCGCCGGGCCTTCGCAGCGCAGCAGCGTCAGGGTGTGGGCGGTGTCAGTCTCGTCCAGGCAGGTGGTCTGCCCCGCCTCCACCGTCCGGGCGGCCACCGCCAGGACGGCGCCGCTGGCCGGCAGCGTCGTCTGCCAGGAAGGTTCGGCCGGGGGGCGGCCGGCGCAGGCCGCCAGCAGCAGCGCGCCGGCCAGGGCCGCCGCCATGCAGGGCTTGAACTTCATAGATGCCTCCTTGCGGCGGGCTCAGGCATAGGGGTCGTAGGGGCCCTGGGGGATCTCGTCCCCCAGATCCAGCACCCGGGGGCACAGGCCGGTCTCGGCCAGCACAAAGCCCATGAGCATCCCCACATGCAGGTGCAGGTGGCGGTACTGGGCCAGGATCAGCGTCATGCGGGTCCACTCGCAGCCTTCGGGGCGCTGGAGCAGGTCCTCGTCATGCAGGGCGGTGAGATAGAGCGAGAGCTTCGCCTTGATGGTATGGAAATATTCGTTGATCTGGCGGCGGGTCAGGCGGGTGGCCGGGTAGATGGCCAGGTCCTGCAGCCGCGGGGTGTGGATGGGCGGTTCCACAAAGTCCTGATCCCGGGGGTTCAGGAACCACTGGTCCAGCCCGTGGAGGGTGTGGTAGAGATACTGCCACAGCGGCGCACCGCCGTAGGGCTTGTCCCAGATCTCGTCGGGGATGCAGTCGATGACGTTCTGGGTCTCCCACAGCGCCCGGACCGTCATCTCGGTGAGGATGGCGTGGTAGGATGATTCCCGCATACCGGGCCTCCTTTGCTGGTTTTTGCATGGCTATGCGCTTACACCGCATAGTATCGCACAAAAACGCAGCCGGTATGCACCCGGGCGGGCCGAGGGGGGGGCTGCCTCAGTCCTGCACGATCAGGGTGGGCAGGGTCTTTTCGCTGTACTGGGAGGAGATGATCGGGGTCAGCGACACCCGGGAGTACAGCCCCTGGGGTTCGCCGTCGTAGACGTACAGGCCGGTCAGGTTGTAGTACCGGTGGCGGCCGAACCGCCCGGCCGCGTCAAAGCCGTAGTTCTCGCTGACAAAGGGCAGGTGGAACGCCTGGAGCAGCATCCCCTCGGCCGGGGTGGACTCCACGATGGCCCGCCACTCTTCCTGGGTGGACTCCACCCCGGCGTGGACCCCGCGGGAACCGTAGGAGTCGGCGGGCTTGAGGATCCAGCTGTCCTTGTTGGCGATGACCCGGGGGGCCAGGTCGGGGGTGTACTCCACGGTATAGGGCAGATGGTCGGCGATATACCGGCGTTCCTGCCGGGTGAGCAGCGCGGCGGTCTCGGGCCGGTGCAGCACCCGGAACAGCTCCTTGTTGTGGACGATCTGGGTCTGGAAATCCCCCAGCAGCAGCACCGCCCCGGCCCGGGCCGCCTCGATCATCGCCCGGCTCTCCTCCAGGTGGGCGAGCAGGTCGCTGGTGACGGCGCGGCGGTAGATCACCTGGATGGGCCGCCCCGCCGGGCCGGTGAGGGTGCGGCCGTCGAACCGCAGGTCCCGCACATCGCAGACTTCGGCGGGCAGGCCGGCAGCCTCGAACCGGCTGCGGAAGATCTCGAACTCATTGACGGTGCCGCATTCCAGGTAATCCACAATGGCCACCGCCGGCAGGGGCCCGGTCTCGCCCCGGCGGCGCCACAGCCGCACCACCGTGTTCACCCAGCTGTCGAACAGTTCGCAGCGGCGGGTGCGGTGGTTGGCGGTGAAGTTCCGGTACCCTTCGCTCAGCCGCTGGGCGTTGTGCAGCTCCCGGTCCTCGTTCATGGCGCTGGAGCCGTCGGTGTTGAACTCACAGAAGGTGTAGGCGCCGGTGAGCTCGTTGTAGAAAAAGTCGATGCGGGCCATCGGCAGCATCGAGACGCTGCGGTCGGCGTGGAGGATCAGGTCCTCGGCCTGGGGCGAAAAGCGGAACAGCGCCCGGTAGGCCGGGTCGGCGTACCAGGCGTCGATGACCTTGGCGAAGATGCCGTACAGCACCCGCATATCGGCCTTGAGGGCCGCGAACTGGCTTTCGGTGAAGAGCTTGGGCAGGTAGCAGGTCCGCACATACTCGCCGTGGTGGATGGCGGTGGAGCCCTTCATATACAGCACCATATCGTCAAAATCCCGGCGCAGAGCGGCGGGGTCCCGCTCGGCCCGGGCCAGGTAGTTCAAATTGAGCACCTGGGCGCTCTTGATGGGGGTAGTCACAGGGCGATCGCCTCCCGGATGTTTTTTTTCTGGGCGGCCAGCGCGGCCAGCGGTTCCAGCCGGCGGCGGGCCTCGGGGGTGGAGATCCGGCTTTTGGCCTGGGCCATGAGCCAGGCGATCTCGTCGGCCACCGGGTGGCCGTAGATCTGGGCCTGGTAGCCGTGGCAGCAGACCCCCAGCTTGGCGGCCTCGATGGACCCCACCGTGGCCCCGGCATAGTGGCGCAGGATGCTTTCCTGGGCGGCGGGGCTGGAGAAGATCGCCTTGATGACCTCGGCATAGCCGGCAATGTAGCCGGCGGGCATGCTGTCGGCCACCCGGATCTCGATATAATTTTTCAGCCGCACATCAAAGAAGAACATCGAGAGGATCTGCTCGATCTCCTCCCGCTGCAGCGCCGAGGGGTAGACCTCAAAGGCCGACTTGCGGCCCACCCCCTCGGTGCGGTGGCCCCGGCGGGAGACCACCAGCGGCTTTTGCAGCACATAATCGGCGTAGGCTTCAAAGCCGAAGTCCGCGTCCATGAGCATGGGCGGGATGCCGCAGCGGTCGGGGTCCACATCGTTCCAGATGGTGGTGCGCACGCAGGCGCTGCGGTTGGGCTGGGCTTCGTAGATCGGCGCATTGTCGGTGAGCAGGGCCAGCAGCGGCGCGATCAGGCAGGCCACCCGGTACTTGCGCACAAAGTCCTGCTCGCTGAAATAGTCCACCGACAGCTGGGTGGAGGCGGTGCCCCGCATCATCTGGGTGCCGTGGCGGCCCCGCTTCTGCAGGTAGCGGTCCATGACTTCGTACCGCTTTTTGGGGATCAGGGGCAGCGCCTCGGCCCGGCGGGTGGGGTGGTAGCCCAGCGTCCACACCCGCAGCCCCAGCGGCCGGGCCGCCCGGTTGAGCCGGGCGGCAAAGCCTTCGTACACCGCCATCAGCGCCCCCACCCCGGCCTGGGGCAGTATGCTGATCTCCAGCTGGGCGGCCGGTTCCAGCGTCAGCAGGTAGGCGTCGCTGCGCACCCCCATCTTTTCGCCGTCCTGCAGGATCGGCTGGTCGCCGGCCTGCTGCAGCGATTCCAGCAGCGCCTGCACCTCGGCAAAGGCGGCGGGGGCGCCGTTCGGGTGGGTGAGGAAATGCTCCACCTCCAGCCCCAGCGACAGCCGGCCTTCGGGCTTGCAGCCGTCCTGAAAATAGCGGATCATTGCTTCTTTTTGTCGTGTGAGATTTGCCAAAGCGTCCTCCTTCACGGCGGCGCGGCCGGGTGCGGTACCCTCTGCCCGCCGCCGCAGACTCATGCACATTGTACACCACTTGCCCCGCAAAAGCAATGCCGCGCCCCGGCCCGGCTCCCGGCCGCCGCCGGCGGGAACCGCGCTTCATCGAATCTTTCCCGCCCTTAGTCTGCCCCGTCCTCAAAGATTTTACAAATTTCCCACCGGCGGCGCCGGGGGGCAGTGCGCCGGGGGGCCCAAAAACCGCACGCCCGCACAAAAAAACCGGCCCGGGGTGAAAGCCGTCTCGGCTTCCCCCGGGCCGGTCTTCCCTGCCGGAGGGTTTTTGTGTCCCCCCGCCCCGGACGCAGCGCTCATTCCTCCCCCCGGGTGCCCAGCCGCTCCCGGATGTAGGCGGGGGCGTCGGCCCGGTCGATCCCCAGCACATACCCCAGCTCGCCATAGAGCTGGTTTTCGGCCAGGCGGAAGTACCGCTCATCCACCCCGGTGGGGCGGCGGCCCTGCCGGGCCCGGTCGGCCCGCCGGTGGTGCAGCGCCTTGATGAGCCCGGCCAGCGCCCGGCAGTCACAGCCATGCAGCACCGCCCGGTAGCAGCCCTCCCGCTTTTTCTCCTCCTCCACCTGCAGTTCGGGCACCCGGGGCAGCTCGTCGATGACTGCCTCGGCCTGGGCCCGGGTCAGGGGGTCCCGGATGACGATGGCGGTGCCCCCCACCGGCGCATAGATCACCAGCTCCGGCTGGTAGTAGGACCGCAGCGTGTAGTACAGCGCGTCCGGGCTGCCCAGGTTCATCTTCAGCGGGCCCACCGCCTCCACCCGGCAGATGCCCTGTGCGCCGTAAATTACAATATCCCCTGTCTGATACATCGCATTCACTCTTTCCTGGCTCGTTCGAAACAACTTAACTTCGTATTTTTTATTATAGCACACTTTTTGCTGCCCGGCAAAGCGCCGGCCCGGGGCGGGGCGCTTTTTGTGGAAACTGGCAAGGAAAGGCCGGGAAAAGCGTTTTACAATTTGTATACTTTTATAGGTTTTTTACCCTGTGAAAAGAATGCGCGGCCGCCGGGGCTTGCCAGCCCCGGCCCAAACGTGTAAGATAGAAGCGGAAGTTTTTTCCGTTTTGTGAGTATGCAGCGGCCTGCCCGACGGCGGCCGGAAGGGAGTTTTGAGGATGGTAAAGACACAGAACAGGCCGATCCTGGTGGTGATGGCGGCCGGCATGGGCAGCCGTTACGGCGGCCTGAAGCAGATCGACCCGGTGGGCCCCCACGGCGAGGCCATCCTGGATTACAGCCTGTACGACGCCCGCCGCGCCGGGTTCGAGACGGTGGTGTTCATCATCAAGCCGGAGATCGACGAAGCGTTCCGGCAGAGCGTGGGCGCCCGGGCCGAGGCCGCCGGGCTGACCGTGCGCTACGCCTACCAGACGCTGGACCGCCTGCCCGCCGGCTTTGCGGTGCCCGAAGGCCGCCAGAAGCCCTGGGGCACCGCCCACGCAGTGCTGGCGGCGGCGGACCAGATCGACGCGCCGTTTGCCGTCATCAACGCCGACGACTACTACGGCCCCACCGGCTTCCGGCTGATCCACGATCACCTGGCCGCCGCCTGCGCCGGCCCCGACGCCCCCGCCCCCTGGGCGATGGTGGGCTTTCTGCTGGGGAACACGGTGAGCGCCAACGGCTCGGTCTCCCGCGGGGTCTGCCAGCTGGACGAACACAGCCGGCTGGTCCAGGTGACCGAGCGCACCCGCATCGAAAAGCGGGGGGACGGCATCGCCTACACCGAGGACGGCGGCGCCAGCTGGGTGCCCCTGCCCGCCGACGCTGTGGTGTCCATGAATCTGTGGGGCTTCACCCCCGATTTTGTGGACCGGGCCCGGGCGGGGTTTGCGGCGTTCCTGACCGAAAACCTGCCCAAAAACCCGCTGAAGTGCGAATACTATCTGCCCAGCGTGGTCACCGCCGCCCTGGAGGCCGGCGACGCCGCCGTGACCGTGCTGACCAGCCCCGATCGGTGGCACGGCATCACCTACCGGGAGGACAAGCCCGAACTGATGGAGGCCCTGGCCCGGATGAGTCGGGAGGGGCTGTACCCGCAGGACCGGCTGTTCTGAGCCGCCTTTCCCCCGCAAGAGCCAACATAGACACGCCAAAGGGAGCGCCCTGCCAAGGCAGGGCGCTCCCTTGTCTTTGTGTGTCCGGTGTATATGTCCAGCCGCTTGGCGCCCGCGGCGGTTCAGGCCGGGGCGAAGGTGATGGTCTGGGCGTCGGCGTCCACCCGGGCGGGCAGACCGAAGGGCAGGATGCAGCGGGGGGTGGCGTGGCCCACATTCAGGTTGGCCAGGATCGGAAGGCCGGGGTCGTCCACCACTTCCTGCAGGATGGCGTGGTATTCGGCCTGGTAGCGCTCGTCCATCGGCTTGCCGATGAGCAGGCCGTTCACAACGCCGAACACGCCGGTTTCCTTGAGGGCGGTGAGCATCCGGCGGTACTTGTCCGGGGTGGGCTGCTCCTCGCTGGATTCCAGCAGCAGGAGCCTGCCGCGCCAGTCCTCCAGCGAGGGGAAGAGGCCGTAGCGGCGGCAGACGGCCGGGGAATCGGCGTAGCGGGTGCCGTCGAACAGATCAAACAGCGTGTCGATGCAGCCGCCGAGGATGGGGCCGCCGAACCGGGCCGGGCCCTGCAGCAGCAGGAAGCCTTCGTTCGGGTGGGCGGGCATCCCGGTGCCGGCGGCTTCGGAGGAGAAATCGGTGCGGCCGTCGTACCAGACCGGGCTGGGGGTGACCTGCCGGATGGTGCCGGTGCGGATCAGTTCCTCAAAATACCCGCGGGTGTAGGGCAGCATCCCGGGGCCGAGCTCGCACACATCCGCCAGAAAGCTCTGGCCGTAGAAGGTGGGCAGCCCCAGCTTGTGGAGCATCAGGTGGTTGACCGTCGTGTCCGAAAAGCCCAGGAAGATCTTGGGGCGCAGGGCGCTTTTCAGCTCCCCCCGGCCGAAAAGGCTGGGCAGCAGCCGGTAGGTGTCGTCCCCGCCGATGGCGCAGAGGATCATGTCGGTCTCCTCGTCCCGGAAAGCCTCCAGCAGATCGGCGGCCCGGGCTTCGGGGTGGGCGGCCAGGTAAGCCCGGCCGGCCAGCGCGTGGGCTGCAAATTTGACCCGCAGGCCCAGGTCCCGCAGCCGCTGCAGGCCCAGGTCCAGCTCGTGCCGGACGAAGTCTTCCCCCAGCGTACCGGCCGACAGGCTGACGATGGTGATGGTCTTGATCATGGTGGTCGTCTCCCTTCCCGGTTGGATGGCGCGGGCCCCGGCCCGCTGGAAAAAAACTCGTCGCCGTCGGCGGACATGCGCCGACGACGGCGACACCGACAGGGAAATTTTGCGGCAAATTGTGTGCGAGGAACGCAGTGACGAGTGCGCGATTTGCCGTAAAATTTTGTCGAAGGGGATACACAAGGGGAAACAGCCGCGTTAGGCGATTGCCGTGCGCGGCTGTTGCCTCTTGTGAGCGTGTCGAGTTTCTCGACACGCTCACGGGCCGCGGCGGAGCGGGTCCGCCGCGGCCTGTTGGTTTGCAAGCGCCGGGTTCAGCGCACCTCGGGCGCGGGGACCGGGGCATCGATGGCGGCGGGCTTGCCCTCCACCCAGTGGATGGCCTTTTTGGGGCACTTGGTCACGCAGGTGCCGCAGCCGTTGCACTTGGTGTAGTCGATGACCGCCACATTGTTTTTGAGGAAGATGGCCTGCTGCGGACAGTTTTTGACACACAGGCCGCAGGCGATGCAGCCCACCTTGCAGGTCTTGTTGACGGCGGCGCCCCGCTCGGTGTTGGAGCATTTGACCACCGGCTGGGGGGCGATGGGCTTCATGTCGATGACATGGCGCGGGCAGGCCGAAACGCAGGCCGTGCAGCCGGTGCATTTGGCCCGGTCCACCAGCGCCACCCCGTTCACCACATGGATGGCGTCAAACTGGCAGGCGCGGGTGCAGTCGCCCAGCCCCAGGCAGCCGTAGGCGCAGGCGCTGGGGCCGCCGGCCACCGCGGCCGCGGCGGCGCAGGTCTGCACGCCCTGGTAGGTAAAGCGGCGGCCGCAGTTTTCGCCGCCGTTGCACAGCACCACCGCCCGCAGGCTGGGGCGGTCGGTGGCTTCGGCGCCCATGATGGCGTTGATGGCGTCGGCGGCCTTGTCGCCGCCGGGGGCGCATTTGTAGGTGGGGGCGCCCTCCTCCACAATGGCCTTGGCATAGTCGGCGCAGCCGGCATAGCCGCAGCCGCCGCAGTTGGCCCCGGCCAGGCAGGCCGTGACTTCGGCGATGCGGGGGTCCTCATACACGGCCATGAACTTGGAGGCCAGCACCAGGATGATGCTGCCCACCAGCCCCAGCACGGTCAGGACGGCCACTGCCAGAACGATCGGATTCATAGTGCAAGTCCCCTTCCTTTACAGCAGTGCGCCGATGATGTTTTCCACCAGCCCGCCGAAGCCCATGAAGCTCATGGAGGTGATGGCGGCGGACACCAGCGTGATCGGCAGGCCCTTGAAGCTCTCGGGCGGGTTGGAGGCTTCCACCCGCTGGCGCACGCCGCAGAACAGCAGCATGGCCACCATGAAGCCCACGCCGGCGCCGGCCGCGCAGACCAGCGCTTCGGCATAGGCCAGCCCGAAGCCCTGCTGGGCCACGACGGCGGAGTAGTCCTGCACCGCCAGGATGGTGACGCCCAGCACGCAGCAGTTGGTGGTGATCAGCGGCAGGTAGACGCCCAGGGCGGTGTAGAGCGCGGGGACGTACTTTTTCAGCGTGATTTCGATGAGCTGCACCAGCACCGCAATGACCAGGATGAAGATGACCGTCTGCATATAGCCCAGGTCGTAGGCATCCAGCAGGAAGATCTGCAGCGGGAAGGTGACGGCGGTGGCCAGCACCATGACGAAGATGACGGCCAGGCCCATGCCGGTGGAGGAATCCAGCTTTTTGGACACCCCCAGGAAGGGGCAGATGCCGAGGAACTGCACCAGAACGTAGTTGTTGACCAGGATCAGGTTAAAGAAGATGGTCGCAAAAACTGCCACTTGGTTCACGCCTGGTCACCTCCTTCCCTGCCGTCCGCCCGGGCGGCGTCCAGCTCTTCCAGCATCACATCGCCGCAGGTCTTGCGCTCGATGGGGTGGTTGGTCTTTTTCTCGATGAAGATGCACAGTGCCATCAGGCAGCCGAAGACGAAGAAGCCGCCGGGGGCCTGGTTCATGATGCCCAGCCGGTCCACCGATTCGGGGATGATCGGAACGCCCATCCAGGAGCCGTTGCCCAGGATCTCGCGGACGGAGGACATGCACAGCATGGTCAGGATATAGCCAAGGCCCATGCCCAGGCCGTCGAGGGTGCTTTCCACCACGGTATGCTTGCAGGCGAACATTTCGGCCCGGCCCAGGATGATGCAGTTGACCACGATCAGGGCCAGGAAGACGCCCAGCGACTGGTACAGGTCGGGCACATAGGCCTGCAGCACCATCTGCACGATGGTGACGAAGGCCGCGATGATGACGATGTAGCAGGGCAGATGCACCTTGTCGGGGATCGCCTTGCGCAGCGCGCTGATCACGATGTTGGAGCAGACCAGCACAAAGGTCATGGAAAGGCCCATACCCAGCGCGCCCGAGACGGTGGTGGTGATGGCCAGCGCCGAGCAGCAGCCCAGCACCAGGCGCAGCACCGGGTTTTCCCGGATGATACCCGCTGTAAAGATCTTCCACTTGCTCTGTTTTTCCGCCATAGTCAGGCCACCCCCTTGATCTCGTTGTTGTAGCAGTCGATGGCGCTGTTCAGCGCCGTGATCACTGCGTTGGAGGAGACGGTCGCCCCGGCGATGGTATCCACCGGGTTGCCGGCCGAGACCGGCTCGGCGGCGTTCCAGCCGATAAAGCCGGACCAGAAGCTCTCCTCGCCGGTTTTGGAGCCGATGCCGGTGGTCTGGGTGGAGGCGTCCACGCTCAGCCGGGCGATGGCGCCGGTGGTGTCAAAGCTGACAAAGACCGTCACCTCGTTGCCGCTGTAGCCGGCGGCCGAAGCCTGCACGGCCACGCTGCCGTCCGGCGTGGTCACGGCGCCCACCACCCCGTCGGTGGTCAGCCCTTCCAGGGTGGTCAGCTGACCGGCGTCAGTGCCTTCGGGCAGAACGCCCAGGTAGGCCGCCTGGGTCTGGGCGGCCTCGTTGGCCTCGATGATGGGGGCGGTGACATCGTTGAGCAGTGCCAGCAGCGCGCTGCACACCACACAGATCACCACCAGGATGATGACCGGGTAGATCATCGTCTTGAAGACGGATTCCTGCGCTTGCTTCTTAGCCATCAGCCCTCGCCCCCTTTCGCGGCTTTGGCCGCCTTCTGCTTTTTGGGCTTTTTGTAGCCCAGCGCGGTCTGCCGGCCCCAGGCGTTGAACCAGGGGGTCATCAGGTTGCCCAGCAGGATGGCGAAGCTCATGCCCTCGCTCATGCTGCCGAAATAGCGGATCGCAAAGGTGATGAGCCCGATGAAGATGCCGTAGAACAGCTTGCCCCGGGTGGTGAAGGGGCTGGTCACATAGTCGGTGGCCATAAAGACCGCGCCGAACAGCAGGCCGCCGGACATCACCTGCAGCAGGGCTTCCTGCCAGCTGCCGCCGGCCAGGAAGCTGCATACGAACATGGTCACGGCGATGCTGGCCGGGATGGTCAGGCTGATGGTGCGGGTGAAGACCAGGTAGGCCAGCCCCAGCAGGATGGCCAGGATGCAGGTCTCGCCCAGCATACCGCCGTGGATGCCCAAAAACACATCCAGCATGCTCATGGAAGCCGCCGCCTCGGCCCCGCCGTCCGCCATCAGCTTGAGGGGGGTGGCCGTGGCCAGCGCATCCACCGCCATGTCGGGGTAGACGTAGGCGGTCATGCGGGCGGTGAAGCTCAAAAACAGCACGATGCGGCCCACCAGCGCCGGGTTGGCGAAGTTGTAGCCGATGCCGCCGAACAGCTGCTTGACCACCACGATGGCCACAAAGGCGCCCACCACGCAGATCCACAGCGGCATGCCCGCCGGCACGTTGAGCGCCAGGATCACGCCGGTGACGCAGGCCGAAAGATCGCCCACCGGGTTGGGCTTTTTCATCAGCAGGGTGTACAGATATTCAAAGGCGACGCAGGCCAGGGTGGTGACCGCCACCGTCACCAGCGCCCCGTAGCCGAAGATCAGCCCCGAGGCCACCACGCAGGGCACCAGCGCGATGAGGACGTTCCCCATCAGGCCGCGGGTGGTGGAGGTGTCCCGGATATGGGGCGAGGCCGTTACGAGCAAAGTCTGATCCATCGTTTACTTTCCCCCCTTGCGCAGTTCGCTGAGATACCAGCCCTTGGCCAGCGTGACCGACTGGGACACCGGCCGCTTGGCCGGGCAGACATAGGTACAGCTGCCGCAGGACACGCACAGGTCCACACAGAGCTTTTTGAGGGCTTCGGTATCCTTCTGGTTGTAGTTTTCCACGATCACCACGGGTTCCAGCCCCATGGGGCAGGCGGCGATGCACCGCCCGCAGCGGATGCAGGGGGCGGCTTCGGGCAGGGCGGCGGCCTTGCGGCTGAACAGCAGCAGGCCGTTGTTCTGCTTGAGCACCGGGTAGTCCGCGCTGGGCGCGGCGCCGCCCATCATCGGGCCGCCGAAGATGATCTTGCCCAGCTCCACATCCGGTTTGATGCCGCCGCAGGCTTCGATCACATCCCGGTACAGCGCACCCACCGGCACCTCGATGTTCTGGGGGCGGGCGATGGCGTCGCCGTCCACCGTGATCCGCTTGGACACCAGCGGGATGCCGGTCTTCAGGTACTTGCCCAGGGTGGACACCGAGGTCACGTTCATGACGATGCAGCCCACGTCGGCGGGCAGGCCGGGCTTGCCGGACGGCCCCACCTGGGGTACCTCCCGGCCGGTGCAGGTCTCCACCAGGGTCTTTTCGGCGCCCTGGGGGTAGCGCATCGGCAGCGGCTTGACCGAGACGCCCTTGAGCTCCCGGGTCAGCGAGCACATCAGGTCGATGCAGGCGGGCTTGTTGCGCTCAATGCCGATGATGCAGTGCGGGATCTTGCAGTACTTCATCACCGCCCGGATGCCGGCCAGCACGGTGTCGCTGCACTCCAGCATCTCCCGGGCGTCGGTGGTCAGGTAGGGTTCGCATTCCGCCGCATTGATGAGCAGGGTGTCCACATCGGCCCCCAGCTTCACATGGGTGGGGAAGCCGGCGCCGCCCACGCCCACCAGCCCGCAGGCCTGCACGGCCGCCAGCAGCGAGTCCCGGTCCTTGACCACCGGCGGCTGGCAGGCCGGGTCCACCGTCTGCTTGCCGTCGCATTCAATGGCCACCGCCTGGCACACCACACCGTGGACCATCCGCATGGGCGCCACCCCCACCACCGTGCCGGACACGCTGGAGTGGATGTTGGCGCTGACAAAGCCCCCCGCCTTGCCGATCAGCGTCCCCACATACACCTGGTCGCCTTTTTTGACGACAGGCTCCGCCGGGGCACCGATGTGCATGGACATGGGAATGACCACATTCTTCGGGATCGGCATTGGCACGGTGGCCATCTCGGCGGTGGATTTCTCATGCGGGACACGGGCGCCCTGGGCAGAGCGTTTCAGGAATTTCAACATGAAACCTGTTTCCCCCATTTCTCAAGTCATCTGGTCGGGCCGGGGCCCGACGAAAGGACAAAGTTATACAGTGTTTATTTTAATCGCCCCGCTGTGACAAGTCAAGGGCGCGGGGGCCGCAAACCGGTTCAAAACTTTTCCACAACGCCCGGCCCGTTTGGGATTGTTGCACAGCGCCCCCGGCTGTGGTATACTGAAATTATCCGATCACAGGGCAAACGGGAGGTAGACCGTATGAAAACACTGCTGAAATGGACCGCCGCGCTGGCCGTGGCGGCCGGTCTTCTGGTGCTGGCGGCGGCGCTGCTGTGCAAGTGCCGCAAGCCGGACCCCTACATCACGCTGTACGGCAGCCAGGACCCCCGGGAACCGTGACCCTGGCCGAAAGCGTCAAGAAAACAGCCCGCTGCGCAGGCAAACCGCCCCGCAGCGGGCTTGTTTTCTTTTCCGTTTTTTAGCCGCCGGCCGGGGCGGTCCATTCCCACACCACCGCCGAGAAGGGCGCCATCTCCCCCTGCAGGCTGCCGGCTTCCACCCGGCAGGGGGCTTCGCCGGCCGGGGCGGCGCCGCCGTAGGGCTGCCAGTCGGTGGAAAGCAGCACCCGGGCCCCGGTGTCCGGGTCGGTGGGCAGGGCAAAGCGCTGGGGCCTGTCGCTGAAATTGAAGGCCGCCCCCAGCCGCTGGCCCCCGCCCCGGCGCTCCAGCAGGTAAAGGCACTGGGCTTCCCGGTGGCAGTCCAGCCAGGCGAAGCCGTCGGGTTCGTCGTCCCGGGCCCACAGCGCCGGGCTTTGCAGGTACAGCCGGTTGAGGTCCCGCATGAAGTGGTAGAACCCGTCGTGCAGCGGGTAACGGCGGAGCATCCAGTCCTGCTCCCGCCCTTCGTCCCATTCCCGCAGCTGGCCGAATTCGCTGCCCATAAAGTTCAGCTTGGCCCCCGGGTGGACCATCATGTACAGGTACAGCGCCCGGCCCTGGGGGAACTTGCCCTCGTAGCCGCCGTTCATCTTCTGCAGCACGGTGGCCTTGCCGTGGACCACCTCGTCGTGGGACAGGGGCAGCAGGTATCGCTCCTTATAATAATAGAGCATCGAGAAGGTCAGTTTGTGGTAGGCGTCGGGGCGGGCCGCCGGGTCGGTCTGCAAAAAGGAGAGGGTATCGTGCATCCAGCCCAGGTCCCACTTGTAGGTAAAGCCCAGGCCCCCCTGTTCCGCCGGGCGGGTGACCCCTTCGAAGTTGGTGGAGTCCTCGGCAGCCAGGATGCAGCCGGGGTGGCGGGCCTGCAGCCCCTGGTTCATGGTGCGCAGGAACTCCACCCCATTGCCGTTGACCCCCCGGCGCTCATCCCCCTGCCAGTAGAGGATGCGGCTGATGGCGTCGAACCGCAGGCCGTCGAAGTGGTAGCGGTCCAGCCAGTAGTGGGCCGCGCTCTGCAGGAAGCTGCGCACCTCCCCGCGGGAGTGCATGAAGTTGCAGCTGCCCCACTCGCTGACCCCCACGTCCTGGCTGGGATATTCATACAGGCAGGTCCCGTCAAACCGGGCCAGGCCGTAGGCGTCCACCGCAAAGTGGGCGGGCACAAAGTCCAGCAGCACCGCAATGCCCCGCCGGTGCAGCGTGTCCACCAGCGCCATCAGCCCCGCCGCCGTGCCGTAGCGGCTGGTGGGGGCAAAAAAGCCGGTGGTCTGGTAGCCCCAGCTCTCGTCGCAGGGGTGCTCGGCCAGGGGCAGGAACTCCACGGCGTTGTAGCCGCTCTCGGTCAGGTAGTCGGCCAGCGGCTCGGCCAGCTCCTCGTAGGTGTAGAAGCCGCCGTCCTCCCTGCGCCGCCAGGACCCCAGGTGGATCTCGTAGATGTTCAGCGGCCCGGCGCCGGGGCGCAGCGGCCGGCGGCGCCAGGCGTCGTCCCCGAAGGTGTATTCGTCCAGGTCCCGCACCACCGACCGGTGGTCCGGGCGCAGCTCCATGCCGAAGCCGTAGGGGTCGCAGTGGTCCACCGGGTCGCCCTGCCGGGGGTGGACCCGGTAGGCGTAGACGGTGCCGGGGCCGGCTTCGGGCAGGGTCAGCTCATAAAAGTTGCCGTCGTAGATCTTCTGCATCGGCAGCACCCGGTCCAGGGCCAGCAGCTCCACCGCCCGAGCCGACGGCGCAAACACCCGGAAGGTCGTGCCACCCGGCCCCGGGTGGGCGCCGAGATACTCGTGGGCGTCAAAGATCCGGCCGGTGTAGAATCCGTAAAAGTCCATACAAACCGCTCCTTCCCGCCGGGCGGACCGCCCGGCGCACTTACTTGACTGGTGTCCATTTCTGTACTACAATCCAGTATAGAGAAGCAGCGTCCGGTTGGCTATCTGCAATTTGTACGTTGCGTCCATTATTGGACGCCTGTCCAGTAATTGGCCACTATTTTCCCTTGCCGTTTGTTGGGGCGGGCCGGCGGGGCAAGCCGCGGGTTCGCCGCGCCGGCCGGGCGCCGCGCCGGCCGGGCGGAGGGCGGGCCCTGCCTTCCGCCGCCGGGCGGCGCAGACTTCATGATCCGGGCACGGCCCGCCGGGGCCGGGAAAGGAGAGTTTTATGGACCGTCGTGAGATCAAGACCCGCCAGGCCATCCGCAACGCCTTTCTGGCCCTGCGGGCCCGCAAGCCGCTGGAGCGGATCACCGTCAAGGAGCTGGCCGAGCAGGCGCAGATCAGCAAGGCCACCTTCTACCTGCACTACCATGACATCTACGATCTTTCCCAGACGCTGCAGGAGGATGTGATCCAGCAGATCCTGCACAGCGTGACCCGGGCAGACCTGTTCGTGCAGGACCCGGCGGCCTTCACCCGGGAGCTGTTCGGGGCGTTTCTGGCCCACCAGAGCCTCATCGACATCCTGTTTTCCGGCACCCAGGCTTCGGTGCTGCCCCGGCGGATCGAGCAGGGCGTGCGGGAGCATATCTTTGCCATCGTGCCCGCCTACCGGGAGGACGCGGCCTTCAACATCCGGCTGACCTACCAGGTGCAGGGGGCCTACTACGCCTACAGCGAAAACGTCCGCCGCTTTGGGGTGGAGCGGGTGCTGGGCGAGCTGGAACGCATCGTCCGCCGCATCTACCCCGCCGGCGGGGCATGACCCCACCACGAAAACGCCCCCGCCCGGGCAGTTCACAAGCCGGGCGGGGGCGTTTTGTCAGAAAGAACGGGTGCGGGTTACAGTTCGATCTCCTGCAGGCGGAGCAGCGCAAGAATGTAGATCTTGAGCGCCTCGATGAGCTTTTCAAACTCGGCGCCTTCGTTGGCGCCGTGCATCGGGCCGGCGAAGTCGGGCAGCTTCATGTCGGCGTGTTCGGGCCCGAAGCTGACCGCATAGGGGAAATGCCGGGCATAGGTGCCGCCGCCCATCGTGAAGGGGGTGGCGTTCTCGCCGGTGACCTCGTTGTAGGTCTGGATCAGGGTCTGGATGGCCGGGCTGCCCGCGTCGATGTAGAAGGGCACCCGGCTGGTGACCTTGTCCAGCCGGGCCGCCTGGCCGCAGACCTCGGTCATTCTGGCGGTGAGGGTGTCGGCGTCGGTGTTGGTGGGGTAGCGGCAGTCGAAGCTCTGGCGCAGGCAGCCGTCCTCCATCCGGATGGTGCCGCCGATGATGGTCAGCGGGGTGAACAGGCCGTCGTCCGCCTGGATGCCCAGGGCCGAGCCGTCGGTGGCGGCGAAGAGCCGTGCCAGCACCTGCAGGTAGGCGGTCTCGGCGGGGGTGGCGACGCCGCTTTGCAGCAGGCAGTTCACCACCAGGCCGATGGCGTTGACGGTGCCTTCCGGCGTGGCGGCGTGGCCGCTTTTGCCCTGGGCTTCGATGACGGTCAGGCCGGCTTCCTCCCGGAAGGTCAGGCCGTCGGCGGGGGTCAGTTTGCCGGCCGGCACCCGCAGGGTGCAGCGGGCCCGGTCAGGCACCGCGTTGACCGCCACGCCGCCGGTGAAGTCGGCGATCACCCCGTCCTGGAAGCGGGGGGAGACGATCTCGCCGTTGAAGCCGCCCTTCTCCCCGTTGCAGACCGGGAACTCGGCATCCGGGGTGAAGCAGAAGGCCGGCTGGGGGTAATGTTCGGCGTAGTAGTCCACGTCGTACATGTTGGTTTCCTCATTGGTCCCCAGCAGCGCGCGCACCGGGTAGCGCAGCCGGGCGCCGCTGTCCTTCAGGTATTTCAGCGCGTAGAGGGTCAGCACGGCCGGGCCCTTGTCGTCGGCCACGCCGCGGCCCAGCAGCCAGCCGTCCCGCACCCGGACAGTGTAGGGGTCGGCGTCCCAGCCGTTGCCCTCGGGCACCACGTCGCAGTGGGTGATGGTGGCCAGGTACTTCTGCCCGTCGGCGATGGGGCCGGTCTCGGCCCAGCCGATGTAGCCCGCGGCGTTGTGGGTGTCAAGGCCCAGGTCGCCGGCGATGGCCAGCGCGGTGTCCAGCGCGGCCCGGGGCCCGGGGCCGAAGGGCGCGCCGGGGGCCGGGTCGCCCTGGACGCTGGGCACCGCCACCAGCCGGGTGATGTCCCGCAGGATGTCGTCGCGGTGCTGTTCGACAAAGGCGTCGATGGACGCGAACTGTTGATCTTTCATGGCAAATCCTCCTTGTCTGCGCAGGGTGCTGCGGCCGGTCGGGCCCCGCCTCCCCGTATGCTTGGGGTGTGTCTGACCAAAGGGGTCAGGGATGGTTTGGATACACCCTAGAGTATAGCGCATTTTGCCCGGCCTGACAATGCTTGCAGCCAAAACACCCGGGACGGCGGCCCGGGGCGCCCCGCCCTGCTGCGGCAAAATTTATTTTTGCCTGTCCAAACCGGCGGAAATCTGGTATAATGGGGCAAACACAACCAAGGAGGGGTTTGCCATGAAGGCAGTGATCACCGTGATCGGGAAGGATACCGTGGGCGTTGTGGCCCAGGTCAGCGCCGCCTGCGCCGCGCTGAACATCAACATTGAGGATATGACCCAGAGCATCATGCAGGAAATGTTCTGCATGATCATGCTGGTGGATCTGTCCCGCTGCAACACCGACCAGGCCGCCGTGCGCGCCCGGTTTGAGCAGCTGGGCCAGACCATGGGGATGCAGGTGACCCTGACCCGCCAGGAAGTCTTTGACGCGATGCACAAGATCTGAGGGGGGCGCGGCATGAAACTGTTGAACAGCGGGGACATCCTGGAAACCATCGAGATGCTGACCACCGAGCACCTGGACGTGCGCACCGTGACCATGGGCATCAGTCTGCTGGACTGCATCGACCCGGACGGGCGCAGGGCCTGCGAGAAGATCTACAACAAGATCACCGCCCGGGCCAAGGACCTGGTGCCGGTGGTGGACGCCATTGCCGCCGAGTACGGCATCCCCATTGTGAACAAGCGGATCAGCGTGACCCCCATCGCCATGCTGCTGGGCGCCGCGCCCGACGCCGACCCGGTCTGGTACGCCAAGGCGCTGGACGCCGCGGCCAAGGCCGTGGGGGTGAACTTCATCGGCGGGTACGGCGCGCTGGTCCACAAGGGCTTTTCGGCCGGCGACACCCGGCTGATCGAGAGCATCCCCCGGGCCCTGGCCGAGACCGAGCTGGTCTGTTCGAGCATCAACGTGGGGTCCACCAAATCCGGCATCAACATGGACGCCGTGGCCCTGATGGGCCGGGTGATCCGGGAGACGGCCGAGCGCACCCGGGACAACATGTGCATGGGCGACGCCAAGCTGGTGGTGTTCTGCAACGCGCCGGAGGACAACCCCTTCATGGCCGGGGCCTTCCACGGTCCGGGCGAGCCGGACTGCGAGCTGCATGTGGGCGTTTCGGGCCCCGGCGCGGTGCGGGCCGCCCTGGCCAAGCTGCCCAAGGACGCCCCGATGGACGAGGTGGCCGAGCTGGTCAAGCGCACCGCCTTCAAGATCACCCGGCTGGGCCAGCTGGTGGCCAACCTGGCCAGCCGGCGGCTGGGGGTGCCGGCCGGCATCATCGACCTGTCGCTGGCGCCCACCCCCGCCATCGGGGACAGCGTGGCCAACATCCTGGAGGAGATGGGGCTGGAAAGCTGCGGCTGCTGCGGCACCACCGCCTGCCTGGCCCTGCTCAACGACGCGGTGAAGAAGGGCGGCGTGATGGCCTCCAACCATGTGGGCGGGCTGTCCGGGGCCTTCATCCCGGTGTCGGAGGACGACGGCATGATCAAGGCCGCCGAGTGCGGCAGCCTGAGCCTGGAAAAACTGGAGGCGATGACGGCGGTCTGCTCGGTGGGCATCGACATGGTGGTGATCCCCGGCGACACCCCGGCCGAGGTGATCAGTGCGCTGATCGCCGACGAGGCGGCCATCGGCATGGTGAACTCCAAGACCACCGCCGTGCGGGTGATCCCGGCCATCGGGCATGAGGCCGGCGACGTGCTGGACTTCGGCGGGCTGCTGGGCCATGCGCCCATCATGCCCATCAGCAAATTCAGCCCCGCGGTGATGATCCGCCGGGGCGGGCGGATCCCCGCCCCGATGCAGGCGCTGAAAAACTGAGCCGCCCGGCGTATACTTTTCCCCCTGGCCGGCCATACTAGCCGCAGAAAGGGGATTCGATCATGTTATATTCACTGTTTGGAAAGATCCTGCTGGTGCTGGTCATCATCGGCGGCCTGAACTGGGGCGTGTACGGCATTTGGGGCCTGAACGCCGTGGGCTGGCTGCTGGGCGGCAGCCTGGGCTGGCTGGCCCGCGCCGTCTTTATCGCGGTGGGGCTGGCGGCGCTGGTGCTGATCCCGGCGCTGTTCGCCCGCGGCCCCCATCGGGACGCCGAGGAGCGCCGCGCCTGACCCGGCAGCATCGCCACAACGAACAAGGGCGCACTGCAGATGTCTGTTCTGCAGTGCGCCCTTGTTGTCATCAGGTCCGCCTGTCTCGCCTATTTCCGGATGAGCCGGTCCAGGTCCAGGGCCTGGAGCTCCTCATGGCCGGCGTCCCGGGGCACCAGGGTCAGGTCGTAATAGTCGATGTCATACCCGGCGGCGGTGAGCGCCGCGTCGAAGGCGTCGGCCACCGCTTCAAAATCGGCGTCGGCGGGCTCGCCGTCCCAGAGGATCTGGGCGCAGAGCCGGTCGGGCACCCGGGCCGTGACCGCCGGGTCAAAGGGGGCGTCCAGCGGGAAGAGATCGGCCTGCTCCCCCGCCCCGCCCCGGGGGTCCTCCGGCGTCCAGCACAGGTCCAGCTCGACGCTCTGCAGTTCGCCGCTCAGGGCGGTGTTGTAGACCTCCAGCCGCTCGTATTCGGGGCAGGCCCTGTTCAGGATCGTCTCGATGGCGGCGGCCCCCTCCGCCCCCTGGCGGCTCAGGGTGGTGCCGCGGTCTTCCACCATCTCCTGCTCCCGGCCGCTGGTGAAGAACCAGAACCGGGTGGTCACGTCGAAGGCGGTGTCGGCGCTCTGGCGGGACTGGAGGGTCGCGCCGTAGACAAAGTTGGCGCCGCCCCAGCTGCTCCGGATGAAAAAGTCCTGGTCGGGGTAGCGGGCCTGCGCATAGCGCAGGGCGCGGCGCTCGGCCCAGGCGCGGCTGAGCGGGTCGCCGCCCAGGGCGTCCACCGCCAATACCAGCCCCGCCGCGATGGCGATGCCGCCCAGGGCGGCCAGCACCCGCAGCACGGGGCTGCGTTCGGGTCTCGGTTTCATTCTTCCTTCTCCTCCTTTTTGAATGCGTAGGCCAGCCAGTGGCCGGCCAGGGCGCCCAGCAGGCAGAGCCCCGCGGCCGCCGCGCCGATGACCAGCGAATTGACGGCCGCCGTCTGCCAGTTGAGATAGCTGTGGAAGGCCAGCGAGGCGGCCAGATTGACCAGCGCCGACGCCGCGAAGGTGAGCAGCGGCAGCAGCCGCCAGGCCGGGTCCCGCTGCCAGCTGAGCACCCCGCAGACCAGCGGGAAAAACAGGATGGTCAGCAGACTGTAGCGGGAGTAGGTCAGCAGCGTGCCGCCCACCGTTCCCACCGCCAGCAGCAGTGCGGTGCGGTTGGTCAGCCGCCGGTGCAGCCGGCGCAGCACCCGGGCGTCGTCCGGTTCGGGGGGCGGCGGGGGGGCGGGGCTGTCGGCGGCCAGGCCGGGCCATTCGGCGGCGCAGGCCGGGCAGGCGGCCAGGTGGGCCCGCACCAGGGCCGCGCTCTGTTCGCTGGCCACGCCGTCGGCCACCAGCGGGGCCAGGTCCCGGCAGACCTCGCAGGGGATGGCTTCATAGTCCTTCGTCATGCCAGAGTCCCTCCTTTTGCAGGGTGGTTTGCAGCCAGCGGCGGGTGCGGTGTTCCAGCACCCGGGCGCTGGATTCGGTGATCTTGAGCTTTGCCGCGATCTCGGCGTAGGCGTAGCCGGCGGCCCGCAGCCGCACGACCTGGCTGGCCGGCGGGCCTTTTGCCTCCAGCAGCGCCCGGACCCGGTCCAGGGTCTGGCGGGCGGCGGCGTCTTCGGTCAGGGTATCGCCGGCGGTCAGCCCCAGGGCGTCGTCAAAGGGCAGGGCCTGCCGGCGGCGACGCAGATCCTCCCGCCAGATGTTCCGTGCCAGCCCGAAGAGCCAGGCTTTCACCGCCCCGCCCTGCCAGGCCGGCGCACACTGGATGGCCCGCAGGAAGGTATCGCTGAGCAGGTCCTCGGCCCGGTGCGGGTCACGGCAGAGGAAGCAGAGATACCGGTACAGCTCGGTGCGGTAGGTCTTGTACAGTTGTTCCAGTTCGGGCAGCTCCGCCATGGGGCACCTCCTTCCGGCTTTTGTGTTTGGTAAGCGCGCTTGTCTAAGGGTGTCGCCCCGGGGCGTTTTCGTTACAGTCCCGCCGGGATTTTTTTGCAAAACAGCCTGTCCCCCAAACCATCGCACAAAAATCACCCCTCCGGGGAAGCCATAACCGCTTTCCTGGAGGGGTTGCCTTGTTGTGCTTCTGCAAACCGGTCCTGCACGCTCATTCGGCGGCAGGGCCTTGCCGTTTTCCGGGGATCTGCCGGGGCAGGCGCCTCATTCGATCGGGGCGGCAAGGCCGGCGCTGCGTCGGCTGGTCAGCCCGATGCTCAGCACCAGACCCACGCTGAGGTAGACCATCAGCACGCTGGAGCCGCCGGCCGAGAAGAAGGGCAGCGTGACCCCGATGACCGGCAGCACCTGCAGGTTCATGCCGATGTTGATGACGCACTGCAGGAACAGCGCGCCGAAGACCCCGGTGGCGATGAGCCGACCCAGCAGGTCCACGCTGGCGGCGGCGGTGCGCAGCGTGCGCAGCAGCAGCGCCCCCAGCAGGCCCAGCACCGCCAGCGCCCCCACAAAGCCCAGGGCGTTGGCCAGGTAGCTGAAGATGAAGTCGTTCCAGGCGTTGGGGATGAAGATGCTCTCCTGCTGGAAGAGCCCCTGCCCGGTGAGCCCGCCGGTGCCGATGGCCATGGCCGCCTTGTTCTGCTGGTAGGCGATGTCGGCCAGGTCCGGGTCCTCGGGGGTGAGGACCGCCAGAATCCGCCGGAACTGGTAGCCCTTGAGCAGCCCCGGGTGGGTGAGCAGCACCGCCGCGCCGCCGGCCGCCGCCGCGCCCAGCCCCGCCAGCGCCAGCGGGATGGACAGCCCGCCGGCGAACAGCATGACCACCCCGATGCCCGCAAAGACCAGCGCGGTGCCGTCGTCCCCCTGGATGTGGATGGCCAGCACCGGCAGCAGGATGTGCGCCCCCAGCGCCAGCAGGTTGAGCGGGCGGTTCACCCGGCCCCGCACCCGGTCCAGGTGCCAGGCCAGGGTAAGGATGAAGCTGAGTTTGGCCAGCTCGGCAGGCTGGAAGGTCATGCCGCCGATGCGGTACCAGCTGTAGTTGGAAGTACCGCCGGCGTCGTAGCCGATGACCACAAAGCCGGCCTGCAGGTTGCGCAGGAACAGGGTGGGCAGCACCAGCCCCCAGGCCACCACCGCATGGAGCGGCCAGGCCCGGGCCAGGGCCCGGTAGTCCACCGTGGAGACGATGACCGCCAGCATCGCCCCCAGCAGGCTGGCGATGAACTGCACCGACGCCTTGTTGGCCGACCCGCCCAGCTGGCTGTACCCCACCGAGAACAGCCCCACCACGCTGAAGGCCGAACACAGCAGGCACAAGGCCAGATACACCGCGTCAATGCGGCGCAGATAACGGCGGGCCAGGGTAAGCATGGCGGTCTCCTTTCTCGGCGTCGGGTCTTTTGTCTTATTATAGCGCAGCGGGGCGAAACTTGCCACCAAAGCGGAAAATTTTACAAATCGTTCCAAACGTTGTATAATCAGGGTGTCTGACCCATCCGAAGGGCCGGTTTTTCCCGACCCGTCCCGGGCCGGACCCGTTGCCACAAGCTGTATAAGGAGTATGCGTGCCATGCAGCAGTTTATGACCCATTCCCGGGCCGAGACCGTCGCGCTGGGCCGGCGGCTGGCCGGCCGGCTGGCCCCGGGCACCCTGGTCGCCTTCACCGGCGGGCTGGGCGCCGGCAAGACCGCCTTCTGCCAGGGCCTGGCCGAAGGGCTGGGCTGCACCGACCCGGTCTCCAGCCCGACCTTTGCCATCGCCAACTACTACCGCGGCCCCCGGCCGCTGGCTCATTTTGACCTGTACCGCATCCACACCGAAGGGGACCTGGCCGCCGCCGGTTTCTATGATTATCTGGACAGCGGCGCCGTCGTGGCCGCCGAGTGGAGCGAGAACTGCGCCGACCTGCTGGCGCTGGAAGACCCGGTGCGGGTGGACATCCGGCGGGTGGACGACACCACCCGCTGCATCACCATCGACGGGCTGGCGGACGATTCTCCGCTTGGTTGATTTTACTTTGTTTTTTCCTGTTTGTATTATTTCGAGAAAGTGAGGCGGGCGACCATGAATCTGCTGGCCATTGACACCGCCGGCAAGACCGCCGCCGTGGCGGTGCTGCGGGACGAGGTGCTTTTGTACGAAGCCGCGGCCAACAACGGCCTGACCCACAGCGAGACCCTGCTGCCGATGGTGGACACCGCGCTGAAAGCCTGCGGGCTGCGGTGTGCGGACATTGACCTGTACGGCGTGACCGCCGGCCCCGGCAGCTTTACCGGGCTGCGCATCGGGCTGGCGGCGGTCAAGGGCATGGCACTGCCCCGGCAGACCCCCTGCGCGGGGGTGTCCACCCTGGAGGCGCTGGCCTGGGGCATGGCCGGGCAGGGCACCGTGGTGGGGGCGCTGGACGCCCGCCGCGGCCAGGTGTACTGGGCCGGGTTCGACCTGGCCACCCACGACCGGCTGACCCCCGACGCCGCCGCCCCGGTGCAGGCGCTGGAAAATTTTGTGGCGGGCTGCAAAAAGCCGCTGTTTTTTGTTGGCGACGGCGCCGCATTGTGCTACAATAGATTCAGCGAACTGCCGGGCGTGCTGCCCTGCCCCCAGCCGCTGCGTGTGCTGCGGGGCAGCGGCGTGGCGCTGGCGGCCCGCCGGATGCTGCAGGCCGGCCGCACGGTGCCCCCCGCCGAGCTGCTGCCCGACTACCACCGCCTGAGCCAGGCGGAGCGGGAGCGGGCCGAGCGGGAGGGACGCGCCGCCCCGGACCATCCGCACCCATGACCCCGCAGGAAGGAGAACGGTATGAAAGACTATCACACCACCCCCGTCGCCCTGGCCGCCGACCACGGCGGCTATGCGCTGAAGGAGGCCATCCGGGCCCATCTGGAAGCCAAGGGCATCCCTTATAAAGATTTCGGCACCCACAGCGCCGACAGCTGCGACTATCCCGACATGGCCCTGCCGGCCTGCCAGGCGGTGACCGCCGGGCAGTGCTCCTGCGCGATCTTGTGCTGCGGCACCGGCGTCGGCATGTCGATGTGTGCCAACAAGGTGCGGGGCATCCGCGCCTGCTGCTGCAGCGAGACCTTCAGCGCCGAGTTCACCCGCCGCCACAACGACGCCAACGCCCTCTGCCTGGGCGGGCGTGTGGTGGGCGAGGGCCTGGCGCTGAGCATTGTGGACATCTTCCTGTCCACCCCCTTCGAGGGCGGACGCCACAGCCGCCGCATCGAGAAGGTCATGGCCATCGAGCAGCTCTGACCCCCTTTGTTTTCCCGGCCTGCCGGGCAGGCCGCCATACCCGGGCGCGATTCAGCCGCGCCCCATCCCACAACAGTAAGGAGCCAGTATTATGAGCGTTGTTGAAATCGTCGATCATCCCCTGATCCAGCACAAGATCAGCCTGCTGCGGGACCGCAACACCGGCACCAAGGAATTCCGCGACCTGGTGAGCGAGGTGGCCATGCTGCTGTGCTACGAAGCCACCCGCGACCTGCCCACCGAGGAGGTGGAGGTGGAGACCCCCATCGCCCTGGCCCGCACCAAGGTGCTGGCCGGCCGCAAGCTGGCGCTGGTGCCCATTCTGCGCGCCGGGCTTGGCATGGTGGACGGTATGCTGCGGCTGATCCCCGCCGCCAAGGTGGGGCACATCGGCCTGTACCGCAACGAGGGCACACTGGAACCGGTGGAATACTACTGCAAGCTGCCCAAGGACATCGCCGAGCGGGAGGTCATGGTGCTGGACCCGATGCTGGCCACCGGCGGCAGCGCCAAGGACGCCATCACCCAGATCAAGAAGCGCGGCGCCAAGCACATCAAGTTCATCGGCCTGCTGGCCGCGCCGGAAGGGATGAAGGCCCTGCATGAAGCCCACCCTGACGTGGACATCTATGTGGGCGCGCTGGACGAGCGCCTGAACGACAAGGGGTACATCGTGCCCGGTCTGGGCGACGCCGGCGACCGCATCTTCGGCACCAAGTAAACGCCCTGCAGGCAACCGACACGCCGCCGCCCGCCGCCTTCCGGCGGGCGGCGGTGTGAGCGTGTCGAGAAACTCGACACGCTCCACAAGAGGCAACAGCCGCGCACGGCAATCGCCTAACGCGTCTGTTTCCCCTTGTGTATCCCCTTCGACAAAATTTTACGGCAAATCGCGCACTCGTCGCTATGCTCCTCGCACACAATTTGCCGCAAAATTTCCCTGTCGGTGTCGCCGTCGTCGGCGCATGTCCGCCGACGGCGACGGATTTTATACTTTTTCAACAGTCTGCAGTCGCCGCCCGCCGCCTTCCGGCGGGCGGCGTTTTTTCACCGGGAGGGTCGAGGTCATGATCTATCTCAGCGAATTCCACTTTGCTTCGGAAAATGCCGAGTGGCAGTTCTTCTGCCGCCAAAGGCGCACCTGCTATGATTCCTACTTTCCCTTCCAGCTTTTTCCCGAGCGGGAACTGCAGCAGCTGGAACTGGCGGATGTGACCATCCTGTACGGCGGCAACGGCTCGGGCAAGACCACGGCCCTCAATGTGGTGGCCCAGACCCTGGGGCTGCGGCGGGGCGCCCCCTTCAACACAACCAGCTTTTTCCCCGATTACTGCCGCCTGTGCAGCGCCCATCTGCTCCATCCCCTGCCGCCGGACAGCTGGATCCTGACCAGCGACGACGTGTTCGACTTCATGATGGACCTGCGGGCCATCAACGACGGGATCGACCGCCGGCGCGACGGCCTGATGGAAGAGGTGCAGGACGCCCGCTATGCCCGGGTGCGGATGAACAGCCTGGCAGATTACGACCGGCTCAAGCTGACGGTGGAGGCGCGCCGGCGCAGCGACAGCCAGTACGCCCGGGCCCGGCTGATGCACAACGTGCGCACCCACTCCAATGGCGAAAGCGCCTTCCTGTTCTTCACCCAGCGCATCCGCCCCGGGGCGCTCTATCTGCTGGACGAGCCGGAAAACAGCCTGGCGCCCGACCGCCAGCAGGAACTGGCCCGCTACCTGGTGGATTCGGCCCGGTTTTACGACTGCCAGTTCCTGATCGCCACCCACTCGCCTTTCCTGCTGGCGATGCCGGGGGCCCGGGTCTATGACCTGGACAGCCGGCCGGTGCGCCCCCGCCGCTGGACCGAGCTGCCCAGCGTGCGGGCCTACTACGAGTTTTTCCGCGACCACGCGGCCGCTTTTGAACCCTGATGCCAAGGAGGGCCCCGCCATGCCTGCCGCCAAGACCCTGTACCAGGGGCGGACCTTTGACAGTTCCGCCCCCGCCGACCTGCTGCGCGACGCCGAATTTCAGGACTGCACCTTCCAGGGCTGCCGGTGGGTGGCGCTGCGGGTGCAGAACTGCAGCTTTCTGGACTGCCGGTTCACCCGCTGCCAGCTGTCCGCCGTGACCTTCAGCTTCTGCCTGATGCGGGACGCCCGGATGGACCGGTGCGAATTCCGCAACATTGCCTGGGGCGGGCTGACCGGCCGCAGCGCCGTGGCCCAGCCCTTCGCTTCGCTGGAAGGGTGCAACTTCCTGTACAGCGATTTTTCCGGCCTGGCGCTGGCGGGGTTTGATTTTTCCCGCTGCCAGTTCCGGGAATGCGTGTTTGACCAGTGCAAGCTGGGCGGCGCCAGCTTCCGCGGGGTGAGCCTGGGGCGCTCCGGCTTTACCCGCTGCGACCTGCGCAAAGCCGACTTCCGCGGCGCCGAAGGCTACGCCATCACCCTGGCCGACAACCAGCTCAAGGACGCCCGGTTCAGCTTTCCCGAGGTGGTGAACCTGCTGGAAGGCACCGGGATCCGGATCGAATGAACCTGCAAAAACCCGCCGCCGGGCCGAGAGGCCGGGCGGCGGGTTCGTTTGTCCTGACTTGGGGGCGGATCAGTGGCTGCGGGTGTAGTCCCGGGCGCCGTAGATGGCGGTGCCGATGCGCACGATGGTGGCGCCTTCCTCGATCGCCAGCGGGTAATCGCCGCTCATGCCCATGGAAAGGGTGTCCATCCGGGCGTTCTCATAGCCCCGGGCGGCGGCCTGCTCCAGCAGGCCGCGCATCGAGGCAAAGAACCGGCGGGTCTCTTCGGGCGCGGCGTCGGCCGGCGGGATGGCCATGAGCCCCCGCAGCCGCAGGTGCCCGCAGGCGGCGGCCGCCTCCAGCAGTGCCCACAGCCCTTCGGCGTCCACGCCGCTCTTGCTGGCCTCGCCCCCGATGTTCACCTCAATGAGGATGTCCTGCCGCAGCCCCAGGGCCTCGGCGGCCCGGTCGATCTTCTGCAGCAGCCGTTCGCTGTCCACGCTCTCGATCAGGGCGGCGCGGCCCACCACCTTGTTGACCTTGTTGGTCTGCAGGTGGCCGATGAAGTGGGCCGGCTTGCCCCCGTAGGCGCCGGCTTCGGATTTTTCCACCAGCTCCTGCACATGGTTTTCCCCGAACAGGTCGATGGGCAGGCGGGCGCTGGCGCACACCTCCTCCACCGTGCGGGTCTTGCAGGCCGCGCACAGCAGGATCTCGCCGGGGTCCCGCCCGGCGGCGCGGGCGGCCTCGGCCATTCTTTCCCGGATGCGGGCGACATTTTCCGCCATCTGCCGGGCTGTTTCTTTGTTCAGCATCCTTCACATCTCCTGATATACGGCGCGGGCCCCGCCGATGTAGGGCGGGCGGGTGCGGGCGCACAGAATGTTGGCACAGCCGATGCGGGCAAGGCTCAGCCGGACCGGCACCGCTACCCGGCGCAGGTGCATGCCGATCAGGGTGCCGCCGATGTCGATGCCCGCCGCGGCCCGGACCTCCGCCACCAGCACCGGGTCCCGGAAGCGCTGCCAGCAGCTGGTGGCCCAGCTGCCGCCGGCGTGGGGCTGGGGCAGGGCGTTGACGATCTCGCAGCCGTACCGCTCGGCGGCTTCCCGCTCCAGCACGATGGCCCGGTTCAGGTGCTCGCAGCACTGGGCGGCCAGGTAGATCCCCTGCTCGCTCAGCACCGGGGCGACCCCGTCCAGCACGGCGCCGGCGGCCTCCATGCTGCTGTCCCTGCCGATCCGGCCACCCACGATCTCGCTGCTGGAACAGCCGATGACCAAGATGTCCCCTGCCCGCAGCCCGGCGGCCTGCAGCAGTTCCTGCACGGCCTGGCGGGCCTGGGCGGTGACGGCCTGCCGATCAAAAGTTGGCGATGTTGTCATGCCGTTTCCCTCTTTTCTGTCCGGCGGCGCAGGGTGCATCGCGTCGGTTCTGCCGCCGCGCCGCCTATCCGATGGTTCCCTTTGGTTTTATTATACCACACCCCGCAACAGACGAACAGCACAAAAGCCCGCTTTGCGGCGGGCTTTTGTGCATAGAGGGGTGGGAAAGTATATAAAGGTCAGTGAATGTCTTTGGTATAGTTAGTATTATAGTCTCTTTCCAGAAAATGTCAAACCAAAGCCTTGTATTTTTGTTTTCATTTTATTATAATTAGCCAGGAAATGCTTTATTATATTCAGCAAAGACACCGAAAAAGGCCGGAAACGGCCTTTCGATGTTCCGCACAAAGAATATTTTCTTCATTTTATTTTTTTGTGTGGGTTGCATAAACCCCACAGAAACGGAGGGAGCCTTGTGGACGATCTAGACCGAAAAATCATCCAGCTGATGGTGCAGAACGCCCGGATGCCGGTCAAGGAGATCGCGCAGAAGATCAACCTGACCAGCCCGGCGGTGTCCAGCCGCATCCATCGGCTGGAGCAGGAGGGGATCATCGGCGGGTACACGGTGCTGCTGCACCGCCCCGACGAGCCCAACCGGGTGCAGGGGCTGATCTCGGTGCAGACCAACCCGGACAAACGGGAGGAGTTTCTCCAGCTGGTGCAGGGGGAGCCCGACGTGCTGCAGTGCTACCGGGTGACCGGCACCTACAACTTCACCGTGAAGGTGAGCTGCGGCGGCATCGACGAGCTGGAACATCTGCTGACCCGCATCCAGACGCTGGGCACCACCAACACCCAGATCATCCTGGCCACCCACCTGGACCGGCCGCTGGCGCTGTAAGCGCCCATCCTATTTGTGAAAGGAGCTTCGCGCTGCGATGAAGCTGGTATTCTGCCGCCAATGCGGCCTGCTGCTGCCCCCGGGGCAGTACCGCTGCCCGCGGTGCGGGCAGGTCTCGGCCCAGACTTCGGCCCCGACACCCCCGCCCCCGCCCCCGGGGCCCTGCTACCCCGACCCGCCCCGGGACGACCGCCTGACCACCGCCCGGTACCTGGGGGCGCTGTGCCTGTTCTGGCTGCCGCTGGTGGGGCTGATCCCGCTGCTGATCTTTGCCGCCGGCGGCACCCGCAGCCAGGACCTGCAGCGGCTGGCCCAGGCGTACCTGATCCGGCAGGTGATCCTGTCGGCGGCGGCGCTGGTGCTGGCGGTGCTGTTTGTGCTGGGGCCCAACCTGCCGCTGCTGCTGATGCTGCTGGGGCGGCACCGCCTGTTGTGAAGGGAGCGGTTTTGAATGAAAGCGAGCGTCATCATCCCCAATCTGAACGGGGCGGGCTGGCTGCGGGATTCCATCGAATCCATCTGGGCCCAGACCGAGACGGATTTTGAACTGATCGTGGTGGACAACGGCTCCACCGACGAGAGCCTGGCCATCGCCCGCAGCTACCGGGGCCGGCCGGGCTACACCCTGATCGAGAACAGCGAGAACACCGGCTTTTCCCATGCGGTGAACCAGGGCATCGCGGTGGCAAAGGGCGAGTACATCGCCCTGTTCAACAACGACGCCTTTGCCGAGCCCCGGTGGCTGGCCGAGCTGATCCGCACCGCCGAGGCCGACGAGCGGATCTTTGCGGTGTCCAGCCTGATGCTGCGGTACTACGAGCCCGAGCTGGCCGACGACGCCGGCGACTATGTGACCCTGCTGGGCTTTGCCTGCAAGCGGGGCGACGGGCTGAAGGCCAGCCGCTACCAGAAGCCCGGGCGGATCTTTTCGGCCTGCGGCGGCGCGGCGCTGTACCGCCGCGCCATCCTGGACAAGATCGGCGTGTTTGACGAGCTGTTCTTCGCCTATTATGAGGACGTGGACCTGAGCTGGCGGGCCAACAACTTCGGCTACAAAAACGTCTACTGCCCCACCGCCCGGTGCCGGCACATCTGCGGGGCCACCACCGGCGCGGTGCGCTACAACCCCTTCAAGAGCATCCAGAGCGGGCGCAACAGCATTCTTTTGCCCTACAAGAACATGCCGGCGGCGATGCTGCTGCTCAACCTGATCCCGCTGGTGCTGGGGTATCTGCTCAAGGTCGTGATGTTCCGGCTGCGGGGCTTTGGCGGCGACTACGCCAAGGGCTTTGCCGAAGCCCGGACCGCCCTGCGCCGGCTGGACAAGCCAAAGTTTTACTGGCGCAATCTGCCCCACTATGTCTGGGTGGAAGGCAGCCTGATCGTCGGGCTGTTCCGCTACGCCGTCTACCGGGTGCAGCGGGCGCTGAAAATCACCTGAAACCAAAACAGAACCGCCCCGCGGCGCAACCCGGATCCGGGTCGCCGCGGGGCGGTTTTCGGTTGTCGGGGGTCAGCGGTGTTTTTGCTCCTTGCCGAGCACCAGCCGGCGGAAGCCTTCGCCCTGGACCTCGTTGGCCTGCAGCATGATCATGAAGCTGTTGGGGTCCAGCCGGCGCATGAGCTTTTCCACCTCATACAGCTGTTTGCTGCTGCAGGCGCAGAGCACCACGTCCCGCCGGTCCTGCTTGTAGCCGCCGTATGCCTTGAGGATGGTGGACCCCCGGTCCACCGCCCGGTCGATGGCCTCGCAGACGGCGGGGCCGTCGTCGGTGACGATCAGGGCCAGCATGCAGGAATTGAAGCCGAACATCATCCGGTTGATGATGTAGGAGGCCAGGAAGTTGAGGATCAGGCCGTAGATGATGGCGTCCACATCCCGGAACACCAGCCCGTTGGCCAGGATGACCGCCAGCGCCGCGCCGAAGGTCAGGTTGCCGAAGGGCAGGTGGGGGTGCTTGACCTTGATGGCCATGGTGATGAAGTCCACCCCGCCGGTGCTGGAGTTCTGCATATAGATCAGCGCGTCGCCGATGCCCATGACCACGCCGCCGCACAGGGCCGCCAGGAAACGGTCGCCGCTGTAGACCGGCAGCGCCGGCAGCACAAAGTCGGTGAAGAAGGCGAAGAGCACCATGCAGCGCACGCTGCGCAGGAAGAAGTCCCGCCCCAGCAGCCGGAAGCAGAACAGCACGATGGGCACATTGAGAAGGATGTTGGACAGGCCGATGGGCAGCCCGAACAGATGGTACAGGATCGCGCCGATGCCGGCGATGCCGGTGACCGGCACCTCGGCCGCCACGGCGAAGCTGTAGACGCCCAGGGCCGAGACAAAGCAGCCCAGCACTTCCAGGGCAAGGTTTTTCAAGCGATTTTCAGTCATAACACTCCTGTTCTTGGCGGGGGAAGGTCGGGTACCGCGGCGTCAGGGCTTGCGGCGGTAGGTATGGCCGCTGCGGGCCGTGAGTTTGCGGCGCACCAGCACCACGGCCACCGCCGCGGCGCCCACCGCAGCCAGCCCCAGGCCGATGTACAGCGGCAGCTGGCTGGAGGTCTTGCGGGCGGCCTCCTGCTCTTCCAGCCGGGCCGGGTCGGGGGTGGGCTCCGCCGTGGGGGCCGGGGTGGCGGTGGGGGCCAGCGTGGGGTCGGGGGTGGCCTGCAGCATCTCGGCGGTGGGGTCAAAGATCGGGGCCGCGGTGGGGCGGGCGGTGGGCGCGGCGGTGGCAGCCGGCACCGGGGTGGGGGCCGCGGTGGGCGCCGGGGTGGCCGGCTCCTCCTCCGGCGAGGTCACGGTGACGGTGGCCGGGGCCGCGGTGGGGGCCGCGGTGGGCGCCGGGCTGGCGCTGGCAGCCGGCGTGGCGGTGGGCGTCGGGCTGGCGGTGGGGGCGGCCGTGGGCGCCGGGGTGGCGGTGGGGGCCGGGCCCAGCACGCAGTCCGCCGGCACCGCGGCCACCGTCACCGGCACGCTGCCCTCGGCGCCGGTACCGACGCCGGTGCGGTCGCTCAGGTAGTAGGCCGGCTCGCCGGCGGCCATCTGCAGGGTGTGGCCGCCGCCGGCCAGGCCGGGCAGGGTCAGCCGGCCCTGGGCGTCGGTGACGGCGGTGACTTCCCTGCCGTCCACCAGCAGCCGGATCTGCAGCCCGGCATAGTCGGCGCCCAGTTCCACCACGCCGGTGAAGGTGGCGTCCGCAGCGTCGGCCGGCAGCACCCGCCCGGCCGGGGCGGTCCGGTCCAGCAGGGCGGCGGTGTCCGCCGCGCCCAGGTTGGCGGGCAGGGCCGCCAGCGCGTCGGGCAGGGTCAGCCCGGCGTCGGCCAGCAGGTCGGGGCAGCCCTCCGCCTCGGTGAGGCCGAAGGTCTCCAGGTAGGCCCGGGGCAGCACCAGCAGCAGCGGGGTCTGCTCATCGTCAAGGGCCAGGGCGTGGCCCGCTTCCTCCTCCGGGTCTGCCAGCGCGAGCTCGGCCACCCGGGCCGTGCCCTCCGTCTCGGTGTAGGTCATGCGCAGCCCGCTGAGCTGCAAAAACAGGCCGTAGCCCTCCCCGGTCGGGTCCTCCCTGTCGGCCAGGCCGGTCTCCAGCACCGACACCAGCCGGGCGGGGGTGATCTGCACCATAGCCAGCGAGAGGTCCCCTTCCGCCAGGCAGCCGCCCAGATCGGCCAAGGCGGTACCGGCGGCGGCGCTGCGGGTCAGCAGTTCGCCGGGGATGGCCGCCGCCACCGGCAGGTTGCGCAGGTCGGCGGTCGCCTCCCCCTGCTGCCACAGCCAGACGGCCGCCGCCTGGGCGGCCGCGTCCGCGGTCAGGTCACCGAAGTTGGTCTCCTCCCGGCTGGTCAGCGAAAGGGTATCCTGCCCCACCGGGAGGGCGGCCCACTGGGTCGCGGTGAGGGCGTCGGGCAGGGTGGGGTCGTCGGCGTCGGCCCGGGGCAGTTCCACCCCCGGCTGCACCGCGCCCTGCATCCAGCCCTGGGGCCAGGGCTGCGGCGCCGCCGCTTCGGCCGGCGCGGCCTTGGCGGTCTCGGCAGACTCGGCGGTGGCGGTCTCGGCGGTGGCGGCGGTCTCGGCGGTGGACGCCCCCTCGCCGGCGGCCGCTTCCTCCCCGCCGCCGGTGAGCAGGCGGAGCAGATCCCCCACCACCGGCAGGTCCATCAGCCCGGAGACCCACCCGCCGGCGGGGTGTTCCGGGGTACGGGCCATGGCCGGGGCCGGGGCGGCGCAAACCAGCCCCAGCGCCAGCAGGCCGCTGGCCATCCGCAGTTTCCAGTCCTTCATGCTGTTGCCTCCTGATCGGTCGTGAGGGGTTGACATTCCTGCCCCCGAAGCCGCAAAATGCGGGCCGCCGACCCAGCCAGCCGGCTGCAGCGTGCCCGCATGTTTGCAATGTTGTGGAAAAGGGGTCAGACCGTGCGCTTGATGTTGGCGGCCTTGTACACCTGCATGGCGCTTTCGTCCAGGTTCTGTTCCAGGGCGGCGCCTTCCTCATAAAGCGTCTGGTCCAGCTCGTCCTGCTTCATGGTGGTCAGCAGGTCGCTCTGCTTGTAGCTGTCCAGGTCGGCGGCATCCAGCGGGTCCACGGCGCAGAGCACGCCGATGGCGGTGCCCATGTTGTAGGTGAACCAGACGTTCCGGCCGTTTTCGGCCACCGCATCGGTGAGGGCGTCGCCGTAGGTGACCAGGTCGTCGGGGGTCATGAGCTGGGTGCCCGCATAGTTCAGCGCCTGGGCCGACTCCATCGTGGAGCCCAGCGCCTCGACGGCCTGGGGCACATACTCCATCGCCGCTTCATACAGGGAGGTGAACCGCTCGCTGCGGCCCTGCTCGGCGGTGGCCCATTCGTTGAGGGTGGCGGCGCATTCTTCGGCCAGGCTCTCGATGGTCCGGCTCTGCTCCTCATCGGCGAAGGCGTAGGTGGAGGAGTCGAACAGCGGCAGCTGGACCATGTCCAGGTAGAGGCATTCGTTTTCCAGATAGTCGATGTATTCCTCGTCGGTGACGGGGGTCTGGCCGTTTTCGCCGTAGAACAGCTGCAGAAGCTCGGTCGCCTTGGCGGCGTTGAGCAGGTAGGCTTTCAGCGAGTCCTTCCCGATGCCGTTGGCGGCGTACAGGTCGCCGCTGGAGGACCAGACGCTCTCGGCCTGGTCAGCCGCCTCGGAGGTGGCGGCGTCGGACAGCGTGCCGCCCAGCTCGTCGAACAGGGTCTCCACTGCGGCGTAGTGCTGCAGGCTGCGCAGGGTCAGCCGGGCCACATAGTCGGCGCCGTCGGTGGTCACCTCCTCATCCCCGATCGTGCCGGTACACTGGGCGTTCAGCACCGCCTTCACGTCGTCGGCCGTTTCGCCGGTGGCCAGGTCGGCCGCCGAGGCCGCCGAACTGTAGGCGTTGTACTGGGCCAGCAGGTAGATGCCGGCGGGGATCTCCACCCCGCCGATGGACCCCACCACAGCCGGGGTGGTAATGGCACAGCCCGAGGCGCTGAGCGCCAGCACCAGCGCCATGCCCAGGCTGAGGAATTTCGCACGCAAGGACTTCATCAAAAAACGCTCCTTAAAACTTTGTGATGCGCTGAGCGCATATATGAACGTATTATACCGTGTTTTGCGCCGCAATGCAAGGGCGCGGGGCTCCCGGGGGCGCCCTGCGGGCAGATTTCCTGATTTTTTACACAATCGGCGGGTTTGCATCCGTCTTGTAAAATCGGCGAAAAGCTTTGCGCAGTCTGATTGCATTGGGCCGCGGCCGGTGCTATAGTTCTGCTGGGCCCGAAAAACGGGATCCGGCAAGCTGCGGATCCCGGCGGAGCGATTCCCCGCCTTGGCATGCCGGGGTCCCCGGCACGCCGCTGCAAAGGCATCCGCCGCACAGGCGGCGGTTGGGACGGAGATTCTCCAACGATGGCGACGGTCTGCGGACCGTTCGGCATTCTGTTATGGATGAGCGGATTTCGCTCGTGAAACGTGAAATGGGAGAGTAATGATGAAAAACGCGAAGATGATCTCTTTGCTGCTCAGCTGCGCGATGGCGGCCGGCATGCTGGCCGGCTGCAGCACCGGCAGCGCCAGCAGCGAGGCCGCCTCCAGCGAGCCGGCCGCCGCCAGTGAAGCGGCCGCCGAGCCCACCGCCGCCCCGGCGGAGGAAGCCACCGCCGAGAGCGCCGGCATGTCGGTTTCGGCCCTGCCCGACCACTACAACGACTCCAGCGTGACCGGCACCGACTGGGACGCCTGGGTTGCCCAGTGGGAGAGCGTGGCCACCGACTATACCAAGGTCTCGCTGACGCCGGGCGCCGATGAGACCCAGCTGAACTTTGCCTGGTACTCCAAAACGGCGGACGGTGCCGCCACCCCGGTGGTTCATTTCGGCACCGACAAGGACAACCTGACCGCCTACACCGGCGAGAGCGGCGCGGTGGACACCGAGCTGACCGGCGGCGAAGCCTATGAATACAACCATGTGACCGTGACCGGCCTGCAGGAGAACACCACCTACTACTACACCGTGGAAAAGAGCGGTGTGCAGACCGAACCGGCGAAATACAAGACCGGCAGCTTCAGCGAGCTGAACCTGCTGTATGTGGGCGACCCGCAGGTGGGCGCTTCCTCCGGCAAGCCGCAGGGCGGCGAGGAGCTGGTGGGCGACGACGGCGTGGCCAACACCGCGGCCCGCAACGACGGCTACGGCTGGAACCGCACGCTGGAGATCGCCGCCGAGCAGAACCCCGAGCTGAACTTTGTGATCTCGGCCGGCGACCAGGTGAACAAGACCGGCAAGCCCAAGGAGGAGGAGTACGCCGCCTACCTGAACCCGTCGGTTCTGGCCGGGCTGCCCGTGGCCACCACCATCGGCAACCATGACTCGCTGAACCCCGACTACGGCTACCACTTCTACAACCCCAACGAGACCGAGAACGGCCTGACCGAAGCCGGCGGCGACTACTACTACAGCTACGGCCCCGCCGTGTTCATTGTGCTGAACACCAACAACTACAACGCCGCCGAACACCAGAAGACGGTGGAGGAGGCCGTGGCCGCCTACCCCGACGCCACCTGGCGGATCGTGACGCTGCACCAGGACATCTACGGGTCCGGCTATGACCATTCCGACACCGACGGCATGATCCTGCGCACCCAGCTGACCCCGATCTTTGACGCCAACGACATTGACGTGGTGCTGCAGGGCCACGACCACACCTACAGCCGGTCCAAGATGCTGTCCGGCGACGGCGGCGAACACGACGCCTACTCGATGCCGATGAATGAGGACGGCACCGACTATGACTGGGACCATGCGATGAACGTGGCCACCGGCGAACTGTATACCCTGTGGCCGGAGGAAGGCGACGCCGAGGGCGAGGCTTCCAAGCAGGCGTTTGTGGACGGCAACAAGTGCTACACCATCGAGGACACCCAGGGCAACGAGCTCACCGACCCGGAAGGCGTGCTGTACATGACCGCCAACTCGGCCTCCGGCTCCAAGTTCTATGAGCTGCTGGCCACCCAGCAGGACTACATCGCGGTGCGCAGCCAGAACTGGCTGCCCAGCTACAGCGTGCTGCACATCACCGCCGACACCTTCTCCATCGACACCTACCAGATCACCGACGACGGCCAGGTGGAGCCCATCGACGAGACCTTCACCATCCACAAGACCGTCTGACCCCGGACACACGCTGTTCCGGCTTTGCAAGGCCCTGCCTGCCCGGCGGGGCCTTTTTATCGACGACAACAAGCAGGAGGAACCCCATGTCTGACAAGACCCTGTCCTTTATCAAACGCTGGTGGCTGATGGCCGCCGTACTGCTGGCCACCGTGGTGCTGGCCGCCGTTTTGCAGCAGGTGGAAAAGACCGCGCTGATCAACCGCACCGGACAGACCTTTGAAAAAGGCGTCGTGACCGCCGTGCTGCAGGACAACCTGCAGCCGGACGGCACCCGTGTGGGCGACCAGCGGGTGGCGGTGCGCATGACCTCCGGCGTGCGCAAGGGCCAGACCATCGAGATGACCAGCAGTTCGGGGTATCTGTTCGGCGCTGCCTGCCGGGAAGGGCTGCGGGTCATTGTGATGCAGAGCGTGGCCGGCGACACCACCGTGTCCAGCGTGTACAGCCAGGACCGGGGCGGCGTCCTGATCCTGTTCGCCCTGCTCTACCTGGCGGCGCTGGTGGTCATCGGCGGCAAACAGGGGCTCAAGGGGGCTTTGGGGCTCGCCTTCACCTTTTTGTCCATCATCTACCTGTACCTGCCGCTGGTCTACTTGGGCTGGCCGCCGCTGTGGACCTCGGTGCTGATCTGCGCCGTGACCACCGCCGTGACCATGTACCTGATCGGCGGGCCCACCCGCAAGACGGTGGTGGCCAGCGTGGGCACGGTGGCCGGCGTGGTCATTGCCGCGCTGATCGCCGCGCTGTTCGGCTGGGCCACCGGCATCTCGGGGTGGAATGTCTCGGACATCGAGACCCTCATCACCCTGTGGAACACCAACGGCATCAATGTGGGCGAACTGCTGTTTGCCGGGCTGCTGATCTCCAGCCTGGGCGCCGTGATGGACGTGGCCATGTCGGTGGCCAGCTCAATGGGCGAGGTACTGGCCCAGAACCCCGCCATGCACCGCACCGCCCTGTTTGCCTCGGGCATGCGGATCGGCCGGGATATGATGGGCACCGACTCCAACACCCTGATCCTGGCCTTTGCGGGCGGCAGCGTGAGCACCCTGCTGCTGGACTATGCCTACGACCTGCCGGCGCTGCAGATCCTGAACTCCAACAACATCGGCATCTCGGTGATGCAGGGGCTGGCGGGCAGCTTCGGGGTGGTGCTGGCGGTGCCGGTGACGGTGGCGCTGGCCACCCTGCTGTACACGGCCCGGCGCCCGGCCGGGGCCATGCGGCAGGGCGCGGCAGCCGAATGATCCCGGAAGAGAGCCAACAGATTTAACAAAAGCACGGCTGCCTTTGGCAGCCGTGCTTTTGTTGTTTGTCTTTTTGCCGCGGGCGCTTTACCCCTGCCGGGGCCGGGCGCCGGGCAGCAGGGCCACGGCGTCCCGCAAAATGACCAGCGGGTCCTCGCCGGGCTGCAGGTGCAGGCTCAGGTAGGGCCGGCCCAGGGCGCAGTACTTCACCCGGCGGGGCATTGCGTCCAGCAGCGGGCCCATCTGCTGCGGGCCCACCACATCGCTGTACAGCAGCAGCTCGCTGCCCTTCTGGGTGATCTCGACAACGCCCACCCGGGCCGCCGTGACCCGCACCAGCGACACATCCACCAGGCTCTGTACGCTCTTGGGCGGGTCGCCGTACCGGTCGATGAGTTCGTCCAGCACGTCCTCGGCGTCGTCGGCGGTCTCGATGGCCGCGATGCGCTTGTACGCCTCGATGCGGCCGGCCGCATCGGGGATGTAGGCTTCGGGCAGGAAGGCGTCGGCCGCGATGTCCACGATGCAGTCGCTCTTGTCCGGCTCGGGCGCTTCGCCCCGGGCCGCGGCGATGGCCTGGCCCAGCATCTTCACATACAGGTCATAGCCCACGGCCTCCATGTGGCCGTGCTGACTGTGGCCCAGCAGGCTGCCGGCGCCGCGGATCTGCAGGTCCCGCATGGCGATGCGCACCCCCGAACCGAAGGCCGTGAACTCCCGGATGGCCGACAGCCGCTTGGCCGCCACTTCGGTGAGGACCCGGTCCCGGCGGAAGGTGAAGTAGGCGTAGGCCTTGCGGGCCGACCGGCCCACCCGGCCGCGGATCTGGTACAGCTGGGACAGGCCCATGCGGTCGGCGTCCTCAATGATCAGAGTGTTGCAGTTGCGCACGTCCACCCCCGTCTCGATGAGGGTGGTGCAGACCAGCAGGTCGATCTCGTTGTCCAGCAGCTGCTGCCAGACCGAGGAGATCTGTTCCTCGGTCATCTTGCCATGGGCGATGCCCACCCGGGCGCCGGGCACCATTTGGGTGATGCGGGCGGCGCAGGCGTCGATGTCCCCGATCTGGTTGTGCAGGTAGTAGACCTGCCCGCCCCGGGCCAGTTCCTTGCGGATGGCCTCGGCCACGATGCCGGCGTCGTATTCCAGCACATAGGTCTCGATGGGCTGGCGCTCGAAGGGGGGCTGCTCGATCATCGACATATCCCGGATGCCGGACAGCGCCATGTTCAGCGTGCGGGGGATCGGGGTGGCCGAGAGGGTCAGCACATCCACCCCCACGAAGTTTTCCTTGAGCTTTTCCTTGTGTTTGACCCCGAAGCGCTGTTCCTCGTCGATGATGAGCAGGCCCAGGTCCTTGAACTTCACATCGTCGGACAGCAGCCGGTGGGTCCCCACCACGATGTCCACGGTGCCGTCCCGCAGGCCGCGCAGCGTCTCCTTCTGTTCCTTGGCGCTGCGGTAGCGGGACAGCAGCCCGATGCGGATGGGGAACGCCTCCATGCGGGAGAGGGCGGTGTTGAAATGCTGCCAGGCCAGGATGGTGGTGGGGGCCAGGATCGCGCACTGCTTGCCGCCCATCACGCATTTGAAGGCCGCCCGCAGCGCCACCTCGGTCTTGCCGACCCCCACGTCGCCGCACAGCAGCCGGTCCATCGGCCAGGTCTGTTCCATGTCGTGCTTGATCTCGGCGGTGGCCGCCAGCTGGTCGGGGGTCTCCTCATAGGCGAAGCGCTGTTCAAAGTCCCCCTGCCAGGTGTCGTCCGCCGGGAAGGCGTAGCCCCGGGCCTGCTTGCGGCGGGCGTACAGCTCGATGAGCTCCTTGGCCATCGCCTCGGTGGCGGCCCGGACCCGCCGGCGGGTCTTGTTCCAGTCGCCGCCGCCCAGCCGGCTCAGCCGCACCTTGTCCGAGTCGCCGGGGGCGGTGTAGCGGGAGAGCAGGTCCAGCTGGGTGACCGGGACGTAGAGCACGTCCTTTTTGTCGTATTCGATGCGCAGGTAGTCCTTGGTGACCCCCTGCACCTCCATGCGGCGGATGCCCGCATACCGGCCGATGCCGTGGTTCTGGTGGACCACCAGGTCGCCGGGGGTGATCTCGGTCAGGCTGTTGAGGGCGTCCTTGGGGCGCTTCTTTTTGCGGCGGACGGTGGTCTCGCCAAAGGCCCGGGCCGTGATCACCGCATAGCGGGCAAAGGGCAGCTCGCACCCGGCGGACAGGTGCCCGGGCAGCACCTGCACCTGCCCGGCGGCGGGCGGGGCCGCCGGGTCGGTGGTGACCGGCAGCCCCTTGGCCCGCAGGTCCTGGCTGAGCCCGGCGGCGGCGCGGGCGGTGCCGGCCAGCACCGTGACCGCCAGCCCCTGCCCCCGCAGCGGGGCCAGGTCTTCCAGCAAAGCGGCCACCTCGCCGCCCCAGGCGGGCAGGCTGTGGCTGGGCACGTTGACCATCGCCTTCAGCGGCTGGTCGGGCAGGCTGCGGGCAAAGTTTTCGGCCAGCAGGGTGCGGTAGCGCCCGGTCCGGGTCCAGAGCCATTCGGGCGGGGCGTACAGGTCGTCCAGCCCGGCGCAGAGGGCGCCGTCGTTGAACAGGGCGGCCAGCTCCTCGCCCCGGCGGTAGGCGGTGGCCCGGTCGGCCTCCCGGATGGAGGCCGGCTCCTCGATGAAGAGCAGCGGGTCCTCCAGGTGGTCCAGCAGGGTGGCCCGCTCGGGGTAGCGCACGTCCAGGTACCGGTCCATCGACGACGGCACCGCTCCGGCGTCCAGCTGGGCCAGGTCGGCGGCCATGACCGCCTCCATCGCGGTGCGCTTTTTCCCCCGCTGCTTTTTCCAGTAGGCCCGCAGCGCGGCGGCGGCCTCCTCCGGCGCGCCGAACAGCACCTCCCGCGCAGGGCTCAGGTAGATCTTCTCCACCGGTTCGTCCCGGCGCTGGGTGGCCAGGTCGAAGGTGTGCATCGTGTCGATCTCGTCCCCCCAGAACTCCACGCGGGCCGGGGCCTTCATGTCGGGGGCGTACAGGTCCAGGATGTCGCCCCGGATGGAAAACTGCCCCGGGCCGTCCACCCGGTCCCGGCGCACATAGCCGGCGCCCAGCAGCAGCGCGGTGAGCTCGTCCCGCTGCAGGGTGTCGCCGGGGTGCAGCGTGCGGGTGTTGGCGCGGAAATCCGCCGGGGGCACCGTGTACTGGGTCAGCCCCTCGCTGGGCACGCAGACCGCCTGCAGCCGCCCGCCGGCCAGGTCCCCCAGCACGGCCAGACGGCGGTACTCGTATTCCCGGCCGGCGCTCTCGATGGGGCGCAGCAGGTAATCCCGGGCCGGGAAGACCGCGGCCGCCACCCCCAGCGTGTTCAGGTCGGCGGCGAAGCGGGTGGCCTCGGCCTCGCCGGGGGTGACGACGCACAGCGTGCGCCCCAGCGCCCGGCCCAGCGCCGCATACACCAGCGCCCGGCCGGACGCCGGCAGCCCGAACAGTGCGCAGGCCCCCTTGCCGGACAGCGCCCCCGCCAGCTTTTTGTATTCTTCGGTTTGCAGAAACAGCGATTGGAACATAAGTCACCTGTCACTTGTCAGGCCCGGTCCGGGCCGCTATACTATACATCAGAACCAAGCACCTTCGTGCAGAGAGGAGCCCCCCATGACACACCCCCGCCAGACCCAGAACCCGACCCTTGACCTGCTGCGCACCGGCGCCGCGCTGATGGTACTGGCGGTCCATGCCGGGCAGGCCGCCGGGCTGGGGGAACAGACCCGGGTGGGCGGCCAGGGGGTACTGCTGTTTTTTATCCTGAGCGGCTACCTGACCATGGCCAGCCTGGACCGGCGCCCCGCCCCCGGGCGGTACTACCTGGGCCGGGTGCGGCGGATCCTGCCGCTGTACTGGCTGGTGGTTGCGGTGCGCTGGGCGCTGGACGCCGGGCTGTACCTGGCCGGCGGAATGCCGGCAGGGGCCGTGTTCGGGCCCGAAGGCCCCTGCGGGCCCCGGTACCTGCGCTATCTGCTGTTTTTGCAGATGTGGCTGCCCAGCGATAACTGGGCCCTGTGGAACAACCGCAGCGCCCTGTGGACGATGAGCGCCTTCGCCTTTTTCTACCTGCTGGCCCCCTGGCTGTACCGGCTGCTGGCCGGCGCCGGGCGGCGCTGGCGGTACGGCGGCACAGCCGCGGGGTTCTGCCTGCTGGCGGCGGTGCTGGCCGGCAAGGGCATGCTAGGCCGGGCCCTGGAACAGACACTGGGCCGGCTGCCCGCCGGTCAGGTGGACAACATCTCCCAGTTCAGCGCCCAGAACCCGGTCATGGAGCTGTATGTGTTTTTGTACGGGGCCCTGCTGTTTTTTGCGGTGCGGGAAGGGCAGGCCCTGGCCTTTGGCGGATTCTGCCTGCTGCTGCCGCTGCTGACCGGCTTCACCCGCGTGGCCTTTGAGGGTGTGTTTGCCGCGCTGGTGCTGCTGGCCGTCTGCCTGCCCTGTCCCCTTCGGCCGGAGAGCCGGGCCGGGCGGGCGCTGCGGTTTTTCAGCGGCGGCAGCTTTTTCCTGTATCTGGCCCATCCGCTGCTGCTGAGCCTGCTGCCCGCCCTGCCGGCCGGGTCGGCGGCGGGGCGGTGGGCGGCCTGGCTGGGGGTGCTGGGCCTCTGCCTGGGGGTGTGCTATCTTGTGTACGGGCTGTTCATCCGCCGGTTCGAAGCCCTGTTTGCCGGGCGGTAGTTTACAGCCGCCGGAGCGGCGCGTCCAGCCGTTCCAGGCCCCAGCTGCGCCAGCCCCAAAGGGTGTCCTCGCCGCCGGTGGTGCGGATGGCCAGGCAGCCATCCCCGGTCATGGACCAGGACGCCACCTCCGGGTTCAGCCCGCTGGACATCCAGAAGGACCGGACCTCGCCGTCCTGCCAGCGGTACAGGAAGATGTGCTGGCTGTACCGGGTATCCCGGCCGGTCTGCCAGAACGGCCGGCTGGGGCCGTAAAAGCCCCGCCGCCAGACCAGCAGCGCCAGCTCGTCAGCGCCGTCGGCGTCCAGGTCGCCGGTGAGGAAGCCGCGCACCCGCCAGCCGGGTTCGGAGACAAAGAGGGGTTCATGCCGCCCCCAGACGGTGAGCACCCCGGCGGTGGAAAGCTCCACCGCCCAGCCCCCGTCCGCCGTCCACCAGGCCCCCGCGTCGGGGGCGGCGGGCAGGCGGGGGTCGCCGGCCCGCCCCAGCCCCAGCAGCACCGCCGCCAGCAGCGCCAGGGCCGCCAGCGGCAGGATCAGCCGCCCCCGGGCCGCCCGGATCAGCGCTGCCACAGCGCGGAAACGTCCAGCATGGCCGGCCGGGTCCAGGCAGCGGGGTCGGGGCGGTCAGCCACGTCGCGCAGCAGGCCGTCCTCGCCGGCGATCAGGCCCATGGCGCTCTGCCACTGGCTGTCGGTGAGGCGCTCGGCCTGGGGCCGGGTGAACTCGTGGAAGGCGAACACCGTGCCCGAGGCGATGCGCAGACTGCCCTCCACCGGGACGATGACATAGATCGTGTTCACCGAGGTGGCCACCTGCAGCACCGAGCCGTTGGGGTCGGTGGCCACGTCCGAGACCAGCGCCGCCGGCATCTCGAGCGGGGTGTAGATGCCGGCCGGGTCGGCCACCGTCTCGGTCCAGAAGTGTTCCAGCTGGCCGCCGAAACTGCGGATCAGCTCAAATTCCTCGTCGGTCGGCAGCTCGTTGCGCAACTCCTTCTCGGCGATGGTCATGAACCGGCGGTTCATCTCGGCCAGCAGGGACAGGTCCTCGGCGGCATCGTCGGGCAGCAGGCCCAGGGCGTCCAGGCCGTTGGCCGTGGCGGTACACAGCGCCGACAGCCGCCCGAACACCACCGGTTCGGCCTCCACATACCCCCGGTCGTCCCGCTCTTCGATCATTCCGCCGCCGCCCATCTCGGCATAGATCTGCTTGGCGTAGAGGGCGGTGTCGTGCTTGAGTTCGGTCCAGCTGCCCAGCAAGCTGGTCAGGCTTTTGGCGGTCCAGGCGTCGGTCTGCATGTAGGCAGGCCAGCCCGCGCCCTTCGCCTCGGCCAGCGGGCGCAGCGCGTTCAGCCAGGCCGCATACAGGCTGGCGTTCCAGGCCGTGTCCGGCGCTTCGGCCAGCCGGGTGCGGACCTTGTCTAGCTGTTCGTCATAGTTGGGGTAGTCGGTCTGCCCCGCTTCGTCCAGCAGCGCCCGCGCCCGGTCGGACCCGAGGGCGGCGGGCAGGTCCAGGGCCGCCGGCAGCATCCGCTGGGCCTGGCCGTTGGCTTCCACCTGGGGGTAGACCAGCTGCTGGAACACCGCGGCGTCCAGCGTGAACCGCTGCCCCAGGAAGCGGAAACCCTTGGTGGCGGTGTCCCGGTCCTCGTCTTCATAGATCGGGATGGAGTTGATGGCCGCCGGCGCCAGCCTGCCCACACTGTCGGCAAAGGCGTCGAAGGCGGCGGTCTGCCCCGGCAGGTCGCCGGTCTCCGGCAGGCCGCCGTAGGCCGACTCGATCAGCGGGTGGTAGTCGCTGACCACCGCATCGTCGCTGACCCCGGCAAAGAAGGCGGTCACCGCATACAGCCGGTCCCAGTCGGCCTGGACCCCGGCCTGTTCCAGTGCCAGGCAGGCCAGCAGGGCGCTGCGGGTCTCGTCGGCGCTGGCGGCGCGGAAGGTCAGCCGCCCGTACCACATCATCCCGCGGAAATAGCGCTCCAGCGTTTCATCCCCGGCGTAGTAGCTGCGGGGGATGTACTGGGTATAGTCCTCTTTCAAGCCGTCGGCCCCGCCGTCGCCGCCCAAGTTCATCACCGGCGAAAGGGCGGTGGTTTCGGCCGCTTCGATCAGCGCCAGCTCCTGCGCCACCGGGGCGGCCACCGCCTCGGGCACCGGGGTGTCCGGGTCCAGCAGGCAGGCCCCCACCGTGAAGAAAGCCAGGTTGCGCAGCGCCGCGTTCTCCCATTCGGTGCCGGCCAGCGCCTGCCACTGGGTCTGGCTCTGCTGCTGCAGCGCCTGGCTCAGCGCCAGCAGCCGGCCGCAGAGTTCCTCCTTCTCCACCTGTTTCTGCAGGTAGGCGAAGTAGAGGTGGTAGGTGTGGAGCATCGCGTCCACCGTGACAAAGTTCGGCTCATAGTTGTAGCGGTTGCTCTCGTAGGCGCTGAAAAATTCGTGGTTGTTGTTCTCGATCACCAGGAAGCCGTTTTCCAGCAGGGTCTGGCGGGCTTCCTCGCTCCAATACTCCATCCGGTCGGCGTTGATGACGTTGGAGAAGTCCGGTTCCACCGGGTAGTCGGGCACGGCGGGCACCAGGTCCGGGTCGTACAGCGGGTCCATCTGCCCCAGCAGGCTGGGCAGCACGGCGGCGGAAGCCACCGTCTGCGCCCCGGGGGCGTCTGCGTCAAGCAGCGGGGTGGGGGCCGGCGCGGCGGAGGGCGCAGCCGTGGAGCCCGGCGCAGCCGCCGGGTCCTGCCCGGCCGACGGGGCGGCCGAACAGCCGAAAAGCCCGGCCAGCAGGGAGACGGCCAGGCAGAGGGAAGCTAGACGATGTTTCATACACGACCTCCTTGTGATGAGCGAAAAATCCCGGGACGGCCGGCAGACGGGTCAGTGGTTGTAGCGGTTCTGGGCCTCCCCCAGCTTGCCGGCGAGGATCAGGCGGCAGGCGCCCTCGATGTCGTCGCGGCGGTCGGCCAGGGCCTGGGCGTCGGCCGGCGGGAACCGGCCCAGCACCCAGGCGGCCAGGTCATAGTCGGGGCGGGGCTTGGCCCCCACCCCGATGCGCAGCCGGGGGAAATCCTCCCCGCCCAGCGAAGCGATGATGCTTTTGAGGCCGTTGTGGCCCCCTGCCGAGCCGGAAGCCCGGATGCGCAGATGGCCGGGTTCCTGGGTGATGTCGTCGCAGAGCACCAGCACATGGCTGCGGGGGATCTTGTAGAACTGGGCGGCCGGGGCGATGCACTGGCCGCTCAGGTTCATGTAGGTCAGCGGTTTGAGCAGCATCACCTTGCGGCCGTCCACCTGGGTGATGCCGTACAGCCCCTGCCACTTGGCTTTGCCCAGGGGGCAGCCCCAGCGCTGTGCCAGGGCGTCCAGCGCCGCAAAGCCCGCGTTGTGGCGGGTGCCGTCGTACTTGGGTTCCGGGTTGCCGAGACCGGCGATGATCCAGTCGGCCCCGGTGTGGGAAAACAGGGACATAGAAGAGAAAACTCCTTACACAGATTGCTTACAAAAAGCTGTGGCGCACCTGGCTGCCGAAGGGAAAGAGGGACAGCCGGGCCAGCTTGAAAAACTGCAGCCCGAAGGGGATGCCGATGACCGTCACGCAGAGCAGGCACCCCCAGGCCGCGTGGGCCAGGGCCATCGGCAGGCCGGTAAGGACCAGCCACAGGATGTTGAGCAGCACACTGCCCGCCCCGCCGCCGAAGACCACCTCCTTGCCGAAGGGGCACAGCGAGAGGGCGGCGAACTTGAAGCACTGCATCCCCACCGGGATGCCCAGGATGGTGACGCACCACAGCGCACCCGCCAGCGCCCAGCCCAGGGCGCTGGCCAGCCCGCCGAAGATCAGCCACAGAAGATTGCCGAGAAAACGCATGGCAAAGCCCCCTTACGGATGAAAACTCTGCTGCAGCGCCCGCCGGGCGGCGTCCCAACGGCGGGCCGGCACCAGCAGGGTGTACAGCGTGGAAAGGTCGGCCCGCTCCCCCACTGCGGCGAACCCGCCGGCCCGGCGGGTGCCGCTGCCGGTGTACTGCTGCCGCTGCACATAGGGAATGCCGGCGGCGGTCAGCGCGGCCGTGACGGCCGCCAGGCGGGCCGGGTCGGTGGTGACCAGCAGTTCCTTTTTGACAAAGGGCAGACGATCCAACAGCATAGGGCGCCCCCCCCTCACGGCTGCCCGGCGGCCTGTTCGGCTTCCAGCTTCTGCTTTTTTTCGATGTACTGTTTCAGCTTGCGCTCGCCCCAGCCGGGCAGGGCGGTCTGCTTGCCCCGCTCGATGCCCAGCGCACCGGCGGGCACGTCCTTGCCGATGGTGGACCCGGCGGCGGTGTAGGCGTGGTCCCCCACCGTGACCGGCGCCACCAGGTTGGTGTTGCAGCCGATGAAGGCATAGTCCCCGATGGTGGTGTGATACTTGCCCTCGCCGTCATAGTTGCAGGTGACGGTGCCGCAGCCGAAGTTGCAGTATTTGCCCACCGTGGCGTCGCCGATGTAGGTCAGGTGGCTGACCGTGTTGCCCTGGGCGAAATCGGCGTTCTTGGTCTCCACATAGGCGCCCAGGTGGACCCCCTCGCCGGTGCGGGTGCCGGCGCGCACATGGGTGAAGGGGCCGATCTTGTTGTTGGGGCCGAGAACGCTGTCATAGCACTGGCTGGCGTTGACGGCGGTGCCGGCGCCGACGGTGGTGTTTTCCAGCAGGGTGTTGGGGCCGATGACGCAGCCGGCCTCGATGACGGTGGCCCCGCGCAGGATGCACCCGGGCAGGATGGTCGCCCCCGGGGCGATGATGACCTCCGGGTCGATGTAGACATTGTCGCTGAGGAACTCCACCCCGTTTTCCAGGTGGCGCTGGAAGGTCTCAGCAAAGCGCTGCTTGGCAGCCAGATAGTTTTCCCGTGCAGTGGACATAGGGTTTTCCTCCTTCATGATCGCCGGGCGCCCGCTTGCCGCGGCGCCCCCGGACCTGTACCTATTATACCAGACCGCCCGCCAAATGGGAAGCAAGCCCCCATGACGGCAAGCCCGCCCGGCCCCACAGCGGGCGGCAGGCAGGCTGTTAAGAAATGTTAACGCGGGAAGGCCGAAGTAACTTTTTCGAACTTCCCGCCCATTATAATTTATCGCATTTTTGGTTAAAATGCAAGAGAATCTCGGGAAAAATTCGGCAAAAATTCAGCGAAACTATTGAGCACTTTTTTAACAATCCTCTGGTAATTCGGGCTTTGGTCTGTTATAATGGACTGTGCAATCACCAAAAGTTGCGGGTGCGGGTTATGGCCGCACCGGGAAGAAACCGTAAGCAAACAATGGAGGTAAGACATGAGCAAGAAGTTCCTTTACCTGTTCAAGGAAGGTCATGACGCCTTCGGCGGCGACCAGACCACCATGAAGAACATTCTGGGTGGCAAGGGCGCCGGCCTGGCCGAGATGACCCACGCCGGGATGCCGGTGCCGCAGGGCTTCACCATCACCACCGAAGCCTGCACCCAGTATTATGCCGACAACCGCGAGATCAACGACGAGATCAAGGCGGACATCTTCAAGTATATGGGCATCCTGGAAGAGCAGACCGGCAAGAAGTTCGGCGACATCCAGAACCCGCTGCTGGTGTCGGTGCGTTCCGGCGCCCGTCAGTCCATGCCCGGCATGATGGACACCATCCTGAACCTGGGCCTGAACGACCAGGCTGTGGAAGGTCTGGCCAAGAAGACCGACAACCCCCGCTTCGCTTACGACTGCTACCGCCGCTTCATCCAGATGTACTCCGACGTGGTCATGGAGCTGGGCAAGAGCTTCTTTGAGGAGATCATCGACGAGGTCAAGACCGCCAAGGGCGTGACCCAGGACATCGACCTGGACGCCGAGGACATGAAGGAGCTGGTCAAGCGGTTCAAGGCCATCTACCTGGAAAAGCAGGGCAGCGAGTTCCCCCAGGACCCCAAAGAGCAGCTGATCGGCGCCGTCAAGGCCGTGTTCCGCTCCTGGGACAACCCCCGCGCCAACGTCTACCGCAAGATGAACGAGATCCCCTATGAATGGGGCACCGCCGTCAACGTCCAGCAGATGGCCTTCGGCAACTCCGGCATGCGTTCGGGCACCGGCGTGGCCTTCACCCGCAACCCCGCCACCGGCGAGAAGAAGCTGATGGGCGAATACCTGATCAACGCCCAGGGCGAAGACGTGGTGGCCGGCATCCGCACCCCCTCCCCCATCAGCAAGCTGCATGAGGAAATGCCCGAGGTCTACGACCAGTTCGTGGAGATCGCCACCCGCCTGGAGTCCTACTACAAGGACATGCAGGACATGGAGTTCACCATCGAGGACGGCAAGCTGTTCATGCTGCAGACCCGCAACGGCAAGCGCACCGCCCAGGCCGCGCTGAAGATCGCCTGCGACCTGGTGGACGAGGGCGTGATCGACGAGCGCACCGCCGTGCTGCGCGTGGAGCCCAAGCAGCTGGACACCCTGCTGCACCCGCAGTTTGACGCCGCCGCCCTGAAGGCCGCCGAGGCCATCGGCAAGGGCCTGGCCGCTTCCCCGGGTTCCGCCTGCGGCCGCGTTGTCTTCAGCGCCGAGGACGCCGAGGAGAAGGTCAAGGACGCCGACTGGAAGAAGGTCGTGCTGGTCCGCCTGGAGACCAGCCCCGAGGACATCGTGGGCATGCAGGTTTCCCAGGGCATCCTGACCGTGCGCGGCGGCATGACCAGCCACGCGGCCGTTGTGGCCCGCGGCATGGGCACCTGCTGCGTTTCCGGCTGCGGCAACGACAACGAAGTGACCATCGACTACGACGCCAAGGTGTTCACCATCAACGGCCACACCTTCCAGGAAGGCGATTGGATCAGCATTGACGGCTCCACCGGCAACATCTACCAGGGCCAGATCGCCACCGTCGCTTCCACCGAGAACGCCGACTTCAAGCGCTTCATGGGCTGGGCCGACGAAGCCCGCCAGCTGAAGGTGCTGACCAACGCCGACAACCCGACCGACGCCCAGAACGCCGTCGATATGGGTGCCGAGGGCATCGGTCTGTGCCGTACCGAGCACATGTTCTTCGCCGAGGACCGCATCAAGGCTGTCCGCGAGATGATCTGCGCCCGCACCGTGGAGGCCCGCAAGGCCGCCCTGGCCAAGGTCGAGCCCTACCAGGAGGCCGACTTCACCGCCATGTACAAGATCATGGGCGACCGTCCCATGACCATCCGTTACCTGGACCCGCCTCTGCACGAGTTCCTGCCCACCAAGCCCGAGGACATCGCCGAGCTGGCCAAGGATATGGGCATGACCACCGAGGAGCTGACCAACATCGTCGAGAGCCTGCATGAGTTCAACCCGATGATGGGTCACCGCGGCTGCCGCCTGGCTGTCACCTACCCCGAGATCGCCGAGATGCAGACCAACGCCGTCATCAAGGCTGCGCTGAAAGTCTCCGCCGAGACCGGCAAGATGATCACCCCGCACATCATGATCCCCCTGGTTGGCGAAGTGAAGGAACTGAAGTTCGTCAAGGACGTGGTCGTCAAGACCGCCGACAAGCTGATCGCCGACGCTGGCGTGGACATGAAGTACGAAGTGGGCACCATGATCGAGATTCCGCGTGCGGCCCTGACCGCCGGCGAGATCGCCAAGGAAGCCGACTTCTTCAGCTTCGGCACCAACGACCTGACCCAGATGACCTTCGGCTTCAGCCGTGACGACGCGGCCAAGTTCCTGACCGCCTACTACGACAACAAGATCTATGAGAGCGATCCGTTCCAGCATCTGGACCAGACCGGCGTCGGCCGCCTGGTGAAGATGGCTGCCGAGGATGGCCGCGCCACCAACCCCAACCTGGGCCTTGGCATCTGCGGCGAGCACGGCGGCGACCCCAGCAGCGTGGAGTTCTGCCACAATGTTGGTCTGGACTATGTGTCCTGCTCTCCCTTCCGCGTTCCCATCGCCCGTCTGGCTGCTGCCCAGGCTGCCATCAAGAATCCTCGCAAGTAATTGCGTTGGACTCTTGGAGCTCACGCTCAGCTTAGAGGATGCGCAAGCATTTCAAAAAGCGCATAACAGCGTGATAAAGCCAAGCCGATGGCGTGATCCCGGCCTGGAGATCCACCCCTGATACGCCGATCCCCCTGCTACTGATTTCAGCTGCAGGGGGATTTTTTATGCCTGTTCGCTCCCCGCCGGTGTCGGGGTGTGTTTAGACACGAACGATTGTTAAAGGCACTCGGTTATCCGCAACAGCCTTTGGTTAGCCAAATATTTCCCTCCAGGCATCGTTGGTGCCACCATTTGCTTCCTTTTCTCCTTTTTTCAATCTGGTCAGCGGGCAAATATGAACAAAAAGAAAACATTGGCCGCCTCCCCTTGCAATGGCCGGCCAAAAGGTGTATGATACCGCTGCAAAATACTTAACGTAAGTTAAGTAACCATTGATAAGTATTCTTCTCACAAACGGAAAGGCGGTTGTCCCATGACAGAAGAACAGGCCATCGGCGAACTGTTTGAGCGCTTGTGGCAGATGCGCAAATCGGTGCAGCGCTGTATGCAGCAGGTGGAGGGCCGCTGCCCCCACAGCCAGTTTTTCATGCTGGAGCGGCTGCACTATGCCATCCGCCAGCGGGGCGAGGGGGCGGCCATCCCGGTGTCGGCGGTGGCCGAGCAGACCCGGCTGCTGCCGACGGCGGTGTCCCGGTCGCTGCGCCAGCTGGAGGACGCCGGTTTGGCCAAGCGCATCCACGACCCGGCTGACCACCGGCGGACACTGGTGCGGCTGACCCCCGCCGGCGAGGCAGCCCGCCGGGAGACCGAGGCGATGCTGCGGGCCTACATGGTCCGGGTGATCCGCCGGATGGGGGAGGAAAACTTTACCGCCATGCTGGATTCCTGGCGCCGGTGGGACGAAGCCATGCAGGCCGAGCTGTCGGCCCCGGCCGCCCGCTGAGCCTACGATTTTGAAGGAGGTACCTGCCCCCATGCTGAAAATTTTCCGCTATCTCTTCAAGCACTGGGCCACCATCCTGGCGGTGGTGGCGCTGCTGCTGGTGCAGGCCAACTGCGACCTGGCCCTGCCCGGATACACCTCGGACATTGTGGACGTGGGGATCCAGCAGGGCGGCGTGGACAGCGCCCTGCCCGACCCGGTGCGTGATTCCACCCTGCAGGCGCTGGAAAGCCTGATGTCCCCCGAGGACGCCGCCCTGGCCGAGCAGTGGTATGCCGCGCCGGACGAAAACGGCCTGCGCGCGCTGGTCCATGGCGCCGAGGCCGCCCGCGCCGAACTGGAAGAAGCCTTCACCCTGCCCGACGTGATGCTGTACCAGGCCGCGGCGGCCCTGTCGGCCGACCGCCAGGGGGTGGAGAGCGCCCTGCCCGAAGCGCAGGACCTGGACGCCGCCGCGGCAGCCGTCAGCCAGGCACTGAGCAGTGCGGAGGATGTCTCGCTTGCTTCCGGCACCATCACCTCCGACGGCGCCGCCGCCGGCCTTTCCAACCAGGCAGCCAGCCAGGCCGTGCAGCTGGTGCGGCTGGAATACCGGGCCCAGGGGGTGGACGGCCAGGTGCAGATGCGCTACCTGCTTACCACCGGCGGCGAGATGCTGCTGGTGGCCCTGCTGATGGCCGCGGCGGCCATCTCGGTGGGCTTCCTTGCCTCCCGGGTGTCGGCGGCCATCGGGCGGGACCTGCGGGGGCAGGTGTTTGCCAAAGTCATCGACTTTTCCCATGCCGAGACCGACCGCTTCTCCACCGCCTCGCTGATCACCCGCACCACCAACGACATCCAGCAGGTGCAGATGGTGGCGGTGATGCTGCTGCGCATCGTGATCTATGCGCCGATCCTGGGCATCGGCGGCATCGTCCGGGTGGCCGGCACCGACACCGGCCTGTCCTGGATCATCGTGCTGGCGATGGCACTGCTGCTCTGCCTGGTGTTTGTGCTGATGCAGGTGGCGATACCCCGCTTCAAAAAGATGCAGAAGCTGGTGGACCGGCTGAACCTGGTCAGCCGGGAGATCCTGACCGGCATCATGCCAATCCGGGCGTTCAGCCGCGAGAAATTTGAGGAAGCCCGGTTCGACGAGGCCAACCGGGACCTGATGAAGACCCAGCTGTTCACCAACCGGACCATGACCTTCATGATGCCGGGCATGACGCTGATCATGAACGGGGTGAGCCTGCTGATCGTCTGGTTCGGCGGCCACGCGATGGTCACCCGCGGGATGCAGGTGGGCGACCTGATCGCCTTTATCACCTACACCATGCAGATCGTCATGTCCTTCCTGATGCTGACGGTCATCTCGATCATGCTGCCCCGGGCCGGGGTGGCGGCCGACCGCATCGAGGAGGTGCTGCGCACCGAGCCGGTCATCGAGGACCCGGCCCCTGACCGGCAGCCCGCCGGCCTGGCCGACCATTCCTGGCAGGGGGTGGTGCGGTTCGACCATGTGGACTTCCGCTTTCCCGGCGCCGACACCGACGTGCTGAAGGACATTTCCTTCACCGCCCGGCCGGGCCAGACCACCGCCATCATCGGGTCCACCGGCTGCGGCAAGTCCACCCTGCTCAACCTGATCCCCCGGTTCTATGACGTGACCGGCGGGCGGATCACACTGGACGGCGTGGACCTGCGGGAGATGCCCCAGGCCACGCTGCGGGCCCAGCTGGGCTATGTGCCGCAGAAGGGGGTGCTGTTCTCCGGCACCATCGAGTCCAACCTGAAGTTCGGCGGCGACACGATCACCGACCAGGCCATGGAGCAGGCCGCCGCCATCGCCCAGGCCGGCGACTTCATCGCCTCCAAGCCGGAAGGATACCGCAGCCCCATCGCCCAGGGGGGCACCAACGTCTCCGGCGGGCAGAAACAGCGGCTGTCCATCGCCCGGGCCATCGCCAAGAACCCCAAGGTCTACCTGTTTGACGACAGCTTCTCGGCGCTGGACTACAAGACCGACGCGGCGCTGCGCCGCGCCCTGAACGAAAAGACCGGCGGCGCCACCGTCATCCTTGTGGCGCAGCGCATCTCCACCGTGCTGCACGCCGACCAGATCCTGGTGCTGGACGAAGGCCGCGTGGTGGGCTGCGGCCGCCATGAAGAACTGCTGGCATGCTGCCCCGAATACCGGGAGATCGCAAAAAGCCAGCTCAGCGAGCGGGACCTGGCCGCAGCCGGCGCCCGCGAACCCCGGAAAGGAGGCGACGCCTGATGCCGCCCGTACATCACAGAGGTCCTGCCGAAAAACCCAAGGACATGACCGGCACCCTGCGCCGGCTGCTGGGCACGCTGGGGCGGTTCAAGGCCGCCTTCTTCGCGGTGCTCGTCTTCGCCATGCTCTCCACCCTGTTCAACATCGCCGGGCCCCGCATCCTGGCCGAAGCCACCACCGCCCTGGCCACCGGCTGGATGGCGATGATCACCGGCACCGGCAGCATTGATTTTGCGCTGATCGGCCGCATTCTGCTGATCCTGCTGGGGATGTACCTGCTGTCGGCCTGCTTCAGCTTTGTGCAGGGCTGGGTGATGAGCGGCATGTCCCAGAAACTGTGCTACGACTTCCGCCGCCAGATCAGCGAAAAGATCAGCCGCCTGCCGCTGGCCTACTTTGAAAAGCGGACAGTGGGCGAGGTGCTCAGCCGCATCACCAACGATGTGGACACGCTGGGCCAGAGCCTGAACCAGAGCATCACCACCCTGATCACCAGCCTCACCACGATGGTGGGCGTGCTGGTCATGATGCTGTCCATCAGCCCGCTGATGACCCTGATCGCCCTGCTGATCCTGCCGGTGTCGGTGGCGCTGGTGTCGGTGGTGGTGCGGTTCAGCCAGAAATACTTCCGCGCCCAGCAGAAATACCTCGGCGTTGTCAACGGCCAGGTGGAGGAAGTCTACTCCGGCCACAACGTGGTCAAGGCCTTCAACCGGGAAGCCGCCGTGCTCGCCGAGTTCGGCGCCGCCAACGACAAGCTGTACGAATCCGCCTGGAAAAGCCAGTTCCTCTCCGGCCTGATGATGCCGGTGATGAACTTTGTGGGCAACCTGGGCTATGTGGCGGTGGCCGTGGCGGGCAGCATCCTGGCCGCCCGGGGGGTCATCACCATCGGCGAGATCCAGGCGTTCATCCAGTATGTGAAGAACTTCACCTCCCCCATCCAGCAGCTGGCCCAGGTGTCCAACATGCTGCAGAGCATGGCGGCCGCCGCCGAGCGGGTGTTCGAGTTCCTGGCCGAGGAGGAGGAAGACCAGAAGGCCGACCCGGTCCGCCGGGTGGATTCCTCGGTCATTGACGGGCATGTGGACTTTGACCATGTGCGGTTCGGCTACACCCCCGACAAGGCGGTCATCCACGATTTCAGCTGCCATGTGGAGCCGGGGCAGAAGGTGGCCATCGTGGGGCCCACCGGCGCCGGCAAGACCACGATGGTCAAGCTGCTGATGCGGTTTTATGATGTGGACGGCGGCGCCATCACCCTGAACGGCCACAACGTCCGGGACTTTGACCGCAGCGACCTGCGGGAAGGCTTCGGCATGGTGCTGCAGGACACCTGGCTGTTCAAGGGCACCATCATGGAGAACATCCGCTACGGCCGGCTGGACGCCACCGACGAGGAGGTCATCGCCGCCGCCAAGGCCGCCAATGTGGACCACTTCATCCGCACCCTGCCCGGCGGCTACCAGATGGAGCTCAACGAGGACGCCTCCAACGTGAGCCAGGGCCAGAAACAGCTGCTGACCATCGCCCGGGCCATCCTGGCCGACAACAAGATCCTGATTCTGGACGAGGCCACCAGCTCGGTGGATACCCGCACCGAGCAGCGCATCCAGACCGCCATGGACAACCTGATGCGCGGGCGCACCAGCTTTGTGATCGCCCACCGGCTGTCCACCATCCGGGACGCCGACACCATCCTGGTCATGCGGGACGGCGACATCGTCGAGCAGGGCCGGCACGAGGAACTGCTGGCCCGGGGCGGTTTTTACGCCGAGCTGTACAACAGCCAGTTCGAAGATGTGACGGCCTGAGCCCCGCAGACTTGCGAAAACGCGCCGCATGGATTATAATGGATGGTGCATAAAACCAACACTGGCTGCCATGGAGGAGGAAGTGCGATGGAAAAGATCAAGATGACCACCCCGCTGGTGGAGATGGACGGCGACGAGATGACCCGCATCCTGTGGAAACAGATCAAGGAGGAGGTCATTCTGCCCTTTGTGGACCTGAAGACCGAGTACTACGACCTGGGCCTGATCCACCGGGAGGAGACCAAGGACCAGGTGACGGTGGACGCCGCCAACGCCAACAAGAAGTACGGCGTGGCGGTCAAGTGCGCCACCATCACCCCCAACGCCCAGCGGGTGGAGGAATACAAGCTCTCCCAGATGTGGAAGAGCCCCAACGGCACCATCCGCGCCATTCTGGACGGCACGGTCTTCCGGGCGCCCATCATGGTCAAGGGCATCTCGCCGGTGGTGCGCACCTGGAAGCAGCCCATCACCATCGCCCGCCACGCCTTCGGCGACGTTTACCGCGCCACCGAGTACCGCGTGCCCGGCCCCGGCAAGGCCGAGCTGGTCTTTACCAGCGACGACCACCGCCGCACCGCCCACTGGCAGACCGTTCACCAGTTTGCCGGCCCCGGCGTGCTGCAGGCCCAGTTCAACACCGACGAGTCCATCTCCTCCTTCGCCCGCTCCTGCTTCCAGTATGCTGTGGACACCAAGCAGGATCTGTGGTTCTCCACCAAGGATACCATCTCCAAGCAGTACGACCATACCTTCAAGGACATCTTCCAGGAGATCTACGACGCCGAATACAAGGAAAAGTTCGAAGCCCTGGGCATCGAGTATTTCTACACCCTCATCGACGACGCGGTGGCGCGGGTGATCCGCTCCAAGGGCGGGTTCATCTGGGCCTGCAAGAACTACGACGGCGACGTGATGAGCGACATGGTCTCCACCGCCTTCGGCTCGCTGGCCATGATGACCTCGGTGCTGGTCTCGCCGGACGGCAACTATGAATACGAGGCCGCCCACGGCACCGTCACCCGCCACTACTACAAGTACCTCAAGGGCGAGGAGACCTCCACCAACCCGGTGGCCACCCTGTTCGCCTGGTCGGGCGCGCTGCGCAAGCGGGGCGAGCTGGACGGCATCGACGCGCTGGGCCGCTTTGCCGACGCGCTGGAAAAGGCCACCATCGACACCATCGAATCCGGCGTCATGACCGGCGACCTGTGCGCCATGTGGGAGGGCGAGACCCCTGCCCGCAAGGTCACCTCGCTGGAGTTCCTGCGGGAGATCCGCGCCCGCATGGAGCAGACGCTGGCCTGACGCAGCGCGGCAGCGCCCAAAGGCGCAGCAAAAAAACGATCCCCCGGGCCGCTGGCCGGTCCCGGTAAACAGGGCGGGCGCTTCCTGCATGGAAGCGCCCGCCCTGTTTGCTCTGCCCTGTATGCCCGGGGAAAATTTGCCCGTAAACGCAAATATCCGAACCCGGCAAACCGGGTTCGGATACGCTGTTGTGGTGGAAGATTAGGGACTCGAACCCAAGACCTCTGCGATGTGAACGCAGCGCTCTAACCAGCTGAGCTAATCTTCCGTGACGACAAGATATATTATAGCGCCTGCAAGCCGGTTTGTCAAGCCGGTTCGGCAAAAAAATCCCGGTTTTTTTCCGGACCGCCGCCCTTGCATTTTCCCGGCTTGTGTGGTATGATGGGGCCGGTCCTGAGAGACCATTGCAAGATGAATGGAAAGTTGAGGTGGAAGGATGCGCAACGTCGCTTGCTGAAACACATGGCAAAACCGGCCGTCCGGCTGTGCGGGCGCCCCTGGGGCGTCCCTGGTTTGCTGTGTCGTTTGGCAGGGGTGACGCTCCGCATTCGACCGCCTTTTGTTATGCGCCGGGCGCTGCCCGGGGGCCCTGCCCCCGGCGGCGGCCGACAGCGGGCTGCGGGGAGATCTGCCCCTGCAGCCCGCCTTTTGTTTTGTCCGCGCAGACAAGGAGGTGCCGCCCAATGGCTTTGATCCAACTTTCCCAACTGACCTTCCACTATCCCGGCAGCTATGACAATGTCTTTACCGGCGCCGAGGCCCGGTTCGACACCCGCTGGAAACTGGGCCTGACCGGCCGCAACGGCCGGGGCAAAACCACGCTGCTTCGCCTGCTGCAGGGGCAGCTGAGCCCCACCGGCGGGCAGATCGTGACCCCGCCGGGGATGCACTGCGGGTATTTCCCCTGCCCGGTGCCCCACCCTGACCGGCCGCTGTCCGCCGTGGCCGCCGAGCTGTGCGGCGCCGAAGACTGGCAGATCGCCCGGGAGCTGGGCCGCATGGGTCTGCCGCCCGAACGGCTGGACCAGCGGTTCGACACCCTTTCACCGGGGGAGCAGACCCGGGCGCTGCTGGCGCTGCTGTTTCTGCAGCCCGGGGGCTACCCGCTGATCGACGAGCCCACCAACCACCTGGACGCCGAAGGCCGGGCCCGGCTGGGCGCCTACCTGCGCGGGGCGCGGGGCGGGTTTTTGCTGGTCTCCCACGATCGGGCGCTGCTGGACGCCTGCTGCGACCACATGCTGGCCATCGAGCGGACCGGACTGCGGGTGCGGCAGGGCAATTTTTCCGCCTGGTGGCAGGAGGTGCAGGACCGGGATGCCCGGGAAGCCGCCGAGAACGAGCGGCTGGGGCGGGAGATCGGCCGGCTGCAGGCGGCCGCCGGGCGCACGGCCCGCTGGTCGGACAAGCTGGAAAAGACCAAGTTCGACACCCGCAACTCCGGCCTGCGGCCCGACCGGGGGTATGTGGGGCACAAATCCGCCAAGATGATGAAGCGGGCCAAGGTGATCGAGGCGCGGCGGGAACAGGCCATTGCCGACAAGACCGCGCTGTTCAAGGACCGGGAGATCGCCGAAGCGCTGCGCCTGCAGCCGCTGACCCACCCCAAGGACCGGCTGCTGGAAGCCAGCGACCTGTGCGTGGACTACGGCGGCGGGCCGCTGTTCGCCCCGGTGCGGTTTGCCCTGCACGGCGGCGACCGGCTGGCGCTGACCGGCCCCAACGGCTGCGGCAAAAGCAGCATTCTGCGGCTGGCAGCCGGGGCGCCGGTGCCCCACACCGGGCAGCTGGTGCTGGCGTCGGGGCTTACCCTGAGCGTTGTGCCCCAGAGCGCCGCCGGGCTGCGGGGCACGGTGCAGCGCTATGCCGAGGACTGCGCGGTGGACCTGACCCGGCTGCTGACCATTTTGCGCAAGTTCGGGCTGGAGCGGGTGCAGTTTGAAAAGCCGGTGGAAAGCTGGAGCGAGGGCCAGCGGAAAAAGCTGCTGCTGGCCCGCAGCCTGTGCCAGAGCGCCCACCTGTACCTGTGGGACGAACCGCTGAACTACATCGACCTGTACGCCCGGATGCAGGTGGAGCAGCTGATCCTGGAGTCCCGCCCTACCCTGCTGTTTGTGGAACACGACCGGGCGTTCTGCCAGGCGGTGTCCACCGGGACCGTGGCCCTGCAGCCCCCTTGCGCCGGGGGCGGTGAAACGGTATACTGAAAGCAGAAGCGCCCCCGCCCTGCAAAAAATGCACGCCGGGACGACAATGCAACCGGGACGCGACAGCGTTTTCCCCAAAAGCAACCGCCGGGCGGTGGTGTGGACACCGGTGCGCCTGTATGATGAAAGCACCGAAACACCCATCACCAAGGAGGTCGCGTATGTACCGTCAACCAGATGCCGGACCATCTTATATCAGAGAGGAGGTCCCCATGCCCACCCCCAACAAGGACACCCCCAAGCGGAACACCGCCGCCTTTGCGGCCAACCTGGCTTTGCTGCGGCGCAGCACCGGGCTTTCCCAGGAGCAGCTGGCCGAACGGCTGGATGTCTCCCGCCAGAGCGTCTCCAAATGGGAGAGCGGGGTCTGTCTGCCCGAACTGACCACACTGGACGCGCTGTGCGGGCTGTTCGGCTGCACGCTGGACCTGCTGCTGCGGGGCGACGCCGCCCGGATGCTGCAAAACGACCTGGCCGCCTACGACGCCGAGTATGACCGGTTCGTCCGGGCTGTCACGACGGCGGTGGGGCTGCTGCTGGGGGTGCTGACGCTGGCGGCCGCAGCCTATGCCGCCGGCTGGGCCGAGTCGCTGTACGGCGCCGTGTTCATGCTGGGCGTGGCCGGGGCGATGATGCTGCTGATCCCCGCCGGCATCCAGCACGAAAACTTCCGCCGCAGGCATCCGCCCGAATCGGTGGAGTATCCGCCTGAACGGCGGGAAAAAATCGACCGGCAGTTTCCCTACCGGGTCTCGGCCAGCATGGGGCTGCTGGTGGTCACGCTTGCGCTGGTGGCTCTGCTGCAGGACTTTGTGCCCATCAACTGGCTGGGGGTGCTGTTCCTGGCCGCGGTGGCGGCGGCCGGCACCAACATTGTCTGGGCCGGATTGCAGCGGGATCGGTTCGAGGAACCCGAGCGGGCCCGTCGGCTGCAAGCCGACCCGGACGCCGCCCGGCGCATCCAGCGTACCGAGAAAGCCCAAGCCTGCCTGTGGATCGCCGCCCTGCTGATCTTTGTGGTGTGGGGGCGGCTGGCCGACGCCTGGCAGATCGCCTGGGTGATGTTCCCAGCCGCGGTGCTGGGGTCGGCGCTGCTTGCGGTGCTGCTGCGCCGACCCGGCGACGACTGACCCCGCCCGAATCCAGACAACCGGCCGGACCCCTGTCCGGCCGGTTGTTGTCCGCCGATGAAGGGGGACGCCGCTTCTTTCCCGATCCCTTGTTCCGGCGTCCGCGGCCTTTCCCCGCCGAAGGGCGGGCGCCGTTTCAGAGTTTCAGGACGGCGATCTGTTCTTCCCCGTCTTTGTCCCCGGTCTCGACAAATCCGAAAGAAGCATACAGCGATTTGGCGACCGTGTTTTCCGGCTCATACGACAGCCAGCAGAAATCCGCTTTGCCGCAGGGGAAGGTCCTGATAAACCGGAGCGCAAGTTCGACCGCCTGCCGGCCGTATCCCTTGTTCTGATGCGCCTTGTCGATCATCAGCCGCCACAGGTTGTAATTTCCGTCCGCAATGGCGGGGGCGTCCTTCCAGTACTCGTCCTTGTCATACCCGATCATCACAAAACCGACCGGCGTATCGTCCTCAAAAATGCCGAAGGGGAACGCATATCCGTTGGATGTGATCGCAATGTACGCTTCGATGATGCTGACATCATTGCCCGCCACAAAGTTTTTCTGATGATCCGCGACAGTCAGTTTAAGAATGTCCCAGATCGTGTCGCCGTTTACCCTTTCCAGATGGATCATTGGTTTTCCTCCTCCGCTTGCCCGGTCCGGCCGGCTGGCTGTTTGGATGTCTCTTCGTTGCCTATTTTCTTCTGCAGATAGATCATATCCACCAGCCGGACGCCGGCTTCGTAAATCGGGTGGTCGTAGTGATCCGTGAAGAAATTTCGGATGCGGTGCGAACGGGTGAATCCGCACTTCTCATAAAACGGGATCGTCAGCGGGCTGTCCCCTGTGCCGACCTGCAGGATCGAATACCGCCCCTGATATGCCGCGGCAACAAAGTCCAGCATCGCCTTTCCGTACCCATGGCTCTGCCATTCCGGCGCCGTTGCAATGTTCTTGATCTCAAGGACGCCGCCGCCCTCGTCGGTCACCACACATTCGCACTTGACTCCCCCATCGTCCAAAACGTACAGGGTCCCTCTGTCAAGATACCGGTCGATCATGTCCTCCTGCTCATCCGCCGCCAGCAGCAGCGGAAGGAATTGCTTTTTGTTCTCCCTGATTTCTCGGATCTCCATGTTGCCGCCTCCCCCAAAAGCGCGTTCCCTGGGCGCAAAGCCTTCCTCCGCAGCCCTGCCTGCCGCCATAGCGTCCCGCAGACTGTCTATCCCCCGAAAACCGGCAGCAGACAGGTCTGGTCCGTTTCCATTTCAAACTCGAAAACATTGTTTTTGTCAGGCCGTTCCCGGGATCTTTCCCGAACCGCCGCATGTCCGCGGGATGGTGTGGAAACAGAAAATTTCCACGGCTTTCCCATCCCTCCTCCGTTTTCCTATATTCTACCACGTTTGCGACCGTCTGCAAACCGCCGGGTTTCCGGGGCGGCCCCCTTGCGCCGGGGCGCAAAACTGTGTATAGTAGGAAAGGTTTGATGCTGTAACGGAAAGGGAGTTGCCTGTTGAAACTGATCCGATTCATCCGGCAGGAAGCCGTGCTGAGCACCGCCGCGCTGCTGGCCGTTCTCTCTGCGTTTTTGGTGCCGCCGGACGCCGGTTACCTGAGCTACCTGGACCTGCGCACGCTGGCGGTCCTGTTTGCGCTGATGGCCGTGATGGCCGGGCTGCGCCGGCAGGGGGTGTTCGACCGGCTGGGCCGGGCGCTGCTGGGGCGCACCCGCGGGCTGCTGGCGCTGGTCTGGCTGCTGGTGGGGCTGTGCTTTTTCGGCAGCATGGTCATTACCAACGATGTCTCACTGCTGACCTTTGTGCCCTTCACCTTCTCGGTTTTGTCCGGGCTGGGGGCCCCGGGGCGGCGGCTGGCCGTGCCGGTGGTCTGTATGCAGACGGTGGCCGCCAACCTGGGAAGTATGCTGACCCCCATCGGCAACCCCCAGAACCTGTACCTGTACAGCCGCGGCGGGCTGCCGCTGGGGGAGTTCCTTGGCCTGATGCTGCCCTACACCCTGGCGTCGCTGGGGATGCTGGCAGTGTGGGCGGTACCGGTCTGCCGCCGGGCCGGGGCGCTGCGCCCGGCCCCCGACGCTTCCGCCGCCCCCACCCCGCCGGGGGACCGGCGGATCATCGGGATGTACGGCGTGCTGTTCGGTCTCTGCCTGCTGGTGGTGGCCCGGGTACTGCCCTACCCCGCCGCCTTTGTGCTGGTGCTGGCCGCCGTGGCGCTGGCCGACCGCCCCACCCTGCGGTTGGTGGATTACTCGCTGCTGCTGACCTTTGTCGCCTTCTTTGTCTTTATCGGCAACCTGGGGCGGGTGCCGGCCTTTTCGGGCTGGCTGCAGGGGCTGCTGGCCGGGCGGGAGGTGCCGGTGGCCGTGCTGGCCAGCCAGGTGCTGAGCAACGTGCCGGCGGCGCTGCTGCTCTCCGGCTTTACCGACGACATTCCCGGGCTGATCGTCGGCACCAATCTGGGCGGGCTGGGTACGCTGATCGCCTCGATGGCCAGCCTGATCTCCTACCGGCAGATCGCCCGGGAATGCCCCGAAGCCAAGGGGCGGTATTTCGGGCTGTTCACCGCCTCCAACCTGGTATTTCTGGCGGCGCTGCTGGGGCTGTGGGCGCTGATCGGGCGGTAAGCCCCGGCGGCGCGGCCGGACACCCGGCCCGACCACCAAAACAACCAAAAGGACCCCCGAGGGCGGCCGATTCGCGGCTTCCTCGGGGGTCTTTCTGATCGGTGGCCGGGCGGGCGGCTCAGTCCCGGGCGGGCCATTCGGGCTCCGGCAGGTAGATGTGGTGGGGCAGCCCCTCCACATAGATCGGGGTGAGCTCGGCCTGGATCAGCGGCATGGCGTAGGCCAGGAACTCGGGCATCATGTCGGTGTGGTCGGCGTTGATCCATTCCAGCGGGACCTTCTTTTCCAGGTTGGCCACCTCGCTGATGGGGTGCAGTTCGGTGGTGGTCTGGTAGGGGGCGTTGGACACCCGCTTGATGGCCACCATCTCGCCGGTGTGGCCTTCAAAGGCGGCCTTGACCGCGGCGCCGCCCACCTGGTAGGCTTCGGTGATGTCGGTGCGGCTGGTCAGGTGGCCGGCACACCGCTGTAGGGTGGAAAGTTCGATGCAGCGGGTCTTGGTGTCCAGCCGGCGGGCCACCGTGTTGGCCAGGAAGCGGGCCGTGCCGGTGAGGGCCTTGTGGCCGAAGGCGTCCACCGCGTGGACATCGTCGGCCAGCTCGCAGACATAGCGGCCGTCCTCCAGCTTGACGCCCTCCGACACCGCAATGACGATGCTGGGCTTTTTGGCCTGCATCCGGGCCACCTTTTCCACAAAGCGGTCCACATTGAAGGGGATCTCGGGCAGGCAGATCATGTCCACCCCCTCGCAGTCCTCGGCCCGGGCCAGCGCCGCCGCGGCGGTCAGCCAGCCGGCGTTGCGGCCCATGATCTCCACGATGGTCACATACTTGGTGCCGTAGACCGTGGCGTCCCGGATCAGTTCCTTCATCACGACGCCGATGTACTTGGCCGCACTGCCATAGCCGGGGGTGTGGTCGGTGACCATCAGGTCGTTGTCGATGGTCTTGGGCACGCCCATGAACCGGATCCCGCTGCCCACATGGCGGCCGTAGTCGGCCAGCTTGCCGATGGTGTCCATGCTGTCGTTGCCGCCGATGTAGAAGAAGTAGCCGATCTCCAGCTCAGCCAGGATGTCGAACAGCTGCCGGTACACCGCCTCGCCCTCCGGGTCGTGCCAGTCGGGCAGCTTGTAGCGGCAGGAACCCAGGTAGCTGGACGGGGTGCGCTTGAGCAGCTCGATGTCCAGCGCACAGGTGAGTTTTTCATCCAGCAGGCAGACCCGGCGCTCCAGCAGGCCGGCGACGCCGTGCATCATGCCGTAGACCTTGCCCGCGCCGCGGCGCTTGCAGCTTTCAAACACACCGGCCAGGCTTGCGTTGATGACGGCGGTGGGGCCGCCGGACTGGCCTACGATCGCATTGTTTGCCCTGTTTGCCATAAATACCCTCCTGCATCTGTGCGGCCCGCCGGGCCGTGTTCGTTTTGTCTATTTCAGTGTAGCATTTTTCCATGCTCTTGACCATTGCAGGAGTTGACAAGGACGCCGCGGGCCCGGTGCAGCCGGGCTGTTCCGCCCTGCGGAACCCCGTTTCTCCACCGGGCCCGGTCCGCCCGAAAGCGTTCCGCTGTGCGGAACATCAGCCCGGCAATTTTTGTAAGGAAGCCCGGGTTTCGCTATGCAGAAATTGCTCTTTTGTGCCGGACGTGTGCCGGACGCTTCACCCCTGTGCCAGCAGCGGCAGCAGGCTGTCCAGCAGCGCGTCGGTGTAAAGGGCCGCGCCTTCATTGTGCAGGTGGTTGTTGCTGTCATAAAAATACCCGGCGTCCATAAGGGCGAAGGGATAGTCCACCAGCACCGGCAGGTCCAGGCCCTGGCGGACCGCGTCGGCGTAGGCGGCGTTGTCGGCGGCGGTGCTGGTCACGCACAGGGCGTTGAGCGGCGCATGGCTGAACAGCACCTGCACCCCCCGGTCGGCCATTTCGTCGGCAAAGCGGCGGATGCGCCGCAGGATGGCCGGGTCGGGCGCGTCCGCCCCCAGCGCGACCAGGTCCTGGGTGTTGTAGCCGTGTTCCAGGATGTTGCCCCGCTCCAGCGTCACATCCCCCAGCGGGCCGAAATCCTCGCTGTGGGGGGTCTGGCCGGGCGGGTAGTCATAGCTTGTCCAGCGCAGCCCGCTTTGCAGCGGGTTCCAGCCCTGGGGCCAGCGCTGGGCCAGGTACTGCCCGGCGCTGGCCGCCGCCCCCACCCACAGCCCGGGCGGCACCAGGGCCCAGGCGTCGGGGTCGGTGCCGCAGGCCTGCCAGAGCACCGTATAGTCCACCCCGGTGCCCCGCAGCAGCAGGTGTTCCATCATCAGGATGACGGTGTCCCCCTCGCGGGCATAGCGGTCCATCATGTTCAGGTAAAAGTCCGCCCCCAGGTAGGCCGTGACCCCCGCGCAGAGGGTGGGCCGGCCGGTGGCCTGTTGGATCGTCTCGCACCGGACGCCGTATTCGCTGGCCGAACCGCCCACGATCAGGATGCGGTCGCCGGGGGTGTCCCGCAGGAGGTCCAGCTTGTAATGCAGGGTGTACAGCAGGCTTTGCTGGCTGGTTTCGGGCACAAAGCCCACAAAGCCGATCAGCGCCGCAAAGGGCAGGGCCAGCGCCAGCATAAAGGCCGCCAGCCGCAGCAGCCAGCACCTCATCGGCCGGGAAAAGATGGTCATGGCTCACCTCAGAACTGGAAGTAGATAAAGTCGGCGGTGGCGCCGAAGGGACGGGAACAGACCGCCGCCAGCACCGCCAGGGCCAGCAGGTAGTACACCGCCCGCCGGGGCCAGCGCCCGGCCCGCCCCAGCACCGCGAAGGGGTCGCCCCGGCGCAGCGCGCAGCCGTCCCACGCCAGCAGCAGCCCGATCAGCAGGGCGGCCAGCGCCAGGGTGGCGGGGGTAAAGCCCATCGCCCCGGCATAGGCCATCAGGCGCAGGGGGTTGAGCCCCCGGGTGATGTTGGCCGCAAAGTAGCCCAGGTCGGCCAGGCTGTTGACCCGGAAGATCACCCACCCGGCGGTGGCGGCGGCGAAGGTGGTCAGCGTGCGGCCGGCGGCCAGCAGCCGCCCCGCCGGGGCGGGCAGCCGGGCCTGCAGGGCCTCCACCCGGGGCAGGGTGAAGGTTTCGAGGCAGAGCCACAGGCCGTGGTACAGCCCCCAGAGCACAAAGTTCCAGGCCGCGCCGTGCCACAGCCCGCTGGCCAGGAAGGTGAGCAGCAGGTTGGCCAGGTGCCGCGGCGCCGGGCAGCGGCTGCCGCCCAGCGGGATGTAGAGATACTCGCTGAACCAGCGGCTGAGGCTGATGTGCCAGCGACGCCAGAATTCCTTGATGCTGCGGGAAAAGTAGGGGCTTTGGAAGTTTTCGGCCAGCCGGATGCCGAACAGCTGCGCACTGCCGGCGGCCATGTCGGTGTAGCCGGAAAAATCACAGTAAAGCTGGAAGCTGTACAGCACCCCGGCCAGGATCAGCGTCAGGCCGCCCTGGTTGGTGAGGCTGTCAAAGACGCTGTCCACATAGCCGGCCAGGAAGTCGGCAATGACCACCTTTTTGAACAGCCCGGCCAGGATGCGCTGCAGCCCGGCGGTGAACCGGGCGGGGTCGGGGGCGTGTTCGGCGTGCAGCTGGGGCAGCAGGTCGCCGCCCCGGCCGATGGGCCCCGACACCAGCTGGGGGAAAAAGCAGACGAAGAGGGCGTAGTAGCCCGGGTGGCGTTCCGGCGGCAGGGCGCCCCGGTAGACATCGATCAGGTAGCCCAGCGACTGGAAGGTGTAAAAGCTGATGCCCAGCGGCAGCACCAGCGAGAAGGCCGGCGGCTGCCAGGCCAGCCCGGCCAGGCCCAGCAGCCCGGCGAGGGTTTGGGCCGCAAAGCCCAGGTACTTGAACAGGAACAGCCCGCCCAGCAGCCAGGCCGCCCCGGCGGCCAGCACCCCGCGGCGCGCCGCCGGGCGGCGCAGCGCCCCCAGCGCCCGGCCCGCCCCGTACCCCACCGCCACATCCGCCCCCAGCAGGAGCAGCAGCCGCGGGTCGGCCCAGGCATAGAACAGGCAGCTGAGAGCCAGCAGCACGGCCCACCGGCGCCGCGCCGGCGCCAGAAAACAGAGCACAACGGCCAGCGGCAGAAACGCCGCGTAAGCCAGCGAATTGAATACCATGGCACGCCTTTCTTTTCCAGAGGTTTTGCCCCATTATACCGTTGCCGGCCGGCCTTGGCAAGCAAAACCGCCCCGGAAGGCGGGGACCTTCCGGGGCGGCGCGGGGCAGGGATGTCAGGTTTTGGCCGGGCGGCGGTACAGGCGCACCACCAGCACGACGACGCCGGCGGTGAGCAGCACCCCCAGCAGCTCGGTGGGCCAGATGCCGGTGAGGATACCGGTCTGGTAGAGGGCGGCGGGCAGGTTGGTCAGCGCGTGGAGCAGGATGGCCAGCCCGTAGCCCCACATCGGCAGCCGCCTGGTGACCACCATCCAGATCAGCATGGACAGGGCGATGTGCAGGGCGATGGCGTAGGCCCGCTCCAGCCCGGCCGCCAGATAGACCGGGCTGGGGGTCTCGGCCATGGCGGTGAGCTGCTGCTGGGCCAGGGTCAGGGTGTCGCCGGTATAGCCGGCCACCAGGGATTCGCCCTGGCCGCTGTTGATCATGTACATGACGATCAGGTTGTTGACGATGCCCAGCCCGGCGATCATCACCGCCTCGATGCCGCCGTGGCCCACCCCGTAGGCGAGGCCGATGTCGGGGGCGGCGTCCCGCTTGCACAGCGCCCGCAGGCCCAGCAGGCGGGCAGTCTCCTCAAACAGACCGGCGGCCAGGCAGCCGTACAGCCCGTACAGCAGCGGGTTCTGGCGCAGGTTCGGCACGGCGCCCAGCACCAGGCTGTGGAGCAGCTGCTCCAGCACCATGGCGCCGACAATGAAGCAGAACGCGCCGATCATGATGGCGTGGCCCGCCCCCTTGTGGCGGCGGCAGATCCACACCCCCAGCCCCGCCGGCAGGCCGAAGCAGAGCAGCGCACTGAGGAGCGAAAAGACAAAGGACAGCGCAGGTATGGACGAAGGCATGGTATCTCCCCCCGGGGCGGCGGCCGCCGGTGGGGACGGCCGCGCCGCTGTAATTAGATGTTTTTCTAAATCATGTTGGTTATTATACCAGCCGGGCGGGCGGCTGTCAAGGGCGGGGCCCCGGACGATCCGGGCTCACGAAACGATCAGGTAGTCGGTGCTGCAGTACCCCTCCTTGTCGCCGTAGCGCACCCGGGCCCAGCCGCTGCCGTCGGGGGCGGTGGTGGTTTCCAGCAGCACCACCGCCGAAACCTTCGGCATCGTGTCGATTTTGGCCTGGTCGGTGCCGGCGCCCGCCCGCAGCACCAGCCCGCTGTCGGCGTCGGTGATGGCCAGCGTCAGCTGGTCGGCCAGCGCCTGGGACAGCGGCTTCCATTCATAGGTAACGGTCTGGCGGACCTCGCCGGTGTCGGCGTCGGCATAGGTCTCGGTCTGCAGGTTGCCGGCGGCGTCGTAGGTGTAGCAGATCCGCTCGGGGGCCAGCCCGCTGCCGAAGGTCGTGGTCTCCTCGCTCAGCCGGCCGGCCTCGTCATAGACATAGCTGGTGGTAGTCAGGCTGCCAAAGACCGTCTGCTCCTTGCGGGTGGGGCGGCCGGCCTCGTCATAGCTCCAGCGGGTCTGGCCCGTCGGGCTGCCCTGGCCGTCGGTCTCGCTCTTCTCAATGCAGCGGCCGGCCTCGTCATAGACATACTCCCGCCGGGCGGTGACCGCCTGCGCCATCCCGCTGCCGGCCATCCGGGTGACCACCTCCCCGGTCAGCCGGCCGGCGGCGTCGTAGGTATAGTCGGTGCGGATATCCGGGTCTTCCGCCAGGCCGGCTACGGTGGTGCACACCTTGCTCACCGGGCGGCCGGCGTCGTCATTGGTGTAGGTCTCGTACTCCACCAGGGTGTTTTCGTACCAGCTTTCCGCCCGGGTCAGGGCGGTGCCGTCGTAGGTGCAGGCCAGGTGACTGCGGTCCCGGCTGCCGTTGGTCTGCACCTCCTGTTCATGGAGCAGGCTGCCCTGCTGGTCATAGTAATAGACGGTCACGCCGGTATACCGGGGGTTCTGCGTGCTGATCCGGGTGCCGTTCTGCTCCACCGTGCAGCGCACCCGCACATAGGGTTCGGGTTCCGGTGTGGGGGAAGGCGCCGGGGTGGCGGTGGGGGCCGCCCGGCTGACCGCGGCGGCTGTCTCCACCGCAGCGGCCGCGGTCTCGGGGGTGTCCGCCGGGGCGCTGGCGGCCGGGGCGGTGCAGCCGGCCAGCAGCAGGCCGGCTGCCAGAAGCAGTGCATACCGTTTCATCCTGGATTCCTCCTTTTTCTGCGGGAGGTCCGCCGTGCCGCAGGGCCTGCGGCCTCCCCGGGGCGGGGCGGTCAGGGTGCGCCGCCCCGCAAACGAAACTTCTTACCCTTATTATAGAATGGCGGGGGCGGGAAAACAAGTTTTTCGCCGTTTTGTAACGGTTTTGGCTTGTCTGCGGCAGGCGGACGGCGTATAATAGAAACCGGTGTCAGGGCGACTGCCCCCCGGCGTGCCGGCGGGCCGGACGCCCCGGAAAAAAGGAGGAATTTTCTTGGAAAAACGTGCATCTTTCGGCTCGCGGCTGGGCTTCATCCTGATCAGCGCGGGCTGCGCCATCGGCATCGGCAATGTCTGGCGGTTCCCCACCCTGACCGGCGAGAGCGGCGGCGGTGTGTTTGTGTTGTTCTATCTGCTGTTCCTGCTCTGCATGGGGATCCCGGTGCTGACGATGGAGCTGGCCGTGGGGCGTGCGGGCCGCGGCAGCGCCGGCACCGCCTACCGGGCGCTGGAACCCAAGGGCAGCAAGTGGCACTGGCACGGCTGGGCCTGCCTGGCCGGGTGCTGCCTGCTGATGATGTATTACACCACCGTCAACGGCTGGATGATGGACTACTGCTTCAAGTATGTCGTCGGCGCCTTTGCGGGCGCCACCCCCGAGACCGCCGGCAACGCCTTTGACCAGATGCTGGCCAACCCCTGGGAGATGGGCTTCTGGACCGTGCTGACCGTGGTGCTGGGGCTGGTGGTGACCAGCTTCGGGCTGAACAACGGCCTGGAACGGGTGGGCAAATGGATGATGAGCGCCCTGATCCTGCTGATCCTGGTGCTGGTGGTCCACAGCCTGACGCTGCCCGGCGCCGGCGAGGGCCTGGCCTTCTACCTGCTGCCCAGCATGGAGCGGGCGTCCGAGATCGGGCTGGGCACCGTCATCATGAACGCGATGAACCAATCCTTCTTTACGCTGAGTCTCGGCATCGGCGCCATGGAGATTTTCGGCAGCTATATGGAGCGCAAGTACACCCTGCCCGGCGAGGCAGCCCGCATCTGCGTGCTGGACACCTTCGTGGCCATCAGCGCGGGGCTGATCATCTTCCCGGCCTGCTTCACCTTCGGCGTCAACCCGGACAGCGGGCCCCGGCTGATCTTCATTACCCTGCCCAACGTCTTTGCCGGGCTGGCCGGCGGCCGGCTGTGGGGGGCGCTGTTCTTCCTGTTCATGACCTTCGCCAGCTTCACCACCGTCATTGCGGTGTTTGAAAACATCATCGCCTGCCTGATGGAGCAGTTCTGCCTGAGCCGCCGCAAGGCCGTGCTGATCGGCGGGGTGTTCCTGCTGGCGGCCAGCCTGCCCTGCGTGCTGGGCTACAACGTCTGGTCCGGCTTCCAGCCGCTGGGCGCCGGCACCACCGTGCTGGACGGCGAGGACTTCCTGGTCAGCAACCTGCTGCTGCCCGTCGGCAGCCTGATCTACCTGCTGTTCTGCGTGAGCCGCTGGGGCTGGGGCTTTGACAAATACCTGGCCGAAGCCAACTCCGGCAGCGGCCCCCGCCTGCCCCGCTGGCTCAAGCCCTACTTCCAGTTCGTGCTGCCGGTGCTGATCGTGGTGATCCTGCTGCAGGGGCTGCTGTAAAGCGCAAGGGCCTTCCGCGTTTTTTCACGATGAAACAGCAAAACTCCGGGACCGAAAGGTCCCGGAGTTTTTGTTTTGTCCGCCCAACCTCAGCAGATGCGGGGCAGCTGGGCCCCGGTCAGCTTGCCGAGGAGGCGGCTGCCCCCCAGCGCGGTGCGCAGCACCACGGTGCCGGGGCGGTCCGCCGTGACCGCGCCGATGTCCGCGGCGCCTTCGCCGCCGGGCAGCGCCTGCAGCGCCGCCAGCACCGCCCCGGCCCGGTCAGGGGCGACCACCGCCAGCAGCCGGCCTTCACAGGCCGCATACAGCGGGTCCAGCCCCAGCAGGTCGCAGGCCGCGGCCACCGGCTCGTCCACCGGGATGGCCGATTCCTCCAGCTCGATGCCAAGGGCGCCGCCCTCCACGAATTCATTCAGGGTGGTGGCCACCCCGCCGCGGGTGGGGTCCCGCAGCATCCGCACGCCGCCGGCGTCCAGCGCGGCGGCGCTGAGTTCCCGCAGCGGGCGGCAGTCGGAGCAGAGCAGCCCCGCCCCGGGCAGCGCCCCCCGGGCCATGAGCACCGCCGCCCCGTGGCAGCCCACGCTGCCGCTGACCAGCACCCGGTCGCCCGGCCGCAGCGCCCCCCGCCCCAGCCCCGGCGTGCGCAGCACCCCGATGCCGGCAGTGTTGATGTAAAGCCCGTCCCCTTTGCCCCGCTCCACCACCTTGGTGTCGCCGGTGACGATCTGCACCCCGGCCGCCCGGGCGGCGTCGGCCATCGACTGCACGATGGTGCGCAGGTCGGCCAGCGGGAAGCCTTCCTCCAGGATCAGGGCGCAGCTCAGGAACCGGGGGTCCCCGCCGGCCATGCACAGGTCGTTGACGGTGCCGCAGACAGCCAGCTTGCCGATGTCCCCGCCGGGGAACCGCCAGGGGGTGACCACAAAACTGTCGGTGGAAAACACCAGCTGCCCGCCCCCCGGCAGCAGGGCGGCGTCCCCCAGGTCGGCCAGGGCCGGGTTGGCAAAGGCCGGCACCAGCAGTTCGTCGATGAGGCGGGCGGTCTTGAGCCCGCCGCTGCCGTGGTCCAGCGTGATGATCTCGTCCATGGAAAGTCCTCCTCCTTGTCAGACACTGCGGTAGCGGTAGGCGGCCGCGCAGGCCCCCTCCCCCGATACCATGCAGGGGCCCACCGGGTCGGCGGGGGTGCAGGCGCCGCCGAACAGCGGGCAGTCGGCCGGTTCGGCCGCCCCCCGCAGCACCGCCCCGCAGCGGCAGCCGGGGGGTTCCCGGCCGGGGCCCGGCGCCAGGCCGAACCGCCGGGCCGCGTCAAAGCCGGCATAGGCGGGCTGTAAAGCCAGCCCGCTTTGGGGGATGACCCCCAGCCCCCGCCACAGCCCCTGCACCGGGGCAAAGACCCGTTCCACCGCCGCCCGGGCGGCGGCGTTGGGCCCGGCCGGGACCAGGCGGGTGTATTCGTTGTACAGCGCGGGGCGGCCTTCGGCCAGCTGGCGGACCAGGCAGTAGACCGCGTAGAGGATGTCCGCCGGCTCGAAGCCGGCCACCACGGCGGGCAGGCCGTAGTCCCGCGGCAGAAAGACGAAGGCGTCGGCCCCGGTGATCGCCGCCACATGCCCGGGGCACAGGAAGCCGTCCACCCGGAAATCCGGCGCGGCCAGCAGCGCCCGCAGCGCCGGTTCGGTGCGCTTGAGCAGGCAAAGCAGCGTGAAGTTGGGCAGGCGGCGGGCGGCGGCGTCCAGCAGGGCGGCGGCGGTGCCGGGGGCGGTGGTCTCGAACCCCACGGCCAGGAACACCACCTGCCGGTCGGGGCGGGCGGCGGCCAGCTCCACCGCCTCCACGGGGGAGTAGACGGTCTGCACCGCGGCCCCCAGCGCCCGGCGGCGCAGCAGGGTGTCGCCGGGGCGGGACCCGGGCACCCGCAGCAGGTCGCCGTAGCTGGCAAGGACCACGCCGGGGCGGGCGCTGAGGGCCAGCGCCGCGTCGATGCTGCCGGCCGGGGTGACGCAGACCGGGCAGCCGGGGCCGGAGAGCAGCTGCACCTGCGGCGCCAGCAGCCCCCGCAGCCCGGCGCGGGCAATGGCCATCGTGTGGGTGCCGCAGACCTCCATGAACCGCAGCGGGCCGGGGCGGCCGGTTTTTTGCAGCAGGGCGCCGGCGGTCTGCCGGATGGCCCCGATCAGCCGGTCGGCGCCGGCCGGGGCGCGGAAGTCCCGCTCAAACAGGTCCGAGGGCATGGATGGCCTCCTGGATGCAGGCAAGGTTTTCCCGGGCTTCTTCGGGGGTGAGCTTCTGGATGGCAAAGCCCGCGTGGACCATCACATACTCCCCCACCTGCAGGTCGGGCAGAAAGTCCACCCGGACCTTCTGGGTCAGGCCCCCGGCCTCCCCCACGGCCCAGCGGCCCTCCAGCGAGAGGACCCGCAGCGGCACGGCAAGACACATACAAGACAACTCCTTTCCCTGTTCGTCTACCCTTCCCGGTTCGCCCGGGCCGCGGCGATGGCCAGCTGGCCCAGGGGCAGACCTTCGTCGCCGGGGGAGACCCGGCGGTGGCAGAAGACGGTGAACCCGGCGTCGGTGAGCCGCCGGGTGACGCCGGCAAGCAGATACCGGTCCAGAAAGACCCCGCCGGTGAGCACCACCGGCAGCCTTTTGGCATTGAGGGCGCGGCACTGGTCCAGCGCCAGTTCGCACAGCGCGTCCAGAAAGCCCCGGGCGATGGCCCCCGGCGCCCGGCCCGCCGCCCGGTCGGCGGCGATGGCGCGGATCATCGGCCGGGGGTCGAACCGGCGCAGCCGGCCGCCCGGCGCCGCCTCCTCATAGAAGGCCAGCGGGTAGGTCCGGCCCGGCAGCCCGGGGCGGACAAGGGCTTCCAGCCGCTCGGCGGCCATGCCCTCATAGCTCACGGCGGCGGTACCGGTGATCAGGGCGTAGACCCCGTCGAACAGCCGGCCGATGCTGCCCGACCGGGGGCAGGGCAGGCCGCTTTGCAGCAGCGCCGTGAGCGCCCGGCAGCGGTCGGGGGGCAGCGGGGCCAGGGCCGGGTCCAGCCCGGCGTCCAGCAGCAGGGCCAGGGCGGTGCGGGCGATCTCCCGGGCGGCGGCGTCGCCCCCCGCCAGCGGGATCGGCCGCACCGCCCCCAGCCGGGTGCAGCCCCGCAGGTCGCCCGCCAGGCACTCCCCGCCCCAGATGGTGCCGTCCGTCCCCAGGCCGGTGCCGTCCCACACCAGCCCGAAGACCGGCCCGGTCAGCCGGTTGTCGGCCATGCAGGCGGCCATGTGGGCCCAGTGGTGCTGTACCTGCAGCAGCGGCAGGCCGGCGGCGGCCGCCCGGGTCTCGGCTTCCCGGGTGGAGGCATAGTCGGGGTGCCGGTCGCAGACCAGCAGCCGGGGGGTGATGCGGAACAGCCCCAGGCAGGTGTCCAGCGCCCCCCGGTAATGGTCCAGCGTCTCGGCGTTTTTCAGGTCGCCGATGTGCTGGCTCAGGAAGGCGTGGCGCCCCCGCCCGGCGGCAAAGCCGGCCTTCTGCTCCGCCCCGAAAGCCACCACCCCGTCGACGGCCCGGTCCAGCAGCACCGGCTGGGGGACCCAGCCCCGGCTGCGGCGCAGGAAGTAGGGTGCCCCCTGCCAGACCATCGCCACCGAGTCGTCGCACCGGTTGCGGATCGGCCGGTCGTGGAGCAGGTAGCCGTCGGCCACGCCGGCCAGCGCGGCGAGGGCTTCGTCGTTGTCAATGAGCACCGGGCAGCCCGGCCGGTTGGCGCTGGTGAGCACCATCGCCGCCGGGCCGCCGGCGGTGCCGTCGGCCAGCAGCCGGTGCAGCGGTGTGTAGGGCAGCAGGATGCCCAGCCGGTCGGTGGCGCTCAGCTCCCGCCAGGCGTCCGGGTCCCGCTTTTCCAGCAGCAGGATGGGCCGGCGGGGGCTTTGGAGCAGCGCGGCGGCCGTCTCGTCGATGCGGCAGAAGCGCCGCGCTTCCCCCAGATCCCGGCAGAGCAGGGCCAGCGGCTTGTCCGGCCGGTGTTTGCGCCGCCGCAGCCGCCGGACGGCCGCGGCGCTGCGCCCGTCGCAGGCCAGGTGGATGCCCCCCGCCCCCTTGACCGCCAGGATGCCCCCCGCCGCCAGGGTGCGCTGGGCCAGGGCGACCGGGTCGCCGTCCACCGGGCGGCCGGCGGCGTCCAGGTAGAAGGCCCGGGGCCCGCAGACCGGGCAGGCGTTGGGCTGGGCGTGGTACCGGCGGGAGGCGATGTCGCCGTATTCGGCCGCACAGGCCGGGCACATGGCAAAGCCGGCCATGGTGGTGTTGGCCCGGTCGTAGGGCAGCGCCTGCAGGATGGTGAACCGGGGCCCGCAGTCGGTGCAGTTGATGAAGGGGTAGCGGTAGCGGCGGTCGGCGGGGTCGTCCATCTCCCGCAGGCAGGCCGGGCAGGGGGCCAGGTCGGGGGCCACCAGGGTGGCGCCGGCCCCGCCGGCGCTGGGGCGGATGACGAACCCCCTGTACCCTGCCGGGGCGGGCAGCGGCTCGGCCTCCACCCCCTCCACCACCGCCAGCGGCGGCGGGTCCCGGCGCACCGCCGCCAGGAAGGCGTCCAGCCCGGCGGGGTCGTCCTCCAGCTCCCCTTCCACCCCGGCGGGGGTGTTGCGCACCCAGCCCGCCAGGGCGAAGCGGCGGGCCAGCCGGTGGAGGAAGGGCCGGAACCCCACCCCCTGCACGATGCCGCTGACCCGGAAGCGCCGCCGCTCGGTCCCCCTCATGCCAGCGCGGCGCGCACCTGCCCGGCCAGGTAGCCGGCCAGGGCGTCCAGCCCTTCGCCGGTGCGGCTGGAGACCCGGAACATCGGCCCTTCGGGGTTGACGCCCCGGTAGTCGGCCTGCACCCGGTCCAGGTCAAAGTCGAAGTAGGGCAGCATATCGCACTTGTTCAGCACCAGGCAGCTGGTGTCGGTGAACATCAGCGGGTACTTGGCCACCTTGTCGTCCCCTTCGGGGATGCTGAGCACGGTCAGCCGCAGGGTCTCGCCGATGTCGAACTCGGCCGGGCAGACCAGGTTGCCGATGTTTTCCACAAACAGCAGGTCCAGCCCGGTCAGGTCGAACTCGGGCAGGATGCGCTGGATGCTCATGGCCTCGATGTGGCAGGCGCCGTCGGTGTTCAGCTGCACGGCCGGGATGTTCAGCGCGGCGATCTTTTCGGCGTCGATGCGGCCGGTGATGTCCCCCTCGATGACGCCGATGCGGAACTCCCCCCGCAGCCGGGCGATCAGCCCGGCGATCAGGCTGGTCTTGCCGGCGCCGGGGCTGCCCATCACGTTGATCAGGCAGACCCCGGCGTCGGCCAGGGTGCGGCGCACCTCGGCGCTCACATCGTCGTTCCATTCCATGACCTGGTGCAGTACTTTGATCTCCATATCAATCCTCGACCTCCAAACTTTCCACCGTACATTCCCGGCCGGACAGCCGCCTGAGATTCACCCCGCCGCACCCCGGGCAGCAAATGCGGGTGCGGTCGATCTCGGCCACCCGGCCGCAGTCCCGGCATTCCACCCGCAGCGGCAGGCGGCGGGCTTCGATGCGGGCGCCCTCGGCCGCCGTGCCCCTGGCCAGCACGTCCAGGTACATCTGGACGCAGTCGGGCACCACCCCGCTGAACGGCCCGATGGACAGCCGGATGGCGGTGATCCGCCCCCCGCCCCGGGCGGCGGCCGCCTGCAGGGCGATGTCCAGAATGCTCTGGGTGATGGACAATTCGTGCATGCCGGGTGCCTCCTTCGGGTTCTGTCAACGGTATTGTAGCACCAACCAAAAGAAATTTCCAGCACCCGGGCAAAATTGTGAATCTTTCCACAAATCCCTTTGCCGCATTCTTGAAAACCCCGGAAAAGGGGTCTATAATAGGGGCGGTATCGCGGCGTGCCGGTCCCCGGTGCGCCGACGGGAAGGAGCCGATGTGGATATGGCAGTCATTCCGTTTTTGATCGGTTGGCCGGTGCTGGCGGCGCTCATCATCCCGCTGCTGCGGGACCGGCGGCTGCGCAGCGGGGCCGTGTACCTGGCGGCGGGCGGCGTGATGGCGCTGGCCGCGTTTTTGCTGGCCGGCTGGCTGGCCGGCGGCGGGCAGACCGTGGCGCTGTACGCCCGCACCGGGCTGATCGACCACGGCATGATGGCCGGCGAACTGTTTTTGATGGGCCTGGTGGTGGTGCTGAGCATCCGCCACCGGCAGTACCCGGTGATCCTTTTGTCGGTGGGGCAGACCGGGCTGCTGCTCTGGTCGGAGTTCACCCACCCGGTCGCCGCCCCCTGCCACATGCAGGTGGACCGGCTGAGCATGCTGATGTGCGTGATCGTCGCCTTTGTGGGCGGGTTCATCTGCATCTATGCGGTGGGCTACATGAAAGCCTACCACCAGCACCACACCGACGTGGCCGACCGCAGCGGGTTCTTTTTCTCGATGCTGTTTTTGTTCCTGGGGGCGATGTTCGGGCTGGTTTTGTCCGAGAACCTTGTCTGGATGTACTTTTTCTGGGAGATCACCAGCGTCATCTCCTTTTTGCTGATCGGCTATACCCGCAGTGAGGAGGCGGTCCACAACAGCTTCCGCGCCCTGTGGATGAACCTGCTGGGCGGGCTGGGCTTCGCCATCGCCATTGCGGTGGCGGCCCGCACGCTGGACACCGTGCAGCTCCGCGCCGTGGTGGCGGCCAAAGCCGTGATCCCGGTGGCGCTGCTCTCGGTAGCCGGGCTGACCAAATCGGCCCAGCTGCCCTTCTCCAGCTGGCTGCTGGGGGCGATGGTGGCCCCCACCCCCTCCAGCGCGCTGCTGCACAGCGCCACGATGGTCAAGGCCGGGGTGTATCTGCTGATCCGGCTGGCGCCGGCGCTGGCCTACACCCCCACCGGCATGACGGTGGCTTTTCTGGGCGGGTTCACCTTCATTGCGGCCAGCATGATGGCCATTGCCCAGAACGACGGCAAAAAGGTGCTGGCCTTTTCCACCATCTCCAACCTGGGGCTGATCGTGGCCTGCGCCGGCATCGGCGCCGAGGAGACGATCTGGGCAGCCGTGCTGCTGATGATCTTCCATTCGGTGAGCAAGTCGATGCTGTTCCAGGCGGTGGGTTCCATCGAGAACTGCCTGGGCAGCCGGGATATTGAGGATATGCACGGGCTGCTGCTGCGCCTGCCCCGGCTGACCTACATCATGGGCATCGGCATTGCGGGGATGTACTTGGCCCCCTTCGGGATGCTGATTTCCAAGTGGGTGGCGCTGCGGGCCTTTGTGGACGCCGACAACTACCTGCTGGTGGTCTTTATCGCCTACGGCAGCGCCACCACGATGCTGTACTGGACCAAATGGCTGTGCAAGCTGGTGGCGCTGCACCACACAAAGGTCACGGTGCGGGATGTGACCCGCCGGGACCAGTACCTTTCGATGTATGTCCATGCGGCCAGCACCCTGCTGCTCTGCCTGCTGTTCCCGCTGCTGGCCAAAAACGTTGTGGACCCCATCATCATGGAACTGTTCGGGGAAGCCCACGACGTGCTTTCGATGAGCGTGCTGACCACCATGGCCGTGATGCTGGTGAGCGTGATCTTTGTGCCGGCGCTGATGTTCCTGATCACCCGCAGCGCCCACCAGGAGATCGTGCCGATCTATATGGGCGGCGTCAACGAGGGGGACAACACCTACTTTGTCAACAGCTACGGCGACCCCGAACACCTGTACCTGAGCAACTGGTACCTGCGGTTCGAGTTCGGGATGCGGCGGCTGATGCGCCCGTCGGTGATCGTGTCCACCGGGGTGCTTGTGGTGATGCTTTGCGTGATCGTGGGGGGTGCGGTGTGATGATCCAGGTGGTATCGGTGGCGGGGTATCTGGTGCTGGCCCCGTTTGTGGGCGCGCTGCTGGACGGGCTGGACCGCAAGCTCAGCGCCCGGATGCAGGGGCGGCAGGGTCCGCCGCTGCTGCAGCCGTTTTATGACCTTGGCAAGCTGTTTTCCAAGCAGATGATCGCGGTGAACCGGGTGCAGATCCTGCTGAACCTGAGTTATCTGGTCTTTCTGGCCATTGCCGGGTCGATGCTTTTTGCCGGGGCGGACATCCTGATGTGTACCTTCCTGCTGTCCACCGCCGACATGTTCCTGGTGATGGCGGCTTCCAGCGATTCCTCCCCCTTTTCGACGCTGGGCGCCGGGCGGGAGATGATCCAGATGATGGCCTACGAGCCGCTGACCCTGCTGATGGCGGTGGGGTTTTACCTGGCCACCGGCTCCTTCCATGTGGGGTCGATCGTCCAGGCGCCGGTGAGCGCGGTGCTGCTGATGCCGGGCTTTTTGCTGGGCTTTGTCTTCATCACCGCCATCAAGCTGCGCAAATCCCCCTTTGACCTGTCCACCAGCCACCACGCCCACCAGGAGATGGTCAAGGGCATCACCACCGAGATGTCCGGCCCGGCGCTGGGCATCGTCAACGTGGCCGAATACTACGAGATGGTGCTGATGCTGGGCATTGTGGCGCTGTTTTTTGTGAACCGGAACTGGTGGAGCTGGCCGCTGGCGGTCCTGGCCTGTCTGGCGGTGTACTTCCTCGAACTTTTGTGGGACAACGTGAGCGCCCGGGTCAAGTGGGACACCCTGCTGAAAAGCTGCTGGGTGGCCACCCTGCTCACCGGCGGGCTCAACGGGCTGATCCTGATGCTGGTGCGGTGATAGGGAGGCGTGTGAGATGGCAAAACTGGCAAAATCCCCCTGGCTGCTGCACTACGACGGCAGCAGCTGCAACGGCTGCGACATTGAGGTGCTGGCCTGCACAATGCCGCGGTTTGACATTGAGCGGTTCGGCATCATCAACACCGGCGACCCGTTCCAGGCCGACATCCTGCTGATCACCGGCGGCATCAACCACCAGAGCGAGGCGGTGGTGCGCCAGATCTACAGCCAGATGCCCAGCCCCAAGGTGGTGGTGGCGGTGGGCATCTGCGCCTGCACCGGCGGCGTGTTCAAGGATTGTTACAACATCAAGGGCGGGGTGGACACGGTGATCCCGGTGGACGTGTATGAGCCGGGCTGCGCCGCCCGGCCCCAGGCCATCATCGACGGGGTAGTGCGGGCGCTGGAGATCCTGCAGCAGAAGCGGGAAGCCTTTGCCCGGACCGGCACGGTCCCCCAGTAAGGAGGCAGTCATGCAAGCCAGAAATACGATCGAACCGCTGCGGCCCGAAGCCTTCCTGCCCGCGGTGATCCACTGCAAGATGGAAGGCTGGCGGCTGGTGCAGCTGTGCGCCACCCGGCTGCCCGAGGGGTACGAGCTGAGCTATTCCTTCGCCAAGGAGCTGGACCTGCGCACGCTGCGGCTGGTGGTGAAGGAGGAGGAACCGGTCCCCAGCATCACCCAGATCTACCCCGGCGCCTTCCTGCAGGAAAACGAGATGGCCGAGCTGTTCGGGGTGCAGGTGGCCGACATCCGGCAGGATTACCACCACAAGCTCTACCGCATCGGGAAAGAAACGCCTTTCAAGGAGAAGGGGTGAACCAAGATGGCCAAGCGAAGCATCCTGCCTTTCGGCCCGCAGCACCCGGTCCTGCCCGAGCCGGTCCACCTGGACCTGGTGCTGGAAGATGAGGTGGTGGTGGAAGCCGTGCCCAGCATCGGCTTTGTCCACCGCGGGCTGGAAAAACTTGTGGAGACCAAGGATTTCAAGGAATATGTCTACATTGCCGAGCGGGTGTGCGGCATCTGCAGCTTTGGCCACGGCATGGGCTACTGCCAGAGCGTGGAAAAGATCATGGGGGTGGAAGTGCCCCGCCGGGCCGACTACCTGCGCACCATCTGGATGGAGATGAGCCGCATCCACAGCCACCTGCTCTGGCTCGGCCTGCTGGCCGACGCCATGGGGTTCGAGGCGCTGTTCATGCAGTCCTGGCGGCTGCGGGAAAAGATCCTTGACATGTTTGACGCCACCACCGGCGGGCGGATCATCTTTTCGGTGAACTGTATCGGCGGGGTGCTCAAGGATATGGACAGCGGGATGCTGCGCCGGCTGGTGGAGGTGCTGGACGGGATGGAAGCCGAATTGCGGCCGCTGGCCGACACCTTCCTGCAGGACTACACGGTGGGCACCCGGCTGCACGGGCTGGGGCTGCTGAAGCCCGAGCAGGCCACGCTGGCCGGGGCGGTGGGGCCGCTGCTGCGGGCCAGCGGCGTCGCCTACGACGCCCGGCTGCTGGGCTACGCGGCCTACAACGACCTGGACCTGGAGCCGGTGACCGCCCGGGAGGGCGACGCCTACGCCCGCTGCCAGGTGCGGATCGAGGAGATCTACCAGTCCTTCCGGCTGATCCGCCAGGCGGTGGACAAGATCCCCGAAGGGCCGCTGGCCGCGCCGGTCAAGGGCAACCCCGACGGCGAATACTTCATGCGCATCGAGCAGCCCCGGGGCGAGGCCGTCTACTACGTCAAGGGCAGCGGCAGCCGGTTCATCGACCGGTTCCGGCTGCGCACCCCCACCACCAGCAATATCCCGCCGATGCTGGACATGCTCAAGGGCTGCCAGCTGGCCGACGTGCCGCTGCTGATCCTGACCATCGACCCCTGCATCAGCTGTACCGAGAGGTAAGACCATGCGACCGACCAAGTTTTTCCCCTTTGCCCACACGGCGCTGCACAACCTGTTCCACCCGCCGGTGACCACCGACTATCCCTTTGCCCCGGCCCAGTACCCGGAGCGGATGCGCGGCCATGTGGAGATCACGATTGAGGACTGTATCAGCTGCGGCCTGTGCGCCCGCAGCTGCCCGCCCGGCGCACTGACGGTGGACCGGGCCGCCCGCAGCTGGACCATCAACCGGTTCGACTGCGTCCAGTGCGGCAACTGCGTGCAGGTCTGCCCCAAAAAGTGCCTGCGCATCCTGCCCGGCTACACCCCGCCGGACACCGCCAAACACAGCGAAACCTTCACCCGCCCGGCCCCGCCGCCGGCGGCCTCCCCCGCCCCGGCGGCCGGCGGCCACCCGGTCAACGACCCGGCCCGGTGCGTCTACTGCACCCTCTGCGCCAAAAAGTGCCCCCAGCAGGCCATCGCGGTGGACCGGGCCGCCAAGACCTGGCGCCTGGACCCGGACGCCTGCATCGGCTGCGGCGTCTGCGCCGCCTCCTGCCCCAAAAAGTGCCTGACGATGGGCGGGGCGTGAAGCCGCCTGCCTGCCGCGGTATCTTATTCTGTGACAAAGCGCAAACCGGCGCTGCCGTTCCCGTTTGGGGAAAGGCAGCGCCGGTTTCTGTTTTGTTGCGGTTCGCTCCATCAGCCGTTCTTCTGCTCCGGCGCCCCCAGCGCCTGCATCAGTTGGGCATCCTGCGCCTCGGTTCCGGTATAATCCGGGATACCTGCAGCCTCCGCCATGCGCTGTCGGTTTTCCAGCGAGGGATCGAGCCCGTTGCCTATAAAGGTTTCCTCAATTGTAGCGCCGCGGTACGCAGCCAGCAGATGGCTCAGGTCACCGGTCTCGGGGTCTGGGGTCTGGTAACGCTGCCAATACAAGTCCGCAAGCCGGGCAAAGGAGCGCTGTTCGGGCGTTCTGTTGTCCATAGCCAACACACCGACGCGCACGTCGTCGGGGTCCTGCGGTGTCGAGGGTCGGGTCTCGAGCTGCAGCGGATAGAAGTGGAAGGTTTTGCCTGTCTCAAGGCCGGAGGCGCTCGACCGGTCGTGACCGGCCGCGTATACAAGGGTCATGTCCAGCCGCCGCGTCTCGCCGCCCGCCTCGGGTACGATCTCCCATTCATAAATCTCAACGGGCAGCGGATAGGCCCCGACAACCGGGTCCCCATCCGCATAGACAGCCAGAGACTGTGCATCCCAGGACACAATGGTGCTGGTCGTGGCGATCACGCCGTCCAGCGCCCCATCCGGGCGGGCGATGAGCTGCAGTTCCATCGCCTTCTTTTGGTTGTTTCCCAACAGAGAGATCGAAACGGCCGCCTCATCGTCACAACCGGCCCAGGTCACGCCCTCGCTATCGGCAAACAACGCGTCCAGTTCTTCCGCAGGCCCCCGATTGGCGGGGCCGGATGCACAACCAGAGAGCAGCAGGGCCGTCAGGAGTAAAGCCAGCCATTCACGCCTGTGTTTCATAGGATTTTCCCTCCCGTTTCTTATCCGCTCCCTGCGGGACAGCGCCGCAGCCATTCACGACCATGCTGTGCCCAGGCCAAAGCGTACCGGCTTTCGGAGCGCTTCTGGCCTATATCCATATTATATATCACTTATAATAATTGTCAATAAAAAGTATAGTTTTATTATAAGCATCATGCTATAATACAAACAGCTTAATGTTATGCACAAATATTCAAGGTAGATTATGGCAGAAGTATCCTCTTCCCGTTCCCCACGCAGCGGCACCGCCGCCGGTATGCGCGAATCCCTCAAAAAGGCCGTCACCGAAATGATGGTCCTGTTTTTGTTGCGGCAAAAGAATATGTATGTGTACGAAATGGCACAGGAGTTGGAACGGTTGACCAACGGGGTCTACACCTTCAACACATTATATCTCGCCATCTATCGGCTGCAGGAACATGGCCATATTGCGGAGGCTGGCAAGCAGGAAGCGGACAATCGGATCCGCGTCTATTTCCAGATAACAGATTCCGGGCAACAATATCTGGATGAATTGATTCAAACGTATCATCAAATGACCGGGGCCTTGAACACGCTGTTGGCCCAGGATGGCACATTGTACAAAGGAGAATCATCCCCATGTACGAAAAGGAAGTAAAGCGTTACTGTCGGCGCGCAGGCAACTTGCTTACCTGCGACCAAGTGCAAAGAAACATATTCAATCGCATCATTCGGGAAAGCGTGCAGAACTGTACACAGGAATCCCCCAGTATGACTTGGCCGGAAATCGAAGGCTTGCTCGGCTCCCCGGAGGACGCCGCCCGCCAGTTTATCGACAATCTGCCGCCCGGCACGACGGAGAAATGGGCACACGCTCGCAAAATTCGGCACCGGGTCATCCTGTTTGCGGTTTGCTTGACGATTCTGCTGTTGGTCGGGTGTATTGCTGCTTTATGGGCATCCAACGGTTTGTTTATCATCGAAACTGAAACAACGATCGTATATCAGCAACCCGGTGACCCAATTCCCACACCCGTGCCTTTGGAATAAATTCAGGGAAAAAAACACACAGAAAACGCCATACCGCTCCCCGTCCGCCTGGCGGTACGCTTACCTGATCCTTTGCCGCAAAACCACCGCAAACCATCGCCGCCCCCGCGGCGCCGGATCTTTCCGGCGCTGCGGGGGCGGGTGTGTCATTCGGTCGGGAACAGGCTTTCGTCGGGTGCCGCGGCGGTCTCGGCGGCGGGTTCGTCGGCGGCGTCGGGGGCGGCCGCGGTCTCGGGTGCCGCGGCGGTCTCGGCGGCAGCGTCGGCCCCGGCCTTGGCGGCGCTCACCAGCCCGGTGACGGCGCCGCCGGGCTTTTCCAGCAGATAGGCGCCCACCGGTCTGGTCTTATACACCAGCAGCACGCAGTAGGTGTCGGTCTCCCCGTCCGACAGCGCCGGGCAGAGCACCGTCCACTTTTCCACCGTTTTGCCCTTGTAGTCGGCCAGCGAGAGGCCGCTTTCCCCCACCACCTGGTTGAAGGCGGTGAAGCTGTCGTCCCAGCGTTTGGGGACCTTCACCTCGTCCACGGCGGCGGTGGCCAGGTCCACCTCGAACCCGTAGCCGGTGAAATACCCGGCGATGTCCTGGGTGGTGGAGATGGCGGTCTCGGCCCCGGCCGCGGCGGGCACGGCGGCCCCGGCAAAGCGGACCGCCGCGGTGACGGTGCCCGCCAGGCAGATCGCGCAGAGCGCCAGCGCCCCCGCCTGCCGCAGGCCGGGTTTGGTAACGGTAAACAGAAACATCGCTAAGCCCCCTCTATGGCGCGGGCAGGCCGCGCTTCTCGGCATCGGTTTGCCCTATGGGTATGCGGCGGGGGGCGGGTTTATTCAATGCCAGCGGCGGCGGGGGGCGTACCACTGGAAGATCAGCCCCTGATACCTGGCCCGGCGGGCGGGGGTGTCCATGCCGGGCAGCAGGGTCCACTGGACCATCATCGCGCCGCAGGCCCGGGCCAGCCGCACCGCCCAGTTTTCGGCTTCGGGGCACCAGGCCAGGAAGTCCGGCCGACCCAGGAAATTGCCGAAACAGTGGCTGAGCAAAAAGGCCGGCACCGGGTGGACCCCCTGGGCCCGGTTGGCCCGGTAGCTGTCGGCCAGCTGGCCCCGCAGCATTCCGGGGGCCATGCGGCGGATCTGCCCCACCACCCGGGGGTCAAAGCTCTCGATGCAGCAGGGCCCCGGGTAGGCGGCCAGGGCGTCCAGCACCGCCCGGCACAGCGCCCGCCGGTAGGCGGCGGGGTGGGCGGCGCGGCTTTTGATCTCGACGATCAGCGGGGTGGCGCCGCCGCCCGCCCGGGCCACCTCCGCCAGCACCTCGACCAGGGCGGGCGGGGTCTCGGCGCTGCCGGCCAGCGGCAGGCGGCGCATCTCGGCCCAGGGGCAGCGGTCCACCCGGCCGGCGGCGGGGGTCATCCGGTCCAGCGTGTCGTCGTGGAAAACCACCAGCTGCCGGTCGGCGGTGAACTGGACATCCAGCTCGATGCCGTAGCCCGCCGCAGCCGCCGCCCGGAAGGCGGCCAGGCTGTTTTCCGGCGGGCGCTGGTCAGCCCCGAACAGGCCCCGGTGGGCAAAGCAGCGGTTTTCGAAGGGGGCGCGGGCGGCCGGGCGCCGCCGCCCCGGCCAGACACAGAACGCCGCCCCCAGCAGCAGCGCCGGCAGCACCAACAGATCGATCATCGGCGTTTCTCCTTTCCGCCCACCATTGTACCGCGGCGGCGGGCGGGATACAAGCCGGGGCGGGCAGGAGGTCCGGGCCGTGAAAAGATTTTAAGAAAACTTTCACAAATCCCCCATCTGTGCGGCGTATTATGATACTATAGAACTGTGCCGCCAGGCCCCCGGGGCTGCGGCTTGTTTTTGGGAGGTATAGTTATGGCAAAGATCCTGGTCGTGGACGACGAGCCCCGGATCCGTGATCTGATCCGGGAACATCTGCAGCATGCGGGGTACAGCTGCGCCGAGGCAGCCGACGGCACCCAGGCGCTGGCCGCGCTGGCCCAGGGCGGCATTGACCTGGTGATTCTGGACATCATGATGCCCTTTATGGACGGCATGACCTGTTTGCGGGAAATGCGCAGCCGCAAGATCAACACCCCGGTGATCATGCTCACCGCCCGCAGCGAGGAATACGACAAGCTGGCCGGGCTGGAGGGCGGGGCCGACGACTATGTGGTCAAGCCCTTCTCCCCGCGGGAGCTGGTGGCCCGGGTCAAGGCCGTGCTGGCCCGCACGATGCCCCAGACCACCGAGGCCGGCGGGGTGTACACCTTCGGCGACCTGGTGATCGACACCGCCAGCCACACCGTGCGGGTGGCCGGGCAGGAAGCCCCCCTGACCCCCAAGGAGTTTGACCTGCTGGTCTTTCTTGTGCAGAACAAGGGCATCGCCCTGTCGCGGGAAAAGATCCTGCAGAAGGTGTGGAACTACGACTATTACGGCGAGGACCGCACCGTGGACACCCACATCAAGATGCTGCGCAGCCACCTGGGGGGCTGCCGCGGCTACATTGTGACGGTATGGGGCATCGGCTACAAGTTTGACCCCGATGTGCTGTAACGGCCGCTGCAGGAGGCGGATACCTTGAACGAACTGACTGTGATCCCGCCGGCGGGCAAGCGCCCACCCCGCCACCGGGGCGGCCGGGCGGCCCGGCTGCTGCAGCGGCTGGGCGTGCGCAAGCAGCTGATGCTGTTTCTGTGCGGGGTGACGCTGCTCACCCTGGCGATGGTCTGGGCGCTGATCACCTTCGGGCTGGAGCCCATGTACCACCGCAACATCCGCAAGGCGCTGGAGGGCAAGGCCGCGGCGGTGGTGTCGATGATCGACGCCAGCGACGCCCCCATCTCCAGCCGGACCTTTGCGGGGCTGATCCTCAACGAGACCTTCTGGACGAACTTTCTGGAAGCGGTGCTGGACGGCCAGCTGGACCTGGAAAACTGCTGCGTGGACATCAGCGATTCCACCCTGGGCAACGTCCGCTGCCTGGAAAGCCTGTACCCCTGCGTGCTGCATGAGAGCGTGTCCTCCTTTGGCGGGCAGGGCAAAATGAATGTGGACACGCCGGAGATCGTGCGGCTGCGGGGGATGGTGTTCACCCAGGGGTCGGTGAACGAGACGGTGTCCTCCGGCGGCAACATGCAGATGGCCGTGGGCCGGCTGACCGCCGACGGCAAGTATGCGGTGATCGTTTCCACCAGCCTGGCCCAGATCGACACTGCCGCCGATGTGCTGGGCAGCGTGCTGCCCCCCATCGCCCTGCTGCTGTTCGGGCTCAACCTGCTGGCCGCGCTGCTGTTCAGCCACTGGTTCACCCAGCCGGTGCGGCGGCTGTCCGCCGGCGCCCGGGAGATGGCCGCCGGCAACTACACCGTGCGGGTGCGGGTGAACCGCCAGGACGAACTGGGCCTGCTGGCCCAGGAGTTCAACCACATGGCCCAGGAGGTGCAGCGGTCCGCCAAGCTGGAAAAGGACATCCTGGCCAACGTGAGCCATGACCTGCGCACCCCGCTGACCCTGATCAAAGGCTATGCCGAGACGGTGCGGGACCTGACCGGCAACGACGAGGAGCGCCGCACCGAGCAGTGCAACATCATTGTGGACGAGACCGACCGGCTTTCGGCCCTGGTGAACAGCGTGATGGAGCTGAGCAAGGTGCAGAGCGGCACCGAAAAGCTGAACCTGGTGGACTTTGATATGAGCGGGCTGTGCTTTGAGGTGGCCGGCCGGTACGACGCCGTATGCGACCAGAACGGCTGGACCCTGCGGCTGGAGGCCGACCACGAATGCCCGGTGCGGGCCGACCCGGCCATGATGGAGCGGGTGCTGCACAACCTGCTGGGCAACGCCACCCACCACATGGGCGAGGACGGGGTGTTCATCCTGCGGGCCATCCCGAAGGCGGACGGCGGCTGCCGGGTGGAGGTGGAGGACCACGGCCCCGGCATCCCGCCGGAGGACCTGCCCTATATCTTTGACCGGTACTACCGGTCCCGCAAGGACGCCGGCAAGGCCGGCACCGGGCTGGGGCTTTCCATCACCAAGGCCATCCTGCAGCAGCACGGCTTCGCCTTCGGGGTGAACAGCGAGCCGGGCAAGGGGTCGGTGTTCTGGTTTGAGATGAAAGGTCCCCCCGACCATCCCTGAAAACCAACCATGCCGCCGGCAGAAAAGGAGTGTGCCATGAAAAAAGAGGAGGCCGCCATGGACAAGGCCCTGCGGGACAAGATCGCCGCGCTGCAGACCCGGGACGACGAGACCGGCGACGGCCGGGTGGATCTGGCCGACCTGAAACACCAGCTGGACCGGGTGGAGGCCCAGCTGGAACTGCAGGACTGGCAGAACCGCAGGCTGCTGCGCAACCAGCGGCTGCGGATGCTGATGAACGGCGCGGTGCTGGCGGTGGTCTGCCTGCTGGCGGTGGTGCTGTTCCTGTACACCCGCGCCGCCTACGACAAGATCCTGCAGGCCAGCGCCCAGGTGAACGAGATCGCCGCCACCCTGCAGAACAGCCTGAGCACGCTGGACAGCGAGCAGCTGGACCAGATGATGCAGACATTGCCCGACATCATGGACCGGCTGGCCAGCATCGACGTGGACGCGCTGAACGAGGTGCTCGCCGAGCTGCCCGGGGTGCTGGACTCGGTGCAGCAGCTGCAGACCGACATGGAGCAGCTGCGCAGCTGGCTGGGCGGACTGGGCACGCTGTTCGGCGGGGGGTGATCCGGATGGAGGAACCGGTCTTTGCGCCGCTGACCGAGGCGGATGCCCGGCAGATCGCCGGCTGGCATTACCCGCCGCCCTATGACGAGTACGACATGCCGGACTGGGAAACGGTGGTCCGGCAGAACTGGGGAATCGCTGACCCGGCCCGCCGCGCCGCCGAGTTCACCGGCTTGTATACCGCCGGGCAATTGATCGGCTATTACCGGCTGCAGCCGCTTTCAGAGAGCACCGCCCTGCTGGGCCTGGGCCTTCGTCCCGACTGCTGCGGCCAGGGCCTTGGCACCCGCCTGCTGCCCGGGGTGTTCTGCCACATCCGCGCTTGCGGATGGCAGCGGTTGGAACTGGAAGTGCGCCGGCAAAACCAACGCGCCCTGCGCTGTTATGCCCGCTGCGGCTTTACCGTGCAGGGGGAGCCTTATCGCAGGTCGGTGCTGGGAACCGACTGCTGGATGATCCGGATGGCGCGGGCGCTGTAGACAAAACCGCCCGAAAACAAAAATCCGCCGCTTCCTTACCGGGGAAGCGGCGGATTTTTCTGTTTACAGCCAGGTCAGACGATCTCGATGGTGCGGATCTTCACCGGGGTTTTGGGCTTGTCGTTCCAGTCGGTGGGAACGGCGGCGATCTCATCCACCACCTCGATGCCGGACACCACATGGCCGAATGCCGCATACTGGCCGTCCAGGTGGGGGGCGTCGGCGTGCATGATGAAGAACTGGCTGCCCGCGCTGTTCGGGTCCATGGCGCGGGCCATGCTGATGACACCGCGGGTGTGTTTGATGGGGTTGGGCACGCCGTTGGCCGCGAACTCGCCCTTGATGTGCCAGCCCGGGCCGCCCATGCCGGTGCCCTGGGGGCAGCCGCCCTGGATCATGAAGCCGGGGATGATGCGGTGGAAGGTCAGGCCGTTGTAGAAGCCGTCCTTCACGAGCTTTTCAAAGTTTTCGCAGGTGATGGGGGCGGCGGCGGGGTCCAGCTGGATGTCGATGGTCTTGCCGTTTTCCATGGTAATGCGAATCATCGTTCATTCTCCTTTGTCTGTTGATGGTTGGGGTTCGGTGGTCGCGCCGGCGTCTGGCTGCGGGGCGGCCGGGCCGGCGGCGGGGGCGGTGCTGCGCTCGGTCTCGGTGCCGGTGCCGTAGTCCCGGCTGCCCAGCAGTTTGACCATGTCGGTCTGGGGCAGCACCCCCATCCAGTGCTGCAGCGCGCCGGTCATATACAGTGCGCTGAGCCGTTCGGCCTGTTTGAGCAGCGCGAAGGCGCCGCCGTGATGCTGCTGCCCGGTGGCGGGGTCGGTCCAGTCGTCGGGCAGGTTCAGCGCCAGGGCCCGGGGGCTCACATGGCCGGTGAGGAACCCCCGCCCGCCGAAGAAGGTTTCCACCACATAAAACAGCCCCCGGCGCAGGCCGTGGCGGCTGGTGAACAGCCGGCGCACCCGGTTGAAGTAGTAGAACGCATCGGCCAGGCATTCGGCGGACACCTCGGCGCCGTAGGTCTCCCGCAGGGCCTGCTGCAGCAGCAAGGTGATCTCGGCCAGGTCCTCCCCTTTGGGGAGCGGGCAGGCGTCGTCCGCCGGCACCTGGGAGACGCCGGTGTCCTCGGCATGGAGGGTGGAGTCCAGCGCGATCTCGAAGTAGCCGTGGCCGCCCTTGCCCGCATAGGGGCCGCCGGGCTCGCACACCGCCGCCACATAGGGGTGCAGCAGGGTGTCGGCCGCATAATGGCTCAGGAAGCCCAGCGTATACTCCACCTGGGCGCCGGTCTTGACATGGCGCAGCAGGCTTTGCAGGAAAGCGCCGGTGGCCTCCTCATGCATACGGCTGCCCAGCGCCGGCAGGTCGAACCGGCGGCTGCGGGGGCGCTTCCAGATCTCGAAGCTGAAAAAGACATCCGGCCCGTTGGCCCCGGCGGCGAACGCCTCGGGGCAGCGGACCTTGTAATGGATCGCATGGGCCGCCTTGCGGGCGGTGCGCACATGGGTATAGCCTTCCGGCATGGGAGGTTCCTCCTGACAAACAAACAGGGTATACGGCCCCTGCGGCCATATACCCTATTATTGTACTGTGCCCGGGGGAAAATGTCAATGCAGCGCCGCCCGGGTTCAGATATCGAGATGCTTTTCTTTGAGGGTGCGGGGCAGCACGGCAAAGAAGAGCACCGCCCCCACCCCGATGATGAGCAGCACCGACAGGATGCCGTAGGGCCCCGAAGCCGCGTTGATGGCGTCCACCTGCTCGGCGGTGGCGGTGGCGGCGGTCAGGCCCTGGGCGCGCAGCATCCCGTCGGCCACCACCGCGCTGACAAAGCCCACCAGCGCCGGGCCCATGATGGAGCTGAACTTGCCGAAGATGTCAAAGAAGCCGAAGAACTCGCCGCTGCGGTCCTTGTCGGGCAGCAGCTTGCCGAACATCGAGCGGGACAGCGCCTGGATGCCCCCCTGGCTGGTGGCGCAGAGCACCGCCAGCAGCCAGAACTGCCACAGCGACCGCATGAAGAAGGCAAACACACAGATGAACATGTAGACGCAGACGCCCACCCCCACCATGGTGCGGGCGCCGAACCGGGCGCTGAGGCGGATGTACAGCAGGCAGAAGGGCAGGCCCAGCACCTGCACCAGCAGCAGCGCCAGCAGCATGCCGGTGGAGTCCAGCCCCAGGTTGGTGCCGTAGGTGGTGGCCATGCTGATGACGGTGTGGACGCCGTCGATGTAGAAGAAGTAGGCCAGGATGTAGACAAGCATCGGCTTGTTGGCGATGATCTCCCGGATGGTGGCGCCCACCCCGCGGATGCTGCGGCCCACATCCCCCTTTTCGTAGGGTTTGCCGGAGGTCTGGCGGCAGTTTTTGAGCAGCGGCAGGCTGAAGCCCAGCCACCACACCGCGGTGACGGCGAAGATCACGGCCAGGCAGGTGAGCATCGGGATGCCCACCAGGTTCATGACCAGGAAGATGACCAGCGGGATGGTGGACCCGCCGATGTAGCCGAGGCCGTAGCCCATCGTGGAGACCCGGTCCATCCGGTCCTCGGTGGTGATGTCGGTGAGGAAGGCGTCGTAGTAGATGGCCGAGGCGTCGAACCCGATGACGCTGACGATGTACAGCACCAGGATCAGCCCGGCCACCCGCCCGGCCGCCGCCGTGGAGGAGGTGAAGTCCATCAGCGGGGTGAAGGACAGCAGGGCCACCGCCACCACCCCGACGCCCATAAAGAGGGCGAACAGCCGTTTGCGCATCCCCCGGATGTCGCCGAAGACCCCGAGGAAGGGGGCGGCCAGCGCCACGATGGCCATGGCGATGGAGGTGGCGTAGCCCCAGGTGGACATGCTGGAAACGCTGTCCGCCGTGTAGCCGGCCACCGAGTCGAAGAAGATCGGCAGCAGGGTGACCACAATGACCGAGTGGGCGCTGTTGGCCCAGTCGTACATCATCCAGCTGATCTCCTGTTTGGTGTAGCCTTTTAGGAACCCCATGGAACATGCCTCCTGTTGATTATACAAATCGTGATACCTTGTAAAAGTGTACCATGTTCCCGGGCAAAAAACAAGACAGCCCGCCGGCCGAATGGTCAAGGGGCTGTCAAATTTGTGTATCGTTCCGGGCGATCCGCTTGAAATTGACAGGAAGTTTTCTGATATGATACAATAGAGGGGCCGACTGGTGGCGTCATTTGGCGAAACCGGGCGGCAGGGATGCTGTACAAACGGCAGGCGGTTGACCTCATTCTCTTTTTCATTTTGATGGAAAGGAGGTGACGTCTATGCGTATAACTCTTCACATTGGCGACTTTACAGTTACCATTGTGATTAAGAAACGCAAAAACCGCCACTCGGCCAAGTGACGGTTTTTGTCTTAGTATAACGTAAGATTAAATCCATCCAAGGTCAACCGCTTGTCGCAGCATCCCTTTTTTACATCAGTATTATACCACATACGTATAAATTAGTCAATTATAAAAGCAAGAGTCCACCAAAATCACACAGAATCGTATCACTCTGCCGGGGAAACCACTGAGTATTCCGGGGCATTGGGGGCCTGCGGGGCGGCCGGGGCTTCGGTCGTATACTCGGCGGCGGTCTCGGCGGTGGCCGCGGCCATCTGCTCGTCCAGCCATTCCTCGCCGGGGTATTCGCCGAAGGTTCCGTAGTACTCCTCGGCCAGATTTTCCCGGATCATCGTGCTGCGATAGTCCCGCATCGAGTCATAGGAGGAGTAGCGTTCCCCCTGGTACCAGTAACTCTCGTACACATCCTGGGCCAGCGTCTCGGCGGTGGCCTGCATCTGCCAGGCGCCTTCCACCTCCAGGCTGTAGGTGACGCTCTCGTCCGGCGGGTTGTTTTCCTGGCTGGTGAAGGAGTAGCCGGTGACCGGCACCGCTCCCTGCCCGCAGAGATCCATGACCTGCCGGGCCATGGCGGCGAACTCCCCGGCGCTTTGGCAGGCGTTGTCCCGCACGGTCAGGTTCACATGCAGCGTATCGCCGTTCTGGAAGCCGGCGTTGACCGCCTCGCTGTAGGGGTGGCTCAGGTCCACCCAGACCGACAGGTTGCTGATCTTCTGCCGCAGGTCCTCCCGGGTGGCAAGCAGGTCGCTGACCTGCTGTTCGTAGTAGCGCTCCATCCGGTTTTCCGCCATGCTGGCGGCGGGGCCGTAGTCGTTCCACAGCTCATTGAGGGCCGCGGCGCTGCCCACCAGCACCAGCATCAGGAAGCAGACGAACATCGAAACGCCGTCATATTTCAGCTTGACATCCGGCCGGACCGCAAAGATCAGCACCTCGATGCCCAGCGCGATGAGCACCACCGGCGCCAGACTGGCGACGAAGCTCAGGTCCAGCTGGGGCATCACGCTGCGCAGGATCAGCAGCACGCCGGCGGCCACCAGCACCAGCCCGAAGGTGAAGGTCCCCACCCGGCGCATCTTTCTGGGCCGGGGGACCGGGTCCGGGTCGGGCGGGGTCTGGGGGTCCCGGGGCTGCGGGGCGGTCTCCCGGTTCAACTTATCGTCATATTCGCTCATTTTGTACACCTCGTATTCTCTTTATGGGGCACAAGTCCCCTGCCCCGCAGCCGCCTTACTGCTCCGGTCGGTCGGTATGGTCGTGGTCACAGTCGCAGTGTTCGCCGGGGTAGGGCGGCAGGTCGCCGCCGCCGGGCTGGTTCTTGCTGCGGCGCAGCATCCGCAGGCCCAGCCAGATCAGCACGCCGGCCACCACCAGGGTGGGGATCTGGTTGAGGTAGTAGTCGATATACTGGTATTCCACCCCCAGCCAGTACAGCAGGTCGCTGAGGATGGGGCCGATGAACTGGGCGCAGAGCAGCCAGATGCCCACCCCCACCAGGCCCCAGCCCACCAGCTTGCCCGCCGAGGGGGTCAGGTGCTGGAAGGCGTCCCAGCGGATGCGGTCGCCCCACAAAAAGTCGTCGGGTTTGGGGCTGCCGCTGGAAAGGTAGCGGATCAGGTCGTAGGTGTCAAAGAAGGCGAACATCCAGATCACCGGCGTCATGACCAGCAGCGGCGGCAGCATTATGCCCACCACGCAGCCCAGCCAGAACACGATGGCTACCGACAGCCCGCGGCGCATATAACCGTAGTACATCTGCCCCGCACCGGGGATGCAGGCGAATAGGAAGGTCAGAATACTGTTCTTTTTCATTGGGTCTCACGCTCCATCAAAGTAGCATTTGGGTTCCGGGGGTGGTCAGCGGGCGGTGTCCTGCGGGCGGTGGTCGCCCAGCTGGTCCCAGCCGCTGCGGACGGTGGCCTGCAGGCTTCCCAGCAGGCTGTTCATGCCGTTGCTCAGGTCGGTGAGGGTATCGCCCAGCATCCGGCTGATGCTGGTGCGGGGTTCTTCCGGCAGGCGGGTCATGCGGGTCTGGGCGGTGGTGGGGCCGAAGGCGCCGAACCGCCAGAGCATGAAGGCCAGCGCGATGGCCGCCGCCGTGGACACATACCGGTTGGTGAGCACCCGGAACCGGCGCAGCCGCATCAGCGCCTGGACCTGGGGGATCAGGTCCCGCATGGGGGCCGAAAGCTGGATGCGCTCCAGCAGGGCGGTGTAGCGGGCCAGGCATCGGTCGCAGAAGGTCAGGTGTTCGGCGGCTTCCAGCCTTCCCAAGTCATCCAGTTGATCATCCTGCAGGCCCTGCAGGCCGGCTGCCGTCAGGCAGCCGCCGCGGTCGAAGAGATCCTCATTGTCAAACGGAAGGAGATTTTCGCGGGGGATCATCGTATCACTCATGGGGCTTCCTGCCTCCTTTCTTCGATTTGCCTGCGCAGCAGGACTTTGGCACGGTAAAGCTGGTTTTGCACGGTGGCGGCGGGCCGCCCCAGCAGGCGGGCGATCTCCGCCACGGGTTTTTCTTCCAGCAGGTACAGGACGGCCACCTGGCCGTAGGGTTCGCGCAGCGTGCGCACCATCGTGTTGAGGGCGGCGGCGTCGGTGCGGCGCAGGTACAGGTCCTGGGGGTCGGGGTCCGGTGCGGTCAGTGCGCTGCCCGCCGGCGGGGCGCCGCGGGGTTCGGGCAGGCTTTCATGGTCCTGGGCTTCCACCCGGCGCACCCAGGCGCTTTTCAGGTGGTCCTTGCATTTGTTGGCCGCCACCCGGACCAGCCATTGCTTGCGGTAGTCCGGGGCGCAGCGGTCGATGCTGGTGTAGGCCGAGAGGAAGGTCTCCTGGGTCAGATCCTCCGCCGTGGGCGGGTCGTGGACAAACTGCAGGCAGACGGTATAGATCAGGCGCTGATACTGCCGCATCAGATCAGAGAATTCCTGGTTGTTCATATCGTCGCAGTGCCCACACCTCCCCTCGCAAAGCGCTTCTATTGAATACTACGAAAAAGGCCCGCCACATTTTGCAGCGGGCCGGAAATTTTTTGCGGTTTTTTGGCGGCGGCGCCCCCCTGCCCCGCCGGGCCTTACAGGTCGATCTCCAGCGTGACCGGGCAGTGGTCGCTGCCCTGGATGTCCATAAGGATGTCGGCGGCCTTGATCCGGTCCTTGATGCGGTCGGACACGATGAAGTAGTCGATGCGCCAGCCGGCGTTGCGCTCCCGCGCGCGGAACCGCATGCTCCACCAGCTGTAGACGCCGGTGGCGTCGGGGTGCAGGTAGCGGAAGCTGTCCACAAAGCCGGCGCCCAGCAGTTCGGTCATCTTGCCCCGCTCCTGGTCGGAGAAGCCCGCCGCCCCCCGGTTGGGGCCGGGTTTTTTCAGGTCGATCTCCTGGTGGGCCACATTCATGTCCCCGCACAGGATCACCGGCTTTTTGGCGTCCAGCCCCTGCAGGTAGGCGCGCAGGTCGTCCTCCCACTGCATCCGGTAGTCGATGCGGGCCAGCTCGTTCTGGGAGTTGGGCACATACACATTGACCAGGTAGAAGTTCTCGTACTCCAGCGTGATGGCCCGGCCCTCATGGCTGTGGGCCTCGATGCCGATGCCGTTCACCGCGCTCAGCGGCGGGCGGCGGGTGTAGATCAGGGTGCCGGAATAGCCCTTCTTCTCGGCGCTGTTGATGTATTCGGTGTAGCCGGCGGGGTCGAAATCCGCCTGGCCGGGCTGCATTTTGGTCTCCTGGATGCAGACGGCGTCGGCATCCAGCGCCTGGAAGGCTTCGGCAAAGCCTTTTTTCAGGCAGGCGCGCAGGCCGTTGACGTTCCAGCTGACAAGTTTGAGCATGGGGGTTCTCCTCTCTTTCACAGTACGGCGGGGTTCAGCCGCCCGCCGCCGGTTTCGGCTGACATTTTTTGCGCCAGGCCCCGCTGGCGAACCGCCCCACAAAGCAGCTCACCCGGCAGACCCAGTCCACCACCATGGCGATCCAGACGCCCACGGCGCCCATCTCCATCTGCACGCAGAGCACATAGGACAGCCCCAGCCGCCACACGGCCATGGACAGGATGGAGACGCACATGGTGAATTTCACATCGTTGGCGGCCCGCAGGGCGTTGGGCAGCACAAAGCCCGCCGGCCACAGCAGGATGCCGCTGCCCGCATGGATCATGACCAGCAGCCAGGCCAGGCGCCAGGTCTCGTCGGACAGGGTGTACATGCCCAGCAGCCGGGGCAACAGCAGCAGCACGGCGGCGTTGGCCGCGCCCTGGACCAGATAGTCCCACAGCATGAGCTTTTTGGTGTAGTAGGCGGCCTGTTTCAGGTCCCCGGCGCCCACACAGCGGCCCACCACCGTGATCATCCCCAGGCCCACGGCCTGGCCCACGATGCAGCCGATGTTGTCCAGGTTGTTGGCCACCGCGTTGGCCGAGATGTGGACGGTGCCGAACAGGCTGATCATGCTGACCACCAGCACCCGGCCCAGCTGGAAAAGGCTGTTTTCCAGCGCCGAGGGGATGCCGATGTACAGGATGTTGCGGGCCATCCGCCCTTCCAGCCGGCGCACCCCGTCCCAGGTGACGCGGGCCGGGTTGTCGTGGGCGGCGGCGGCCAGCGCCAGGATGATGACCGCCCCCAGCGCCCGGGACACCAGGGTCGGCACCGCGACGCCGGCCGTACCCATTTTGAGCACAAAGACACAGAGGGCGTTGCCGGCAATGTTGACCACGTTCATCAGCAGGCTGACCTTCATCGAGACAGCGCTGTTGCCGCAGGACCGGAAGATGGCCGCCCCGGCGTTGTACAGCGCCAGGAAGGGGTAGGACAGGCTTGTGATGGTGAAGTAGATCAGCGCTTCCCGCATGACATCGTCGGTGATGGTGCCGAAGAACAGCCGCAGCAGCGGTGTGCGCAGCAGCAGGCAGAAGGCCGCCACCGCCACGCCCAGCAGCGCGCTGAGGGTGACCAGCTGCCCGGCGCTGCGGGAGGCATCCTGCGGTTTGCGGGCGCCCAGGAACTGGCTGGTGACCACGGCGCCGCCGGTGGCCAGCGCCGCAAAGACGTTGATGATGAGGTTGTTGATCATATCCACCAGCGAGACGCCCGAGATGGCGGCTTCGCCCACGCTGGAGACCATGACGGTGTCCGACATGCCCACCAGCGCGGCCAGGGTCTGCTCAATGACCAGCGGCCAGAGCAGCCGCAGCAGGTCCCGGTTGGCAAACAGCGGTGCGTTGCCCCGCGGCGGGGCGGTTTGGGTTTGTACAGCTTCCTCCAATGGTGATTCCCCTCTTCCCGGGCGGCCGGGGTGCGGCGCGTCCTGCATTTCCAGCCAACAGTATACCACACCCGGCCGCAAAACAAAAGCCCGCCGCGGGCAGCGTCGGGCTTTGGTTGGGCTTTGTATTTTTATGCAGGAAATTTACCGTTCTTCCCGGAAGTAGGCCAGGCCCAGGTGGGCGGGGGGCTGGTCCTCCTTCTTGCGGCGCATCGACACGAAGATCAGCACCAGGATGGTGACCACATAGGGCACCATCTGCACCAGGTCGGTCATGGCGCTGGACACCGAGATGCCCAGGATGCTAGGCAGGAACTGGTACAGCCAGTAGAGGATGCCAAACAGGTAGGCGCCCCAGATGGCGTTGAGGGGCTTCCAGGTGGTGAAGATGACCAGCGCCAGCGCCAGCCAGCCCAGGGCCTGGATCTGCTCGGTGGTGGCCCAGATGCCCTGGTTGTAGTCCAGCACATAGTACAGCCCGCCCAGCCCGCAGATGGCGGCGCCGGCGCAGGTGGCCAGGTACTTGTAGCGGGTGACGTTGATGCCGGCGGCGTCGGCGGTGGCGGGGTTTTCGCCCACCGCCCGCAGGTTGAGCCCGGTGCGGGTGCGGGTGAAGAACCAGTGCAGCGCCACAGCCAGCAGGATGGCCGCATACACCAGGAAGCCGTAGCTGAACAGCAGCTGGCCCGCCGCCCCCAGGCCGGACAGCACCGGGATCCTGGCGGCGAAAGCCTTGTTGGCCAGCGGGGCCGCGCTGTAGGTGGCGCCGTCCAGGATGAAGACGCCAAAGAAGTTGGCCACGCCCATGCCGAAGGTGGTCAGCGCCAGGCCGGTGACGTTCTGGTTGGCCCGCAGCGTGATGGTCAGGAAGGCGTAGATCAGCCCGCCCAGCGCGCTGGCCGCCAGGGCGCTGACCAGCGCCAGCAGGATGCTGAGGATGGCGACGGGTTCGGCCACGGTGTTTTCATAATAGTAGGCGCTGGCAAAGCCGGCGAAGCCGCCCAGGTACATGATGCCGGGCACGCCCAGGTTCAGGTTGCCGGACTTTTCGGTGATGGTTTCGCCCAGGGCGCCGTACATGATGATGGTGCCGAAGGGGATGGCACGCAGGATCCATGCGATAAGGCTGCTCATTTGCCCTGCACCTCCTTGTGGTGGCCGCGCCAGATCAGGCGGTAGTTGATGAAGAATTCACTGCCGAGGATGAAGAAGAGGATGATGCCGGTGATGATGTCGGCGGCATATTCGTTGAGGCTGTAGGACGAGGCGATCTCGGAGGCGCCGCGCTCCAAAAACACCAGCAGGAAGGAGATCAGCGCCATGTAGAAGGTGTTGAACTTGGCCAGCCAGGCCACGATGATGGCGGTGAAGCCGTTGCCCCCCGCCGTGGAGGTGGAGATGGTCTGGTCCCGCCCGGCCACCAGCAGGAAGCCGCACAGCCCGCAGATGGCGCCGCTGGTGATCATGGTGCGGATGATGACCCGCCGCACGTTGATGCCGGCGTACCGGGCGGTGTTTTCGCTTTCGCCCACCACGGCGATCTCATAGCCGTGCTTGGAATACCGCAGGTAGGCGTACATGGCAAAGGTCAGCACCAGCACCAGGATGATGTTGATGGTGTACCGCTGGCTGAACAGGATCGGGAACCAGCCGGCCTTGGTGGCTTTGTTCAAGGTGCCCAGGCTGGAAGCCTGGCCCCGCATGAGGTTGGTGGCGCAGGCCACGATGCTGGTGGCCACATAGTTCATCATCAGGGTGAAAAGGGTCTCGTTGGTGTTCCAGCGGGCCTTGAACCAGGCGGGCACAAAGCCCCACAGCGCACCCGCCGCAATGCTGCCGGCCGCCATGGCCGCAAACAGGGCCGGGGCCGGCAGGCTGTTGCCGAAGTAGACCATGATGAGGGCGGTGACCAGCCCGCCCACCAGCACCTGGCCTTCGGCGCCGATGTTCCAAAAACGCATCTTGAAAGCCGGGGCCAGCGCGATGCCGATGCACAGCAGGGTGGACAGGTCCCGCAGCGCCCAGGAGAAGCGGACGCTGGTGGAGAAGGTGCCCCCCCACATGACGCCGTAGACGCTGATGGGGTTGAGCCCTGTGACAAAGTAGATGAACAGCGCGTCCACCACCAGCGCCAGCAGAATGGCGACGGCGCGGACCGCGACCTTGCGGCCCAGGGGGGCCGCTTCCCGCCGGGCGATGCGCACCAGCGGCTCGGCGTACTTGATCGAATCAGCCATCAGGCGTGTACCTCCGTTTCCGTTTGCAGGTTGGTCATCCGCAGCCCCACTTCCTCCTTGGTGGCGGTGCGGCCGTCCAGCATTCCGTTGGCCCGGCCGCCGCACAAAACCAGGATGCGGTCGCACAGTTCCAGCAGCACGTCCAGGTCCTCGCCCACATAGATGACGGCCACGCCCTTTTTCTTCTGCTCATTGAGCAGGCGGTAGATGGTGTAGGAGGTGTTGATGTCCAGCCCGCGCACGGCGTAGGCGGTCATCAGCACCACCGGCGAGGCGGCCAGTTCCCGGCCTACCAGCACCTTCTGCACATTGCCGCCGGACAGCCGGGACACCGGGGTGTTGAGCCCGGGGGTGACCACCCCCAGTTCCTGGCGGATCTCCTCGGCCAGTTCCCGGGGGGCTTTGCGGTCCACCAGCGGGGAGTGGCCGCTGCCGTAGCTCTTGAGCATCATGTTGTCGGTCATGCCCATCGAGCCCACCAGGCCCATCCCCAGCCGGTCTTCCGGCACGAAGGAGAGGTGGATGCCCGCCTCCCGGATGTCCCGGGGGCTTTTCCCCAGCAGCGAGGCGGGGCGGTCCTCGGCTTCAGGGGGGAAGAACTGGATGCTGGCGCCGCCTTCCACCCGCTGCAGCCCGGCGATGGCCTCCAGGAGTTCCTTCTGGCCGTTGCCCGAGATGCCCGCGATGCCAAGGATCTCGCCGCCGTACACATCAAAGCTCACATCGTCCAGCACGCGGCCGCCCTCGGGGCTGTTGACGCTCAGGTGCTGGATGCACAGCCGCCGCACCGGGTGGTCGGGTTCGGGCCGCTCGATGTCCAGCTCCACCTTTTTGCCCACCATCATCTCGGTGAGGGTCTCCTCGGTGGCGTCGCAGGTGTTGACGGTCCCCACATATTCCCCCCGGCGCAGGATCGCCACCCGGTCGCTGACCGTGAGCACCTCGTGGAGTTTGTGGGTGATGATGATGACCGCCTTGCCGTCCGCCTTCATGTTGCGCATAACGGCAAAGAGCTTTTCGGTCTCCTGGGGGGTGAGCACGGCGGTGGGCTCGTCCAGAATCAGGATGTCGGCGCCCCGGAACAGCACCTTGACGATCTCCAGGGTCTGTTTCTGGCTGACGCTCATCTCATAGACCTTCTGGTCCAGATCCAGCGCGAAGCCGTACTTTTCGCAGATGGCCCGGGCCTGGCTGCGCACCCGGCGCAGGTCCAGCCGGCGGCCGGGCTCCATGCACAGGGCGATGTTTTCCAGCGCGGTGAACACATCCACCAGCTTGAAGTGCTGGTGGATCATGCCGATGCCCAGGCGCAAAGCATCCCGCGGGCTGCGGATGTCCACCGGTTCCTCCCCGAGAAAGATCTGCCCTTCGTCGGGGTAATAGATGCCGGCGATCATGTTCATCAGGGTGGTTTTGCCCGACCCGTTCTCCCCCAGCAGGGAGAGGATCTCCCCGCGGCGGACTTCCAGGGACACGTCCCTGTTGGCCACGACCTCGCCGAAGGTCTTGGTGATGTGGGCGAGCCGGATCGCGTTCTGCGGCTGCGGCATGGGCCTTACGCTCCTTTCCTGTACCGAACGGAGGGAAGCCCGCTGCTGCGTGGGCTTCCCTCCGGAAAAACGTTTGTGGGGGACGATCAGGCCACAGCCTCGGCGTCCTCGGTGATGCCGTCGATGCGCAGGGTGAAGTAGGGGGCGCTGCGCAGGGTGCTTTCGTCAAAGTACCCGTCGTGGATGGCCTCCTTGGTCTCGCCCTGGTAGACGGCCACGGCCTCGCCGGTGGTGTAATCGTAGAAGGTCAGGTCCACCGGGGCGCTGGTGACGGTCTGGCCGTCCACCGTGAAGGTGGAGGTGTCAAACACATGCAGGGTGCCGTCCTTCAGGGCCGCTTCCACCTCGGCCACCTTGTCGGCGGTGCCTTCGGCGCATTCGGGGCCCAGCTCGGTGATGGCCACCGCGCCGTCGTCATAGCCCTTGGCCCAGTCCACCGGCACTTCCTCGCCGTTCATGGCGGCGGCGAAGGCTTCCTTGTAGTAGACCTTCCAGACATTGGTGGCGGAGGTCAGGGCGGCGGTGGGGGCGGTGTCCAGCATGTCGATGTTGTAGCCCACCGAGTAGCAGACGGTGCCGGCATCCTTGAGCTTCTGGGTGGCGGCAGGGGCGCCGGTGGAGTCGGCGTGCTGGCCGACGATGACCGCGCCGTTGGCGATCAGGGCTTCGGCGGCGGCGCCTTCCTTGTCAATGTCGAACCAGGAGTTGGTGTACATGACTTCCAGCACGGTCTGGGGCCAGACGCTCTTGGCGCCCAGGTAGAAGGCGGTGTAGCCGGAGACCACCTCGGCATAGGGGAAGGCGCCCACATAGCCGATCTTGACGTTGCCGTCGGCGTCAAAGGAGCCGGGCTGGTTCTCGGGGGTCAGGGTGCCGCTCTCGATGAGTTCCTTGAGCTTCATGCCGGCCACCACGCCGCTGACATAGCGGGACTGATAGACGGCGGTGAAGGCGTTCTTGAAGTTGTCCAGCCCCGAAATGGCTGCAAAGTCGCCGGTCATGGCGATGAAGGTGACATCGGGGTACTTCTCGGCGGCTTCGACCATGTAGGTCTGGTGGCCGTAGGAGTTGGAGAGGATCAGGTCGCAGCCCTGGGCCACCAGGTCCTCGGCGGCATCCAGGCATTCGGCGCCTTCGGGGATCTTGTACTTCCAGACGATCTGGTCTTCGCTCAGGCCCAGCTCTTCGGCGGCGGTCTTGATGCCGGTGATGTGGGCGGCGCTGTAGCCCTCGGTCTCGTCGCCCAGCATGATGGCGCCGATCTTGAAGTCGGAGGCGGCGGCGGCGTCGGCCGCGCCGCTCTCGCCGGTGGCCGCGGTGCTGCCGGTGGAGCCGCAGGCCGCCAGGCTCACGAGCATGGTCAGGGCCAGTACCGCGCCCAGGACGCGCAGGAACTTTTTCATCGTGTGTTCTCCTTCCTGTAAATGCAAGACAAAATAAAACAGGCGGGTCAGGCCGCGCCGCCGGCTGTGCCGGCGAGGGAATGGGCTTTCCCGCCAGGTCATGTTTCCATTGTAGGACAAAACGGGGGTGGTTTGCAATGGGTTTTAAGGAATTGTAAAAAAATCGTGAAAATACGGTGAATTCCCCGAAATGCACCGGCGCAGCCTTGGCAGAACGCACAAAGATTATTTTGAAAAGTATGACTTTTGCACAAAGTTGCCCGCCGCCCGAACCCGGCTCAGCGGCGGTCGGCCCGCACCCGCTCGCAGGTTTTGAGAACCAGCATCAGCAGCAGGATGTCCAGCGGGAACTTGATGACGTTTTTGACCAGGCGCAGGCTGCTGAGCACCACGAAGGACTGCCCGTAGGTGATGTGCAGCCACAGCGGGGTGAGCAGGAAGTTGAAGAGCAGCACCATGTTGAGCTTGCACAGCACCACCCGCCACAGCTTGATGGGCCGGCGGTACAGCCACAGCCCGTACAGCACCCCCACCAGGATGGCGCTGAGGGTCCAGCCCGGGAAGTAGGGGCCGTTGGGGCGCAGGATGTAGCCCAGCAGGTCGGTGACGATGCCCGAAAGCCCCGCCACCCAGGGCCCGCAGAGGTAGCCGATGGCGGCGACGGCCAGAAAGTCGAAGCCGACTTCCAGCAGCTGGGAGACCGGAATGGTGAACTGGTTGAGCACCAGGTGGACGGCGGACAGCACCGCGGCGGTGGCCAGGGTGCGGGGGTCGTGGAGTTCCCGGACGGCATCGACCCGCAGGCGGGTCAGGGGGTCGCTGAGGCGGGTGAACGGATGTGTCATGATGGCAAGCCCTCCTTGTCAGGCATGGGCCGCACACGGACAAAAAAACAGGGATGCGCGCCGATGCGGCGCTGCATCCCCTGCAGGCAGCCCGCCCCGGAAGGCGGGCTGTTTTCGTCCCCGTGCAGCAGTGGGATGCGGGGACCGCACCGCGGGCCCCGGGGCGCCGAAAACGCCCGGGCGGCCACTTCGTCCTGCCACAACTCCCCGTTGGTCAGGCACTAAACGCGCGGAACCCTACTCTGCTGGGCCGGGCGGCGCGGGCCGCCCGACGAACTAACGAAACCATTCTACAACTTTTTCGGAATTTTGCAACCCCCCCGGTTTGAGGGGCGGGGCGGCGGGCGGCCTTACTTGGAGACCTTCTCCTTCAGGCGGCCGCTGGCCTTGAAGCCCGGGATCGCAGTGGGCTGCAGCTGGCTGGTGACCTTGGTCTTGGGGTTGGTGAAGTTCTTGGTCTGGCGTTCCCGCATCTCGAACCGGCCGAACCCGGCGATGGTGACCTTCTCCCCGCTGCGGAGCACATCCCCGATGGTCCCGAAGATCCCATCCATGACCTTTTCCACGGCGCCGGCGCTCAGGCCGGTATCATTGGCAACTTTGGTAATCAACTGCGATCTTGTCATTTTCTCTATCTCCTAGTTCAGCGGCCCGCCCGTCGCCGGGCGCAGCCGTGTAATTGTCGCTAACCATTATATGAAGAATTTGGCGCAGAATCAAGCGATTTTGTCAAAATCCCCGGGGCGGCCGGCAAAAATTGTCAATTTTAATAAAAAGCATCCGCCTGCAGCGCCAATCTTCGGCGGAATGGGGCAAAGACGCCCCGGCCTTTGGCCCCGCCTGCCCCGCCGCACAAAAAGAGGCGCCCCGGCGCGGGGCGTCTCCTGCAAATTGTTTGCGTTGCAGCGCGGTTTTACCGGTCCCGTTCCGCTCAGCGGGCCGCGTCCCGGTGCAGGGTGGCCACGTCCACCAGCTCCATGCTGCTGATGTCGTGGTCGCCGCGCAGCGCGTCCACAAGGATGCGGGCGGTGTCCAGCGCGGTGATGCAGGGGATGGACAGCTCGGTGGCCTTGCGGCGGAACTTGACCGAATCCCGCCGGGGGTCCCGGCCGTGGGGGCTGGTGGAGATGATGTAATCCACCAGGCCGCTTTCCAGCAGGTCGATGGCGTTGGGGCGCTCGCCGCTCATCTGCCGCACGACGCTGCAGGGGATCATCTGGCTGTTCAGGTACCGGGCGGTGCCGGGGGTGCCGTAGATCTTGTAGCCGTAGTCATGCAGCTTCCAGGCCAGGTCGGCGGCCTCGGGCTTGTCGGCGTCCTTGACCGAGATGATGACGCAGGAGCCGGGGCCCGGCACCTTGAACTGGTAGCCGGCAGCCACCAGGCCCTTGATCATCGCTTCGTGGAAGGTGGGGGCGATGCCCAGCACCTCGCCGGTGGACTTCATCTCGGGGCCCAGCATGGTGTCCACGCCGTGCAGCTTGAGGAAGCTGTACACCGGCACCTTGACGGCGTAGTAGGGGCTCTGGCCGCCGCGCCACAGGCCGGTGCCGTAGCCCATATCCCGCAGTTTTTCGCCCAGGGTGCAGCGCACGGCCAGGTCCACCATCGGCACGCCGGTGACCTTGCTGATGTAGGGCACCGTGCGGGAGGAGCGGGGGTTGACCTCGATCACATAGACCTTGCCGTCCTGCACGGCGTACTGCACGTTCACCAGGCCCACGACCTTCAGTTCCCGGGCAAAGCGGCCGGTGTAGTCCACCAGCGTGTCGATGACGCTCTGGGGGAAGTCGTAGGGCGGGTAGACGCAGATGGAGTCGCCGGAGTGTACGCCGGTGCGCTCCACCTGCTCCATGATGCCGGGGACCAGGTAGTCCTCGCCGTCGCAGATGGCGTCCACCTCGCACTCGGTGCCGTAGATGTACTTGTCCATCAGCACCGGGTGGGACATATCCACATGGGCGGTGATGACCCCCATGTACTCCACCACGTCCGCCGAGTTGTAGGCCACGATCATGTTCTGGCCGCCCAGCACATAGGACGGGCGCATCAGCACCGGGTAGCCCACCTCCTCGGCGGCCTTGAGGGCTTCCTCCAGCGTGTAGACGGTGCGGCCTTCGGGCCGGGGGATGCCGCAGCGCTCCAGCAGCTCGTCGAACCGTTCCCGGTCCTCGGCCTCGTCGATGGCGTCGGCCGGGGTGCCCAGGATGGGCAGGCCGATGTCGTCCATGTGCTTGGCCAGCTTGATGGCGGTCTGGCCGCCGAACTGCACCAGGCAGGCGTCGGGGCGCTCGGTGGCGATGACGTTGTCCACGCTTTCCGGGTTCAGCGGGTCGAAGTAGAGCCGGTCGCCGGTGTCAAAGTCGGTGGAGACGGTCTCGGGGTTGTTGTTGACCAGGATGGCCTCGCACCCGTGGCGCTTGAGGGTCCAGACCGCGTGGACCGAGCAGTAGTCGAACTCGATGCCCTGGCCGATGCGGATGGGCCCGGAGCCGAAGACCAGCACCTTCCGGCGGGCGGGGTCGCTGCGCTCGGCGATGAAGGTCTCGGCTTCGTTGTCCGCGTCGTAGGTGGAGTAGAAGTAGGGGGTGCGGGCGGCGAACTCGGCCGCGCAGGTGTCCACCATCTTGAAGCCGGCCCGCAGCGGGTCCCCGGGCAGCTGCCCGGCGCCGGACAGCCGCAGGATGGTTTTGTCCAAAAAGCCGTACTTTTTGGCTTCCAGGTACTTTTCGCGGGTCAGTTCACCGGTTTTCAGCCCCTGTTCCAGGTCGGCCAGGTGCTGCATCTTGTCCAGGAACCACCAGTCGATCTTGGTGATGTCGTAGATCGTCTTGTGGTCCACCCCCCGCTTGAGGGCTTCGTAGACGCAGAAGGCCCGCTCGGAGTCCTGCACATGGAGATGGTCGATGATCTCCCGGGTGGAGAGTTTCTCGAAATCCGGCAGGGTCAGGGTGTCCAGCCCCAGCTCGATGGAGGAGACGGCCTTCATCATCGCGTGTTCGAAGTTGTTGCCGATGGCCATGACCTCGCCGGTGGCCATCATCTGGGTGCCCAGCGACTTGTCGGCATAGACGAACTTGTCAAAGGGCCATTTGGGGTATTTGACCACCACATAGTCCAGCGCGGGCTCAAAGCAGGCGCAGGTCTCGCCGGTCACGTCGTTGGTGATCTCGTCCAGGGTATAGCCCAGGGCGATCTTGGTGGCCACCTTGGCGATGGGGTAGCCGGTGGCCTTGGAGGCCAGGGCGGAGGAGCGGGACACGCGGGGGTTGACCTCGATGACCGCATACTCGAAGCTGTCCGGCTTGAGGGCGAACTGGCAGTTGCAGCCGCCCTCGATGCCCAGCTCGGTGATGATGTCCAGCGCGGCGGTGCGCAGCATCTGGTATTCCTTGTCGGACAGGGTCTGGCTGGGGGCCACGACGATGGAGTCGCCGGTGTGCACGCCGACGGGGTCCAGGTTCTCCATGTTGCAGACGGTGATCACGTTGCCCTTGGAGTCCCGCATGACCTCGTATTCGATCTCTTTCCAGCCGGCGATGCACTTTTCCACCAGGATCTGGTGGATGGGGGACAGCCGCAGGCCGTTGGTGGCGATCTCCCGGAGTTTTTCCTCATCCTCGCAGATGCCGCCGCCGGTGCCGCCCATCGTGAAGGCGGGGCGGACGATGACCGGGTAGCCGATGGTGCCGGCGTAGGCGACGGCGTCCTCCAGCTCCTCCACCACCTTGGAGGGCACGATGGGCTGGTGGAGCTTTTCCATCGTATCCTTGAAGAGCTGGCGGTCCTCGGCCCGGTCGATGGTGTCGGGGCGGCAGGCCAGCAGCCGGACGCCGCTGCGGTCCAAAAAGCCGCTGCGGGCCAGTTCCATGCTCAGGTTCAGGCCCATCTGGCCGCCCAGGTTGGGCAGGATGGCGTCGGGGCGCTCGATCTCGATGATCCGCTCCACCACCTCGGCGGTGAGGGGTTCGATATACACATGGTCGGCAATGTCCGGGTCGGTCATGATGGTGGCCGGGTTGGAGTTGACCAGCACCGTCTCGATGCCCTCACTTTTCAGTGCGCGGCAGGCCTGGGTGCCGGAGTAGTCGAACTCGGCGGCCTGACCGATGATGATGGGGCCGGAGCCGATCACCATGACCTTTTTGATGCGGGGGTCTTTGGGCATGTCACTGCACTCCTTTCACACGGTTGATACGGCGGATGTTCTGCAGGAAACGGTCGAACAGGAACTCGGTATCCCGCGGGCCGCCGCTGGCTTCGGGGTGGAACTGCACGGTGAAGCAGTTCCACTGCAGGTACTCGACCCCTTCGCAGGTCTTGTCGTTGGCGTTCACATGGCTGACCCGGCCCACGCCCCGGGGCAGGGTGCCGCCCAGCACGGCGTAGCCGTGGTTCTGGCTGGTGATGAAGGTGCGGCCGGTGGCAAAGTCGGTGACCGGCTGGTTGGCGCCCCGGTGGCCGTACTTCATCTTGCTGGTTTTGGCGCCGGCGGCCAGCGCGGTGAGCTGGTGGCCCAGGCAGATGCCGAAGGCCGGGATGCCGGTGTCCAGCATACGGCGGATGTTTTCGATGATCTGCACATTTTCCGCCGGGTCGCCGGGGCCGTTGGACAGCATGAGCCCGTCCGGGTTCAGCGCGGCCAGGGCTTCGGGGGTGGTGGTGCCGGGCAGCACCGTGACCCGGCAGCCCCGCTTTTGCAGGCAGCGGACGATGTTGTTCTTGCAGCCCAGGTCCAGCAGCGCCACATGCAGCGGGCGCGCCCCTTCCTGAAGGCCGCCGGTGGGTTCATAGGTGCGGGGTTCGCCGCAGGTGGTGGCCGCCACCGCGCCGGTGACCGCATACCCCTGGATCACCGGCATCAGCTCCGCCAGCTTTTCCGGCTCGGCGGCGGGGTCGAACTCGGTGGTGATGGCGCCGTTCATCACGCCGCTTTCCCGCAGGGTGCGGGTCAGGCTGCGGGTGTCGATGCCCTCGATGCCGATGATCCCGTTCTTTTGCAAAAACGCATCCAGCGTCATTTCACAGCGGAAGTTGCTGGGGGCGGTACATGCCTCGCGCACGATGTAGCCCCGCGCCCAGATGCGGCCGCTCTCCATATCCTCGCTGTTCATGCCGTAGTTGCCGATCAGCGGGTAGGTCTGGGTGATGATCTGGCCGTAGTAGCTGGGGTCGGTCAGGGTCTCCTGAAACCCGACCATGCCGGTGGCGAAGACGACCTCCCCCACCGTGGTGCCCGGGCAGCCGATGCTCCGGCCGGTCAGGACGGTTCCGTTTGCCAAAATCAGATATGCCTGCATAGTTTGCCTCACGTTCCGCTGTTGTTGTTTACAGTTTCTGCTTCGCCTTTTCCTGCATCTTGCGGCTGCCCAGGTGGACCAGCGGCAGCTTGCCCTCCTTGCAGATGGGGCATTCGTCGGGGGCGTAGTTGGGCAGCTCCAGCTTGAGGGCGCTGGCCAGGATGGGGATGGGCGAGGGGGCCGCGGCGGTGGTGCGGTCCACCACGCAGACGATGCCCAGGCAGACGCCGCCGGCTTCCTCAATGACCCGCTTGGTCTCCAGGCTGGACACGCCGGTGGTGACCACGTCCTCGGCGATGACGCAGCGCTCGCCGGGCTGGATCGCAAACCGCTTGAGGGTCATCTCGTTGTCCACCCGCTCGGTGAAGATGGCCCGCTTGCCGCACTGGCGGCCCAGCTCGTAGGCGTAGACAATGCCGCCCATGGCCGGGCCCACAAAGACATCCACATTCAGTTCCTTCATCTTTTCCGCCACCGGGGCCATGACCTCCGCGCACTTGTCCGGGTGCTGCTGCAGGTAGGCCATCTGGCAGTAGGCGCCCGAGTGCCGCCCGCTGGACAGCAGGAAGTGCCCTTCCAGAAAGGCGCCGCATTCCTTCAAAATTTCCTTCGCTTCTCTTGCCATGGTAAACCCTCCGTTCACTGTTGGGCCGGCCTGGGCCGGCGCTGCTCCATTGCCGGGGCCCCGGCCGGGCGCCCCGTCTGCCTGTGGGGGGAAGTTCTTCCCAAGATTGTACCACAGGCTGTATATTATTTCAAGTTATACAAACAAACCGTATATTTTTGCATTGTCAGCCCCGGGCGCAGCCGCGGATCTCCTCCAGGCTGGCCACCCCGTGGGCCTCCATCCAGTCCCCGATCTCCCGGGTGATGCGCACGCAGGCCCCGGGGTCCAGGAAGTTGGCGGTGCCCACCTGGACAGCCGCCGCGCCGGCCATGATGAACTCCAGCGCGTCCCGGCCGGTGAGGATGCCCCCCAGCCCGATGACCGGGATCTGCACGGCGGACACGGCCTGCCAGACCATCCGCAGCGCGATGGGCCGGATGGCCGGGCCGGACAGCCCGGCGAAGGTGTTGGCGAACACCGGGCGGCGGCGCTCGATGTCGATGGCGCAGGCCTGGAAGGTGTTGCACAGGCTCAGCCCGTCGGCGCCGGCGGCCTCCACGGCGCGGCACATCTCGGTCAGGTTTTCGGCCTGGGGGCTGAGCTTGACGATGAGCGGCACGGTGCAGACTTTGCGCACCGCGCCCACCACCCCGGCGGCGTCGGCGGCCCGGATGCCGAAGGCCAGCCCCCCCTGCTTGACGTTGGGGCAGCTGATGTTCAGTTCCAGGAAGTCGATGCCGGCGGCGCAGAGTTTTTCCACCCCTTCCACATTTTCCTCCACCGTGTGGCCGCCCAGGTTGGCCCAGACCGTGGTGCCCAGGGCCTTCATGGCCGGCAGTTCATGGCGGATAAAGTGGTCCACGCCGGGGTTCTGCAGCCCGATGGAGTTCATCAGGCCGGCGGGGGTCTCGTGCAGGCGCTCGCCCGGGTTGCCGGGCTGGCCGTGCAGCGTCAGCCCCTTGCCCGAAATGCCCCCCAGCAGGGTCAGGTCCTCGATGCCGGCATACTCCGGCCCGAAGCCGAAGGTACCGGACGCCGCGATCACCGGGCCGGCCAGGCGGCGGCCCAGCAGGTCCACATGCAGGTCTGCCTTAGGCAAGGTCGAACACCTCCTCCGCTTTGAATACCGGGCCGTCCTGGCAGACGGTGCGCGGGCCCACCTTGGTGTGGCAGGTGCAGCCCAGGCAGGCGCCCAGGCCGCAGGCCATCTTGCGTTCCAGGCTGGCCAGGCAGGGCACCCCGGCGGCGGCGCAGAGGCGGTAGACCCCCTGCATCATCACGTTGGGGCCGCAGGTCAGCACCAGGTCGAAGTTTTCGGGGTGCAGGATGCCGGTGACCAGCCCGTGGTAGCCCACGGCGCCGGAGTCGGTGGCCACGCTAATCGCCCCGCAGTAAGGCAGGAAGGCTTCCAGCGCGTAGGGTTCATCCCGGAAGCCCACATACAGCTCGGGTCTGCAGCCGGCGGCGGCCAGCTCCTTGCAGAGCAGCAGCAGCGGCGCCACCCCGATGCCGCCGCCCACCACGGCCACCCGGCCGGCGGCCGCCGCGGCGGCGGTGTCAAAGCCGTTGCCGCAGGGCCCGGTCAGCGAAAGGGTGTCGCCGGGGCGCAGCGCGGCCAGCTTTTGGGTGCCCTCCCCCTTGACCTGGTACAGAAAGGTCAGGGTGCCGGCTTCGGCATCGGCGTCATGGACGCTGATCGGCCGGGAGAGCACCGGCGTCTCGGCGGCGGACCAGCTGCGCAGCATGAAGAACTGGCCGGCCCGGGGGCGGTATTCGGGGCGGGGGTCGGTCCAGGCGACGGTCAGCCGGCGGATGTCCGCCGCCAGCGTCTCCTGGGCCAGCACGCCGACCTTACAGTTTGTCGCACTCACCCTGAATATCCTCCTTCATCCGCACACATTCGTTGTAGGCGGCCTCGGCGTAAGAGACGCCGGGCTGCTTCTTCCAGGCCAGCAGGATGCCCCGGCTGGAGTTGACCACCCCGCCGTTGCCCTGCTTCATGTACAGCGCGATGTCGGCGGCCTTGCCGCCCTGGGCGCCGTAGCCGGGGATCAGGAAGAAGGTATCCGGGTAGCGGGCGCGGATCTCGGCGGCTTCCTCGCCGGTGGTGCCGCCGATGACCAGCCCGATGCTGGAGTAGCCCTTCTCCCCCATGTAGTCGGCCCCGAGCCGGGTCAGCGCGTCGCCCACCATCGTGTAGACGGTGCGGCCGTCGGCCAGGGTCTGGTACTCAAAGTCCACCCGGCCGGGGTTGGAGGTGCGGCAGAGCACGAACACGCCCTTGCCCTGGTCCCGGCAGTAGGGCAGGTAGGGGCTGATGGAATCCAGCCCCATGTAGGGGGCCAGGGTGATGAGGTCGGCCTCGAAGTCGCCGGTGAAGTGGGCCTTGGCGTACATCTCGGCGGTTTTGGCGATGTCGCCCCGCTTGATGTCCGCAATGACCGGGCAGCCGGCTTCCCGCACCATCCGCAGCGTCTCGGCGTAGGCGCGCAGGCCGTCCATCCCCAGGGCCTCATAGTAGGCGATCTGCACCTTGTAGCAGCCGGCCACCGCCCGGGTGGCGTCGATCAGCGCCCGGTTGTAGGCGACGATGTTTTCGCCGGGGGTCCGGGTGGGGTCCAGGGCGGTCTCGGGCAGGTAGCTGATCTCGGTGTCCAGGCCCACGCAGACCGGGCCCCGTTCGGCCACGGCGGCGTAGAGTTTATCCATGTTGGTCATTGTGCATTGCCTCCTTACGCTTCGCTTTGGTAGGTGATCCGGCCGGCCTTGAGGGTGGTGACCACCCGGCCGTAGAGATGTTCCCCGTCATAGGGGCAGTTCTTGCTTTTGGAATGCAGTTTGGCGGCGTCCACGGTGTACAGGTGGTCGATGTCCACCAGCACCAGGTCGGCGTCGTAGCCGGGGGCCAGCAGCCCCTTGCGGTCCTCCAGCCCCAGCACCTGGGCGGGGCCGGAGCTCATCAGGAAGCTGAGCAGTTCCAGCGGCAGGCCCTCCATGCGGCAGAGCTTGGTGTAACAGACGCCGAAGGCGGTCTCCAGCCCCACCATGCCGGCGGCGCCGGCGGCCTTGTCCTCGGCGGTGTGGGGGGCGTGGTCGGTGCCGATGCAGCTGACCGTGCCGTCCTGGATGGCGGCCACCAGGGCCTTCACATCCTGGGCGGTGCGGATGGGCGGGTTGACCTTGTACTGCAGCCGCTTGTCGTCAAACCACAGGTGGTGGGGGGTGACTTCGCAGGTGACCCGGGCGCCGTGGCGGCGGGCGATGCGCACCATGTTGACGGCCTCCCGGGTGGAAACATGGCACATGTGCAGCCGGGTGCCGTAGTATTCGGCCAGGTGGCAGTTGCGCAGCGTTTCCAGGTTTTCGGCCAGGCGGTAGTCCCAGGGGCTGATCTCCATATCCTCGGCGTGGGAAAGGATGGTGAGCCCCCGCTCGCTGGCGATGGCGAAGGCCCGGGCCATGACCGCGTTGTCCTGCACGCCGTGGCCGTCCTCGGTGATGAACTTCACATCCTCCGGCAGGCTCAGCAGATGGTCGAGGGTCTTGCCGTCAAAGTCCCGGGTGATGGAGACGGTCTGGTTGGCGTCGCACAGGCCGACGGCGGCGGCCTCGGCCTGCACCGCGCGGGCGATCTCGGCGCTGGAACAGACCGGCCGGGTGTTGGGCATCAGGTTGACGAAGGTGTACCCGCCGGCGGCGGCCGCCGCCGAACCGGTGGCGACATCCTCCTTATATTCAAAGCCCGGCGTGCGCCAGTGGCAGTGGGTGTCCAGGAAGGCGGGCAGAACGGTCAGGCCGCGGGCGTCCAGCACCTCCTCCCCTTCCGGGGCGGGCAGGTCCTGGCCGATGGCGGCGATCTTTCCGTCCCGCAGCCAGAGGTCGCAGGCGCGGCCGTTACAGTCCTTGGCGTGGCGGATCAGCATAGGGGCAGCCTCCTTTGTATGACAGGGCGTTCCCCCGCAGCGGGGGACGAATGGGCAAAAAAAAACTTTTCCCGAAAAGGGAAAAGTTAAGAAAGGCACCGGCACATCACATCGGGAAAGAACACGGCACCGTGAAATTCCACACAGCGAAGCGGCAAAGCGGCGGGGTACGGCACGGGCGCGGCCTCCTTTCCTGTCAATGTAAAATCCTTGTAAAAAACCGGCAAACGGCGCATTGCGTGATTTTTCTTATTCTACCATGCCCCGCCCGGGCTGTCAAGGCGCGGACGCCGCGCAAAAACCGCCCGGCCGCCCCCGCTTTTTTAGGCACACTGCCAAACCCCGCCCGGCGTATGCACACAAGAGAAAACCGCCGCCGGCCCAGGGCCGGCGGCGGTTTTATTGTTGATCAGTTCTGCTTCATCTTGGCGAAGCACTCGCTGCAGTAGACAGGGCGATCTTCGCGGGGCTGGAAGGGAACCTTGCAGGCTTTGCCGCAGGCAGCGCACACGGCGTCAAACATCTGGCGCTCACCGCGGACGGCGTTCTTGCGGGCGTCACGGCAGGCTTTGCAGCGCTGGGGCTGGTTTTCAAAGCCGCGGGAAGCGTAGAACTCCTGCTCGCCGGCGGTCCAGACGAACTCTTTGCCGCAATCTCTGCATACCAAAGTCTTGTCTTCGAACATAATGGGTATCTCCTCTTACACAAATTTGCCCGCGGAAGAATTTCAACCAACTCCCATGGTGGGGACCAAAAGAACGGATTGCCAAGCTACTGGGGGCACTTTATTATTGACCAGGCGGTGGGTCCGCCCAAGTCCAGGGGGTTACGGCGCCGAGGCCCGCAGTTTGCGGCGGGCCCGCGCCAGGGCATTTTCCACCGCCTTGGGGCTGCAGCCCAGGCCCTGGGCGGCCCGGGCGGCGGATTGTCCGTCCAGGCTGGCCAGCAGCGCGGCGCGCTCCAGCGGGGAAAGCAGGGTGTCGATCCGGGCCATCACCCGGTTGTAGGTCTCGCTGGCGATGGTCTGTTCCTCCGGCCCGGGGGCGGCCTCATCCTCCGGCAGCGGCACGCTGTCGTTGAGGGGGGCGTGCTTTTTGCGGGTGGCGGCCCGGCGGGCGTCCTGCTGGGCATGTTGGATGCACAGCGCGGCAAACCCGGCGAAAGGAACGCCCTGGGCCGCGTCATATCGGCGCAGGGCGTCAAACAGACCGATCAGCCCTTCCTGTACGGCGTCCTCAAAATCCAGGCCGGGGGCGCGGTTGCTCCACGCCCCTTTGCGGATCAGCGGCATCATCCGGGCGATGAGGGCGGCCATGGCCGTCTCGTCGCCGGCTTTCGCCTGCTGCAACAATTCCTGGCTGATGGGCTGCATGGGGGGCACCTCCTCCGGCGCAGCCATGGCCGCAGCGCCGCGCCGGGATTGTCCCCATTTTATCGTCTGGGGTACGGTTTGTCAATCATTTTTTGGCAGTCTTTGCCAATTCGGTCACTTTTTGTCCTGCCCGCCGCGGGTGAAGTAGTTGAGCAGCTCGGCGCCCAGGATGATCACGATGGTGACGACAAAGACGCCCAGCCAGCCCATGCCGGCCTTGGGAAGGACCGAGAGAAAGGTTTGGATGGCTTCAGCGGAAAACATAGAACAACTCTCCTTCCTATCAGGCGAACAGGGTCATGATCATGCCGCCGGCAATGACCGAGGCGATCTGGCCGGAAACGTTGATGCCGACCGCGTGCATGAGCAGGAAGTTCTGGTTGTCCTCCTCCAGGCCCATCTTGTTGATGACACGGGCGGACATCGGGAAGGCCGAGATGCCGGCCGCGCCGATCATCGGGTTGATCTTGGTCTTGGCGAAGAGGTTGTAGACCTTGGCCACGACCACGCCGCCCACCGTGTCAAAGGTGAAGGCCACAAGCCCCAGCAGCAGGATGAGCAGGGTCTGGGGGTTCAGGAAGCTGGCCGCCTGCATCTTGGTGGCGACGGTCAGGCCCAGGAACAGGGTGATGAGGTTGGCCAGGTCCTTCTGGGCGGTGTCGGACAAGCCGTCCAGCACGCCGCATTCCCGGACCAGGTTGCCGAACATCAGGAAGCCGATCAGCGAGACGCTGCGGGGGGCCACCAGGCCGGCGACGATCATGATGACGATGGGGAACAGGATGCGGGTGGTCTTGGAGACCGGGCGGTCCGCATAGCTCATGCGGATCAGCCGCTCGTGCTTGGTGGTGATGTGGCGGATGACGAACGGCTGCACCACCGGCACCAGGGCCATGTAGCTGTAAGCCACGACGACGATGGCGCCCAGGTAGTTGGACTGGAACATGTTGGCCACGACGATGGCGGTGGGGCCGTCGGCCGCGCCGATGATGCCGATGGAGGCGGCGTCCTTCACATCAAAGCCCAGCAGCGTGGCCACGCAGAGGGTGAAGAAGATGCCGAACTGAGCCGCCGCGCCGAAAATCATCATCTTCGGGTTGGCCAGCAGCGGGGTGAAGTCGATCATGGCGCCGATGCCCACAAACAGGAGCAGCGGGAACAGCTCATTGGCAATGCCGGCGTTGAACAGCACGTCGATGGGGCCGATCTCCTCCACGCCGTCGATCAGCTGGGTGACCGCGCCGGACATCGGCAGGTTGACCAGAATCGCGCCGAAGCCCATGGGCAGCAGCAGGGACGGTTCCATCTCTTTTTTAATGGCAAGCCAGATCAGCAGCGCGCCGATGGCCCACATGACCACCTGCTGCCACTGCAGGTTGAGGACATTGCCAAACAGTTCCTCGATCATAGTGTGCAGATCCTCCTCTACAGATAACAAATACTTGCTTACGTCTCATTATGGGGGACGGGGCGGAAATTGTCAAGGGGCAAACGAGGATTTTTCCCACAGGGTCCACGTTTATCGCCAAATTATTTTCGCTATTTTTGTTGAAATTGCCAGGTGTTCAGTGCTTTAGCGCCTTGACTTGCCTCTTTTTAGTTGCTACAATGGGGTTTAGGATGCAGCACGGCGGGCGGCCGCCCGGCCTGCGCCTGCCCGGCCCACTGCGCCGGGCGGGGCGCGGCGCCCCGGCCCCGCCGCCCGCCCGGAAAGGAAAAAGGAGGTCCGCCTATGCGCAGCCCATCCCCCCGCGGCGGCCCGCAGCCGCCGCGCAGCACCGCTTTGTATGAGGCCATCCTGCGGCTGCAGGACCTGGAGGAGTGCCTCCGCTTTTTTGACGACCTGTGCGCCGTGACCGAGCTGCGCACCCTGGAACAGCGCTACGACGTGGCCGGGTGCCTGATGCAGGGCAAGGTGTACAGCGAGATCCGCCGGGAGACCGGCGCGTCCAGCGCCACGGTGAGCCGCGTGAACCGGATGCTGAACTACGGCACCGGCCAGGTGGCCCGGAGCGTGCGCTACGACCTGGAACATGCCCCGGGCGGCCAGCCCGGGCCGACCCAACCGGACACACAGGAAGGAGACAGTTTATGAGCGTACAGATCAAACCCTTCGGCACCACCCGGGACGGCGCCCCCGTCCAGCTGGCCGTGCTGAAAAACGAACACCTGGAGGCGCACATCATCAGCTATGCCGCCGCCATCCAGAAACTGCTGGTGCCAGACCGGGCCGGCCGCCCGGTGGACGTGGTGCTGGGTTTCCCCGACGTGGCCGGGTATGAGGACAACGGCGGGGCGCTGGGCTCGGTGGTGGGCCGGTACGCCAACCGCATCGGCGGGGCGCGGTTTTACCTGAACGCCGAGGAATACCGCCTGACCGCCAACGACCACGGCAGCTGCCTGCACAGCGGGCTGCACGGGTTCGGCCGGACGGTGTTTGAGATGGAGCTGGCCGACGCCGGCGACGCCGCCGTGGTGCTGCGGGCCGTGAGCCCCGACGGCACCGACGGCTTCCCCGGCACGGTGACGCTGGAGGTACAGTATTCGCTGGTGGGCAGCGGGCTGATGATCCAGTACGCCGTCACCACCGACGCGCCCACCGTCATCAACATCACCAACCACAGCTACTTCAACCTGAACGGCCACAACGCCGGCACCGTGCTGGGCCACCGCCTGCAGCTGGACGCGCCCGAGTACCTGGAGACCAACGAACACCTGATCCCCACCGGCACCGTGCTGCCCACCGCCGGCACCGCGCTGGACTTTACCGAGGAGAAGACCATCGGCCGGGACATCGGGGCCGACGAGACCGCCCTGCACTACGGCGGCGGCTACGACCACTGCCTGATCGTGCCGGACAGCGGCCTGCGCCACTTTGCCTGGCTGACCGGCCCGCAGACCGGCATCCGGATGGAAACGCTGTCCACCCTGCCCGCCGTGCAGCTGTATTCGGCCAACTCGCTGTCCATCAAGACCCCCGGCAAGGAGGGGGCCGACTACGGTGCCCGGGAGGCCGTCTGCCTGGAGACCCAGGACTACCCCGACGCCCCCAACCACATGGACTTCCCCGACACCACCGTCACCCCCAAGACCCCCTACAGCGCCACCACCCTCTACCGCTTCGACATCGCGCCCCAGTGAGCCCCGCTCCCCGGGCGGCCGGACTTATACGGTTTTGTATAAGTTTGCAAAACAATACATTCCGGCATTGCCGGCGCCGGTTTCCGGCCGACCTGCCGCCATACAAAAAGCCGTCCCCGGCCGGGGACGGCTTTTCTTCTTGTCATGTGTCATGCCGCAGCGCGCTGCAAACACAGCGCAGCCCCGGGCGGCGGGCCGGCTCAGGCCATCAGTTCCCGGACGCAGGCGGCGATCTTCTCGTCCTGGCAGGCCGGGAAGAAGTATTCGGCAAAGTGCTCGCCCGCAAAGGCGCCCTTGACCAGATCCCGGTCCAGGTCGCGGAGGATGTCGCACAGATCCCGGTAGGCCACCGCCTTCACCCCGTCCAGGATCTTCTTGTTGCGCTGTTCGGGCACCACCCGCTCCTTGGGGTAACCCTGGCCGTGGCCGAAGCCGAACAGCTTTTCGAAGATGTATTCCAGGTTGAGCTCGCCGCCCCAGCCAAAGCCCTTGGCAAAGGGCAGGGCGATGGCGTTGCCGTCGTTCACATGGGCGAAGGTGTAGGCGTCCACCGGGTCCTCCACATGGCCGCAGAGCACGCCGGGGAAGCTGTTCAGCGCCAGCATGGCGCCTTCGCCGGTGCCGCAGCCGGTGATGACATAGTCGGCCGCGCCGGCGTTCAGCAGCACGGCGGCCAGGATGCCGTTCTGCACATAGGTGAGCTGGGCGGCGTCATCGGCGGCGTACATGCCGTAGTTGACCACCTCATGGCCCATCGGCTCCACGACTTTGCGCAGGGTGGCTTCCACCAGGGCGTTCTTGGCGGCCTGGCTGTTTTCGTTGATGAGGGCAATTTTCATTGGGATCGTCTCCTTTGCTGTTACGGTGATGGGAATAGAGGGGGCGCTCAGTCCCCCGGCAGACGGAAATCCAGCACCCGGATGTCGTGGACCCGCGCCTTGCCAGTCAGCGGCCGGCCGTTGACCACCAGCTCGCCGGTCTGGTTGTCGTAGGGGTCGTCCCGCCAGAAGGGGTCGGGCGGGGTCAGCTGGGCGTAGAAAGCCCGGTTGGCCACCATCCGCAGCGGGTCCAGGTTGCCGAAATAGTGGCGGCGGGCGGCTTCGTCCCCCCGCCGGTGGGCCGAGGCCCCGAAGGAGCAGTCGGCCCAGAGCCAGCCCAGCGGCGCCAGGTAGAACTGGGCCCAGTCATGGCAGCCGGCCCGCTCGGGGGTGACATACAGCCCGCTCTGCCACCGGGCCGGGATGCCGGCGATGCGGCAGAGGGTGATGAAGAGCAGCGCCATGACCCCGCAGTCCCCCCAGCCGTTCTTGGCGCAGCGGTCGGCGATGGGGTCCAGGCAGGCGTACCCGGGCTGGTAGCGGTAGCGGGTGTGGCGGGTGACATAGTCGTAGATGGCCCGGGCCCGCTGCAGCGGGTCCCGGCAGCCCGCCGTGACCCGGGCGCAGAGGTCCCGCAGCCAGGGGGTGAAGGTGATGTGGGGCGCTTCTTCCTGCAGGAAGCCCACCCAGGGCTCAGCCTCCGGCACCGGGCCGGTCAGGGCGTCCAGGTCATGGCAGGTCGCCCGGATGCGGTAGCGGTAGGTGACCTGGAAGGGGGTGCCGGCGGCGGCCTTCCAGTGGATCGTGCGCTGGGGGGCGTCGCCCGGCGCCAGCGTGCCGCCGGGGGTGGCGTCCAGGATCTGGATGTGGCTCTGCTCGGGGCATTCGGCCGGGATCGGCAGCCAGGCTTCGGCCGGCGCGTCCGGGTCGGCCGGTTCCGCCGGGGCGATGGACGCCTGCAGGGTGATCTCGGCCTGCAAAGTTCCCTGGCTTTGCAGCCGGCTCAGGACCTGGTCCCTGTAATGGCTGACCGGGTCGGGGCGCAGGCCCCGGGCGTTCATGTCCGGGTAGATGCGCAGCGTTTCCAGAAAGCGCTCCTGATAATACGGCTCGCCTTCGATCCACCGCCAGTCGATGCGGTCCTCCGCCACCAGGGCGTCGAACTCCGCGTCGGAAAAATCGGGCAGTTCCCGGCGCAGCATCGCCAGGGCGGCGGCGCGGGTGTGGGGGTAGCTTTCGGGCAGGCGGCGCATCTGCTCGGCCCGGGCCCGCAGGGCGTCCCGGGCGATGGCGGGCAGATGTTCCTGCCCCAGCAGGGTGCGGATCCGGCGGTCCGCCGCGGCGAACCGGCCGGCCTGGTACAGCCGCTCCACATCCTCCGGCACACCGGCCGAGAGGGCGGCCCATACGGCATTCTGGTCCATGGCAGTCTCCTTTGCGGGGGGCGCGGGCGGGCCCGCGCCCTGCTGTAACGGCAATCCCGGCCCGGGGCCGGGGCAATTCAGGTTGGAAAGGTCCCCGCCTTCACATCACCAGTTCCCGGTAATAGGAGGTGTTGACCGTCTTGTCCTGCCCGGCGATGGCGGCGATGCAGCCGTCCAGCGTTCCGGCCACGTCGTCCAGGCTCTTCCAGCCGGCGGCGTCGGGCTTGACCTTCTCTTCCAGGAAGGGGCCGATGTCGGTGTGGGAGCAGGCGCCTTCGATCAGGTAGGCGCCGGGGCGGGCCGGCTGGGTCTGGGGTTCAAAGCCCTGTTCGCTGCCCAGGCTGGTGAGCAGGAAACCGCCCTTGCGGCCCCGGCCGCCCACCAGCAGGCGCACCCCCACCGGCTGCAGCGGCACGGCGGCCGCCTTTTCCCGCAGGATGCGGACGGTTTTTTCCAGCGTCAGGTAGCGCAGGTCGTATTCGTCCAGCGCGTTGACGATCTGCACGGCGGCCAGCAGGTCGCCGGCAAAGCCCACGATGACGTTCTGGTTGATCTTGCGCAGCTTGGGGAGATCCTCGGTGATGACCTTGGGCCCTTCGGGGCCGACCGGTTCCTCCACCATCCGCCCGTCGCTGACCATGGCGCAGAAATTTTCACCGCACACCGCGAGGATTGCACTCATACTTTCCGACTCCTTTTCGCCGGGCGCCGGGGCGCCCCGTGTTTTGACCGGGTCCATTGTAGCATATCCGCCCGCAAAAGAAAAGGGCCCGGCCCCCCGGCCGGACCCACGGACATGCCGCCGCCGGGCCGCGGCGCCTGGCGCCGGGCCCGACGGCCGGTCGGTCCGGGTATTGCTGCTGCGGGCCCCGGTTCAGTTTTTGCTGATCCGGAACAGGTCGGCGCCGGGTTCCACCGTGCCGGAAGCCGCCAGCTCGGTGCTGGCGAAGTCGTCCCCGTTGGTGATGACGGTGATGACCACCGCCGGGTGGCCGGCGGCCTTGATCTTTTCCAGATCCATGGTCAGCAGCTTCTGGCCCTTGCGGACCTTGTCCCCCAGCTTGACGCTGGAGGCAAAGCCATCGCCCTTCATCTCCACCGTGTCCACCCCGACGTGGATGAGCACCTCCACCCCGTTGTCGCCCAGGATGCCCAGCGCGTGGAGGGTATCGGGGGCCTGGGTGATCTCGCCGTCCAGCGGGGCGAAGACCTCCCCCACCTCCGGGTCGATGCCGCAGCAGGGCCCCAGGATGCCCTGGGCGAACACCTCGTCGGGGATGTCCTCCATCTTGACGACGGTGCCCCGGGCGTCCGCCGCCACCACCAGCGGCCCCGCGGGGGCGGCCGGTTCGCTCTTTTTCTTGAACATATCAAAGAAACCCATTCTTGTCCTCTCCTTTTTTCTCCGCCCGAAGGCGGTGGTGTCGTTGGTCCTGTCCGGGCCCGATTCAGCCCGCAGCGACGATCTGCCGCTGGATGGTGCGGATGCCCAGCCAGGTCACGTCGGCCATCTCGGCCGCCGATTCCTGCTTGCCCCGCTGCAGCCACTGGGCGATGGCGCCGAAGCACCCTTCCACCGCGAAGGCGGTGAGGTAGCGCTGGCGGAAGGTGCCGCCGCCCGGGGCCAGGTAGCCGATGCACCGCTCGGCAATGACCTCCTGCAGCCGGCGGCTGAAGGCCGGGTCGCCGTTGTCCCCCAGCAGGGCGGTACACACCGCGTCGTGCTCGTCCAGGTACTCAAAGAGGGCCAGCAGCGCCCCGGGCATCTCCTCGCTTTCGCCGTTGAGACGGGGCAGCAGGGCGTCCATGAACAGGTTGAGCTGGTCGATCTGGTCCTGTTCCAGCCGGTCCAGCAGTTCATAGATGTCCCGGTAATGAAAATAGAAGGTGCCGCGGCTGACCTTGGCCAGCCGGGTCAGTTCCCGCACGGTGATCTGCCGCACCGGTTTCTGCACCAGCAGCTGCACCAGTGCGTCGCCCAGCCGGCGGCGGGTGGCCCGGACACTTCGGTTGGCTTCCCCTTTGATGTTCATCGTTTTCCATCCTTCCCGCGGCGAACCGCCGAAACTGCGGCGCGCCGGGCACTGCGGTTCCCTACACTTTCATAGTAAGGGCGGCCGCGGCATTTGTCAAGCGCTCCGCCCGCATTTTTGCCGAAATCTCATAAGATCCACCCGGTATTTTTGTGCAGGGAACCAGCCGGCGGCTTTTCAGCCCGGCGGGGTTGTGGTATACTGGGTCCGGGGGTCCGCCCCCCGAAAGGAGCGTTTTCCATGAAGATCGACAGGACCCGCGCCCTGGGCGCGTTTGCCGCCTATGTGCGGCCCTATGACGCCACCGACCCCAAGGTGCGGCTGAAGATCGAACACACCTACCGGGTGGCCGAACTGTGCGAGCGCATCGCCCGCAGCGAGGGCTGGGGGGCCGACGAGACCCTCCTGGCCTGGCTGTGCGGCCTGCTGCACGACGTGGGCCGGTTTGAGCAGCTGCGCCGGTACGGCACCTTTGACGACCGGCGCAGCATCGACCACGCCCAGGCCGGGGCCGAGGTGCTGTTTGAGGCGGGCGGCATCCGCGCTTACCTGGAGGACGGCTGTGAGGACGAGCTGCTTCACACCGCGGTGGCCTGGCACAGCGCCTACCGCCTGCCCGAAACGCTGGACCCGCGCACCCGGGCTTTCTGCGACCTGCTGCGGGACGCCGACAAGGTGGACATCCTGCGGGCCAACGTGCAGACCCCGATGGAGGAGATCTACGGCGTGTCCACCGCCGAGCTGCGGGCTTCGCCGGTGACGCCGGCGGTGGAGGCGGCCTTTTACGCCCACCACGCGGTGCTGCGCAGCCTCAAGCGCTACCCGGCCGACCATGCGGTGGGCCACGCCTCGCTGGTGTTCGAGCTGGTCTACCCCGAAAGCCGCCGGGCCGTGCGGGAGCAGGGGTACCTGTTCCGGCTGCTGGACTTCCCCACCGACAACCCGGACACCGCCCGGGTGTTCGCCGGCCTGCGGGACCACCTGCGCGGCTGGCTGGAGGAAAACGCCCGGTAAAGCCCGGGCACCTGCCGCCCGGCCGCCCGGCCGATGCGCCGCAGCGCCCCGCAGCCGGAACCGCGGGACAAAGCCGGACGACCCTTCCGGGAAGGCGGAGATCCGCTTTCCCGGAAGGGTCGTTTTGTTATGGGCAGCATCGTCGGCCGCCCGCTATGGGGCGGGCCGGTCTGGCGGCCGGCCCCGCCGGACGGGGCTCACAGGGGCAGCGCCTGCAGCAGCACGCCGCAGACCGAGCCGCCGGCCCAGAGCGCACCGGTGAGGAAGAGGTTCTGCTTCCAGCTGGGGTTGACCCGCCAGAGCACCGCCAGGCCGATGCCCGCCCCGGCGCAGAGCCCGGCAAACAGGCTGCCGAAGCTGATGGCCCCCTGCAGGTAGAGCTGGGCCAGCAGCACGCTGGAGGCGCAGTTGGGGATCAGCCCCACCAGCGCCGCGGCCATGGGCTGCAGCGGGCCCATCTGCAGCAGGAAGGTGGTGATGGCATCCTCCCCCACCCATTCAAACAGCAGGCCCAGCAGGAAGTTGAAAAGCAGGATGAAGAGCAGGATCTCCACCGTATGGCGCAGCGCCGACAGAAAGACGCCGCTGTGCTCCTCATGGTGTTCATGGCAGTCCACCTGGTCGGCGCGGCCGGCATAGCCGCCGTACAGCCCGGCGGGCAGCACCCGGCGCAGCGGCACATCCAGCAGGAAGCCCGCCGCCACCCCCGCCGCCACCTTGGCGCCCAGCAGCACGGGCAGGGTGTTCCACACCCCGGGGGCCGCCGCCAGCAGCGGCAGGGCTTCGTCGCTGGTGGCCACAAACACCGCCAGCAGCGTGCCCGGGGTGATGACCCGGCTGGCATACAGGTTGGCCGCCAGGGCCGAAAAGCCGCACTGGGGCACGCAGCCCAGCACCGCGCCGGGCACAAAGCCCCAGCGCCCGCCGCCCGCCAGCGCCCGCTCAATGGCGTCGCCGTGGTGGCGTTCGATCCACTCGATCAGCAGATAGGCAAGGAACAGAAAGGGCAGCATTGGCAGGCTGTCCTCAAACGCGTGCTCCAGCGCGTGAAAGATCAGGTTCATATCGCTCCTTTGGTGGGGCGCGGCAACCGCGCCTGGGATCGGCCCTGCGGTCGGGCAGGGCCGGCTGTCGGAAAAAGTCAGATCCGCCGCGTGCCGAGCGGTTCGGCACACGGCGGTCCGGCACAGGGTCCGGGGGTCAGCTTTCCCCCGCCGCCTCCGCCTGCACCGGCAGGGCGGCGGGCTGGGGCGCGTCGGCCCGGGCGGGGCTTTCGGCCTCCAGCCGGCGCAGCAGGGCGACGGCCTCCCGCACCCGGGCGGCCGGGATGCGGGTGCGGAACCGCTCCATGCTGCGCGGGGAGAAGGGCACGTCGTCGGTGAAGGTGGAAAAGCCGAGGAAGTACTGCAGGTAGGGGCTTTCGCGGATCAGGGCCACCGTCTCCCGGTCGGAAACGCCCAGCGCGGCGCGGATGATCAGGCAGCCGTAGGCCACCCGGGCCGGCAGCGCCACCTTGCCCGCATGGCCGAAATGGCCGCTGTACTCCCGCTCGAAGGCGTCCCAGTCGATGGCTTCGGCCAGGCGGACCCAGCGGTTGCGGCCGGCCAGTTCGCCGTGGTAGGGCGGCAGATAGTCGTAGATGCTCAGCTGATGTTCCCGTGTGCGGTACAAAAGCCTCTCCCTCCTTGCAGCGTGAAGTTGGCGGCGGTCAGTAGCGCTGCATCAGCGGGAAGAGCAGCGTCAGCGCCGCCCACACCGCCTGGTACAGCACCAGCCCGGGCAGCGGGATGGAGGCGATGCCCCCCGCCAGCACCATGATGACCGCCAGCACGCAGGACAGCAGCACCGCCGCCGACAGTACCAGCGCCGATTTGCGCTCGGCTTCGGCGGCGCCGTGGGCGGCTTCCAGCCCGCCCACAAAGCTGGCGAAGCTGCCCAGGTGCAGCATGTTGCCCTCGCTTTCGGGCAGCCAGGCGGTGGCGGGTTCCAGCGCCTTGCGGGCCGGGCCGTCCAGCACCCGCACGCTGCCGGTGGGCAGGGTGTAGGCCGCTTCCAGCAGGGCTTCGTCGCAGTTGAAGTCATCGCAGTCCACGATCAGCGAAAGCCCCGACCGGCGCAGGCTGTCCAGCACCGCGGCGGTGTCCGGGTCGCCCTGGTAGGATACCAGGAACATGCTGAACAGCTTGCCGGACACGGCCAGATAGATCACCCGCCGCTGGTTGACGGTGTGCCGTTTTTCATAGTCCACGCTGGGGATCTCCACATCGAACTGCTGCATGAGCTTGCGGTTGCCGATGAGCACCCGCTCGCCCTTGATCCAGCCCACATGGCCCTTGCCGTAGACCGTCTCGAAGTCGTCCACCTGGCTGAGCAGTTTGCGGTTGTCCCCGATCATGCCGAGGAAGACTTCCCGCAGGGTGGGCGCGCCCTGGGCCAGCATCGAGGCCGCATAGGTGATGGCCTGGTCGATGTGGTCCTTCTGGATGGCGCGGATGCCCCCCAGCTTGACGCAGCCGCTGGGGAACAGGTCCCGGGACGAGACCTGGATCACGTTGACCCGGCCCAGCTGGCGGATGTCCCGCCAGCCGGGGACCACCGCCCCCACCTGGGCCGCGCTGCCCTGCATGAGCTTGGCAGGCACCGCCGACAGCAGGGTGCCGGCCAGCGGCGCCCCGATGCAGAGCACCGCCGCCAGCGCCGTGACCGCCATGCCGGCATCCTGCCGGTACAGCAGGGTGAAGACCAGCGCCGCCAGCGCACAGCCGGCCACCACCCGGGCCAGCTGCTGCTGGTTTTTGTCCGAGGTGCGGCGGGCGCTGCTGGCGGACAGAAAGTCCTTGAGCAGCTGGGTGGGCCGGCTGACCAGCACGCTGGGCTGCGGCTGGGCCAGGCCCCGGGTGACCGCCCGCAGAATGCCGGCGTCCTTGAGGCGGTAGGCCACGGCGTGGTCCACCCCGGCGCTGACCAGGCGGAAATTCTCCCGGGTGGTGACGGCGTCCATCCGCTTGCCGATGGTGTTGAAGCAGAGCAGCAGCGCTGCCGGGCCGGCCATCAGGCAGAGTTTGTCCGGGGCGTACCAGTCCGGCTGGATCAGGAAGGTCACCAGCTGCACCGCGGCCCCCACCGCGGCCAGCGCGGGCAGGGTGTCGGCGGTGGGACCCTTGAACAGCCCCTTGAGCCCGTTGGCCATGGTGCGCCAGCACAGCCCGGCGGTTACCGCCAGCAGGACCAGCAACGCGGCCGGCAGCGGGGTCTTGCCCACTGCCGGGTCCAGCGGGGCGGGCATCGGCAGCCCGGCGCCGGCGGCGGCCGTGCCCAGGTAGAGCATGACCAGCGCCGCGGCCCCCGCCACGATGGCCGCGGCGGTCAGGGCCAGCACCTGGCTGTCCAGCTCCCGGCGGATCGCGGGGGCGTCGTCGGGGCGCTCGTATTCATGGCGGCGGGGCGCGGCGGTCTCCTCCTCCTCAAAGGGGGCGGCGGCGCCTTCGGGGGTCTCGTCCTCGGGGGTGCCCTTAAGCCGGGGGCCCTTGCGGGTGCGGCGTTTTTCCGGTTCGGGGGTCTCGCCGGTCTCGGCGTTGGGGTCGGTGAGCACCGCGGCCGCCTGGGCATACCGGTCCGCCCCGGCAGCCTCGGCGGGGGCGTCCTGGTTGATGGATTCCTCGATGCCGCGCACAAAGTTCATCGTATCCGGGCGCGGGCCGGGCCGCTGGTCCAGCGTAAGGTTGGCGGTGAAGCCGCTGTGCTCCGCCCCGGCGGGCTCCGGCTGCACCGGTTCCAGCCCGGTGGTGAAGCCGGTGTGTTCCTCCGCCGGCGGGGCGGGGGGACGGGCGTCGGCGGCGCCGGCGGCGATGTCGGCCAGCCGCACCTCGCCGGTCAGGGTGGCCGCCCGGGCCGGGGTGATCTCCTCAAAGGTGTCGGCGCGGGCGCTGCGGCCTTCCCCGGCCGGGGCGCTCGGGGCCGGCCGGGCCGGTTCGTCCGCGCCGGCTGACCCGGCTGCAGGGGACGTCCCGGCCGGCGGGACGGCGGGCTGCCGCTCCTCCTCGGCCGGGGCCACCGCCCCGGTGGAGGTCATGACCGGTTCGCCCACCGGCTCGCTGATGCTGGAGCCGCCGAAGATCCGGCGGGGCTCCTCCTTCTTTTTGTGCTGGCCGGGGGTGAATTCGACGGTGTTGCGCTTTTTGCGGTAGACCGTGCCGGTGGCCCCGGTGCGGGAAGCCCCCCGCAGCGCGTCCCGCAGGCCGCTGAGGGTGATGCTGGGCGAGGTGCCGCCCGGCATCTCCTTGGTGGTGTGACCGGCGGGGGTCTCGGCCCGGTCGGCCCCGCCGCCCTGGGCCGGGAACTGACGGGAATGGTAGACCGTCCGGGCCGGCGGGTCGGCGGGCAGGCGGATGTCCGGCACGGTGCCGGTGCTCTCTTCCAGATGGAGGTTGGAGTAGGTATCCCCCCGGTCCCGGCCGGCGGCGCGGGGCTCGGCGCGGCGGCCGCCGAACAGCCCGCCGAACAGCCCGCGGCGGGGCGCCGGGGCCGGGTCATACTCGGCCGTGTCGCTCAGGCGCAGGGTCTGGGCCTCGGCGTCGTCGGCTTCGTCCAGGTCCCGGGCATAGTCCATCCCCTCGTCGGCGGGCTCGTCGTCCGTATCGTATACTTCTTCGCTATATTCCTCTTCGTATTCTTCCGGTGCCGTCCCGTCCCCATAGGGCTCATACTCCGGCGGGCGGTCCGCCGGCCGTTCGGTCGGCCGTTCCTCCGGTTCGGCCGGGGCGTAGTCGGCCGGTTCGGCGGGGGGCTGGGCGGGGGGCAGTTCCTCCCCGGCGGCCGGCTCCTCGGTGCGGCGGCCGCCCAGCGAAACGTTGATCGGCACGAACTGGCCGGTGTCCTCGGCTTTCCCCAGGCCGAAGAGCCCCCGCTTTTTGCGGCCGGGCTCCCGCAGTTTGCCGTGGGCGTCGGGCAGCACGGCCGCCGTCTTGCCGAAGAACTGCTGGAACTGCTCCTTGCCCTGGTTGAGGGCGTCGGCATTGTCGGCGCCGGGGGCCATCTTGAGCAGGAAGTTCTTGATGATGCTGGTGCGGGTGGTGTCGCTGGTGGTCTGCCGTTCGGCCGGGGCCTCCTCGGCGGGCTGCGGCCGGGGCGCCGGGGCGGGCCGGGTCTCCTGACGGACCGGCTGGGCCGGCTGGGCTTGCTGCCGGGCAGACTGGGCCGGGGTCTCCTGACGGGCCGGCTGGACCGGCTGGGCTTGCTGCCGGGTCGGCTGGGCCGGGGCCTCCTGACGGGCCGGCCGGGCCGGCTGGACCGGCTGCCGGGCAGGCTGGGCCGGGGGCTCCTGACGGGCCGGGCGGGCCGGCTGCCGGGCCGCCGGGCGGTCCTTCCGGAGTTTTTTCATTGTCGGCAGATCGCGCAGGATGTCGTCCAGCACGGCGGTGGAAAACCGGTCGTCGGTGGTCGCGTCGCTGCCGTCGATCTCCACGGCGGGCAGATCTTCCTGCCCGATGGGGCCCAGGCCGCCGTGGGCGGTGCCGAGGGTATCGGTATCCAGGCCCACGCTGCGCAGGATCTCATCCACCTTGCGGTCGTTGACGCTGTCCCGCACAACGTCCCGGGTCTGCTGGACGCTGAGTTCCTGCAAAATCCGATCCACCGAATCGTTGGTGCGTTTGCTTGGCATGGTTTACTCTCCCTTTCCCGGCCTGCGGGTGTTTGCGCCGGGCCGCGGCTGCCGGCCTGCGCCTGCCCCCTGCGGGGGCCTTGCCTGTGCGGGGCGGGGCTCAGCCGCCCTTGCGCCGCTGCATGATGTGGTACAGCAGGATGCCCGCCGCCACCGAGACGTTGTAACTGTCCACCCCGCAGTCGGGGGCGGCCATCTCCAGCGTGACCGAGGCATCGCAGAGTTTGCGGGTGAGGGCGGCGGGGCCGCGGCCCTCGCTGCCCAGCACCAGGGCGACAGCCCCCCGCAGATCGGTCTTTTCGGGCGGGGCGCCGCCCAGGTCGGCGCAGTAGACAAAGATGTTGCGTTCCTTCAGGGTGCGGATGGCCTGGGCCAGATTGGGCACCCGGGCCACCGGGATGCGGGCCGCCGCGCCGGCGCTGGCCTTCATGACCGTGCCGGTGACCCCCACACCGCCCCGGCGGGGGATGACGACCCCGTGGGCGCCGCACAGCAGCGCCGAGCGCAGGATCGCCCCCAGGTTGTGGGGGTCCTCGATGCCGTCGCACAAAACAAGGAAGGGCGGCTCGCCCCGCTCTTCGGCCAGGGCGAGCAGATCCTCCAGCTCGGCATACCGGATGCCGGTGGTGCGCAGCGCCACCCCCTGGTGGTCGTCGGTGCCGCAGAGCTTCTGCAGCTTGCCCGCCGGCACCCGCTTGACCACCGCCCCGGCTTCGCGCCCCAGCGCCGTGAAATAGCCGGCGGCTTTGGGGTCCAGGCTGTCGGCCAGCAGCAGGGTATCGGCGCCGGACCCGCTGCGCAGCAGTTCGGTGACCGGGTTTTTGCCCCAGACAAGGTCCTTGTCGGGGGTGCGGGGTTCGGTTTCCCGGGGCCGCGGGGTGCGCGGCTGGGGCTCAGGTCGTCTGTTCATATCCATCCTCCGGCGCGGTGGGGCGCAAAGCCCGCCGCACCGCATAAAAGTCTGATCGTGTCCCCCCGGGCCTAGGCCCGGGTATTCGGATATAGTATACCACAAACCCGGGGGGCTTGTCACCCCCATCCACGGCGACAAAAGTACAGATTTTTTGCCCTTTCTCCCCCTGCGGGCCCGCCGGCGGGCCGTTTATACAAAGAGTAATTCCACAGTTTCCCCAACCGGGTGTTGAAAACCCTGTGGAAAGTGTGGAAAACCCGTCCCGGTCAGCTTTTTTCCACCAACGGGGCAAAGTTTTCAACATCCGGTGGAAAACCTTTCCACATAACAGTTCGGATAATCCGTTTTGTCAAGTTGGCATATTTCCAATTTTCCCGCCAAAAACCGCCCGCTTTCCCGCATCTTGTCCAAGGGGCGCGCCCAGGGTCCGCGCCGGTTCGCCCCGCCTCGACCCGGGGGCGAAAAGTTCATATCCCCGCCCCGGAGCCCCCGAACCGCCGCCCCCGGCCCGCCTTGCCTTTTGGGGCACGGACCTATATAATGGGTATCGGATGCCGGGGCGGCGGGGCAGGACCCCCGCCGCCCGCCGAAAGGATGCGTTGCCGATGACCTTCACCTCGCTGGGGTTTCTTCTGTTTTTCCCGGCTGTCTGCCTGCTGTACTACCTGCTGCCCGCCCCCGCCCGGCCGGCCTGGCTGCTGGCGGCCAGCTACTGGTTTTATGCCTGCGCCGACTGGCGGGGCCCGCTGCTTCTGCTGGCCGCCACGGCGGTGAGCTACGGCTGCGGCCGGGCGCTGGGGGCGCTGCGTTCCCCCCGGGCCCGCCGGGCGGTGCTGGCGGCGGCGGCGGTGGGCTTTGTGGGGGTGCTGGCCCTCTTCAAATATGCCGGCTTCGCGCTGGAAAGCCTGGCCGCCCTGCTGCACCTGGCGGGCATCGGCTGGCAGCCGCCGGCCTTTTCGCTGCTGCTGCCGCTGGGCATCAGCTTCACCACCTTCCAGATCCTGGGGTACCTGACCGACGTGTACCGGGGCGCCCTGGCGCCGGAGCGCAGCTTTGTGCGGTACGCCCTGTTTCTGAGCTTCTTTCCCCAGATCGTCTCGGGGCCCATCGCCCGGGGCGGCGCCCTGCTGCCCCAGCTGGCCCGGCCGGTGGTCTTTCTGCCCGACCGGGTGCGGGACGGCCTGGTGCGGATGCTGTGGGGCTACTTTGAAAAGCTCGTGGTGGCCGACCAGGCCGCACTGGTGGTGAACACCGTCTTTGCCGACTATGCGGCCCACGGCGGGGTGGAACGGCTGCTGGCCGCCGTGTTGTACTCGGTGCAGATCTACACCGACTTTGCCGGCTACAGCCACATCGCGCTGGGCGCGGCCCAGGTGCTGGGCTTCACGCTGGGGGAAAACTTCCGCCAGCCCTATCTGGCCCAGTCTGTCCGGGAATTCTGGGGCCGGTGGCACATCTCGCTGTCCGGCTGGCTGCGGGATTACCTGTACATCCCGCTGGGCGGCAGCCGGGCGGGTACGCTGCGCCGGTACGCCAACCTGCTCGTCACCTTCCTGGTCAGCGGGCTGTGGCACGGGGCGGCCTGGCACTATGTGGTGTGGGGCGGCCTGCACGCGGCCTACCAGATCGCCTCCCTGCTCACCGCTCCGCTGCGGCGGCGGTGCAACCTGGGCCGGGGCGTGCTGGCCCGCTGGGCCCGGCGGGGGGTCACCTTCGGGCTGGTCACGGCGGCCTGGGTGTTCTTCCGGGCCGATTCGGCGGGCCAGGCGCTGTCCTACCTGGGCGGCATCGCCGGCTGGTTCGACCCCTGGGTGCTCACCGACGGCACCCTGCTGACGCTGGGGCTGGATGGCTGGGGCTGGTTCGTGCTGTTCTGCGCCGTCGGGCTGGTGCTGGCGGTGGACTGTCTGCGGGAACGCGGGGTCCGGCTGCGGGCCGTGCTGGCCCGCCAGCCCCTTGCCTACCGGTGGCTGTGCTACTACGCGCTGCTGGCGGCGGTGCTGGTGTTCGGCATCTGGGGCCCGGGGTACAGCGCCGCGGCCTTCGTCTACTTTCAGTTTTAAGGGGGGCGCAAGATGGACCACAAACCGGCTTGCCGCGGCTTTCTGCTGCGGGCGGTCTGCTTCCTGCTGGGGGCCTGCCTGCTCTTCACCGGCCTGAGCGCGCTGCTCAACGACAAGATGAGCCGCAAGTATGCGGGGGATTTCTATGAGAGCGGCGACCCCTATGAGGTGCTGTTCTTCGGTTCCAGCCACATGTTCAACGGGGTGCTGCCGCTGCAGCTGTACCGGGACACCGGGGTGCTGAGCTACAACCTGGGCATGACCAACGAGTACCCCGCCGTGACCTACTGGCGGATGGTGGACGCGCTGCAGCGCTGCCGCCCGAAGGTGGTGGTGGTGGACGTGTACCGGGCGCTGAGCGGCGAGAAAATGCCCCGCACCGAGAGCGACCTGGGCCTTTTGCACAACTCGCTGGACAGCATGCCGCTGAGCCTGACCAAAGTCCGCGCCCTGGCCGACATTCTGGACGCCGGCCCCGGGGACTTTGACGGGGTGTTCAACTACCTGTTCCCGCTGGCCCAGTTCCACATCCGCTACCGCAGCCTGACCGAAGACGACTACCACCCCTATCTGATGGAGACCCGGGGCGCGATGCCGCTGCGGGTCTGGCAGCCCGGCACTCCCCTGCCGCTGGACCGGGTGCCGGCGGCCGACGCCGCCCCGCTGGACAGCGCCCCCGGCGAGACCTACCTGCGCCGCATGATGGAACTGTGCGAAGCGCAGGGGGTGCCCATCGTGCTGGTGGCCCTGCCCTTCCAGGCGCCGGAGGACCAGCTGGCCCGGCTCAACGGCATCGCCGCCCTGGCGGCCGAGTACCCCAACGCCGTCTACCTGAACCTGCTGTATGAGGACGTGGTGGACCCGCTGATCGACTTTTCCGACCCGGACGGCCACCTGAACACCGCCGGCGCCGCCCGGGTGACCGCCTGGCTGGGCGACTGGCTGACCGACCGCTACCCGCTGACCGACCGGCGGGGCAGCGCCGGGAGCTGGGACCGCAGCCTGGACAACGTGCGGCGGCAGCACTGCGCGACGCTGGCCGGCGCCGGCGACCTGACCACCGCGCTGATGCTGCTGGCCGGCCAGGACCTGAGCTTTACGCTGTGCGCCGGCCCCGAGGCCGCGGCCGAGCCGGCCAACGCCGCGCTGCTGGCCCGGCTGGGGGTGCCGGTCACCGACGGCGGGGTGCACTGGCGCAGCCCCGGTGCGCCGGACATCTGGCCGCAGAGCGGCACCGGGCTGGTGGCCTTCGACCCCGACACCGGCGAGGAACTGGCCCGGGTGGAGCTGGGCTGAGCCCCGCCGGCCGCCCTCCCCCTGCCGGCCTTCTGCCGGCCGGTCGGTCCCGGCTTTCCGCCGGCTGTCCCCGACCGCCCGGTCCCGCCCCGGCTTACTTTCCCTTCACCGGTTTCCGCGGCCCCGCCCGCATGTTTCGCTGTCCGCTCCCCCCGTATCCGGCTGCCGGTACCTTCCGGCCGGGCGCGGGGGAAAGTTTTTTCCTGTTTTTGTTGCTTTTTTATCAAAGTTTGGCTATAATGAGAAGGTAAAGGCAGGTCGTGCAGGGTTTTGCTCTGCACGGGTTTCGTATGCCTGTCTGAATGTATCGTGATGAAACTTTGGGAGGTAACTCGTATGCTGGTAAATGCTACCAATATGCTGCTGAAGGCCCGCGACGGCCACTACGGCGTCGGCCAGTTCAACATCAACAACCTGGAGTGGACCAAGAGCATCCTGCTCACCGCGCAGGAGATGAACAGCCCCGTAATCCTGGGTGTGTCGGAAGGCGCCGGCAAGTATATGGCCGGGTTCAAGGTCGTGGCCGCCATGGTCCGCGCCATGGACGAGAGCCTGGGCATCACCGTGCCGGTGGCCCTGCACCTGGACCACGGCACCTATGAGGGCGCCAAGGCCTGCATCGAAGCCGGCTTCACCTCCATCATGTTTGACGGCAGCCACTATCCCATCGACGAGAACGTGGCCAAGACCACCGAGCTGGTGGCCATGGCCCATGACCACGGCCTGTCCATCGAGGCCGAGGTGGGCTCCATCGGCGGCGAGGAGGACGGCGTCGTGGGCGCCGGCGAAGTGGCCGACCCGGCCGAGTGCGCCAAGATCACCGCCCTGGGCATCGACTTCCTGGCGGCCGGCATCGGCAACATCCACGGCAAGTACCCCGCCAACTGGAAGGGCCTGGACTTCGAGGCGCTGGACAAGATCCATCAGGCCACCGGCAACATCCCGCTGGTGCTGCACGGCGGCACCGGCATCCCCGACGAGATGGTCCGCAAGGCCATCACGCTGGGCGTGAGCAAGATCAACGTGAACACCGAATGCCAGCTGAGCTTTGCCGACGCCACCCGCAAGTACATCGAGGCGGGCAAGGACCTGCAGGGCAAGGGCTATGACCCCCGCAAGCTGCTGGCCCCCGGCGCCGAAGCCATCAAGGCCACCGTGCGCGAAAAGATCGAGCTGTTCGGCAGCGCCAACAAGGCGTAAGCCCCCGCAAGCGCAAAGAAACAAGCTCAAAGAAACAAGCGCCCCGCGGCGTTCTCCTTGAAAGGAGACGCCGCGGGGCGTTTTTTGTGTCGCTGGGTCGTGTCGTTTGGGTCTGCCGGGCGAGGGTCAGCCGGCTTTCCGGCCGCCCTGGGCCGATTTGTGGCGGGGATGCAGCAGCAGCGCCACCACCACCGCCAGCACCAGGTAGATCACGGCAAACAGCACGAACCGCTCGAACATGCCGTTGACATAGCTGACCAGCAGGTCCTTGAGGGCCTGGGGGCTCAGGTTCAGCCGGGTCAGCCCCAGGCTGGGGGCAACGGCGAACCCGATGACGGCGCAGACGATGCCGGCGCCGCCCAGCGAGAAGGAAAGGCTGCGGGCGCCCAGCAGGGCGTCCCGGCGGCTGATGCGCAGCATCAGGATACCCGCCATGGCGGTGAACACCAGGCAGATGGGGATGCCGATGAGCAGCACCGTGCGGACTTTTTGCAGGATGGTGTACAGCTGGCTGACCAGCGGCACCGCGGTGGCGCTGGCGTAGACCTGGCGCACCGCTTCGGCCACGACCTGGACGTTCGCGGCGGTGTCGCCCTCCAGCGTGATCCCCTTTTCGGCGGCCTCGGCCTCCATGGCCGCGTAGGCCTGCTCGGCGATGGCCGGGCGGTCATAGCGGTAGGGGCTCTTGGCGTACAGGCCGTCGATGGAGTCCTTCATATCCTGCTCGATCTGGACCGGGTCCAGCACCGTGGTCATCGTCTCCTCCGAAAAACCGGTGGCGGCGCCGTAGCCGATGAACTGCTCCCGCATGGTGACATAGGCGGTCTCGCCATAGCCGCAGGCGCTGACCCGGGATTTCATGTACCCGGCGCTGCACAGGGTGGTCAGCAGCATGAGCAGCGCGGCCAGGATGACCAGCAAAAAGCTGAACAGCCAGCCCAGCCCCAGCGTCCAGGGCGCGGTGCCGCCGCCCTTTTTGGCGGTCTTGGCCGCCCCGGCGGGGGCGGTGTGTTTGTCTTTCGGCATAAGCCCCCTCCTTAGTTGTCGGCATCCAGCATCGGGCCGGATGTGTAGCTGGCGTAGACGAAATAGCGCTGCGAGGTGAAGCCCAGCGCGTCGAACGGATAGCAGGTGTACAGGATCAGATTCTCGTCGGTGCGGGTGAAGTCGTAGGCTGAGGTATCGTTGTACTCCAGCACCTTGCATTCCTCCACCGTGTAGGTGTAGGTGCCGTAGTGGGTCTCAATGGTCACGACATCCCCCACCTCGACGCTCTGCAGGTCGTTGAAGAAGGTGTTGTTGTGCCCGGCCAGCAGGATGGTCTTGCTTTCGCCCGGGATGCCGGCGCGGCTGTCGTCCTTGTAGGTCCCCACGCCCTGGTTGAGGATGGTCGTGTTGTCGCCGTAATAGACCGGCGCGTTGACCTCGGTGCCCTCGATCGTGATGGTGGCGTAGCGGTCGCCCTCATTGGGATAGGTGATGCTGGACAGCGGGATGGTCTCGGCGTCGTCGGTCTCGGGCTTGACCGCCGTGGAAAGCAGGTCGGTGGGGTCGGACTGTTCGCTGGCATTGACGCTCAAAAACCAGTTCCAAAGCCCCAGATAGGGCGCCAGGAACACCTGATTGAGCCCCAGCAGCAGCGCCAGCGTGACCAGCGCAAAAGCCACCGGCGTGACCACATAGGCCGCGGGGTTGCCCCGCAGAAAGGATTTATGTTTCATACCTTTTCCTCAAATGAAACAGAACGGGGCCGCGCCCCAAACAAAAACCCCCGCCGCAACGGGCGGCGGGGGTTGCCTTACAAAGTCAGTTCAGCTGCAATCAGCCAACGTTGCTGTTCTTGCGGACAGCCAGGCCCAGCACAGCGGCCACGACCAGAACGCCAGCGACCAGGACAACAGCGGAGTTGTCACCGGTGGCCTTGATGACGCCGCCGGCAGTGGTGGTCACGGAAGAAGCGGCAGCGGTGGTCGCTTCGTCAACATGCCAGTTGCCGTTCTCGTCCTTGTTGGCAGCGATGTCAGGATGCTGGTCCTTGGCAGCTTCGCTGTAAACAGAAGCGGAAACGCTCTTGCCGTTGATGGTGCCGGAACCGGAGATGGTGCCGTCAGCGTTGACGGTCACGCTCAGGTTCTCAACGGTAACGCCATAGCCAGCCAGAGCGTCCTTGACGATGTTGGCAGCATTGCCGGGGTTGGCCTTCACGTCAGCGATGATCTTGTTGGCAGCAGCCTCAGCAGCAGCCTGGGTTTTGAAGGTTTCGACGATCTTGTCAACTTCAGGTTCGCTGATGTCGTAGCTGATGCGGTTGGCAGCCAGCCAAGCCTTGGCATCGTCCATCTGGGTTTTAGTGGCAGCGAAAGCGCTCACGGCAAACACACAAGCCATGGCAGCGCAAACGACGGCCGAAACGAGTTTCTTGAGTTTCATTTGACACAACTTCTTTCTCTAAAGATTTTTTCATGGCTAGGGGTTTGCCCCCACCAAAACGCACCCTTGCCGGATAACGTGATTCTATTATACCACTTCCCCGGTTTGTGTCAAGACATCTTCTCACTTTTATTTAAGAAATTGTGGCGAAAAATACCGGGAAAATTCGACTTTTTACCCAAACCTTCCTGTTTTTATCGCCCCGTTCCGGGCGGCCGGGCCCTTCTTTGCCGTCTTTTTGCCGCCGGCGGGCAGGCGCCGTTCTTCACGCCGCGCCTTCCCGGCCCCGCATCCGCAGAAGGTACAGCGGCACCTCCACCAGCAGCATGACGCACCAGCCGCCGGCGCAGGCGAAGGCGATGCCCAGGATGCCCAGCCGGGGCGCCAGCAGCACCGTGAACACCACCCGCAGGGAGGTCTGGATCAGCGTGCCCAGCAGGGTGACCCCCAGCCGGCCCATGCCGCGGAAATACCCCTGGAACCCGTTTGTGAAGGCCGGCAGCAGGTAAAACACCGCCATGGCCCCCAGGTAGCGGGCGCCCAGTTCCACCACCGCCTGTGCCGAAGGGCCGGTGACGAACAGCGAGACCACCGGGGTGCGCAGCAGCGCCGTGGCCCCGCCGATGAACAGCCCGTAGCACAGTTCCATGAGCAGCCCGGCCGCAAACCCGCTGCGGATGCGGTCATGGCGGCCGGCGCCCCGGTTCTGGGCGATGTAGGTGGTGATGCCCTGGGAGATGCTCTGCTCCGGGATGCAGGCAAAGTCGTCCACCCGGGTGACGGCGTTGTAGGCGGCCATCACGTTCACCCCCAGCGCGTTGACCTGGCCCTGGATCAGCACCTTGCCGATGGGCTGGCATGCCTGCTGCAGCGCCGACACCCCGCCGTACCGCACCGTGCGGCCCAGCAGCGCCCGGTCGATGCGCCACTCCCCCGCCCGGGGGCAGAGTTCGGGCAGGCGGCGGCGCAGGTAGCCGGCGGCCAGCGCCGCGCTGACCGCCTCGGCCGCCACGGTGGTGGCCGCCGAACAGGCGATGCCAAAGCCCAGCCAGCCGATGAAGACCAGGTCCAGCAGGATGTTGAGCAGCGAGGAGATCATCAGGAAGCGCAGCGGCGTCCGGGCGTCGCCCACACTTTTGAGCCCGGCGGCCAGGATGTTGTAAAAGCAGGTGAAGGGCGCCCCCAGAAATGTGATGCGCAGATACAGCACCGTGATGGGGAAAATATCCGCCGGCACGGCCAGCCAGCGCAGCAGCGGCGGGGTGAAGACCAGCCCCAGCCCCGCCACGGCAGCCGAAAACCACAGCCCGGCCAGCAGGGTGGTGGCCAGTTCATGGCGCAGGCGCTGCCCGTCCCGGGCGCCGAAGAACTCGCTCATGAGCACCCCGGCCCCCACCGTGACCCCTGAGATGGCCAGGATCACCAGGTTCATCACCGGCCCGGCCGCGCCTTCGGCCGCCAGGGCGTGGGCGCCGATGAACCGCCCCGCAATGACCGAATCCGCCGCATTGTAGCACAGCTGGAACCAGTTGCCCAGCATCAGCGGCAGCGCATACCGCCACAGATGGCGATACGCGCTGCCGCTGGTCATGTCGGTGGTCATAGGCGGGCCTTCTTTCTCAGGGTGAGGTCGGCGGGGGTGGGGTCACTTCCGCCGGTCCCGGTCGGCCTCGGTCTCCTTTTCGATGTAGATGGGCCGGTGCTTGACCTCCAGATAGGCCTTGGCCAGGTACTCGCCCACAATGCCCAGGCAGAACAGCTGCACCCCGCTGCACAGCAGCATGATGCAGACCATGCTGGGCCAGCCGGAGGTGGGGTCGCCGAAGATCAGCGCCCGCACCACCACGAACAGGATGCCCACGAAGGCCGCCAGGCAGAACACCACCCCGGCCCCCGCCGCCATCACCAGCGGCGCCGTGGAAAAGCCCACGATGCCTTCGATGGAATACTTGAACAGGCCCCAGAAGTTCCACTTGGTCTTGCCGGCCACCCGCTCCACATTCTCATAGTCGAACCATTTGGTGTTGAAGCCCACCCAGCTGAAGATCCCCTTGCTGAACCGGTTGTACTCGGCCATGGCCAGCACGGCGTCCACCATCTTGCGGCTCATGAGCCGGTAGTCCCGGGCGCCGTCCACGATCTCGGTGTCGGACAGGCGGTTGATGATCCGGTAAAACTTGCGGGCGAACCAGCTCCGCACCGGCGGTTCCCCCTGGCGGGTGGTGCGGCGGGTGGCGGCGCAGTCGTAGTCGCCGGTGAGCAGGGCGTCCAGCATTTGGGGCAGCAGGGCCGGCGGGTCCTGCAGGTCGGCGTCCAGGGTGGCCACATAGTCGCCTTTGGCGGCCTTGAGCCCGGCATAGATGGCGGCCTCCTTGCCGAAATTGCGGCTGAAGCTCACATACCGCACCCGGGGGTCCTGGTCGTGCAGACGGCGGGCCACCTGGAGGGTCTTGTCTTTGGAGCCGTCGTCCACAAAGATAAATTCAAACTCCGCCCCGTGGGACTGCTCCATCCCGGCCGCCACCCGGGCCGCCTCCTTGTAAAACAGCGGCATCGCTTCTTCTTCGTTATAACTGGGAACCACTAAGGAAATGAGCATGGTCGTGACCACCTTTCGCTATCGGATCGCCCCCCGCCGGCCGGCGGGAGGCGGGATGTCTCTCCCTATTATAACGGGGTAAAGCCCCGGCTGCAAGACGCCGGCCCGCTGCGCCGCAAAAAACCGGCCCGCTGCACCGCAAAAAAAGCGCCGCCCGCAGGCGGCGCTCATAATGGACAGGTTTACCCCTTGACAGCCAGGTTGACCAGCTTGCCTTTGACGTAGATCTCCTTGACGATGGTCTTGCCGGCGACGGCTTCGGCCACGGCGGGCTCGGCTTTGGCGGCGGCGATGGCGTCGGGGGCTTCCACATCGGCGGCGACCCGGATGCGGGCGCGGACCTTGCCGTTGACCTGCACGGCGATCTCGATGGTCTGCTCGACGCACTTGGCCTCCTCATAGGCGGGCCAGGGGTGGTAGGCCAGCCGGTCGGCGTGGCCCATCTGCTCCCACAGTTCCTCGGTCATGTGGGGGGCAAAGGGGTTGAGCAGCTGCAGCAGCACCTCGTACTCGGCCCGGGTGGCGCCGCCGTTGTCGTAAAGGGCGTTGACATAGATCATCAGCTGCGCGATGGCGGTGTTGGCCTTCAGCTCGTCGATGTCCTCGCCCACCTTCTTGATGGTGCGGTGGACAAGGGCTTCCAGCGCGGGGCGGACCCCCTCGCCTTCCACCTGCTTTTCGCTCAGCGCCCAGATGCGGTCCAGGAACCGCTTGCAGCCCTTGATGGAGGAGGTGTTCCAGGGGGCGGCCTTCTCAAAGTCGCCGATGAACATTTCGTACAGCCGCAGGGTATCGGCGCCGTATTCCTCCACCACGTCGTCGGGGTTGACCACGTTGCCCAGGCTCTTGGACATCTTGACGATGGGATGCTCGGCCATCTCGCCGTATTTTTCGACGAGGGCGGCGCGGGCCGCCGCCTCGCTGCCGTGCTCGGCCACAAGGCGCTTCTGCTCGGCGGCGGGCTGGTTTTCGAAGGCGTGGGGGTTCAGCCCCAGGATCATGCCGTGGCTGGTGCGCTTGGCATAGGGTTCTTTGGTGGGCACCACCCCGATGTCATAGAGGAACTTGTGCCAGAACCGGCTGTAGAGCAGGTGGAGGGTGGTGTGCTCCATGCCGCCGTTGTACCAGTCCACCGGGCTCCAGTAGTCCAGCGCCTCCTTGCTGGCGATGGCGTCGGGGTTGTGGGGGTCCATATAGCGCAGGAAATACCAGCTGGACCCGGCCCACTGGGGCATGGTGTCGGTCTCCCGCCGGGCGGGGCCGCCGCAGCAGGGGCAGGTGGTGTTGACCCACTCGGTATGGCGGGCCAGGGGGCTTTCGCCGTCCTCGCCGGGCTCAAAGTCGGTGATCTCGGGCAGGCGCAGCGGCAGTTCGCTTTCGGGCAGGGGCTGCCAGCCGCACTTGTCGCACCAGACCATCGGGATGGGTTCGCCCCAGTAGCGCTGGCGGCTGAACACCCAGTCCCGCAGCTTGAAGTTGACCTGCTTGTGGCCGTTGCCGGTCTCTTCCAGCCAGGCGTACATCTTTTCCTTGGCGTCTTCCACCGAAAGGCCGTCCAGGAAGCCGGAGTTCACCAGCGTGCCGGTGGCCACGTCGGTGAAGGCGGCTTTCTCCAGGTCGGAAGCCTGGCGGCCCCGGACCACCTCGACGACGGGCAGGCCGAATTTCCGGGCGAACTCCCAGTCGCGGGTATCGTGGGCGGGCACGGCCATGATGGCGCCGGTGCCGTAGGTGGCCAGCACATAGTCGGACAGGAAGATCGGCACCCGCTTGCCGTTGACCGGGTTGACGGCCTCGACCCCTTCGATGCGCACGCCGGTCTTTTCCTTGTTGAGCTCGGTGCGCTCAAACTCGGACTTGCGGGCGGCTTCCTCCTGGTAGGCGGTGACGGCGTCGGGGTTGCGGATCAGGCCGGCGTCCATCCACTTTTTCAGGTAGGCGTGTTCGGGGGACACCACCATGTAGGTGCAGCCGAACAGGGTGTCGGCCCGGGTGGTGTAGACGGTGAGGGTGTCGCCGGCGGTGGTGGCGAAGTTGATCTCGGCGCCGTGGCTGCGGCCGATCCAGTTTTTCTGCTGGGTCTTGACCCGGTCGATGAAGTCCAGGTCCTCCAAATCGTCGATCAGCCGGTCGGCGTAGGCCGTGATCCTGAGCATCCACTGGCTTTTGACCTTGTGGACCACCGGGCTGCCGCACCGCTCGCAGACGCCGTTGACCACCTCTTCGTTGGCCAGCACCACCTTGCAGCCGGTGCAGTAGTTGACGTTGGTCTCCTTTTTATAGGCCAGCCCCTTTTTGTACAGCTGCAGGAAGATCCACTGGGTCCACTTGTAGTAGTCCGGGTCGGTGGTGTTGATCTCCCGGTCCCAGTCGAAGGACAGGCCCAGGGCCTTGAGCTGGCTTTTGAAGCGGGCGACGTTTTTGGCGGTGACGATCTCGGGGTTGATGTGGTTTTTCAGGGCGTAGTTCTCGGTCGGCAGGCCGAAGGCGTCCCACCCCATCGGGTAAAGGACGTTGCAGCCGCACTGGCGCTTTTTGCGCGCCACGATGTCCAGCGCGGTGTAGCTGCGGGGGTGGCCCACATGCAGCCCTGCGGCCGAGGGGTACGGGAACTCCACCAGCGCGTAGAACTTGGGCTTGGAATGGTCGATCTCGGCATGGAAGGTGTGTTCATCCTCCCAGACTTTCTGCCATTTGGCTTCCACTTTTTTGAAATCGTATTTCACGTTGCTTCTCTCCCACCGGTTTGTATTGGAAATAAGGTATGCTGGGGGTCTGTGCGGGCGGGCGAAGGCCGCCCGGCCCGCCGGGGCCGTCAGGACTCGGCCGGGGTTTCGGGGGGCAGCCACTCGGCCGCGGGCATCAGGGCGGCGTCGGCCCAAAGATGCTCCAGGTCGTAGTAATCGTGGGCTTCCTTGGTAAAGACATGGACGATGACGGTGCCGTAGTCCAGCAGCACCCAGCGCTTGCCGTCATGCCCTTCGGTGCGCAGGGGTTCCACCCCCTGGCGGGACAGGGCGAATTCGGCTTCATCGGCCAGGGCGCCCACATGGGTGGTGGAGGTGCCGGTGGCGATGACGAAGTAGTCGGTCACGGTGGTCAGGTCCTCCACCTTGAGCACCCGGATGTCCTGGGCCTTGCGGGCGTCCAGGGCGCGGGCCAGGGCGATGGCCAGGGTCTTGCTATCCATTGCAGTCTCCTTTGTTTACTGTAGTCAGGCGTCAGGCCGCATCGTCGGCGGTGTCCGCCTGCCCGCTGTCCGCGCCGTCGGCGGCGCTGCCGTCTTCGGTGCTGCCGTCCTCACTGGCGGCGTTGGGGTCGGGGGTGGGTTCGGGGGCAGGGGTCTCGTAGACGGCGTTGGGGTCGATCTCCACGCCGCCCTCCTGGGCCGAGGAGATGACCTCCTCGTTCAGGCCGCCCATATACTGGACGTTGGGGTCGGTGGAGGAATAGCCGCTCACGTCCACCGCGGTGTCCAGCACCCCCAGTTCCTCGGCGGGCACCTGGGTCTCGGCGGTGCGGAAGTAGGTGTTGAGCAGCTCGGCGGTCTTGGTGCGGTCCACCACCACCACGTCGTTGCCGTTATACCGGATGTTGCCCATATACACCGGCACCGAACAGAGCATGATGTGGTCGCTGCTGACGCTGAGCAGGCTGATGGCCGCGCTGACCAGCTGGGAGACGCGCAGGTCGGTCTCCATATAATTCATGCAGACAGGCAGGATGCGGGCGATGTCCCACACCGTCATGGCCCGCAGCCGGGCGAACATGGCCGAGTAGAAGTACCGCTGCACGTTCAGGCGCTGGATGTCGCTCTGGGCGTAGGTCTTGCGGGCGCGCAGGAAGAATTCGGCGGTGGCGCCGTCCATCCACTGCAGGCCCTGGTCCAGGTGGCTGGTCACCTCGCCGGTGTTCTCATCGGTGTAGGTGATCTCCTCCGGCACATAGACCTGGATGGGCCCCAGCAGGTCCACCAGCTGCACCAGCGCTTCCAGCCGGATGGCCACATAGCCGTCGATATACAGCCCCAGCTGGTCGTGGATGAGCTGGGCCAGGGCGCTGTAATTGTTGTTGTTGTCCGTCCCTTGGGTCTTGGCCACGTTGTTGATCTGGTAGTTGCCGGACACGCTGCTGTCCTCGGTGACGATGATGTTGCGGGGGATCTGCAGCATCCGGACTTCGTCATTCACAAAGTCCAGCTGCACATACATGATCATGTCGGTGTTGCCGTCGTTGGTCTGGCTGTCGCTCACCGTCCCGGCGTGCATCTCGCCGCCCTCGCTGCTGCGGTCGATGCCCAGCACCAGGATGTTCAGCTGCTCGCCGTCCAGCCCTTTGGGGGTGTTGAGCAGTTCGCTCAGGGTGGCGGAACCGATCTCGGGGCGGATGGCGTGCATGATCAGCGCGAAGGTGCCGCCGAAGATGACCACCAGCACCAGCAGGGTGGCCAGCAGGATCTTCCACCATTTGGCCTTCTTTTTGCCCTTCTTGCCCTTCTTGCCGCCGCCGTCGCCCCCCTTGCCGGCTTTGCCCTTGCCGGGGCCTTTGGGGGGCTGGCCGCCGGCGGACCCGCTGCCGCCCTTGCCGCTGCGGGCCGGGCTTGAAGCCCCGCCCCGCCCGGCGCTGCCCGAAGCGGCGGCGCGGGCCGCGGCCGCGGGGGCGGCGGGGGCGGATTTTTCCTTAAATCCGTCGTCGCCGTCAAAGTCATAGGCCTGGCGCTCGCCCTGGGCTTTGGACAGGTCCAGGTGCTGCACCCGGGCGCGGCCGGCCGCGGCGTTCTGCCTGGCGGCGGCCTGCCGCTGCAGCGCCAGCGCCTGGCGCTGGGCCATGGTCAGCGGGGGGTCGTCCTCGCCGGCGTCGGTGTGGGCCGCGGGGGCGGTGTGGGCGGCCGGGGCGGTGTGAACGGCCCGGTGTACGGTGCGCGCCGCCCCCTGCTGGGGCTGGCGGGGCGCGGCCCCGGCGGACTGGCCGGGGGTGTGCAGGGTGCGCGGGGCGGTGTTCACCTGCCGGGGCGCGCTCTGGCCCGCCGCCTGGCGGGCCTGGTAGGCGGCCACATCCTGGGGCTGCACCCGGCTGAACTGCCGGGTACGGCGCCCGCCGGCTGCGGCGGCTTCCCGGGCGCGGCGGCGGGCTTCCTCATACTGCTGGTCCTGGCTGGTGGAGCCGGGTGTGCGGACGCTGCGCGGGGCGCCGTCCCCCGCATGATACACGGTGCGCTGGGCATCGCCGGTGTTCAACTTGCGTGGCTCGCTCATTCGGTTTCCTCCCTTGTGGTTGGGTTCTACGTTCCTTATTGTTTATGTGTTGGGCCGGGCCGTATGCCCGGCGATGCGCCGCCGCAGGTCTTCACAGGCGGCCACCGTCTCGGGGTCCAGCTCGCCGCCCTTGTCCCGGACCACGGCGATGCTCTGCTCCATACAGTGGAGGGTGGCCAGGTCCAGGTCCTGCCGCTGCTCCCGGCGCAGTTGCTCCACGCCGGGGTAGTCCCGTTCGGCGCTGGTGGCGTCCGCCATATACAGCACCTTGTCCAGCAGGCTCATGTTGACCTTGCCGGTGGTGTGGCATTCAATGGCGGAAAGGATCTCCGGGTCCGCAACGCCCCAGCGGGTCATGCACAGGATCGCGGCGGCTATGCCGTGCCACACCGGAAAAGGGCGCTGCTCGGCATTTTTAGCCATTATAGCATTCTCCTTGAAAATCTGCAACATCTCCGGCCGGGGCAGTTCCTTGGCGGCGTCGTGCAAAAGTGCCGCCAGGGCGGCCTTTTCCGGGTCGGCGCCGTAGCGCAGGGCCAGTTCGACAGCCATATTTTTTACATTCAGCGTGTGCTTGTAGCGCTTGTGGCTCAGCCGCGCTTTGACAAGTTCCTGGGCTTCTTCGCAGGTCATGGCGGATCTCCTTTCAGACAATTTCCCCGATCCCGTACAGGTGGTGTTCCCGGATGACCCGGCGCACTTCCGGGGGCAGCAGGGCGCGCAGTTGGGCCGCCGGCAGGGTGCCGGCGCGGATCTCGCTGGAGGCGCAGGGCACCGGCACCGCCGCCGCGAACACCACCCGCCCGCCCTGGGCCATCAGGTCCCGGGCGGCTTCCCGCAGCAGGGCGCCGTCGCCGTCGGCCCGGCTCTGGACCACCAGCGTGGCCAGCTGCAGGATCTGCGGCCAGCTGCGCCACTGGGTAAAGGTGAGCAGCATGTCCGACCCCAGCGCCAGATACAGCGCGGCGCCGGGGCAGCGGGCGCGGAGCATTTCCAGCGTGTTGACGGTATAGCTGCGCCCGGCCCTGTCGATCTCCCACCGGCTGACCGTGACCCGGGGGTCCACGGCCTCAAAGCAGCGGCACATGGCCAGCCGCCAGCTGCCGGGGGTGGTGCTGGCCGCCTTGTGGGGCGGGGTGCCCGCCGGCATCACGACCACCCGGTCGGGGCGCACGGCGTCCATGGCGGCCCGCAGGTTGTTCATATGCCCCACATGGGGCGGGTCGAAGGTGCCGCCGTAGAGCAGCAGCCGGGCGGGGGTCATTTTGCCCCCGCCAGCAGCGCGGCGTAGGCGCTGTCCTTGTCCTTGGGAAGAAAGAGGACGAACTTGCGCCCGATGACCTGCACGCAGGCCGCGCCGGTGCCCGCGCTGAGCAGGTCGGCGGCCTGGCGGGCGGTGTATTCGCTGTTGTCCAGGACTTTCAGCTTGATGAGTTCCCGGGCGGCGAGGCAGTCGGCCACCGCCCCGATCATGGCGGGGCCGATCTCCCCTTTGCCGATCTGAAACACCGGGTCGAGGGTGTTGGCCGCCCCGCGCAGGGCGGCGCGCTGTTTGCTGGTCAGGTTCATAGGGCATTCCTTTCATCGGTTGTAAGCGCCCCGGTCAGGAAGGCCGGCAGCGCGGCTTCAAGTTTTTCCATGGCGCGGCCCCGGTGGCTGATGGCGTCCTTTTCGCCGTCGGCCAGCTGGGCGTAGGTGCGCCGGGCGGTGTTTTCCGCCGTGGTCCGGCCCACGCCCACCCGGTCGGGGATGAAGAGCGGGTCGTAGCCGAACCCGTTGTCCCCCGCCGGGGCGTCGGCCACGCAGCCCGGGCAGGCGCCCTCCACCGTGAGGGCGCGGCCGTCCGGCAGCATGAAGCAGACCGCCGAGACGAACCGGGCGGCGCGGCGGGCGGCCGGCACCCCGGCCATCGCGGCCAGCAGTTTGCGGTTGTTGGCCTCGTCGTCCCCGTGGACGCCGGCGTACCGGGCGCTGTACACGCCGGGGGCGCCGTCCAGCGCGTCCACGCACAGGCCGGAATCGTCGGCCACGGTGGGCAGGCCGCTGGCCCGGCAGAAGGCCGCGGCCTTGATGCGGGCGTTTTCGGCAAAGGTGGCGCCGGTCTCCTCCGGGTCCAGGTCGATGCCCAGTTCCCGCAGGCTGCGCACCTGGTGGCCGGCTTTTTCCAGGATGCGGCGCAGTTCCCGCAGCTTGCCCGGGTTGTTGGTGGCGGCGCAGACGATCATGCTTCGGCCCCCTTTCCGGGCAGTTCGGGCAGCAGCGCTTCGGAGAAGTCGGTGGCCGAGAAGAAGATCAGGTCGTCCAGCTGTTCGCCCACCCCCACGAACCGGATGGGCAGGCCGAGCTTTTCGTGGACGGCCAGCACGCAGCCGCCCTTGGGGGTGCCGTCCAGCTTGGTGAGCACCACGCCGGTGGCGCCGGCCGCCCGGCAGAATTCCTCCGCCTGGCTGATGGCGTTCTGCCCGGTGATGGCGTCCAGCACCAGCAGCACTTCCAGGCTGGCTTCGGGGCTGGCCTTCTTGACGCTGCGGGTGATCTTGGACAGTTCGTCCATCAGGCCCTTTTTGTTGTGCAGCCGGCCGGCGGTGTCGGCAATGACCAGGTCGTAGCCCCGGGCGGCGGCGCTCTGCACCGCGTCAAAGATGACGGCGGCGGGGTCGGCGCCTTCGCCGGCCTTGACCAGCGGCACCCCGGCCCGGTCGGCCCAGGTTTCCAGCTGTTCGCTGGCGGCGGCGCGGAAGGTGTCCCCCGCGGCCAGCATGACCCGCTTGCCCAGGTCTTTGTACAGGTAGGCCAGCTTGGCGATGGTGGTGGTCTTGCCCACCCCGTTGACCCCGATGACCAGGATCACCGCCGGGCGGCCGGTCAGGTCCATCTCGTCGGTGGGGGAGATCTCCTTGCGGATGATCTCCCGCAGCGCCTTGAGGGCCTGCTCGCCGGTCTTGAGGTGGTCGGCCTCCACCTGGTCCCGCAGCTCGTCCACCAGCCGCACGGCGGTGGCCGGGCCCACGTCGGCCAGGATCAGCTGTTCTTCCAGATCGTTGTACAGATCGTCGTCGATCTGCGAGTTGGTGAGGGTGTTGACGATGGACTGGAAAAAGCCGGTGCGGGTCTTTTCCAGCCCGACTTCCAGCTTTTTCTTGCGCTTGAAGGCGTCAAAAAGTCCCATGGGGAACCTCCTTTGTAGGCAGGGTGTCGGGCGCGGGTCAGGAGATCAGGTCGGCGCTGACATGCTCCAGGTCCAGCCGCAGCAGTTTGGAGACGCCGTCCTCCTGCATGGTCACGCCGTAGAGGACGTCGGCGGCTTCCATGGTGCCGCGGCGGTGGGTGATGACGATGAACTGGGTCCGCTCGGTCATCCGGCGCAGGTACTGGGCGTAGCGGGTGACGTTCACATCGTCCAGCGCGGCCTCGATCTCGTCGAGGATGCAGAAGGGCGAGGGGTTGACCTCCAGGATGGCGAAGTAGATGGAGATGGCCACCAGCGCTTGTTCGCCGCCGGACAGGGCGCTGAGGTTGCGGATGACCTTGCCCGGGGGGTTGACCTCGATCTCGATGCCGGATTCCAGCACGTTCTTTTCGTCGGAGAGGTAGAGCCGGGCGGTGCCGCCGCCGAACAGCTCCTTGAAGATCTGGGTGAAGTTGCGGTTGATCTCCTTGAAGCTTTTGGCGAACATCGTCTCCATCTCGCGGGAGAGTTCGCCGATCATCCGGGTCAGTTCGGCCTTGGACCGCTCCACGTCGGTGACCTGGGCTTTCAGGAAATCGTACCGCTCCCTGACCTCCTTGTATTCGTCGATGGCGCCCACGTTCACGTTGCCCAGGGCGCGGATCCTGGCGCGGATCTCGGTGACCTGGCGGCGCAGGTCGGTGACGCTGGTAAAGGGGACGCACTGGCCCTGCGCTTCGGATTCGGTGAGCTGGTATTCGTCCCACAGCTTGGCGGCGGTGGCGTTGAGCTCGTTTTCGGCGGCGGTGCGGCGCTCGGCCAGGCGGGCCATCTCGCCGCTCATCTTCTCCCGCTCGTCGGTGAGGGTGCGGTTGTCCTGCCCCAGGCGGGTGATCTCGGCCTCCTTCTCCATCCGCTGTGCGTTGGCGGTGCGGATGGCGGTCTCGGCCGCGGCGATCTTCTGGCGGTTTTCCTCCCGGGTGCGCCGGATGTCGGCGGCCTCCCGCTCGTTGGCGGCGATGGAGGCGCCGGCGGCCTGGATGACCGCCTGCAGTTCCCGGTTGCGGGCCTCGGCTTCGCCGGTGCGGCCCTGCAGCGTCTCGATGGCGGCCTGGTGCAGGCCGATGTCCTTCTCGTGGGTCAGGCGCTGCATCCGGGCTTCGGACAGTGCCCGGCTGATGGCCTCCCGCCGCTCGGTCAGCCCGCCGCCGGCTTCGCCCAGGGCTTTGAGCTCGGCGCTGCAGGCTTCCAGCCGGCGTTCGGCCTCGGCCCGCTCGGCCTCGGCGGCGGCCCGGTCGGCCTCGTCCCGGCTGCGGCGCCGGGTCAGTTCCTCGGTCTGCTGGCGGCGGCGCAGGGCGGCGGCCTCGCTCTCCTGCAAAGCGGCGTCCAGGCGTTCCAGTTCCAGGCTTGCCCGCAGCCGGGCCGAAGCCGCGTTGACGCTCTCGCTCTCGGCGCCGGCCAGCTGGGCGGCCAGGTTTTCGGCCTCGGCGGCCCGGGCCTGGGCTTCCTGCTCGGCGGCGGCCCGGCGGCTTTCCAGCGTTTTCAGCCGGGCGCGCAGCTCCTCCAGCTCCTGCTTGCGGGTGAACATGCCGGCGCTGCGGGCGGTGGAGCCGCCGGTGAAGCTGCCCCCTGCGTTGATGACCTGCCCGTCCAGCGTGACCACCCGGTTGCGGTACCCGAGGTTCCTGGCCACCGCCGAGGCTTCGGCCAGGTCCTCCACCACGACGATGCGGCCCAGCAGGTTGTCCACGATGTTGCGGTAGCGGGGGTCATACACCACCAGGTCGGCGGCCACCTCGGCGGTGCCGGTGAGCCGGCCGGTGAACCGGTGCCCCTGGACGGTGTCCAGCGGCAGGAAGGTGGCCCGGCCGGCCCGCTCCTCTTTCAAAAAAGTGATGGCGGCCCGGGCGCTGTGCTCGTCTTCCACCACGATGTTCTGCAGCGCAAAGCCCAGGGCGGTCTCGATGGCGGTCTCGTACCCCTTGCGCACCGTCAGGATGCCGGCCACCGGGCCGATGATCCCCCCCAGCCGGCGGGCCCCGGCGGCCCGCATGACCGCCTTGACGCTCTGCTGGTAGCCGTCCAGGTTGCGTTCCAGGTCTTCAAGGATGCGGATGCGCTGGGCCGTGCCCGAGCGGTCCCGGTCGGCCTTCTGCAGCGCTTCGGCGGCTTCGGCCTGCTGGCGGCGGCGGGAGTCCAGTTTGAGCTTAAGGCCGTTTTTGATGTTGTCGCAGCGGGTGACATGGTCCTCGGCCGCCTGCAGGGTCTCGGCGGCTGCGGCGCGTTCTTCCCGCAGTTTGGCGGCGGCCGCGCCGGCGGCTTCGCCCTGGGTGGCCAGGCTTTCCAGCTGGCTGCGGGTGGAGTCGAGGGCGGCGTCCAGCGAGGCGGTCTTCACCTTGAGGGCGGTGGCCTGCTCCTGCAGGCGGGCGGAGGTGGCGGTGAGCACATCCTGCCGCTGGCCGCTCTGCAAAGCCTGCCGGTCCAGCTCCTCCAGGTCCCGGCGCAGCCCTTCGATGGTCTGCTCGGCGGCCTGCATCTGTTCCCGCAGGGTCTCCATGGCCTCCCGGTGGGCGCGGGCTTCGGCCTCCAGGCCGCGGGCGCCCTCGCCGGCGCGGGCCAGCTCGGCCTGCGCTTCGGCGATCTGGGCGCGGGCGTGGTCGTTCTCGTTGCCCAGCACGGCCAGCCGGCTGTCGCTGCCGGCGCCGGCTTCGGTCAGGGTGCGGATCTCGGCGTTGGACTGCTCCACCGCCAGCATCAGCTGCTGGGCTTCGGCGCGCAGCGCCTCGGTGCGGGCGTCGAACTCGTCCAGCTGGCGGGACAGGCGCTGGTAGTCCGCCTCGGCGGCTTCGTACCGGCGCTGCTGGTCCCGGGCGGCGTCCTGGGCCCGGCGGATGGAGTCCACCCAGAGGGTGATCTCCAGGCTTTTGCGGGTGTCGGAGTATTCCAGGAATTTCTGGGCTTTCTCGCTGTCCCGCTTCAGCGGGCCCACCCGGCTTTCCAGTTCGCCCAGGATGTCCCGCAGCCGTTCCAGGTTGCCCTCGGCGGCGGCCAGGCGGCGCTCGGCCTCGTTTTTGCGGTAGCGGAACCGGGCAATGCCGGAGGCTTCCTCAAAGATCTCCCGCCGCTCGCCGGATTTGGCGGCGACGATCTCGGCAATGCGGCCCTGGCCGACGATGGCGTAGCCGTCCCGGCCCAGGCCGGTGTCCAGCAGCAGCTCGTAGACATCCTTGAGGCGGACGTTCTGGCCGTTGATGGTGTACTCGCTCTCGCCGCTGCGGTAGTACCGGCGGCCGATGGTGACCTCGTCGGCGTCCATCGGCAGGCCGTGGTCGGCGTTGTCGATGGTCAGGCTGACGGCGGCGTAGCCCATGGCCCCGCGGGTCTGGGTGCCGCCGAAGATCACATCCTCCATCTTGCCGGCGCCCCGCAGCTGTTTGGAGCTGGTCTCGCCCATGACCCAGCGGATGGCGTCGGAGATGTTGCTTTTGCCCGAGCCATTGGGCCCCACCACGCCGGTGATGCCGGCGCCGATGGTGATTTTGGTGCGGTCGGGGAAGGATTTGAACCCCTGGATCTCAAGCTCTTTTAAGCGCATTCGGCAACCTTTCTGTCAGGATGTTTCGGGGTGGGGCGCGCCGGCCTGCAGCCGCTCCAGCGCCTGGCTGGCGGCCTGCTGTTCGGCGGCCTTTTTGCTGCGGCCGGTGCCGCGGGCCAGCCCCCGGCCGTCCAGCGCCACCTCCACCGTAAAGGTCTTGTCATGGTCGGGCCCCTGCTCGTCCACCACCGTGTACTGCAGCTGGGCGCCGGGGCGCTCCTGCACCAGCTCCTGCAGCCGGGTCTTGAAGTCCTCGGCGGCGGTGGCGCCCTCGGTGATGAAGGGCAGGATGAAGGCCCGGGCGGTCTCGATGCCGCCGTCCAGGTAGAGGGCGGCGATCAGCGCCTCGAAGGCGTCGGAGACGACGCTGGGCCGGGTGCGCCCGCCGCTGAGCTCCTCGCCGCGGCCCAGGCGCAGGTAGCTGCCCAGGCCGATGGTCCGGGCGAAGGCGAAGAGGGCTTCCTCCGACACCAGCGAGGCCCGCATGCGGGTCAGCTCCCCCTCCGGCCGGGTGGAATGGTGGAACAGATAGTCGGCCACCACCACCGACAGCACGCTGTCGCCCAGGAACTCCAGCCGCTCGTTGTGGCGGGTGGGGACCTTGGCTTCGTTGGCGTAGCTGGTGTGGGTCATGGCGATGCGAAGCAGCGCGGGATTTTTGAACCGGTACTGCAGCCGCTGCTGCAGCTCTTCCAGGCTGCGGTTGGACAAAACGATCACCCCTTGTGTTGCAGTGTGTGGGAAAACCGGGCTCGGCTCAGCCCTCGCCGGCGGCGGCCAGGGTCTCGTCCAGGGCCTTCTGCATGGTGCCGCACAGGTCGTTTTCCACGCACAGGCGGGCCTGGCGGATGGCGTTCTTGATCCCCTTGGCCTTGCTGGACCCGTGGGCCTTGATGACCGGCCGGGCGGCGCCCAGCAGCGGCGCACCGCCCACCTCCTCCGAGTCCATCATCTTTTTCAGGTCGCCCAGCCCGCCCTTGATGGCCAGGTAGGCCAGCTTGGTGAGCAGGTTTTTCAGAAAGATCGGCTTGAGCATCCGCAGCAGGGTGGAGGCCACCCCCTCGGTGAGCTTGAGGATGACGTTGCCCACGAACCCGTCGCAGACCACCACGTCCGCCTGGCCCAGCAGCAGGTCCCGGGGCTCGATGTTGCCGGCGAACCGGATGCTGGGGTTCGCCTGCAGGCGCTGGTGGGCTTCCCGGTAGAGGGGGGTGCCCTTGTGGTCCTCGGTGCCGTTGTTGACCAGCATGACCGCCGGGTCGGCGCGGCCCATGACCTGCTTGGCATAGACGCTGCCCATGGTGCCGAAGGTGTTGATCATGTCGGCGCGGCACTCGGCGTTGGCGCCGCAGTCCAGCAGCAGGAAGGGCTGCCGGACGGTGGGGATCTGGGCGGCCAGGGCCGGGCGCTTGATGCCCTTGAGGGTGCGCACGATCAGGCTGGTGGCCACATGCAGCGCACCGGTGGACCCGGCGGACACAAAGGCGTCCCCCTCGCCCTTTTTGAGCAGGGTGAGGCCCTTGATCATGCTGGAGCCGGTTTTCTGGCGCACCGCCTTGACCGGGTCGTCCTCCATCGTGATGACCTCGGGGCAGTCGATGATCTCGAAGGGGGCGAGGTCGATGGACAGCTCGGCGGCGGCCTGGCGGATGGTCTGTTCGGGGCCGAGCAGCGCGATGGTCATGCCCTGGCCGAATTCCCGGTTCGCCTGTTCGGCGCCCTGCAGCACGGCCGCGGGGGCGTTGTCGCCGCCCATGGCGTCAAGAAGGATCTTCATAATTGCCTCCGTTCCTTGTTCTGCGTTGTGCTTGTTCTGCCGGCAGGGGGCGGGGTGCCGCGGCCCTGTCAGGCTTGCTGGGCCCAGGCGGCCATGGCGGCCTGGGCGGTCTCGGAAAGCGCCAGGTAACGCTCCCGCTTGTCCCGGATGGTCTGGACGGCCTCGGGCCGGGGCAGGATGCCCATGTTGGCGCCCATGGGCTGGAAGTCCTTGTTGGGGGTGGTGATGTAGCCGAGCAGGGCCCCGCACATCGTCTGGGGCGGCGGCGGGGTCCAGGCCCGGCCGGTGAGCCGAGCCCAGACCGACCGGGCGGCCAGCAGGCCGCTGGCCGCGCTTTCCATATACCCTTCAAAGCCGGTGATCTGGCCGGCGAAGAAGACGTTGGGATGCTCTTTGAGGCAGAGCGCCGGGGTGAGCACCGCCGGGGCGTTGAGGAAGGTGTTGCGGTGCATGACGCCGTAGCGCACGAACTCGGCCTGCGCAAGGCCCGGGATCATCGAAAAGACCCGCTTCTGTTCGCCCCAGCGCAGGTTGGTCTGGAAGCCCACCAGATTGTACAGCGTGCGGTCGGCATTTTCGGCCCGCAGCTGGACGTTGGCCCAGGGGCGGTGGCCGGTGCGCGGGTCCCGCAGGCCCACCGGGCGCAGCGGACCGAAGCGGATGGTGTCCGCCCCCCGGGCGGCCATGACCTCGATGGGCATACAGCCCTCGTAGACGGTCAGGCCGGCGTCGGCGGCGTGGCGGGGGGCCCGCTCGGCGGTGATGAGCGCCGCGTGGAACGCCTCGTACTCCGCCTTATTGAAGGGGCAGTTGAGGTAGTCGGCCTCGCCCCGGTCATAGCGGGAGGCGGCGAAGATCTTGTCATAGTCAAGGCTTTCGGCCGTGACGATGGGGGCCACCGCGTCGTAGAAGCTCAGCTCCCGGCCGCCGGCCAGCGCGGCGACGGCCGCGCCCAGCGCCCCTTCGGTCAGGGGGCCGCTGGCCACCAGGACGGGTTCGCTCTCGTCGATGGCGGTGACCTCCTGCCGGCGGACCGTGATGCCGGGGTGGCTTTCCACCAGCCGGGTCACGGCGGCGGAAAACTGGTCCCGGTCCACGGCCAGTGCGCCGCCGGCGGCCACCCGGGCCTGCTCGGCGCAGGGCAGCAGGTGGGAGCCCAGGGCGCGCATCTCCAGCTTGAGCAGGCCGGAGGCCGAGTCGGGGCGCTCGGCTTTCAGCGAGTTGGAACAGACCAGCTCGGCAAAGTTTTCACTTTTATGGGCCGGGGAAAACCGCAGCGGCTTTTGCTCGTACAGCGTGACGGCCACCCCCCGGTCGGCCAGCCAGAGGGCGGCTTCGCACCCGGCCAGCCCGGCGCCGATGACGGCGCAGCGCAGGTTGTCGGACATGGGGTTCTCCTTCCTGGGGAATTTGCGGGGCCGGGATCAGGTCTTCTTCTCCGCCGGCTTTTCAAAGCCGCAGCCCTCTTTCAGGCAGATCAGGCTGCCCTTGCGCTTGAACAGCGTGCTGCCGCACTGGGGGCAGCGCTCGGTGACCGGTTCGTCCCAGGTCATGAAATTGCAGTTGGGGTAGTTGCCGCAGCCGTAGTACACCCGGCCCTTGGCGCTTTTGCGCAGCAGCATGTGGCCGCCGCACAGCGGGCACAGCCCGCCGGTATCCTTGACCAGCGGATGGGCGTTGCGGCATTCGGGGAAGCCGGAACAGGCCACGAACTTGCCGTACCGCCCCGACTTGATGACCATGGGCCGGCCGCATTTTTCGCAGATCTCGTCGGTGGGGATGTCCGCCACCTTGACCTTTTTGCCCTCCATGTCCTTTTCGGCTTTTTCCAGGCTTTTGGCAAAGCCCTGGTAGAACTCGTCCACCGTGCTGACCCAGTCGGCCCGGCCGCTTTCCACCACGTCCAGCTTCTTTTCCATCTCGGCGCTGAAGGTCGGGTCCACAATGTCGGGGAACTCTTCCAGCATGACCTGGTTGACGGCCTGGCCCAGCGGGGTGGTGCGCAGCTTCTTGTTCTCCTTTTCCACATACCCGCGGTCGATGATGGTGCTGATGGTGGGCGCGTAGGTGGAGGGGCGGCCGATGCCGTTTTCTTCCAGCGCGTGGATCAGGGCGGCTTCGGTGTACAGCGGCGGCGGCTGGGTGAACTTCTGGTCGGCCGAAAGGCGCACCAGCCGCAGCGGCTGGCCGGCGGCCAGCGGCGGCAGGGCGGTCTCCTTCTTCTGCTTGTCGTCGGTGGATTCCTCATACAAGGCGGTGAAGCCGTCAAAGGTGACGGTGTAGCCGCTGGCGCGGAACAGCCAGTCCCCCGCCCCGACGGTCACCGAGACGGTGTCCATCAGGCAGTCGGCCATCTGGCTGGCCATGAACCGGGACCAGATCAGCCGGTACAGGCGGGCGGTATCCCCCGAGATGCTGCGCTCCACCTCGTCGGGGGTGAGCTCGGGCATCGAGGGGCGGATGGCCTCGTGGGCGTCCTGGGCGGCGGTGGCCGAGCGGGACTTCCAGCGGCGGGGGGTCTTGTTCACATAGGCTTCGCCCCAGCGCCCGCCGATGAACTGCTTGGCCGCGGCCACCGCCTCGTCCGAGACGCGCAGCGAGTCGGTACGCATATAGGTGATGAGGCCCACGGTGCCGTGGTCCTGGATGTCCACCCCTTCATACAGCGTCTGGGCGGCCCGCATCGTGCGGGTGGCCGAAAAGCCGAAGGCCCGGCTGGCGTCCTGCTGCAGGGTGGAGGTGATGAAGGGCGGGGCCGGCGCGCGCCGGCGCTTGCCCTTGTCCACCTTGGTCACCGCGTAGGGTTTGCCCTCCAGCGAGGCGAGGATCGCGTCGGCTTCGGCTTTGGTCTTGACCGCCGCCTTGGCGCCGTCCGCCCGGGCGGCCAGCCGGGCGGTGAAGGCGCCGCCCTCCTCCGTTTTCAGGTGGGCGTCCAGGTTCCAGTATTCCTCCGGCTGGAACTGTTCGATCTCCAGCTCCCGGTCCCGGATCAGCCGCACCGTCACGCTCTGCACCCGGCCGGCCGAAAGCCCCCGGCGCACCTTGCGCCACAAAAACGGGCTGAGCTTGTAGCCCACCAGCCGGTCCAGCTCCCGCCGGGCCTGCTGGGCGTTGAACAGGTCCATGTCGATGGCGCGGGGGTGGGCCATGCCCTCCTGCACCCCTTTTTTGGTGATCTCGTCGAAGGTGACCCGGTTGGGGGCCGCCGGGTCCAGCCCCAGCAGGTTGGCCAGGTGCCAGCTGATGGCCTCGCCTTCCCGGTCCGGGTCGGTGGCCAGCAGCACGCCGTCGCACTTTTTGGCCTCGGCCTTCAGCTCCTTGACCAGCTTCTGCTTGCCCTTGATGGTGATATACTTGGGCTTGTACCCGTTTTCAATGTCAATGCCCAGCTGGCTGGCAGGCAGATCCCGCACATGGCCCATGCTGGCGGTCACCTTGTACCCGCGGCCCAGGTACTTGCCAATGGTCTTGGCCTTGGCCGGGGATTCCACAATGACTAATTTCGGCATACAGTTTACTCCTAATACGGTTTACGGCGGCAAAACGGTCGGCGGCGCGGGGTTACCGCACGGCGATGTAGGTGTGGCCGGGCTGCGCGGCGGCGGCGCCGGTCAGTTCCAGTTCAAACAGTGCGGTCTGCACCCGGGGCATCGGCAGGCCGGTGGCGGCGGCCACCTGGTCCGGCGTGCGGGGGCTGGGCCCCAGCGCCGCCAGCGCCGCGGCGGCGTCGGGGGAAAGTTCGGGTTCCCCCGCCCGGTCCGCCGGCCGGGGCGCCGCGTCCCCTTCCAGCCCGATGGCGGCCAGGATGTCGGCGGCGGAACACAGCAGCTGCGCCCGCCCCGCCCGCAGCAGGGCGTGGGTGCCCTCGCTGGTGGGGCTGTAGATGCTGCCCGGCACCGCCAGCACCGGGCGGCCGTAGGTCTCGGCGTGGCGCACGGTGTTCAGGGTGCCGCTGCGGCTGCGGGCCTCGGTCACGCAGACCGCCTCGGCCAGGCCGGCAATGAGCCGGTTGCGGGCCAAAAAGGTGCCGGTGGCCTTGCCCTGGTAGTGGGGCGGGTACTCGCTGACCACCGCCCCGCCGCCGGCTTCGATGCGGCGGCGCAGCGGCTCGTTGGCCGCCGGGAAGGTCTTGTCGATGGCGGTGCCCAGGAAGGCCACGGTGGGGCAGCCGGCCTCCACCGCCGCCCGGTGAGCCTCGCCGTCCAGCCCGTCGGCCAGGCCGCTGACCACCACCACCCCGGCTTCGGCCAGGCCGCGGGCCAGGTCATGGCAGGCCTGGGTGCCGTAGCGGGTGGGGCGGCGGGTGCCCACCATCGCCGCATACCGCCGCCCGTTGAGGCAGGCCGGGTCGCCGGTGACGAACAGCACCAGCGGCAGGTCGGGCAGGGCCCGCAGCCGGTCGGGGTAGGCCGGGTCTTCGGGGGTGAGCACCGCGATGCCCGCCGCCCGGCAGCCGGCCAGCCGGTCGGTCATGTCGGCCGGGCTGGTGCGGCGCAGCCGGGCCGCGGCGGTGCGGGGCACGCAGTCGGGCAGCGCCCCGCCCGCCCGCAGGTGGACGCAGAGCGCCGCCGGGTCAGGCCACCGGTTGAGCAGTTCGCCGGCATACCGGGCGCCCGAACCCAGGGCCTCGGCCAGCCAGAGCCAGTACAGCACGCTTTCCATTGTACATCAAACTCCCCTGAAATGCCACAAGAGAATGCTGCCGGCCACCCCGGCGTTCAGGCTTTCCACCCGGTCGGTCATCGGGATGCGCACCGCGGCGCTGCAGGCCCGGACGGTCGGCTGGCTGAGGCCCTGCCCCTCGCTGCCGATGACGACGCAGACCCCCCGGGGGAAGGCGGTGCCCGCCTCGTCCAGCGGGCGGGAGTGGTAGAGCGCAGCGGCTAGGCAGCTGACCCCCCGCCCCCGCAGCGCCGCCAGGGCGGCGGGCAGGTCGGGGCAGTGGCCCAGCGGCAGCCGCCCCGCCGCCCCCATCGAAGCCCGCAGCACTTTGGGGGAGAAGGGCGCGGCGCAGCCCGGGCCCAGCAGCACCCCGTCAAACCCGAAGGCCGCGGCGCTGCGCAGCAGCGTGCCCACGTTGCCCGGGTCCTGCACCCCTTCCAGCGCCAGCAGCCGCCGGGCTTCGGCCAGCAGCGGCGCCGGGTCGGTGGAGGGGGTCTCGAAGAGGGCGAAGACATCCTGGGAGCTGCGGGTGCCGGCGAGCTTTTCGGCCACATGGGGGGCCACCGGCGTGGTGCGGTCGGCAAAGGCCGCCAGCGCCGGGGTGCGCCCCAGCGCGGCCTCGGTGGCAAAAAGCGCCCGCAGCCGGCAGCCCTTGGCCAGTTCCAGGCAGAGCTTGGGGCCTTCGGCAAAGAACACCCCGTCGGCGGCGCGCTGCTTTTCCGCATCCCGCACCGCGCAGGCGTGCTTGATGCGCGGGTTGTCCCGGCTGGTGATGGTATCGGTAAGCATAGGGGCCTCCTGTGGGGTCGTGATTGCGGCTTCATTCAAAAAAGACGCACGCGCTCAAGCGCGGGCGTCTTTAGAAAAGGTTGTGTTACAGGGCCTTCTTGGCGGTCTCCACCAGGGCGGTGAAGCTGGCGGGGTCATGAATGGCCATCTCGGACAGCATCTTGCGGTTCAGCTCGATGCCGGCCTTCTTCAGGCCGTTCATGAAGGTGGAGTAGTTCATGCCCTGGGCGCGGACCGCATTGTTGATGCGGGTGATCCACAGGTTGCGGAACTGACGCTTCTTCTGCTTGCGGCCGACGAACGCATAGTTGCCGGACTTCATCACGGCCTGCTTGGCCATGCGGAAATGCTTGGACTTGGAGCCGTAGTAGCCCTTCGCCAGTTTGAGGGTCTTGGTGCGACGCTTGTGCGTCATGGTAGCGCCTTTGATACGAGCCATGGTATTTTATCTCCTTTATACAGTCATTCTCTTGCCAAAAAACGAAGCGGGCGACCCTTATTTGCCGTAGGGCAGCATACGGCGGACGGTGGCCTCGTTGGTCTTGTCCACATAGTGGTTCATGCGCAGGCCGCGGGTGAGCTTGGTGGTCTTTTTGGTCAGGATATGACGACGCTTGGACGCATTGCGCTTGATCTTGCCGGTACCGGTCATCTTGAAGCGCTTTTTGGCGCCGGAGCAGGTCTTGAGTTTCAGCTTTGCCATTTTGTTTTCCTCCTAAAGTTCAGTTTACTTGGTGGGCACGGGCGACATGAACATCATCATGCTGCGGCCTTCGAGCTTGGGCTGCTTGTCAACGACGCCCTTGCCCGCCAGCGCCTCGGCGAAGCGGTGATGCACGTCAAGGCCCAAACTGGTGTGCGCCATTTCGCGGCCGCGGAACCGGATGGAGACCTTGAGCTTGTGGCCCTGGGCCAGGAACTTGGCGGCCTGGTTGACCTTGGTGTTGAAGTCGTTGGTGTCGATGTTCAGCGACAGGCGGATCTCCTTGATCTCCACGACCTTCTGGTTCTTTTTGGCCTCCTTTTCCCGCTTCTGCATTTCGAAGCGGTACTTGCCGTAGTCCAGGATCTTGCACACCGGCGGTTTGGCCTGGGGTGCCACCTTGACCAGGTCCAGGTCCTGGTCCATGGCCATGCGCAAAGCGTCCCGCGGGGACATAATGCCCATCTGGGCGCCGTCGGCCCCGATCAGACGGATCTCCTTGTCACGGATCCGCTCGTTGATCTCCAGTTCTTTGGAATTGCTGCTGGCGATTGGAATACACCTCCCATAAAATTCGTATGATGCAAAAAAGCGGCTGCCGTAAAAAAGCAGCCGCCGTCAAAACCCAGTGCGCCGCAGGCAGTGCCCGCAGCGGGCTGCCTGTGGGGAACTATGACCCGGGGCTGTGCGCCCGCAAGGTGAACGGCGGCCGGGCGGATGGCCCAAGACCGGACGCTGCTTTTTTTACTTCGCCTATCATACCACGCCCGCCGGGCCTTGTCAAGTTCTTTTTGCCTTCCGGCGGCCTTTTTTGCCCCGGCGGGCGGGGCGGCGGGGCGGGTTTGGGGGCTTTCTCCATTTTTTCCGCCAAAGATATAGCCAACGGTCGCGGAATATGCTATTATTATAAGCTGTAATGCTGTGCGCGCCCTTCGGGGCGGCACGGCGGAAGGGATGACAACGGTATGAGTCAGAATGATCCGATCCGGCTGGCGCTGCTTTTCGGCGGCGTTTCCAGCGAGCATGAAGTGAGCTGCGTTTCGGCGGCCGCCTGGCTGCGGGCGCTGGCCCAGCCCCCCTGCGCGGGCCGCTATGCGGTGACCGCCGTGGGCATTACCAAAGACGGCCGCTGGCTGCGGTACGCCGGCACCCCCGACCGGGTGGCCGACGGCAGCTGGCAGCAGGACACCGCCGCCCTGACCCCCTGCATCCTGAGTCCCGACCGCACCCACCACGGCCTGCTGCTGCTCAGCCCCCGGGGCGCCGAGGTGCTGCCCCTGGACGCGGTGGTGCCGGTGCTGCACGGCAAAAACGGCGAGGACGGCACCGTGCAGGGGCTGTTCGCCCTGGCGGGGCTGCCCTTTGTGGGCTGCGGGGTGCTGGCCAGCGCGATCTGCATGGACAAAGCCGTGGCCAACACCCTGATGGACGCCGCCGGCGTGCCCCACTGCCGCTGGTGCAGCGCCGCCCGCTATGAGCTGGACACCGACCCCGAGGGCGTCTGCACCCGCATCGAGGCCGCGCTGCCCTACCCGATCTTTGTCAAGCCGGCCAACGCCGGGTCCAGCGTCGGCATCAGCAAGGCGAAGGACCGGGCCGGGCTGCGGGCGGCCATCGCCACCGCCCTGGCCGAAGACGACAAGGTGATCTTTGAAGAGTTCGTGGACGGCCAGGAGGTGGAGTGCGCGGCCATCGGCAACCCCGAGGACCCCGCCACCGTGCTGGTGACCCGCCCGGGCGAGATCCTGGCCGGGGCCGAGTTTTACACCTACGACGACAAGTACAAAAACGGCGTGTCCCAGGTGGTGATCCCCGCCCGGCTGAGCGAGGCCAAACTGGACGAGGTGAGCGCCGCCGCCCGCCGGGCCTACCTGGCGCTGGGCTGCACCGGCCTGGCCCGCTGCGACTTTTTTGTGGAGAAGGGCACCGGCCGGGTGCTGTGCAACGAGCTGAACACCATGCCCGGGTTCACCGCCATCAGCATGTACCCCAAGCTGATGGAGCAGGAGGGGCTGAGCTTTTCGGCGCTGGCCGACCGGCTGATCGGCCTGGCGCTGCGCAAGCGGAAGGGAGCCTATTGATGGATACACGGCCCATCGGTGTGTTTGACAGCGGCCTGGGCGGGCTGACCGCCGTGCGGCAGCTGCGCCGGGTGCTGCCCGGCGAGGACATCATCTATTTCGGCGACACCGGCCGGGTGCCCTACGGCAGCCGCGGGCGCCAGACCATCCTGCAGTATACCCGGCAGGACATCCGGTTCCTGTTGTCCCAGGATGTCAAGTTCCTGATGGCGGCCTGCGGCACCGTATCCTCCACCTACCCCACCGCCGAAGCCGCCCGCCTGCCGGTGCCCTACACCGGGGTGGTGGGGGCGGCCGCCCGCATGGCCGCCCAGGCCACCCGCACCGGCCGCATCGGGGTGATCGGCACGGCGGCCACCATCCGCAGCGGCAGCTATGCCGCCGCCCTGCAGGCGCTGGCGCCCGGGGTGACCATTGTGGCCAAAGCCTGCCCGCTGTTCGTGCCGCTGGTGGAAAACGGCCGGGTGGAACCCGGCGACCCCATCACCACCCCGGCCATCGAGCTGTATCTGCGGGAGGTGCGGGATGCCGGCGTGGACACCCTGATCCTGGGCTGCACCCACTACCCGCTGCTCAAACGGATGATCGGGGACTATATGGGCCCCGGGGTGCGGCTGATCGACCCGGGCAAGGTCACGGCGGTGGAGACCGCCGCCGCCCTGGCCGACCTGGGGCTGCTCAACGGCCGGGACGCGGGCGGCACCGCCCGGTATTTCGTCAGCGACACCCCCGAGACCTTTGCCGAGCTGGAGACGCTGTTCCTGGGCGAATACGCCGGCGGCCCGGTGGAGCAGATCGCCATTGAGACCTACTGAGCCCGCCGGCCCCGGCCGCGATATAAAAGGAAAAGGACAGAAAACCTATGGAGGAAAAATACCTGATCACCATTAAGGGCACGATGGAGCAGGACGGCCAGCAGGAAAGCGTCGAGCTGATGACCCGCGGCAAGTTCGTGCAGCGCAACGGCGCTTTTTACATCGTGTATGAGGAGACCGAGGCCACCGGCTACGCCGGCTGTACCACCACCGTCAAGCTCAGCTCCGACGCCCGCATGGTGGTGATGACCCGCTTCGGCAAGGTGCCCAGCCAGCTGGTCATCGAGAAGGGCGTGCGGCACATCTGCCATTACGAGACCGGCTTCGGCTCGGTCTCGCTGGGGGTGGCGGCGGACGAGATCGCCCCCGAGCTGAGCGAGGCGGGCGGCCGCCTGCGGTTCAGCTATACGCTGGATTCCGGCGGCGAGAACTTCATCAGCCGCAACCTGGTGGACATCCGGGTGGAGCCGCTGCCCGACACCGCCCCTTGAGCGGGGATTCTGACTGGATCTTAGGAGGATATGCCATGAACTATCACCATTACAACCCCCGGCAGGCCGCGCTGGACAGCGCCCGCACCCTGCTGGAAAACGCCGCCCGCGCCGCCATGGCGGCCGGCGCCCTGCCCCAGGCCGACCTGCCCGCCTTTATTGTGGAGATCCCCGCCGATGTGAAGAACGGCGACGTGGCCTCCAACCTGGCGATGGCCGGGGCCCGGGCCTTCCGCAAAGCGCCCCGCCAGATCGCCGAGGCGGTGGTCGGCGCGCTGGACCTGACCGGCAGCCTGTTTGACCGGGCGGAGATCGCCGGGCCGGGCTTCATCAACCTGTACCTGGGCACCGGCTGGTTCACCGGCGTGCTGCAGGCCGCCTGCAGCGAACCGGAGTACGGCCGCACCGACGCCGGCGCCGGCAAGCGGTACAACGTGGAGTTTGTTTCGGCCAACCCCACCGGCCCGATGCACATGGGCAACGCCCGCGGCGGCGCCCTGGGCGACTGCCTGGCCGCCTGCCTGGACTGGGCCGGCTACGACGTGACCCGGGAGTTCTACATCAACGACGCGGGCAACCAGATCCAGAAGTTCGGCAAGAGCCTGGCCATCCGCTACCTGCAGCTGTTCAAGGGCGAGGAAGCCTGCCCGCTGCCCGCCGAGTGCTACCAGGGCGCCGACATCGTCGAGCATGCCAAAAACTTTGCGGCCGAGCAGGGCGACCGGTATCTGGACAAGGATTTTGAGGAACTGTGCCGGGCCATCACCGACTATGCGCTGCCCAAAAACATCGAGGGGCTGCAGCGGGACCTGGGCAAGTACCGCATCCGGTATGACGTGTGGTTCCATGAAAGCGACCTGCACCGCTCCGGCGCGGTGCAGGCGGTGGTGGACAAGCTGCTGGCCAGCGGCGCCTGCTACCGGGACGCGGACGGCGCCATCCTGTACAAGAGCGCCCAATACGCCGGGAAGTACGGCGTGGCCAACCGCAAAAAGTCCGCCGACGGCGCTGAGGAGGAAGCCAAGGACGAGGTGCTGGTGCGGGCCAACGGCATCCCCACCTATTTCGCCGCCGACATCGCCTACCACTACAACAAGCTGGCGGTGCGGGGCTTTGACAAGGCCATTGACGTGTGGGGCGCCGACCACCACGGCCATGTGGCCCGCATGAAGGGCGCCATGGACGCCGTGGGGCTGGACGGCAGCCGGCTGGACGTGGTGCTGATGCAGATGGTCAACCTGATGCGGGACGGCAAACCGGTGCGGATGTCCAAGCGCACCGGCAAGGCCATCACCCTCACCGACCTGCTGGACGAGGTCCCCATCGACTCCGCCCGGTTCTTCTTCAACCAGCGGGAGAGCACCTCCACGCTGGACTTTGACCTGGACCTGGCCGTGCGCAACGACAGCGAAAACCCCGTGTACTATGTCCAGTACGCCCATGCGCGGATCTGCTCGCTGCTGAAAAAGCTGGACGCCGCGGGCGTCGCCTTTGAGGGCCCCGAGGCCGTGGACGCCGCGCTGCTCACCGACCCCAGCGAACAGGCGCTGATCCGGCTGCTGGCCGCCTTCCCCGCCGAGATCGCCGCCGCCGCCGAAAAGTACGACCCGGCCCGCATCACCCGGTTCGTCATCGACCTGTCCACCGCCTTCCACCGCTTCTACAACGCCTGCCGCATCCTGGAAGCCGAGGGCGCTGTGCGCCAGGGCCGCATCGCCCTGTGCCTGGCCGTGCGCGGGGTGATCCGCAACGTGCTGACCATGTTCAAGATCAACGCCCCCGAGAGCATGTAAGAAAAACGCAAAGCGGCGGGATTGTCCTTGCAAGGAGGACAACCCCGCCGTCTTTTTTTGTCATTTGTTCCGCCGCCCGGCCGGCCCTTTCGCCAGGGTCGGGGTTGAGGGGGCAGAACCCCGGGCCAGCGGTCGGATTTTCCTGATTTTGGACGAATTGTGAACGGTAGGTACACCATACAAATAAATTATATCATACCTGTCAATGGAATTTCCAGCCTTTAACATGCACAAACATTTCCTTGCAGCTTTGGCGGTTCTGCGAATGGACACCCGCCGGGGGCTGTGGTATAGTATAGGCACAGAAAGAAAAACGCCGGAGATAAGGAACCAAAGGAAGTTCCAAGTTAGCCACTTTCAAAAGGAACCGGATCGGCGCGGTAAGAGAAAAAGATCGCTTTCTGAACAGCCGGGTGAAGATCTTCCCTTAAAAAAGGAATTTCGGAAAGGCTGTACAAAGGACCTTTCGTAAGGAACTTTCAGGAAGGACATCTTTATCATCAACACCGAGAGGCCAACGGAGAACTTGAAAGACGTGCAAAGGCTTTAGGCCGGCGGGATTCGCAGGAAAGGAGGCTCAGACCCATGGCAAACTTTAAAGATCCCATTCATCACCGGCGGGCCTGGGCCTGCTGAAAACTACGAACCACATTGACAGCCGCAGGTCATTACCTGTAAAAGAGTGATAAACCAACGATGGTTGGTTCGTAAATAAAACAGCAGGCTCAGGACCCGTCAGATTTGGTCCCGCGTTTCAGATAGATAATGGAACGGAAGAGAGTCGAATAAAAGCTCAGATCGTTTTCAACACAAGAGTAAGGCAAAAAACAAAAGTCGGAAATCTTTGATCCGGCAGGCAGGGCCAAAAGGTTCTGCATCAAAACACACACATTGCCAACCCTGAAGATGGTCCGTAAGCTGTCAGTTCATGGTGAAACCTGCCAACCGTATCCAATGGAACGGAAAATGGCAGAAATCCAATAGGTTCCGCTTTCTTTCACAACACTATCAGGAGATACGCCAATGTACAGGTGAAAAAGAGGATGTTTCCTCTGGCATCAGACCCCAGTTCCGATCAGTGGTAATCCCGATTTCAGCACTTTCTTCCCCACCGGATCAGAGATCCCGCACCGGGCAGCCAGCCAGTTCGCAGACATTGCCAAACAACATCGAATCGCACCCGAAAGGTTATATGATGACCGCCGGAAACGTACACCATATAAGCACGGCGCCGAAACGAGAGTGAATGGTCAGGGCCGGACGAAAATTCCGGCAAGGGTCTGCACAAGCAGCCGGGCCGCCAAGGGCCCGGGGTCCAGGACGAACCCGGAATCCACCAGGATCAAACAGGGAAACGAAAGATTTTGACAGAACGGTTTCCGGTATATGCCGGAAGGAGAGAATCTGCCAACACCAAAACAGGATCAGTTCAGACACTGAAACGGAAAATTCGCAGTGAGTCCCGATCCATCCGGCGACAGAAAGCACAGGATGGAGAAAAGAGTCCGACGAAACAAACGGGTATGAGGCTATGACTCCAATCAAGTAGCACCGCCCCGGCACAGGTCCACCGCCTGTGCCGGGGCTTTGCTGTGCCCACTGACATCCGCCGCCCCCACGCGGTTTTGCCTGCTGCATGAAGCGGTGCAAGGGATTTGAACCGTCCGCCGCCGCCCCCACGCGGTCTTGCCCCCGGCGGTCCCGCCTGTGCGCGGCGGCGCCGCGGGCCGGCCCCCGGCCGGGGCAGTTGCACAAACCGGCCGGCGCGGCTATAATAGAGGGAAACATCCACAAGGAAGGGAGGGCCCGCCATGGCGGACAACACACCCCGGCGGCCGGTGCTGGGGATTCTCGGGGGGCTGGGCCCGGCGGCCAGCTGTTACCTGTACCAGATGATCATTGACCACACCCCCGCCGCCCGGGACCAGGACCACATCGACCTGGTGATCTCCTCCCGGGCGTCCACGCCGGACCGCACGGCCTTCATCCTGGGGCAAAGCGACGAGGACCCCTTCACCGTGATGGAGCAGGACGGCCGCAGTCTGGTGGCCTACGGCGCCACCGTGCTGGCCATCCCCTGCAACACCGCCCACTATTTTTACGACCGGCTGGCCGCGGCGCTGCCGGTGCCGGTGCTGAACATGCCGGCCCTGACTGTGGAGGAAGCCCGGGCCGCCGGCTGCCGCAAGCTGGGCATCCTGGCCACCGACGGCACCCTGCAGGCGCAGACCTACCAGATCATGTGCCAGCGGGCCGGGCTGGACTGGGCGGTGCCCTCGCCCCCGGCCCAGGCCGCCGTCATGTCCATCATCTACGACCAGATCAAGCAGGGCCGCCGGGTGGACCGGGCCCGGTGGGACGCCGCCGTGGCCGATCTGGCGGCCCAGGGCTGCGACCGGGCGGTGCTGGGCTGCACCGAGCTGAGCCTGGTCAAGCGGGACGAACACCTGGGGGATTTCTTTTTGGACAGCACCGAGGTGCTGTGCCGCCACGCGCTGCGGGCCTGCGGCGTGGAACCGGTGGGTTTCTGAGCCGCTTTGCCCGCCCCCGGCTTGACAGAACCCCCGCCGCCCGGTATACTGAGAGTAACGTAAGGGAAGGGAGTGTGCCGTCATGCTGTGTGAACGCCGTGATGGGATGCGGATGGGCGTTTTTGCTTCGGCAATCTGCGCCCGCTTTCCCCTGCCCGCCAAGGGCTGAAACGAAAGCAACCGCGGCAGAGCGCCGAACGCGCTTCTGCCGCTTTTGTTTTGCCCGCCAAACCATGTGAAAAGGAAAGGGATGCGCCCAATGGACAAGAAAACTTTTTACATCACCACCCCCATCTACTATCCCAGCGACAAGCTGCACATCGGCCACAGCTACACCACCGTGGCCTGTGACGCCATCGCCCGCTACAAGCGGGCCAAGGGCTGCGAGGTCATGTTCCTGACCGGCACCGACGAACACGGCCAGAAGATCCAGGACAAGGCCGCCGCCAAAGGGGTGACCCCCAAAGCCTATGTGGACGCCATCGTGGCCACCGTCAAGGATCTGTGGAAGACGATGGATGTGAGCTACGACCGGTTCATCCGCACCACCGACGACTACCATGTCAAGAGCGTGCAGGCCATCTTCACCAAACTGTACGAAAAGGGCGACATCTACAAGGGCACCTACAAGGGCATGTACTGCAAGCCCTGCGAAAGTTTCTGGACCGAGGCCCAGCTGAAGGACGGCTGCTGCCCCGACTGCGGCGGCCCGGTGTATGAGGCCGAGGAGGAAGCCTACTTCTTCAAGACCAGCAAGTACGCCGACCGGCTGCTTCAGTATTATGAGGAGCACCCCGACTTCATCCAGCCGGCCAGCCGCAAAAACGAGATGATCGCTTTCATCAAGCAGGGCCTGCAGGACACCTGCGTCTCCCGCACCAGCGTGAGCTGGGGCATCCAGGTGCCGTTCGACCCCAAACACACGATCTATGTCTGGATCGACGCGCTGTCCAACTATATCACGGCGCTGGGCTACGACAACGACACCTACCATGACTTTGACAAGTTCTGGCCCGCCGACCTGCACATGGTGGGCAAGGAGATCCTGCGGTTCCACACCATCATCTGGCCGGCCATGCTGATGGCGCTGGACCTGCCCCTGCCCGGCAAGGTGTTCGGCCACGGCTGGCTGCTGCTGGGCGGCGGCAAGATGAGCAAGTCCAAGGGCAACGTGGTGGACCCGGTGCAGCTGTGCGACCGCTATGGCGTGGACGCGGTGCGCTATTTCCTGCTGCGGGAGGTGCCCTTCGGCAACGACGGCTCCTTCACCAACGAAGCGCTGATCAACCGCATCAACACCGACCTGGCCAACGACCTGGGCAACCTTCTGTCCCGCACCGTGGCCATGTGCGAAAAGTACTTCGGCGGCACCGTCCGCAACGCCCCCATTGACGAGGCCCTGGCCCCGATGATGGCCGAGCTGCCCGGCAAGGTGGACGCCGATATGGAGGCGCTGGACGTTCCCACCGCGCTGATCCACATTTTCGAGCTGGTGCAGCGGGCCAACAAGTACATTGACGAGACCGCCCCCTGGGTGCTGGCCAAGAACGAGGCCGACCGGCCCCGGCTGAACGCCGTGCTCTTCAACCTGTGCAGCGCGCTGGAGCTGATCGCCGCGCTGCTGCAGCCCTACCTGCCCAACACCGCCCCCAAGATGGCCGCCCAGCTGGGGGTGGACGCCGGCGAACTCAGCCGGCTGCTGCAGGCCGGCACCGTCGGCGTGGTCCGCGCCGACTACACCGTCCGCAAGGGCGAAGCGCTGTTCCCCCGCATCGACGTGAAGGCCGAGATCGCCTACCTGGAAGCCGAGGACGCCAAGCGCAAAGCAGCGGCCGCCGCGGCCCAGGCCGCCCAGGCCGCCGGGACCCCCGCCCCCGCCGAGGCGGTGGCCGAGATCACCGACCACGAGGCCGAGATCGACTTTGACACCTTCACCAAGGTGGAGATCCGGGTGGGCCTGGTGCGCGGCTGCGAGGCGATGAAGGAGAGCAAAAAGCTGCTGCGGCTGACCGTCTTTGACGGCGAGCGGGAGCGGTGCATCCTGTCCGGCATCGCCAAGTGGTACAAGCCGGAGGATCTGGTGGGCAAACGGGTGCCCATCGTGGCCAACCTGGCCCCCCGCCCGATGATGAAGGGCAAGTATCTGAGCGAGGGCATGGTCCTGGCGGCCGACACCGCCGACGGCGGCTGCGCCATCGCCTTCTACGGCGACGATGTGCCGGTGGGCACCCGCGTCCACTGAGCGGCTGCGCCCCGGCGCAGGCCGGATGAATTTTGCATAAAGAAGGTTTTTGTTTGGTTTCACGATCCAATTCCGCCGCCCGGCTGGACGCAGTGTTCGGCAACCCGGCCGCCGCGGTGGTGCTGGCGGTGCTGTGCAACATCCTGTGGGGTTCGGCCTTTCCCTTCATCAAGATGGGCTACCGGCTGTTCGCCATTGATGGGGCCGACACCCCCTCCATCCTCTGTTTCGCGGGGGTGCGGTTCATGATCGGCAGTGCGCTGGTCTGGGCCTTCGGCTCGGCGCTGCGCCGCCGCCCGCTGCCCATGCCCCGGGGCCGGGTGCTGGCCGAATGCTGCGGGCTGGGCCTGTGGCAGACCACCGCCCAGTATTTCTTCTACTACACCGCCGTGGCCACCCTGACCGGGGCGTTCGGGGGCATCCTGAACAGCACCCAGAGTTTTATGGGGGTCATTCTGGCCCACTTCCTCTACGGCCAGGCCGACCGGCTCAACGCCCGCAAGGCGCTGGGCTGCGCGCTGGGTTTCGGCGGGGTGCTGGTGGCCACGCTGGGCAACCACGGCAGCGGCAGCGCCCAGGGCATCTTCTGCATGCTGGCGGCCTCGGCCATCTTTGCGGCGGCCGGGCCCTGGAACAAGGCCGTGACCCAGAAGGCGGACAGCTTTTCGGTCTGCTGCCTGAACCTGGGCGTCGGCGGCCTGGCGCTGACCCTGGCCGGCTTTGCGATGGGCGGCCGCCTGGCCCCGCAGAGCGGCGCCGGCGTGCCGGTGCTGCTGTACCTGGCCTTCATCTCGGGGGCCGGCTATGTGCTGTGGGCGCTGCTGATGAAAAACAACCCGGTCTCCCGCATCAGCGTGTTCGGGCTGCTGATCCCGGTGGTCAACACGCTGCTGTCCGCCCTGCTCAACGGCGAGCCGCTGTTTGAATGGCAGTATCTGGCCGCGCTGGTGCTGGTCTGCGGGGGCATCTTCCTGGTCAACCGGCCCCGCCGGGCCGCAGCCGCATGAGGGAACGCCATGCAGAACATTTTTGATACCCACGCCCACTATGCCTCCCGCCGGTTCGACGCCGACCGGGACGCCCTGCTGGGGCAGGCCCTGCCCGCCGGCGGGGTGGTCGGCGTGCTGGAATGCGCCACCCACTCCGGCGACTGCGCCGCGGTGCTGGCCCTGGCCCGGACCCACCCTTACATCCACGCCGCGCTGGGCATCCACCCCGAGAGCCTCGGGGAAGCCGACGCCCCCACCCTGGCCGTCTACCAGGGCGACTGGAAGGCCGAGCTGGCCGCCATCCGCCCCCTGTTTGACGACCCGGCCGTGGTGGCGGTGGGCGAGATCGGGCTGGACCACCACTGGCCCCTGCCCGAACAGGCCCAGCTGGACCTGTTTGAAGCCCAGCTGCAGCTGGCCGCCGAACTGGGGCTGCCGGCCTCCATCCATGACCGGGAAGCCCACGGCGAAATGTACGAACTGCTGCGCCACTACAAGCCCAAAGGGGTGCTGCACTGCTACAGCGGCAGCGCCGAGGACGCCGCCTGGCTGACCGCCCAGGGGCTCTGCCTGGGGTTCGGCGGGTCGGTGACCTACAGGAACGCCAAGCGGGCGGCCCGGGTGCTGGCGGCCATCCCCCGCGAGTGCGCGGTGCTGGAGACCGACTGCCCCTATATGGCCCCGGAGCCGGTGCGCGGCACCCGCAACGACAGCCGCAACATCGCCCATGTGGCGGCCTGCATCGGCCAGCTGTGGGACATGCCCGCCCAGGCCGTCCTGGACCTGACCGCCGCCAACGCCCGCCGGGTGTTCGGGGTGTAGGGCAAGTTAGCTGACAGGAAGTGTTGCCTATGATCCGTGACTTTTTCCCCCACCGGCCCCGGCCGGACCGCTGGCTGGCCGAAGAGCGCGCCGGGCTGGCGGCCATGAGCCGTCCGGCGGCGGCCGCCACCGGGCTGCTGGCCCTGCTGCTGGTGATCCAGCTGGTCTTTTTGTGCTGGTGCAACCTGACCCAGTGGACCTGCCACCTGGACATTGACTCCTCCTCCCAGATCGTGAAGGTGCAGGAGATCCTGAAAGCCGGCAGTCTTTCGCTGTCCAACTGGAACGACACCACCTCGCTGCTGCTGGACACGCCGCTGACCCTGGCGGCGCTGCTGGCCCCCTTGACCGGCGATGTGTTCACCGCCTATGGTGCCGGCAACATCCTGCTGCTGGCGGCGCTGTGCTATGCCGTATGGGGGCTGCTGCGCCGGCTGGACACCCCGCTGCCCCTGCGCATGATCGCGCTGCTGATGCTGCTGACCCCCTACAGCTACACCCAGATGCTGGGCTACGCCAACTGCATGGTGGTGCAGAGCGCCCACTACCTGATGCGGGTGCTTTACCTGATCTACCTGCTGTATGCGCTGGTGCAGCTGGAACGGGGCGAACGGGGGTTCGGACATCTGATCACCTGGCTGTTCACGCTGGGGCTGGGCGCCTGGATCGGGCTGTCCAGCGGCCTGTTCCTGTTTTTGATGGCGCTGCTACCGGTTTTGCTGGGGTTTGCGCTGCGGGCCTTTGCGGCCGGCCGGCCCCGGCTGCTGTTCAGCCCCGGCGGCGCCTTCCTGGTCCTGAACCTGCTGGGTTTCGGCGCCGGATATGCGGTGCAGCGGTTTGTCATCGGGTTTGTATCCCGGGATTCCGCCATCGCCTGGAACAGTTATACCGAGTTTTTGCCCAATCTCGGCAAGGTTTTCCAGGGCTACCTGAAGCTGACCAACGCCTTGCCGGAGGCCGGCGGCGTGATGGTGCTCAGCGGGCAGGGCATTGCCTTCGGCATCGCCCTGCTGGCGGCGCTGGCCGTGCCCGCCGGGCTGCTGTTCTGCCTGTGGCGCCTCGCCCATGCCCCGGCGGCCGGGTTCCGGGCAGCCGGGTCGCCCCGCGGCCTTGCGTTCTGCTGCCTGGGGTGTGTGGTGGCCGTCAGCCTGCTGATTGTCTGCGGGGCTTCCCTCTCCTACGGCGAATCGGTGTACGAGAGCCGCTACCTGATTTTCCTGTTCGTGGCCGGGGTGCTGCTGCTGCCGCTCTGCCTGCCCTGGCTGCGGCGGGCCGGCGGGCTGTACGCCCCCACTCTGGTGCTGTTGGCCGGGGTGTGTGCCGCCAACGCTTATCTGTGTGACGCCGGCTACCTGGCCCACCCCACCTACGACCTGGATATGGCCCGTGAGACCACCCGGATGCTGGACGAAGCCTACCCCGAGGTGCGGGTGGTCTACATGGCCTCCAACGACCATGACCGCAAGGTACTGCGGGTGGCGGACACCAGCAAGGTGTACCGGCTCATCTCGGGCAGCTACAACGCCGGCGACTACACCTATTATCAGGACGGCGCCGGGCTGGAAGCCGGCAGCCTTCTGCTGGCCACCGACGCCCAGTATGCCGCCATGGACCCGGCGCTGGCCGCCCGGTTCGAAAAGACCGATCTGCCCCAGTTCTGGCTGTATATGGACATGACCGGCTACAGCACCAGCGACCCGCAGCCCTACAGCGTCTACTACTGCGCCGACGGCGGCATTGACCTGAACGCCCTGACGCAGAGCGACCCCTGACCCGTTGCCGCACCGCGGCGTTCCGCCGCGTTTGCCATACAAACTTTCAAAACAGGAGTGTACAATATGAAAGCACGCATCCCGAAACACCGCGAATTCATCATCGACTTCCCGAAGGATATGGACCAGGCCAAGGCGGATGAGGGCTGGGCCAAGCTGACCCAGATCGTGGAGGATTACAAGAAGGCCCACAACGGCCAGAGCGTCTATGCCCCCACCTTCATTGAGGACTGCGAGCCCGCCGTGAAGGCCCTGCAGGAAGAGTACGGCTTCACCTACACCATCGAGGAGTGCAAGTAACCCCCCCTTGCCGGTTCCGCCCGTTTCCCTGTGCGCAGGGGCGGGCGGTTTTTTTGCCCGGGATATTGACAACTTTCCTTGTCATTGCTATACTGTTTGACAAGGATCATTGTCATTTTGACAAGGATACCAGTCAAGTCCGGCCGCGTTGCCGCGCCGGAAGGAGGGACACCGATGCCGCTGCACAACCGACTGAAGGAACACCGCGCCCGGCTGGGGGTCAACCAGCAGCAGATGGGCGCCATGGCCGGGGTTTCCCGCCAGACCATCAGCCAGATCGAGCGGGGGGATTACTCCCCCTCGGTGACGCTGGCGCTCAGGCTGGCGAAGCTCTGCGGCGTGGCGGTGGAAGACATTTTCAGCTATGAGGAGGACCCCGATGAAACGACCTGACGCCGACCCCATCCTGCGGGACAACCGCAAAAACCGTCCCCGTTTTCTTGTCATCTGCCTTGTCTGCCTGCTGGGCGGGGCCGTGCTGGGCTATGCGGCCGCCGCCCTGACCGACCCGGACGCCTTTGCCCGGGCCGCCCGGGCTGCCGGCCGGCTGGCGGGGGCACTGGCCCCCTTTGCACTGCTGGCGGCGGTGCCGTTTCTGGCCGCCGGGTTCTGGATGTACCGCCGGGCCCGGGCCCTGTTCGCCGGCTGGGACGGTGAAAACGAGGACCTGCCCGACCGGGTGGAACACCGGCTGAACTGGGCGCTGACCTGGCTGACGGCGTCCCAGCTTCTGAGCCTGCTGCTGTTCGGCATCGTGACTTCGCTGCTGCCGCTGCAGTATACCTCCCCCGAGAGCGTGCTGGTCGCCGCCGGCGAGTTCCTGGCCCTTTTGCTGGTCACGGTGCTGCTGCAAAGCCGGGTCGTGGACCTGACCCGCCGGCTGAACCCCGAAAAGCAGGGCAGTGTGTACGACATCCGGTTCCGGGAAAAGTGGCTGGCCAGCTGCGACGAGGCCGAGCGGCTGCGCATCGGGCAGGCGTCCTACGCCGCCTTCCAGGCGGGCAGCCAGGCCAGTTTGTTGGTCTGGGTGGCGGCGCTGGTGCTCAACGCGCTGCTGCCCATCGGGCCGCTGCCGGTCCTGGCGGCGATGGTCCCCTGGGCGGTCAGCCAGTTCGCCTATCTGGCCGTCTGCCTGCTGGCCCGTTCCGACGGGCTGTGAAACCAACCGCCCCGCCCTTACAAATTCCTTAGAATCGGCCGGTAGAATACAGTCATTCTGAGGTGCGCCCGCCCGCCAGGGCACAGACACATCCGGCGCACCCGAAAGGAAGGAAGGTTTCTATCACCATGACACATGCAACGACCCGCCCCGGTTCCCGGGGGCTGACCGCCCGCCCCGGCCTGGATGGCACCACCCTCAAGCTGATCGCGCTGGGGCTGATGCTGCTGGACCACATCCACTACTTTTTCGAGTTCACCGGCGCGGTGCCGGAATGGTTCAGCATGCTGGCGCGGCTTTCCGCCCCGCTGTTCCTTTTCTGCACGGTGGAGGGCTTCGCCCACACCCACGACCGGCGGCGCTACTTTTTGCGGATGACGGCCATCGGCGCGCCGATGGGGGCGCTGACCTTTTTCATGATGTACGGCGGTTTTCTCCGCCGGCCGGACGGGTTCTACCCGCTGAACGGCATCTTTCTGAACTTCATGGTGCTCTGCGTGATCTGGCAGGGCATCGACTGGCTGCGGGCCCGGCGGCTGCTGGCCGGGTCGCTGGCGGTGCTGCTGCCGCTGGCCTGGCCTTTTCTCGCCTCCTTGCTGAGCATCCGGTTCCCGGTGCTGGCCACCCCGCTGGGGCTGCTGGCCTCCAGCCTGCTGCCGGCCTGGAACCTGATCACCGACGGCGGGCTGTTCTACATCCTGGGCGGGGTGCTGCTCTACCTGCTGCGGGGGCGGCGGGCGCTGCAGCTGGGCGTCTGGGCCGCGTGGACCTTTGCGACCAGCTTCGGCCTGCCCTACCTGTCGCTGCGCGGCATCGAGGGGTTTGCCCTGTCCCAGATGTTCACCACCTACTATGAATGGTTCGGCGTGTTCGCCGTGGTGCTGATGGCGCTGTACAACGGCCGCCGGGGCGCCGGGTACAAGCGGCTGTTCTACTGGTTCTACCCCACCCACATCTACCTTCTGTACGCGGCGTCCTGGGCCGTGTGGGTGTGGCTGAACCGCTGACCCCGCTGAAAGGAGGGAGGGCCGATGGCCCACATACTGGCTGTGGATGACGAACCGGATGTCTGTGCGCTGCTGGAACGGACGCTGGCCCGGGACGGGCACACCGTGCGCAGCTGCACATCCGGCGCCCAGGTGGACGAACGGCTGTGCCGCTGGGCGGACTGCATCCTGCTGGACGTGATGATGCCTGGCGAGGACGGGGTGGCGCTGTGCCGGCGCATCCGCGGGCTGACCGGCGCGCCGATCCTGTTTTTGACCGCCAGAAGCGAGGAGGCCGACGTGCTGCAGACGCTGGGCGCCGGCGGGGACGACCACATCGCCAAGCCCTTCCGGCTGGCCGAGCTGCGGGCCCGGGTGGCCGCCCACCTGCGCCGGCAGCAGCGGGGCGGGGCGGCGGTCCACCGGCTGCTGCGGGGGACGCTGGTGCTGGACCTGAACGCCCGCCGGCTGCTGGCGGGGGAGGAACCGCTGCCGCTGACCAAGAGCGAGTACGCCATCTGCGAATGGCTGGCGCTGCACCCGGGGCAGGTGTTCGGCAAAGAGCAGATCTACGAGGCGGTGTTCGGCTACGACGGCACCGCCGACGAGAGCGCCGTGACCGAGCATGTGAAGAACATCCGGGCCAAGCTGCGGGCGGCGGGGGTGGACCCCGGGCCCATCGAGACGGTGTGGGGCATCGGCTACCGGTGGAAGGAGGGCGAGGCATGAAGCGATTCTCTCCGCCGCCGGCCAGCCTGCCCGGGGTGCTGACCCGCTACCTGGTGCTGACCGTGGCGCTGGGCGCCCTGGCGGCGCTGGGCTGGTGGTTCGGGCTGACCATCGTCATGAACACCGGCCTGGTGCTGCCGGCCAACGCCGCCGAGCAGGCCAGCCTGGCCGCCCTGGAAACGCTGGAGGGCCGGACCGCCGCCACCTTTGCCGACGCGGCCGCCGGCTTTGACCCGCTGTGCCGGTATGTGCTGTTTGCAGGCCCCGACTCGGACACCGTGCTGGCCACCAACCTGACCGGCCGGGAGCTGGAAGGGGCGCTGCGCTGCTGGCACAGCGAGCCTTCGGGGCGGGTGTTCTACCCGCTGTTTTCCCGCCGGGGCAGGCTGGCCGACGGGTCGGTCTGCCTGCTGGTCTACACCTTCTCGATGCCCTATGCCAGCCGGGCACTGCAGGGCGTGCTGCCGGACTTCCAGCTGCTGGGGCTCGGGGTGCTGGCCGGGCTGGAGGTGCTGGTGGTGGCGCTGACCACCCGGCGCACCGCCCGGCGGCTGCGGCGGGAGAGCGAGCGGCTGCAGGCCGCGGCGGACCGGATCCGTGCCGGCGACCTGAGCGGGCCGCCCTTTCCCCGCGGTCGCATCCGGGAGCTGGACGCCGCGCTGCAGGCCATGCAGACGCTGCGCCGGCACCTGGCCGACAGCCTGCAGGCCCAGTGGGCCGCCGACCAGCAGCGGGCCGAGCAGATCGCCGCGCTGACCCACGACCTGAAGACCCCGCTGACCGTGATCGCCGGCCATGCCGAGCTGCTGGCCGAGGAGGACCTGCCCCCCGCCGCCCGGGAAAGCGCCGAGGCGATCCGCCGGGGGGCCGACCGGGCCGGGCAGTACCTGGCCGACCTGCGGGCAGCCGCCGCCCCGGGGGCCGGGCAGGAACCCGCCGCCCCGGTGGAAGCCGCCGGCTTTGCGGCCGGGCGGGCCGGGGTGGGCCGGGCGCTGTGCGCGGCGGCCGGGCTGACCTTTGAGATGGAGACCGACCTGCCCGCCGGGCTGCGCTTTCCGGCGCAGGAGGGGCGGCTGGCCCGGGCGGTGGACAACCTGCTGGACAACGCCGTGCGCCACACCCCCGCCGGCGGCACCGTGCGGCTGACCGCCGCTTTGCAGGACGGCGCCCTGGTGTTCCGGGTGCGGGACAGCGGCCCGGGCTTTACCCCCGAGGCGCTGCGCAAGGCCGGCCGGCTGCTGTACACCGGCGACCCGGCCCGCCACGGCCCCCACCAGGGCCTGGGGCTGTACCTGGCCCGCCGAGTGGCCGAGGCCCACGGCGGCGGGCTGGAACTGCGCAACGCCGGGGGCGGCGGCGCCGAGGCGACGCTGCGGGTGTCCCTGGAAGGCGGGGAGACAGCTTGATCCACAAACAAAAGGGCGCGCTGCAGATCTTCATTCTGCAGTGCGCCCTTTGTCAGTTCCTATTGGGTCCGGGTGGTGATCGTGATGTCCCCGCGGCTGGAGGTGATCCTGGCGCTGCAGCCGGTCAGCAGCGCCAGGGCCAGCGCAGCGCCCAGCCGGGCGCCTTGTTTTGTCTGCTTGCTCATCGGATGACCTCCTTCCCTGCCCTGACGGCAGATCTCAACGGACTTCTCCTCGGGGTTCATTCCCCGGCTCCGCCGTTACGGGAAGCTGTCCAGCACAGCCTTCAGGTCGGCCAGTTCCCGGTCGGCGTCGCCGTCGGTCCGGCAGTTCCACTGGACCAGGCAGAGCTTGCCGTCATCCACAAAGTAGGCCCACAGGCCGTTGGGGTTGAAGCCGGCTTCCGGCACCGCGATGGTAGCGGTGACGCCGTTGGCCATCTCGTAATCCTCCGGCTGCCAGGCGGCGTCGCCCATCCAGAACCGGAAGGTGGTGTCCAGCGTGCCGGTCTTTCCTTCCCCCACCAGCCCGTAGACCGACAGGCTCAGGCTGCCCCGGGGTCCCGACCAGCGGGTGCCGGCGCTGACCAGCTCCACCCTTCCGGCGGCGGCGTCCCCCCGCACCCGGACCAGCGCCCGGTAGCGGCCGTCCGGGTCGGTGTTGGTCAGGGTGTCGGTGACCACGTTCATCTCATCGGCCGCGGCGGGGGTGGGCAGCGTCCAGCCCAGCGCCCGGCCGGCGGCCTCCCAGCTGTCCATGGTCAGCAGCGCTTCGCCGGGGGTGTAGTCCTCCCCGTGTTCCACCCCCACATCCGGCGTCAGCCGGAACTGTTCCAGTTCAAGGAACTGCATCCCCCCGTCGCTGATCAGGAAGCGGGAATCTGCCTCCGGCTCGGGTCTCATCTGCCAGGCGGCCCGCCGGATGGCCGCCGGCAGGTCCTCCGGCGCGGTCAGCGGCAGTTCCACCCGGGCGGTAAAGGCGCTTTCGGCCATGCTCTCCCCCAGGCTCAGGTCGCGCAGGGTGACGCCGCCCGCCGCCACCGCCGAACAGGCGGCCAGCGCCACCGCCACCCCCGCTGCCAGCACTGCCGGCCGGCGGCGGGGCGGGCGGGCCGGGGCTGCCCCCAGCCGGGCCGGGGCGTGCAGGCCGGCCATGGTATCTCGGTACAGGCTGCGGAATCGTTCTTCGTTCATGGGGCACCATCCTCTCTTTCGGTCTCGGGTTCCTCGGTCATGGCGCGGCGCAAAGCCTGCCGCGCCCTTTGCAGGCGGGTGGTCACGGCGGTCTGGGTACAGTGGAGCAGCCCGGCCATCTCCCGGGTGGAAAGCCCTTCAAAATAGTACAGGTACAGCGCCAGCCGGGCCTGGGCCGGCAGGGTGCGCAGCGCGTCGTACAGGTCCCGCTCCTCGCCCCCCAGCTGCGCCGCCGGGTCAGGGGCGGTCTCGTCGGGTTCCAGCGCCGCCCGGCGGGCGTGCCAGGGGCTGGCCATCAGGCTGCGGCAGCGGTTCACCGTCGCCCGCAGCAGCCAGTGTTTGAGGTGGGCCTCGCCCTGAAAGGGCTTGCGGGTCGTGAACAGCCGCAGGAACACTTCCTGGGTCACGTCCTCGGCGTCCTGGGTGTGGCGGGTGCCGTTGAGCGCCACCCGCCACACCATGTCCCGGTAGCGTTCCACGGCAGCGCGATAGTCCTCGGGCTGCATGGGGTCCCTCCTCTCGTTTTTCTCTGAAAGGTCCTTTCAATCAGAATACCCTGCCATGTCGGGTTTTGTCACCCCCTTTGGCAAAAGTTTTCGCTTGTATTCCGGGGAAAAAGGTGGTATACTAACCACATCTTCCATCGGAACCGGCCGTTTGCCGGTTTTGGGGGATCTGCCTTACGCATTTGTACCAGAAAAGAGGGACTTTTATGGCATTCTTCCGTCATCTGCTGCCGTTGCTGACCGGCGCCGCCCTGGGCTGTGCGGCCACCTTGCTGGCCCAGCGCTATGCCCAGCAGGGGGAACCCGAGCATATTGTGGGCCCGGAGGCGTTTGACAACGCAGCCGAGCCCGCCGCCGATGCGCCTGAGACCCCTGAGGCCGAAGCCGAGCCCGCCGCCCCCGCCGGGACCCCGGTGTACCCGGTCGCGGATGACAGCGCCGTGAACCCCAACCCGGTGCAGGACCACACCGACCCTGTGCCGACGACGGAGGACGGCAAGATGGACCCCACCGCCATCGCCAAGCCGGAGGATTTTGCCGACTGGGATGACCTGGGCTGCCAGGGGTAAGTTCTTTTTGATTTTGTAAAAAGAAACAGGCGTACCGTTTCCTTTTGCGCCCTGCGGCGCAAGGGGATGGTGGGCCTGTTTGTTTTTTTATGAGAGGTTTGGGAGGGAATTATGGAATTTGATTGGAACATCTGCCCGCGGCCGGAGCGCTGCACCCTGCAGCTGCGGGCGCTGTATGAGCAGGCCGGCTACCGGAAATACCGCTGCGCCCGGTTTGAGGAGTATGCGCTGTACCAGCAGAACGAAAACTTTCTGCCCGATGCGCGGGTGATCACCTTCACCGACCTGGACGGCAAGCTGCGGGCCATCCGGCCGGACGTGACGCTGTCCATTGCGAAAAACGCCCAGCCCGCCCCCGGCGAGTGCAAGAAGTACTATTACATCGAGCAGGTTTGCCGCCCCAGCCGGGAAAGCCGGACCTTCCAGGAGATCAGCCAGATGGGGCTGGAAGCCCTGGGCGCCGTGGGCCCGGCCCAGCAGGCCGAGGTGGTGACGCTGGCCGCCCGGAGCCTGGCGGCCCTTGGCACCAACACCGTGCTGGAGCTGGGGCACATGGGCTACCTGACCGGCCTGCTGGACGCGCTGGCCGTGCCCCCCGCCCTGCGGCCCGCCCTGCTGGCGCTGCTGCGGGACCGCAACGCCCACGAACTGCGCGCCCGGGCCGCGGCCGCCGGGCTGGGCGAAGCCGCCGCCGACGCGCTGTGCGGGCTGCTGACCCTGCACGGGCCGTTCGGGGCTGTGCTGGCCCGGGCCCGGGCGCTGGACCCGACCCCGGCCCAGGCCGCCGCGCTGGACGAACTGCAGGCGCTGCAGAACGAGCTGGGCGAGGCCGGCCGGGGCGCCCGGCTGGACCTGAGCCTTGCCGGCGACATGGAGTATTACAACGGCCTTGTGTTCAGCGGGTACGCGGCCGGCGCCCCCCGCCCGCTGCTGAAGGGCGGGCGGTACGACCTGCTGGCCCGCCGGTTCACCCCGGGGGCCTGTGCGCTGGGCTTTGCGCTTTACCTGGACGAGCTGGACCGCCTGCCCGACCCGGCCGGGGCCGAGGCCGACGGGCGCTGGCTGAACATCGCGCTGCCCAAGGGACGGCTGGGGGACAAGGCCTACGGCCTGCTGGCCGGCGCCGGCTACGGCGCCAGCGAAAACTACACCGACACCCGCAAGCTGGTGGTGGAAAACCCCGAGGCCCGGGTGCGGTACTTCCTGGTCAAGCCCAGCGACGTGGCGATCTATGTGGAGCACGGCGCGGCGGACATCGGCATTGTGGGCAAGGACATTCTGGAAGAGTCCGGCGCCGACGTGTACGAGCTGATGGACACCGGCCTGGGCAAATGCCGGATGTGCGTGGCCGGCCCCAAGGACTTTGCCGACGACGAAAGCCGGGCGCTGCGGGTGGCCACCAAGTTTGTGAACATCGCCCGGGCCCATTTTGAGGCAAAGGGCCGGGACATCGACATCATCCAGCTCAACGGGTCCATCGAGCTGGCGCCGATCCTGGGGCTGTCCGACGTGATCGTGGACATTGTGGAGACCGGCACCACCCTGCGGGAGAACGACCTGGCCGTGCTGGAGGAGTTTCTGCCCATCTCGGCGCGGTTCATCGCCAACCGGGCCGCCTACAAGTTCAAATACCACCAGATCACCGAACTGCTGGGAAAGATCGGCGCGGCGCTGGCGCCGGCCGGAAAGTAAAGGAGGCACGGGAACCATGATCCGTATTTTTGATTTTGACAAGGTGGCGCCGGAGGAGATCCTGAACCGGGACATCCGGGCCGAGGCCGATGTGGAGGCGGTGGTGGACGGCATCATCGCCGATGTGCGCCGGCGGGGGGACGAAGCGCTGCGGGACTATGCCCGCCGGTTCGACCACGCCGAGCTGGACAGCCTGCTGGTGAGCCGGGAAGAGCTGGAGCAAGCCTTCGCCGCCGTGGGGGAGGAGTTCCTCACCACCCTGCGGATGGCCGCGGACAACATCCGCCATTTCCACGAACAGCAGGTCCACCGGGACTTTATGGTCAACGACACCCCCGGCGTGGTGCTGGGGCAGAAGTACACCCCCATCCAGCGGGCGGGGGTGTATGTGCCGGGGGGCACGGCGGCCTACCCGTCCACCGTGCTGATGGATGTGATCCCGGCGAAGGTGGCCGGCGTGGGCGAGATCGTCATGACCACCCCCGCCGGGCCGGACGGCCGGGTGAACCCCAACATCCTGGCGGCCGCCGCGGTGGCCGGCATCGACCGGATCGTCAAGAGCGGCGGCGCCCAGGCCGTGGCCGCCCTGGCCTACGGCACCGAGAGCGTGCCCGCCGTGGACAAGATCGTGGGCCCCGGCAACATCTATGTGGCCACCGCCAAGCGCAAGGTCTTCGGCAAGGTGGGGATCGACATGATCGCCGGGCCTTCCGAGATCCTGGTGCTGGCCGACGGCGGGTGCAACCCCGCCTGGGTGGCGGCCGACCTGCTCAGCCAGGCCGAGCACGACCGGCTGGCCACCGCCGTGCTGGTCACCGACAGCCCCGAGCTGGCCCGCGCCGTGCAGGCCGAGCTGGAGGTGCAGATCCCCGCGCTGCCCCGCGCCGCCATCGCCCGGGAAAGCATCGACACCAACGGCAAGATCGTCGTCACCGATGATCTGGACAAGGCCATCGAGGCCGCCAACCTCATCGCGCCGGAACACCTGGAAGTCTGCGTGGCCGACCCCTTCGCGGTGCTCGGGCGGATCCGCAACGCCGGCAGCATCTTTCTGGGCCGCCATGTGCCCGAGGCGCTGGGCGACTACTTCGCCGGCCCCAACCACACCCTGCCCACCAGCGGCACGGCCCGGTTTTCCAGCCCGCTGGGGGTGGACGATTTTGTGAAAAAGTCCAGCTTTATCTACTACACCCCCGAGGCCCTGGGCCGGGTGAAGGACCGCATCGCCGATTTTGCCGAACGGGAGGGCCTGCACGCCCACGCCCGGAGCGTGACCATCCGGTACGAGGAAGGACGGTGAGGCCGCCATGCGGACATCCTGGGAGCTGCTGACCCCCCGGCTGCGGATGCGGCCGATGACCCCGGCGGACCGCCCGGCGCTTGCCCGGGTGCTGCAGGACCCGGCGGTCATGTACGCCTATGAGCACGCCTTCTCCGATGAGGAGGTGGCCGACTGGCTGCAGCGCCAGCTGGACCGGTATGCCGAATACGGGTTCGGGCTGTGGCTGGTGGAATGCCGCACCGACGGCCGGGTGATCGGCCAGTGCGGCGTGACCCGCCAGCCGGTGCCCCCCGACATCGCCCCCGGCCCGGTGCCCGAGGTGGGCTATTTGTTCGAGAAGGCGTTCTGGCACAAGGGCTATGCCGCCGAGGCCGCCCGCGCCTGCCGGGACTATGCCTTCCGGGCGCTGGGGGTGCCGGCCGTCTACTCCATCATACGGGACACCAACGCCGCCAGCCGGGCGGTGGCCCTGCGCAACGGCATGCAGGTGGTGGGGCAGTTCACCAAGCACTACCACGGCGTGGAGATGCCCCACCTGGTGTACCGGGTGCGGGCCGAGAAGGCGGGCCTGTGCCCGCCCCGGGAGGTTTGACCATGAGCCGATTTTTTACCCCGACGCTGGCCGCGCTGACCCCCTACACCCCCGGCGAACAGCTGGCGGTGTCGGACCTTGTCAAGCTCAACGCCAACGAGAACCCCTACCCCCCGGCCCCCGGCGTGGCCGCCGCCGTGGGGGACGCCGTGGCCGGGCTGCGGCTGTACTCCGACCTGCGGCAGACAAAACTCACCGAGGCCATCGCCCGCCGGTGCGGCGTGCCGGCCTCCTGGGTGCTGTGCGGCAACGGCAGCGACGAAAACCTGCTGCTGGCCATCCGGGCTTTCTGCGACGGCGGCACCCCGCTGGCCTTTGCCGACATCACCTACAGCTTTTACCCGGTGCTCTGCGACCTGCTGGGGGTGCCCAAACGGGTGGTGCCCCTGCGGGGGGATTTCACCCTGGACCCCGCCGACTACCGGGGCCTGGGCGCCGCCATCGTGATCGCCAACCCCAACGCCCCCACCAGCCTGCTGGCCCCCACCGCCGCGGTGGAGGAGATCCTGCAGGCCAACCCCGACCGGGTGGTGATCGTGGATGAGGCGTATGTGGACTTTGCGGGGCCGGGGGCTTCCTGCCTGCCGCTGGTGAAGGACCACGAAAACCTGCTGGTGGTGCGCACCTTCTCCAAATCCCGCAGCCTGGCCGGGGCGCGGCTGGGCTTCTGCGTGGGGCAGCCCGGGCTCATTGCCGATATGAACCGGGTCAAGTTCAGCTACAGCCCCTACAACATCAACTCGATGAGCGAGGCCGCCGGCGCCGCCGCCATGGAGGATGAGGACTACTTCCGCCGGACGGTGGCGGCCATCTGCGAAACCCGGGCCGCCGCCGCCGCCGGTCTGCGGGACCGGGGCTGGCAGGTGCTGGATTCCGCCACCAACTTCCTCTTTGCCCGCCCGCCCCGCCGCCCGGCCGCCGAGATCCTGGAGGAACTGCGCCGCCGCCGGGTGCTGATCCGCCATTTCGACGCCCCCCGCATCCGGGACTGGCTGCGCATCTCCATCGGCACCCCCGCCCAGATGCAGCGCTTTTTCGACGCCCTGGACGAGGTGGAGGGAGCCGCCCCCGCGGCGCGCTGACCGATTTGTAAAAAGGAGGAATGACCATGATCGCCATTGTGGATTACGGCGTGGGCAACCTGTTCAGCCTGGCTTCCAGCGTGCGGAGCCTGGGGGCCGAGGTGCGGGTGACCCGCGAGGCCGAAGACCTGCGCGCCGCCGACCACATCCTGCTGCCCGGCGTGGGCGCCTTTGCCGACGCCATGGACAAGCTGCGGGCCACCGGCCTGGTGCCGGTATTGCGGGAGCAGGCCGCCGTGACGCCGCTGCTGGGCATCTGCCTGGGGATGCAGCTGCTGTTTGATTGCAGCAGCGAGTACGGCGACCACGCCGGGCTGGGGCTGATCCCCGGCCGGGTCTGCCCGCTGGCCGACGACCTGGCCGACCCGGCGCTGAAGGTGCCCCACATCGGCTGGAACGCACTGCACATCACCCCCGGGCGGGCGGACGACCCTCTGTTCCGGTATGTGAAGGACGGCGAGTATGTCTACTATGTCCACAGCTACTACGCCAAGCACTGCGCCGAAAGCACCCTGGCCACCAGCGACTACAGCATCCCGGTGACCGGGGCGGTGCGCCGGGGGCTGGTGTACGGCACCCAGTTCCACCCCGAAAAATCCGGCGACACCGGCCTGCGGCTGCTGCGGGCCTTTGCCGAACTGTAAGGAGGGCTTTGCATGGACCTGTTCCCTGCCATCGACCTGCGGGAAGGCCGCGCCGTGCGGCTGTACCAGGGCGATTACGACCGCATGACCGTTTACAACCCCGACCCGGCGGCCCAGGCCCGGGCCTTTGAGGCCGCCGGCGCCCGCTGCCTGCATGTGGTGGACCTGGACGGCGCCCGGGACGGCACCACCGCCAACCTGGAAAGCATCCGCGCCATCGCCGGCGGGTGCGGCCTGTACATCGAGGTGGGCGGCGGCATCCGGAATGAGGCGCGCATCGAGACCTACCTGGCCATGGGGGTGGACCGGTGCATCCTGGGCACCATTGCGGTGAAGGATTTCGGCTTCACCGCCCGCATGGCCCGCAAGTACGGCCCCCGCATCGCCGTGGGGGTGGACCTGCGGGACGGCTGCGTCGCGGTGGCCGGCTGGCGGGAGGTGACCCCCGAACCGGGTCTGGATTTCTGCCGCCGCTGCGCCGACGCCGGCGTACAGGCGATCATTGCCACCGACATCTCTCGGGACGGCACCCTCCGGGGCACCAACCTGGAACTGTACCGGGCCCTGCTCCAAATCCCCGGCCTGCGGGTGACCGCCTCCGGCGGCATCGCCCGGATGGAGGAGCTGACCGAACTGTCCGCCATGGGCTGCCACGGGGCGATCCTGGGCCAGTCCATCTACACCGGCGCCATCGACCTGGCCGAGGCGGTGCGCCGGTACCAGTCTTGAAAGGAGGGGCGCAATGATCACCAAACGCATCATCCCCTGCCTGGACGTGAAGGACGGCCGGGTGGTCAAGGGGGTCAATTTTGAAGGGCTGCGGGACATGGCCGACCCGGTGGAGATGGCCCGGTTCTACAACGCCGCCGGCGCCGACGAGCTGGTGTTCTACGACATCACCGCCAGCGTGGAGGGCCGGGGGCTGTTCACCGACATTCTGCGCCGGGTGGCCGGCGAGATCTTTATTCCGCTGACGGTGGGCGGCGGCATCAACACGCTGGAAGATTTTGACCGGGTGCTCAAATGCGGCGCCGACAAGGTCAGCGTCAACTCGGGGGCGATCCGCTGCCCCGACCTGATCAGCGCGGCGGCCCAGCGCTACGGCAACCAGTGCGTGGTGCTTTCGGCCGATGTGAAGCGGGTGGACGGGCAGTTCCGGGTGTTCGCCAAAGGCGGGCGGGAGGACACCGGCCTGGACGCGCTGGACTGGCTGGAGGCCGGCGTGCGCCGGGGCGCCGGCGAGCTGGTGGTCAACTCCATCGACACCGACGGGGTGAAAAACGGCTTTGACCTGGAAATGCTGGACGCCGTGGCGGCCCGCTGCCCGGTGCCCATCATCGCCTCGGGCGGGGCCGGCCGGCAGGAGGATTTCGCCGAGCTGTTTTTGCACCACCCCGGCGTGGACGCCGGGCTGGCCGCCTCGATCTTCCACAGCAAGCAGGTGGAGATCCGCCCGCTGAAGGAGTATCTGCGCGCCCTGGGCGTCGAGATGCGGCTGTAAGGGGGGCAGCCTGCCGGGGCGGTCCGTTTTCCTTCCGGCCGGCGGGGCCGGCGGGGATTTTTGCTTTTCCCCTTGCAAAAATCCCGGATTCACGGTACACTATAACTATCCATTTCCAGCGCTTTCGGCGCACCAGACAGGAGCCTCATCTATGGAATATCAGCAAACCGCACAGAGTCTGAAATTTGACGCCCACGGGCTGATCCCGGCCATCGTGCAGGACCATTACACCAAGCAGGTGCTGACCCTGGCCTACATGAACGCCGAGACCCTGGCCCTGACCATCGCGGAAGGGCGCACGGTGTTCTGGTCCCGCAGCCGCGGGCAGATCTGGCGCAAGGGCGAGACATCCGGCAACGTACAGCGGGTGGTGTCCATCACCGCCGACTGCGACAAGGACGCCCTGGTGGTGGAGGTCATCAAGGATGGCCCGGCCTGCCACACCGGGGCCGAGAGCTGCTTTTTCAACCCGGTGTATGTGTCCGACGAGCTCAAGCAGTTCACCTGGCAGGGGCTGTACGACCTGATCGAAGGCCGCAAGACCGACCCGCAGGAGGGCAGCTACACCAGCTATCTGTTTGACAAGGGGCTGGAAAAGATCCTGAAAAAAGTGGGCGAGGAATGCACCGAGGTCATCATTGCCGGCGGCAAGCGGGACCGGGCCGAGACCATCTTTGAGATCAGCGACCTGGCCTACCATGTGCTGGTGCTGATGATCGAGCTGGGCATCTCGGTGGAGGATATCACCAAAGAGCTGGAAAAACGCCATGTGGTGGACCACAAAGTAAAACAGGAGAGGATGCAGTAAGTTATGGCGGGCGAATACAAACTGAGTTCGGTGCATGTACATTCCAAACTCTGCGACGGCAAAAACACCCTGGACGAACTGGCCGTGACGGCCTGGAAGGCCGGGCTGAAGACGCTGGGCTTTTCCGGCCACAGCCACACCCCCTGCGACATTGAATACTGCATGACCCGGAGCCGCACGGCGCTGTACCGCGCCCAGGTGGCCAAGCTGAAGGAGCGCTACGCCGGCAAGATGGACATTCTGTGCGGGCTGGAGTGGGACCTGAACTCCGACGACGACCCGGCCGCCTACGACTACACCATCGGCAGCGCCCACTATGTCCGGGGGCCCAAGACCGGCCGGTATTACGAGATCGACTTCCGCCCCGCCGACCTGGCCGCCTGCATCCAGGACGACTTTGACGGCGACGGCCTGGCCGTGGTAGAAGCCTACTTCCGCAATGTGGAGCAGGTCGTGGCCCACAAGCCCACCATCCTCGGCCATTTTGACCTGATCAAAAAGATCAACGGCGGCAGCAAGTTCTTTGACGAGGACGCCCCCCGCTACCATGCGGCCGCCGGCGCCGCGCTGGAGGCCGCCGCGGCCGCCGGCGTCGTGATGGAGGTGAACACCTCCGGCGTCTACCGGGGGTACCGGAAGGACTTCTTCCCCGGCGAGGCGCTGCTCCGCCGCTGGCGGGAGCTGGGCGGCGAAGTGGTGATCACCGCCGACGCCCACGAGGCCAAGGCCCTGACCTTCGGCTATGAGGAGGCCGCGGCCCAGCTGAAAGACCTGGGCTACGACCATGTGCAGGTGCTGGGCAAGGACGGCTTTGCCCCCTGCGAACTGTGAATTTTCCCCACCCTTACTGATAAAGCACCGCCCCCGAACGGCCGCAAGGCCGCCCGGGGGCGGTGTTTTGTTGGTGTTTTTGTCCTGTATCCGGCGCTTCAGGCGTCGGCGGCGTTCCGGATGCGGCACTGGCAGGCCGCCAGGGCCGCCAGGGCGGTGGCGTGGCTTTCGGGGGTGACGCCGGCGCTGCAGTCGGCCAGGATCTCGATGGGAACTTCGGGGAAGAAGGCCCGCAGCAGCATCGCGTTGGAGATCACGCAGATGTCGGTGCAGAGCCCCCAGACCCGGAACTTCTCCGCCTTCCGCCCGGCCAGGAAGTCCGCGATCGCCCCGGGCAGGTCCCGGGCGCCGAAGGTGTCCTTCTCCACCAGCCGGATGTGGGGGCAGGCCGGGATGTCCGCCTCGGCCACCGCCGCCACCGCCGGGGCCAGCCTGTGGCCTTCGGTGCCGCGGATGCAGTGGGGTACCGGCAGGTCGCCCCCTTCCCGGCTGGCCAGATAGTCGGGGCCGTGGGTGTCCAGGGTGAAAAAGAGCGCGTGGCCGGCCTCGGCCGCCCGCCGGGCCTCGGCGGCCGCCCGGCCGATCATCGCCCGGGCCTCCGGGGTGCCCAGCGCCCCGTCCACAAAGTCGTTCTGCAGATCGACGATCACGTCGATGATGTAGCTGTCTGCCATCCTTCCCTCCTGCTGTTTTCGCCCCGCGGGGCGTACTTTCCCCTATTATACCCGCCCGGCGCCCCGCCGCGCAACCCCCGCCGCAAAAAACGGGACGCCCCCGGCGGGGCGTCCCGTTTGTCTTTCGGTTGCTTCGGTTATTTTTCCTTTTACAGGTGCAGCACCCGGTCCTTGATCTCGGCGGTGCGGCCCTGGTTCCAGAACTGGGTGCCGATGTAGCCGCAGGTGCGGCGGGCCACATTCAGCTTGTTCTGGTCCCGGTTGTGGCAGTGGGGGCATTCCCACACCAGCTTGCCGTCGTCCTCCACGATCCGGATCTCGCCGTCAAAGCCGCACACCTGGCAGTAGTCGCTCTTGGTGTTGAGCTCGGCGTACATGATGTTGTCGTAGATGAACTGCATGACCCGGATGACCGCGGCCAGGTTGTCCTGCATGTTGGGCACTTCCACATAGCTGATGGCGCCGCCGGGGCTCAGCTTCTGGAAATCCGACTCGAACTTCAGCTTGGTGAAGGCGTCGATCTGCTCGGACACATGGACATGGTAGGAGTTGGTGATATAGTTCCGGTCGGTGATGCCGGGCACGATGCCGAACCGCTTCTGCAGGCACTTGGCGAACTTGTAGGTGGTGGACTCCAGCGGGGTGCCGTAGAGGCTGAAGTCGATGTTGCTCTCGGCCTTCCACTTGGCGCAGGCGTCGTTCATGTGCTGCATGACCTGCAGCGCGAAGGGTTTGGCGGCCGGGTCGGTGTGGCTCTTGCCGGTCATATACTTGCAGCACTCATACAGCCCCGCATAGCCCAGGCTGATGGTGGAGTACCCGCCGTACAGCAGCTTATCGATGGGCTCGCCTTTCTTCAGGCGGGCCAGCGCGCCGTACTGCCACAGGATGGGCGCCGCGTCGGACAAGGTGCCCTTGAGCCGGTTGTGGCGGCACATCAGGGCGGTGTGGCACAGGTCCAGCCGCTCGTCAAAGACCTTCCAGAACTTGTCAAAGTCCCCGCCGGAGGACAGCGCCACATCCACCAGGTTGATGGTCACGACGCCCTGGTTGAACCGGCCATAGTACTTGGGCTTGCCGTCATAGTTCTTGGCGTTGGCAATGTTGTCCCAGCCGTTGCCGCTGCGGTCGGGGGTCAGGAAGCTGCGGCAGCCCATGCAGGTGTACACGTCGCCGTGGCCCTCGGTCTCGCCCTTGGACAGCTTGTATTCCCGCATCTTCTTCTCGCTGATATAGTCGGGCACCATCCGCTTGGCGGTACATTTGGCGGCCAGCTTGGTCAGGTAGAAGTAGGGGGTGCCTTCGCGGATGTTGTCCTCCTCCAGCACATAGATCAGCTTGGGGAAAGCCGGGGTGATCCAGACGCCGGCCTCGTTCTTGACGCCCTGGTAGCGCTGGCGGAGCATCTCCTCAATGATGATGGCCAGGTCGGACTTGAGCCGCTGGTCGTCGCCGGCTTCGCCCAGGTACATGAACACCGTGATGAAGGGGGCCTGGCCGTTGGTGGTCATCAGGGTGACCACCTGGTACTGGATGGTCTGCACGCCGCGCTTGATCTCCTCCCGCAGGCGGGTCTCGACGATCTGGGCGATCTTCTCCGCCCCGGGCTGGATGCCCAGCTGGACCATCTCGGCTTCCACATCCCGGCGGATCTTTTTGCGGCTGATGTCCACAAAGGGGGCCAGGTGGGTCAGGCTGATGCTCTGGCCGCCGTACTGGTTGGAGGCCACCTGGGCGATGATCTGGGTGGCGATGTTGCAGGCGGTGGAGAAGGAATGGGGCTTTTCGATCAGCGTGCCCGAGATCACGGTGCCGTTCTGCAGCATGTCGTCCAGGTTGACCAGGTCGCAGTTGTGCATGTGCTGGGCGAAGTAGTCGGCGTCATGGAAGTGGATGATGCCTTCCTCATGGGCCTTGACCACCTCGGGGGGCAGCAGCATCCGCATGGTCAGGTCCTTGGAGACCTCGCCGGCCATGTAGTCCCGCTGCACCGAGTTGACGGTGGGGTTTTTGTTGGAGTTTTCCTGCTTGACTTCCTCATTGTTGCATTCGATCAGGCTGAGGATGCGGTCGTCGGTGGTGTTGTGGGTGCGTTTGAGGCCCTGCACATACCGGTAGGTGATGTACTTGCGGGCCACCTCGTGGGCGCCGGAACCCATGATGGCGTTTTCCACCAGGTCCTGGATCTCCTCCACATTCATGGCATGGTTGCGCCCCGAACAGACGGCCTGCACCTCGTCCGCAATCTGCAGGATCTGTTCCTTGGTCAGCCGCTGGCCGGCCGGCACCACATTGTTGGCCTTGCTGACCGCCGCGATGATCTTGGATATGTCAAAGACAGCCTCGCTGCCGTTGCGCTTGATGATCTTCATGATTGTCTCCTTACCTCACCGGAATGTTCTCAGTGCGCCGGGGTCCGCGCCGGGTTTCGGGGCGCGGGTCCTGCCGGCGAACAAATACAATCTTATCCCATCCCGGCAGGAAAGTCAAGGCCAGGACCCACTATATATTGTGTATTTCCATGCAAATCTATGCAATATATTCCGTTTTTGGCGCTGCGACGCGGAAAACGAACCGCCTTGCAAAGTGACGAAATTTCGCCCGGTTTTTGTATGAAAAACGTCCAGTTTTATTCTTTTTCGCTGCAGCGATGGTTTTTGGCCCATCCGGCGGCCCCCTGCCCTTGCTTATTTCCCCGCCGGCTGGTATACTAGGGGAGCGCCCCCGCGAGATACAGGGGCGCCGGCCGGCGCGGCCCACCAGATATGGGGCTGCGGCGCCGGAAAGACTTTGCACGGAAAGGCAGATTTTTGTGAACTACGCCAACATCAAATATTGCGACATCGCCAACGGCGAGGGGGTGCGCACCAGCCTGTTCGTGTCGGGCTGCCGCCGCCACTGCAAGGACTGCTTCAACGCGGTGGCCTGGGATTTCTGCTACGGCCAGCCCTTTGACAAGGCGGCGCGCAACGCCATCCTGGGCAGCCTGGCGCCGGAGTATATCGACGGGCTTTCGCTGCTGGGCGGCGAGCCCTTCGAGCCGGAGAACCAGCGGGCGCTGGTGCCCTTCCTGCACGACGTGCGGGTGCTGTACCCCCACAAGACCATCTGGTGCTACACCGGCAACCATTATGAGCGGGAACTGCTGCAGCCGAGCCCCGTCCGGTGCGAGGTGACCGACGAGATGCTGAGCCTGCTGGACGTGCTGGTGGACGGCGAGTTCCTGACCGACGAGAAGGACATCACGCTGCGGTTCCGGGGTTCGAGCAACCAGCGGATCATCGACCTGAACAAGACCCGCGCCGCCGGCCACACCGTCCTGTGGCAGGACGACCCCATCTTTGCCGACCACCGGATGTGAGGCCGGGCAGGCGGCCGTGACAGAACTCAAGAAAATTTAAGGGAGAGAGCCGACGGGCTCTCTCCCTTTAGACTGTCGAAAAAGTCCAAATCCGTCGCTGTCGGCGGACATGCGCCGACGACAGCGACACCAACAGGGAAATTTTGCGGCAAATTGTGTGCGAGGAGCGTAGCGACGAGTGCGCGATTTGCCGTAAAATTTTGTCGAAGGGGATACACAAGGGGAAACAGCCGCGTTAGGCAATTGCCGTGCGAGGCTGTTGCCCCTTGTGCAGCGTGTCGAGTTTCTCGACACGCTGAAGAGAGAGCCGACGGGCTCTCTCCCTTTTTAATCCTCTTACCCTCGTATGCAGCCCGGTCACACCCAGAACTGCACAAGGCGGCTGACCGTCTGGAACAGGCCGGGGTTCTGGCCGTACAGCCAGGGCGCCGCCGCGAACACCAGGCAAAAGCCATAGACGGCCCCCGCCCCCACCGACAGCGCCAGGCCGGTGCGCAGCACCGCCTGCAGCCGGGCGACCGGGCGGCAGCCGGCCGCATGGTCGGCCAGGGTCTCTTCCGCCGCCAGCCAGCACAGCGCCGCCGCAAAGGTCAGGGGCAGGGCAAAGTCCATCAGGTAGCGCTGCAGCACCCCGGCCATCACGGCGTCCAGCGCACAGAGAAGCACCGAGGCCGCCAGCACCCATCCCACCAGGGCGCGCAGCTTTTTGCGGGCCAGGCGGCGGCGCAGCAGCGGCAGCAGCCCGAAGCTCCAAAGGAAGGGGGTGGTGGACAGGATCCCCCCATAGAGCAGTTCGCTCACCGAGCGGCCCACATAGTTGGTGGCCATGCGGGTATCGGCCAGATAGGGGAACACCGCCTGCAGCGCCGGCGGGGCGAACAGGTAGTAGAAGAGCGCCGGACCGATCCGCCCGGCGTTGAAGCCGCGCTTGGTCATGTCGTTGCTGGTCAGGTTGTAGTTGGCCCCGAAGTCGAAGGGGGAGCCGAACCGCGCCCAGTTGTACCACATAAGGCCGGCGGCCACCAGCACAAAGGGCAGCAGCGCCAGCGCCAGCTCCCCGATGCCGCGGCGGCTGAACAGGCGGCGTCCGGTGATATACCGCGGCCAGAAGATCGGCAGCGCCAGGAAGGCAAAAATCTCCATCTGAGGGCGGCAGCCCGCGGCCAGCGCCATGCACAGGCTGCCGGCGGCCAGGTGGGCCAGCAGGGGCCCGGGCCGGTCGGCGGGCGTGTTGGCCGACGCCAGCCACTGCCAGAGGGCCAGCATCACAAAGGCGGCGCCGCTCAGGATCACATTCTGGTAGACATTGGGCTGGAACAGCAGGTAGTACATCAGGCTGCTGCCCCCCACCGCCGCGGCCGACAGCAGATAGGCGGCCGCGCTGGCCCCCGGGAACCACCGCCGGATGGCCTGGCGTACCAGGCCGAACCCGGCCGCGACGGTTGCCAGCGCCATAACGATCATGCCCACACAGTTCGGCAGGTCGGGTATACCGGTGAGCAGTTCAAAGGGCAGCTGGAACAGCAGGCAGGGCACCACCCCGAAATAGACATAGTACCGCCCGTTATAGTAGGCGACATCCCACAGGGCATCGGGGGCCTGGTACTGCCGGGCAATGGTGTCGTAGGGGTTTTCCATCCCGGCCAGGCTGTCCGGCGGGTCCAGCTGCAGGTCCAGCCGCCCAGCCAGCAGCGAGCTGGCCAGCGCCCCCAGCTGATTGTCGGCGTCGTGCTGCCAATCGCTGATATGTTTGGTGAAGGAGATGCGGCTGACGCCGTCCCAGTTGTTGGCGTTGTAGCTGGCGGTGGCCACGCCGGAACCGGCCGGGTCCGCAAAGGGGGTCAGGACAGCCAGCAGACAGAGCAGCCCGGCGCAGAGGATCACGCCGGGGCGGAAGCGCCGGGGATTGTCCAGGTAGCGGGCTCGCCACAGGCTGCTGCCGGGCCGGAAAGCCCAGGCCGCCGCCCCCGCCGCCAGCAGCACGCCGAACCGCACCCAGGAAAACAGGAAAGGCTGCGGCGCATTGGCCGTCACGCCGGTGATGGTAAACTGAAAGGTATACCAGATAAACTCGCCGTCATAGGGCAGCGCGGTCAGGGTCAGGCTGCTGATGTTCCCGGCGAAATCCAGCGCCCGGTTCCAGCTGCGGGGCGCCCGCAGCGCCACATCCCAGCTGCCGCCGAGCCATTCGTTCTCGTTGGCCTCATCGGCCGCGGCGATCTCGATCAGAAAGAGCGGGTTCTGTACCGCCGCGTTTTCCACAGGATACTGCAGCCTGTCCAGCTGCAGGTTGTACAGCGGCTGGTCCAGGCCGGAAAAGTGCAGGACCGTGCTTTCCCCCGACAAGGTGACCGATCCGTCCGGGTTGCGGGGGGTGGATGGGTCGAGGTAGTCAAACAGCTGCACCGGCTGGTAGTCGTGGGTGGTGAAATACTTCACATTGCCAAAGAACACCTCGATCCCCAGCGCGCTGGCCACCAGCATTCCCGCCGCCAGGGCCCGGCGCCGCCAGCCCCGGCACCGCCGGGTGAGCCGCCACCCGCAGACGCAGACCGACGCCGCAGCCGACGCCGCGCAGAGGGCGGCGGCGCGGAAGAGCCCGAAATTTACCAGCAGCCCCGGTTTGCCGAAAAACAGGAACGCCCACACCCAAACGCCGCCCCACACGGCGACGCCGACCGCAAGGTCTGCCCCGGACGGGCGGCGCCCGGTCAGCCGGGCCGGCAGCACCCCCAGCCCCAAGCTGAGGGCGGCGCTGACCAATAGCGCTAGGATCGGCATTGCGGGGACCTCCTTGATCTGAGCCGGGGCGTCATACCCCTCCCCGGCCAAAAAATGGGCGCAGACCAGGCTTTCGCCGGTCTGCGCCCTCATTGTAGCATGTTCCCCGCCGCAGCGTCAAGAAAAGGCTGCCCGCCCTTTCTGGGCGGTTCCCTGCCACCCGCCCTTTGGCCCGCAGGGGCGTTCGCGGGGGCGGTTCCGGGGCGGGGGATGCGCCTTTGCGGGGCGCTCAGTTCTGCCGCCACTGCCGGGCCAGCTGGTCGAGGGCGCGTTTTTCCAGGCGGGAGACATAGCTGCGGCTGATGCCGAAGCGGGCGGCGACCTGGTTCTGGGTGCGGGGCGGGCGGCCGTCCAGGCCGTAGCGCAGGGTCAGCAGTTCCCGCTGGCGGGGCGGCAGGCCGGCCACCAGCGCCCGCAGGCGGCGGGCTTCGTCGGATTGCTCGCAGCGCTCCTCCATGGCGGCGTCCTCGGGCAGCACGTCCCCCAGCGTCAGGCCGCCGTCCCCCTCCCCGCCTTCCAGCGGTTCCTGCAGCGAGAGGACCGTGCCCTCCCGCCGGACCCGGCGCAGATGCATCCGGATCTCGTTTTCGATGCACTGGCCCGCATAGCTGGCAAAGCGGACGCCCCGCTCGGGGCGGAAAGTGTCCACCGCCTTGATAAGCCCGATGCTGCCGATGCTGATGAGGTCCTCGCTGCTGCCGTCGGCCGCATAGTACTTTTTGACCACATGGGCCACCAGCCGCAGGTTGTGGTGGATCAGCCGGTCCCGGGCCGACGGGTCCCCGGCCTGCAGCGCCGCAAAGGCGGCCCGCTCCTCGGCCGGGCGCAGCGGCCGGGGGAAGCTGCCCCCTTCCAGCCGCAGCCCCAGGTAGACCACCTGCGCCGCTGCCGCCTGCAAAAACACCCAAAAAATACCAAACACAGCCACACCCCCGCCCGTTGCGCTTTTATGGCAGGGTATGCGGCGGCCGGCGGCGGCAGAACCGCCGGGGCGGCATTTGCCCGGGTCCCGGCGGGGTCCTGGCCGCGGCGGGGTCGTCCGCCCCCTGCCGGGCAGCCGCCCGGACCGTGCAGGGCTTCGGGCCGGCTCAGCGGCCCAGGCCGTCCCGCACCTGCACCGCCAGGGCGGGGTCGTTGGTGATCACATCGGCGCCGGCTTCCAGCAGCCAGCGCAGGTCGTCCGGGTCGTTGACGGTCCAGACCCGCACATCCAGACCGCTGTTCAGGTAGGTGTGCAGGAAATCCGCCATCTTTACATTCCACAGTCCCGGGTGCAGCCCGCCGACGCCCCGGGCCGCGGCGTACTTTTCCACATCGCAGAAGATGTCGGCATAGAGGTAGGCGGTCCGGGCCGAGGGGTCCAGCGCCCGGACCTTCTGGATGCTGTAGTGGTTGAAGGAAGAGTAGATGACCCGGTCGGCCATGCCCAGGTCCCGCACCGTCTCCAGCGTCTTCTGCTCGATGCCCGCATACCAGATCACGCTGGTCTTGAGTTCGATGTTCACCAGCAGCCCGGTGGGGCGCAGCTGTTCCAGCACCTGCCGCAGGGTGGGGACCCGCGTGCCGGCAAAGCCGTCCATCCCGTTGGCGGCGGACAGGGCCTGCAGCTGGGCCAGCGTGCAGTCCTTGACCCAGCCGGTGCCGTCGGTGGTGCGCTCCAGCGTCTCGTCATGGATGACCACCAGCTGGTCGTCGCGGGTCAGGTGGACATCCAGTTCGACGCCGTCGGCGCCCTGTTCGGCCGCCAGCGCAAAGGCCGGCAGGGTGTTTTCGGGGGCATAGCGGCTGGCGCCGCGGTGTGCAAAAATCTTTGGCTGCATACAGGACCTTCCTTTCGGCGGCAGGGCCGCCCGTTTCCGCATAAGCGTATATGACAGACGGAAAGCTCCGCCCGGACCCATTATAGCACATCCGTCCGGGCCGGCAAGTCCGGCCTTGCCCGGGGCGGGGCGGCGGGGTATAATGGGGTAAAATGGCGCAGACCGGCGCCGCAGATTGGAGGAAACAAGATGACAACCACCCCTGAAAAGGACCGCTGCCCGGGCTGCCCGGGCCCGGCCATCGGCGGCTGCGGCGCGGCCGGCGGGGGCTGCGTCGCCGCCGACTGGCTTCGCCTGGGCGGCGAGGCGGAGCTGACCCGCCAGGACCCCACAAGACCCCGACCGGGGAACGGTTCAAACCGCCCCGGCCGGGGTCTTGTGTTCCGCTGCAGGGCTCAGTCCGCCCGCCCGGGCCAAGGCTGCCGCATCCGGAATTCCACAAACGGCGGCCTCCCCTTGGTCTGCCCGGTGCGGGCAAACCCTTGGCGCTCATAAAAGCGGGCAGCCCTGTCGTTGCCCTGCAGTACCCAGAGGGAGACCGCCCGGCAGCCCCGGGCAGCCAGTTCGGCCAGCGCCGCCTTCATCAAGGCCCCGCCGATCCCCTGCCGCTGGAGCTCGGGCAGCACATACAGTCCGATGATCTCCCCTTCGTCCGGGTCGGGGTCGTCCCGCCAACCGCCATAGCCGCAGAATCCCACCACCCGGCCGTTCTGTTCCGCCACCAGCGTGTCCCGGCAGCCTTCCTGCCGGAAACGGGCCGCACTCTTTTCCGGCGACATTCCCTGCAGTATCGTCTCGGGCAGCAGCCCGGCGTAGGCGGCCTGCCAGCCGCGGCAGTGGACAAAGCCAATTCCCGCCGCATCCCGGACATCGGCGGGGCGGATGGTGAAATCTTGGTCACTTTGCATAGGGAAGCCCTCCTTTTTTCTGGCATACCTGCCGGGGCGGCGGCTATTGCAGGGTTTTTTGCGCTCTAGTATAATGAAGATGGATCCTGAAAACAGCGTTTCCGCTTTCGGTTCCACCACAGTATAGGCTCTGCCGCCCGCCCTGTCAAGGCGGCGGCCCCCCAAGGAGGCGTACCATGAAACGAAATCCCGTACAATACGACCCCGCCATGAAAAACGGTTACATCCGCCCGCCCTATGAGCTGGAGGAAGGCGACCGCATCAACGCCCAGGTGCTGGAACCCGTGCTGTTCCGCAACGAAAACGGCCCCACCATCGGGGTGACCACCTGCGGCGTCATCGTGCAGGACGGCCTGTTCTTCAAGGACATGGACAACGACGGCGTGCTGTCCCCCTATGAGGACTGGCGCAATGACCCCGAGACCCGCGCCCGGGACATGGTGGCCCACCTGCGGCTGGACCAGCAGGCCGGCCTGGTGCTGAACACCCTGTGGAACACCCCGGTGGTTCCCACCCGGGCCGAGGCCGCCGACGAGACCGGCGCGCTGGTGCCCGAGCGGATTTTTCTGCACCATGACCCCGACGCCGCCGAGCCGCCTTCGCTGCTGCCCGGCGTAAGGATGGTGTGCGACGATTCCGACGTGCTGGACCGCAAGATCACGGCCGGCGTGTACCGGGGCGACATGCGGTGCGAGGCCGGCATGGTGGCGCTGTACCACAACCTGGGCACCCAGATGCTGGAATATGAAGCCTGCCGGGGCGGCGCGGCCATCCCCTATTCGCTGCACACCAACCCCATCAACATCGGGTACCCGGATTTCCTGGGCATGGGGGCGGCCGTGCTGGGCGACGGCAACGCCGACCTGGTGTACGAGATGGCCGACACCGACCGCAAGATGATGAAGGCCGCCGGGCTGAACATCATGTACGGGCCCCAGGTAGATGTGTCCACCGACCCCCGCTGGCCCCGCAACTCCGGCACCTACGGCGAACGGCCGGAAGTGACCGCCGCCATCACCCGGGAACTGGTGCGCGGCTACCAGAACGGCCCCGACGGGCTGAACGAGGGCTCGGTGGTGCTGACGGTCAAGCATTTCCCCGGCGACGGCCCGGCCGAAAACGGTTTTGAGCCCCACATGCCCATCGGCCAGTGGCGGCTGTACCCCACCGAAGGCTCGATGGAAACCTACCACCTGCCCCCCTTCCAGGCAGCCTTTGACATGAAGGCTTCGGCCATCATGCCGGACTATTCCCGCATTGCCAACGACAGCCGCACCCGGCCCCAGTATTACCGCGGGCAGCTGACCTCCCGGGAGAGCGTGCCCTCCACCTATTCCAAGGAGCTCATCCACGACCTGGCCCGGGAGATCATGGGCTTTGACGGGTATGTGAACTCCGACTCCGGCGTGATCACGGTGCAGATGTACGGGCTGGAAAACTGCACGGTGCCCGAGCGGTACGCCCGGTGCATCAGCGCCGGCACCGACGTGATCGGCGGCAACTCGGATGTGGAGAACATCCTGGCCGCGGTGGAGCAGGGCCTGCTGCCCAAGGCCGACCTGGACCGGGCCAATTACCGCCGCCTGCTGAGCCTGTTCCGCCAGAACCGGGTGGACAACCCCTACCTGGACCCCGACGAGGCCGACCGGGTGCGGGCCGAAAACTTTGAGGGCGCCAAGAAGGCCGCCTACAAAGCCTGCCAGAAGGAGGTCGTGCTGGCCAAGAACCACGGCGGCGTGCTGCCGCTGGCCCGGGGCAAAAAGGTGTACATCGCGGTGTTTTCCGGCGATGATCCGGGCGCGGCGGTCGCCCAGGCCATGGGCGCCGGCGTGGCCGGCGACGAGGGCAACGAGGCGCTGCGGGCCCAGCTGACCGAGCTGTTCGCCGCCCGGGGCTTTGCGGTGGTGGACCGGCCCGAGGACTGCGACTACGCCTACCTGCATGTCTGGCCCCGGTCCAACGGGATGGTGTTCCGGCAGTATGCGATGCCGGTGATCGACCTGGTGGACGGCGAGCTGTTTGACGAGCGGGAGGTCAACAAGAGCCAGAAGCTCTCCGGCCGGAAGGTGGCCATCCACACCCTGCGGGGGGTGGACCAGATCCCCGGGCTGTGCCGCACCGTTCATGACCACGGCGGCAAGGTGATCGCCACCTGCGTGGTCTGCAACCCCTGGCTGCTGGGCAAACTGGAGCCCCATGTGGACGGGCTGACCTTCCAGTACACCGTAAGCCCGGTGGCCATGGCCAACGCCCTGGGCGCCCAGCTGGACGTGCTGACCGGCGACTACAACCCCACCGGCCGGATGAGCCTGACGATGGTCTCCTCCCAGGAGGTCATCGCCATCACCCACAAGGAGCTGGACGGGGTGATGCGGGAGGTCTGCGCTTCCCCCAACGACGTGCCGGGCTACGCCAAGGACCCCTACATCGACCCGGAGATCCTGGCCCGGGTGCCGGGCGGCAGCTATGCCTACTGCGACGCCGACGGCAACTACTACCGTTCCGGCTTCGGCCTGCGGTACGAATAAGGCCGGCCCCTTGAACGGCGCTCAGATTTTTCTGCCTGCCGCTTAACTTTGCCTCCCTTGCAGCGGGGGCGGCGGGCGGGTACAATAGGGACAAGACCAGCCGGCCGGTCCGAACTTATCAGGAAAGTGAGGACATTCCATGATCCCTATGTTACAGATCGGCGCCAACATCGCCGCCCGCCGCCGCGCCCGCGGGCTGACCCAGGAGCAGCTGGCTTCCCGGCTGGGGGTCAGCGCCCCGGCCGTAAGCAAGTGGGAGACCGACAGTTCCTACCCGGACATCACCCTGCTCTGCCCGCTGGCCCGGGCGCTGGGCTGCCGGGTGGACGAGCTGCTGCAGTTCACCCCCGCCATGACCGAGGCGGAAGCCGTTGAACATCTGAACGGCATCCTGCACACCGCCCTGACAGGCGACCGGTCCGGGGCGGAAGCCGCCCTGACCGCCCTGCTGCGGGAATACCCCGGCTGTGCGGCGCTGCAGATGCAGGCGGCGGTGGGGTGGGCGGCCTTTCGGGTATTTTTCCCCGACGCCGACCAGGCGGACAAGGACCGCTGGCAGGACAACGCCGCCGCCCTGTGGGCGGAGCTGCACGCCGGCCCCGACCCGGCCATGGCCCAGTATGCCGCCAACCAGCTGGCCTCCTGCGCCATTGCCCGGGGCCAGCTGGACCAGGCCGAGCGCTACCTGCAGGAACTGCCCGACCATGTGGTGGACGCCACCAACAACCACTATCTGCTGCAGCTCAAACGGGGCGAGACGGACGCCGCCCGGGCCACCCTGCAGAACCAGCTGTACAAGCATGTCCACCACGTCTGCTCCCTGCTGGCGCTGCTGCAAAGCGAGACCCTGCTGCCCGAACCGGAACGCCGGCTGGCCGTGGCCGAAGCGGCGGGCATGCTGGCCCGAACATTCGGGCTGCTGGATTCCAGCGGTCTGATGAAGCTGGAACCGCTGCTGGCACTGGGCCGGGTGGAGGAGGCCGCTGCCGCGCTGGAAGCCTATGTGGATGTGCTGACCGGCCCGCTGCCCACCCCCAACCAGGCGCTGTTTGCCCCCACCCTGCCCCAGCGCGGCGAGGGCCCCATGACCGAGGACCCGGACCTGCATGCCATGTGGCAGGTGCTGTACCGCCAGATCCTGGCCGAGCCGCTCTACGCCCCGCTGCGGGCCGACCCCCGCGCCATAGCCGCGCTGGAGCGGCTGAAGGACTGACCCGGCAGCACCGCAGCCAAAACAAAGCCGCCCCGGCTTGGCCGGGGCGGCTTACCCCTGCAAGGCGGCCAGCGCCAGAGCGGCCAGACCCAGGCCCAGCAGAGGCAGGGCCGCATCGGCGGAGATCTGCCCCAGAGCGCTGAGGGCCACCACCGCCACACCGGCGGCCAGCCCTACACACCGGCCAATCAGCTTAACCAGCCCCTGTACCTCGCTTTTGCCCGGTGCGGGGGTTTTGGCTTGCAGCAGTTCCTGCGGGGTGGTGCCCAGTGCTTCGGCCAGGCGGGGGAAAGCGGTTACCTCCGGGCAGGACAGGTCCCGTTCCCACTTGCTCACCGCCTTGTCGGTCACCCCCATGCGGGCGGCCAGATCGGCCTGGGTCATATTCTGTTGTTTGCGGAGCGTGGCAATGGCCGCCCCCAGGGTTTTTGTTTCCTGTTCCATGGTTGCAATTCCTCCTTTGGTTTGCTACCAGCCTACCACAGCACCGCCAAAAAGGCAACCGACCGCCGGTCCGATGGGCTCGACAGTTGGTTGAGGGGTCAGTAGAGCCTGCTTTCCTGCGCTGCCGTGTCAAACAAACAAAGCCGCCCCGGCTTGGCCGGGGCGGCTTTGTTTGTCGAAAAAGTCTAAAATCGTCGCCGTCGGCGGACATGCGCCGACGACGGCGACACCGACAGGGAAATTTTACGCCAAATTGTGTGCGAGGAACGAAGTGACGAGTGCGCGATTTGGCGTAAAATTTTGTCGAAGGGGATACACAAGGGGAAACAGACGCGTTAGGCGATTGCCGTGCGCGGCTGTTGCCCCTTGTGGAGCGTGTCGAGTTTCTCGACATGCTCAACCGCCCCGGCTTGGCCGGGGCGGCTTTCTGTATGAGTCTGTATGAGTATGAGGAAACAGGGTCGATCCGGCGCTTGCCGGGTCTGCCGCTTACTGGGCAGCCTTGATGGCGCGGATCTGCTTGATGAGTTCGGGCACGACCTTGTACAGGTCGCCCACCAGGCCGTAGGTGGCCACATCAAAGATGGGGGCGCCCTCGTTCTTGTTCACCGCGATGATGGTCTCGGAGTCCTGCATACCGGCGATGTGCTGGATGGCGCCGGAGATGCCCAGGGCCACATAGATGCGGGGATGGACGGTCTTGCCGGTCTGGCCCACCTGATGGTCGGCGGACAGCCAGCCTTCGTCGGTGACAGCGCGGGAAGCGCCCACGACGCCGCCCAGCACGCCGGCCAGTTCTTCGGCCAGGGCGATGCCCTTCTCGGGGTCGGAGCTGATGCCGCGGCCCACCGAGACGACCACATCGGCGCCGATCAGGTCCACCAGCTTCTTGGCGCTCTTCTTGATGTCCAGGATCTCCACATGGATGTCCTCGGCGCTGAGGGCGGGGGTGATCTTTTCCACCACGACCTTGGCGGCGCCGGCCTCGTCATAGGGCTGGGTCTGCATGACGCCGGGGCGGACGGTGGACATCTGCGGGCGGAAGCGCGGGCAGATGATGGTGGCCATCAGGTGGCCGCCGAAAGCCGGGCGGGTCATCTTCAGGTTGGTGTTCTCTTCGAACTTGGTGTTGTCCACATCCATGTTGGAGGTGGTGCGCAGGAAGTTCTTGTACTTCTCCACATCCACATCCAGGTGGGTGCAGTCGGCGGTCAGGCCGGTGTGCAGCCGGGCGGCGCAGCGGGGGCCCAGGTCACGGCCCAGGTTGGTGGCGCCGATCAGCACGATCTCGGGCTTTTTGTCCATGACCAGGTCGCACAGGGCCTTGGCATAGCCGTCGGTGGTGTAGTCCTTGAGCAGCGGGCTGTCCAGGTAGTAGACCCGGTCGGCGCCGTAGCCGCCCAGGGCCTTGATGTAATCTTCGTTCAGGCCGCTGCCCATCACAACGCCGCACAGCTCGACGCCCAGGTCGTTGGCCAGTTTGCGGCCTTCGCTGAGCAGCTGGTAGCTGATGGTCTGCATCTGACCTTCGCGCTGTTCGCAAAACACCCAAACGCCCTTGAAGGCGGCGGTGTCCATCGCATTGAATTCAGCCATAGTTTCTGTCTCCTTCCTCAAATCAGGTGCTTGTCGTTCAGGATACCGACCAGCTGGTCAGCGCTTTCGACCATCATGCCGGCGCCCTTGACCGGGGGAGCAAAAGACTTGTACACGTTCGTGGGGGAGCCCTTCAGGCCGATGGTGTCGGTCTCGATGAGGGGGTCGTCCTTCAGCGCGTTGTAGTCGAACACATCAATGGGCTTGTCATAGCATTCGAAGATGCCGGGCACGCTCATGTAGCGGGGCTCGTTGAGCTCCTTGATGCAGGTCAGCAGGCAGGGGGTGTGGACCTTCAGCTCCATGTAGCCGTCTTCCAGCTGGCGCTTGACGATCAGCTCGTCGCCGTTCTTCTGGATGTCGGTGACGTAGGTGACCTGGGGCAGATGCAGCTTTTCGGCGATCTGGGGGCCGACCTGGGCGGTGTCGCCGTCGATGGCCTGGCGGCCGCAGAAGACGATGTCCTCGGGGCCGACGCCGATCTTGTTGACGGCCGCGGCCAGGATCTGGGAGGTGGCGAAGGTATCCGAGCCGCCGAACTCACGGCCGGAGACCAGCACGCCCCGGTCGGCGCCGCGGGCGATCAGCTCGCGCAGCATCCCTTCGGCCGGCGGCGGGCCCATGGTCACGACGACCACTTCGCAGCCGGTGGCGTCCTTGAGCTGCAGGGCCGCCTCGACGGCGTTCAGGTCGTCGGGGTTGGTGATGGTGGCCATGGCCGCACGGTCCATGGTGCCGTCCGCCTTGACGGCGACTTTGCCCTGGGTATCAGGGACCTGCTTGACACAAACGATTGCTTTCATGATACTGCGCCCTCCTTACTTGAGCATCGCGCCGGAAATGACCATCATCTGGACTTCGCTGGTGCCCTCGTAGATCTCGGTGATCTTGGCATCGCGCATCATCCGCTCGATGGGGTAGTCGCGGGTGTAGCCGTAGCCGCCGAACAGCTGCAGGCAGCGGCGGGTCACATCGCTGGCGGTGCGGGAGGCGATCAGCTTGGCCTCGGCCGCCTCCACGCTGTAGCGAACCTTGGCGCCGTTCATGGCAGCCTGCTTTTTCAGGGCCGCGGCGTACACCAGGTACTTGGCGGCGTCCACCCGGGCCTTCATCTCGGCCAGTTCGAACTGGGTGTTCTGGAAAGCGGCGATGGAACGGCCGAACTGCTTGCGCTCCTTGACATAGGCGACGGTCTCATCCAGCGCGCCTTCGGCGATGCCCAGGGCCTGGGCGGCAATGCCGATGCGGCCGCCGTCCAGCGTGGCCATGGCCAGCTGGAAGCCCTTGCCCTTGACGCCCAGCAGGCGGTCCTTGGGGATGATGCAGTCTTCCATGATGAGCTCGCAGGTGGAAGAACCGCGGATGCCCATTTTGTCCTCGGGCTTGCCGACCTTGAAGCCGGGGTCGGTGCGCTCGACGATGAAGGCGGAGATCTCCTTCTGCTTGCGGCCGCGCTTGTCCAGCACGGTGCCAGTGACGGCGATGATGATGAAGACGTTGGCGTAGCCGGCGTTGGTGATGAAGATTTTGGAGCCGTTGAGCTTCCAGTGGTCGCCCTCATCCACCGCGACGGTCTGCTGGCCCTGGGCGTCGGTGCCGGCGCCGGGCTCGGTCAGGCCGAAAGCGCCGATCCACTCGCCGCTGCACAGCTTGGGCAGGTATTTGGCCTTCTGCTCGGGGGTGCCGTTCTCATAGATGGGCGCCGCGCACAGAGAGGTGTGGGCCGAAATGATGACGCCGGTGGTGCCGCAGACCTTGCTCATCTCCTCGACCGCCATGACGTAGGAAAGCACGTCGCCGCCGGCGCCGCCCACTTCCTTGGGGAAATAAATGCCCATCATGCCCAGCTTGGCCATCTTTTTGACGTTCTCGATGGGGAAGTATTCCTCGGCATCGACCATCTTGGCCAGGGGCTTGACCTCATTCTCAGCAAACTCCTTGTACATCTTCTGTACCATCTGCTGCTGTTTGGACAGGGTGAAATCCATAATGCAACCTCCTATGCAGACAAATTTCTCCTGCCGCCAGCGGGAGCCCGCGGCAGGAGAAATGTTGTGATTTGTAGTTTACAGCGCGTCCACCGGGGTCTTGGTGCGGTCGGCGTTATAGACATAGAAGCCCTTGCCGGTCTTGCAGCCCAGGTTGCCGCCGCGGACCATCTTGCGGATCAGCGGGCAGGCGCGGTACTTGGAATCGCCGGTCTCCTTGTACAGCACGTCCATGATGGCCAGGCAGATGTCCAGGCCGACGAAGTCGCCCAGTTCCAGGGGGCCCATGGGGTGGTTGGCGCCCAGCTTCATGGCGGCGTCGATGCCGGCAATGTCGGACACGCCCTCCATCTTGATGAAGGCGGCCTCGTTGATCATCGGGATCAGGATGCGGTTGACCACAAAGCCGGCGGCCTCATTGACCTGCACGGGGGTCTTGCCGATCTTCTCGGACAGATCCTTGATGGCGGCGACGGTCTCGGCGGGGGTGTTGGCGCCGGCGATGACCTCCACCAGCTTCATGCGGTCGGCGGGGTTGAAGAAGTGCATCCCGATCATCGGGCGGGACAGGCCCTTGCCGATCTCGGTGATGGACAGGCTGGAGGTGTTGGAGGCGAAGATGCACTCCGGCTTGCAGATCTTGTCCAGCGCGGCGAAGGTGTCCTGCTTGACCTTCATATCCTCAAAGGCAGCCTCGACGATCAGGTCGCAGTCGGCGCACAGATCCTCCTTGATGCCGGGGGTGATGGCCGCCAGGATGGCGTCCACCTTCTCCTGGGTCAGCTTGCCCTTGGCCACCAGCTTGGCATAGCCCTTGGCGATCTTGTCCTTGCCGCCCTCGGCCCATTCCTGCTTGATGTCGCACAGCGCGACGGTGAACCCTTCGCACTGGGCGAAGGCCTTTGCGATGCCCTGGCCCATGGTGCCAGCGCCAATAACGCCTACTTTCATAGTTGTAACCTCCCTGGTATTGTGTGGTCCTGCCGTACAGCCGGCGGGGGATCAGTTGTTGGTGAAGACCGGTTTGGGCTTCGGCTTTTCCCTGGACAGGAAGCAGGCCATGCCCTCCTTCTGGTCATGGGTCTCGAAGCAGTCGCCGAACAGCTTTTCCTCCACGGCGACGGCCTCGGCCATCGGCAGGGCGATGCCCTCGTTGATGGCCTTCTTGCAGTTGCGCACCGCGATGGGGGCGTTCTTGGCGATCTTGCCCGCCAGCTTGAGGGCGTTGTCCATCAGCTCGGCCTGGGGATAGACCGCGTTGACCAGCCCGATGCGCAGGGCTTCGTCCGCCTTGATGTTCAGCGCCGAGTAGACCAGCTGCTTGGCCATGCCCATGCCCACGAGACGCGCCAGGCGCTGGGTGCCGCCGAAGCCGGGGGTGATGCCCAGGCCCACTTCCGGCTGGCCGAAGACGGCGTTGTCGGAGCAAAGGCGGATGTCGCAGCTCATGGCCAGCTCGTTACCGCCGCCCAGCGCGAAGCCGTTGACCGCGGCAATGACCGGCAGCGGGAAGTTTTCGATCATCAGGAAGATGTCGTTGCCCAGCTTGCCGAAGGCTTCGCCCTCGGCCTTGGTCATGGTGGACATGGAGCCGATGTCGGCGCCGGCCACAAAGCTCTTTTCGCCGGCGCCGGTCAGCACGACGCAGCGCACGGTGTTCTGGTCGATGCCCTCAAAGGCGGCCTTCAGGTCGGCCAGCACTTCGGGGTTCAGCGCGTTGAGCGCCTGGGGCCGGTCGATGGTAACGACAGCCACCGCGCCCTGCACTTCAGTAGTCACAAAAGACATTGGATGGTTCCTCCCAAATCATTGATCCGCCGGCATCGGCCCGCAGGCCGACGCCCGCGCCGGCACAGCCGGGGTTCAGTCCATCTCGACGATGGTGGCGCAGCCCATGCCGCCGCCGATGCACAGGGTGGCCAGGCCCTTCTTGGCGCCGCGGTGCTTCATGGCGTAAAGCAGGGTGACCAGGATGCGGGCGCCGGAAGCGCCGACCGGGTGGCCCAGGGCGATGGCGCCGCCGTTGACGTTGACCTTGCTCATGTCGAATTCCAGGTCATGGGCGACGGCCAGGCTCTGGGAAGCGAACGCCTCGTTGGCTTCGATCAGGTCCATGTCGGCCACGGTCAGGCCGGTCTTGGCCATGACCTTGCGGGTGGCGGCCACGGGGCCCACGCCCATGATGGACGGGTCCACGCCGCCCAGCGCGCCGGCGACCCAGGTGGCCATCGGGGTGACGCCCAGTTCCTTGGCCTTCTCCTCGCTCATGATGACGAGGGCGGCGGCGCCGTCGTTGATGGCGGAGGCGTTGCCGGCGGTGACCTTGCCGTCCTTCTTGAAGGCGGGGCGCAGCTTGGCCAGCACTTCCGGCGGGCTCAGGCGGGGGCCTTCGTCGGTGTCGAAGATGATGTCGCCCTTCTTGTTCTTGATGGTGACGGGAACGATCTCGTCCTTGAAGGCGCCTTCCTTGATGGCCTTCTCAGCCTTCAGCTGGCTGTTGTAGGCGAAGTTGTCCAGATCCTCGCGGCTCAGGTTCCACTGGTCGGCCACATTCTCGGCGGTGATGCCCATGTGGTAGTCGTTGAAGGCGTCCCACAGCGCGTCGTTGACCATGGTGTCCACCAGCTCGCTCTTGCCCATGGGGGCGCCCATGCGGTAGCCGTAGCGGCCCTTCATCATGGCGAAGGGGGCCATGTCCATGTTCTCGGTGCCGCCGGCGACCACGATGTCGGCGTCGCCGGCCTCGATCATCTGGGCGGCCATGTTGACGCAGTTCAGGCCGGAGCCGCAGACCACGTTGACGGTGACGGCCGGGGTGGTGACGGGCAGACCGGCCTTGATGGAGGCCTGGCGGGCGACGTTCTGGCCCAGGCCAGCCTGGATGACGCAGCCCATGTAGACATGATCGACCTGTTCGGGGGTGATGCCGGCGCGGGCGATGGCTTCCTTGATGACAAGGGCGCCCAGATCAGCAGCCGGAACGTTGGACAGGGTGCCGCCGAACTTGCCGATGGGGGTACGGCAGGCGGACGCTATGACGATCTTTTTCATAAATGCAGCCTCCTGAAAGGATTTTCTGCCCGGTGGGGCAGCGGGTTACTTGGGTGTTGGGTGGATCTATTTCCAAAACCGCAGCGCGGCTTGTGGACGAAGGGGGGGTGCGGCGGGGGCTATACCTCGCCCTGCCGCTGCTTGGCCAGCAGTGCGCTTTCCACGTTCGGGGTGACGAACTGGGACACGTCCTGGTGGTAGTGGGCGGCTTCCTTGACGATGGTGGAGGACAGATAGCTCCACTGGATGGAGGTGGCCAGGAAGACCGTCTCGATGCCCGGGGAAAGGGCGTGGTTGGTGTGGGCCAGCTGGATCTCGTTTTCAAAGTCGGTGACCGCCCGCAGCCCGCGCACCATGACGGTGGCCCCGCAGGCCTTGGCGAAGCTGACGGTCAGCCCGTCAAAGCTGGCCACCTGCACGTTGGGGATGCCGCGGCAGGTCTCCTTGAGCATGGCCACCCGCTCCTCCACCGTGAACAGCGGGGTCTTGGCGCTGTTGATGAGCACCGCGACGATGAGGGTGTCGAACATGCGGGCCGCCCGCCGGATGATGTCCAGATGGCCGCGGGTGACCGGGTCGAAGCTGCCGGGGTACATGGCGATGGTCATGGCAAACAGACCTTCCTTTGCTTGGGTTGCGCCGGGTGCTGGCTGTGCGCCCTGTTAAAAATGTAACAGCCCCGGACAGAAAGAAAAGCACCGTGCGCCGTTGTGCGCCTGAACAGCCGTTGCTGCGAAAGGTCTGCGGGTCGGGTGCCTGCCGGGCGGGGATGCTCCACGTTCCGGTACACCTATATTTTTACACTTTTGTTAAGCAATTGTCAATATCCATCCTGTTCAAATTCACAGCAAAAAAGGCGTTTGTTTTGTGTCAGTTCACGAAAGCCCCCGCCGCGCGGCGCGGGCGCCGGCGGCAGGGGCCAAAACGGGGCAAAATGTCTGTTCTTCGTTCAAATTGGGCCGTCCGCCCGCCCCTCCCCGCCGCCGCCTGCGGGCCCGGTGTGCCCGCCCCGGCCGGGGCGGCGGGTTTTTCCCGCCCGGGCGGCTTTTTTGCCCGCCCGGGCGGCTTTTTTCCCAAGATGCTTGACCGCGGGGCCGGAACGTGTTATTGTTTTAACAGGTATGGGCTTTTGTAAGGGCCCAGCCGAACCTTTGCCATGAACGTTTGAATGAACGAGGTGCAGTACGATGAATTTTGATGACCTGATTGCAAAAGTGAGTACCTGCGGCAAACAGCGGCTGGCCGTGGCCGCGGCCGAGGACGACGCCGTGCTGGAAGCGGTGAACGAGGCCCACAAGCGGGGCATTGCCGACGCGATCCTGGTGGGCGACGAGGCCGCCATCCGCAAGATCGCCGCCGAGCTGGACATGGACCTGAGCGACTACCGCATCATCAACGAGCCGGACAAGGCCGCCGCGGCGCTGAAGGCCGTGAAGCTGGCCCATGACGGCGAGGCCGACATGTACATGAAGGGCCTGCTGGATACCAAGACCTTCCTGAAGAGCATCCTGGACAAAGAGGTGGGCCTGCGCACCGGCAAGACGCTGAGCCATGTGGCGGTGTTCCAGGTCAAGGGCATCGAGCAGCTGCTGTTCCTCTCCGACGTGGCCTTCATCACCTACCCCACGCTGGAGGACAAGGTCCACATCATTGAAAACACCGTGGCCGTGGCCCACGCCTGCGGCGTGGAATGCCCGAAGGTGGCCCCGCTGGCCGCCGTGGAGGTGGTGAACCCCAAGATGCCCTGCACCGTGGACGCCGACGAGCTGCGCCGGATGAACGCCGAGGGCAAGCTCACCGGCTGCGTGGTGGACGGGCCGCTGTCTATGGACATTGCCATCGACCCCGAAGCCGCCGCCCACAAGGGCGCCGCCGACCGCCCCGCCGCCGGCCATGCCGACGTGCTGCTCTTCCCCGACATCCAGGCCGGCAACCTGGTGTACAAGACCCTGGTCCACACCGCCGAGTGCGAGAACGGCTGCATCCTGACCGGCACCAAGGTGCCCGCCATCCTGACCAGCCGGTCCGACTCCTTCAAGACCAAGGTCAACTCCATCGCGCTGGCCGCCGTTGTGGCCGCCGGTTTGAAAGACTAAGCGCAAAGGAAGCGAAGCAAGATGATGAAAAGCCTGATTATCAACCCGGGTTCCACCTCCACCAAGATCGGCGTGTTTGAGGACGAGACCCTGCAGTTCGACAAGACCCTGCGCCACCCCACCGAGGAGATCGCCAAGTACCCCACCATCATCGACCAGAAGGATTTCCGCAAGCAGATCATTCTGGACGCCCTGAAGGAAGACGACTGCGACATCCATTCCTTTGATGTGATCGTGGGCCGCGGCGGCCTGCTCAAGCCCATCCCCGGCGGCACCTACCCGGTGTCTGACGCGCTGCTGGCCGACCTGAAAAACGGCGTGCAGGGCCAGCACGCCTCCAACCTGGGCGGCATCCTGGCCCGGGAGATCGGCGACGCCATCGGCAAGCCCAGCTACATCGTGGACCCGGTGGTGGTGGATGAACTCACCGACGTGGCCCGCATCTCCGGCATGCCGGAACTGCCCCGGCGCTCCATCTTCCACGCACTGAACCAGAAGGCCGTGGCCCGCCGCTACGCCAAGGAGCACGGCACCACCTACGACGCGCTGAACCTGATCGTCATTCACATGGGCGGCGGCGTGTCGGTGGGCGCCCACAGCCACGGCAAGGTGGTGGATGTGAACAACATCCTGGACGGCGAAGGCTGCTTCAGCCCCGAGCGGTCGGGCACCGTGCCGGTGGGGGATCTGGTGAAGATGTGCTTCTCGGGCAAATACACCCAGGCCGAGATCTACAAAAAGATCTGCGGCCAGGGCGGCTTCAACGCCTACCTGCACACCAACGACGCCCGGGTGGTGGAAAAGATGGTCAAGGAGGGCGACGCCTACGCCAAGCTGGTGGAGGATGCCTTCTACTACCAGATCGCCAAGGACGCCGGCGCCATGGCCGCCGTGCTGGAGGGCAAGGTGGACGCCATCATCCTGACCGGCGGCATCGCCTACAACCCCTACACCCGCGAAGTGCTGGAAAAGAAGATCGGCTTCATCGCCCCCATCACCGTCTACCCCGGCGAGGATGAGCTGCTGGCCCTGGCCCAGGGCGCGCTGCGGGTGATGAACGGCGAGGAAGCCCCCCAGCAATACTGAAAAAGTTCGGCCTGGCACTCTCGCAGGGACACTGCCATCTTGACGGAACGCAATTTTCCGGCTATAATGAGACGGTGACCGCGAGGTGTTGCGCAGCTGGTAGCGCGCCTGGTTTGGGACCAGGAGGCCGCAGGTTCGAGTCCTGTCACCTCGACCAACTCACGGGACGCCGACACACCGCCCCGTGTTCGCCCTTGCCAAACAAAAACAGCCTCTGCCCGACCTGCCCGGGCAGGGGCTGTTTTTGTCGGCGGCCGGCGTCACACCGGAGGCGCTGCTTAGCGGCGCCGGGGGATGAAACGGACCCGTTCCCTGCCGCGTTTGGCGGGGGACGGGTCCGTTTCCGGTCTGCCGGCTGGCGGCAAACCTTCCCATATAAGAATCAGAATTGAGTAATTTGTGAATTCGCGCCCCGGCCGCCCCGCTGCCTTGCATCCCGGCGCAGGACCCGCTATAATGGGGACATACGCCCCGAAACGGCGTCCGCCGGGCCCCGCCGCGCACAACAAAACGGCGTGCCGGTCCCTGTTCCGGCACGCCGTTCCCGAAAAGAAGAAAAGAGAAAGAGGAGTGGATGAAAAAGTTTGTCTGCTTCCCAGCGGACTCTGCCCCGGGTCCCTGTTCCCGGGGGTTCCTTGTTTGGAACAATTATAGAATACCCAATAGATGTGACAAAAAAGTGACAGAACTTTCAAGAAATTACGAAAGAACTGGGAACTCTCTATGAATAATCAGAATTTTGCCCATCCGGGGTCCCATAACCGGGTCAACTACGACCGGGTCATGCAGGACACGCTGCGGCAGCTGGCCCGGGAGGGCCTGCGCCCCACCCTGCTGCTGCACGCCTGCTGCGCCCCCTGTTCCAGCGCCACGCTGGAGCGGCTGGCCGAAGCGTTCCGGGTGACCATCCTTTACTACAACCCCAACATCGCCCCGCCGGCCGAGTACCACCGCCGGGAAGCCGAGCTGGAACGGTTCGTGCGGGACGCCGGGTATGCCGACCGGGGCATCCGGGTGGTGGAACTGCCCTACCAGCCCGCCGAGTTTTACGAGGCGGTCCGGGGGCTGGAGGCCGAGCCCGAGCGGGGCGAGCGGTGTACCGCCTGCTACCGGCTGCGGCTGGAGTGTGCGGCCCGCTACGCCGCCGCCCACCGGTTCGACTGGTTCACCACCACCCTGTCCATCTCCCCGATGAAGGACCCGGTGCGGCTCAACGAGATCGGCTGCCGGCTGGCGGAGCAGTACGGCCTGCGCTACCTGCAAAGCGAGTTCCGCAAGCGGGACGGCTACAGGCGCAGCCTGGCCTTAAGCGCCGAATACGGGCTGTACCGGCAGGAATATTGTGGTTGTATCTTCAGCAAACAACAGCGGGAGGCCCAGGCCCCCCGCCCGGCGGGGCCCGCCGCGCCCCGGAAGGAGACGATCGTATGAAGGAATCCGCCTGCCCCCGCCCCCATGTTCTGGTGGCGCTGCCGCTGAACGATGTCCACCGGGCTTCGCTGCTGGCCGCCGCGCCGGGGGCCGAGTTCTGCTTTGTGACCGAGGGCACCCCCACCCCCGACCAGGTGGCCTGGGCCGACTGCATCCTGGGCAACATCCCGGTGGAGCTGATCCGCACCAACGACCACCTGCGCTGGTTCCAGAGCAACGCCGCCGGGCCGGACAGCTACCTGGTGCCCGGCGTGCTGCCGCCCGACTGCATCGTGACCACCGCCACCGGGGCCTACGGGCTGGCCATCAGCGAATGGATGCTGGGGCTGTGGCTGGGGCTGTGCAAGGACCTGTTCCTTTACCGGGACCAGCAGCGGGACCATGCCTGGCGCAAGCAGCCCCGCCATGTGTGCGGGGTGGACGGCGCCCGGGTGCTCTGCGTGGGGATGGGGGACATCGGCTCGGCCTTTGCCCGCAAGGTCCACGCCCTGGGCGCCCGGGTGGTGGGGGTGCGCCGCACCGCCCACCCCGACCAGCCCTGCCCGCCCTACTGCCTGCGGGTGGTGGGCCAGGACGCGCTGGACGCCGAGCTGCCCGAAGCCGACCTGGTGGCGCTGAGCCTGCCCGGCACCGGCGAGACCGCCCACCTGATGAACGCCGACCGGCTGGCCCGGATGAAGGAAGGGGCCATCCTGATCAATGTGGGCCGGGGCACCGCCGTGGACACCGACGCCCTGGCCGCCGCGCTGCACAGCGGGCATCTGCGGGGCGCCGGGCTGGATGTGACCGACCCCGAACCCCTGCCCCCCGACCACCCGCTGTGGGACGAACCCGGCGCCGTCATCACCCCCCACAACGCCGGGCATTTCAGCTGGCTGCGCACGCTGGACAACATCGTGGCCATCTGCGGGGTGAACCTGCGCCACCTGATGGCCGGCGAGCCGCTGGACAATCAGGTGGCCCGGGGGCGCCCGGTATGTGACCGGCGCCGCCCCCGGGCGGCGGCTGCAGGGCACGGATCTTTCGCTGTAAGGTGGCCCGGGGTGCGCCGGGCCCCGGCGCCTGTAACGAGGTAACGAATCCATGACTTTTTTCCAATTTGCCTGGCTGTTTTTCCTCTATTCGCTGCTGGGCTGGCTGTTTGAGGTCTCCTTTGTGGTGCTGCGCCAGCACCGCTACCAGGACCGGGGCGTGCTGGGCGGGCCCTTCTGCCTGATCTACGGCATCACCGGCTGCATCATCACGGTGGGCCTGCGGGAGCTGGCCCGGGACGACCTGTTCTTCCTGTTCCTGTTCAGCGCGGTCATCGCCACCGCGGTGGAATGGGTCGGCGGGCACATTCTGGAATGGTTCACCCAGACCCGCTGGTGGGACTATTCCCGCCGCAAGTTCAACCTGGACGGCTACATCTGCCTGTCGGCTTCGGTGGGCTGGGGCCTGCTGGGCGTGGTGACGGTGCGCTGGCTGGCCCCGGCGCTGCTGGCGCTGTTCGGGCTGATGCCGGTGCTGGTGCGCCAGGTGCTGGTCTGGGCGGTGCTGGGCATCATGGCGCTGGACGGCATCGGCACCGTGCTGACCCTGGCCGGGGTGCGCAACCGCTTCCCCCAGGCCGAGAGCGTCCACAACCGGCTGGCCGCGCTGACCGTGCGCATCGGCCTGGCCTTTTTGGGCGCGGCCGAGCGGCGGATGCTGCGCGCCTACCCCGAGACCGACCTAGCCCGCCCCAAGCGGGAGAAGAGCACGGTGTTCGCCGCCGGGTGCAGCTTTTACAAGATCGTGCTGCTGTTTATCATCGGGGCGTTCCTGGGCGATATTGTGGAGACGATCTTCTGCCGGCTGACCATGGGGGTCTGGATGAGCCGCTCCAGCCTGGTGTGGGGGCCCTTCTCGGTGGTGTGGGGGCTGGCGCTGGCGCTGGTCACCCTGCTGATGTACCGCTACAAGGACAAGACCGCCGGCTGGCTGTTTGTGGCCGGCACCCTGCTGGGCGGCGCCTATGAGTACCTGTGCAGCGTCTTCACCGAGATCGTGTTCGGCGCGGTCTTCTGGGATTACAGCAAGCTGCCCTTCAACCTGGGCGGGCGGATCAACCTGCTGTACTGCTTTTTCTGGGGGGTTGCGGCGGTGGCCTGGTTCAAGGTGTGCTACCCGCCGCTGTCCCGCCTGATCGAGCGGATCCCCAAGCGGCCGGGCACCCTCATCACCTGGGCGCTGACCCTGTTCATGGCGCTGAACATGGCGGTGAGCGCCGGGGCGCTGGTCCGCTACGACGCCCGCAGCAAGGGCCAGCCCCCGGCCAACGCCGTCGAACAGTGGCTGGACGACACCTTTGACGACGCCTACATCGCCCGGGTCTACCCCAAACTGAAACAGCGGTGAGCCTGCCGGCCCGCCCCTGACCCAAGGAAAAACGGCCCCGCCGCGGAAGGAAGTTTCCGCGGCGGGGCCGTTCTGCTGCGCGGGTACGGGGGTCACTTTTCCTCGTAGCTCTGGCAGTAGTGCGGGTTTTCCACACCGGCGTTCTGGTTCTGGGTGTGGTGGGTGATCTTGATCTGGCTCAGATCACACTTCCGGCAGTCGATGTTGTGGGAGCAGGTCTGCACGTCACAAAGCACGCCGCTGTTTTCCATCGGGGTCCACCTCCTTTGCCGCCGCCTTTTCGCGGTCCGGTACAGGCAGTATGCCCCGGCGGGGCCGGGCTTATTCCGCCGGCCGGCCCACCAGCTCCCGCCCCTGCTTGCCGGTCAGGTGCAGGACGGTCATTTCCAGCACACAGAGGGCGGGCCATTCCCGGTCGATCTCGGCCTGCAGGGCGGCTTCCGGCCCGTGGGGGGCGTATTTGCGGCCCAGCGCCTCGACGGCGGCCCGCTTTTCGGCCTCGTCGGTGAGTTCCCGCAGGGTGCCGAAGGCGATGACGCTGCGGTAGAGGGTGGTGTACTTTTCCGGCGCCACCCGGTCCTGGTCGATGACGCAGAAGGACGCCCGGGGGCAGCGGCGGATCGCGTCCAGCTTGTGGCCCTGCCGGGCGCAGTGGAAGATGATCCGCCCGGCTTCGTAGTGGTAGCTCAGCGGCACGGCATAGGGGTAGCCTTCGTCCCCCAGCACCGCCAGCACCCCCGAGGTGCCCCGGGCCAGGATGCGGGCGCAGACGGATTCCGGCAGGGCCTGGCGGGCCCGGCGCATGGGACGGAACATACGCATTCTCCTTCCTGATGGTCGGCTGTGGATCCGAAAGAAAAAAGCCCCCTCTGCACGGCAGAGGGGGTTGGTTGGGCCGGCGAGGTTCGAACTCACGAATGTCGGAGTCAAAGTCCGATGCCTTACCACTTGGCTACGGCCCAGCGAAACCGGCCGGAAGGGCCGGGGCTGCCTATAAGAAAAGACCGCGCAGCGCCGGGCTGTGCGGTCTTTGGTGGGGTGCCCAGAGGGATTCGAACCCTCGGCCTCCAGAGCCACAATCTGGCGCGCTAACCAACTGCGCCATGGGCACCATATATGCGCCCGAAGGGACTCGAACCCCCGGCCCACTGCTTAGAAGGCAGTTGCTCTATCCAGCTGAGCTACGGGCGCACATGGTTCTTGACCCCCTTGACGGGAACAAGCTGCGTTGTTAAATATAGCATACGCAGCGGCGAAAGTCAAGACCCTGTGAAAGTTTTTTTGGTGTATCCGCCCCGTCAGAGCGGCCGGTTTTGCCCGGCGCGGCTCAGGCGCGGCCGGTTTCGGCCCGGCCGGCATAGACGCCGGCCGGCGGGGCGGTGTTGACGAAGTAGAGTTCGTACCAGAGGATGAAGGAGTAGATGCTCCAGATCTTGGTCATGTTTTTGGCCTTTCCGGCCTTGTGGTCATCCAGCAGCCGGCAGATGGCCGGGACGTTGAAGAACTGTTCGGCCACCGGGCCGGTGAACTTTTCCTTGACCATGGCATAGTATTTGTCCTGCCGCAGCCAGTCGTTGAGCGGCACCGGGAAGCCCAGCTTGCGCCGCCGGGCCACGCTTTCGGGCAGCTGGCGCAGCGCGGCGCCCCGCAGGGCGATCTTGGTGTGCTCCTCGTCGCAGCGGTACCGCCGGGGGATGGACAGCGCCAGTTCCAGCATGTTCCGGTCCAGGAAGGGCACCCGCAGTTCCAGCGAGTTGGCCATGCTCATCCGGTCGGCTTTGAGCAGGATGTCGTAGAGCATCCAGGTGTGGATGTCCACCCACTGGAGGGCCGTGGGCTCGTCCAGGCCGGCCACCCGGTCGAAGTAGGGCTTGAAGAAGGTCTCGGGCGCCGGGGCGCGGTAGTCTTTTTTCAGGTACTGGTCCCGGTCGGCGGGGCTGGCGAAGACGTAGTTGGCCCGCATATACCGGCGCCGGGGTTCCATGCCGCCCCGCACCAGGAAGTGCTTGCCCTTGAACTCGGGCATGGCGGCCGCGGCGCGGGACAAAAACCGCCGCACCGCCCCGGGCACCCGGCGGCTGTAGTTTTCAAAATGCACGGCCTGGCAGTACATCGGGTAGCCGCCGAAGAGTTCGTCCGCCCCTTCGCCCGAGAGCACCACCTTCACATACCTGCGGGCGTTCTGGGCCAGGAAGTACAGCGGCACCTCGGCGGGGTTGGGCATGGGTTCGTCCAGATACCATTGGATCACCCGGTTGGCTTCGAAGAACTGGTCGGCGTCCACCGTGTTGGCGATGCTGGGCACCCCGATCTCCCGGCTGAATGCCTGGGCGTAGGGCAGTTCGGAGTACTTTTCCTCGGCATAGCCCACCGAGAAGCTCTTCACATGGGGGGTGCCCTTGGTCACCTCGTTGACCACGAAGCTGGAATCCACGCCGGAGGAGAGGAAGCAGCCCACCTCCACGTCGGCGATCTGGTGGGCGGCCACGCTCTCGGCAAAGGCGTCGGTGATGCGCTGCTCCCACTCCGCCTGGGTGGGGGTCTCGTCGATGTGGTAGCGGATGTCGTAGTACCGCTCGATCTTCATTTCCCCGTCCTGCCAGGTGAACAGGTGGGCGCCGGGCAGCTTGAAGACGTTTTTGAACATCGTCTCCTCATTGGGGATGTACTCGATGCTCAGGTACTCGGGCAGGCGCGCCTCGTTGAGCTCCTTGCGGAACCCCGGGTGGGCCAGGAAGCTCTTGATCTCGCTGCCGAAGAGGAACAGGCCGTCCACATTGTAGTAATAGAAGGGCTTGATGCCGAAGATGTCCCGGGCGCCGAAGAGGGATTTTTTCTGCCGGTCCCAGATCACAAAGGTGAACATCCCCCGCAGCCGGCCGGGCAGGTCCCGGCCCCACTGCTCATAGCCGTGGAGCAGCACCTCGGTGTCCGACCGGGTGGCGAAGGTGTGGCCGGCGGCGGTCAGCTCCTCCCGCAGGGCCTGGAAGTTGTAGATCTCGCCGTTGAAGACGACCACCAGGTTGCCGTCCTCATTGAACATGGGCTGGCGCCCGCCTTCCAGGTCGATGATGGAAAGGCGGCGGTGGCCCAGCGCCACCTGGTCGTCCACAAAATAGCCCTCGCCGTCGGGGCCGCGGTAGACGATCAGGTCGGCCATGGCCCGGACGATGTCCCGGGCCCGGGCCGCCTCATGGTGTTTTTCAGCAAAGCCGGTAATGCCGCACATACTCTTCCTCCGTGGGGTCGCGTCAGTCTTGCAGACCCTTGTTGCCGTAATAACGGGCTGTTTTGCGGTAATAGTTCAGCTGGCTGCGGGCGTACCAGAGCCCGCGCCGCAGGCTGCGGTCCTCCCGGCAGTAAAGCTGGTGGGCGCAGCGGCCCGCCTTTTTCAGCGCCGCGGCCTTGCGCAGCAGCGCCTTGTCGGCCAGGTAGCGGCGGATCACCCCGAAGGGGGCGATCATCCACAGGCTTTCGGTGTCGGCCACCGTCAGGCCTGCGGGCTTGTGTTCCAGCACGTCCTCCACCAGATAGCGGGCCAGGTTGTAGCCCGCCGCCGTGACAAAGTAGCTGGACCGGCCCTGGCGGGGGTTCATCTCGAACAGCTTGTATTCGCCGGTACGGGCGTCGTACTTCATGTCGAAGTTGGCGTAGCCCACCCAGCCCACATCCTCCAGGAAGCGGCGCATCCGGTCCAGCAGGGCCGGGTCGTTGTAGGCCGGGTCGGACAGGATCGCCGCATAGTTGCCGATGCCCTCGGGGGTCTGCTCCTCCAGCAGCGGGCGGCCCAGCGCCAGCAGCCGGACCTTCCGGTCCAGCCCGCAGTAGGCGTTGAGCACCCGCATGTTGTTGTCGTCGCCGGGGATGTACTCCTGCAGGATCAGCTCGTCCTGGTATTCGCTGCCGTAGATCGCCGCCGTGATGGCGTCGAACTCCGCCCTGTCCCGGGCCAGGAAGACCTTTTTCTTGTGGGGGAAATGGCAGTTCCAGTAGGCCGGCGAATTGCTGGGCTTGATGATGCAGGGAAAGTCGAAGGGCAGGGCCACGGTGCGGTGGTTCTGCGCCGTGCAGGTGGCGGTGCGGGGGAAGGACAGGCCGTGGGCCGCGCAGGCGCGATAAAAATTGTCCTTTATGTCAAGATCCAGCACCGTTTGCAGGTCCGGGCAGGCAAAATGGAAGTAAGGGGCCAGTTTTTCCCGGTTGCGGGCCAGCAGGATGGTGTAGCCGTCGGCGCAGGAACAGAGCAGCAGCGGCGTGTTTTTGTAGTCCCGGGCCTCGGCATACTGCACCAGGGTGCGCACGAACACCTCGTCCTGTTCCAGGTCGGGTTCCACCGCCGCGATGCGCACGAGCCGGGTGTTGCGGCAGGCCACCAGCACGGCCTTGCAGACCGCGTCGCTGACCACGCCGTATTGGGTATAAAAGCTGCGGGCCATGCCGTAGACATTGGCATCGCTGCCCAGCAGGACCGGTTGGAATGTTTGCATAGGTTCAAGCGCCTCGTTTGTTCAGAAGATATACGGATTTATTTTACTTCCAAACCGGGCGGCTGTCAATCGCCGCGGCGCCGCCGGCGCCCCTGCAGGGCGCGTTTTCCCCCGCCCGGCGCCTCGTTTTATAGTATGCCGGGGGCAGGCGCCTGGTATCCCGCGGCAGTTTTTACAATTTCCGGCGGGCTGCGGCCTTTTCATTCGCGGCGGAAATGTGTATAATAAGAACATCAAAACTACCAACAAAGCAGAAGGAACGTAAGACCTATGTGCGGAATTGTCGGATTTGTGGGTGCGCGGGACAACGCGCAGGAGATCTTGCAGGCTATGATGGACCGGATCGCGCACCGCGGCCCGGACGGCCAGGGCCAGTTTCTGGAAGGCCCGGTGGCGCTGGGCCAGCGGCGGCTTTCCATCATCGACCTGGAAGGCGGGCGCCAGCCCATGTACAACGAGGACGAAAGCCTTGTGGTGGTCTTCAACGGCGAGATCTACAACTTTCAGGCCCTGCGGGAGGAACTGACCGCCGCCGGCCACACCTTCGCCACCCGGTCGGACACCGAGGTGCTGCTGCACGGCTATGAGCAGTGGGGCCGGGAGATGCTGGGCCGGCTGCGGGGGATGTTCACCTTTGCGATCTGGGACCGCCGGGAAAAGACCCTCTTCTGCGCCCGGGACCATTTCGGCATCAAGCCGCTGTACTACTACCGCAGCGAGGCCGGCGAGCTGCTTTTCGGCAGCGAGATCAAGAGTTTTCTCGATCATCCGGGCTTTCGCAAAGAGCTCAACGAGGACCAGCTCTCCCTCTACCTGTCCTACCAGTATTCCCCCGGGGAGGATACCTTCTTCCGCGGGGTGAAAAAGCTGCTGCCCGCCCACTGGATGGAGTGGAAGGACGGCCGCCTGACCGTGCAGCGGTACTGGAAGCCGGCCTTCACCCCCGACGAGGGACCCGAGCTGGCCGACTGGGAGCGGGCCATCTCCGACGCGATGAAGGAGAGCGTGGCCGCCCACAAGATCGCCGACGTGGAGGTGGGCAGCTTTTTGTCCTCCGGCGTGGACTCCAGCTACATGGCCGCGCTGGCCGGGGTGGATAAGACCTTCACGGTGGGCTTTGCCAACAAACAGTATGACGAGACCGACTATGCCCGGGAGTTTTCGGCCCACATCGGGGTCAAGAACCACGCCTACCGCATCACGCCGGAGGAATACTGGGCCAACCTGGGCCGCATCCAGTACCACATGGACGAACCCCTGGCCGACGCCGCCAGCGTGGCCCTCTACTTTGTCAACCGGGAGGCCGCCAAACAGGTGAAGGTCTGCCTGTCGGGCGAGGGGGCGGACGAGTTTTTCGGCGGCTACAACATCTACAAGGAACCCTTCACCGTGAGCTGGTACGACCGCCTGCCGCTGTGGCTGCGCCGGGGGGTGGGCGCCCTGGCCGCCCTGCTGCCGCCGGTGCCGGGGGTCAACTTTCTGGTCCGCCGCGGCCGCCCGCTGGAGGAACGCTACATCGGCAACACCAACCTGATGGGCGAGCGGCAGAAGCGCCGGCTGCTGAAAAATTATACAGGGCGTATTTTGCCCACCGATCTCTCCCGCCCGTATTTTGAGGACACCCGCGGGCAGGACCCGGTCACCCGGATGGAGACCTGCGACCTGAACCTGTGGATGGTGGGGGACATTCTGCTCAAGGCCGACAAGATGAGCATGGCCAACTCGCTGGAACTGCGGGTGCCGTTTTTGGACCGCAAGGTGTTTGAGCTGGCCTGCCGCATCCCCACCCGGTGCAAGGTCAACGCCAGCCAGACCAAGATCGCCATGCGCGGCGCGGCCGAGATGACCATTCCCGCCAAGACCGCCGACAAGAAGAAGCTGGGCTTCCCGGTGCCGGTGCGGGCCTGGCTGCGGGAGGAAAAGTACGCCGCCGTGCTGCGGCAGGCTTTCCACACCCCGGCGGCCGAGCGGTTCTTCCACACCCGGGAGCTGGACAAAATGCTGGACCAGCACCTGCAGGGCAAGCGGGACAACTGGCGCCAGCTGTGGTGCGTCTTCATCTTCCTTGTCTGGTACGACGAATTCTTCACCAAGCGCTGAGCCCGCCGGGCCCGGCCGGGGCGGGGGTCCCCGCCCGCTGTCTGCATCCTTCCAACGAGGTGAACTGTATGCTGTTGAAACAACTGGTCAAAGGGCTGCGCTACCGGCTGGTGCAGGGCAGCCTGAACACCGAGGTGCGCGACATTTTTTACGATTCCCGCAAGGTCTGCCCGGGCGGGCTGTTCGTCTGCATCGTCGGCACCCAGCGGGACAGCCACGACTTTGCCGCCGATGTGGCGGCCAGGGGCGCGGCGGTGCTGGTGGTCCAGCACGAGCTGGAGGCGGGCTTTCTGCAGGCCCACCCCGACCTGACCGTGCTGGCCTTTGACAACACCCGCTACGCGATGGCCCGGCTGTCGGCGGCATACTTCGGCCACCCGGCCGAGGAGATGACGATGGTGGGGGTGACCGGCACCAAGGGCAAGACCACCACCACCCACATGATCCGCCAGGTACTGACCGCCGCCGGGCACAAAACCGGCATGATCGGCACAAACGGCGTGTACTACCCCGGCCACCACTACGACCTGAACAACACCACCCCCGAAAGCTATGAGCTGCAGAAGATCCTGCGCCAGCTGGCCGACGCCGGCTGCGACGCCTGCGTGATGGAGGTGTCCAGCCAGGGGATCATGATGGACCGGGTGGCGGGCATCCACTACCGGGTGGGGGTGTTCACCAACCTGTACCCCGACCACATCGGCCCCGGCGAGCACAGCAGCTTTGAGGAATACCGGGCCTGGAAGGGCCGGCTGTTCCATCGGTGCGACGTGGGGGTGGTGAACGCCGACGACCCCAACACCGACGCCCTGCTGGAAGGCCACACCTGCCGGCTAATCACCTACGGCATCCAGCACCCCGCCGACTACCGCGCCGCGGCGGACTACCGGCTGCTGCGCACCAAGGAGATGCTGGGGGTGGAGTTTGCCCTGACCGAGCCGGACGGCCACACGCTGGACGTGCAGGTGGCCATGCCGGGGCTGTTCAGCATCTACAACGCGCTGGCCACCATCGGGGTGGGCAAGGCGCTGGACCTGGGCGACGGGCCCATCCACGAAGGGCTGCGCACCACCGTGGTCAAGGGCCGGGTGGAGCTGGTGCCCATCAGCCACAGGTTCACCATCCTCATCGACTATGCCCACAACGAGGCCGCCGCCGAAAGCCTGCTGGAAACGCTGCGGGCCTACGCCCCCACCCGGCTGGTGGTGGTGTTCGGCTGCGGCGGCAACCGCAGCAAGCTGCGCCGCTACGGCATGGGGGAGGTCTGCTCCCGCATGGCGGACTTCCTGATCCTGACCGAAGACAACAACCGCTTTGAGAAGGTGGAGGACATCCTGGCCGACATCCGCCAGGGCATCGCCAAGGGCCGCCCCGACGTGCCCTTTGTGGAGATCCCCGACCGGCTGGACGCGCTGCACTACGCCATCGACCACGCCCGGCCGGGGGACCTGATCGCGGTGATCGGCAAGGGCCACGAAGCCTACCGGGACCGGGAAGGGGTCAAGACCCCCTTCCTGGAGCGGGAGCTCATCGAGGAATACGCCGCCGAAACGGGCGTGGAATAACGACAGACCGAACAAAACAGCCGCCGGGGCGTGAAAAACGCCCCGGCGGCTGTTTTTGTCCGCGGGAAAAGCAGGCGGTTCAGGCGTCCAGGTGGGTGAGGTGCTGCTGGGCGCCGCCGCCCGGGCTGGGCAGGGTGGCGTGGGCCAGGTACCAGCCGAACAGAAGGCTGCTGATGCCCCAGGTCAGCGGGTAGGCCCAGAAGATGACCCCGATCTCGGGCAGGATGCGCACCGCCACCGTGATGTAGCTGATGCGCAGCACGCACCACACCGCCAGCATGACCGCCATGGGAACGACCGGCCGGCCCAGCCCCCGCAGGATGCCGGCGCAGCAGTGGCTGAAGGCCAGCAGGCAGTAGAACAGCGCGGCGGTGCGGGCCTGGCGCACCCCGAAGGCCACCACCTCGGGCTGGTTGTTGAAGGCGCCGATGAGCAGCGGCGCCAGCAGGAAGATCCCCACCCCGATGGCCTCGGCCAGCAGGGTGGAGCTGAGCACGCCGAACCGCATGCCCCGGCGGACCCGGTCCGGCTGGCGGGCGCCGATGTTCTGGCTGACGAAGGTGGCCAGCGCCATGGAGAAGCAGGTCACCGGCAGGAAGGCGAAGCCTTCCACCTTGCTGTAGGCCGCGCAGCCGGCCATGGCGTTGGAGCCGAAGGCGTTGATGTTGGCCTGGACGATGACGTTGGCCAGCGAGATCACCGAGTTCTGCACGCCGGAGGGCAGGCCCTGGGCCACCACCGCCCGGAGGGTGGGGCCGTCGAACCGGACATCCCGCCAATGGACCGCGTAGGCCCCGTCGGCCCGGCTCAGTTTGCGGAAGGCCAGGAAGGCGCTGAGCAGCTGGGAGAGGATGGTGGCGAAGGCCGCCGAACCCACCCCCATGCCGAAGCCGGCCACAAACAGCAGGTCCAGCACCACGTTGAGCAGCGAAGCCGCGATCAGGTAGAACATCGGGCTGCGGCTGTCCCCCACCGACTGGAGGATGCTGGCCCCCACGTTGTAGAGCACCACCGCGATGCAGCCCATAAAATACACCCGGAAGTAGACGATGGACTGGTCGATCACGTCGGCGGGGGTGCCCATCCAGCGCAGGATCTGCGGGGTGAGGGCCACCCCCACCACCGTGAGCACCAGCCCCGCCGCGACCCCCAGGGCCACGGTGGTGTGGACGGCTTTTTTGAGGTTTTCGCCGTCCCTGGCGCCATAGTAACGGGCCACCAGCACCCCGGCGCCCAGGCTGACGCCGTTGACAAAGCCGGTGAGCAGAAAGATCAGGCTGCCCGAGGATCCCACCGCCGCCAGCGCCTGCCCGCCCAGGAAGTTGCCGACGATCAGCGAGTCCACCGCGTTGTACAGCTGCTGGAACAGGTTGCTGAGAAAGATCGGGATGGCAAAGGTCAGCATCCCGCCCGCCACACTGCCGCTGGTGAGCGAAGTCTGTTTTTTGAACACGGTCTGTTTCCCCCTCTTTCGGTCCGCGGGCCGGCCGCGGCCGTTACAGCAAACGAAGCCCCACCGGCTGCCCCGCCCGTAGGGGGCGGGGTCCGGTGCGGCTTCGCGCTTGTTTGGTTGTTCACCCGTGGTGGTCGGCCAGGTCGGCTTCCCGCAGGGCGTCGTTGGTTTCCTCGTATCGGGCGGCGGTCTCCTCGTCGATCACATACACCGTGACCGGGATCACGGCGTTGGCCACCGCCTCGTCGTAGGTCTCGTAATACAGGTCGATGAAGGCATGGCCGGTCATCATCGCGGTGCCGGTGTCGGCGGCATAGGCGTAGCCGTAGACGAACCGGCCGTCGTCCGAGGTTATGTAGAGCAGCGTGCCGTAGGGGATCACGTTGGGGTTCACGGCCACGGTGCCGTAGGTCAGCCGCTGGCCGGACGCCCCCTTGGCGGTGAGCGAGGCCGAGTAGCCGGTGGACCGCTGGCCGGTGTAGATCTCGGCCACCCCTTCGCTGGGAACGCCGTCCACCACCTCCGGCCCGGTGAAGATGGACACCGGCGCCCCTTCGCCGTAGCATTTGAGGATGGCGGGCTCCATGGCGGTGATCGTCTCGTGGCCAAGCTCCCGGGTCTCGGTCCATTCGCCGTCCACATACACATCCCGGTACTGCACCCGGTCCAGCCCTTCGCTGCCCGCCTGGAGGGTCTGCTCGTAGTCGGTGTCGCGGTAATACAGGCTCGAGTACTGGTACTCGGTCTCGATGGGGACGGTCTCCTCGACGGTGTAGTCCTCAAAGGCGACCCGGCGGATGGTGATGGCGTCCCCCTCCTGCAGCGGGGTGTCCAGGGCGGGCTCCACGATGTCGTTCTCCCCCACCTGGATGCCGGCGGCCTGCAGCAGCTGGGCCACCGTCTCGTCGGCGGTGACCAGGTTGAGGGTCTGGCCGTCCACCGTGACCGGCACCGTGAAAGCCCGCATCACATGGATGCGGTCCTCCCCGTCCGACTCGGTGATGCGCAGCTCGTCCTGGGCGGCAGGCACCGTGATGCCCGCCTGCAGGATCAGGTCGTTGACGTTGGTGGCGCAGGTGATGACGGTACCCGACGCGCCCTGGGTGTCGGTGATCTCCACGATCCGCATGGTGTTGTGGATGAACAGCAGCGACGCCCCCAGGGTGAAGGCCCCCGCCCCCAGCGCCGCGAACCGCGGCCCGGTGCGGGCCAGGCGGCGGCGGATGTGCTCCCGCGTTTTGGTGGATAGCATAGGTCCTGCCCTTCCTGTCGGGCGTGCGGGGCGCACCCTGCACGCCATGAAGAAAGTGCCGGCCCAAAGGCCGGCACCAGAGCCAAAAAATGCGATGCCTTGCGGCGGAAACTCAGCGCTTGCTGAACTGCGGAGCGCGGCGGGCAGCCTTGAGGCCGTACTTCTTGCGCTCCTTCATACGAGGATCGCGGGTCAGGAAGCCGGCTTTCTTCAGGGTCTGGCGCAGCTCAGCGTTGTACTGCAGCAGCGCGCGGGACAGGCCGTGACGGATGGCGCCGGCCTGGCCGGAGCAGCCGCCGCCGACCACGTTGATGACCACGTCGAACTGGCCGTCGGTGCCGGTGAGCACCAGCGGGCTGCGGGCCAGCAGCTTCAGGGTGTCCAGGCCGAAGTAATCGTCGATCTCACGGCCGTTGATGATGAACTTGCCGGTGCCGTTGTACACGCGCACGCGGGCCACGGAATGCTTGCGACGGCCGGTGCCGTAGAAATATTCTTTCGTCTCGTACATGAGGTTGCCTCCTTAGAACTCCACCGCTTCAGGCTTCTGCGCGGCATGGACATGATCGGCGGTCTTGTAGCAGTGCAGGCGGGTCATGGCCTTGGCGCCCAGGGTGTTGGAGGGCACCATGCCCTTGACGGCATAGGTCATGGCCTTGTCGCTGGCCTCGGCCATCAGGGTCTTGTACTGGGTCTCCTTCAGGCCGCCGATCCAGCCGGAATGGGTGCGGTGGAACTTCTTCTCCAGCTTCTTGCCGGTCAGCACAGCCTCATCGCAGTTGATGATGATGACATGGTCACCGCAGTCCACATTGGGGGTGAAGGTGGGCTTGTTCTTGCCGCGCAGCAGGACGGCCGCCTTGGCAGCGACGCGGCCCAGCGGTTTGCCGGCAGCATCGATCACATACCACTTGCGGTCAGCCATCTCAGCGGGCTTGGCGAGCGTAGTACTCATAATACTGATTCCTCCATACTTGGGGGGCCGGGGACCCGGCCCGGGATTCTATGCGCCCCGCCGCCCGAAACCGGCGGGTCTATGGACACGCCGGCACACCGGCGTTGTTTGCGCAAGTGTGATTATAGCAAAGCCGGGGCGGGAAGTCAACGGTTTTTCGCAAGTTTTTTCGTTTATTCCGCTCTCGCTCCTTTATACTCCCATTTGCTCTTGTTTTCTCGCGTTTTCTCCGACCGTATTTTCGGTTTCGGCCCCCGGGGCGGCGGGCGGGTGCTCTGGTCAAAACCGGCGGCGTATGGTATACTATAGAATACGAATGCCGGGAGGGGTGTGCGATGAACAGCTACCACAACAAATACGGATTTGAACGCCACTGCTGGGCCGAGATCGACCTGGACGCGCTGCGGGACAATTTTGCCTATGTGCGCCAGGTGGCCGGCGGGCCGGTGTGCGCGGTGGTCAAGGCGGACGCCTACGGCCACGGCGCGGTGGCGGTGGCCCGGGCGCTGCACCAGGCCGGGGCCGCCGGCTTTGCGGTGAGCTGCCTGAGCGAAGCGCGGCACCTGCGCCGCCACGGCGTCACCCTGCCCATCATGGTGCTGGGCTACACCGACCCCCGCTTTGCCCGGGACCTGGCCCGCCAGGACATCACCCAGGCGGTGTTTTCCCCCGAGTATGCGGCGGCGCTGTCGGCGGCGGCCGCCGAGGCCGGGGTGTCGGTGGCCTGCCACCTGAAGGTGGACACCGGCATGGGCCGGCTGGGCTTTGGGGTGCGGGGCGACTTTGACCGGGCCCTGGCCCAGCTGAAAGCCTGCTACGGGCTGCCGGGGCTGTCCATCACCGGGGTGTTCCAGCATTTTGCGGCGGCGGACAGCGACGACGCCGGCGACATCGCCTTCACCGAGGCGCAGCAGGCCCTGTTTGAGCGCACCCTGCAGGCGCTGCGGCAGGCGGGCTGCCCCACCGGCGTTGTACACAGCGCCAACAGCGCCGCCCAGCTGCGCCACCCCGAATGGCGGGGCAGCATGACCCGGGCGGGCATCGTGCTGTACGGGCTGGACCCCAGCCCCGAAGCCCGCTTCCCCGCCCTGCGGCCGGTCATGACGCTGAAGACGGTGGTGACCCACCTGAACCGGCTGCACCCCGGCGAAAGCGTGAGCTACGGCCGCACCTACACCGCCGACAGGGAACGGCTGACCGCCACCGTGGCCGTGGGCTATGCCGACGGGTACCCCCGGCGGCTTTCGGGGTCGGACGCCGGCGGCGTGATGCTGGTGCGCGGCTGCCCTGCGCCGGTGCTGGGGCGGGTCTGCATGGACCAGACGGTCCTTGACGTGACCGATGTCCCCGGCGTGGCCATGGGGGACGAGGTGACGGTGTTCGGCCCCGCCGGGGCCGCCGCCGGCGCCGACACCGCCGACACCATTGCACAAAAGACCGGCACCATCAACTACGAGGTGGTGTGCGGCATCTCCCGCCGCGTGCCCCGCATCTACCTGCAGGGCGGCGCGCTGGTGGAGATCTGGAACGACTTGGAGGAAGGCTAATGGCAAGAGACACCATCCGCAATTTCTGTATCATCGCCCACATCGACCACGGCAAGAGCACCCTGTCCGACCGGATGCTGGAGCTGACCGACAGCGTGGACAAACGCACGATGGAGGACCAGATCCTGGACGACATGGAGCTGGAGCGGGAGCGGGGCATCACCATCAAGGCCCGGGCCGTGACCATGCGCTACCATGCCGACGACGGGCGGGAGTATGAATTCAACCTGATCGACACGCCGGGGCATGTGGACTTTTCCTACGAGGTGAGCCGCAGCCTGGCCGCCTGTGAGGGCGCGGTGCTGGTGGTGGACGCCAGCCAGGGCGTGGAGGCCCAGACCCTGGCCAACTGCTATATGGCCATCGACCACAACCTGGAAGTGGTGCCGATCCTGAACAAGATCGACCTGCCCAGCGCCGACCCGGACACCGCCGCCAAAGAGGTGGAGGACATCATCGGCCTGCCCTGCATGGACGCGCCCCGGGTGTCGGCCAAGCTGGGCGTCGGCATCAAGGATGTGCTGGAGCGGATCGTCACCGACATTCCCGCCCCCACCGGCGACCCCGACGCCCCGCTGAAGGCGCTGATCTTTGACTCCATCTACGACAGCTACAAGGGGGTCATCGTCTATGTGCGGGTGTTTGAGGGCACCGTGCGCCCCGGCGACACCATCCGGCTGATGAGCACCGGCGCCCAGTTCCAGCTGGTGGAGGTGGGCCACATGGGCGCCACCAGCCTGGCCCCCTGCGACTGCCTGCAGGCCGGCGAGGTGGGCTACCTGACCGCCAGCATCAAGACGGTGCGGGACACCCGGGTGGGCGACACGGTCACGCTGGCCGCGAACCCCACCGCCGAGGCGCTGCCCGGCTTCCGCAAGGTGACGCCGATGGTGTTCTGCGGCATCTACCCCGCCGACGGCGCCGACTACCCCGACCTGAAGGACGCGCTGGAAAAGCTGCAGCTCAACGACGCTTCGCTGAGCTTTGAGCCCGAGACTTCGGCGGCGCTGGGCTTCGGGTTCCGGTGCGGCTTTTTGGGGCTGCTGCACATGGAGATCATCACCGAGCGGCTGGAGCGGGAGTTTGATCTGGACCTGATCACCACCACCCCCGGCGTTCAGTACCGGCTGACCCTGACCGACGGCAGCGTGGAGGTCATCGACAACCCATCCGCCTACCCCGACCCCACCCGCATCGCCAAGGCCGAGGAGCCCTTTGTCAACGCCCACATCTACACCCCCAACGACTATGTGGGCCCGCTGATGGACCTGTGCCAGAGCAAGCGCGGCGTGCTGGTGGACATGAAGTACCTGGACGAGACCCGGGTGGACCTGCACTACCAGATCCCGCTGGGGGAGATCGTCTACGACTTTTTCGACGCCATCAAGAGCCGCAGCCGCGGCTACGCCAGCTACGACTATGAGTGGGAGGGCTGGCACACCTCCAACCTGGTCAAGCTGGACTTCCTGCTCAACGGCGAGCCGGTGGACGCGCTGTCCATGATCGTGTTTGCCGACAACGCCTACGCCAAGGGCCGCCGCATCTGCGAAAAACTCAAGGAGAACATCCCCCGCGCGCTGTTCGAAATCCCGGTCCAGGCGGCGGTGGGCGGCAAGATCATCGCCCGGGAGACGGTCAAGGCCATGCGCAAGGACGTGCTGGCCAAGTGCTACGGCGGCGACATCACCCGCAAGAAAAAGCTGCTGGAAAAGCAGAAAGCCGGCAAAAAGAAGATGCGCAAGCTGGGCAGCGTGACCCTGCCCAGCGAAGCCTTCACCGCCGTTTTGAAGCTGGACTCGGATTCGTAAGACAAGCTACGCCCCCGGTGCTCTCGCACCGGGGGCGTATGATATTTTGGGGGGAAGAAAAATTTTCAGCCCGGATATTGACAAGTACACTTGGCAGATGTATGATGGTGTTGCAAAGAAAACTTGGCAGAAGAAACAATCATCTGCCGCATGTGAAAGGAGCGTTTTTGCATGGAGGACAACAAGACCCCGCTGAGCCGGGAAGAGGTGCTGGCGCGCAGCCGGAAGGAGAACGCCTGCCAGGATGAGCGGGAGCATCAAGTCACCGTCACCGCCAACACCTACAGCATGATCGGGCTGATCGCGGTGTTTTTACTTCTGGCTGTGGCGCGGCTGGGCTGGATGGGCGGCCGGTTGTATGACCTGCTGGCCATGGTTTGCGGCGCACTGGGCGCCGGTGCGCTGTACCGCTGGCGCCAACTGCATAAGCGCAGCGATCTGATGGTTTGCCTGTGCTATGCGCTTTGCACGGTGATCTGGCTGGGACTGTATTTTTGGCGGGGGTAACAACCAAAGGAGGATATTGAAATGGAAAACAATCAAGATGCTTTGGACCGGGAAGAGGTGCTGGCCCGCAGCCGGAAGGAGAACGCCCAAGGGGATGAACGTCTGCGGCAGGTTTTGGAAAAGGCTGAAGGATACGGTTTTGCGGGGTCCGCGGTGGCCGTGATCCTTGTGGGGATTATTCGCCAGGCGACGATCGGCGGCCCGGTAACAGACCTGATCGCGGTGTTGTTTGCCTCGCTGGCAGCCAGCGCGTTGTATCGCTGGTGGAAGCTGCGCCGCCAGCGCGACGCCTGGCAGGCCATCCTATGGAGCGCCGCGGCCTTGGCGGAGCTGGCAGTATATGCCACCCGGCTGGGAATGGGGTGAAGGCATGGACGAAAATCTTGTGCTGAAAAACCGGCTCAGGGAGGCGCGGGCCGAGCGGGGGTTGTCCCAGGCCGGGCTGGCCGAGCTGGTCGGTGTGTCCCGCAACACCATCAGCTCGATCGAGACCGGCCAGTTCAACCCCACGGCCAAGCTCGCGCTGGTGCTGTGCATCGCGCTGGATAAAAAGTTTGAGGACTTGTTCTATTTCTGACCACAGACATGGCAACGCCCCCGGCGCGAAAACGCCGGGGGCGGGGGTGTTTGCGGATCTGTTCTGATTTCGCTTTGCTTTCGCCTTTTCGTAGCCGTTCCGTTACGGCGTGATGCCCTGCAGGATGCGGAGCACGGTGTCCCGGTCCACCGTTTCATAGCCGGTGCTGGCCAGCGTGACATAGTACCAGCAGTCCGGCGTGGCCCAGGACAGGGTGGCCACCCGGTCGTTGAGCATGTTGGCGGTCAGGTCGGTGATGGAATCCAGCGTTTTGTGGTTTTGCTCCATCCGCTCCGCCCCGGGGGCCAGGCCGTGTTCCTCGGCAAAGGCCCGCAGGCCGTCCGCGCCCTGGCTTTCGATCACATCCAGGAATTCCTGCCGTTCCTCCGGGCTCAGGTCGGTGACTTCATAGGAGATCTTCTCCATCTCGTAGGCCAGCGGATACTGGAAGACCCACAGCTGCGGGCCGTTCTCGTCGGACAGGGTGGCCCTGCAGGTCTTTTCGGTGTCGGCGGTCTCGTCCCAGGTGACGGTCCAGCCGTCGGGCAGGTAGCCGAATTCCATCCGTTCGGGGATGGTCTCGGGGGCGGCGGCCTTCTCCTCCAGGCCGATGATCAGGGCGTCCTGCTTCCGGTCCACCTGCAGCCGCGGCCACACCGCGGCGGCGCCGGTGGCGGTGACCACCGCCGCGGCGGCGGCAATGGCCGCCACCCGCAGCGGACGGCGGCCCCGGCGGCGGGCCGGCCGCACCGGGGCCGCATCGACCGGGGTCAGCGCGTCCAGCGCCGCCAGGTCCTGCCGGCAAGCGTCCCGGCAGGCCGCCTGCAGCTTGGCTTCAAACTCTTGTTGCTTCATATCGGTTCCCTCCTTGGTGGTCAAAGGGTTTGCTGTCCGGCGCGGCGCAGCCAGTCCTGCAGCCGCTGCCGGGCCCGCTGGGCCCGCTTGCGCACCGCGGCGCGGCGCAGCCCCAGCAGCGCCGCGATCTGGGCGCTGGTGCAGCCGTGACCGTACTGCAAAAGCAGGATGGCCCGGTCGGTGGGGTCCAGCCGGTCCAGCGCCGCCGCCAGGATGCGGCGGGCGTCGGCGGCTTCGGCGGCGGCCTCGGGCCCGGGGGCCGGGTCGGGCAGCAGCGCCCAGCCGCCCTCGGCCAGCGGGGTCTCGTGGCGGGCCCTGTCCCGGCGCTGGTTGCGGGCCGCGTTGCAGACCGTGATGTACAAAAGGCTGCGCAGCTTTTCCGGGGTGTCGGTATCCAGCCCCGCCAGCGTGCGGGGGTCTGCCAGCCGCAGCCAGGCGTCCTGCACGGCGTCCTGGGCGGCGTGGACATCCCCCTGCAAAATGCGGGCGGCGGCCGCCACCAGCCGGCCGTAGTCGGCACAGTAGACGGCCTGCAGCCGCCCGATGGCCGGGTCCTGCATGGGCGGCACCTCCTCTCGTGGATGGTCGTGAAAAGATCTCTTCACCCACTATAACACCAAACCCGCCCGGGGTGTGACAAAAAAAGCCGGTCCCCGGCGGAAGCCGAGACAGCTTCCGCCGGGGACCGGTCGGATCGTTGAAAGGCGGTACTAGCCCGCGCCGGGGCGCCGGGCTTTGCGCGGCGGCCGGCCGCCGATGGGCACAAGCCCCAGCCGCGGACCCAGCCGGGCCAGCAGCTCGTTGGTGATGGTGCCGCAGGCAGCGGCCAGCTGGACCGCCGTGATCTGCGCCGCCCCGTCCCGGCCGATCAGGGTGGCCGTGTCGCCGGGGCAGGGCGGGTCGGGCAGGTCGGTGGCGTCCACCAGCAGTTGGTCCATGCACAGCCGGCCCACCATCGGGCAGCGGCGGCCCTGCAGCAGCACCCCGCCGCCCCGCTCCGCCAGGTCCCGGGGCAGGCCGTCGGCATAGCCGATGGCCACCACGGCCAGGGTGGTGGGCCGCGCCGCCCGGAAGGCCAGCCCGTAGCCGGCCCCCTCCCCCGCTGCCAGCCGCCGCACCGCGGCCACCCGGGCCCGCAGCGCCAGCGCCGGGCGCAGGTCCAGCGGGGCGTCCACCGGCGCGGCGTCGCTGGGCACCCCGTACAGCGCGATGCCCGCCCGGGCCCAGGCGCAGGGCGGGGCCGCGCCGGCCAGGGTGTCGGCGTTCCAGATGCCGTAACTGGCCTGCAGGTGGACCGCCCCCGGGTCCAGGCCGCGGGCGCGCAGCGCGTCCACCGCCGCGGCGAACCGCCGGGCCTGCTCCCGGGTGAAAGCCCGGTCGGCCGGGGCCGGGCTGTCCGACACGCAGAGGTGGCTGAACACCCCGGTGACCCGCAGCCCCGGCAGCGCAAACAGTTCGGCCAGGGCGTCGGGGTCGTCCCAGGGCAGGCCCAGCCGGTGCATACCGGTGTCCACCGCCAGGTGGACCCGCACCCCCTGCCCGGCGGCGGCCAGCGCCCGGCCGTGTTCGGGGCCCGCCACCGCAGCGGTGAGCCGCCAGGCCCGCAGCCGGGCGGCCTCGGCCGGGTCGGTCCAGCCCAGCACCAGCACCGTGCCCCTGACCCCGGCCCGGCGCAGCGCGATGCCTTCGGCCAGGGTGGCCACCGCGAACCCCCGCACCCCGGCCCGCTGCAGGCAGCGGGCGGCAGGGCGCAGGCCGTGGCCGTAGGCATCGGCCTTGACCACCGCCATCAGCCGGCAGCCGGCGGGCAGGGCAGCCTGCAGCACCCGGGCGTTGTGGCGCAGCGCGGCCAGGTCCAGCTCCCGCCAGGCGCGGGCCCGGGGGCCGGGGCCGCCGGGGGGCGGCAGCCGGGTCAGCACCCAGGCCGCCGCCAGGCTGCCGGCCAGCACGGCGGCAAAGTGGACCAGGCTGTTGTCCACCAGCAGGGCGCGGGCGCCCAGCAGCCGGGCCAACCCCCGCACCGCCACGATGCCCCAGGGGTGCAGCAGGTAGAGGAGCATCGACACCCGCCGCACCGGTTTGTCCTGCCCGGCGTTGCGGGCCAGCAGCAGGCCGAAGATGCCCGCCATGGCCGGCGGCAGGCTCAGGTACATGCTGTCGTGCCGGGGCCAGCCCAGGGCGTGCAGGGCCAGGCATTCGGCCGTGAGCCCCGCCAGCCCGGCCAGCGCCAGCCCGGCGCAGCCCCGCCGGGGCGGCCGGCGGACAAAGGCCGCCCCCAGCAGCAGGAAGAGCGGCGCAAAGAACAGCCCGCCCCGGGTGTAGCCCCCCAGCAGGGCCAGCAGCCCGTCGTAAAACCGGCGCAGCGGGGGCAGCGCGGCGGTCAGGCCGTACCAACTGTCGCCCCCGAGCCCCAGGAGGTAAAGCCCCCCGGCCAGCGCCAGGCCGGCCCGGGGCCCCAGAGCCGCCAGCCCCCGGGCCACCCAGAGGCCCAGCAGCACCGCCGGGAAGTACCACAGGTGGTAGAAGGTGCCGGTACAGAGCAGTTCCCGCCAGCCGGGCAGCGACCCGGCATAGAGGTTGAGGGGCAGGTAGAGGACCACCGCCGCCAGGTAGAGGGCCAGCAGCCGGCGGAAGGCCCGGCCGGTGCCCTGCCAGTTCCCCCTGGGCAGGAAGTAGCCGGTGACCATGAAGAAGAAGGGCACCGCCACCCGGGCCAGCCCCCGGGTGAGCCACAGGTCCCACCCCGGGGCGAAGGAGGCCAGCGGGCCGGTGTGGATGGCCACCACCAGCACGGCGACGGCCAGCCGGAACCGGTCCAGCGCCGGGCCGCGACGGGCCAGAGTTGTCTGCGCCATGGTCATCCCTCCCAGACGGTGGTGATGAAGCCGCCGTCATTGTCGCCGCTGACCTGCCAGCAGGCCGCGGGCGGGGTCCAGCGGACCGCCGCGCTGCGGCAGGGCAGCCAGCCCACCCGGACCCGCCGCCCGCCCGGCAGGCGGACGGTGCGCTCCCCCTGCTGCAGGAAGGCCCGGTACTCTTCCAGGCAGAGGGCGTTTTCGGTGAGCAGCCGGGCGTGGGGCACCCCCACATACCGGAAGTGCCAGGGCTCGGCCCCGATGCCGGTGATCGGCTGCTTTTCCTCGGTATATCGTTCGACAAAGCCGTAGTCGGCCGCCAGCGCCCGGAACCGGCCGCAGACGCCGTCCCGCGGGAAGGCCGGGCAGATCGGGTCGATGACATCGGCGGCCAGGGCCAGGTCCACGGCCAGGCCGGTCTCGTGTTCGCTGCAGCCCGGGCGGGCCACATACCGGGCGGTAAAGTCGGGGCCGTCGGTCTCCAGCGTCCGGTCCCAGATGGCCTGCTGCTCCCCCCGGCTGCGCCAGCCGGACACCGGCAGGATCACCCCCGCCCCGCCGGCAGCCCGGATGCACTCGGTCAGCATCCGGGCCGCCGTGCGGTCCAGGTGCTGGTCGGGCCAGCCGCCGGCCAGCGGCACCAGGTCAGGCACCAGGGGGCTGCACAGCGGGTGGTCCCGGTTGACCAGCACCAGCGGGCCCTTCCTGGTTTCGGCCCAGGGCAGCCGCACCGGGGCGGTCATCCCTGCACCCCCAGGGTGATCAGCCGGTCCAGCAGGCCGGGGAAGTCCATCCCCACCGCCCGCATCATGCTGGGGAAGCGGCTGTGCCCGGTCAGGCCGGGGATGGTGTTCACCTCGTTGAGCAGGATCTCCCCCGCCGGGGTCAGGAACAGGTCCACCCGGGCAAAGCCCCGGCAGCCCAGCGCCCGGTAGACGGTGCAGGCGGCGTCGCGGATGCGGTCGGCGGTCTCGTCGGGGATGCGGGCCGGGCAGTGGATGGCCGCGTGGGCCAGGGTGTACTTTTCGGCATAGTCGAAGAGGCCCTCGCCCGGGGCCAGCTCGATCTCGTCCACCGCGCCGGTGATCAGTTTGCCGTCGGGGCCGTCCATCACGGCGCAGCCCACCTCAAAGCCCGGCACCGCCTGTTCCAGCAGCAGCTCGTCGTCGTGGCGCAGGGCTTCGGCGGCCGCGGCGGCCAGCTCCGCCGGGCCCTGGATGCGGGTGATGCCGAAGGAGGACCCCGCCCGCACCGGCTTGACAAAGAGCGGCCAGCCGATGGTTTCGGCGGCGGCCTGCAGGGCGGCGGGGGTGGCCTGGTCCCGGCGCAGCCGGACATTTTTGGGCACCGCCACCCCGGCCAGGGCGGCCAGCTGGTGGGTGCGGCCCTTGTCCATACACAGGGCCGAAGCCAGGGTGCCGCAGCCGATGACCGGCACGCCGGCCAGTTCCAGCAGACCCTGGAGGGTGCCGTCCTCGCCGTTTTTGCCGTGCAGCACCGGGAAGGCCGCCTCGAACCGGATGCGCCGGCCGTCGGCCAGCCAGAGGGTCCTGGCCCCGCGGGCGGCGTCCAGCGTGCAGGCCGCGCAGTGGCCGGCGTCCCGGTGCCAGGTATCGGCCGGGATGGCCTGCAGCGGGCCGGTGTAGTAGAACCACCGCCCGTCCCGGGTGATGCCCACCGGCACCGGCGCCCAGCGGGCCGGGTCCAGGTTGGCCAGCACCGCGGCGGCGGATTCCAGCGAGACGGCATACTCGGTGGAGCAGCCGCCGAAGAAAATCAGGATCTTGCGTGCATACATGGTCATAGGTCCTCCCCCTTATCGGGCGGCGGCGGGATACAGAAGGCCGCGCCCCGTTCTGGCATTATCCTACCAGAACGGGGCGCGGCATGTTTGCAGAGGGCCTTGCAGAGTGTTTGCGGTTTCCCTGCGGATTTCTTGCGATTTTCTTGCGGCGGCTCACCGGCTGCCGGCGGGCAGCGTGACGGTGAAGGTGACGGTGTTGCGGGCGCTGGCGGCGGTGATGGCGCCGCCGTGGGCTTCGACGATCTGCCGGGCGATGGCCAGCCCCAGCCCGGCGCCCCCCGACCCGGTCCCGCGGGAGCTGTCCAGCCGGAAAAACTGCTCGAACAGCCGGTCCAGCTTTTCGGGCGGGATGGTGCGGCCCTCGTTCTCGAAGGTCAGGGTCACGGTGTCGCCGTCCTGCCGGCCGGCGATGCGCACCGTGCTGCCGGGGAAGCTGTAGTGCCCGGCGTTGCGCAGCAGGTTGTCAAACACACGGGCCAGCTTGTCCGGGTCGGCGTCCACCGTCAGCCGGGGCGGCAGGTCCAGGGCGCAGGTCAGCTCCTTTTCCCGCAGGACCGGCTCGAACTCGCTGGCGATCTGGGCGAGCATCCGGGTCAGGTCCAGCGGGCGGCGCTCCAGTTCCAGGTGGGTCAGGCTGAAGCGGGTGATGTCGAAGAATTCGTTGATCAGGTCCTCCAGCCGCTCGGCCTTGCGCAGCGCGATGCCGGTGTACCGGGCCCGCAGCTCGGTGGAGATCTGGGGTTCGTCCTGCAGCAGGGTCAGGTAGCCGATCACGCTGGTCAGCGGGGTCTTGAGGTCGTGGGCCAGGTAGACCACCAGGTCGTTTTTGCGCTGTTCGGCCTCCCGGGCGGCGGCCGCGGCGGCCTGGGCCTTGCCCCGGGCCCGCTCCAGCCGGGCCGAGGCGGCGGACAGCGCGTTGGGCAGGTTCGGGGGCGGGGCGGCCGGGTCCATCAGGGTGCCGGCGGCCTCCACCACCCGGGTCAGGTCCCGCTGGTACAGCCGGAAAAAGCCCCAGGTCACCCCCAGCCAGCCGGCGGCCGCCAGCAGGATGACCAGCAGCAGCGCCATGTCCCGCACGCGGCACATGATCTCGTACAGCACGATGACGACGGGGGTGGCAAAGTCGATCCAGTAGGACTGGATGTGGTTGCCCAGGGCATGGTAGAAGCTGTACCCGGCCATGAAGAGGACGAAGATCCCGAACGCCACCCCCACCATGCTGAGCAGGTACAGCCCGATCATGTCGGTGGCGCTGCGGCCGTAGAGCGGGCGGGCCCGGCGCCGGTCCCGGACCCGGGCCGCGGCGGACCGGACGGTTTGCAGCAGTTTATTCAACGGTGTAGCCCACCCCCCAGACAGTCTTGATGAATTTCGGGCGGCGGGGCGGTTCGCCCAGCTTTTCCCGCAGGCGGGCGATGTGGGTCATGACCGTGTTGTTGGAATCGAAGGATTTTTCGCCCCAGACCGCCTCGAACAGTTCCTCGCTGGAAATGACCCGGCCCCGGTGGTCGCACAGGTACCACAGGATGGAGAATTCCAGCGGGGTGAGGGCCACCTCCCGCCCGTACAGGGTGCATTTGTGGGTGGCTTTGTTGATGACCAGCCCCCGCAGCTCGTGTTCCTCCGGCGCGGCGGGGCCGGCGGCCGGTGCGCTGCCGGCGTTGTACCGGGTGGCCCGGCGCAGCTGGCCCTTGACCCGGGCCACCAGTTCCAGCGGGTTGAAGGGTTTGGTGATGTAATCGTCCGCCCCCAGCGTGAGCCCGGTGATCTTGTCCATATCCTCGCCCCGGGCGGTGAGCATCAGGATGGGGAACAGGTGCCGCTGCCGGATGCGCTGGCACAGCGCGAAGCCGTCCATGTCGGGCAGCATCACATCCAGGATCGCCAGGTCGGGCGGGTCGGCCTCCACGGCGGCCAGCGCCGGCTGCGCCGCGGCAAAGGTCTGCACCGTGAAGCCTTCGGCCTTCAGGTAGACGGCCACCAGCTCCGCGATCTCCTGTTCATCATCCACTACCAGCACCTTGGCCACCGGTGTTCTCCTTCCTTGTCCGGCGCACGGCGGGCGTGCGCGGGGCTGTCAAAAAAATATAAGATCCGCCGCCGGCGGGCCGTTCCGGCCTGGGACGGGCCTGCAGCCCGGTCAGCCTTCGGCATGCCGCTGCGCCGGCGGTGCGCGGGGCGTTGCCGCTGCGCCCCGCCCGCGCTGTTATTATACCACGCCCGGGCCGGGGCGGCCAATGCGGGGCGGCGGCATTTTTACAATCAGGAAAAGGATGCAAAATCCCGGCTGCGATGTCTCACAGCCGGGGAAGATCATGGTTGGCCGCCGCATACCGCTCAATAGAACCCGTAGCTGGGCAGGACCTGCAGGCTGCGGGCCCAGAATTCCGGCACCGGCAGCCCGCTGAGCACCGGGTAGAACCAGAGGAAGAGCAGCAGGCTCGCCGCCGCCAGCCCAGCGCCGGTCCGCCGGGCCCGGCGCTGGTTGGCGGCGCCGCCCAGGGTCAGCGCGACGGCCGCCAGGCAGAACATCGAGCTGGGGAAGTAGTGGTACAGGAAGGTACACCGGGCCACCAGCATCCAGGGGATCAGCTGGGTGCCGTACAGGATCAGCACCCCGGCCCCGGCGCGGCTGCCCCGGCCGGAGACCTGCCGCCACAGCAGGCGCAGCACGGCCGCCAGCCCGGCCAGCCAGATCACCGGGCCGCCCAGCCCGGCGATGCTGCCCAGGTTGCCGGCGGGCAGGTTGGTGTTCTGGTAATACCACACCGGGCGCAGGTCCAGCAGCCAGGTGTACCAGCGGCTTTCGAAGGGGTGGGTGGCTTCCAGGGTGGAGTGGTACCAGTACATATACCGCTGGCAGTCCCACCAGTCGGCCAGGGTGAAGCCCGGGTCGTGCCAGAGGTAGGGCAGGTAGGCGGCCAGGTAGATCACAAAGGGCAGCAGCACATAGAACAGCACCCCGCCGACGCCGGCCAGCCGGAATTCCCGCCAGAAGCGGGGCGGGCGCTGCCGCCAGCGGGCGTACAGCACCCCCAGGTAGAGCACCGCCAGCCCGGCCCCGGCGTAGATGCCGGTCCACTTGGCCGCACACCCCAGCCCGAAGGCCGCGCCGCCCAGCGCCATCGGCACCAGCGCGCCGCCCACCCCGGCGGTGAGCACCCGCTGGCAGTACCACAGCATACAGTAGGCCCCCAGCAGGATGAAGAAGGTGCCGTAGATGTCGATGGTGGCGATGCGGCTTTGGGCAAACCGCATGAAGTCCAGCGCCAGCAGCGCCCCGGCCAGCGCCCCCACCCAGGGGCGGCGGGTCAGCCGGCGGGCAAAGCACCAGGCCAGCGGCACCAGCAGCACCCCGAACAGGGTGCCGGAAAACCGCCAGCCGAAGCCGGTCATGCCGAACAGCGCGATGCCCAGCATGATCAGGTCCTTGCCCAGCGGGGGGTGGGTGGTCTCGTAGACGGTCAGGCCGTGGAGCAGCTCATACCCGGTGCGGCCGTGGTAGATCTCGTCAAAATACATGCTGTTGAGCTGGCTGATGGCCCCGGGCACCGCGGCCTGCTCGTCGGCGAGGGCGCCGCCCCCGGTGAGGGGCACCAGCCCGCCGTCGATGTCCCGCAGCGCCAGCTCGAACACCTGGGCGTTGGACACCGTGACGGTGCAGGCGGTGCCCGCCGGGATCTGGCAGACCGCCCGGCTCCAGCTGAACACCGTGCCCTGGTCCAGCTGCTTTTCATACAGCAGGGTGCCGGCGGCGTCGGTGACGGTGACGCTGCCCCCGGTACTGATGCCCGGGTAGAGCCAGAGTTCCACCGTGTCGGCGGCGGGGGTGATGGTCTCGGTCAGGGTCTCGCCGGTGGCGTCCAGCGGGTTCTGGGGGGCGGTAAGGTCCCCCAGGTAGGTAAAGCTCAGCAGGGCGGTGAGGGCGGTCAGCCCCAGCAGGGCGAACACCTCCCGCCGGGTCCAGGCCGGCTGGGGGGCCGGGGCGCCGACAGCCGCCCGGTCCAGCCGGGGGCTCCGGCTGCCGCCGGCGGGCAGCGGCGACACCGCCCCGCTTTTGCAGATGGTCCAGACCGTGAAGGCCAGCAGCACGAAGGCCGCGGTGGCCGCAAAGCCGATGACCTGGACGAACAGGCTGCTGGCCGCGGCGGAGAGCCATTCATCGTCGGTGCCCACCTGGGCATAGACGGCGGCCAGATTCACAAAGCCGGTGAGGGAAAGCCCGAAGGCCGCCCCGTACAGCCGGATGTCGCCCCAGCGGGCGGCGGCCGCCAGCGCCAGCACCACCCCGGGCACCAGATACCGCTCGTGCATGCAGTGGCCCAGCGTGAACACCCCCACGGTGTAGAAGGCGGCCAGCAGCAGCGGCGAGAATCGCCGGGGGGCGCCGTCGGGGCGGCGGGCATCGGCCCGCCAGGCCAGCACGGCCAGCGCCGCCAGCCCCGCCGTGAGCAGCAGGATGTGCAGCGTGCCCAGCCCCCCCCAGCTGAGCAACCCGCCGAGGGTGGCTTCCAGCGGGGCCCAGTTGCCGCCCAGCGCCGCCAGCCAGTTGAAGGCGTTGATGCTGGCGTAGGGGTAGCCGGAGGCCGTGGTGAGGTATTTTTCCGCCAGATCGGGCAGCAGCCGGCTCACCCCGAAGAAGGGCAGCCCGAAGGCCAGCGGCGCCGCCAGCGCCGCGGCCGCCCCGCCGAAGCAGCGGCCGACGGCCCGGGCGCGGGCCCGGGGGCCGGCGGACCAGGCGTCGGCCACCCCGGCCAGGAAGCAAACGGCCAGCACCGGCCCGGCCAGCAGCGCCTGGGGCTTGATGGCCAGCGCCAGCCCGTAGAGGGCGGCGGCGGGCAGGTAGCGGCGGCGTTCCAGCAGCAAAAAGCAGGCCAGCAGCGGCAGCACGAAAGCCCCGTCGATCTGCTTCCACAATGCGGTGTCGAAGAGCAGCAGCGGGTTGAAGGCGGTGAAGAGGGTCAGGCAGAGGGTGGTGCGCCCGTCGCCCAGCCGGCGGCGGGCCAGCGCGTATACCAGCCCGGTGACGCCGCAGTCGCCCAGGGCGGGCACCAGCGCCAGCAGCACCCGGCCCGCCGGGCTTTCGCCGCCGCAGCCCAGCAGCCGCCGCAGCGCCGCCGCCAGCGCCAGCACCGGCAGGTAGCCGGGCGGGTAGTCGGCAAAATAGCCCTCGCTGTAAAAGGCGGCGGGGCCCTGGGTGAGCAGCTTGTCGCCCCAGGCCACAAAGCAGCTCATGTCATAGGGGTAGCCCTGGGTGGCGGCAGCCAGCGCCAGCCGCAGCGCCAGCGCCGCGGCCAGGATGAGCCAGAGCCGGCGGCGCCCGGCCCGGCGCCCGGGAATGGTTTGGGGGTTCATAGGCGGGGTTCCTCCTGCGGAAGGTGCGCACAAACCGAAAAGGACCGGGGCGGAGGGAAACCCCACCCGTCGGCCGGTCCTGATTTTCGGTTGTTACTGTTTGCTGAGCTGGGGGCCCTGGGCCGTGTCGGTGACGGTCCAGCCCAGCGCCGAGATCCGGGCGCGCAGCGCGTCGGCCCGGGCCCAGTCCTTGGCCTTTTTGGCGGCGGCGCGCTCGGCCACCAGCGCCTGGACCTCCTCGGGGGCCTGGGCGGTCTTGCGGTTGTACAGCAGGCCCAGCACGCCGGCCAGCTCGTCAAAGGTGTCGGCGGCGGCCTGCAGGCTGGGTTTGTCGGCGGCGTCGGCGCGGGTGTTGATCTCCTTGACGAACTCGAAGATCGCGGCCAGCGCGTCGGGGGTGTTCAGGTCGTCGTCCATGGCGGCGATGAACTTGTCCTTTGCGGCGGCGGCCTTGTCCTGCAGGGCGGTGTCGGTGCCGTGGGCGTGGTCGATGGCAAAGTCCAGGTTCTCCCGGCAGGTGTACAGCCGGTCCAGGCTGGCCTTGCAGCTCTCGATGAGCTCGACGGTATAGTTCAGCGGCATCCGGTAGCCGGCGGTGAGCATGAAATACCGGATCGGCTCGTAGCCGTAGCGGTCCGCGATTTCCCGCACCGTGAAGAAGTTGCCCGCGCTCTTGGACATCTTCTCGTTGTTGATGTTCAGAAAGCCGTTGTGCATCCAGTACCGGCTGAAGGTGCAGCCGTTGGCGCACTCCGACTGGGCGATCTCGTTTTCATGGTGGGGGAAGATCAGGTCCTGGCCGCCGCAGTGCAGGTCGATGGTCTTGCCCAGATGCTTGCGGGCCATGGCGCTGCACTCGATATGCCAGCCCGGCCGGCCGTGGCCCCAGGGGCTGTTCCAGTAGGGCTCGCCGGGCTTGGCGGCCTTCCAGACCGCGAAGTCGGCCGGGTCTTCCTTCAGGTCGTCGTCCATCCGGCTGCGCAGGGCCCGGTTGCCGCTTTCCAGGTCCTCCAGGTTCAGGTGGCTGAGCTTGCCGTACCCCGGGTCGGACTTGACCCGGAAATAGACGTCGCCGTTGCGGGCCACATAGGCGTGGCCGGAGGCCACCAGATCCTTGACGATCTTGATGATCTCGCCCACATGCTCGGTGGCCCGGGGGCGGACGGTGGGGGCCTTGACGTTGAGCCCGTCCGAGTCCTTGATGTACTCGGCCTCGAACCGGCGGGCGACCTCGGCCATCGAGACGCCCTCCTCCTGCCCTTTGGCGATGAGCTTGTCGTCGATGTCGGTGATGTTGGAGACGTAGAAGACCTTGTTGCCCCGGTATTCCAGGTACCGGCGCAGCGTGTCAAAGACCACCATCGGGCGGGCGTTGCCGATGTGGATGTAGTTGTAGACGGTGGGCCCGCAGACATAGATGCGGTACTCCCCCGGGGTGGCGGGGACGAATTCCTCTTTCTGGCGGGTCAGGGTGTTGAAGATCTGCATAGACGGGCTTCCTTCCTGCCGGCCGGCGGGCCGGGCTGATTACAACCTTTATTATAGCCGCGCCGGCGCCCCGGCGCAACCGAAAGTTGGCGGCCTTATTTGGCGCTGGCAAAGCAGCTGCGGTTCTGCCACAGATAGATGCCGCCGGACAGGACGGTGACCAGCGCCACCAGCCAGCACAGCCCCTGCACCACCAGGCCGAAGCCCAGCACGTCCACATCCCGCAGGAAGGCCGGCGCGATGTAGTAGAACAGGATGGTGAGCATCTGCAGCACCGTTTTGACCTTGCCCCAGATGTTGGCGGCAATGACGGTGCCCCGCTCGGCGGCGATCATCCGCACGCCGGCCACCGCGAATTCCCGGAACATGACCAGGGCCAGCACCACCGGGTGGCAGAGCCCGTCGGCCATCATGTAGACAAAGGCGGCGGTGGTCAGGCATTTGTCGGCCAGGGGGTCCATGAACTTGCCGAAGTCGGTGACCAGGTGGTTTTTGCGGGCGATGTAGCCGTCCAGGAAATCGGTGAAGGAGGCCGCCGCGAAGATCACCCCCGCCACAAGGTGGAAAACGGGGTTGTAGGCGCTGGTGCCGATGTGGGACCCCGCCGCGAAAAACATGAAGAAGGGCACCAGGATCACGCGCAGCATCGTAAGTTTATTCGGCAGGTTCATGGTCATTCCTCCGTTTCAGGCTCGGCATAGCCATAGAGGTCGTAGGTGTCGGAATCGGTGATGGTGACCCGGTAGAATTCGCCGGGCACCAGCGGGGTGTCGGCGGGGGTCAGCACGTTGCCGTCGATCTCGGGGCAGTCGCCCATCGACCGCAGCAGGTACATGCCGGTCTCCTCGTCCACCCCGTCGCACAGGCAGGGCAGGGTCTGCCCCACCTTGGCGGCCATGGCGGCGGCGCTGATCTCGGCCTGGATCTCCATGATATGGTCGGCCCGGCGCTGGCGAACTTCCTCCGCCAGCTGGCCGTCCATGGCGGCGGCGGGGGTGTTTTCCTCCGGCGAGTAGGCGAAGCAGCCCAGCCGGTCGAACCGGACGGTGCGGACGAAATCGCAGAGTTCGGCGTACTCCTCCTCCGTTTCGCCGGGGAAACCGGCGATCAGGGTGGTGCGCAGCGTCAGCCCCGGGATGGCGGCCCGCAGCCGGCGGATCACATCCTCCAGTTCGGCGCGGGAGCCGCGGCGGTTCATCGCCGCCAGGATCCGGTCGTTGCAGTGCTGGATGGGCAGGTCCAGGTAGGGCACCACCTTGCGGTTGCGCACCATCGCCCGGATGAAGTCGTCGGTGATCCGCTCGGGGTAGGCGTAGAGCACCCGGATCCAGCGGATGCCCTCGATGGCGTTGAGGGCGTCCAGCAGGTCGTTGATGGCGCCGGGGCGGCCCCAGTCCTCGCCGTAGGCGGTGGGGTCCTGGGCCACCACGATGAGCTCCCGCACCCCTTCCCCGGCCAGCCAGCGGGCTTCGGCCACGCAGCTTTCCATCGGGCGGGAGCGCAGCGGCCCGCGGATCAGCGGGATCGCGCAGTACCGGCAGCGGTTGTTGCAGCCTTCGGCGATCTTTAAGTAGGCGTAGTGGCCGGGGGTGGAGATGATCCGCGCCCCGCCCAGCGGCATGTCCGCCTTGGGGCCGTAGCTTTCCACCCGGCCGGCGCCGGGGGTACACACCCGGCGCAGGATCTCGGGCAGGGCGGCGTTGGAGCCCATGCCCACCACCGCGTCCACCTCCGGCATTTCGGCGGCGATCTGCTGCTTGTACCGCTCGGCCAGGCAGCCGGTGACGATCACCTTCAGCTCCGGGTTGGTCTGCTTGTAGCCGCAGGCCAGCAGGATGTTCTCGATGGCTTCCTCCTTGGCGGACTGGATGAAGCCGCAGGTGTTGACGATGATGGCGTCCGCCTCGGCCGGGTCGGCCACCGTCTCGTGGCCTTCCTTGAGCAGGGCGTGGGTGAAAACGTCGGCGTCCACCTGGTTTTTGGGGCAGCCGAGGGAGATGATGGCGATTTTCATGGCTTGGGGGCTCCTTGCTGTGTGTGTTGGGGGGGCTATTCCTCCGGGTCCCGGGGCTGCACCGCGGCGCGGATGACCGCGTGGGAAAACCCGCGGCGGGCCAGCGCGGCCATGACCTGCTGGGTCTTGCCCTCGGCCAGTTTGCGGGCGTACTGCCGCTCCACCAGCGCCCGGGCGCTGGCCAGGTCGGGGTCTTCCTCCCCGTCGGCGGGCATCAGGGCGGCCAGGGCGTCGGCGGCCGTCTCCCGGTCGATGCCCTTGGCGGCCAGGTCCTGCAGGATCTCCCGCCGGCTTTTGCGCTTGCGCAGCAGCTCGGCGGCCCGGCGGCGGGCAAAGCCCGCATCGTTGAGCAGGCCCAGCTCCCCCACCCGGGCCACGGCGGCCGCGGCGGTGTGGGGGTCGAACCGGCGGCAGAGCTTTGCGTACAGTTCGCCGGCGGCATGGTCCCGCAAAGCCAGCAGGTCCATGGCCTTGTCCAGCGCCCGGCGGGCGTCGCTTTTGCGGCGCAGCTCGGCCACGGCCGGCTCGGTCAGCTCGTCGCCGGCGTGCAGGCCGGCGGCGGCAAAGGTATCCTCATCCAGCGAGAAGGCGAAGGCGTCGTCCAGAAACAGCGCGTACCGCCCCCGCTTTGTCTCGGTGATGCGGGTCAGGCGGGGCATCAGTCATCCACCATGATGTCCAGGTCCACCTCGTCGCCGGTGGTCTTGGCCGGGGCGGCGGGGGCGGCTTCGGGCGCGGCGGCCGGGGTGACCGGGGCGGCCTTCTCGATGGGCTTGACGACCCCTTTCTTGCCGGCAGCCAGGATGCGGTCGGCGTTTTCCCGCACGATGGCCTCGATCTCGGCGGCGATGTCCGGGTTGTCCCGCAGGAACTGCTTGGCGTTGTCCCGGCCCTGGCCCAGGCGGGTCTCGCCGTAGTTGAACCAGGCGCCGCTCTTCTGCACGGCGCCCAGCTTGACGCCCAGGTCGATGATCTCGCCCACCTTGGAGATGCCTTCGCCGAACATGATGTCGAACTCCGCCTCCTTGAAGGGGGGCGCGACCTTGTTCTTGACGATCTTGGCGCGGGTGCGGTTGCCGATGAAGGAGCCGGAGGAATCCTTGAGCCCTTCGATGCGGCGCACGTCGATGCGCACCGAGGAGTAGTACTTCAGCGCCCGGCCGCCGGTGGTGACCTCGGGGCTGCCGTAGACCACCCCGACCTTTTCCCGCAGCTGGTTGATGAAGATGCAGACGGTGTTGGTCTTGCCGATGATGCCGGTGAGCTTGCGCAGGGCCTGGCTCATCAGCCGGGCCTGCAGGCCCACATGGCTGTCGCCCATCTCCCCTTCGATCTCGGCCCGGGGGACCATGGCGGCCACCGAGTCCACGACGATGGCGTCGATGGCGCCGGAGCGGACCAGCGCCTCACAGATCTCCATGGCCTGCTCGCCGGTGTCCGGCTGGCTGACCAGCAGGCTGTCGATGTCCACCCCCAGCGCACGGGCGTAGGTGGGGTCCAGGGCGTGTTCCACGTCGATGAAGGCCACCTCGCCCCCCTTCTTCTGGGCTTCGGCCAGCACATGCAGCGCCAGCGTGGTCTTGCCGGAGGATTCGGGGCCGTAGATCTCGATGATGCGGCCGCGGGGCAGCCCGCCCACCCCCAGGGCCATGTCCAGCCCCAGGCTGCCGGTGGAGATGGAATCCACCTGCATGGCCACATTGGCGCCCAGCTTCATGACGGCGCCCTTGCCGAACTGCTTTTCGATCTGGGCCAGCGCGGTCTCCAGCGCGGCCTTCTTGTCCCCCGCCGGGGCGGCGGTGACGTTCTTGCTTTCCTTCTTGGCTGCCATGTGTTCTCCTTCCGCCCTTCGGGCATCGATGTTTTGCTGAATTTGTGTGGCCCTGCCGGGCAGGGGCCGTGTTATCCCCATTATAACCGCTTCGGCGGCGAAATACAACTATTTGTTGTCGTTCCTCGGGTCTTCATCCGGTTTTTGGGACTGCTTGGCTCCCTCCGGGCCGGGTCTCTGCAGCAGGATGACCCGGTCGTTGCCGCCGTAGTCCTGCCGGCAGCTGCCGCCCTGCCAGCCGCCCCGGGCGCCCAGCGCCAGCACGGCCTGCCGCTGGGCGAAGCCGATCTCCAGCACCAGCCAGCCGCCGGGGCGCAGCACGGTCTGCCAGGGGCCGGTCAGGCAGCGGTAGAACCGCAGGCCGTCCGGCCCGCCGGCCAGCGCGCAGGCGGGTTCCCGGGCGGTCTCGGGCTGCAGGTCGGCCATCTCCCCGTCGGTCAGGTAGGGCGGGTTGGAGACGATCAGGTCCACCGACCCCGGCGCCCAGCGGCCCCAGTCGGCCAGCACGTCGGCTTCCGCCACCCCGACCCGGGCGCCGGGCAGGGCGGATGCGGCGTTGCGGCGCAGATAGCCGAGGGCCTGGGGGCTGTTTTCCACACAGGTGACCCGGGCGCCGGGCCAGAAACGGCGCACCCCCAGCCCCAGGCAGCCGGTGCCGGCGCAGAGGTCCAGCACCACCGGGTCGGGGCGGCCGAGGGCCCGCAGGCAGTCGAGGGCGGCTTCGCAGACCACCTCGGTGTCAGGGCGGGGGCAGAGCACCCCGGGGCCGACGGCGAGGGTGAAGTCCAGGAAATCCCACCGGCCGGCGATGTACTGCAGCGGTTCCCGCCCGGCCCGCCGCCGGGTCAGCTCCTCCAGCCGCCGGGCGGTGTCCGGGGGCAGCGGGGCCCGGTCCAGCCGGGGGTCGCCCCCGCCGGCCAGGCGGTAGAGTTCCCGGGCGTCGTAGCCGGCGTCGGGCACGCCGGCCTGCTCCAGCCGGGTCCGGACCCGGCGCACCGCCGCCTGCGGGGTCAGCCCCGCCAGCGGCTCAGTCATGGCCCCAGGCCGCCTGGCCGGGGTCTTCGGGCAGGACCGGCGTGACGGCGGCAATGGCAATCTCGATCATATCGTCCTCCGGCTCAAAGACGGTGAGCCGCTGCAGCCAGAGCCCCGGCTGGGCGATGGCCCGGGCCAGCAGGCTGTGGGACCGGCCGGACCATTTGAGCACTTCGTAGGAGATGCCCACCAGCAGCGGCAGCATGGCCAGCTTGTACACCACCCGCAGGGCGGTGCTGGTCCAGGGCAGCACCGCGTAGAGCAGGATGCTGATGACCAGCACCAGGATCAGGAAGCTGGTGCCGCAGCGGGGGTGGAAGCGGGAACAGGGGCGGATGTTTTCCACCGTGAGGGGCAGGCCGGCCTCGTAGCAGGCGATGGTCTTGTGCTCGGCGCCGTGGTACTGGAACATGCGGCGGATCTCCTTCATGCGGGAGATCAGGGCCATGTAGCTGAGGAAGAGCGCCAGCTTGAAGGCGGCTTCCAGCAAGACCCGGGGCCAGCGGCCCAGCGCCACCACCCGGCCCAGCAGCCCGGTGAGGAAGGTGGGCAAAAACAGGAACAGAAAGACCGCCAGCGCCACCCCCAGCAGCGCCGAGACCGCCATCAGGGCGTTCTGGACCCGGGGGCCGGCGTGGGCTTCCAGCCAGCGGTCAAAGGCGGAGAGTTCCTCCTCCTGCTCCTCTTCGGTCAGGGAGATCTCGGCGCTGTGGGACAGGTACTTGTAGCCGGTGACCAGGCTTTGCACCATGTTGCAGACGCCCCGCACCAGCGGGACCCGGTTGTACCAATGGGTGGTGACCGGCTCTTCGGTCAGGTCGATGGTGCCGTCGGGGCGGCGCACCGCGCAGCAGATCCGCTGCGGGCCGCGCATCATGATGCCCTCCATCAGCGCCTGGCCGCCGACGCTGGTGCGGAATTTTTCGGTGGGGGAAGTGTTCATACAGGACGTGTCCTTTCGTTGGGGAAGATCCGGCGCGCCCCGCAGCCGCAGGGTGCGCCGGCCGGCAGAAACGCCGGGCGTTCGAACGCCTGGGCCGGCTAGATCGGTTCGTGCAGATGTTCCTGGCCGGGGTGGTAGACCGGCAGGGTGATGCTGACCGTGGTGCCCTGGCCCAGGGTGCTGGCGATGTCGGTGCTGCCGCCCAGGGCGGTGACGATGGCGTCCACCACCGCCAGGCCGATGCCCGACCCCCGCACCGCATTGCGGCCCTTGAAGAACTTCTGCTTGACCTGGCACAGGTCCTCGGGCGGGATGCCGCGGCCTTGGTCCCGGACGGTGACGGTGACGGCGGCGTCGGTGCGCCCCAGCGTCAGGAAGACCGACCCGCCGGGGGGCGAATACTTGATGGCGTTGTCCAGCACGTTGACGAACACCTGCCGCAGCCGGGCCGGGTCGGCCCAGACCGGGTAGGGTTCGGGGGGTTCCTCATAGACCAGCCGGAGACCTTCCTGCCGGATGCGCCCTTCCACAAACAAGGCGGCGTCGGTGGCTTCGGCCACCAGGTCCAGCACCTGGCAGTTGAGCTTGATGCCGTTCTGCAGGCGGGAGAAGTCCAGCAGTTCCTCCACCATCGCGTACAGCCGGTCGGTCTCGCCGCCGATGACCTCCAGCCCCTTGCGGTAGTTGGGGTCGCCGGGGTCGTGGAGGGAGCCGATGGTCTCCACCCAGCCCTTGATGCTGGTCAACGGGGTGCGCAGCTCATGGCTGACCGAGGAGATGAACTCGTTTTTCATCCGCTCGGTCTCGGTCAGGTGTTCGGCCATCTCGTTGATGGTGCGGCACAGCCGGCCGATCTCGTCGTTGTAGCGGGCGTCGGGCAGGCGGGTCTGCAGGTCGCCGTCGGCGATGCGGTGGGCGATGGCCTCCACCTGGCCCAGCGGCCGCACGATGGAACGGATGAAGAACAGCCCGCTCCAGAGCATCAGCCCCAGCGCGGCCAGCACCACCCCCAGCGACAGCCAGACGGTGGTCCACCAGCGCCGGTCCACCAGTGCCAGGCTGGTGACCAGCCGCATGGCGGTGACGTTGCCGGCCGAGTAGGGCACCAGCTCGGTGACCGCCATGACCCGCTCGCCGTCCCTGGTGCGGAAGATGGTCCGCCCCACCCCGCTGCTGCCGGTAAGGGCCCGGTAGTAGTCGGTGCCGTCCAGCAGGTTTTCGTTGCTGATGCCGCTGGAGGTGGTCAGCACCACCCCGGCGGAGTCCAGCAGCATGAACTCGAACTTGTCCTTTTCGTCAAACTGTTCCACCGCCCGGCGCAGCGCCTGGCCGCGGCTGTTGGCGGTGGCGTCGGTGTCGCCGGCGGTGCCGGTGGCCTGCAGCCGCCCCACCAGGGTGGAAAACCGGTTGAGCACCGCGCTTTCCACCCCGCCGTAGAGGTTCTGGTAGCAGAAGGACAGAAACAGCCCTTCGGCCAGCGCCAGCACCAGCACGCTGATGAGCAGGCTGCCCCGCAGCCAGCGTTTGGTGATGCTCTGCACAGGCAGCCCCCTCCTTTCCCAAATGGCTTCGACCCGTCCGCGGCCGGGCGGTCCCGCCCGCCGCGGGCCGGCTCAGGGGTTCCAGCGGTAGCCATAGCCCCAGACGGTCAGGATGTGGGCGGGGCTGCTGGGTTCGTCCTCGATCTTCATGCGGAGCCGGCGGATGTTCACATCCACGATCTTCACATCCCCGTAATAGCCCTTGCCCCACACCCCTTCCAGGATCTTTTCCCGCACCAGCGCGGTGCCCGGGTTGCGGAAAAACAGCTCCATGATCTGGAACTCCACCTGGGTCAGGTCGATGGGCCGGCCGGCCTTGTAGAGCATCCGGCTCTTTTCGTCCAGCACAAAGCTGCCGCTGACCAGCTGGTCCGGCCCGCCGTCCCGGCTTTCGCCGGCGTTGCGGTGGACCCGCCGGGCCAGCGCCTCGACCCGGGCGATGAGCTCGGACACCGAGAAGGGCTTGGTGATATAATCGTCCGCCCCGATGGACAGCCCGCGGATCTTGTCCGCCTCCTGGCCTTTGGCCGACACGATGATGATGCCGATGTCGGCGTCGTCCCGGCGGATGGTCTCGCAGAGCGAAAGCCCGTCCATGCCGGGCAGCATGATGTCCAGCAGCGCCGCATCGCAGGGCGGGTTCTGGTGCAGCAGTTCCAGCGCCCGCTCGGCGGTGGGGGCTTCCAGCACCTCCCAGCCGGCCATGCGCAGGTTCAGCACCTCCATCTCCCGGATGCTGCTCTCATCCTCCACCACCAGCACACGTTTCATAGCGAACTCCTTTCCGTTGTCCGGTCCAGGGCTTACTGCAGCACCGTGACCCCGTTGATGATATCCTGCATCTGCAGGCCGTAATAGTCGGTGAGCATCCGCACCTGCAGCTGCCGGCCGCCGATGTTGGCCACCCGGTAGAACCGGCCGGCGGCGTTGTCCTCTTCCTCCTGCTCGGCCGGGTCCACGATGCGCAGCTCGCAGTAGTTGGTGGTGCCCGCCAGGTTGCTGATGATCCACCCGTTATCCGCCGCCCCGCGCAGCAGCACGTTGCCGTGCATCGACTCGGGCAGCTGCAGGAAAAAGCGGTACTCGCTGTCATACACGCCGAAGATGTTGTTGCCCCCCTCGGCGGTGGCGTAGTCCTTCCACAGCAGAAAGCGCAGCCGGTTTTCCATCGCGGCGGCCAGCTCGCCCCCGTCCGACACTTCGGTGGGGATGTCGATGGTGCCGTCGCCGTTGATGTCGGTGGACAGCAGGTGCAGGTCATACCGCAGGGTGGCCCGGTACAGGTCGGTCACGCCGGGGGGCGTGTAGGTTTTCAGGAACCCGCTTTCCGGGTCGTACAGAATGATGGAGGAGGCCAGGCTGTTGGCCCCCGACCCGGTCCAGCCGTCCAGCACCAGGCAGGTGGCGTTGTCCGCCCCCTGGCCGGCCTGCAGCCCGACGCAGCCGCTGTAGACCCCCTGCCCCACCGCCAGGGTCTGGGCCGCCAGGAAGGTGTCGCCCCCGGTGTAGGTCAGCAGCTGCAGGTTGATGCCGGCGTTCTCCCCCTCGGTGGGCAGGGCCAGCACCAGGTCCTGGATGCCGTCGCCCCGGCCGGTCATGTCGGCCAGCAGCATGTTGGTGTAGGTCTGGCGGTTGACCTCCTGGATGGTCTCCTCGGCGGTGTAGAGGTAGACGCACATATACCGGTCGCCCTGGGCCGAGTCATACCCCACCAGCAGCTGCTGGGAGTCTGCGTCCCGCAGGTGGGCGAAGTTGATGCTCTCCACCTCGCCGGAAAGCCCCTCCACCTGCTGGGAGACCCGCCAGCCGTCCTCGCCGGAAGGCTCCAGGATGGCCAGCCAGACGTTGGCGCCGCTGGCCTCGGCGGTGTAGAGGACGGCGGCCTCCTCGGTGCCGTCGCCGTCCCAGTCGCCGAAGGCAAAGGGGGAGAGGAACTCGCCGGTGGCCGGGTATTTCAGGGTGGCCACGCTGCCCAGGTAGCTGTTCAGCGCCTTCTGCACGGCGCTGGCCTCCCCCGAAAGGCGGGGGGCGCGCAGCAGCGATTCCACATCCGCCCCGGGCATCCCGGTGCAGCCGGCAAGCAGCAGCACGCCGAGGGACAGGGCCGCTGCGCGGACAAATCTTCTGTGCATCTGGCCCCTCCCCTCCCCCTTGTGCGGGCATACGCAGGCATACAAATTTACACTTTAGTATACCACAAAGCCGCCCGGCCCGCAATCCCGCCGGCGGGGGCGGAAAGTTTTTTGCAAAGTTCGCTTGACAATTCTTGCAAAGCACGCTATACTAAAACTGCAAAGCAAGCTTTGCAATCCTGACAATGACGGTGCCGCACGCGCCGGGGAGGGCTGCCATGAAGATCAACCGGGACAAGAACAACCCGCCGGCGGACAAGCGCACCACCGCGCTGGTGCTGCCGGGGGCGCTGTGCCTGCTGGCGTCGCTGGCGGGCGCCGAGACGCTGAGCGACCCGCTGCTGTGGGTGCTGCGGGTGGCGGCGGTGGCGCTGCTGGGCGCGGCGCTGTGGTTCCAGCGGCGGGCCGACAAGGCCGGGCAGGACCGGGACGCCGGCCCGGACAAGGGGGACGGAGATGAAAACCCGCATTCCTGAGCTGCGCAAGGCCCGCCGGATGAGCCAGCAGGAGCTGGCCGACGCCGTGGGGGTGACCCGCCAGACCATCACGAGCATCGAGGTGGGCAAGTACACGGCCAGCCTGGAACTGGCCTACAGGATCGCCCATTATTTTGACCTGACCATCGAAGAGGTGTTTGATTTCAGCCAGTCGGAGGGATGAGCCATGATGCTGAAACTGTTGTTTGCCGGCTGCCCGGCCACGATGGACGCCTACCGGGCGCGGACCCGGCGCTGCGTGGGGCTGTTTGCGGCGCTGGCCGTGCTGGGGGCCGCCACCTGGCTGTTCGGCTTTTTCGGCGTGCCGGAACTGCTGCCCGAAGGGGCCCGCCGGTCCTACTTTTACGGCTTTTACACCGGGATGGGGGCCGCCCTGGCCGGCTGCGGGCTGGTGCTGGCGGTGCGCACCGCCCGGCTGCTGAAGGACGAAGCCGCCCTGCGCAAAGCCTTTACCCGGGATACCGACGAGCGCAACCGGGCCATCCGCCGCCGGGCCCTCCAGGCCGCGGGGGTCTGCCTGTTCGCGGTGCTGTACGCCGGGGTGCTGGTGGCGGGGCTGTTCGCGCCGGTGCTGTTCGGCTTCTGCCTGGCCGGGGTGCTGGGGTTCGCGCTGCTGTACGGGCTGTTTTACGCCTACTACAGCCACAAACTGTAAACCGGCGCCAGGCCGGGACCTGACCAAAAAGTTGCGCGGGCGCCGCGGCGCCCGCCGGGAGGTGCTGTATGAAAAACCTGACCAAACGGCCGCTGGCCGCCGCGCTGGCCATGGCGGCGGCGTCCATCCTGTTCCTGCTGCTGATCGCCGCGCCGATGCAGGCGGCCTGGGGCATGACCGGGCTGCTGCTTACCGAGCTGGGGCTGCTGGCGCTGGCGCTGGGCGGGGCCGCCCTGCTGCGGGAAAAACTGTCCGATGTCTTTCCGCTGCGCGCCCCGCGGCTGCGCCCCGCCTGCGGCGCGGTGGTGCTGTGGCTGGGCGCCTACATGCCGGTGCTGACGGCGGCCATCCTGATGCAGCTGCTGCTGCCCGCCCAGACTGTCGAGGTGAGCGCCGGCATCACCGGGCTGGCGGTCACGGTGTCCCCCTGGCTGCGGTTCCTGATCATGGCGGTGAGCCCGGCGATCTGTGAGGAAGCGGTCTACCGGGGCTTCATCCTCTCCCACCTGGGGCCGCTGCCCGCCTGGGCCCGGGTGGCGGTGTGCGGGGCGCTGTTCGGGGCCTTCCACCTGGATGCGACCCGTTTTCTCTCCACCGCGCTGCTGGGGGCGGCCATCAGCTGGGCGGTGCTCTGCACCGGCAACCTGTTCTACGCCGGGCTGATCCACCTGTGCAACAACGCCCTGTCGGTGCTGGCCACCATCGCGCTGGAGGCGGCGGTCCAGTCCGCCCCCGAACTGGCGGAACAGGCCACCGCCGGGGCCGCGGCCGTGACCCCGGCCACCCTGGGGGTCTACCTGGTCCTGTGCGCCGCCAGCCCCTGGCTGCTGTGGGCCGGCACCGCGCTGCTGCGCGGCGGGCCCGCCCGGCCCCGCCGGGGCCGCCGGGCGCTGGTCTGCCTGGGGGTATCGGTGCTGCTGGCGGCCGCCGGCTTCCGGCTGATCGCCGGCTGATCGCCCGGGGCCGGCCAAGCCGGGTGCGCCGCAAACGGACCCGCAGGCATGCGCACAGGCGGGCAAAATGACAAAACACCCTTCCGGGGAAGCGTTCGGCTCCCCCGGAAGGGTGTTTTTGCATGGGGTTCGGGCGCAGGCGCATCGGCCGGGGCCGCGGCGGCCCGTCCCGGCGGCGGGCTCAGCCCTCGGCCAGCAGCCGGACCGCCCGGGAGGTGCCCAGCCGGTCGGCGCCCAGGTCCAGGAACTTTTCCATATCCTCGACGGTGGAGATGCCGCCGGCGGCCTTGATCTTGCAGCGGCCGGCCACATGGCGGGCGAACAGCTCGATGTCGGCAAAGGTGGCGCCGGCGGTGGAGAACCCGGTGGAGGTCTTGATGAAATCGGCCCCGGCTTCGGGCACGATGTCGCACATCCTGATCTTTTCCTCCTCGGTGAGCAGGCAGGTCTCGATGATGACCTTGAGCACCTTGTCCCCGATCGCTTGCTTGACGGCGGCGATGTCCTGCCGCACGGCGTCGTACTCCCGGTTTTTCAGCCGGCCGATGTTGATGACCATGTCCACCTCGTCGGCGCCGTTCTCCACGGCGGTGCGGGCCTCAAAGCATTTGCTGGCGGTGTCCATGGCGCCCAGGGGGAAGCCCACGACGCAGCACACCGGCACCCGGCCGGCCAGGTAGTCGGCAGCCTGGCGCACATAGCAGGTGTTGATGCAGACCGAGGCGGTGTGGTACTGCAGCGCCTCGTCGCACAGAGCCCGGACCTGGGGCCAGGTGGCCTCGGGTTTGAGCAGGGTGTGGTCCACCCGGGCGAGGATCTCTTGCTTGGTGTAGCGGCTCATTGGAACTCGGCTCCTTTCTTGCAGCGCTTGCACAGCCGGGCCTGGTGCAGCCCGACGCCGGAGAAGATCACGGCCAGGGCGCCGCAGGTCACGGCGATGATGCCCAGGATCAGCCCGGTGACCCGCAGGCCGCCGCCTCTGACTTTGTTTTTCATCGGGAAAGCCTCCTTTGCTGCGGCCGAAGCCGCGGTGCGGGGCAAACGCCCCGGTATTGATGCGGCCGCCCCCGCGCCGGTCCGGCCGGGGGTGCCGCCGCGGTCAGGTTTTGCTGCCCTTCTTTTTGAAAATCAGGATCTTGGAGAAGACGTAGTTGGACACGATGACCACCACCTGGCTGAACAGCTTGACCAGGTTGGCCCAGAGCGCCGGCGCCACAAAGGTGACCCCCGGCCCCAGCACCGTGACGCCCAGGAACATGAGCAGCTGGTCCACCACGGCGGTGAAGATGCGGCAGCCCACGAACTTGCCGAACTCCCGCAGCGCTTCGGCGCCGTGGTTTTTGCTTTTGAAGACGAAGGTGCGGTTGGTCCAGTAGGCGAAAAGGATGCAGATGGCGTTGTTGAGCACATTGCCCGCCCCCGCCGCAAAGGCCAGCCCGCCCACCGCCTGAAAGACGTTGAGCAGCACAAAGTTGAGCAGCGTGGCCACCCCGCCGAAAAACAGGTAGGCGATCTGCTCGTAGTATTTCAGAAACAGGGTCTTGAGTTTTTCCATAGCGTTTGTCACTTTCCTGCGCAGCATCCGCGCCCCAAAAACAAAGGGAGCCCGCCTGTTCCCAGGCAGGCTCCCGCAGATTCGGAGACCTGACAGCTCGCCTTATTCGGCGCTGTCCTCAGCGTCCGCCTTCTCGGGCTGCTCGCCCTCGCAGGCTTTCATGGACAGGCTGATGCGCTTGCGGTCGTAATCGACGTTGATCAGCTTGACGCGGACCATGTCGCCCACCTTGAGCACATCGCTGACCTTGTTCACGCGCTCGTTGGAGATCTCGCTGATGTGGACAAGGCCGTCCACGCCGGGCAGGATCCGCACAAAGGCGCCGAACTTGGTGATGGAGACCACCGGGGCCACGAACTCGGAGCCGATGGGATACTCGGTCTTGAGCTGCTCCCAGGGGTTGTCCTCTTCCTTCTTGAAGCCCAGAGAGACCTTCTGGTTCTCGGGGTCATAGCTCTTGACATACACGTCGATGGTATCGCCCACGCTGACGACCTCGGACGGATGCTTGATGTTCTGCCAGCTCAGCTCGCTGATGTGGCACAGGCCGTCCACGCCGCCCACGTCCACGAAGGCGCCGTAGGAGGTCAGGCTCTTGACCACGCCCTGGTAGTGCTTGCCCACCTCGACGCCGGCCCAGAACTCTTCCCGCTTGGCCTTGTTCTCTTCCGCAGTCACCTTGTTGATGCTGCCGACGATCTTGCGGCCGGCGCACTCGGTGATGACCAGGCGCACATGCTGACCCACCAGCTTGGTGTAGTCCTCATCACGGCGCATGGTGGCCTGGCTGCGGGGCACGAAGACCCGCACGCCCTTGACGTTGACGACGACGCCGCCCTTGTTGGCTTCCATCACGTCGCCTTCCATCACGGTGCCGTTCTCACAAGCCTCGGAAACGTCCTTCATGCCCTTCTGGGCTTCAAAACGCACGCGGGAAAGGGTGTCAACACCTTCCTGGTCGTTGGTCTTGACGACCACCAGGTCCAGTTCATCGTCCACCTTGACAAGGTCTTCCATCTTGGCGTTGGGATCATGCGTCATCTCGTTCAGTTTGACGATGCCGGTGTGCTTGGACCCGTCGATGCCGACGACACACTCGGTCGGGGAAACGCTGATGACCTTGGCTTTTACGATCTTACCTGCGAACAGGGGCTTGGCCTCGGACGCTTCCAGCATCTCGGCAAAGCTCATATCGTCCCGGATTTCTTCACTCATACAGTTAAGTACCTCCTCAATTATAGACGAAGGCGTCGAAGCCCCGGCCGTTACGCCCACCGTTTCGGCCCCCGCAAGCCAGGTACGGTCCAGTTCATCAGCTGTCTCGACCGTGATGGCTCGGGTATGCCTGGCGGCGACCTTTAGCAGCTTTTGGGTATTGGAAGAATGATGACCACCAATGACGACCATCCGGTCGCATTTCTGGCTGAGGTCTTCCGCTTCCTGTTGCCTCGCCCACGTTGCATTACATATTGTATCAAATATTTTGGAATTTGTACACCACTTTTTTAGAAAAGCCTTGCAGTTTTCCCAGCTTTGGACCTGAAAGGTCGTTTGCGCCACCACATAGATGGATTCTTGTTGTTTCAGCTCCTCCGCCATCGCCTCCAGCTCCGGCAGGCCGGAAAAGACTCTCACTTTTCCCGTCGTATGGCCGACAATCCCCTGCACTTCGGGGTGGGAAGCATCCCCCGCCACCAGCAGCAGCGCACCGTCCCGGCCGGCCTCCTCGGCGATTTTATGGATTTTTGAAACGAACGGGCAGGTGGCGTCGTGAAACGCCAGGCCCCGTGTGTTGATTTTTTCATACACCGCCGCCGGGACCCCGTGGCTGCGGATCACCACCTCGTATCCGTCGGGCACGTCCTCCAGCCGGGCACAGGTCAGCGCCCCTTTGGCTTCCAGGTCCTGCACCACCTGGGGGTTGTGGATCAGCGGGCCGAGGGTGGCCACCCGCCGCCCCTGGGCCAGCAGGTCGTAGGTCAGGCGGACCGCCCGGTCCACCCCGAAGCAGAAGCCGGCGGTCTTAGCAAGCAGGATCCGCATGGTTTTCTCCTTTCTCGGCCGGGTCGGGGTCGGCCGCCGGCAGGGCTTGTTCCGGCCGGTCAAAGTGGTGGGCCGCATACAGCGCTTCCAGCTCGTCGGTCAGGCGGGTGCGCAGGGTGCGCAGCGCCCGCACCTGCCGGCGGGGGTCGTCGCTGGCCGCCCCGGCGGTGGAGATGGGGTCCCCGAAGCAGATGCGCATGCGGCAGAACAGGTGCATCCGGGCGTCGGGGGTGTCGTAGATGATGCGGCAGGGCAGGATGTCCGCCCCGGCCTGGCCGGCGACGGCGAAGGCCCCGCTTTTCAGCTTGCCCAGCTGACCGGTCTTGCTGCGGGTGCCTTCGGGGAAGATCAGCACCCGGGTGCCGCCCCGGCATTCGGCAATGACCTTGTCGATGGTCTCGGTATCGCCCTTGCCCCGGTCGATGGGGATGGCGCCCAGGCAGCCCAGCGCCCAGCCGATGACCGGGTTGCGGAACAGCTCCTGCTTGGCCAGGATGCGGTAGCGGCTGAAGTCGAAGACCACCCCCAGGATAAACACCGGGTCCAGGTCGGAGATGTGGTTGGGCGCCAGCACGATGGGCCGGTCCCGGGGGACTTTGTCCAGGCCGATGACTTCGATGCGCCACAGAATGTGGATGAGCACCCACACAATGGGCAGGACAATCCAGTACAGAACCATACTCTTACACCATTTCCTTTTTCTCTTTTCGTATCCTGTCTTTCCGGCGCGCCGGGGCGCCGGGTCAGATCCGGTCCTGCACCGTCTTTTTCAGCAGCGCGTAGCTCTCCTCAATGCCGATGTCGCTGGTGTCCAGCAGCACGGCGTCCTCGGCCCGGCGCAGCGGGGCCACCGCCCGGTGGGTGTCCTGGTCGTCCCGCAGGCGGATGTCGGCCAGCACGGTGTCGTAGTCGGCGGGCTGGCCCTTGGCCAGCAGCTCGGCCAGGCGGCGGCGGGCGCGGGCTTCGGGGGTGGCGGTCAGGTAGATCTTGACGGTGGCATGGGGCAGCACCACGGTACCGATGTCCCGCCCGTCCATCAGGACGTTGCGGCTTTCGGCCAGCCCCCGCTGGGTGGCCAGCAGGTAGTCCCGCACCGCCGGGTGGGCCGACACGTCGGAGGCCGCCATGCCCACCGCCTCGGCCCGGACCGCCTCGGTCACGTCCTCGCCGTTGAGCAGGATCTGCTGGCTGCCGGTGCCCGGGCGGATGTCCAGACGGATGTCGGGCAGCAGCGCCGCCACGGCGGCGGCGTCCTTGGTGTTGCGGCCGGCCCGCAGGGCGTACAGCCCGATGGCCCGGTACATGGCGCCGGTGTCCACATAGACATAGCCCAGTTCGGCCGCCAGCCGCTTGGCCAGGCTGGATTTTCCGGCCCCGGAGGGCCCGTCGATGGCAATGGAAATCATGATCTTGCTCCCCTTCTCTGTTTATGTTTGGTCGTCCCGCGCCGCCGCCTGGGCGGTGGCCCAGGCGATCTGCAGGTTATAGCCGCCGGTGCGGGCGTCCACGTCCAGGATCTCGCCGGCAAAGTACAGCCCCGGGCACAGCCGGCTCTGCATGGTTTTGGGGTCCACCTGGCGCACGTCCACCCCACCGGCGGTGATGACCGCGTGTTCCAGGTCCCCCAGCGCCGAGATCGGCACCGTCCAGTGCTTGCACAGCGCCACCAGCGCCTGCTTTTCCTCCCGGGTAAGCTGGGCGGCCCGGGCCGCCGGGTCGATGCCCCAGCGGCGCAGCGCCGCCGGCCGCATCGAGCGGGGCAGCAGCGTTTCCAGCACGGCGGCGGCCCCCCGGCCGCCCAGCGCCGCCAGGTCGCGGGTGAGCCGGTCGTAGAGGGTCTTTTCCTCCAGCGCGGGCTTGAGGTCGAAGGCCACGGTATACCGGCGCCCGGCCAGGTCGGTGATGTAGCTGGAGGCGGACAGCACCAGCGGCCCCGACAGCCCGAAGTGGGTGAACAGCGCCTCGCCCTGCTCGGTGAAGAGGGGGCGGTCGTCTTCGTACAGGGTCAGGGCCACGTTGCGCAGCGACAGGCCCATCATCCGGCGGCAGTCGGGGTCGGGGCTGACCAGGCTGCACAGGCTGGGCTGGGGCGGCAGGATGGTGTGCCCGGCCTGGGCGGCCAGCCGGTAGCCCGACCCGTCCGACCCGGTGGCCGGGTAACTGACCCCGCCGGTGGCCAGCAGCACCCGCCGGGCCCGCAGCGCCCGGCCGCCGGCCTGCACCCCGGTGCAGCGGCCGTTTTCGATCAACAGTTGTTCAACGTTGGCCCGGACAAGCTCCGCCCCCGCCGCGTAGCCCCGCAGCGCGGCCAGCACGTCGGCCGCCCGGTCGCTTTGGGGGAAGACCCGCCGCCCCCGCTCGGTCTTGAGGGGCACGCCGAGGCTTTCAAAAAGTTCCATTGCCGCGGCGGGCGGGAAGGCGTACAGGCAGGAGTACAGGAACCGCGGGTTGCGGCGCACATAGCCAAGGAACTCCCGCACATCGCAGTCGTTGGTCAGGTTGCAGCGGCCCTTGCCGGTGATGAGCAGCTTCTGCCCCGGGCCTTTGGGGTTGTGTTCCAGCAGGGTGACGGTGCGGCCGCGGGCGCAGGCGGCCCCGGCGGCCATCAGGCCGGCGGCCCCGCCGCCGACGATCAGCCAATCGGTCATGGGTTTGCCTCCCGGGGGTCAGGGGTGGAAAGGCCGGGCAGCAGCGGCCACAGTTCGGAAAAGAGGAAGAGCACCAGCAGCGGGTGGACGCTGGCCAGATACATCGTGGAGGTGCCGATGCCGAAGCTGGAGACCTCCACAAAGGCGATCATGCCGCAGCGCAGCGCCGCAAAGCCCAGCAGCGCCAGCGCCAGCACCCAGGGGGCGCCGGGGGCGGTCCTGCGGCGCAGGCAGCGCCAGCCATCCCGCACCCAGGCGGCCGCCGCCAGCACAAAGCAGCCGGCAAAGCCCACCGCCGCCGCCAGCCGCCAGCCGTCCAGCAGGCGGAAGACCAGCTTCTGGGCCGGGCTGTAGTAGGGGGTGTCCCGGCCGGCTTCGGCCGCGGCGTTGAACCCGCAGCCCAGGTAGTCCGACCAGGCGGCGATGTCCTGCTCGGTGCCGATGGAGCGCAGCGATTCATAGGCCGGGCAGTCCTGGAAGGTCAGCACCCAGTACAGGCTGCGCAGGCTCTCCTGCAAAGTGGGCAGCACATACTGCGCCCGGATGGGCTGGGTGGTGCCGCTGCGCACCCCCCGGTCGCCCTCCCGCACCGGCAGCCGGCCCTCGGCAATGGCGGTGTTGACCTGGTCGGCCACGGTGGCCCAGTAGTCCGCCGCGGCGGGGGCGCTGTCGTAGATGCCCTCGAACTGGGCGGCCCGGCGGATGGCCCAGTAGAAGCTGCCGGCCCGGTAGTCGTCCAGTTCCGGGTCGCGGAAGTCGTTGGCCATCTGGGGGTCCTCCTCCAGCCAGTAGCGCAGCGGTTCCAGCGCCGGCACCTCGGCGTACAGCCGGGCCCGGGCGTCGGCCGGGACGCTGAGCATCCCCGCCTCGGCATCGGTGTCCACCCGGCTCATGGCGCCCATGGCGTCGGCAAAGGAGCCGGAGGAAAAGTCCGACAGGGTGAAGACCCCGTAGTGGGTGTAGTTGAGGGTGCAGAAGGCCAGCACCCCCGCCGCCAGCAGCCCGAAGGGCCAGGCCAGCGCCGGCAGCGCGGCGAACCGGCGCCGCCGGCAGAGCCCCGCGGCCAGCGCCGCCGCAGCCAGCACCGCCGCCGGCAGCAGGAAGAGGCCGGCGTCCTCCCGGTCCAGGTACCCGGCGGTCAGCCCCAGGCCGGCGGCGGCCAGCCAGGGCCACAGCCGGGGGCGGGCCGGGGCCTTCCACAGCCGCAGCAGCGCCCCCGCAAACCCGGCGAAGACCAGCAGGCAGAGGGCCGGGAAGATGTTGTCCCGGTAGACCCGCAGGGTGTACGCCGCCCAGGAGGAGGGCAGCAGCGCCAGCGCCGCATAGAGCGCCAGGGTCAGGCAGCGGCCGCGGCCGGCGGGGGCGGCGGCCCACAGCGGGCGCAGCGCCGCCGCCGCCAGGCCGGAGGCGGCGCACCACAGCCCTGCCCCGGCGGTGAGGTAAGGCAGGTGCAGCGCGTGGAGCGCCGCCAGCCAGACCGGGAAGAACATCGACTTGGAGAGGGTCAGGTAGTCATACGTCCCCAGCCATTGGCCGGCCGAGATGGCGTTGGCCGCCCGGAACATCAGTTCGTCGTCCAGCGGGGCGCCGCCCACCCAGGTGTACCCCTGCTGGAAGGCGGTGACCCCCAGCCGCAGCAGGGTCAGCACCGCCACCACCGCCCAGAAGGCGCGGGGGGAGAGATTCAGTTTTCGGGCCGTGGGATGATGCATAGGGTTCTCCCGCTTACTTTTGTATCTTCTCGATGCTTTCGATCAGATATTTCTGCCGTTTGAAGTTCAGGTCCACCAGCAGCGAAAGGTACTTGATGACGATGGTGAGCACCGCGAACACCCCGGCAAAGCCCAGGGTCAGCACGAACATGGTGGTGGTCCAGCCGGTGATGGGGTGGCCGGTGAGGAAGACGATCAGGGTGTAAGCCAGCTCGGCCAGGGCCAGGGCCATCATGGCCAGGGCCACCCCGGCGCTGAGCTTGAAGCCGGCGTCGGTGTACAGCAGCAGGCTGTCCGCCGCCAGGGCGAACCGCCCGGCGGCCCGGTCGGTGAGCTGGCCGTCAAACTCCAGGTCGGTCATTCTGAGCCCGCAGGCCGCGTAGGCCGCCTTGCGGTAGGGCAGGTGGGGGCTGGCCGCATGGACCCGGTTGATCGCCCGCCGGCTGACCAGCCGGAAGGCGTCGGTGCGCAGGCGGTAGGCGCTGCGGGAGTTGGCGTTGAACACCCGGTAGAACAGCCCGCTGCCCAGCCCACGGCTGCGGGCCGGGCAGACCGAGACGATGTCGCTGCCCTTCTGGGCCGTCTGGTAGGCGGTGAAGATCAGCGCCGGGTCGTAGGGCAGTTCGGTGGAGTCGAACTCGTACACATAATCCCCGATGGCGGCGTCCAGCCCGGCGTTCATGCTGGCTTCCAGCCCCTGGCGCAGGCTCATGTGCAAAATGGTCAGCGGTTTGGGGCAGGAGGCCGCCCAGCGGCGCAGCGCCGCCACCGCGGCCGGGTCGGCGGCGTCGTCCACCGCCACCAGCTCGTACTGGGCAAAATGGGTCTCCAGCTGTTCGGCCAGTGTCTTGAAAAAGCGCAGGATGCGGGCTTCGCCCCCCTGCAGGTAGACCACCGCCGAGACGAAATTCTGTTCCCTGCCGCCGGGTTCGCGCACAGGGTTCTGTCGGGTCTGATTCATACGCCAAGCACCTCGTCCAGGTCATAGACCGTGTTGATCTTGCCGGACAGCACGCTGACCAGCGTGGGCGCCCGGTGCAGCACCCGCACCACCGTGGGGCGGGAATCGTCGATCTCGCTGGATTTCAGGATCGGCTTCATGCTGAACAGGCTCCCTTTATAGGTAAAACCGTATTCTTCCTTCAGGTATTTGCGGGCCAGCTGGCTCATGTAGGGCCAGGCGGTGGCCGGTTTGGCCGGGCATTCGTTGCAGTTGTACAGGTCCCCCGGCGCACAGCGCCCGCCGCTTTGCCCCTGGCAGGGGAAGGTGGCCACGCTGTCGTAGCTGGTCTCGTGGGGGGTGAAGGTCACGCTGGTCAGGCTGTGCAGCCCGGTCTGGCCGAAGGGCATCAGGCTGAAAAACGGCCCGTCCATCACCGTGATGCCGGTGTTCTTCAGGGCTTCCGACACTTCGCACAAAATGATCTCGCACTTTTCGTACTTGATGCCGAAGGGCGGCAGCCCCAGCATCCGGTGGATGTCGTTGACGCCGGCATAGGTGGCGTTGAGCAGGAAGGGCGCTTCGTCGGTGCGCTCCCCCGCCTGCACCCGCCAGACCTCCCCCACCGCCTCGATCTTGTCCGGCTTGTGGGCGTAGGCGATCTCCACGCCCGGCAGCCCGGCCAGCTGTTCCAGAAACCAGGTTTTCAGCACCTGGGCGTCGTAGGTGTACTCGGTGGTCAGGAACGCCCCGTCGCACAGCCCGGGGTTGAAGTATTTGGTCGGCGCCACATCGTCGCACCGGATGTCCGCCGCCTGGCAGAACCGGCGGAAGGCCGGCGCGTCGGTCCAGGAAAAGTGGGCGCTGGTGGCGTAGACCTGGTCGAAGGCGGTGTGCAGGCAGAAGGCGAAATCCTCGCAGAAGCGCTTGAAATAGTGGGCGCTCTTGATGGCGGTGGAGTAGGACCGGGGGTAGTGGTACCCCATGTGGACCCGGGCCTGGTTGATGTAGGTGGCCCGCATGAAGGGGCCGGGATCCCGCTCCAGCACCAGCACCCGCTGGCCGGCCGCGCCGCACTGCCGGGCCGCGTACAGCCCGTACAGCCCGGCGCCCAGGATGATCTTGTCATAGGTCATAGTGGCGCAGACACACCTTTCTGTTGGAGTTCAGGGGTTATACTGCCCCCGGGCGGCGGCCAGCAGCACCCGGAGCAGGTCGGTGTTGCCCCGCATCCCCTTGATCTTGGTGGGGGTGGCGCCGGAGGCCGGGTAGGCCCGGGTCACCGGCACCTCGCAGGCTTTGAGGCCCAGCTGGGTGGCCCGGATGCTCAGGTAGGCCAGCAGTTCGTACCCCATGAACACCGGGCGCAGGGGCTGCACCTCGGGGTGGGTGAGGTATTCCCGGCTGTAGGCCCGGTAAGCGTTGGTGGTGTCGGTGAACCAGTGGCGGGCCGCCGCGCTGGTGACCGGCGCATGGATGAGCCGCACCGCCAGCCAGCGGGCCGGCGGGGTGTGGATGGCCCGGCCGCCCTTGACGAACCGGCTGCCCTGCACCAGGTCATAGCCCTGGCGCAGTTTTTCCACAAAACGGGGCACATCCTCGATGGAGTCCTTGTTGTTGCCGTCGATGGTCAGCACCCCTTTGTAGCCCCGGTTCAGGGCAAAGTGCAGCCCCATGCGCAGCTGGGCGCCCTGCTTGCCGGCGCTGCGCTTGACCAGCAGGGTGTTGACGCCGTAGAGTTTGAGGGTTTCGGGGTTCATGCTGCCGTCGGTGGAGCCGCCGTCGCACAGGATGATGTCCACCTGCCGGTGGATGCCGGCTTTCTGGGCGCGGCCCAGCTCGGTGAGGATGCGGGCGCCCTCGTTGATGACCGGGATCAGCAGGCAGTAGTCGCTGCCCCGGGGGTTGAATTCGGCAATGGTATATTCCACGTCAAAGGGTCGGTTCCGGCTCATGCAAACACCTCCGCAACGGTCCGGATGGCCTCGAGCACCGGGGCCGCGGCGCCGGGGTTGGCCATCTCGATGGAGACAAAGCCCTTGTACCCCACCGCCTTGAGCAGCAGGGCCAGTTCGGTATGTTCGGGGCGGCGGGTCACCGGCGCCAGCCCCGGTTCGCTGATGTGGATGTGGCTGACCCAGCCAAGGTCGGGGATGAAGTCCCGCAGCCGTTCGCCGTTTTCGATCAGCGCACCCAGGTCCAGGTTGACCGCCAGGCCGGGATTGTTCAGCCGCTTGACCAGCGCGAAGACATCGGCGGTGCGGTTGAGGAAGTTGGTGTAGCGGGGGGCGTTGGCTTCCAGCGCCAGCACCACCCCGTAGCGGGCGGCCAGCCGGCCGGCCTTGTCAAAGAATTCGTCCGCCCGGGCGGCGGCTTCGGCCGGGTCCAGCCCGGCGGGGACCGACCGGTTTTTGGGGCAGCCGAAGACCAGGCTGGGGCAGTGGAGCAGGTGGGCGAACTGGAACGCCTGTTCGGTGTAGTCCAGCAGGCGGGAGCCTTCCTCCGGGTCGAAGATGCTGCCGGTCTGGCCGTACCAGATGCTCTGCAAACTGGGCACCGCAAAACCCCAGCGGTTTTTCAGGTAGCCGCCGAAGAGCATGGCCGGGGTCAGCTGCTCGTAGGGGCGGTCGGGGAAGATGCGGGTGGGGGCCAGTTCCAGCCCGGTGAAGCCCGCCGCCTGCATGGCGGCGTAGACCGTCTCGTCCTCCGCCTTGGTCCAGGCGATGTTGCTGACGGCCAGTCGGATCGTGTCTGCCATCCTGTATCCCCCTTACTGCCAGCCGCCCAGAAAGCGGCGGATGTCCGAAAGTTCCTCTTCCTCGCTGCACAGGTAGCCCCCGGCGCCGCCCAGCAGCGCCGCATGGCGGCTGCGCAGGTCGTAGTCATAGGGGGCGCCGGGCAGGTGGTTGCGCCAGGTCTTGCCGGTGACCGCCTGATACACCCGGGCGGCGGTGACCGGCGGGGTGGTCAGGTTGAGCAGCCGCAGGCCGGCGGCGCGGGCGGCGGTGATGTCCTGCCAGAGCCGGCCCAGGTTGTAGAACTGGTAGCGGCTGCGGCTGTCGGTGAAGCAGAGGGCGTTGAAGCCGGCAGCCGCGAACCAGGCCCGCAGGGCGGCGGGGTCGGCGGTGCCGCCCAGCTTGTAGAAGCCGTTGTCCGCCAGGGTGTAGGCCCCGGCCACCAGCGGGCTTTGGGCGGCGAGGGCCGCGTATTTGTCCGGCTTGAGCATGGCCGGGGTGATGGTGTGCAGGTCGTACAGGAAGTTTTTGCGCAGCCCCTTGCCGTACAGCGCCGGCAGCCGCAGGATCAGCGCGTCGGGGAAATCCTGCCGCACCCAGGCTTCCAGCTGAAGGCGGTTGCGCCCGTAGGCGGACAGAGCCGGGTCGGCGGGGTCGAGGGGGGTGTCCTCGTCCCTGCCGCGGCTGTCCGGGTAGACCGCGATGGTGGAGACCAGCACCACCGAGCGGGGGGCGATGCGGCGCAGGTTTTCCCGCGCTGCGGCCATCACGGCCAGGTCGGCCGCCGGGTCGGCGTTGGCCAGGAACATCGCCGCCGGCACCCCGGCGTACACGCACAGCTCGGGCGCCGTGCCGTACCGGGCCGCGATGTCGGTGGAATGGCAGGCGTCGGCAAAGTCGTGGGCGGCGGCCAGATTGCCCCCCACAAAGCCGGTGGACCCCACCAGAAGATCACGCGCCATACAGTCTCCCCCTCCGCCCGCCGCGTCGCCGCGGTTTTTGGGCACTTCTTCATATTTTGTTCAAGCGCACAAAACGCCAGTATGATTCTTGTTCATTATAACGGGTTTGCGTGGAAAAAGCAATGCCCGCCCCCGCGCCTTTTGCCGGCCGGCAAAAACAAAAACGCCCTGCCGCAAGGGCAGGACGCAAAGGATATGGCAAGGGATATGACAAGGAATTTGGCAAAGGCTATGGAGATGCGCTTCGGGCGCCGGCCCGTCAAGGGTGGGCCGGCGCGGCAACCGCAAACGTAAAGGTTATGGAGATGCACCAAGGGCGGCGCCCCGTCTACGGTGGGGCGCCGCGGCAGGAGCCCACAGGGATGGCCGCGCAACGATACCGTGCGGGGGGTCCAGGGGTCCTGCGGACCCCTGGTCGGCGGCCGCCGCATCGAAACGGCGGGACCTTTGGTTCTTTCAGTCATGAAAGAACAACGATAATACGATATGTTGTGCAAAAGATGGCCGCAAAGTCATCCCGGCAAGTAAGTTGCACGGCCACGCCCGCTAGGCCAATAAAGAGAAAATGCAGCGCTGGCGGCGGGGCGGGGTGCGGGATGTCCCGCAGGCTGGGCGGTGCCGGAAAGCCCGCCAGGCCAATTTTGGCAGCGTTTGCAGCGCGGGAAGGTGCGGGGCACCCCGCAGAGTAACCGTCCCCGGCAGGCCCGCTAGGCCAATTTTGGCAACGTGCGCGGCGCGGCGGGGCGCGAGGTTACCCGCAGCGCGGGCAGCGCAGCAAGGCAGGGCGCGAGACTTCCCGCGACGTTCGCGGGACCTTTGGTTCTTTCGGTCGGCGAAAGAACAACGCCCACCCCTTACAGCCGTATCGGCGTATTGGGCCGCAGCCCCTTTTTCACCGAGGCTTCCAGCTGGGTGACGATCTCCTTCATGCTGGCCGCGAACTCCTCTTCGGAGGAATTGTGGAAGATCAGCAGCGAATCGGGCTGGCCTTCCAGCCGGAGGTTGACCGGCGGCTCGAAGTTGACCCCGAGGATGTACTCGTCCCAATGGTTGAGCTTCCAGATGTCCCGGTCGCTGGCCCGGTCGATCATCCGCTGGTGGCAGACTTCCGGGTCGGTATCCACCCAGATGACCACCAGTTCGGCTTCCTTCTTGGCCAGTTCCTTGCGCAGCGCGGCGATGTAGGCGTCGTCGCGGATCTCCTGGGTGAAGGGGGCGTTGATGAGCACGATGTCATCATACAGCAGCGCTTCCATGGCCAGGTCCAGGATGACCTGATATTCCAGGTCCCGGATGTACTTTTCAAAAAAGATGCTGCTGCGGTCGTAGGGCTGGTGGGCCACCGCGAAGATCTGCTTGGACAGCGGGATCAGGGTGTCCTTATCCAGATACACCACATGCTTGAGAGCCCCGGCCAGCTGGCGGGAGATGAAGGTCTTGCCGCAGGCGGGCGGGCTTGTGACCAGGATCAGCTTTTTCAAACAGGACACCCCTTTGTTCGTTGGTCAGGCCGGTAAAAGCCTTGGCACGCAGCCGTTTTTGCGCACCCTGCAGCGTTAAAAATTTAACCGCATTGTCTGAATTATACAACATTCGGTCCGGTTTGTGAATGGATAGAACGCCGATTTTCCCGGTTTTATGGATTCTTGTTGCCTAAGATGCAGATTCGGCACCTCCACAATGGCGGCCGCTGCACAAAGCCAAAAAATCGTGCAGGATGCCAAGACCCACCGCCCCGGATTTTTCGGGGTGGAACTGGGTGCCGAGCACCCGCCCCCGCGCCGCCGCGGCGCAGACCCGCCGCCCGCCGTACAGGCAGTCGGCCAGGCGGAAGGCATCGTCGGCCGGTTCGGCCGCATAGCTGTGGATGAAGTAGCACTCGCCCCCGTCCGGCACGCTCTGCAGCGCCGTGCCGGCGAAATCGGCGCGGCCGGGGCCGGGCAGCAGCGGTTCCCAGGCGATGTGGGGCACCCGCTGGGGCGCGCCGGTGGCGTCGGCGGCGGGCAGGCGGCGCACCCAGCCGGGGATCAGACCCAGGCCCTCGTGGGGGCCGAACTCGTCCGAACCGTCAAACAGCATCTGCATCCCCAGGCAGATGCCCAGCAGCGGCGCCCCCTGGCCCACCCGGCGGCAGATGGCCTCGGCCAGCCCGCGGCGGCGCAGTTCGGCCATGCCGTCCCCAAACGCCCCCACCCCGGGCAGCACCAGCGCCTCGGCGGCCAGCACCGCGGCGGGGTCGCCGGTCAGTTCCGGCACGGCGCCGCAGTAGGCCAGCGCCCGCTGCACGCTGAGCAGGTTGGCCCGGCCGGTATCAATCACAGTCACCTTCATCGGCGCACCTCCACTCCGCCGGCCCGGATCTCGGCCTTGAGCTCCGGCACCGTCGCCTTGTCGTAATGCAGCACCGCGGCGCAGGCCACGGCGTCCGCCCCGGCCGCGGCGGCGTCCAGGATGTCGTCGGCGCCGCCGGCCCCGCCGCCGCAGATCACCGGCACCTGCACCGCGGCGGTCACCGCCCGGATCAGCTCCAGGTCCATGCCCCGCTGCAGCCCTTCGCAGTCCACGCTGGTGAGCAGGATCTCCCCGGCGCCGAGGGCTTCGCCCTGCCGGGCCCATTCCACCACATCCCGGCCGGAATGGGCCCGGCCGTTGTCGTAATAGGCTTCCCACCGGTGGGGGTCGGTGCGGCTGCGCTTGGCCTGGATGGACAGCACCATGCACTGGCTGCCGAAGGCGGCGGCCACCTCCCGGATGAGCTCCGGCCGCTTGAGGGCCGCGGTGTTGATGGCCACCTTGTCCGCCCCCATGGCCAGGATGCGGCGCACATCCTCGACGCTGCGCAGGCCCCCGCCCACGCAGACCGGGATGAACACCTCCTCCACCGTGCGGCGGACGATGTGGGAAAGGTTGTTGCGGTTGTACAGGCTGGCCACAATGTCGATGTAGAGCAGTTCGTCGATGCCCTGCTCGTAATACCGCCGGGCGAAGGCGTTGGGGTCGCCCAGCTTGCGCAGCCCTTCCAGCTGGATGCCTTTGACGAGGTTTTCGTCCTTGACATCCAGCCGGGCGATCAGGCGGATCTTTTTGGACATACCGCCGCCCCCTTACATCTCGTGGTGGGTGCCGGCCGGGTCGCCCCACAGCACCTCGCTGTCCCCCTCGTAGGGGGTGGCGCGCAGCTTCCAGCGGCCGTCCTCCCACTTCCAGATATGGGGGCTGCGGAACCGGTCGGCCAGGTGCAGGAAGTAGTCCCGGTCCATGCGGGGCTGCTCAAACAGCTGGCTGGCCCAGGGGAAATGCTGCTTGTCCAGGCTCAGGTAGCGGAAGATCTCCTTTTCGAACCGGTCGGGGTATTCGCCGTCGAACTTTTTGCACAGGGCCCGGCCCTCCTCCAGCGTGATCTCGCCGTTGCGGATTTCCTGGGCGGCGTCGTAGCTGGTGCGGCCGATGCCGTACTTGATGTAGGTGGTGTAGTAGAAGAAATCGTCGATCTTGTCGTCGATGGAGTTGTACTTGGAGTAGGTGCCCTGGGTGCGCTCCGGCGCGGGGCGGAAGCCGCCGTGCTCGACGGCATAGTAGTAGGCCCCCTGGGGGTGCCACTTTTCGTAGTAGCCCAGGTAGCGCACCTGGACGTGGTTCTTTTCCAGGTTGGAGGTCTCACCGGGCAGGTAGATGGCCAGGTCGGCCGGGTCGATCCTGTAATCCTCCTGCAGCTGACGCAGGCTGACGCCGCCCAGGTAGATGTGGTCGTAGTCGTTGACCGCGAAGAAGTGTTCGTCCCGCAGCGCGGATTCGTTGTCGGCGATGGGGTTGCCGAACTCGGCTTCGTTTTCGCCGTAGAAGACCAGCGGGATGCCGAACTTGGCGGCCATTTTGGGGGCCAGCTGCTTCTGGCCCAGGATGAAGGGCTGGAAGGGATGGAAGAGGTTTTCGGTGGCCAGGCGGGTGAGCAGCCGGTGGGTCATGCCGTTGGGGGTACACAGGTAGTTGTCGAACCCGGCGTGGATCCATGCCTGCATGTTCTCCCACCCCCAGGGGGTATAGATGTGGGGCGCCCAGGTGACGGTGAGGGGGTGCATCCCGTATTTGTATTTGAGCAGGTGGGCGGCGTAGAAGCTGTCCTTGCCGCCGGAGCCGGGCACCAGGCAGTCGTAGCTGCCGTCGGTCTTGCGGTACTGGTCGCACAGTTCCCGCAGTTCCTTTTCCCGCAAAGCCCAGTCGATGTGGCCGTTGGCCTTGTTGTGGCAGGCGTGGCAGGCGTCGCAGACGCCGTCCGGCTGAATGACCATCGTCTTTTTCCGGGACCGGATGGTGTGTTCGAACTCATAGCAGGAGTTGGGCTTCTGGTTGCTCATGACGCATTCTTTGCAGAAACGGACCTTTTGGGGCAGGCCGTACCAGGCTTCCCGCCGGTCTTCCGGCAGGTCGGGGGCATACTTGGCGTAGTCGATCTCAACATAACGGGGCAGTTTTTCCATAATCCTTACACTCCAATCGCAGCTCACAGCGTGAAAGCGAAAGGCGCCGCCCGGCAGGGGTGATCCTGCCGGGCGGCGCCTTTGCCGTCATTGCGTGGTTATTATAGCACAGCCGGCCGCGGGTTGCAAGCCGTTCGGGGAAAAAGTGCCGGGGGCCTTGGGCGGGCCGACGCCCCGGCCCCTGTGCGCGGGGGCTGCGCCCGGCCCCGCCGGCGGGCGGCGGGTCAGTAGTTCTCCCGCAGGATCTCGACGGCCTTTTCATTGCCATTGTCGGCGGCCTGCCGGAACCACCGCTGGGCCCCGTACCGGTCCCTGTCGCCGCCCTCGCCGTTAAACAGCATAATACCCAGATTCACCTGGGCGTTCGTGTGCCCCTGTTCGGCGGCCTTTCTAAACCATTCGCGGGCCGCCCGCTGGTCCTGGGCCACGCCGTCGCCTTCGGCATAGCAATTTCCGCAGGCGAACTGGCCATCGGCACCCCCCTGGTCGGCGGCCTTCTTGTACCAGTAGAAGGCTTGCTTCTTGTCCTGGGCCACGCCGTCGCCGTACTCATAACAAACTCCGCAGTTGTACTGGGCACTGGCGTCCCCCTGTTCGGCGGCCTTTTTGATCCAGTAAAAAGCCTTTTCCGGGTTTTTGTCCGTGCCCCGGCCGGTATCATACAGGGCGGCACACATTTTTTGGCATTTCACATCGCCCCGTTCCGCCCCCTTCTCGGCCCATTGCAGGGCCTTGGCCGGGTCGTAGTGCTCGCCCTTCGGATCGGCGTAGGCGGCCACCATCAGGCGGATCATATCTATGTTGCTTTCGAGTTCGGCCGCGAGGTTTGTCGCCTCGCGCATCTCCCGCAGCTCTTTGAGCAGCTCTGCGGCGCCCTCCTCCTGCTGGGCGGCGGCCTTCTCCGCCCATTCGATGGCTTTGTCCAGGTCCTTCTCTGTGCCCTTGCCTATGCCGCAGCGCACCGCACAGTTGTACTGGGCGGTCGAATCTCCCTGTTCGGCGGCCTTTTCATACCAGTAGAACGCCCTGGCTTCGTCCTGGTCCACGCCGTCGCCCTTGGCATAACAATTCCCACAGTTGAACTGGGCGGTCACATTTCCCTGCTCGGCGGCCTTGAGGAACCAGGTGAAGGCTGCGGCCGGGTCTTCTTCGGTGCCGCGGCCCATTTTGCAGGCCACGCCGCAGTAGAACTGCGCTGCGGCATCCCCCTGTTCGGCGGCTTTTTGGTACCAGTGGAAGCTCTTGGCCGGGTCGGGGTCGGCGCCCACGCCCGCCCGGTACATGTCGGCGCATTCCCGCTGGCAGTACCGGCTGCCCTGTTCGGCGGCCTTCTCGTACCAGGAAAGCGCCCGGGCCGGGTCCTTGGGGGCGCCCTCGCCGTCCCGGTACATGTCGCCGCATTCCTCCTGGGCCCGGGCATGGCCCGCCTCGGCGGCCTTGCACATCCATTCCAGCGCCCGGGCGGCGTCCTTCTCCACCCCCTGGCCGATGCGCAGCCGCATGGCCAGGTTGAACTGTGCCTTGGGGTCGCCGCCCTCAGCGGCCCGGCGGTACCACTCGGACGCCTTTGTCTCGTCCTTGGGGGTGCCCTCGCCGGTGGCGTACATCACGCCGCAGTTGAAGGCGGCGGTGGGGCTGCCCAGCTCGGCTGCCTGGCGGTACAGGTCCAGCTCCTTCTCGTGGTCGCCGGCCTTGCCCGCCGCAACCCCCTCTTCAAACAGGCGTTCCCGCTCCTGCCGGCGGGCCTTTTCGGCGGCTTCGGCTTCGGCCTTGGCCCGGGCGGCGTCCCGCTTTTGTTCCAGCGCCGGCACCAGCGCCCGGATCTCCGGCGCGGCCAGCTCGGCGGCCCAGGCCAGCAGCTGTTCGGCGGTGTCGGCGCCCAGCGTTTCCCGGGCGGCGCCCAGCCGCAGCGCCCCCTTCATGCCGTCCAGCACCCCCGCCTGGCCGGCGATCCTGTAATGCAGGAAGGCCTGCGCCGGGTCCTTGCCGGTGCCCAGGCCCTCCTCCCACATCCGGCCCAGGGCGGCCTGGGCCGTCGGGAAGTCGCCCTTGCGGCGGGACCAGACCGGCGCCACCGCCTTGAGCAGCGGGAAAGCCTTGTCCCAGTCGCCGGCGCGGCAGGCGGCCATGCCCTGGTGGTATTTGTCCAGCGGGGTGGGTTCCGGGTCGGCCGGCTGCGGGGCCGGGGCGGGCTTTGCCGCCGGCGGCGGGGCGGGCTTTTCGGCTGTCGGCGGGGTGGTCGGCTTCGGGGCCGGCGCAGGGGCCGGGGCGGGAGCCGCCGGCTTTTCGGCTGCCGGCGGGGCGGGCTGCACAGCCGGCTGTGGCGCGGGCGCGGCGGCCGGCTCCGCCCCCAGCAGCACCCGGAGCAGCGGCAGCACGGCGTTTTGATAGACCTTGCCCAGATAGAGCCGCTGGCGGCTGCCGTCGGCGTAGACGGCCTGGTAGAAATCCAGCTCCTGGTCGGGTTCCAGCCCCACCAGCCCGTCCAGCGCCAGCCGCTTGCTGCCCCCTTTTTTGAGCAGGAAGTCAAAACTGTCGTGGTAGATCGCCGTGGTGGAAACCAGGAACCCGGTCTTGCCGCTGCTCAGGATGGTGGTGTCGTACAGGGCCACCACCTCCCCCGCCGGGCAGCCGCGGGCAAACCCGGCCAGGGCGTTGGCCAGCACCTTGGGCTTGATGCTTTCCACCGGCCGGTACCGGGCGCCGGCCTCGTTGGCCGCCCGGATGGCCTGTTCCAGCTCTTGCTTGTTCATACACGATCGCCTCTTTTGTTTTCGGATTGGCGCCTTGCCCTGCCGGGGTGCGCCTGGTCACCCCCAGTATACCATAGATCCGCCGGATAAGCGATAGAGAAAATCACTATTTTGAACCTCTTTGCGCCGCCACGGCAGGATACAGCAAGCCCCCGGCAGGCGCAGGATACGCCGCCGGGGGCTTGCTATGGTTTCTTGTTCTGGCGTGCGCACCGCGCCGGGGGGGATCAGTCCTCAAAATCCAGGCAGCTGCGCAGGGCGGTGAAGGGGCGGACCTTCGTGTTCGCCACGGCCTGGTGGGCCGGGTGGACGGCGTAGGCGGCCAGGGCCGCCGGGCTTTCGAAGGCGGCGTCCAGCATCAGGTCGGCGGTGGAGGAGGGCAGCCGCCCCGTCTCGACCCGGATGGAGACAAGCCCCGGGATCTGCCCGGCCAGCCCCTCCAGCCCGGCCTTGATGCCGGCCTTGACCCGGGCTTTCTCGGCTTCGGGCATCTCCTTGAGGGTCCAGAGGATGATGTGGCGGGTCATTGGTTTTCCTCCCAGATGGGGTGTTTGAGCACCCACTCGCCGCAGTCGTTCTTTTCAAACAGGTCGCGGTTGTAGAACTTGTCCATGATGGCCCAGAACTCGCTTTCGGTGTAGCCGCAGAAGTTGCAGAAATCCCGCACGCACAGCGGGTCCAGCTTGCCGTCCCGGGCTTTGATGATGGGGATGGCCTCCTCCCGGGTCATCATGCCGTAGCGGATGTAGCGGGCGGTGTAGTCGGTGGCGGCGGCGTGGCCGAACTTGGGGTACTTGAGCCAGGAGTGCACCAGGTAGGCGCGGGAGTCGATCTGGTCAAAGTTTTCGGCGTGGTGGGTGCGGTCCCACTCGTGGGTCAGGTCGTGGAAGCCGTGGGCCTTGGCGATCTGGTAGTTTTTGTAGCTGTTCCAGGGCACAAAGTAGCTCAGGTAGAAGGGGTCCAGCTTGGCCCGCTCCTCGGCCGAGGGGGCCAGGGTCAGGCTCAGGTCATTCTCGGTGACCCCGTCGCCGATGAGTTCCTCCATCGGGAAGCCCACGGCCACCCCGTTTTCGATCTGGCCCATGGCGGAGTAGGTCTCCTCGTCGGCGTTGCCGCCGTACTCGAAGCTGACGTTCTCGCCGTAGCAGAGCATCGGGGTGTTGAACTTGGCGGCCATGTGCAGCGGGAAGGTGTAGATCAGCCGGTCCACATACCAGGTGGGCTTGCCGTATTTTTCAAAGAACTTGCGCATCAGGATCTTCTGGGCCCGGATGTTGGGCTTGCAGGAGATGATGGTGCAGCCGAATTCCTCGCTGATGTTTTTGAGGTTGTGGACGCCGGCGGCGGTCATGGGGAAGTTGTCCTCGACGCTGAAGAGGATCGGGTTCATGTGCATGACCTCTTTGAGCATCCAGACCTGGAAATGGCTGTCCTTGCCGCCGGAAACGGCCACCGCGCAGTCGTAGCCGCCGGGGCCGTTCATGCCCCGGTACTTGTCGCAGAACTTTTCAAATTCCCGGAACCGGGCGTCCCAGTCGATGTTTTTGCGGCTTTCGTAATGGCGGCAGGCGCTGCACACACCCTCGGCGTCAAAGGTAATGCCGGGGCGGGTGTCCGGCATCGTACACTTTTTGCAGTAACGCATAGTTCTCTCCTTCTGTCCGGCGCGCCCGTCCCCCGGGCGCCGCCGATCTCGCTTTGTCTTATCATACCCCATTTGCCCGCAGCGCGCAAGGGTCTGCGGTTGCCGGGCACACAAAACGGGGCCCCGCCTCCTGTTGAGGCGGGGCCCCGCAGACTGTCCCTGGGGTTCAGGCGTCTTCCTCGCTGAGGTTGCCCAGCGCCTTGGCCTGCTCGATGACCTTGGCTTCCAGCATCTGGGGCAGGGTCTCGTAGCGGACGAAGCGGAAGGTGAAATGCCCGCGGCCCTGGGTGAGCTGGCGCAGGTAGGTGGTGAAGTCCTGCATTTCGGCCATGGGGACCTCGGCTTCCACGACCTGGCCGCCCTCCTCCTCGGGATCGGGGCTCATGCCCAGCACCCGGCCGCGGCGCTTGGTCACCTCGCCCATGATGTCGCCGGTGTTGTCGGCCGGCACATGGGCCTGCAGGGTGCCGATGGGTTCCAGCAGCACCGGGCCGGCTTCGGGGATGGCGGCCTTGTAGGCCAGCTTGGCGGCCATGATGAAGGCCATTTCGCTGGAGTCCACCGGGTGGTAGCTGCCGTCCAGCAGGGTGGCTTTCATCCCCACCATCGGGTAGCCGGCCAGCACGCCGTGGGCGGCCGCCTGGCGCACGCCCTTTTCCACCGCCGGGAAGAAGTTCTTGGGCACGCTGCCGCCGAACACCTTCTCCTCAAACTGGATCTCGTCCCCTTCGCAGGGTTCGAACTGGATCCAGACATCGCCGAACTGGCCGTGGCCGCCGGTCTGCTTTTTGTGCCGGCCCTGGGCCTTGCAGCTCTTGCGGATGGATTCCCGGTAGGGAACGCGGGGGGCTTCGAGGGTGATCTCGACGCCGAACTTGTTCTTGAGTTTGGCCACGGCCACTTCCAGGTGCTGGGTGCCGAGGCCCGCGATGACCTGCTGTTTGGTCTCGGGGTCCACCGTGAAGGTGATGGAGGGGTCCTCCTCCATCAGGCGGGCCAGCGCACCGGAGACCTTGCCCTCGTCCCCCTTTTTGGCCACCTTGACCGCCATGCGGTAGCAGGCCGCCGGGTAGACCGGGGCGGGCAGGCTGACCACCCGGGCGGGGTCGCACAGGGTATCGCCGGTTTTGGCGGTGGGCAGCTTGGCCACCGCGCCGATGTCGCCGGCCGGAATGGCCGGGGTGTCGGTCTGGCGCTTGCCGCAGACGGTCAGCGTTTTGCCGAGCCGCTCGGGCTGGCCGGTGCGGGCGTTGACCACGTTGGAGGCGGCGGTGAGCCGGCCGGCCAGCACCTTGATGAAGCTGAGCTTGCCCACAAAGGGGTCGGCCACCGTCTTGAACACATAGGCGCAGGTGGGCGCGGCGGGGTCGGCGGCGATCTCCACCGGTTCGCCGTCGGCGGTTTCGGCCACGGCGGGGGCGGCGTCGGGGGCGGGCAGCAGCTCCTTGAGGTTGTACAGCAGCATGTCCAGCGCCTGCAGGTTGACGGCGCTGCCGCAGAACACCGGCGTGATCTGGCCGGTGCGCACGCCGGCGGCCATGCCGGCGACGATCTCCTCGGTGGTGAAGGGTTCACCCTCGAAGAATTTTTCCATCAGGGTCTCGTCGGTCTCGGCGATGGCCTCGTTCATGGCCTGGATCAGACCTTCGAACCGGTGGCCGATGTCGGGCAGTTCGATCTGGACCTGCTTGCCGCTTTCATACTTGAACGCCTTCTGGCTGAACAGGTTGATGTAGGCGACGGTGCCGTCGTCCAGCCGGGCCGGCACGACGCAGGGGCAGACCGACGGGCCGAAGCGGATCTTCATCTGTTCAAGGATCTTGAAGTAATCGGCGTTTTCCAGGTCGGTCTTGGTGACGAAGACCAGCCGGGCCTTGTTCTGCCGGACCGCCTGGCGGTAGGCTTTTTCGGCCCCGACGCTGACGCCCGAACGGCCGGACACGCAGATCATCACGCTTTCCACCGCCGCAAGGCCCTCGGCGCCGGCGGCTTCGAAGTCGAACAGGCCGGGCGCGTCCACCAGGTTGTACTTGGTGCCGCCGATCTCCACCGGCACGACGCTGGAATTCAGCGACGCCTTGCGCTTGGCTTCCTCGGGGTCAAAATCGCTGGCGGTGGTGCCGTCCTCCACCCGGCCCATGCGCTCGGTGGCGCCGCTGAGGTAGAGCAGCGCCTCCACCAGGGTCGTTTTGCCGCAGCCGGCATGGCCGGCCACCAGAATGTTGCGGATGTCCTTGCTGGCGTATTCCATTGTATTCTAACCTCTTTTCGCGCCTGGCTCGGTCACACGCAGCACAAACGATCCGGCCATTCGGCGTATGGTATTTCGGGCGGGGCCCGCCCTTCAAGTGATTCTACTTTACCACAACTTTGGCAAAAATTAAACAGTTTTTTTGCCGAATTCATAAAAAATTTGTATATCGTACCAAGTCCCCCGCCCTGTTCTGCGATGGTGCGCGGTTTTGCCTGCCCGGCGCGGCTGTTGCCCCTTGTGCGGCGTGCCCCGGCACGCCGCACTCAGCTTTCCAGCTGCATCACCGCCACGGTGATGTCGTCCTGCCGGGCGCCGGCCCGGCGCACCGCGCTGTCCGCCACGGCGGCGGCGGTCTGGGCCGGGGTGTGGCCCAGCCGGGCGCTGAGCTGCAGCTGCTCGGCCACCCAGTCGCTGCCGTCGCACAGCGCGCCGTCCGACACCAGCACCGCCATGTCGCCGGCGCCCAGGCTGAAGGCGGTGCTGCGCCCCACCACCCCCGCCGTCACCCCGATGGGCAGGCTGGGGGCTTCCAGCACCCGGGCCACCCCCTCCCGCACCAGGAAGGAGGCCGCCGCCCCGGCCTTGAACAGCCCGGCCCGGCCGGTGTACAGGTCCACCGTGAGCAGGTCGATGGTGGCGCCGGACTCGCTCTCGGCATTTTTAAGGCCCAGGGCCACGTTGACCAGCCGGGCGGCGCTTTCGGCCGCAAAGCCCGCCCGCAGCAGCTGGCCGGTGAGCCGGGCGGCCAGCCGGCCGTCCACCGCGGCGCTTTTGCCGGTGCCCATGCCGTCGCACAAAAGCATCTGGGCCCGGCCCGCGTGGTCGCAGAACTGGTCGCAGGCGTCGCCGCAGACCGTCTGCCCGGCCGCCGGCCGCACCGCCAGGCCGAAGGCCGCGGCGAAGAGGGGCCGCTCGGTGAACCGCAGCATTGTGACGGTGCGGCAGTTCTGGATGTCGGGCAGGGCGAAGTCCCGCCGGCAGACCGCGCCGACCTCCCGGGTCAGGGCGGCGGCGTCCTCCAGGCTGAAGCCCACCCGCGGCACCGTGACGTTGGCGGTGATCCGCCCGGCCGCGTCGGCGGTGACCGCGCATTCCAGCGGTTCCAGCCCCAGCTGGGCGAACAGCCCGGCCAGCTTGGCCCCGCGGCGGGCATCGGGCAGGCCGGCCTGGCCCAGCTGGGCGGCCATCTGGGCCAGGGCCGCGGCCATGGCGCCGTACTGCTCGGTCAGGGCGGCGCGCAGCGCCCCGGCCCGGGCCCGGGTCTGGCGGCGGCTGCACCAGAGCCGGTAGCCGTGGGTCACGGCGGCGCAGAGCTCGCCGGGGTGGGTGCAGACGCTCAGCTGCCCGGGCAGGTCCTCCAGCTCGGCCCGGCCGTGGGCGTCCAGGGCGTCCCGCAGGCGGTAGAGCCCGTCCACCGCCGTGGAGTAGCCCTTGACCCAGCAGCGGCTGCGCCGTTCGCACCGCACGCAGACATGCCGGGCGGTGTACTCCACCACAAAGTCGTAGGTCTCCCCCTTGGGGGGCAGCTGCCGTTCGCAGACTTCGTTGACGGTGTCCGCAATGTCGGACAGCGCATCCGCCACGCCGGACAGCCGCCGGGCCGCGCCGGACAGGCTCTGGCTGACCGCCGGGGGCGCCGGCGGCGGAAAGACGCTGCGCAGCCATGCCCCCGGGCAGGCCAGCGCCGCCAGGCAGCCCGCGCCGGCCCAGCCCAGCACCCCCAGCGCCTGGGGCCAGCCGGGGGCGGCCAGCGCCCCCGCGCCGCAGCCCAGCAGGAACAGCCCGGCGGCCCGCCAGCGCTCGCCGGGGGCCAGCAGGGCGGCGGCCAGCGTTCCCAGCGCCACCGCCAGGGCGCCGTAGCTCAGCGCCGGGGCGGCGGCGGCCACCGCGGCGGCCAGCGCCACCGCCAGCACGGCGGACTGTTCCAGGCTGCCGGCCATCGCCGTACACACCCCGCCGAAGGCCGCCAGCGCCAGCCCCGGCGCCCAGAACATCCCCGGCAGCGCCAGCCGCTGCACGCAGGCGGCCGCCACCGCCAGCCACAGGCACAGCCGCCCCGGCCCGGCGGCGGGCAGCGCCCGCAGCGCGGCGCCGAAGGCGGCGGCCCCGGCGCCGGTCACGGCCAGCAGGGCGGTTTCGGCCAGGGTGGTCCGGCCGGCCAGCGCCAGGGCCAGCTGCTCGGCCGCCAGCGCGGCGCAGGCGGCCCCGGCGCCGGCTATGTAGGGTCTGCCGGGCAGCCGGGCCGCGGCCAGCCGCCCGGCCAGCGCCGCGGCCGCCGCCCCGGTCAGCTGCAAAGCCAGCCGCAGCGGCTGGGCCCAGTAGCTGCCCCCCAGCATTCCCACCGCCGCCGCCAGCAGGAACCCCCGCCCGCAGCCCAGGAGCAGCCCCAGGCCGAAGGGCGCCGCCCCGCCGAAGATCTGCCCGGCCCCCAGCAGCACCCCGGCCGCTGCGGCCCCGGCCTGCCACAGCACCGCCCCCCGGGCGGGGCGGGGGGTGGGGTCGGCGTCCCCGGCAGCCCCGGCGGGGGCGGCGGGGGCCGGGTCGGGGGGTTCCCGCAGGGCGGTGCGGGCGGGTTTGCGGTGTTTTTCCTGGGTGAACAGCGGCATAACGGTCTCCTCCTCTACTGCGTCGCGCATTCGGCTGCGCTGTGCAGGCAGTATACCGCGCCGCCCCCGCGCCTTTTGCCGCAGGACGGCGAACCCCCAAAAGCGGCCAAAAAGGCGCAGGCCGCGGCTTTTGCCGCCCCGGGGCGGGGGGCGCGGTCCTACCATTCCGCCGCGAGGCATGGTATAATGGGGGAAAAGACTGGAGAAGGGGGCGCAGGTTATGGCGCTGGAGTTGTACCGCTGCGAGTCGCCCGACTGCGAGTATGTGACCGAGAACCCGCAGGCCGACCGCTGCCCGCTGTGCGGCGGGACCTTTTTTGTGAAGGCGGAGGAGGGCGAGGTGACCCCCAAGGGCTGGCTGGGGCTGTGCCGGGAAGCCGACCGGGACGGCCGCCAGCCCGACGCCTATGCCTTCTGCCGGCGCGGGGCCGAGACCGGCGACCCGGCCTGCCTGTGCGAGCAGGCCCGGCGGCTGCTGACCGGCCGGGGCACGGCGGTGGACAAACCGGCGGCGGTGGCGCTGCTGGACCGGGCCGCCGCCGGCGGCGACCCGGAGGGCCAGTGCCTGCTGGGGGTCTGCCATGAACACGGCGACGGGGTGCCCGCCGACCCGGAGAGCGCGGTCTTCCTGTACCGACAGGCCGCCGACCGCAGCTACGCCCCCGCCCAGTGCAACCTGGGCTGGTGCTATGAGCACGGCCGGGGCCTGCCCCGGGACACCGCCCAGGCCGTTTACTGGTACAGCGCCGCGGCGCTGCAGGGGGACACCCGGGCCCAGTTCTGCCTGGCGCTGTGCCAGATGGAGGGGGTGGGCACCCCCACCGACATCCGCAAGGGGGTCCGCTTTGCCCGGATGTCCGCCCAGGGCGGCTACGCCCCGGCGCAGTTCTACCTGGGGCAGCTGTATGCCGAGGGCCGCGGGGTGGACAAGGACCCGGCCCGGGCCTACGGGTGGTACCTGCAGGCGGCCCGCAGCGGCTTTGACCAGGCCCGGTACGCGGCCGGCCTGTGCTGCGAAGCCGGCGAAGGCACCGACAAGGACCCCGACCAGGCGGTGCGCTGGTTCCGCCAGGCGGCCGAGCAGGGCTTTGCCCCGGCCCAGGTCAAGTACGGCCTGTGCTGCGAAGCCGGCGAGGGGGTGCCCCGGGACGAGCCCGCCGCCGCCCGCTGGTACCGCAAGGCGGCCCGCCAGGGTTCGGCGGACGGGCAGTGCAACCTGGGGTTCTGCTACGAGCTGGGCATCGGGGTGGAGAAGAGCGCCGGCGACGCGGTGCGCTGGTACGCCGCCGCGGCCGAAAAAAACCACGCCCGGGCGCTGTACCTGCTGGGCCACTGCTGCGAGACCGGCCAGGGCCTGCGCCCCGACCCGGCCGAGGCGGCCGAGCTGTACCGCCGGGCGGTCGACCAGGGGTTTCCCCCGGCGCTGACCCGGCTGGGGGTGCTGTATGAGACCGGCAGCGGGGTGGACAAGGACCCGGCCCGGGCGGTGGAACTCTACCTGCAGGCCGCCGGGGCGGAGTACCCGCCCGCCCAGTGCTGCCTGGGCTTTTGTTACGAGACCGGCGTCGGGGTGGACAGGGACCCCGATCAGGCGCTGCACTGGTACGGGCTGGCGGCCGACCGGGGCTTTGCCCGGGCCCAGTGCAACCTGGGCCGGATGTACGAGCGGGGCTGCGGGGTGGAGCAGAGCTGGCCCCAGGCCGTGACCTGGTACACCCGGGCCGCCGACCAGCACTACCCGCCGGCCCTGTACGCCCTGGGCTGGTGCTGCGAGTACGGCCAGGGGCTGCCCGGGGACCCTGGCCGGGCGGCGCAGCTGTACGCCGAAGCCGCGGACGCCGGCCTGCCCGAAGCCCAGTTCAGCCTGGGCTGCTGCTATGAGCGGGGCCGCGGGGTGGAGCAGGACTGGAAGCTGGCCTACCGGTGGTACAAGCGGGCGGCCCGGCAGGACTACCCGCCCGCCCAGTGCAACACCGGCTACTGCCTGGAACACGGCCTGGGGGTGGAGGCGGACCTGCCCGGGGCGCTGGTCTGGTACCGCAAGGCCGCCGAAAACGGGGACGACATGGGCCAGTGCAACCTGGGCGAGTGCTGCGTGACCGGCATCGGCATGGAGCCCGACCCGGCCGAGGGGGCCCGCTGGTACCGCAAGGCCGCCGAGCAGGGGCTGCCCCGGGCCCAGAACGCCCTGGGCCTTTTGTACGAGCAGGGCTGCGGGGTGGAAAAGAACTACCCGCTGGCCGTATATTGGTACGAGAAGGCGGCCTCCCGCGGGTATGCGCCGGCCCAGTGCAACCTGGGCTGGTGCTGTGAGCAGGGCCGCGGCCTGGACCGGGACCCGGGCGCCGCCGCCCGCTGGTACCGCAAGGCCGCCGAGGGCGGCCACCCCCGGGGGCAGTTCTGCCTGGCCGGCTGCTATGACCGGGGCGTCGGCGTGCCGGAGGATGAGATCAAGGCCGCCACCTGGTACAAGAAAGCCGCCGAGCAGGGCTACGCCCAGGCGATGCTGCAGCTGGGGCTGTGCTATGAGAAGGGCCGGGGCATCGGCCGCAGCGCGGAGCTGGCCCTGGCCTGGTACAAAAAGGCCGCCGAGCAGGGCTACGCCCAGGCGATGCTGCAGCTGGGGCTGTGCTATGAGAAGGGCCGGGGCATCGGCCGCAGCGCGGAGCTGGCCCTGGCCTGGTACAAAAAGGCCGCCGAGGCGGACTGCCCGCCCGCCTGCCTGCAGATGGGCCGGCTGTGCGAGACCGGCCGGCTGGGCGTCGCCCGCAACTACCGGGACGCGCTGCGCTGGTACCGCAAGGCCGCCGACGCCGGGGACAAGGAAGCCGCCGACGCGGTGCGCCGGCTGGAGAAAAGCGGCCTGCTGGGCTTTCTGCTGGGCTGAGGGGTGCCGTTTTCCCGGGACATCCCCGCCGGGGGCAGAATCCGTCCCCGGCGCGGCCCCGGGCCCGCCCAGGCGGCGTCCCGCCGGGCCGCCCGAAAATCACGCCGCCCGAAAAGTGTTCCGGAAGCCGGGCCCGCCCGGACAAAGCACGACCCCCGAAGGGAGCCGGAAGGCTTCCTTCGGGGGTCGTTTTCTCAATCGCTTTTCAATCGCTGTTTCGATCCGCCGGCCGGGGTCCGCCGGGCGGCTTTTCCCGGCCGGGCGGCGGGGGTCATTCTTCCGCCCCCTGCAGCGTCGTCGCCCAGGGGCGGGTCCCGGCGCCGAGGGCGTCCAGCAGCGCCGCGTCCTGCTCCGGGGTGCCGGTATAGTCCGGGATACCCGCCGCCGCGGCGCAGGCGGCCCGGTTTTCCAGCGAGGGATCGAGCCCGTTGGCCAGGAAGGTGACCGGCGCGTTCTGCCCGCGCCAGCCCATCAGCAGCTCGGACAGGTCCCCGGCGGGGTCGGCCTCCTTCCGGTGGGTCAGGTACATCCGGGCCAGCTCGTTCAGCGCCGCCTGCTCCCGGTCGCCGGGGGTCCGGGCCCCCTCCGCCGTCTCGCCGCCGGTCTCCCCGGTCAGCGAGAGCTGCAGCGGATAGAACGACAGGGGCTGTTCCGCCAGCCCGAACCGGTCGGCGTCCCCTTCCAGCAGGGTCAGGTCCAGCCGCGGCCGGGCGCCCTGGGCCTCATAGCGCAGCGACCAGGCAAACCGGTACCGGAGGTTTTCCGGCGCCCGGCTTTCTCTGTAGACAAGGATCTCCTGCGGGTTCCAGTCCACCACCGAGCTGCCTTCCCGGTAGCTGCCGACGCTGACGACGCCGTCCTCCAGCGTTTCGCTGTGGAAGGACTGCAGCTCCGCCCTGCTGTCCGTGAGATCAAAGGCCAGCATCCTGTCGCCCGCGGTGGCCACCCAGAAGGTGTCCGCCGCCCCGAAGGACGCCACAAGCGCCTCGGGCGGGCCGCCCTCGCTCTCGGGCGTGATGGCAACCCGCTGCCCGGCCCCGCAGCCGGCCAGGCCGGCCGCCAGCAGCAGGCTGAGGCCGGCGCACAGAATCCGATTCCGCATCTCAGGACCCCTCCTTCGGGCCGAAGGGCGCCGCAGGCGCACCCGGCCGTCCTTTCCGGTGTTTGTTCCTGATTCCATTGTACCCCTTCCCGGCCGCCTGTCAACCCCTGCGGCGGCGGAACGGGGTGGTTTTTGCCCCGCCTTTGCCGGGGTTCAGCCCAAAGCCGCCAGGGCGGCGCGCAGCCGGGCCAGCGTTTCCTCCCGCCCGAGCATGGCGGCCAGGTCGGTGCCGCCGCCGGGGGTGCGGGCCTTGCCGGACAGGGCGATGCCCAGCGGGTAGAGCAGCCAGCCGTTCTTTTTGCCCATCGCCTCGGCCTGGGCCTTGCAGGCGGCGAAGATGCCGTCCCGGTCCCAGTCGGTCTGGCCTTCCAGCAGGGGCAGCAGGGCCTCCAGCGCCTCCCGGGCGCTCTCGGGGGTGGTCTTCTGCTTCTTGTTGCGGTAGAGCTCGGGGTCAATGGGCAGCGGCGCGTCGAAGAAATCCAGCTGCGGGGGGATGTCCTCCAGCACCTCGCAGCGGGGCTGGAGGTTCTGGCACAGCAGGTCCCGGTCGATGGGGCGGCGGACCGCGCTGTCGATGAAGGGGTCGGCCAGGCGGCGGAACTCTTCGGCGGGCAGGGCGCGGATGTAGGCCGCGTTGATGGCCCGCAGCTTGAGCGGGTCAAAGATGGCCGGGGACCTGGAGATGCGGGCGGGGTCCCAAATGCGGATCATCTCCTCCAGCGAGAAGATCTCCTGCTCCCCTTCCGGCGCCCAGCCCAGCAGCAGCAGGTAGTTCAGCACCGCCGCCGGCAGGTAGCCCTTGGCCACCAGGTCCTGGTAGCTGGCGTCGCCGTTGCGCTTGGACAGTTTGTGCTGGGCGTCCTTCATCACCGGCGGGCAGTGGATGTAGACGGGTTTGTCCCAGCCGAACGCCTCGTACAGAAGGTTGTACTTGGGGGTGCTGGAAAGGTACTCGCTGCCGCGGATCACATGGGTAATGCCCATCAGGTGGTCGTCCACCACGTTGGCGAAGTTGTAGGTGGGCATCCCGTCGCTTTTGATCAGGATCTGGTCGTCCAGCTCGGAATTGTTCACCTCGATGTGGCCGTAGACCACATCGTCAAAGGCGGTGACCCCCTCGGCCGGGATCTTCTGCCGGATCACATAGGGTTCGCCCGCCGCCAGCCGGGCGGCGACCTCCCCGGCGGGCAGGTCGCGGCAGTGGCCGTCATAGTGGGGCACCTGGCCGGCGGCCTTCTGTTCGGCGTGCAGGGTTTCCATCCGCTCTTCGGTGCAGAAGCAGTAGTAGGCTTTGCCGGCCTTGACCAGCTGCTCGGCATACTGTTTGAAAAGGCCCATGCGCTCGCTCTGGACATAGGGCCCCACCGGGCCGCCGATGTCGGGGCCTTCGTCCCAGGTCAGGCCGGTGGCCCGCAGCGTGTCGTAGATGATGTCGGCCGCGCCTTCCACCAGGCGGCCCTGGTCGGTATCCTCGATGCGCAGGATAAAGGTGCCGCCGTTGTGGCGGGCCTGCAGGTAGGTGTACAGCGCGGTGCGCAGGTTGCCCACATGCATGTAGCCGGTGGGCGAAGGCGCAAAGCGGGTGCGGACGGGATTGGACATGATGGAGCCCCCTAAAATCTGAATGAACGGCAGCGTGTGCCGCCTGATACTGAAACCGCCGCCCGCCGCTGCGGCGGCCGTGCGCGGCTGCTGCCCCTTGTGCGGCGTGCCGGGCACGCTGCGGCGGCAGCTGTTTTAAGTTTAGCCGCTCGGGCAGGCTTTGTCAACAAAAGCGGCGGCCCGCCTTGACATTCCCCCGCCCCTGCCCTATACTGGCTGTATAAACCGCAGACGCGAAGGTAAAACCGCGCCATGCCCCCACAGAGAGCCCGGGGCGCTGAAAACCGGGCGGGACACAGGCCGGACAAATGGTTCGCAGAGGGCGGCGGGGAACAGCCGGCAGCGCCGGCCCGGTATCCGCCGACGGCAGCCCCCGTTACCGGGCAGAGGCCCCGGGTGCCCGGCACCCGGCCCCCCTCACTGAGAGGCCGCGCCCCCCCGCGGCAAGCAAGGTGGCACCACAGGATTTTCCCTGCCCTTGCACAGATCCCACCCATCTGTGCGGGGGCATTTTTTCATGCGCCCGCACCCCGCCGCAGCCCCCTGCGGAACACCGCGCAACACCCTACAACCATAACAAAAGGAGCGTTTGAAGATGTCTGAACAGCAAGTGACCCCCTCCCCCCTGCCGGCCCGCAAGCGGATCTTGTCCGGCATTCAGCCCACCGGCACCCCGACGCTGGGCAACTACCTGGGGGCGCTGCGCAACTGGGCCCTTTTGCAGAACAGCTACGACTGCCTGTACATGGTGGCCGACCTGCACGCCCTGACCGTGCGGGAGGACCCCGCCGCGCTGCGCCGCAACACCCGGGAACTGGCCGCCCTGCTGCTGGCCGTCGGCATTGACCCGCAGCAGCATGTGCTGTTTGTGCAGAGCCATGTGCCCGCCCACACCGAGCTGGCCTGGGTGCTGGCCTGCAACACCCAGTTCGGCGAACTTTCCCGCATGACCCAGTTCAAGGACAAGAGCGCCAAACACCCCGACAACGTGAACGCCGGGCTGTTCACCTACCCGGTGCTGATGGCTGCCGACATCCTTGTCTACAACGCCGACCTGGTGCCGGTGGGCCAGGACCAGACCCAGCACCTGGAGATCGCCCGGGACATTGCCGGGCGGTTCAACGGGGTCTACGGCCCCACCTTCACCCTGCCCGAAGGGTATGTGCCCAAGGCGGGCGCCCGGGTCATGTCGCTGGGCGACCCGTCCAAAAAGATGAGCAAGTCCGACCCCAACGTCAACAGCTTCGTGCTGCTCACCGACAACAAGGACGTGATCCTGCGCAAGTTCAAGCGGGCGGTGACCGACTCGGACGGGGTGGTGCGCTACGACCCGGCGGCCAAGCCCGGCGTGTCCAACCTAATGGGGATCTACGCGGCCTTCACCGGCCAGACGATGGAGGAGGTGGAAGCCGCCTTTGCCGGCAAGGGCTACGGCGACTTCAAGGCCGCGGTGGCCGAGACGGTGGCCGACGCGCTGGCCCCGGTGCAGGCCGAGTACGCCCGCATCCTGGCCGACAAGGGCTATGTGGACGGCGTGCTGCGCACCGGCGCCGAGCGCGCCGCCCGCCTGGCCGGCCGCACCGTGCGCAAAGTCTACCGCAAGGTGGGCCTGCTGCAGATGGATTGACGCCCCCTTTGCCCCAAAACCACTTGACAGCGCGACAATTTTTCGTTATAATACAGAAACCAGTGCGGCCTTACAGGCCGCACAACTTTTACTGTAATCTACTGTAAGGAGACGACCGACGATGGCAAAAGAAGTTGTTGTCACCCACGAAGGATATAAAAAGCTGGAGCAGGAACTGGATACCCTGCGCACAGTCAAACGCAAGGAAGTGGCCGAAAAGATCAAGGTGGCCCGCGGCTACGGCGACCTTTCGGAAAACGCCGAGTATGACGCCGCCAAGGAAGAACAGGCCGTGGTGGAAGCCCGCATTGCCGACCTGGAAGCCACGCTGAAGGTGGCCCGCATCATTGATGACAGCGACCTGTCCCACGACACGGTCTCCATCGGCATGCGGGTGCGCATCCTGCCCGAAGGCCAGAGCGAGGAGAACGCCATGGAGTTCGACATCACCGGCTCCACCGAGGCGGACATGAGCCTGCACCGCATCAGCGACGAAAGCCCGGTGGGCTCCGCCCTGATCGGCCACAAGGCCGGCGACCTGGTGCAGGTATCGCTGCCCAACGGCAACGTGGTCGGCTACAAGGTGCTGGCCGTCAGCCGCAGCAAGTAAGCGCAGACCCCCGCAGCCGGGAGGCGGCGGCGCCTGCGCCGCCAGGCGGTCCCGGGACGCCGGCGCCCCGGGGCTGTTTTTCTGCCCCAGATCCGCCGGGAAAGCTGTTGATCGAGTATTGAAGAAAAGAGGACCCCTATGCCCAACCAGACCCCTGTGAACGCCGCGTCCGAACAGGCGGTGCGCCGCCAGAAGCTGGCCGACCTGCGCGCCGCCGGCTGCGACCCGTTCGCCATCACCAAATACGAACAGACCGATTTTTCGGCTGACCTGCAGGCCCGGTTCAAGGACCTGCCCGCCGAGAGCGAGACCGGCGTGACCGTGCGCCTGGCCGGGCGCCTTGTGTCCAAGCGGGTCATGGGCAAGGCCAGCTTCGCCCACCTGCGGGACAAGGCCGGCGACATCCAGATCTTTGCCAAAAAGGACGTGCTGGGCGAGGAAGCCTACGCCGCCTTCAAAAAGCTGGACGTGGGCGACATCGTGGGCTGCGAGGGCGAGGTCTTCCGCACCCGGATGGGCGAGCTGAGCGTGCGGGCCACCGGCATCACCCTGCTGGCCAAGAGCCTGCTGCCCCTGCCGGAAAAATTCCACGGCCTGACCGACCGGGAGGCCCGCTACCGCCAGCGGTATGTGGACCTGATCGTCAACCCCGAGGTCAAGCAGACCTTCATCAAGCGCAGCGCGATCCTGCGGGAACTGCGCAGCTACCTGGACGGCAAGGGATTCCTGGAGGTGGAGACCCCCATCCTGACCCCCTTCGAGATCGGCGCGTCGGCCCGGCCCTTCCTGACCCACCACAACACCCTGGATATGGACATGGTGCTGCGCATCGAGACCGAGCTGTACCTCAAGCGGCTGGTGGTGGGCGGCATGGACCGGGTGTATGAGGTGGGGCGGATCTTCCGCAACGAGGGCATGGACCCCAAGCACAACCCCGAGTTCACCACCATCGAGCTGTACCAGGCCTACACCGACTACCACGGCATGATGGACCTGGTGGAAGAGATGATGAAGACGGTGGCCGGCAAGGTCTGCGGCACCCTGCAGATCCCCTACCAGGGGCAGGTGATCGACCTGTCCCACTGGGAGCGGATGACCATGAAGGAGGCGGTCCGGAAGTATTCCGGCGTGGACTTTGACACCGTCGGCTCCGACGAGGAAGCCGTGGCCCTGGCCAAGCAGCACAAGGTGGAACTGCCCGAGATCCCCACCAAGGGCGCGATCCTGGCCGAGTTCTTTGACGCCTATGTGGAGGAAAAGCTGATCCAGCCCACCTTCATCTACGACTACCCGGTGGAGGTCAGCCCGCTGGCCAAGCGCAAGGCGGACGACCCGATGTTCACCGAGCGGTTCGAGTATTTCATCAACGCCACCGAGTTCGGCAACGCTTTCTCCGAGCTCAACGACCCCATCGACCAGAAGGGCCGGTTCGAGCGGCAGGTGGCCGAGCGCAAGCAGCTGGACCCGGCCAGCAAGGCCCAGGTGGACTACGACTACGTCACCGCGCTGGAATACGGCCTGCCCCCCACGGGCGGGCTGGGCTTCGGGGTGGACCGGCTGGTCATGCTGCTCACCGACTCGGCCTCCATCCGGGACGTGCTGCTCTTCCCGACAATGAAGCCGACGGCGGCCGAAAAGCCCGCCGCCCCCGCCGAGTCTGCCGCCCCGGCCGCGCCGGCGCCCGTCAAGGCGGCTGTGGATCTGTCCAAGGTGCGCATCGAGCCGCTGTTCGCGGATTTCGTGGACTTCGACACCTTCTCCAAGAGTGATTTCCGCGTCGTGAAGGTCAAAGCCTGCGAGGCGGTGCCCAAGAGCAAAAAGCTGCTGAAGTTCCTGATGGACGACGGGTCCGGCACCGACCGGGTGATCCTTTCGGGCATCCACAATTACTACGAGCCGGAGGCGCTGGTGGGCAAGACCTGCGTGGCCATCACCAACCTGCCGCCCCGCAAGATGATGGGGATCGATTCCTGCGGGATGCTGATCTCCGCCGTCTATGAGGTGGACGGCGCCGAGGGGCTCGACCTGCTGATGCTGGACGACGGCATCCCCGCCGGCGCCAAGCTGTACTGAGCCCGGCGCATCTGCCATCACAAACAGGGCCGCTGCTTTGGCAGCGGCCTCAGCCGAAAAAGTACAAAATCCGTCGCCGTCGGCGGACATGCGCCGACGACGGCGACACCAACAGGGAAATTTTACGGCAAATTGTGTGCGAGGAGCTTTGCTCCGAGTGCGCGATTTGCCGTAAAATTTTGTCGAAGGGGATACACAAGGGGAAACAGCCGCGTTAGGCAATTGCCGTGCGCGGCTGTTGCCTCTTGTGCAGCGTGCCGGCCGGGCATTCGCATTTTGGACGCATTTTGTTTTATAATGGGGGTAAAGGGGGCGTATTGTGTGAGACCGATCCTGATTGTGGACGACGAGGCCGCCATTGCCGAGCTGGTGCGCCGCACCCTGGCCGAAGCGGGTTACCCCTGCCGGGCCGTGACCGACGGGGCCGAGGCCGCCGACCTGCTGGAAGCGGAAAAGTTCGACCTGCTGATCCTGGATGTGATGATGCCCGAGGTGGACGGGTACGAGCTGCTGCGCTGGGCCCGGCCCACCGGGGTGCCGGTGATCTTTCTGACCGCCCGGGGCGGCACGGCGGACAAGGTGCGGGGGCTGCGGCTGGGGGCGGACGACTACATCGTCAAGCCCTTTGACCCGCCCGAGCTGGTGGCCCGGGTGGAGAGCGTGCTGCGCCGGGCCGGCCGCGGCGCCCTGACCCTGACCGCCTGGGACGTGGCGGTGGATACCGGCGCCTGCACCGTGACCCGGGGCGGCGCCCCGGTGCCGCTGACCCCCAAAGAGTATGACCTGCTGCTGCTTTTGCTGCGCAACCGGGGCCATGTGCTGTACCGCACCTACCTGTACGAGACGGTGTGGGGGGAGGAGGAATTCGGCCAGTCCACCCGCACGCTGGACACCCACATCCAGCGGCTGCGCCGCAAGCTGGGGTGGGAGGAGAAGATCCGCACCATCCACCGGGTGGGGTACTGCCTGGCGGCGGAGTGATCTCCCGGGCCGGCCCCGCCGGGGCCGGTTTTTCCGTTTGGCCGCCCTTTGCCACAATTCCGACGAATCCCGGCGTTACACTGGCAACACCAAATGCAAAGGAGTGCTGCTGTATGAAACGAACCGTCATCCTGTCCCTGGCCCTCTGCCTGGCGCTGGCCGGCTGTGCCGGCCCCGCCGCCCCGGCCGCCTCTTCCGGACCCGCCGGGGCCGCCTCCGCCGAGTCCGCCGCCGCGGCCGCCCCGGCCGGGGCGGTGCGCTGGCTGGATGAGTCTGACGGCGGCTGCCGCTATACCCTGGAGCTGCCCGTCAACAACCGGGACTATGACAATCAATACAGCGTGCTGATCGCCACCGACTACGCCGCCCGGGCCCAGCGCCCGGTGTGCGGCCGGGCCGGCTGCGCCCACGACAGCCCCGACTGCGGCGCCTGGCTGCGCCGGGCCATGGGGGTGGATGCGATCGGGGCGGACGGGGGACGGCTGTTCCTCTGTTACGGGCAGGGCGGCCTGCTGGAAAGCGGCGATGCGGCCGCGGACGCCGAGCTGGCCGCCTGGTATGCCGCCAACGAGGGCGCCGCCGTGGCCCATGTGGAGGTGGTGGAGCCGGACGGCAGCCGCCGCCGGCTGGCCGAGATCCCCGAACTGGACAGCAGCGAGGCGGGCAGCCTGCGACTGCTGGCGGTGGACGACGCCAGCCTGTATCTTCTGCAGCACAGCACCGCCGACCCCTATGACGCACAGGACGACACCCACGCCCTGCTGGCCGTCGACCTGGCCACCGGCGCCCTGACCACCCTGACCCGCTGGGAGGACCGCCCGTACCACGACATCGTGATGGCCAAAGGCCGCAGCCTGTATGCGCTGGACTACGACCTGCCGGAAGGGGAGTCCAGCGTCCGGGGCGGGCAGCTGGAGCGCTTTGACCTGGACAGCCGCCGCTGGGCGGGCAGCATTTCCTGGGAAAACGAGATCGGCCCCGACACCTCCGAGGGGCTGCCCGGCGCCGGCAACTTTGTGGGGCTGTGCGGCGGCACCGGCGGCCGGTGCCTGCTGCGGCAGGACCAGTTCACCGGCACCCTGGCCAGCCTGGACCCGGACACCGGGGCCGAGACGGTGCTGTGCCGCAACCTGCCCGCCGCCGCGCCCGACACTCGGACCAGCTGGCAGTGCGGTGTGCTGGCCAGCTGGTACACCGTCCAGGTCCGGGACGCGGACGGCACCTATCGGCTTTTCCTGGTGCCCCGGGCCGGCGGCGAGGCGGCGGAGGTGACCCAGCGCCAGTATGTGAGCGCCCGGGGCACGGAGCCCATCTACCTGTGGGACGAATGGCAGGGGGAGTTCTTCTGCCATGTGGATTTCATCGAAACGCCCTTCCAGGACATCGACAAGGACGGCACCCTCTACCACGGCACCCGGGTGGAGGACGTGCTGGCCCTGCTGCCTGCCGCCGACCTGCTGGCCGGCTCCACCGACTACATTCCCATCCGGGACCGGGCCGGCTGCACCCCGTGAGCGGCCCGGTCCCCCCGACCCAGGTGAACTGCCATGAAATTTGCACACAAGATCGCCCTGACCTTTGTGGTGCTGCTGGCCGCGGCGCTGAGCACGGTGGGCCTGGCCATGACCGCCATGAGCTTTGCCCGCAGCCTGGCCGCCGCCCGCAGCGCCGCCGAAGCCCAGCTGCGCCGGGACGCCTACGGGGTGGAGCAGGCGGTATTCTCCCAGTATGACGCCGGCGCCGCCCTGGGCGCCGACCCCTACGGCAACGCCCGGCTGGCCGCCGCCCTGCAGACCTACACCGCCGGCGGCGCCCCCGACGCCGGGCTTGCCCTTTGGGTGGACGGGGCCTACAGCCTGTTTTCCACCCTGCCGGTCACCCTGCCCCGCCAGGTTTTGCAGGCGGCGGCCGCCGGCGGACAGCCGGCGCTCTGCCGCAGTGCCGGCGGTCCGGTGCTGGTGCTGGCCCGGCCGCTGACCCTGCCCGGCCGCCAGGCCATGCTGCTGGGGGTGTACGATGTATCGGGGGTGTTTGCCGCCCGCCGGGCCCAGCTGGCCGCCTGGCTGGGGGCCACCCTGGCCGCCCTGGCGCTGGGGGCGCTGGCCGCCCGCTGGCTGGGCGGCCGGCTGACCGCCCCGCTGACCCGGCTGGAGGCCGCCAGCGCCCGGATGGCCGCCGGGGACTATGCCGGCCGCACCGGCGTGGTCACCGACGACGAGATCGGCGCGCTGAGCGAGAGCTTTGACCGGATGGCCGGGGCGGTGGAGGCCCAGGTGGACCGGCTGAACGCCGCCCTGACCCGGGAACGGGACTTTGTGGCCGCCTTTACCCACGAGCTCAAGACCCCCATGACCAGCATGATGGGCTATGCGGCCCTGCTGCGCCGCGGCCCCCAGGACCCCGCCGCCCAGGCCGAGGCCGCCGACTTCATCTACCACGAGACCCGCCGGCTGGAGGCGCTGGGCCGCAAGCTGCTGGCCCTGCTGGAGCTGGACACCGAGGCGGGCATCGCCCCCGCCCCGGTCTCCGACGCCGCCCTGTTCGGCGCACTGGAGCGCGCCTTCGCCCGCCGGGACCCGGGCGCCGGGCTGCGGTTCGAGCCCGCCGGCTGCCGGGTGGCGGTGGACCGGACGCTGTGGGAGGACCTGCTGCGCAACCTGATCCGCAACGCCCTGACCGCCTGCCGGGGCCGGCCGGGCGCCGGCGTCACGGTGCGCTGCCGGGCCGAAGGGGACCGGGCGGTGTTCACGGTGGCCGACACCGGCTGCGGCATCCCGCCGCAGGATCTGCCCCGGCTGACCGAGCCCTTTTATATGGTGGACAAATCCCGCGCCCGGGCCGGCGGGGGCAGCGGGCTGGGGCTGGCGCTCTGCGCCCGGATCGCGGCGGTCCACGGCACCGCCCTGGAATTTGCCAGCACGCCGGGCGCCGGCACCACCGTGACGGTGCGGCTGCCGCTGTGCCCCGATGCCGATGAGGAGGTGACCCCCGATGCGCCCTGATCCGAACGGTACCCGCCGGGGCCTGTCCGCCGGCCGGCGCCGGGGGCTGGCGCTGCTGGCGCTGGCCCTCTGCCTGGCGCTGCCCTTCGCCGCCTTTGCCGGGTGGGACGGCTGGCTGTTCACCCATCCGCTGCCCGCCCGGGCGGAAGACGCCCGGGACCTGTCCACCGCCGGCCGGGCCGACCCCACCGCCTGCCTGCTTTACGCCGCCGACCGGCTGCTGGGGGTGCCGGCGGCCGGGCTGGGCCCCGCCGCCGGCTGGTCCGCAAGCGAAGACCCCGCCGCCCTGGCCGACGCCGCCGGCGAAGCCCGGGAGATCCTGACCCGGATGGAGGCCGCCGGCCTGCTGGACGGCGCCCCCTGCTGGCAGACCTGGCTGGGCGCCCCGCTGCCCGCCGCCCCCGCCAGCCCCGAGACCGCCGCCGGCGCCCTGGCCTACACCGCCCCGGGCAGGCTGCGGGGGCTGCAGGTGTACGACGGCGCCGGCCAGCTGGCCCTGTTCTGGACCCCCGGCGGGGTGCCGGTCTACCTGAACCTTGAGCGGTACGACCAGCCCCTGACCGACCCGGTGAGCCCGGGCAAACTGAGCGCCTACCTGGCCTTTGCCGGGCTGGAGGAATTTGAGGACTGGCAGGCCCTGGACTGGTCCGCCCGGCTGCCCGACGCCGGCGAGGCCGCCTACAGCCCCGAAGCCCAGCTGTACGCCACCGCCAACACCCGCGCCGGCCTGCTGCTGAGCCTGACCAGCCTTTCCCCCGAACAGGCCGAGGCCCTGGGGTGAGCGCGCCGAGCGGCACAAGGGCCGCCGCAGCGTGCCGCGGGGCCGGCGCTCCCCCGGCGCGGCGGGCATTTCCCGGGGGTGGGCGGCCTTGGGCTGCCCAACGTTAAAAAACTGTCAGCCCCCCTTGCGCCGCGCCCTTTTTGTGCGTATAATAGGAAGCAGGACGAGGGGGTGCGCCCCCGCGCCCGCAACTACAAGTGCGATACCTGATGTATCAGGGCATGATCGAGAGGAGTTTTTACCATGGGTTTGGGCAAAAAGACCATCGACGATGAAAACTACGCCGGCAAGCGCGTGCTGGTACGCTGCGACTTCAACGTTCCGATGAAGGACGGCGTCATCACCAACGACAACCGCATCAACGCGGCGCTGCCGACCATCCAGAAGCTGATCAACGACGGCGCCAAGGTCATCCTGTGCAGCCACCTGGGCAAGCCGAAGAACGGCCCCGAGGCCAAGTTCAGCCTGGCGCCGGTGGCGGTCCGCCTGGCCGAAAAGCTGGGCCAGCCGGTCACCTTTGCCGACGATGACAACGTGGTGGGCCCCAAGGCCAAGGCCGCTGCCGCCACCATGTCCAACGGCGATGTGGTGCTGCTGCAGAACACCCGCTTCCGCAAGGAGGAGACCAAGAACGAGGACGCCTTCAGCGAAGAGCTGGCCAGCCTGGCCGACGCCTATGTGGACGACGCCTTCGGCTCCTGCCACCGCGCCCACTGCTCCACCGCCGGCGTGACCAAGTATGTCAAGGACACCGCCGTGGGCTACCTGATGGAAAAGGAGATCAAGTACCTGGGCAACGCCGTGAACAGCCCGGTGCGCCCCTTCACCGCCATTCTGGGCGGCGCCAAGGTGGCGGACAAGCTCAACGTCATCTCCAACCTGCTGGAAAAGGTGGACACCCTGATCATCGGCGGCGGCATGGCCTACACCTTCCTCAAGGCCCAGGGTTATGAGATCGGCAAGAGCCTGTGCGATGATTCCAAGCTGGATTACTGCAAAGAGATGATGGCCAAGGCCGAGGCCAAGGGCGTCAAGCTGCTGCTGCCCGTGGACACCGCCTGCATCACCGACTTCCCCGACCCCATCGACGCCCCGGTGGACACCAAGGTCTACCCGGTCACCGAGATGCCCGCCGACATGGAGGGCTGCGACATCGGCCCCGCCACCATGAAGCTGTTTGCCGACGCGGTCAAGGCTTCCAAGACGGTGGTGTGGAACGGCCCCATGGGCGTGTTTGAGAACCCGACCCTGGCCGCCGGCACCCTGGCTGTGGCCAAGGCCATGGCCGAGAGCGACGCGGTCACCGTGATCGGCGGCGGCGACTCGGCCGCGGCTGTGCAGCAGATGGGCCTGGGCGACAAGATGACCCACATCTCCACCGGCGGCGGCGCCTCGCTGGAATACCTGGAAGGCAAGGACCTGCCCGGCATCGCTGTGATCGAAAACGCCTGATCGAAGTTTTTGGGCAAACCGGAACAACCCCGGCAGCGAGGCCGTTCCGGTCCGCCCCTGCAAGGCGCGGCGGCCTGGCCGCCGCGCCTTGTTCCAATGTCCCGAGCTGGAAGGAGTCAAACCATGGATAAGAAAAACCGCAAGGCGATCATCGCCGGCAACTGGAAGATGAACAAGACCGCCACCGAGGCCGGCCTGCTGCTGGACGACCTGATCCCCCTGGTGGAGTACGCCGGCTGCGAAGTGGTGGTCTGCGTGCCCTTCACCGACCTGAAGACCGCAGTGGACAAGTGCGCCGGCACCAACCTGCATGTGGGCGCCCAGAACGTCCACTTTGAAAAGTCCGGCGCCTACACCGGCGAGATCTCGGCCGATATGCTGGTGGACCTGGGCGTGGAGTATGTGGTCATCGGCCACAGCGAGCGCCGCCAGTACTTTGCCGAGACCGACGAGACGGTGAACAAGCGCACCCGGGCCGCCCTGGCCGCCGGGCTCAAGCCCATCATCTGCGTGGGCGAAAGCCTGACCCAGCGGGAGCAGGGCGTGACCGAGGAACTGGTTCGCCTGCAGGTGAAGGTGGCGCTGCTCGGCGTTTCGGCCGAGGAGCTGAAGAACGTGGTCATCGCCTACGAGCCCATCTGGGCCATCGGCACCGGCCGCACCGCCACCGCCGACCAGGCCGAGGAGGTCTGCGCCGCCATCCGCAAGGTGGTGGGCGAGCTGTACGGCGAGGACGCCGCCAAGGCCCTGACCGTGCAGTACGGCGGCAGCATGAACGCCGGCAACGCGGCGGAGCTGCTCTCCAAGCCGGATGTGGACGGCGGCCTGATCGGCGGCGCTTCGCTGAAGGCCGACCAGTTCGCGGTGATCGTCAAGGCGGCCACCGAGGGCTGAGCGCCCGCCGCCCGGGGCCGCGCTTTCCGGCCGCAACCCATGAACGGCCCGGCCCGCCCGGGCCGTTTGCCGAGAGGCTTGGTAAGGTTCGACTAACCCCGTGCAAAAAGATTCAACAAAAAGGAGAAACCATCATGGCCAAGAAACCTGTTCTGCTGTGCATCATGGACGGCTTCGGCTGGACCCCGAAGGAGACCTTCGGCAACGCCGTGGCCGCCGCCAACACCCCCAACCTGGACAAGATCTTTTCCACCTGCCCGATGACCACCATCGACGCGTCCGGCATGGCCGTTGGCCTGCCCAACGGCCAGATGGGCAACAGCGAGGTGGGCCACACCAACATGGGCGCCGGCCGCATCGTCTACCAGCAGCTGACCCTGATCACCAAGAGCATCGAGGACGGCGAGATGCTCAAAAACCCCGTGCTGGTCAAGAACATGAAGGCTGCCATCGACGCCGGCAAGGCCATCCACCTGATGGGCCTGGTGGGCACCGGCGGCGTCCACAGCCATGCCGACCACTGGTACGGCGTGCTGGACATGGCCAAGCAGATGGGCGCCGACAAGGTCTACCTGCACTGCATCATGGACGGCCGCGACACCGACCCGCACTCGGGCAAGGGCTTCCTGGCCGATCTGCAGAACAAGCTGGACGAGCTGGGCATCGGCCAGATCGCCACAGTCACCGGCCGCTACTACGCCATGGACCGGGACAAGAACTGGGACCGGGAGGAGAAGGCCTACGCCGCCTTTGTGTACGGCGAGGGCGAGCACGCCGCCAACGCCCAGGAAGCCATTGACAAGAGCTACGAAAACGGCGTGACCGACGAGTTCGTGGTGCCGGTGGTGACCTGCGAGGGCGGCCGCGTCCAGGCGGGGGACACCGTCATCTTCATGAACTTCCGCCCCGACCGGGCCCGCCAGATGACCCGCATCTTTGTGGACGACGAGTTCGACGGCTTCCAGCGCCGGTACGGCCGGTTCCCGGTGAACTATGTCTGCATGGCCGAGTACGACGCCACCATGCCCAACTGCGAAGTGGCCTACCCGCCGGTGGAGCTGAAGAACGTGCTGGGCGAATGGCTGGCCAAGCACGGCAAGACCCAGCTGCGCATTGCCGAGACCGAGAAGTACGCCCATGTGACCTTCTTCTTCAACGGCGGCGTCGAGGCCCCCTATGAGGGCGAGGACCGCAAGGTGGTGCCCAGCCCCAAAGTTGCCACCTACGACCTGCAGCCCGAGATGAGCGAGCCCGGCGTGACCGAGGAGTGCGTGCAGCGCATCGAGAGCGGCAAGTACGACGTGATCATCCTGAACTTTGCCAACTGCGACATGGTGGGCCACACCGGCGTGTTTGACGCCGCCGTGAAGGCCGTGGAAGCGGTGGACGACGGCGTCGGCAAGGTGGTGGACGCGGTGCTCAAGATGGGCGGCGTGGTCTTCCTGACTGCCGACCACGGCAACGCCGAGCACATGAAGAACCCCGACGGCACCCCCTTCACCGCCCACACCACCAACGTGGTGCCCTTTGCGGTGATCGGCGCCGGGGATGTGAAGCTGCGGGAAGGCGGCTGCCTGGCCGACATCGCCCCCACCATGATGCCCTACATCGGTCTCGACACCCCGGCCGAGATGACCGGCAAGAGCATCATCGTCAGCGAGTGAGGTTGTTCTGCAAAGTCGAGATGAAAGTGGCTTAATAAGGCCGCCCGGCACGAATGTGCCGGGCGGCCTTATTACTTGAACCATGATTCTGTCAGAAGTATGGTTGTACGCCAACTTTGTTCCTTAGGGTGTATCTGAAAAAACTCAGCGCTGTTCAATTCTACTAAAAGCAGCATTTTTAAGGGATAAATCTATTTTGAAACGAGAAATATACAATTCCCAATCATACAAGCAATCTGATCCCCACAACTTTTACTATTCGTTTGAGGTTCACTTACGGAACATTCCTCCTCCCTGTTGCTTTTTCCGTTTCAACAGCACCAATTTCAAAACCAAGGAAATAAAAGCCAGCAACGAAAGGCACACAGTTGATACTTCCATCCTGTTTTGAATAACGAGGAAGTTCTCTAACCATGTCCCCAATCCATCCAACAGGATAATATAAAGCGCATACACAAACCATGCAATTAACATTGTGCTTAAGTCACACACCATTTGAAATATACTACGGAGGGAAAAGTATTGTTTTGAGTAGACATTATATATTGCACTGCACAGAAGAATTACTGTTTCAACATACAAAATACAATGGATTCCAGCAAAGTACTTTGTTAAACGCGCAACTGCATCATATATATAATCATTCATAAATTGTTATTCATCACCAAATAAAATATGGTTTGTGTGCTCCCAAAGGGCAGTTTATCAGCACCCTTTCTTATTATCTTTATACACTAAAAACGTTTTCAAATCAAGTAAATTGAAGCATTTGGGCATATCACAGCATAAAATCATTCTATTTTTATGCAATTTCACTCATGATGCCCTACATCGGCCTCGACACCCCGGCCGAGATGACCGGCAGGAGCATCATTGTCAGCGAGTGAGGTTGTTCCGCAACGATTGAGATGAATGTTCCTGGGAATCGTCCCGGGAAATAATAAAAAGCTGCCGCCAGGCATCACAAAGCCTGGCGGCAGCTTTTTGCTTGTGGATGGAGAGTTTTGTGCGTCCCGGGGCGCGTTCACCCGCACCCGCCCTGCGGCAGGTGCAGGCGCTGTTCCAGGGCGGCGAGGGTGGTTTGGGCCAGGCGGGCGCGGCAGGCGGCGTCCAGGTCGGCAAGCAGTTCATCCATGACGCCCGCCATGCCGCTGGCGATCAGGCAGGGCAGGTCGTCCCGGCCGCTGTGCCAGCGGGCGTCCACGAACCGCACGTCCAGTGCGCCGGCCACGTCGGCCAGCGTCAGCGCGGCGGGGTCGGCATTCAGGCGGTAGCCGCCCTCGCTGCCCTCCCGCGTGGCGACCCAGCCGGCCCGCTTGAGTTTGGCCAGCACCCGCCGCACCCGCACCGGGTTGGTGCAGATGTTCTGCGCCAGCGCCTCGCTGGACTGCACGCCCCCCTTGCGGTGCAGCAGCACCAGCGCGTGAACGGCCAGGCTGAAATCACTGTTCATCCGCTTCACTCCCCTGCCGGGCCAGGTACTCCTGAGCATAGTGGATCGCCACCGCGCCGTCTGCCGTCGCCGTGACCACCTGGCGCACCGCCTTGGTGCGCACGTCGCCCACCGCATAGACCCCCGGCAGGCTGGTGCAGGTGGTCTCGTCGGCCCGGGCGTAGCCGGCCTCGTCGCAATCGAGCTGGTCCCGGAACAGGGCGTTGTCCGGCAGCCGGCCGATGGCCGCGAACACGCCGTCGGCCAAAAGGTCGCGGGTGGCGCCGGTGTGTACGTCGGCGACGCGCAGGCCGGTCAGCTTGCCGGCCTCGTCGCGCAGCAGCGCGTCGGGGCGGGCGTTCCAGACGATCTCCACCCCGGCGTCGGCCAGGGCCTTCTGATAAACAGCCGGGGCGCGCAGCGCATCCCGCCGGTGGACCAGGTAGACCTTGGCGCAGAGCTTGGCCAGGTGGAGCGCATCCCCCACCGCCGTGTTGCCGCCGCCCACGACGACGGTGGTCTTGCCCCGGTAGAGCATGCCGTCGCAGGCCGCGCAGTAGCTCACCCCGCGCCCGCGCAGCTCGGCTTCGCCGTCAAGGCCCAGCGGCCGGGGGGTGGCGCCGGTGGCCAGCACGACGCAGCGGGCCGACACCGGGCCGCCGTCGGTCTCGATGCGCTTGACCGGCCCGGCCAGCGACGCCGACAAAACCTGGGAGAGCCGGAACTCCGCCCCGGCCCGCTCGGCCCCCTGCTGCATGAGCTGGCCCAGCTCAAAGCCGCCGACGCCTTCGGGGAAACCGGGGTAGTTTTCGATCAGCGGGGTGTCGGCCATCTGGCCGCCGGCGGACAGCTGTTCCAGCACGACGGTGCGCAGCCCGGCCCGGGCCGCGTACAGTGCCGCCGTGCAGCCGCCGGGCCCGCCGCCCAGCACCGCCACATCATACAGTTTTTCCGCCATAGGGCATACCTCCTTTTACACAAGGGCGGCCGGGCCCGTACACCGGGCCGGCCGCCGTTTGCCGCAGGGCTGTGCCGTGCCGCTTACAGATTTTCGTTCAGATACTGCAGGATGCCGCCCTTGCCGCCGGGGCCCACCACCGGCGGGCAGGGCTTGCCGTTTTTGAACAGGATCAGGGTGGGGATGCTGGCGATGCCGTAGTGGGCAGCCAGGTCGGGGTTTTCGTCAATGTTGACCTTGCCCACCACCAGCTTGCCTTCCTGCTCGGCGGCGACCTGGGCCACCACCGGGCCCAGCCGCTGGCAGGGCCCGCACCAGGGGGCCCAGAAATCCACGAGGACCGGGGTGCCGGAACCGAGGATGGTGGTGTTGAAATTGCTCTTGTTGAGATCGAGGACAGCCATGGGGAAACCTCCTTTGGTTTTGTCTGGTTTGTATCTTGCCGGGCCGGCCCCGGCCGCCGGGAGGGCGGGGCTGCGTTCCGCCCACGTCGGCTGCGGAGTGCGCCGCCCGCGGGCGGGGATGCGGGGTCGGCCCGCTAACTGTAACTGATTTGGTTTCAGTCTGTACTGTAACTATACCAGATACATTTGCCGTTGTCAACCCCCCTGCCCTATTTTTTTCCGCCCGTCCCCGAATATACAAAAACCCCGCCCCATGTTGTCCGTCATGGGGCGGGGGATGGCCCGGGGGGGACCGGGCTGCGGAAAAGAAAGGAACCGCCTGCGCCCGGCGCGGCTCCCTGGGGGGAGGGGCCGGCGCGGCGGGGGGATGTCTTCGGAAGGGCGGCCTACACGGCGGGCTCCAGCCCGAACCACTGGCAGATCGCCTCGTAATACTGCCGGGCGGCCAGCTGGCAGCCGTCCTCGTCCCCCAGCAGGTCCACATCGGCGCTGTTGGTCAGGAAGCACTGCTCGCTGAGGATCGCCGGGCATCCGGCGTATTCCAGCACGCCGAAGGTGGGGTCGGTGTAGACGTCGGTGTCGGTGGCGTCCCGCTCGTACTTGTTGTCGTCCTGGTCGTAAAATATGTACTTGACGCCGTCGGCGCCCCGCAGCCGCTGGCCCAGCGCGCCGAATTTGGCGGCCACCAGTTGGGCGAAGCGCAGGCTTTCGTCGTGGTGGTCCCGCCCCACCGGGATGGCGTAACACTCATAGCCGGAGGCACCGTAGACCGGGTCGGAGTTGCCGTGGATGGACAGCAGCAGCGCCGCGCCGGCCTCGGCGGCCCGCCGGGCCCGCTCGCTGGGCATGATGCGGGGGGAATCGGGGTCCTGGCTCTCGGTCTCGGTCAGGGTCAGGCAGGGGCGCAGCCGTCCGTCCGCTTCCAGCAGGTCGGCCAGGTCGTTGGCGGTGCACCAGGTCATCTCGTATTCCCCGAAGCCCGGCCCCTCGCTGCCCCGGTCCACCCCGCCGTGGCCGGGGTCGATGGCCACCACCGGGCGGGTGTCCTCCGGGGCGGCGGTGGCCGCCGCCGGCTGGGGGGCGGTGCGGGCGGGGTCGTCGGCAGGGTGCAGGGTGGGCCACAGCACCGCCAGGGTGGCCGCCGCCAGCAGGATCAGGATGACCGCCCACAGCAGCCCGCGGCCCATCCGCCGCCGGCGGCGGCGCCGGCGCATGGCGTACCAGTCGTGGTTGTCGGGGCGGGGCGGCCGGGCGGCCGGGCGGCGCCGGGGGGCCGGCGGCGGCTGCCGCCGGCGGTAAGGGATGCGGGAAGGGTCGCGGTCGGGCACTGGGGGGTCACCTGCCTCTTTTGCGGCGGCCGAAGCCGCCCGGGAAAAGTCAAAGGCGGCCGGGCGCCCGCGGGGCCGCCGCCTTCCGGTGGATTGGAAACAGTATACGCGGAAATTGTGTCAAACTTGTTTCAATTCTGCAAAGTTGCGTCGGATTCTCCACATTCGGCGGGATTTTTGTGGAAAATTCCGCTCCGCCAGGCCGGCGGCACGCCGCCGGAAACAGCCTGTCTACTTATATTGTCGTTTTTCCGGGGCAAAATGTTACACCAAAATTCAAAAAAATTTACGGCCGTACCCGTTTCGAGGCAAATCGGCCGAAGTTTGGTTAAATTTCCAAATATTGACAACAAACCCAAAAAGTCGTATAATGACCACAAGAAGTTGCGCATCGGGCAGCTTCCCACCCAAGACCTGCCAGGCAGCAGGTCCGCAGAACAAGGAAAGGGACAAATCATGAAATCGACAGGCATCATTCGCAACGTGGACGGGCTGGGGCGCATCGTGCTGCCGAAGGACCTGCGCAAGCAGTTCGGCGTGACCCCCCAGACCCCGCTGGAGATCTTGACCGACACCGACTGCATCATCCTGCGCAAATACCGCCCGCTGGGCTGCTGCGACTTTTGCGGCGAGGTGGCCGAGGATATGGTGGAGTACCGGGGCAAGCACATCTGCGGCGCCTGCCGCCGGGCGCTGCAAGCGCTGTGACCCGGGCAGGCCGCACGCAAAAAGGGCAGGCCCCGGCCGGGTCCTGCCCCAGAGTATCAAAAAAAGTCTAAAATCGTCGCCGTCGGCGGACATGCGCCGACGACGGCAACACCGACAGGAAAATTTTACGGCAAATTGTGTGCGAGGAACAAAGTGACGAGTGCGCGATTTGACGTAAAATTTTGTCGAAGGGGATACACAAGGGGAAACAGACGCGTTAGGCAATTGCCGTGCGCGGCTGTTGCCTCTTGTGGAGCGCGACCGGCCGGCCTCAGCCCTGGCGGACGGTCTCCTCGCTGTTTTTGACAAGATTCATCAGGCTGGTGGCGTGGCGGGGGTAGTCCCGGGCCAGGCTCTCGGTGGTCATGGCGAAGACCTTGGGGTCGGGGGCGCCGCCCTCCTCCTCGCCGGCCAGCAGGGCGGCCAGCCGCCCCTGCTGGGCGGACATGGCGGCCTGGGTGGCGTGGGGCCACCGGGCCGGGCTGATGCGGAACAGGCTGGCCACATTTTTTGGCGCCGCCTGGTACAGCTGCCGGAACATTGCGTACACCGCCAGCATCAGGTAGTTGCTCACCGCCGTGACCACCCGTTTGTCTTTGCAGCGCTCCAGCCGGTCAAACAAAATTTCCAGTGAATTGGCGATGAGTTTTTTGTACATGGTGGGCAGCACGCTGCCGTGCCACACCCCGCTGGCTGAGCCGCCCTCGGGCAGTTCCTCCACCGTGATGGTGCGGCCGCTGCGCTCGGCGCTGCGCCCCAGCAGATAATCGCAGGAGACGCCATAGTAATCGGCCACCTGGACCACGAACTCCAGCCCGCATTCCCGGATGCCTTTTTCGTAATGGGAAAGCTGGGCCTGGCTGATCCCCAGGTCCGCCGCCGCCTGCTTTTGGGTGATGCCCCGCTCCTTTCGCAGCAGGGTGATGATCCGGTTGAATTCCATCGCCATTGATTCTTGCCATCCTTCACACTTTGGGCCGGGCTTGCCCCGGCCGGCCCGAAGGGCCATTTACGCAATGTTGATTATATCTGCAAAAAAACGTTTTGTAAAGACCATTTTTGACAAGTTTTTCGGCTGCTTTTTGGCCATTTGGCGCAGATTTTGCCCCTTTGACTAGATATTGGCCCCGGCCCGGCTTTCCGGGTGCAAATATTGTGCCCGAAAAACCGCCGGTGGATCGAGCAACCGGAAATTGTAACCAAATTGTAACCAATATTTTCCAGCCGGGCCCGCTGCCGGCGGCCCCGCTTTCCCAAGGAGGCGTTCCATTTGCTGTACTTCAAGCTCCACCTGATCCGCCACGGCCTGACCCAGGGCAACCTGGACGGGCGGTACATCGGCAGCGGCACCGACCTGCCGCTGTGTGAGGAGGGCCGCGCCCAGCTGGCGCAGCTCAAGGCCCGGTTTGCCTACCCGGCGGCGGAGGTGGTCTTCACCTCGCCGCTGCTGCGGGCCACCCAGACCGCCGAGCTGCTTTACCCGGGGGTGCGCACCCTGCCGCTGCAGGACCTGCGGGAGATGGCCTTCGGCGTGTTCGAGAACCGGCCCATCACCGAGCTGGCCGCCGACCCGGCCTTTGCGGCCTGGATGGACCCCGCCAGCCAGACCGTGCCCGAGGGGGCCGAAAGCCGGGAAGCCTTTGCCCGCCGCACCGACGGGATGCTGATGAAGCTGTTCGAGTTCATGATCAAGAGTCAGATCCACGAAGCCGCCTGCGTGACCCACGGCGGGGTGATCCTGAACATGATGGCCCGCCATGTGCTGCCCCAGCGCCGGCCGGAAGACTGGATGACCGACCCGGGCTGCGGCTACAGCCTGCGGCTGGACACCGCCATGTGGATGCGGGACCACCTGGCCGAAGCCTACGACGTGGTGCCGCTGGGCTATCTGGACGAGGAGCCCGCCCCCGCCCCCGACTACCTGGACCTGTAAGCGCCCCGCCGCCAGGGCCGGGCATATACCGCAAAAAGCCGCTGCGAAATGCTTCGCAGCGGCTTTTGTCTTTTGTGTAGCGCCGGGCTCATTCGGCCGGCGTTTCCTCGGCGGCCGGGGCCTCGGTGGGGGCGGGCGGGTCGTAGGGGGTGCCGGTGAGTGCCTCGTAGGCGGCCTTGGCGTCGGTCACCGCCTGGTCGGCGGCAGCCTTGCGCTCGGCGGCCGCGGTGTCGTCGGCGGTGTCCTCGGTGGCGGCGGCGTCGGTCACCGCCTGCTCGGCATCCGCCTGTTCGGCCAGGGCGGCCAGCACGGCGTTCTCGGCGTCCTGCACGGCCTGGGCCGCGGCGGCGGCTTCGTCCGACACGGCGCTGTCCAGCAGCGGCATCCGCTCGGGCAGGGTCTGCACCGTCCCGTCGGAGGCTGCCACCGTGAGGCTCTGGCCGTAGAACCCGCCGTAGATGGCCAGGAAGGTCTTGCCCGGGTTCACATCCAGCGTGGCGCCCTCGGTGGTGGTCAGGGCCAGCGGGGCGGTGGCGTCCCCCTTGGTCCAGCGGATCTCCTGCCAGCCGCCGTCGGTGATGTACAGCCCGGTGCCGCCGGACAGGTCGTACTGGCGGGTGTAGCCGTCGTCCTTGATGCCGCTGGAGGCATACAGGATCAGCAGGTTCTTGAAGCTGACCCGCTGGCCGTTGTCGGCGTCGGTGGTGCCGCTGCCGTCGGGGTCGTTCTTCTCATACAGGCCGGTGTCGGAGTTGTAGAACAGCTGTTCCTGATTGTACACCGAGAAGGCGATGGTCACCTCGGTGGCGTTTTTGGTCTCGGGGGCCTGGCGGGGGGCGAAGTGGAACAGCGTCATGTTGGCGCCGGCGGCGTCCTTCTCGTACAGCGCCAGGCCGGCGTTGACCAGGTCGGCGGTGGTGTACCAGCAGTTTTCCTCCCGGTAGCCGCTGGCATAGCGGTCGGCGTCAAACTGGAAGGCCGCGGTGCCGGTGTGCAGGCCGTCCACATCCTGGTAGGTGAGCAGGTTGAGCAGGTTGGACGCATAGATGTTTTTGCCGATATGCACCGGCACGGCGTTGAGGGGCAGCACAAACTGCAGCCCCAGGTCCCGCGCCGGGCCCACCGGGCCCACTTTGGTCAGGTCGGCCGCCCGGGCAAAGACCGCCACCATCATCGGGTCATACCCTTCCGAAACGCCCTCAATGACCAGGTCGGCGACGGACAGGCCCCAGTAGGGGGTGGCGCCGTCGGCGGTGCGCAGCGTCACCGCCACCGGGCGCTGGTTGGTGTAGTCCTGGCCGGTGGTCTCGCCGGTCAGGGGGTTGGTGGTCACCGCCGGGGTGGGGGTGGGCTCGGGGGTGGGTTCGGCCGTGGGGGCCGGCTCGGCCGTGGGGGCCGGCTGGCTGGAAGCCGGCAGGCTGCAGCCCGCCAGCAGCGCCAGCGCCAGGGCCAGGGCGATGGTCCGGATGGTTCTTTTCATGGGGTCACCTCTTGCGGCGCGCCCGGCCGCGGGGCGGGCGGGGCGCCGTTTGTACCAAACAAGGCGCACGGGCGCTGCCACCGGCAGCGGCTGTGCGCCTGTTCGGTTTTTTTGCCGAAACCTGCGCGGCGGCGCAGGACGGGTGTTATTCGGCCACGTCGGCGTCCGGGGCTTCGGACTCGGTGGTGGCGGCGTCGCTGGCGGCCAGGTCATGGTCGGCCAGCAGGCCGGTCTCATAGTTGGCGGCCTCGTCCACGTCCACCACGGTGACATAGCTCTTGCCGATGTTCACTTCCAGCGGCACGTCGCTGCACTGGCCGTCTTCGGTCAGGTAGTACAGGCGCAGGGCTTCCAGCGGGGTGCCCTTCTGCCAGTAGATGCGCTCGGTCTTGCCGCCGTAGCTGTAGTAGCCGATGCCGCCGGGGCCGTAGTCCACGTTCTGCAGGTCCTTGGCCTCGTGGCCGGGGTAGACGTGGATGTCGGTGAAGAGCACCAGCACGTTGGGGAAGGTCAGGGTGGTGTCGTTGCCCTCGTCCACCGTATCCCGCCAGGAGCCGTCGGTGGAGTAGTACTGCTGCATGGTGTAGCTGGTGGACGCCGCGTCATACAGGAAGCGGGTCTTGTAGCTGGCGGAATGGGTGATCTCCACATATTCGCCGTCGGTGACCACCGGGCCGTACTCGTCCAGCACATAGGCGCTGTCCTGGCTGTTGGAGAGGTCCCGCACCGGGTTGTCCTGGCGGTAGTCCACAAAGTTGAAGAAGGTGGAGTTGTAGTCGCGGTTCATATCCACGCTGTTGCTGTCGATATACTGCTGGATATTCTCGCCACTGGTGTACATCGTGTGCTCAATGGGCAGGCCGCTGTTGTAGCTTTCGCCCAGCCAGTTCACACGGTTGTAGTCCCGGTAGCCGTTGGCGCCGTCGTTGTTGTTGAGCAGGCCGTAGTCATAGTCGGCGGCGTACTGCTTCATGACGACGCTCTCACCCTCATGGATATACAGGGCCTGCCAGGGCAGGATCAGCTGGAAGAACTGGTCGCGGCCGGAGCGGATCGGCCCCACTTCCTGGATGTCATGGTAGTCGTTGTAGAGGGCCATGAAGCGGGTGATGCCCCCTTCGACCTTGATCTCGAACAGCATCTGCGCATCCGACAGGCCGCGCTGGGGGCGGGCCCGGGTGATGTTGTTGACCATCACGGCGGTGATGCGCTGGCCGGCGGGGTAGTCGGCGTCCCGGGCTTCGCCGGTCAGGGCGTTGGCCTCATAGGGGGGCAGGGTCGGGGTGGGCGCCGGGGTAGCCTCCTGGGCCGGGGTCGAGGTGGTGGGTTCGATGCCCTGGTCCCGCGAGCAGGACGCCAGCATCGCGCCGGCCATCAGCGCAGACAGCGCACACAGCATAAATCGCTTCATAGCATGTCCTCTTTTCCTAGTTTTTGGCATATCTCTTCAGGGCCGGCCCGGGGCCGCCCGTTCCGACGGGGATCGCAGCGCGGCGCGGGGACGCCGCCTGTTTTTCTATTGTACTGTCTTTTTTCCGCTTTGTAAAGCCGCCGGGCGATTTTTTACAACCCGCAGGGACCAAAGGGCAAAAAAGGGGCTGCCGGGGCGGGCGGCGGGGGGCGGCTTTCCCGGCGGGGTGCGGGACGGGGTGCGGGGCGTTTTTCCGGCCCGCCGCCGGCGTTTTTCTGCGGTGCGCCCCTTGTACCCGCCGGGCAGATTTGCTACAATAAAGGGGTGAATCCGCTGCCGGCGGCAGCGTGCAAAAAAGGAGAATACGCATCATGTCCCTTCTGTCCAATCTGTTCGGCTACAACCGCCCGGGCCCCGGCGTGCGCCCGGACGAACCCCGCAAAAAGGGCGCCGCCCGCTGGTTCGAGATCCTGGGCCGCGACCTGGGTTCCTTTTTCAAGGCCGGCTTGCTGGCCCTGCTGGGCTTTCTGCCCTTCATGCTGCTGCTGTCGCTGGCCATTGCCAGCCACGCCGTGATCTTTGTGATCGCCGCCGGGGTGGTGGGCGGCGCCCTGGCGATGCCCCAGATCGTCGGCATGGCCGACACCCTGCTGCGCAGCCTGCGGGACGAGCCCGGCTTCTGGTGGGTGACCTACCGCCGGGCCTGGAAGCGCAACTGGAAGGGCTGCCTGGTGCCCGGCATGGTCTGCGGGCTGGTGATCGCCGGGCAGCTGTTCACCCTGTTCCACCTGCGCCCGGACAACGACAACCTGCTGATGCTGGTGGTGATGCTGATTCTGGGCATGGCGCTGTCGGTGGGGCTGATCTTCTACATCGTGCCCCAGCTGGCGCTGCTGGACCTGCCCTTTCTGCAGATCCTGAAAAACTCGGTGCTGCTGTTCCTGGGCTACCTGCCCCGCACCGCCGGGGCGGTGGCCGTGCAGGTGGTGTACTGGGGGGCTTACCTGTTGTTTTACCCGCTGACCACCCTGGTCTTGCCCTTTACCAACTTTTGGCTGCCCATGAGCCTGACCCTGCTGATCCTGTACATCCCGCTGGACAAGAGCTTCCACATTGAGGAGACCATCCGCAAGATGCGGGCCGAGGACCTGGCCGCCCGCTCCGACGCCCCCGCCGAAGCCTGGCCCCCGGCCCCCGCCGCCCCCCTGCCCGACGCCGGGCAGACCGGGGAGGACGCCGGGCCCGAGACCGACGAAGCCGCCCCGGCCGAAGCCGACAAGGCCCCGGAGACCCCGGCCGATGAGACCCCCGAAGCGAGCGGCGACGAGACCGCCCCCCGGGCCTGAGCCCGGCTTTTCCCGGTAAATCAAGTCAAAAAAATCCCGCCCCCTGGGGGCGGGATTTTTGATTGTCGAAAAAGTCTAAAATCGTCGCCGTCGGCGGACATGCGCCGACGACGGCGACACCGACAGGGAAATTTTACGCCAAATTGTGTGCGAGGAACGCAGTGACGAGTGCGCGATTTGGCGTAAAATTTTGTCGAAGGGGATACACAAGGGGAAACAGCCGCGTTAGGCGATTGCCGTGCGCGGCTGTTGCCCCTTGTGCGACATCTCCGGCAGGAGCCGGGGCGTCACTTCGCGTATTCGGTGGCGCGGCTTTCCCGGATCACGCTGACCTTGATCTGGCCGGGGTAGTCCAGCTCGTCCTCGATCTTTTTGGCGATGCTGCGGGCCAGCAGGATGACCTGATCGTCGGCCACCTTGTCCGGCTGGACCAGGATGCGCACCTCCCGCCCGGCCTGGACGGCGTAGGCGCTTTCCACCCCTTCGAAGCCGTTGCACAGGCTTTCCAGCGTTTCCAGCCGCTTGATATAGCTTTCCATATTCTCGCGGCGGGCGCCGGGGCGGGCCGCGCTGATGGCGTCGGCCGCCATGATGATGAAGGCCAGCACGCTCTTGGGCTCCACGTCGCCGTGGTGGGCCTCGATGGCATGGATGACCGCCGGGTTCTCCCGGTATTTCTTGCAGATGTCCACGCCGATCTGGACATGGCTGCCCTCGATCTCGTGGTCCAGCGCCTTGCCGATGTCATGCAGCAGGCCGGCGCGGCGGGCCTGCTGGACGTTGACCCCCAGCTCCCCGGCCATGAGCCCGGCCAGCCAGGCCACCTCCAGGCTGTGGGACAGCACGTTCTGCCCGTAGGAGGTGCGGTACTTCAGCCGGCCGATCAGCTTGACCAGGTCGGGGTGCAGGCTGTGGATGCCCAGGTCCATGACGGCCTTTTCGCCTTCCCGCTTCATCTGCAGTTCCAGTTCCCGGCGGCACTTGTCCACCGTCTCCTCGATGCGGGCGGGGTGGATGCGGCCGTCGGCGATCAGGCGTTCCAGCGCCATGCGGGCGATCTCCCGGCGGGTCTGGTCGAAGCTGGAAAGGGTGATGGCCTCGGGGGTGTCGTCGATGATCAGGTCGCAGCCGGTGGCGGTCTCCAGGGCGCGGATGTTGCGCCCTTCCCGGCCGATGATCCGGCCCTTCATCTCGTCGGAGGGCAGCGGCACCACGCTGACCGTGGCCTCGCTGGTGGCGTCGGCCGCGCAGCGGGCGATGGCCTGGCCGATCATTTCCCGGGCGATGTTGTCGCATTCGTCCTTCATGTTGGCCTGGTAGGCGGCGATGCGCATGGCCTTTTCGTGGGTGAGCTCATCGTCGATCTGCTTGAGCAGCACGGCGCGGGCGTCCTCCTGGGACATGGCGGCGATGGCTTCCAGCTTTTCCACCTGGCGCAGCTTGAGCTGTTCCAGTTCGTCCAGCCGGGCCTCCACCAGTTCGGTGCGCTTTTTCAGGTCTTCTTCCTTGCGCTCCATGGTGGCGGTGCGCTTGTCCAGCGCCTCCTCCTTCTGGTCCATGCGGCGTTCCTGGCGGCTGATCTCGGCGCGGCGGTCCTTGATCTCCTTGTCCGCCTCGCTCTTCAGCTTGAAGGCTTCGTCCTTGGCTTCGACGATGGTTTCCTTCCGTTTCTGTTCGGCGGCTTTGATCGCATCGTTGACGATCCGCTTGGCCTCCTCCTCAGCGGAGCCGAGCTTGGCCTCGGCCATGCGCTTGCGGTAGGTGATGCCGAGGTAAAAGCAGAGCGCCCCGACCGCGGCGGCAACGATGACGACCACCAGCACCGTGATGATGGTGGGCATGTGTGTCAACTCCTCAAAATGGTATAGGGAACATTTGAGGCGCAGCCGGGTAACAGGGCGTTCGATTATTCGATGATTCGTTTGTTCTGAAAAGGTGCAGGCTGCACGGCGGCCCCGCCGCCCGAAAGCCGCGCCCCGGGCAGGGCGCAGCGTGCAGACTTTTCCCGGGCAGGGTGCGCCGCCCGGTCCCGCCGCCCGAAGCGGCGCGGGGACGCAGGAAGGCGGCCTTCCCAGCGGGTGGGCGGCAAGCCGCTGCCGGGCGCCGCGGCGGCGGCCCGAACAGGCGGCAGCCCGGCCGCGGCCGGCGCTTTGCCTTTTCATACACCCTACGAAAAACAACGAGCGCGGCCGGCAGGCCAGCGGTCGTGGTACCAAATAAAACGGGCGCCCGCTGTGGCAGCGGCCCCCCGGCAAAGGTGCGCGGCGCGGTCCGCCGGCGGCCCCTCTGCCGCTTGATCCTAGCGCGTACCCGGCAAACCGGAAAGCCCGCCGCCCCGGCGAATGCGAAGCCCGGGGCCGCCGGGACCCCGCGGCCCCCGCCGCCCCGCTGCAGACGCTGCCGCTGGGCAGACACAGTCCGTACCGGTGATTTGCCTGATACAATCTAAAACCTACTTATAGTTTATATGCAATTCATACACTTGTCAAGAAATTGTTTCAGCATCCCGCCCCGGCGGCACACCAAAAAACGCCCGCCCCCAAAAGGGGGACGGGCGCTGTGCCAAAAGATGGCGGGCCGTGCCGGCCTTTTGCCGGTCAGGCCATGAAGGGGGTGGTGTTGGCCAGCACGCCGGCATCGCCCCACACGCCGCGGCGGGACCCGCCCGCCGGCGCCTTGCGGATGCTGCGCACCGCCACCGCGCCTTCCAGGCTGACGACGGCCGCCGCAATGGCCGCCACCACCTCCGCCGGGATGCCGCTTTCCACCACCGGGGCCTTGGGCGCCGCCGGGGCCGGCTTGACCTCCGCCTTGGGGGCCGCCGCCGGGGCGGGCTTGGCCTCGGCCTTGGGGGGCGCGTAGGCTTCATCCAGCTTGCGTTCCAGCAACACGATCAGGCCGACGGCCACCAGCAGGCCCACGACCAGCACCAGCACTTCCAACAACATAAACCGTTCCTCCTTGACGCCGGGGCGGCAGGCCCGCCCGGTCGGCATATTTTTGCAGTATGACTATCCGTATTATACCACACCCCCGCCGGTTTGGATAGGGACCCGGCCGGTTTTTTTCCACTTTTTTTGCAAAAAAGCGCCGCAGCCGGTCCCGGCTGCGGCGACAGATCATTCGGCTTCTTCTTCCAGTTCGCGGACAAACCGCCACAGCTCGTCCAGCGTGCCGATCTCCGCCAGGCGGTCTTCGTCCACCTCGACGCCGATGGCTTCGCCCAGCTGCCAGGCCAGCTCGACCAGGTCCTCGTGGTCGGCGCCCAGGTCGGCCAACGCGGTATCGCCGGCCAGCTCCTCTTCATCACAGCTGAACTGTTCCGCCAGGATCTCCCGCAGTTCCTGTTGTGTCATGTTTCGCACCTCCCCCAGCCTGCGGCGCGGCCGTGGGTCGCGGCCGCCGCCTTGCGTTCTTTGCCCTATGATACCGTGGCGCGGGGCGGCTCGTCAAGGGGCAGTGTGGGGAAAACGCATAGAAATCTCCGGTTCAATCTTGTGCAATTTCCACACAGGGCGGCGCAACCACCGCTCCAGCGCCCTTTTTGCCCCGCCGGCCGGGTCACTTTTTCGGGTCCTCCCGCCGGCTCTGGGTGCCGAAGTAGAAGGCCACCACCATGCTCACCACCGTCATGACGGTGTCGGGCTGCAGCGCGCCGGACAGCGCCAGCGCCGCAAACACCCCGATGACCACCAGCGTGACGATGGTCTTGACCTTGATGAGGGCCGCCAGGCTGCGGATCAGTTCCTGCCACATCTCAATGTCCCCCTTCCAGCAATTTCAGTCTTGTCTCGTGTTCGCCCAGCTGCCGGTCCTGCTGTTCCACCCGGGCCCACAGCCGGCGGTGGCTGTCGGCGGCCTTGCCGGCCTGGGCTTCCAGGTCCCGCTCCAGGGCGTTGAGCCGGGCCTCCATGGCCTGCAGCAGGGTGTTCAGCCGGGTGATGCTGCCGTTGAGCCGCACCACCGGCCCGCCCACCGAGATCCCCAGCCCCACCAGCGTGACCAGCGCCGTGATGACCGTCCATTCCATCCTCATCCCTCCTCCACATAGGCGGCGGTATAGGGCACCCCCAGCCGCTGGGCCAGGTTCCAGAAGCTCATGGCGTCGCCGTCGCTCACCGGGCCGATGCTCAGCCGCTGCAGCCGGGCCGGCGCCGGCGTGCCGGGGCGCCGCACGCTCTCGTAAACGCCCAGGTGGGCCTGCACCGCCGGGCTCGCGCAGGAAAATTCCCCGTCCAGCCAGTTCAGCGGGTTGCAGCGCACCCCGGCCAGCAGCACCTCAAAGTGCAGGTGGGCGCCGGCGCAGTTGCCGGTCTGGCCGCTGTAGCCCAGCAGGTCCCCCTCCCGCACCAGCTGCCCCGCCTTGACGCAGGCCCGCGTCAGGTGGGCGTAGCGGGTCTGCAGCGGCTGGCCCCGGTAGTCGGCATGGCGCAGCCGCACCATGGTGCCGTAGCTCTGCATCCCGGTGCGGGTGTGCCCGTCCCAGGTCTGCAGCTGGTCCACCGTGCCCCCTTCCGCCGCATAGACCGGGGTGCCGGCCCCCGCCCGCAGGTCGATGGCGTTGTGGGCGCTGCCGTCGTTGTAGGTCCAGCCCGCCGTCAGAATGTGGGTGCTCAGCGGCCAGCGCAGCAGCACCTCCCCGCTTGTCAGTCTCATACGCTGCCTCCTTCGCTGTCGGCGCCGGCGGTGCGGCGCAGGATGTAGGTCACCTTCATCGTCTTGTCGGCGGTCTTTTCCACCGGCTCGGCCAGGTCGTTGACGGTGGCCAGGTAGTTGGCCCGCACGCTCAGCACCACACCGTCCGCCTTGTCGCCGTTGTCCCGGCAGGCCAGGCAGAGCAGCTGCCGGCCGCGGATCGGGTAGATCTTCAGGTAGTCGGCGCCGCTGCTGTACACCTCGGTGCGGCGCATGCGGTTTTTGGCGGTGTCCAGCACGGCGCCGTAGCTGCCGTCGCCCACCCCGGCGGCGGCGTAGCTGTACAGCCGGCCGGCGTAGGCGTCGTTCACATAGGTGAAGGGCAGGCCCGCGCAGTCGATCTCGGTCACGTCCCCGGCGTCGGTGAGGGGGATGCGGAAATACCGGTACTGGTCCCCGCTGCGCTGGTAGCTGCGCATGTACACCGCCCCGTCGTAGACAAAGCCGGCCAGCGGCCGGGCGGGGCGCAGGTTCATGCTCAGGGTGCTGCCCCGCAGCGACCCGGCGCCGCTGCCCGCCAGCGCCACGCCGGTCTGGTTGGTCAGGCTGTGTACCGTGACCTGCCGGGTGTCCAGGCTGACCGCCAGCACCTGGAAGGCCGCATTGGCCGCCACCTGGGTGCCGCTGGTGTTGGTGATGTAGAGGGTGCGGGTCTCGGGGCGGTAGTTCCAGCCCAGGAAGTAGGCGGTGCCGGCGCTGGCCTTGAGCAGCGGCTGCACCGTCACGGTCTGGCTGCGCTTGCAGGGGGGCTTGTTGGTCCCCCGCTGCCAGAACAGGTCCAGGCTGCGGGTGTAGGCGGGGTAGGCTTCCAGCGTCAGCTGCAGTGTGCCGTTGCTGCCGGCGGCGGGGCGGGCCAGCAGCAGCTCGTCCGCCTCCTCGTCCATCTCCAGCAGGTAGGGCAGGTCGGTCTCGGCGTCCAGGAAGGTCAGGAACCCCCGGCTGAGCTGCCCGCCGAAGGTCTCGCCGGCCTCGTAGGCATAGTGGTCGGCGCTGGCGTGGGTGTCCTCGCTGGCCAGCATCGCGCCGCCCCGGTGGGTCAGGCAGATGGAGGCCACCGTGCCGTTGGCCTGCTGGGTGCTGAAATCGTAGACGAAGGTCAGCTGGCCTTCGGCCGGGTCCAGCTGGCTTTCCACCGCGTTGAAGCTGCCCCGCACCCGGTTTTCGCCGGCGTTGGTCTGCCCGCAGGCCCCGCTGCCGGTGACCGCCGTGCCCGCCGGCAGCAGCAGGGCGTCCTCATCGGCGCCCACCGCCTTGTCCAGCAGCAGCACCCCGCCGCTGGCAAACAGCAGCGGGCTGTTGGCGTCCTCGCCGCCCTGGGGCTCCAGCATCCGGCTGTCGGTATACAGCCCGAAGGGGGTGAAGATCTCCTGCAGCGCGTCGGTGACGCGGTTTTTGTGTTCCCACACCCGGGTCCGGCCGGTGTGGATGTCGGTCAGTTCGATCCGGGTTTGCCCCTGGATGCTCATGGTCATACCTCCTCTTGTTGGATGGCGGGGCTCTCCGCCTGCAGGTCCTGCAGCACCAGCGCGGCGGGGGCCCAGGCGAGGGCCGGCAGGGTGTCCCGGCCGGCGGCCGAAGCCGGGGCGGCGGCGTGCAGGGCCGGCTGGTCCTGCAGCGGGCCGGTGGTCAGGGGCCGGCGCTGCCAGGCGGCCGGGCCAAGGGCGTCCTCGGCCTGGAGGGTGCCGTCCCACACCGGGCCGCCGGCCATGCCCTGGCCGGTGATGACCCCCCGCAGCCCGCCGGCCGCCAGCGTCACGGTGCCGCCGGTGACCGCCAGCCGCACTTCGAACCGGTTGGAGGTGTCGGCCTCCAGCTCGGTGAAGGGGTAGAACAGCGCCAGGATGCGCGGCCCCGCCGTCAGCCGCTGCACCGGGGCAAAGCCGGTCACCGGGCTGCCGTTGAGGTAGTACCGCACCTCCAGCAGCAGGGAGGGCGGCTCGGCCGGGGCGGCGCTTTCGCCCCCGTCCCCGGCATCCTCCCCGGCATCCTCCCCGGTGTCCTCCCCGGTCTGCCCGCCGGTGTCGGCCGGGGCGTCGGCGCCGCCGGTGTCCGGGTCCTCCGGTTCGGGGGCGTCGGGCTCGGCGTTGACCAGCAGCTGGGCGAAGAAGAGCGCCCCGGTTTTTTCCACCGTGACGAAGGTGACCCGGGCAGCCGTGACCTCCGCCCCCGGCCCGGCCGTGACGGCGGCGGGGTTGACGAAGCTGTAGAAGATCAGCCGGTTGTTCACCGTGTCGGTCTGCAGCTGCTGCAGGGCGGCGGCGCCCTTGTCCCGGGCGGCGGCCAGGTAGGGGTTTTTGCCCACCCCTTTCAGGGTGCTGCTGCCCCGGAACTTCCACACCCGGTGGGTGACGAGGGTCTGGGCCGATGTCTGGCCGGAAGCTTCCCCCGGCTCGGTGATGGTCAGCCGGTCGCCGCAGTCCAGCGCCGGGTCGGCCACGCCGGTCAGGCTGGCCGGCACATAGGGCAGGGTCTGCAGGTGGGCGAAGAGGGCGTCGGCCAGGGCCTGGGCCCGCTCGGCCAGCCCTTTGGCAAAGAGCGGCGCGTCGGTGATGGTCATGGTCAGGCCGCCGGCGTCGTCGGGGTCCCGGCTGACCAGCCGCCGCCCGCCGGTCTCCACCACCAGGGCGGTGTAGCGGCAGACATAGTCGGCCACCGCCGCGCCGGCCCGGTCGCCGGTGCCCAGCGTGGCGCAAGGTTGCGCCCCGAAGGGCCGCAGCACCAGCGCCCCGGCCCGGTCCACCGCGCCGAAGCAGCCGGTCACCTGGGCCACTGCGGCCAGGCAGTCCCGCCAGGTAGCGCAGCCGTCCTGGGTGTCCAGCTGGAAGGTCTCGGCGGCGTTGGGCTGGCCGGCCAGGTCGGCTTCGGTCACCCCCAGTTCCAGCCCGCAGTGCTCGGCGATCTGGCTGAGCATCCCGTAGGGGGTGCCCTGCAGGGCGGGGCCGGTGTAGTCCCGGTCCAGCAGGAGCAGGTTGTCGTAGGCGTGGATGGAGACGCAGAGGTTGGTGCGCTCGGCTTCGGCCACCGTGTACACCCCCAGCGGCAGGTCGGCCCAGCTGCCGTCGGGCAGCTGCAGGCCGTAGGTCAGGCTGACCCGGGCGCCGTACAGTTTGTAGCGGGACAGGTCGGTGCGCAGCTGGAAGGACGCCTGCCCCAGATAGACGCAGCCGAACTCCAGCTCCTGGCCGTTGACGCACTGGGTATCCAGCGTGACCGACCCGCTCATCAGCGATTCGGGGCCGAAGCTGCGCACCGTGCCGTCGGTGAGGGTCAGCGTGCCCCGGAGCCGCTCGGTGCGCACCGGCGCCCGGATGGCCTGTTGGTAGGCTTCGGTTACGGCGTACAAGACATGACACCCCTTTCCGGTAAGTTGGTCCCCCGCCCGTCCGGGCGGCGGGGGCGCGGCGGGCGGTTGCTAAAACTCCACAAGGTCCAGCGTCACCTCCCACACGGCCTGGCCTTCGCGGGCGGCGATGAGGTCGGCGGTGCGGGTGCCGGCGTACATCTGGGCGGTGCGGGCGGTGCCGAAAAAGTATTCCACCGTGAACCGGTCGGCGGCGGTGGCGTTGAGGATGGCCGCGCACTGGTCGGTGGAAAGGGCCTGCCAGGCGGCCGATATCTTGGCCACGCCGCCCCGCACCCGGGCGCGCACCAGCACGCCGTCCTCGGTGCGGCCGGTGTCGGCGCTGTCCAGGTCGGACAGGCTGACCTTGTAGCTGTGGGGCGCCGGCATCTCGGCGCCGCCGATCTTGAGAATGGTCATTCATCTTCCTCCGCTGCGCAGCATCCGGCGGCTCTGGCTGGACGCGATGACGCTGTCCAGCAGTTCCTCGCCCAGATAGATGTTGATGGTCTGGTCCTGGCCGGCAAAACCGGCCAGCGTCTCGGCAAAAGCCTGGCGCAGCGTGTCCAGCGGGGCTTCGATGTTGGTGCCCTGCGGCTGGTCCCCCAGCAGCGCCAGGAAGGCCCGGTTGGGCGGGATCACCGCGCCGGCGGCCAGGGCGGGCAGCCGCGGGGGGCTGGCCAGGGCGGGCACGGCGGCGTAGGGCACAGCGGCGCTGCGGCCGGTCTTGTAGACCCGCCCCAGGCCGGACGCCCCCCGCCCCAGGCCGCTGAGCGCCTGCCAGGCGTTGGCCACCGCGTCGGCAATGCCCCTGGCAAAGTTGGCGATCAGCGTCTGCAGGCCCTGGATGGCCCCGCGCACCGTGTCGGTGATGGTGCGCCAGGCCGCGGCGGCCGAGTCGGTCATCGCCTGCCAGCCGGCGGTCCAGTTGCCCAGCAGCCCCTGGGTCAGGAAGTCTGCCAGCCCCCGCAGCAGCTGCAGCAGGCTGGTCAGCAGCCCGGCGGCGGTCTGCACGGCCAGCCGCACCGCTTCGGCCAGGGTGGAAAAGACCTGGGCCGCCACCGGCCCGAAGCTGGCCGCCAGGAAGTTGAGCAGCGGCGCCAGCAGGGTGTTCCAGAAGGTCAGCAGCAGGTTCATCACCGAGCCCATGGCCAGGGTCAGGGCGTCGAACAGCGGCTGCAGCGCGGTGTTCCACAGCTGGCTCAGCTGGGTGATGAGCGCCTGCAGCACCGGCTGCACGGTGCCGGTCCACAGCGTCATGAAGATGGTGCAGAGGTTCTGCACCGCCTGCGCCGCGCCGGCCAGGATCGGCTGGCCGTAGGCGGTCCAGGCGGCCTGGATGGAGCCCATCGCCCCCTGCCACATCTGCAGCGCCAGGGCCAGCAGCGGGCCCAGGACGTTGTTCACCGCATCGCTGACCAGCGCCGCCAGGGTGGTGAAAAGGGTGCCCAGCTGGGTGACGGCGGTGGCCGCCGCCCCGCCCAGGATGGGCGCGAACGCCTGGGACAGGCTGTTCCACACCCCGGGCAGGAAGGTGCCGCCCAGGTAGGCGGCCAGCGGGGCCAGGGCGTTCTGCCACAGCCCCAGGGCCGCAGCCTGCACCGGGCCCCACACCGCCAGGGCGGCGGCCTGCAGCTGGGCCCAGGCGGCCCGCCAGGCTTCGATGGCCGGGGCGTACAGCGCCTGCACCTGCTGCCAGAAAGCCTGCACCGCCCCCAGCGCCGCCGCCAGCGCCCCGGGCAGCCCGCCGGGGGCCGCGCTGCCGCCCGGCCGGCCGGGTCCCGCCCCGCCGCTGCCGCCGCCCGTCCCGCCGGCATCCGGCAGGGCGGTGTCGGCGGCGTCGGCCGCCGCCAGCCGCTCGATCTCGTCAAAGCCGGCCAGGCTGCGCGCCGCCTTGTCGGCGGCGCGGGCGGTGGTCTTGGCCGCCCGGCCCACCTGCTCCACCGCCCGGGACGCAGCCTGGGCGGCCGGGGCGGTCCGGCCGCCCAGCAGGGCGGCCAGCCGGTCGGTGCCGTCGGCGGCGCCGCGCACCAGCGTTCCCAGGGCGCCCAGCGCCGGGTTCAGCGCGGTCTGCAGCGGCCGGGCGGCCGCCTGCACCGTGGCGGGCAGGCTTTGCAGCACACCCCGGGCCCGGGCCCCGCCGGCGGCCGCGGCGTTCAGGCCGTCCGCCAGCGCCTGCAGGGCCTGCCCCAGCGCCCGGGCCTGCCGCCCGGTTTCGGCCGGCAGGGATTCCTGTTCAAACTGTAGTGTTCTGGCCAAGGTCCTCCCCCCTTCTTTCCTGTGGGCCGCCGTCCAGCAGCGCCAGCAGCCGGTCCCGTTCCGCCCGCTCGGCGGCGGTGGGCGCGGGGCGCAGGTCGATCTGGTCCCGGTGGGCCCGGTAGTATTCCAGCTCCCAGCCTTCCAGCCGGCGGCCCCGGTGCAGCTTGTCCCGGATGGCCACCACCGTGCCCAGCGCCCCCGGCTCCATGGCTGCGAACCAGCCCAGGAAGCTCCACCAGTGCAGGTAGGGCAGCGCCCGCACCTCGCACCCGGCGGCCCGGTTCACCCCGGCCACGATCAGCCCGGCGTCCCGCTGCCAGTCGATGAGCCGCGGCCCCGCCCGCCCCGGCGCCTCGGCCTGGGGGCCGGCCAGGAATCCGGCCAGCGCCCGGGCGGCCTCGGGCCAGGCGGCGGGGGGCAGGGCGTCAAAGTCCCGGTAGAACAGCGCCAGCGCCACATACCAGCGCTCGTCGGGGCGCAGGGTGTCGTCGGGGCCGTCCAGCCAGGCCAGGATGTCCAGCACGTCCCGGAAATCGGTCTGCACCGGCCGGTCCTGCCCGGCCACCGGCAGGGCGGTGGGCAGCGTCCAGGGGTTCACGCCCCGGCCCCGCCGCGTTCGGCGCGGGCCTGTTCGGCCTGCTGCACCGCCTGGCGGGCGGTGGCCTGCAGGGTGGTTTCGGCCCCCTGCTGCAGCACCGGGGCCAGGGCGTCCAGCAGGTTCTGCACCACCGGGCGGCCGTTGCGGCCCAGCCCGGCCAGGTTCACCCCTTCCAGCAGGGCGTCAAAGTCGTTTTCTTTGCCGAACACCCCGCTGAGCATCGCCTTGATCCGCCGGTCGTACTCGGCCAGCAGCACCAGTTCGGCGGCGGCCCGGTCCTCCTCGTCGGGGTTTTCCTCCAGCGCCCGGGTCCGCCGGGTCAGTTCGGTCTGCAGCGCACTCAGCTGCTGCCGCGCATCGAAAAAGCGGTGGTAGATGTTGGGGTCGCCGGGGTTGAAGCGCAGCACGCCCCGCCCGTTGACCTCGAACTCCTCCACGCCGGTATCCACCTGGATCTTGTGCATTCGGCACACTCCTTTCCTTGTTCTTTCCCGCCCACCCGCCCGGCGCCGGCCCTCAGGCCGGGGTAAAGGTCTTGGTATCCACCGCGAAGGTGCCCTTGGTCTTGACGCCGGTGTAGTGGACGTTGAAGGGGATCTGGTAGCCGGTGGTGTCGCCGCCGTAGCTGACGATCTCGATGTAGCATTCCTCCTTCACGGCCGGGTAGGCGCCGGAGCTTTCCTCGCCCCAGAGCTTGACCTCCACGATGTCGGTCTTCAGGTCGTCCAGCACCAGGTCCCCGTCCAGGATGGCCTGGAGCTTTTCAAACAGCGGGTCGTCCTCCACGGCATAGTAGGGGGTCACCTCGCCCTGCTTCTGGTAGCCGTCGATGACCACCGAGGTCTGGCCCAGGATGTTCTGCTTCTTTTCCACATTGGCGGTCATTTCGGGGGAATACTCCTCCAGGTCGCTGCCCAGGCGGCAGTAGCTGTCCGGCTCGGTGCCGAAGGCCGCGTTGAGGTAGTGGGCCATGTATTTGCGTTCGATCTTCAAAACGGTTCCTCCTTTGGTTGGGGTCAGCACAGCTGGCAGGTGTACTCGGCGGTCAGGGTCACGGCGTAGGTGGCGGTGCCCTCGTCGCCGGTCTTTTCCAGCCCGCCGGCGGCGGTCAGGGTCTCGGCGGCCGGGTCGGCGTTGCCGAAGCGGGGGGCCAGGCCGGCGGCGCTCTGGGCGGCGGTCCAGTCGGCCAGGGCTTCCAGCCGGCGGGCGTTGGCCGGCGCGCCGGCCGTGCCGTGGGGCAGCACCAGCCGCAGGGTCCAGCGGGCGCGGCAGCGGGCGAACCGCTGCCCCAGCAGGTTTTCCCGCCGGGCGGTCACCCCGCTGCCCGCCGGGAACAGCCCGGCGCAGCCCGGCACCGCCGGCAGGTCGTCCACCCACAGCGCCCGCAGGTCGGCCAGCGCCGGCGCGGTGCGCAGCCAGGCGGCCAGCGCCTCGGTCATCGTCTCGTTGGGGTCCATGGTTTCCTCCTCAGTTGGTCAGGCTGTGGGCGCCGCTGCCGCTGCGGGTCCACCAGCCGCCCGCTTCCAGGTGGCAGGGCGAACCCTGCCAGTCCTTGGGGTCCACATACTGCACGCAGCACAGCCCCGGCACCAGGGCGGGCACAAAGGCGTCCCAGTCCGCCCAGGCCACGGCCTGCCCCTCGCCGGGCAGCACCCGGTCGCCGGGGGCCAGGGTGTAGTCGGCGTCCCGCCGGGCGCTGCGCTCGGGGATGATGAGCAGGAAGGCCGACGCCCGGTTCTGCCCCTGCTCGGTGTGGACCATCCGGACCCGCCGGTCCAGGAAAGCCCCCCGCACCACCGTGCGGGTGACGGTGCCGGCGTCCGGGTCGGGGTGGTAGAGGGTGACGGTCTGGCGGCACAGCGGGTATCCGGGCTCAGCCATGGCGCACCCCCCGGTAGATCTGCAGGAAGTCCTGGGCCAGCTGGCGGTAGTAGACTTCCCGCAGGTAGAGGGTGGTGGGGCAGAGCTCGGGCGGGGCCACATAGGTCTCGCTGACGCTGCCCACGCTGGCCGCGGCATAGCCCCGGCGGGCGTCCTCCTGGTCAAACTCGTACATCGCGTCGGCGATGGCGCACAGGGCGTTGTCCTCGGCGTCGGGCACGCCGGGGCGCGGGGTCATGGCGTAGAGCTGGCGCAGCCGCCCCAGCTTGACCCCGGCCCGCCGGGCATACCGGGGGAATTCCGCCTCGGGGATGTCCTCGCCCAGGTAGCTGTCGGTATAAAAGGTGTAGTCCGGCAAGGTAGCGTGCCTCCTTTTGGCGTTACGCCTTGAACTTGGCCAGCACCACCTTGGCTTCGTTGGACAGCACCGCCACATAGAACTCGTCGGCGGTGATCTCGGTGGTGCGGATCTTGGGTTTGCGCTCGGTCTCCACATTGACCTCCCGCTTGCGGTAGATGGTCAGCGCCGGGACCTCGTCCTCGGTCTCGGGGTCGCCTTCCAGCTTGACGATGGGGCAGGCGTAGCACTCCACGCCGGGGGTGCCGGGTTCGCCCTCCTCACCCCCCTCGGTGCCGCCCACCTCCACCAGCGGGACCTTTTTGCTGGGCACGATGCGGCAGCCCGCGATCATGCCCACCTCGCCGGTGAGCATCAGCCCGGCTTGGTACTTGTCGGCGCTGAGGAAGTCCGCGTCTTTGCGCAGGGCGGTGAGCTGCTTGGGGTGGATGAACAGCACCTTGTCGCAGCCCTGTTCCTCCTCAAACAGGTCCAGCGCTTCGACGATGCCGTTGTAGCTGATGGCGCCGGCGCTGCCGTCATAGCTCAGGGTGGCGGTCTGCAGCGCGTCCATGCAGTCGTTGTCGATCTTGGCCGCGATGGCCATGGCCAGCTGGGTGTTGGCCTCCCCCACCGGGTTGCCGTAGCCGGACAGCACCGCTTCGTCGGTGAGGCTGACGCCCTTCATGGCCTTTTTGACGGTGGCCTTGCGGGTGGAGGTGGTCATCTTTTCGATGGTCACCTCCTCCCCTTCGGCCACGTCGGCGGCGTCGCCGATGTAGGCGTAGGCCGGCACCGTGATGGTGTCGCCGGGCACGCCGGCCAGGGTGTCGTCCACCTTGGCGAAGGGGGCGACCCGCAGCTTTTTGGGGATGCGGGCCGAAACCATGTCCCCCATCACTTCGGGGTCAATGAGGTTTGCGAGCTTGGTGGTCATGTCTGCCATAGTCTTCTCCTCTCTGCTGGGTCAGTTCCGGGCAGGGCCCGGGCTCATCTGTCGCTGCGCAGCCGCGCATAGGTCTCGGGGTCGCTGTGTTTCAGCGCCAGCCGTTCCCGGTAGCTCATCCGGGCCAGGGCCTGGGGGTCGGGGGTCAGCGGTGCGGTGCCGGTGCCGGCGGCGTAGGGGGCCGGCCGGGCGGCGTCAGGGCTGTTGGGCTTGTCCATCCTCATCACCTCCTTTCGCGGCGGGCATCCAGCGCCGGCGCACGGCGGCCAGGTCCGCCTCGGTCTCGTGGGGCAGGCCGAAGTACCAGGCCAGGGCCAGCTCGGGGCGCAGCAGGCCGTCCGCCACCATCTGGCGGTATTCCTGCCAGGCGGCGGCCCGGTCGTACAGCAGCCCGTCGCCCCAGTCCAGGTTCAGCGCCGCGGCGGGGTCGAAGGGCTCGGCCCCGCACAGGCCGTAGGCCCGGCCCAGCGCGTCGCACAGCGCCAGCGCCTGGCAGACCGCCTGCCGCCACATCTGCTGGAAATCGCCGACGGTCAGGACGGCGTCGGCGCCGGTGGCGGTGATCTCGGTGGCGGTGCGCTCGGCGGTCTCGGCTTCGCAGAGGGTGCCGCGGCGCAGCCCGATCAGGCTTTCGCACCCCCGCAGGATGTCCTGCTTGCGGGCCAGGTAGCTCTGTTCCCGCAGGGCCGGGCTGTACACCGTCACCCCCAGGTTGGCCGGGTCTTCGGGCAGGCCGACAAACAGGTCGTCGGTGAGCGCCCGGTCCCCCGGCCCCTCGCCCCGCAGAAGATCCTCCGAGGCAAACACCCGGGACGCGCCGTTCTCAAACTCCCGGGAAAGGCCGTGTTCGGTGCGGCCCAGCCGGTGCAGCAGCCCGGCCGCCGGGGCGAACACCGCCACCGGGTCGGGGCTGCCGTCCACGCAGTTGGCCATCGGGGTGCGCAGCACGGCCAGCCCCACCCCCGAAACGCCGGGCAGCAGCAGGGTGGGGCGCAGAGCCTCGGTCTCGGGCAGGGTGTCCAGCGGCACCTCCCGGCCCAGCGTCTCGCCGGCCAGTTCGAACAGCCGGGTCTCGATGGTCAGGCCCTTCTCCCCGGCGGTGCGGCGCTCCAGCAGCGCATACCGGCGCCCGCCGCGGCTGATCCGCTGCATGGTGCCCACCGCCTGCAGCCGCCCCTGCAGGTCCCGCCCCAGCGGCAGGAAGTGGTCCCGCCGCACCGGCACGAACTCAAACCCCGCGCCGGCCGGCACCGGTTTGAGCAGGCATTCGCCCCCCACCAGCGCGGCCTGCATGGCCCGGCCGCGCACCGCGTCCAGCGCCCGCAGGTTGCCGGTCATCCAGTCGGTCTTGGCCCCGCCGGGGCGCAGGCGGCTCTCGTACTCGGCAAAGACCGCCCGGCACAGCTTGCTGACGATGAGCACCGGCAGCCGGTCGGCGGGGTCCTCACCGGGGAAGGCGCGGCCGAAATAAAGGTCGAACCATTCCCGGATGGCCGCCTGCATCCGCGGGCTTGTCACGTCCCGCCGGCCGAACGCCCGGCCGAAGGCATGTTCCAGTTCTGTTTTCATGCTTCCCTCCTGAATCACGCGGCGCATACGCCGCAGACGGTTGTAAAATCCGGCTCGGTCCCCGGCTACTGCCCTCGCCGCCGCCAGACGCTTTCCACCGCATACCGCACGGCGTCGATGTGGTGGTTGTCCACATCCGGGTAGCCGGGCAGCACCTCGCCGGTGCGGGGGTCGCGGGCATACTCGTAGGCGGCGAACTCGGCGGCGGTGTCGGGGCAGCGGGCCGGGTCGATGCAGATGGCCGCCAGGCTCTGCAGCCACTTCATGCTCTGGTTCAGGCTGCCGGGGCCCTTGTGGGCGGCGCGGCAGGCCAGGCCGGCGGCCCGGTAGTCGGCGCAGCTCTTGGGTTCGGCCGAGTCGGCGGTCAGCAGCCCGCCGGCGCGCAGGCTCTCCCCCACCCCCCGGTCCAGCAGCAGCCGGGCGGTATCCCGGTTGGGGGTGCGGCGGCGGGTCAGCTCGTCCAGCACCACCAGGGTGCGGCGGGCCGGGTCGTAGGCCACCGCGTTGTAGGCCCAGGGGTCGGGGTACCAGCCCCAGTCCACCCCGTGGTACACCCGCTCCGGGGCGTGCAGGGCGTCGGCGTCCAGCGGTTCCAGCCGCAGGTTGTCAAACACCGCGGCGCCGCTGCCCACCACTTCGCCCAGGTACTCGTGGCGGTAGGCCAGCGGGTTGACCTGCCGCAGGTGGTCGGCGTCGGCCAGGAAGCGGGGCCCCAGCCAGTCGGCCGGCAGGTCCCGGTAGGTGGCGTGGACCACCCGCTTGCCGGCCCGGGGCTGCAGCACATACCGGTTGACCCAGCTGCGCCCCATGGCCGGCGGGTTGAAGCTCTTGAAGGCCAGGGCGTAGTCGCCGCCCCGGAACAGGCTCTGCTCCACGCTGCGCACCTCCTCGGGGCCGTCGAACTGGTCCAGCTCCTCGAACCAGCACAGCCCGATGGTCCCGAAGGGCGCCCGGATGCTCTTGAGCTTGCCCGCGTCGTCCAGCCCGAAGAACTGGATCTTCTGGCCGGTGGGCAGGTAGGTACATTCCATCGGGCTGACGGTGCAGCGGAATTTGCGCCCCAGCCCCAGCGCCCCGATGGCCCAGCAGATCTGCGGGTAGACGCTGGTGCGCAGCGTGGCCCCCACCTTGCGCAGCACCACGGCGTGAACGCCCGGGTGGCGCAGCAGCTGCAGGACCAGTTCCAGCGACAGATAGCTGGACTTGCCCGACCCGCGCCCGCCCTTGGCCACCAGTTCCTGCACGGCGCCCCGCCGGATGTCGGCGTGGGCGTCCCAGAACACCGGGGCGATGAGCTCTTTCAATCGCACTTCGATCGCAGCAGCACCCCCTTTGCAATCGGCATCGGTTCACGGTTCGCCCGGCCGGGCGGGGGGCTGCCCGGCCACCTCGTCCACGATCACCACCCCCTCCTCGGCGCCGGCGCCTTCGCCCATGCCCAGGTATTTGTAGATCAGTTCCAGCGCCCGCAGCTTGTCCCCCGCCTTCACCGGCAGGTCGGCCTGCCGCAGATCGGCAAAGGCGATGTCCGCCAGTTCGTTCAGCACCCGCCGGGGGGTGATGGATCGTCTGCGCACGGGACCTCCTTTCTGTCCGGCGGGGCAGGCGTCGCGCCTTTACTCTCCGCCCCCGCAGTTTTAACAACCTTTGGTTGTATCTTGCGACAAAAAAAGAATACCACACCCGCCCCCGAAACTGCAACGAAGACTTCCCGAAAACTTTCCGAAATCTTTTCGCCGCCCGCCGGGGGCGGCTCCCCCCGCCGCGCCCAAACAAAAACGCCCCCGCAATGCGGGGGCTGCGGGCAATATGGCGGCGGCCGGCGCGAGTTTTGCCGGAAGCAGACCGCCCGCCGGGGCGCACCGTCAGGGGCGGCGCACAGGCACAAGCAGGCCCGGCTCAGGGGGTCGCGGCGTGTTCCCGGGCGCCCTTGGCGCCCCGGGCGGCCCGCTGCAGGTCCAGCGCCCGCAGGGCGGCGGTCTGCATCTGCTCCACCCGGCGGACCACCACCCCCATCTCGTCGGCGGCCTGCTGCACCGTCTGCCCCTGCAGAAAGCGGCGCAGCAGCACCTCCCGCTGCCGCTCGTCATCCAGCCGGCTCACCGCCCACACCAGCTGGCGGCGCAGCGTCAGACAGCGGGCGGCCTGGGCGTCCAGCTGCTTGCAGGCGGCCTGCAGCTGGGTGCGCACCTGCCGCAGCCCCGGCGAGTTCCGGGTGCCCAGCGTCCGGGCCACCCGCTCGGCCTCGGCGCGCAGCGCCTCCACCTCTCGGCAGAGCATCTGCTGCCGGGCGGCTTCCCGCCGGTAGCGGCTCAGCCATTCCGTCTTTTCACGGTTCGTCACATTGCATCCCTCCTGTACACAGGGCGCCCGGCCCCGCCGCGGCTCCGAACCCCGGCCCCGCCGGCCGGTCAGGCCGCCGGCTCTCCCCGGCCGGCCCGGTCCCGCCGCAGCCGGTCAGGCCGGGCGCCCTCCTCTCGGGTCATTTCCTCCCTGCATTGTCAGCATAGCATTACAACCATAGGTTGTCAACCGATTTTCTCCGCTTTTCTCCCCTGCAGTCCCACTGTCCGGTCGGCAGATCCCACAAAAATCTCCGCCGTTTTTGTACGGCGCCCGCCTTCCGCCCCCGTCCGCCCTTCCCACCGCCCCGTCTCTTTGCCGTCCCCTTCCCGCCCCGCCCGCCGCTTTTGTTATAAAAAATCCCCGGAACTTTCGTTCCGGGGAGCAGGCTGTACAAAATCTGCCATCCGTCGCCGTCGGCGGGCTCAGCACAGCGGCGCCACCAGCCGCAGCACGGCGGACACCAGGGTGCCCAGCCAGCTGGTGCGGCAGTCGCTGAGTTCCACCCGATGGCACTGGCTTTCCAGGTCCATCATGTCGGCCCGGATGTCCTGCAGCGCCTCGCCGCCGTACAGCAGGGTGCTGCACTCAAAGTGCAGGTACAGGCTGCGGTAGTCCAGGTTGATGGACCCCACCGCCCCGATGCGGCCGTCGCAGTACCAGGTCTTGGAGTGGAGGAACCCCGGCGTGAAGCTGTACACCTTGACCCCGCCGTTGATCAGCGCCGGGAAGTAGCTGCGGGTGAGCTGGAAGATGGTGGGCTTGTCCGGGATGCCGGGGGTGTAGATGCGCACATCCACCCCCCGCTTGGCCGCCAGGCACAGGGCGGTGAGCAGGTCGTTTTCCAGGATCAGGTAGGGGGTGGTGATGAACAGTTCCCGCCGGGCCTGGCTGATGAGTTCCAGGTAGACGTTCTTGGCGATGGTCTCGTCGTCCACCGGTGTGTCGCAGAAGGGCTGCACCAGCCCGGTCGCCCCGGGGGCGGGGGACGCAAACACCGGCCGGGGCACCGCCCGCTCGTCGCTCTGGGGGCGGTTGGCGGCCCAGAATTCCAGGAACATCGTGGTGAAGCTCCAGGCCGCCGGGCCTTCCAGCCGCACGCCGGTGTCCCGCCAGTAGCCGAAGCGCTGCTTTTCGTTGATGTACTCGTCCGCCAGGTTGATGCCGCCGGTGAAAGCCACCTCGCCGTCCACCACCAGGATCTTGCGGTGGTCCCGGTTGTTCATGACCAGGTTGATCATCGGCACAAAGGGGTTGAAGGACAGCGCCCGGATGCCCTCGGCCTCCAGCTTGCGCCAGTACCGCACCGGCAGGCCGGTGACGCAGCCGGTGTCGTCGTAGATCAGCCGCACGTCCACGCCGGCGGCGGCCTTGCGGCGCAGCAGCTCGTGGACGGTGTCCCACATGCGGCCCTGGGAGATGATGAAGAACTCCACAAAGATATAGCGCTCGGCCTTCTCCATCGCCTCCAGCATGGCGGGGAACATCTCCTCGCCGGAGGGGTAGTAGGTCACCCGGGTGTCCCCGTATACCGGGAAGCCGCCGTAGTTTTCCAGGTAGGCGGCGGTGGCGGCGGCCCGGGGGTCGGCGGCGGCCAGCCGGGCATGGCCCGCGGGTTCGGGGGTGCGCAGCGGGCGGATGCGCAGCGCCGCCCGGGCCAGCTTGCGGCGCAGCCGCAGCGCGGGGCGGTGGTCGCCCCACCACAGGTAGAGCAGCCCGCCCTGCACCGGCATCAGGATGAAGAGGGCCAGCCAGCTGATCTTGAATTCCGGCACGGTGGAGTCCTTGCGGATCAGCGCCGCGCACATCACCACGCTGATGACCACCCCCACCACATTGATCCACCCGGCATATTCGGCCAGTTTGTTGAACAGAATAAACAGCCACACCGCCTGCAGCAGCAGCAGCACGCCGGTGACCACCAGGCGGCTGAAGACAAACCGCATCAGGCTTTTCACTTTGGTACGCAGTTCGGCCATAGAGTTTCCTTTCCCGGCATTTCGACAGATTCGCCGTTCTTTTTACTGTAGCACGTCCCGCCCGCCATTGCAAGCCGTTCGCCGCCCCGGCCCGGGGTTGCCGGGCGGCCGCCCGTCTCTGCCAGCGCCGCCGCGCCGGGGCTGCAAATTTGTTTTTGTCGTCATTCCGCTTGTTTTCCTGTATTTTAGCACTCTTTACATTTGACTGCTAAACTTTCACAATTTGTTCATTTGCAGTTCACAATTGGCGTGTATCATCAGAATTGCCGAAAGGGAAAACCCCCACGGCAATATAACAAGTCAATTCTTTCATGAATATAAAAGGAGACATGCGTTATGGCTATGCTGCTGGATCGTCGTTACAACCCCTTCAATGAACTGGAAAACTGGAACCGCGCCTTCTTTGGCGATACCTCGCTGGCCGAGTTCAAGACCGACATCCGGGACCTGGGCGATTCCTTCCTGCTGGAAGCCGACCTGCCCGGCTTCCGCAAGGAGGAGATCAACCTTTCGCTGAACGGCGACACGCTGACCATCAAGGCGGTGCGCCACAGCGGGTATGAGGAGGAAGCCAAGCGCAAGGGCTACCTGCGGTGTGAGCGGAGCTACGGCACCTACGCCCGCAGCTTTGATGTGACCGGCGTGGACACCAACGGCATCCGCGCCGCCTACCAGGACGGCGTGCTGACCGTCACCCTGCCCAAGCGCAGTGCCCACCGCCCCGAAGGCCAGACCATCACCATCGAGTGATTCGCCCTGGGCAGCCCCCAAAACGAACCCCAAAAGCAAGCAAGCCGCCCCGCGGCGTTCCACCTGGAACGCCGCGGGGCGGCTTAAGCGTGTCGAGAAACTCGACACGCTGCACAAGGGGCAACAGCCGCGCACGGCAATTGCCTAACGCGGCTATTTCCCCTTGTGTATCCCCTTCGACAAAATTTTACGACAAACCGCGCACTCGGAGCAAAGCTCCTCGCACACAATTTGCCGTAAAATTTCCCTGTCGGTGTCGCCGTCGTCGGCGCATGTCCGCCGACGGCGACGGTTTTAGACAGTCTGACGCCGCGGGGCGGCTTTTGTATCAAGGCAGTGTCCGGGCGGTATCACCCGGCCCGGCCTCACGCCTCGCCTTTGCGCATGGCCTCCTCGTACATCGAGCAGACCTCGTCGGAGGGGCCGTCCCCCCGCTTGACGCCGTGGTCCAGCCAGATGGCCCGCTGGCAGAGCCGGCGCACCTGGTCGGAGCTGTGGCTCACGAACAGCAGCGTCGTGCCGCCGGCCAGCATCCGGTCCAGCCGCTCCATGCACTTTTGCTGGAACATGAAGTCGCCCACCGCCAGCACCTCGTCCACCACCAGCAGGTCGGCGGCCACCGCGGTGGCGATGGAAAAGCCCAGCCGGGCGATCATGCCGGAGGAAAAGTTCTTCACCGGCACGTCGATGAAGTCCCGCAGCTCGGCAAAGTCGATGATCTCGTCAAAATGCTGCTGCATATACTCCCGGTCGTGGCCCAGCACCGCGCCGTTCAAAAAGACGTTTTCCCGGGCGGTCAGGTCCATGTCAAAGCCGGCGCCCAGTTCGATCATCGGCGCAATGGCCCCCTGCACGCTGCAGCTGCCGGTGCTGGGGTACATGACCCCGGCCACCACCTTGAGCATCGTGCTTTTGCCCGAACCGTTGCGTCCGATCAGCGCCACCGACTCGCCCCGGCGCACCTGGAAGGAGACATCCTTCAGCGCAAAGAATTCGTTGAACATCAGCTGGCCCTTGATCATCTTGACCAGATATTCCTTGAGGGTCTCGGTCTTTTCCTGCGCCAGGTTGAAGCGCATCGAAACGTGGTTGACATCCACCACCACAGGCTGTTGCACAAGTTCCATAGGGGCCCCCTTAAATATACAGGATGAAGTTCCGCTGCAGTTTGCGGAAGACGAGCAGCCCCACCGCCAGCATGACCACGCCGGACGCCGCGCAGGCGAACCAGGTGTTGGGGCCGGGGATGTTGCCGTACATCACCAGATTGCGGAACATGTTGATGTAGTGGTACATCGGGTTGATCTTCATCAAGTTCTGGGCGAAGGGCGGCAGCTGTTCCAGCGGATAGAAGATCGGGGTGGCGTACATCCAGCCCAGCGTCAGGATGCTGAACAGGTGCTGCATGTCCCGGAAATAGACCGTCAGGGCAGACAGCAGCATTGCGATGCCGCAGCAGAACAGGAACAGGAAGACCAGCGGGACCCAGAACAGCACCATCGTCCAGTAAAAGGGCGAGCGGGTGAAGACCATGACCAGCACGACGGCGGCCAGGCTGAAGCTCATGGTCACAAAGCTGGACACCACCCGGCTGAGGGGGAAGATGTACTTGGGAATGTAGACTTTTTTGATCAGCGAGGCGTTGTAGATGATGGAGGTCAGGCCCATGTTGGCGCTCTCGTTGAAGAAGGTGAAGAGGGTGTTGCCGCAGATCAGGTACAGCGGGTAGTTGGGGATGTCGCTGCGGAACATGAAGGAAAAGATGATGGTCTGCACCACCATCATCAGCAGCGGGTTGAGCACGCTCCACACATACCCCAGGAAGCTGCGGCGGTATTTCACCTTCAGGTCCCGGCCCACCAGCTCGGTGATCAGCGGGCGGTACTGCAGGAAGTGGGCGGCGATGCTCTTGTAATCGGTCTTCTGTCTGGGTTGTTTCATCGGTTGCCTCCTGTGGCGGCTTGGTTGGCGGTGCGGACCTCGGCGGTGAAGGCCGCGAAATCCCGGATGTACTCGCTCTCGTCATAGTGTTCGCTGGCCAGGCAGAGCAGCACCGAATCCGGGCTGAAATCATACATTTCCTTCCAGGCCATGGTGGGGATGTACACGCCGGTGCGGGGGCGGTTCAGGCAGAACACCGCCTCGTTGCCAAGGCCGTCCTTCACCCGGATCTTGCTCTGCCCCGCCACATTGATCAGCACAAACTGGCTTTTCCGGTTGGCGTGCTGGCCGCGGACGATGTCCGGGTCCGACCCGTAGATGTAAAACACCCGCTGGATCGCAAAGGGCACGTCCCGTTCGCCTTCCACCACCACCAGGTTGCCCCGCTCGTCGCCGTGTTCGGCGAACTCGATAAAATACGCACTGTCAATTTTGCTCATTGTATTCCCCTTTGTTTATTGTTCCGGCGGCACAAAGGCGTTGATCGCCCCAATGACCTCGCCCTGTTCGGCCTCGGTCATGCCGTTGTACAGCGGCAGGCTCAGCACCTCGTCGGCGTAGCGTTCCGCGATGGGGAAATCCCCCCGCCGATGGCCCAGGCCCGCGTAGGCTTGGCTCAGATGGGGCGGGATCGGGTAGTGGATGATGGTGCCGATGCCCTGCCCCCGCAGCCAGTCCGCCATGGCGTCCCGGCAGCCGGGCAGGTGGACCACATACTGGTGCCAGCTGCTGTCCGCCCCGGGGCGGACCCTGGGTTTGTGCAGGCAGGGGTTGGTGAGCTCAGCGTCATACCGGGCGGCCAGGCGGCGGCGCTCGGCGTTGAACTCCTCCAGGTGGGTCAGCTTGACCCGCAGCAGCCCGGCCTGCAGTTCATCCAGCCGGCTGTTGGCGCCCACCACCTCGTTCTGGTAGCGCACCCGGCTGCCGTAGTTGCGGAACACCCGGCACCGGTCGGCCAGGTCGGGGTCGTCGGTGGTGATGCAGCCGGCGTCCCCGAAGGCCCCGCAGCCCTTGGTGGGGTAAAAGCTGAAGCAGCCCACATCCCCCAGGCTCCCCACCACCCGGTCATGCCAGTGGTTGCCGTGGCTCTGGGCGCAGTCCTCCACCACCCGCAGGTCATGGCGGCGGGCCACCGCCCGGATGGCGTCCATATCGCAGCTCTGGCCGTAGAGATGCACGGCCAGGATCGCCCGGGTGCGGGGGGTGACCGCGGCCTCGATGGCCCCGGCGTCGATGTTGTCATATTCATCCGGCTCCACAAAAACCGGCGTGGCGCCGTTGATGGTGATGCCCATGACACAGGCGATGTAGGCATTGGCCGAGACGATGACCTCGTCCCCGGCGCCGATGCCCAGCAGGCGGAAGGCGATCCACAGCGCATCCAGCCCGCTGGCCAGCCCCACGCAGTAGCGGGTGCCCACCATGGCGGCCCATTCCCGCTCGAAGGCTTCCACCTCGCTGCCAAGGATGTACCACCCGCTGCGCAGCACCTGCAGCGCCTTGGCCTCGTACTCGGCCGCATGGAGATCGTACTGCCGTTTGAGATCGTTTGCGAGGATCCGCATCCCGCACCTCCCTTTGGGCCGTTTGCCAGACCACGGCCCAGTATATCTTGCCTATTATACCACAGATAGGAGAAATTTCAAATGCCCGGCCCGAATTTCTCCCGCAAACAAAAGCAGCGGCCCGAAAGCCGCTGCTTGGCCGCTGCTTGGTTGGTTTCTGCCGGCCGGCGCCGGGCCTAGTTCCCGCCCACCAGTTCCTGCAGGTAGGCGTCCAGCTCCTCCGCCACTTGGTCGAATCCCGCGGCGGTGTCCTGTGTGGCGGCCCCGGCTTCCTGCCGAAGCAGTTCCTCCGCCCGGCCGGTCACCAGCAGGTCCAGGGCGGCCAGCAGGTCCCGGCGCTGCGCTTCCAGTTCCATCCGCTCTTCCTCCCCGCGGGCGCTGCGCAGCTGTTCCTCCACCTGCTCCAGCGCCGCCTCCACCGTCTCCAGCTGTTCGGTCCGCAGGTCGCCATCCCGGCCAAGGATGAACACCTGGTGCCGCGCCAGCCGTTCCTGCAGGTCCTGCCGCTCCTGCCGCGCCCGTGTGAAGGCGTCCGCCTGCACCGGGGCGGCCTGCAGCACCAGCTGGCGGGTGGGCTCCACCCATACCTGCCACGCGGCATCCTCCACCGTCAGTTCGTACAGGGTGCAAAGGTCCAGCGGGTCGTTGCTGTTGCGCCAATAGCCGTCGTACATCTGCCGCCAGCTCTGGGGCAGGCTGCCGCCGGCCGGGGTCAGGCCATCCGCCCGGGCCGGCAGCCCGCCGGCGTTCAGCAGCCCGGCGGCCAGTGCGCCGCCCTGCTGCCGCCCCCAGCTTTCGGCCTCGGCGGCATAGGCACCCCAGGCCGCCTGGCCCGCAGCGGTCCGGGATTCATCGGGGGCGTCCCCCGCTGCTTCCACCGCCCCGCCGCAGGTCAGGGCCTCGGTCCAGTAGTCCCGGGCCGGTTCCACCTGCCAGTGCTGCAGCCGGCCGGTGGTGGCATCAAACCGCACCTGCAGGGTGGCGTCCGCCTGGGTGCAGACCGCCTCATAGGCCGGGCGGGCCTCCCCGCCGGTCACCGCTGCGGGGTAATAGATCAGTTCCCAGCCACCCTCGGTGCTTCCGCCGGCGTACAGGCACAGGCTCATGGCCCGGCGCAGCGCCTCATCCCAGCCCATCTCGGTCTTGCCCGGGGCGGCGGCGCCGCTGTCGGCGGGTACAGCCCCGCCGGCCAGGCTGACCGCAATTAGCCGCTCATAGTCCGGCAGGGCGCCGGCGGCGGTCTCGGGGCTGGCCAGGCTGGGCGCCACCACCTCGCTTTCCACCGTGGGCTGCATCCCCAAGGTGCCGCCGCAGCCGGCCAGCAGGGCCAGCGCCAGGGCGGCGGCGGACGTTCCAAGCCGTCTGTGTTTCATGGCAAGTTCCCCCTTTTGGTTTGGTAGCTCCATTCTACCCGGCGGGGGTCACCGGATCATCACCGGCTTGTTGCAAGGTTGTAAACGCAGCGGGGGCCTCCGGGCGGAATTCCCCTTCCGGCGGGAAGTCCACCCGGGCGGTGGTGCCCGCCCCCGGCGCGCTTTCGTACCGCAGCGCGGCCCCGTGGGCGGCGGCGATGCTGCGGCAGAGCGCCACCCCCAGCCCGGCCCCGCCCTCGGCCCGGGAACGGGCCTTGTCCGCCCGGTAAAAGGGCTGGCCGATCCTGCGCAGGGTGTCGGCGTCCATCCCCCGGCCATCGTCCGCCACCGCCAGGGTGCAGCCGCCCGCCGGGTTTTCTTCGGCCCACAGGGTCACCCGGCCGCCGGCGGCGCAGGCTTTGATGCCGTTGTCGCACAGGTTCACCAGCAGGCTTTCCAGCAGCGCCTGTTCCCCCCGGATGGCCGGCAGCGCCCCGGGCAGCGGGCGCAGCTGCACCGAAACGCCCTGGCTTTCGGCCTTGGGGCGGGCGGTGGCGGCGGCCCGGCGCAGCAGCGCCGCCGGGTCCAGGCGGGCGGTCCCCAGCGGTTCCTGCCGCAGCACCGCCAGCCGCACCAGCTGGTCCGAAAGGTTCAGCAGCCGCCGGCTCTCATGCCGGATGGTCTGCAGTGCCTCCTGCCGCTCCTCCCCCTGCACATCGGCCAGCTGCAGGTATTCGGCATAGCCGCCGATGGCGGTCAGCGGGGTGCGCATCTCGTGGGAGAGGTCGTCCACCAGCCGCTGCTTGGCCGCCGCCTCTTCCGCCAGCTGCCGCAGCTGGGCCTGCACCCGGCCGGCCAGCTGGTCCAGCACCCGGGCCAGTTCCCCCACCTCGTCCCGGCGGGGCGGGGCGCCGGGGGCCGCCGCCCGGCGGGCATAGTCGCCGGCGGCCAGGGCGCGGGCGGTCTCGGTCAGGGCCTGCAGCGGGCGGTTCATCCGCCGCAGCACCAGGTACAGCCCCGCCGCAAACGCCGCCCCCACCGCGCTGCCCAGGCTCAGAAAAACCGCGCCGGTGCGCCGCCATTCGGTGTAAAAATCTTCCATGTCCGCCTGCACCGTCACCGCGTAGCCGGTCAGGTCCCCGGCCAGGGCGGTGGTGGCAAAGAACAGGTGCCGCCCTTCCACCAGCCGCACCTGCCAGCTGCGCTGGCCGGGCTGCAGCGTTTCCAGTTCGGGCAGGTCGTTCATCGCCAGCAGGCTGTAGCGCGGCGCCCCGCCCCGCCACACGGCCAGCGCCAGCCCCTCGCTGCGGGCGGCCCGGCCGGTCTCCTGCCACAGCAGGTCCAGGGCCTCCGGCCGGGAAGCCATCACCACCGCCATATCATTGGCCAGGGTCACGGCCAGGTTGTGCTGGCCCGCCAGCAATTCGCCGGTGCGGGCCGCAAAGCTCTGCCGGCAGCTGATGTTCAGCACAGCGAAAAACCCGGCACACAGCCCGCCCAGAAACAGGGCGAGGGATGCCAGGTAGATTTTCTGCCAGTATTGCAGGGGTCGCTTCATGGCCGTCCCCTTTCCGCACCGGCCTCACCCCTCCCGGGTGTTCAGCCGGTAGCCGATCTTGTACACGGTCTGGATCTCTTTCTCCAGCCCCAGCTTGCGGCGCAGCCGCTGGATGTGGACATCCACGGTGCGGGTCTCGCCCTGGTAGTCGTACCCCCAGGCGATCTCCAGCAGCTTGTCCCGGCTCAGGGCCAGGTTGCGGTTGAGCACCAGCGTCTCCAGCAGGGCGTACTCCTGGGGGGTCAGGGCCACTTCCTGCCCGGCCCGCAGCACCCGGTGGGCGGCCAGGTCCACCTGAATGTCCTGAAAGCGGAACACCGGGCTGCCGCTGCGGGTGCGGCGCAGCACCGTTTCCACCCGGGCCAGCAGTTCCAGGATCTCGAAGGGTTTCACGATATAATCCTCTGCCCCAAGGCCCAGCCCCCGCAGCTTGTCGCCCAGGTTGGTGCGGGCGGTCACAAAGATCACCGGCAGGTCGGCGGGCAGTTTTGCCTTCACCGCAAAGCCGTCGGTCCCGGGCAGCATCACATCCAGCAGCACCAGGTCGTAGGGGCGGCGGCCGGCTTTGGCCAGGGTCTCCTGCCCGGTAAACGCCTGGTCGCACTGATGTCCGACCAGACGGAGGTTGGCAGCCATCAGATTGTTGATGGCGCGCTCATCTTCAGCCAATAAGATCGCAGCCATAGCGTTCGTCCTTTTCTCACAAGTTCACTTTGCCGCCCCGCCTGGCGGGCCGGCCCTTTTCCCGGGAAAGACGATCCTCTCCCTATTATTATAACGAGGTATGTATCGAACTTGTTACAAAAGTCGGCGCTTTGTGTCACGTTTGGGCAAGATATGTTCGTTTTTCCGGGGTTTCGCACATTTCTTGCGGTGCAGCCTCAGCCGCCCATCCGGCGGTCCCGGCGGGCATACTCGGCCAGGGCCTCGTCAAAGGCGGCCTTGTCAAAGTCGGGGAAGAGGGTGGGGGTGAAGTAGAACTCGGCGTAGGCGCACTGCCACAGCAGGAAGTTGGACAGCCGCTGTTCGCCGCTGGTGCGGATCATCAGGTCCACCGGCGGCAGGTCGCTGTAAAGGTGGCGCTCCATCACCGCCTCGTCGATGGCCTCGGGGTCGAGGGTGCCGGCCTTCACCTCCCGGGCGATGGCCCGGGCCGCGTCGGTGAGCTCGGCGTGGCTGCCGTAGTTCAGGCAGAAGTTCACCACGCCCTTGTCCTTGTCCCGGGTGGCCTCCATCATGTAGTCCATGGCGGCCAGCACCCGGGGCTGCAGGTTTTCCCGCCGGCCGCTGAACCGGATGCGGCAGCCCCGCTCGATCATCTCGTCGGTCATGGCTTTGTAGTTGTTCACCAGAAGGTCCATCAGGAAGTTGACTTCCTTGGAATCCCGGTGGAAGTTCTCGGTGGAAAACACATACAGGCTCAGCACATGGACCCCGCAGTCCTTGATGGCATAGCGGGTGATCTCGGTGAGCCGGTCAAAGCCGGCCTTGTGGCCCAGGCTGGCGGGCAGGTGGCGGCTGCGGGCCCAGCGGCGGTTGCCGTCCACGATCAGGGCCACATGGGTGGGGATGCGTTTTTCCTCGGGCATGGGTCACTCCTCCTTTGGGGTGTGGGGCGCCACCGTCTCGGGCAGGGCGGCGTCGGGGTGGTTGCGCCGCCAGGCCAGGAACCCGTCCAGCAGCACCGCGGCCGAGACCGAGTCCAGCCGCTCCTTGCGTTTTTGGCCGAAGGTGTCGTTTTCGGCCAGGATGGCCGCCGCCGACACGGTGGTGCGGCGCTCGTCCCACAGCACCACCGGCATCCCGCAGGCGTCGGCCAGCCGCTGGGCAAAGCGGCGGGTCTTGGCGGCGCGGGCGCCCTCGGTGCCGTCCATGTTTTTCGGCAGGCCCAGCACCACCCCGCCGGCCTGCCGGCGGAAAGCCGCGGCCGCCACGGCCTGGGCGGCCCGGTTCATGCTTTTTTCCTCGATCTGGGGGGTGATGGGCGCGGCGATCTGCTCGCCGGGGTCACATTCGGCCAGGCCGGTGCGGGCGTCGCCGTAATCCACTGCGATCCACTTCATCGGGCGTCCCCCCCTTCCCCGCCGGGCAGCGCCCGGTGCAGCCGGACCCCCACCCAGGCCCCCAGCAGGATCTTCACCGCGTCGCCGGGCAGGAAGGGCAGCACGCAGAGGGTCAGGCTCTGCCACAGCCCGATGCCGGACACCGCCATGAACCAGACGGTGCCCAGGGCATAGCAGCCGGCGCAGCCCGCCGCCATGGCCAGGCAGAACCGAAGGAAGGTCTGCCGCCGGGCGGCCAGCGCCCCGGTGATGAGGGCGGCGGCCAGGTAGCCGATGGCGTAGCCGCCGGTGCGGCCGAACAGCGCCGCCGGCCCGCCGGACAGTTCGGCCATGACCGGCACCCCCACGGCGGCCAGCGCCAGGTAGACCAGCTGGCTGACCGCCCCCCATACCGGACCCAGCCGGACCCCGGCCAGGTAGACCGCAAAGAGGGCCAGGTTCACCGGAATGCCCCAGGGCATCGGCAGGGCGATCTGGCTGCACACCGCGGTCAGGGCGGTGAACAGCGCGCAGAGCATCATCCGCCGCAGGCGGAGGTGTTGGGTCGTGTACATGGTGATCCTCCTGTCTCATTTCGGGTTGGCCGGGCCGCCGGCCGGGACGCCCCCAGCTCCCAGAAGGCGACGGCCCCGGCGGCGGCCACATTCAGGCTGTCCACCCCCCGCTGCATCGGGATGCGCACCACATAGTCGCACCCGGCGATGGTGTCGGGGCAAAGGCCCGTGCCCTCGGTGCCCAGAAACAGGGCCAGCCGGGGCTCGGCGGCCAGCGCCGGGTCGCCCAGCGGCACCGACCGGTCGGTCAGCGCCAGGGCGGCGGCCGCAAAGCCGGCGTCGTGCAGCGCCGCCAGCCCGGCCCCGGGCCAGCCCTGCCGGCCCAGCCGGGCCCAGGGCAGCTGCAGCACCGCCCCCATGCTCACCCGCACGGCCCGGCGGCACAGCGGGTCGCAGCAGCCGGGGCTCAAAAGCATACCGTCCATCCCCAGCGCCGCGGCGCTGCGGAACACCGCCCCCACGTTGGCGGCGTCCACAATGTTTTCCAGCACCGCCACCCGCCGGGCCCCGGCCAGCACCGCGGCAGCGGGGCGGGGGGCCGGGCGGTGCATCGCGCACAGCACCCCCCGGGTCAGCTCGTAGCCGGTCAGCCGGGCCAGCAGCGCCCGGTCGCCGGTGTACACCGGGGTGTCGGCGGGGCAGCGGGCCAGGATCTCCGCCGCGCCGCCCTCGATCCAGCGGCGCTCCATCAGCAGCGACACCGGCCGGCAGCCGGCGTCCAGGGCGGTGGCGATGACCTTGGGGCTCTCGGCGATGAACACCCCCTGCTCCGGCTCCAGCCGGCGGCGCAGCTGGGCTTCGGTAAGCCGGGCATAGACATCCAGCCCCGGGTGGTCCAGGCTGGTCAGTTGGATGATCTGCATGGTTTTTCTTCCTGTCGGGCCGGGTCCGCCGGGCGGCTCACCGGTCGAAGGTGGTGGTCAGGGTGGTGGACCAGCTCTCCCCTTTGGCCAGGCTGGCGGCGCAGGGGCGCTGGTCCCAGTCGATGGGGCCGTTCTCCTCGCCGGGCAGGCTGTGCCAGGGCTCGATGCAGACAAAGCGCAGCGGCTTCGCCTTGATGGAGGACCAGATCAGCACATACGGGTACCCCTGGATGTCGCAGCTGACCCGGCGGCCGGTGTCCTTTTCCACAATGGACAGGCTGGCGCTGCGCAGGTTGACCATGCAGTGGCTGTCGTTGTCAAACAGTTCGTCGGTCAGCGGGATGGCGTCGGTGTTGCGGGCCAGGTAGTAGAAGTTTGTGCCGTTGAGCAGGCCGTTGGGCAGCGAGCTGACGCAGAGCGGGCTTTCCAGCCGGTCGAAGCGGAGCTCGTAGTCGGTGGTCTTGTGGGCGTCGTCAAAGGGCACCGCAAAGGCCGGGTGGTAGCCGATGCCGAACCGCAGCTGCTCTTCCACCGGGTTTTCCACCGTCAGGGTGTGGGCCACCGCCTTGCCCTCCAGCCGGAAGGTGGAGCGCAGCACAAAGGCATAGGGCCACTTGTCCAGCGTCTGCCGGTCGGCGTGCAGCTCAAACACCAGGGTGTCCCCGGTCTGGCTGACCAGGGTGTGCTCCACATCCCGGGCAAAGCCGTGCTGGCCGCCGGCATACTCCATGCCCTTGGCCCGCAGCTTGCCGCCGGTGAGCTTGCCGGTATAGGGGAAAAGGATCGGCGCATGGCGGCCCCACACCGCCGGGTCGGCCTGCCAGAGCATCTCGGCCCCGGTGTGCCGGTTGAGGACGCTGACAGCCTCGGCGCCGTGGCTGTCCACCGTCAGGCGGATGTCCTGATTCTCGATGGTATAACGCATGATACTACCTCCTGTTTGGCGATCGGCCCCGCCCCGCCGTACCCCCTGCCGGCTGCCTGGCGCGGGCATCGTTTTCTACCAGTATACCGCATCCCCGGGCAAATGAAAAGCCGCCGGGCAAAAAAAGCCCGGGGCACAAAAACGCCCGCCCCGGCATTTTTGCCCTCAGGACCTTGCGCAAACCCGCCGGATGCAGTATAATTATACATGTTTTCGCCGGCGCGTTCGGCGCAAACCCTGCCATTCTGTAATTTTATACATGATTTGCAAAGGAGCCTGCCATGGACTACCGCGCTTTGAAGGGCCGGGATTTTCTGACCCTGCTGGACTTCACCCCCGATGAGATCGCCGCGCTGCTGGCGCTGGCCGCCGAGCTGAAAGCAAAAAAGAAGGCCGGCGTGCCCCACGACGGGCTGCGGGGCAAAAACATCGCGCTGATCTTTGAAAAGACCTCCACCCGCACCCGCTGCAGCTTTGAGGTGGCGGCCCACGACCTGGGGATGGGGGTCACCTTCCTGGACCCGGCCGCCAGCCAGATCGGCAAGAAGGAATCCATTGCCGACACCGCCCGGGTGCTGTCCCAGATGTTTGACGGCATCGAGTACCGGGGCTTCGGCCAGGCGGTGGTGCAGGAGCTGGCCGACTACGCCGCCGTGCCGGTGTGGAACGGCCTGACCAACGAGTACCACCCCACCCAGATCCTGGCCGATTTCCTGACCCTGCAGGAGCATTTCGGCCGGCTGAAGGGGCTGCGGCTGGCCTACCTGGGGGACGCCAGGTACAACATGGGCAATTCGCTGATGATCGGCTGCGCCAAGATGGGGCTGCATTTCACGGCCTGCGCCCCCCGGGCCTACTGGCCGGACCCGGCCCTGGTCGAGACCTGCCGGGCGCTGGCCGGGGCCAGCGGCGGGTCGGTGACCCTGTGCGAAGGCACCGACGGCGTGGCCGGCGCCGACGCGGTGTACACCGACGTGTGGGTGAGCATGGGCGAGCCCGAGCAGGTCTGGGCCGAGCGGGTGGCCGCCCTGGCCCCCTACCAGGTCAACGGCGCGGTGATGGCCAAGGCCGGGCCGGGGGCGGTCTTTCTCCACTGCCTGCCCGCCTACCACGACCACAAGACCGCCGTGGGCAAGGCGATGGGCGAAGCCTTCGGCCGGCAGGCCATGGAGGTCACCGACGAGGTCTTTGAAAGCCCGGCCTCGCTGGTTTTTGAGGAGGCCGGCAACCGGATGCACACCATCAAGGCCGTGATGGCCGCCACCCTGGGCTACCCGGGCTGAGCCCCGCCCTGCGCCCCGGTGGTCCCCGCCCCGGCGGTCCGCCCGGGCCGGCACAGCAGCGGCAGAACCCGTTTTCCCGAAAAAGCAAAGCCCGTTTCCCCGAGAAACCAGGGGGAAACGGGCTTTTGTCATGTTTTTGTCTGCGCTTCGACCGTCCGGAGCCTTACAGCTCGATCTTGCCGAACATGGCGAAATCGTCCTCATCGTCATGGATGCGCTGGGTGCGGGCCGGGGCCTGGGGCCGGGCTTCCGGGTCCCGGGGGGCGTCGGCAAACTCCCGCCCCGGCACGCCGGAGGGGCGGGGGCCCTTGCCGTAGCCCCGCCGGTCGCCCCGGCGCCGGTCGTCCCGGCGGGGTCCGCGGCCGCCCCGGCGGTCATCCCGGCGGCGATCCCCCCGGCGGGGTCCGCGGCCGCGGCGGCCGGCGCTCTCCCGGTCGGGCAGGTTGCTGGCGTCCGGATCGGTGGAATAGATCACCACCCGGCGGTCGTTGCCCTCGCCCTTGCTCTCGCTGCGCACCCCCTCGATGGCCGAGATGGCGGTGTGGATGATGTGTCGCTCGTAGGGGTTCATGGGTTCCATCTCATAGCAGCAGCCGGTGCGCTGCACCCGGGCCGCGATGCGGGCGGCCAGGGCCTGCAGGTCCTCCTCCCGCTTGCGGCGGTAGCCGCCCACGTCCAGCCCCAGCTTCACATAGGGGCCCTCCAGCCGGTTCACCACCAGGCTGGCCAGGTAGGACAGGCTCTCCATCGTCTCGCCCCGGCGGCCGATCAGCCCGCCCAGGTGCTCGCCCTCGATCCGCAGCACGGTGGCCTCGTCCTGCCGGGCGGCGCTGAAGGTAAAGTTCCGGGCGCCCAGCAGCGTAAAGATCGGGGTCAGGTACTCCACGGCGGCCTGCAGCTGGGGGTCGGCGGCGATGTCCAGCGCCACCGCCTCGCCGGCCGGGGCCTCCTCGGCCTCCCCGGTCGTTTCGGCTGCTTCGGCCGGGGCGGCGACTTCGGCCGGGGCGGCTGCTTCGGCCGGGGGCTCGGGCCGGGCCGGGGCGGCCGGTTCCGCCGGGGCCGGGGCGGCCGGTTCGGCGGCCGGGGCTTCCGGTTCCTCCACCGTCACCTTGACCTTGGCGGGGATGGTCTTGAACAGGCGGCGGGTCGGGAACTCCAGCACTTCATAGCTGACGCCCAGATCGTCCCGGTCCACCCCCAGGGCGCGGCAGGCGGCCTCGACGGCCTCCTCCACGGTTTTGGCGGTCATTTCGATCTCACGCATGGTTGACTTCCTCCCTTATCCCCCGCATCGGGGGTTTGTCATGCTTGCTTTTTGCGGCGGGGGCGGCGGCCCGTTTCCCGGGCTTCCCGTTCCTCGTCGGTCAGGCGGGTGGTGCGCTCGTCGGCATACTTGGCGGCGTCCAGTTCCCGGGCGCGGGCCAGGCGCATCTTGTCCAGCTCCCGCTGGTTGACCTGCTTGTCCACCACCTGGCCGTCCTCTTCCACCTGGATGGTCTTGACGGCCTTCTTGGCCGCCTTTTTGGCCGCCAGCTCGGCCGCATACTCGGCCTTGAACTTTTCGGGGGAGTAGATCTTGTAGGTGATGAAGCTCTGGCCGATCTGGCAGAGGTTGGAGGCGGTGTAGTACAGGCAGAAGCCCACCGGCGCGGTGAAGCAGAACCAGACGAACATCAGGTTCATGACCCACATCATCCACTTCATGCTGCCCTGCATCTGGGTATCCATGCCGGACAGTTTCTGGGTGGCGAACATCGAGATGAACATGGTCACGGCGGCCAGGATCGGGAAGAGGACCAGCGGGTCCAGCTGGAAGCCGGAGGCGCCCATCATGTTCATGCCGAGGAAGCTGGCGTTGAAACCCTGGATGGAGGCGATCTGCTCGGCGGTCAGGGCGGTGCAGGTGGCGCCGTTCTGGATCATGTTGACCAGCGAGCTCTGCATCAGCGAGCCGTTGGCGATGCCCAGCTCGGTGCAGGCGGCCTGGATGGCGTCCACCGGGATGCCCAGGATGTACTGGGCCGGGCGGTAGACCACCTCGATGATGCCGAACAGCACCAGCAGGTTCAGCAGCATCGGCAGGCAGCCGGACATGGGGTTGTACCCGTATTCCTGCTGCAGCTTCATCAGCTCTTCGTTCTGCTTGTCCTTGTTGTTCTTATACTTTTCCTGGATGCGCTGCATTTCCGGCTGGAAGACCGACATCTTGGCGGTGGACTTCTGCTGCTTGATGGCCAGCGGCAGCAGCAGCACGCGCACCAGCACGGTAAAGACGATCATGGTGACCGCATAGTTGGGGATCAGCTGATAGAGCAGCGCCATCAGCGGGCCCAGGATGAACGCAAGAAAACCCATAGTCATTCCATTCCGCCCCGGCTGCGCCCGGAGCTTTGTATTTTATGCGAAGGTCTTTGCCGCGCAGCGCAAAGACATGGGGAGCGAAGTCAGGCCGGGCTATTTTTCCCGGCTCAGGCGGCGGTCGGGGCTTTTCCAGCGGCCCTTGGGGGGCACCGGGTCAAAGCCGAACCGCCCCAGCGGGTTGCACCGCAGGATCCGCCAGGCCGCCAGCAGCCCGCCTTTGACCAGGCCGTGGGTCTCGATGGCCTCGACGGCATACTGGCTGCAGGTGGGCAAAAACCGGCAGTGGTGCCCCAGATGCGGGCTGATCCGCCGCTGATACAGGCGGATCAGCCGGATCACCCCGGCGCGGATCACGGTTTGCCGGCGCCGGCCGGCGGCGCCGGTTCGGCGGGGGAGCGCACCGGCAGCCCGGCCTTTTTCATCAGCCGGGCCAGGGTGCCGGCCAGCTGGGTGCTTTTCAGCCCCGGGGTGCGGGCGCGCGCTACCAAGATTATATCATATCCGCCGCAATTTGGCGAGAGGTTCTGGGCCAAAGCCGCCCGCATCACCCGCCGCGCCCGGTTGCGCTGCACCGCGCCGCCCACCTTTTTGGTGGCGGTCAGCCCCACCCGGGGCCGGCCCAGCCGGTTGCGGGCCACATACAGCACCAGGTGGGGGTGTACATAGCTTTTGCCCCGGGCATAAATGCGGACAAAATCCCGGTTTTTGTTCAGTACGCGATATTTCATGGCGGCTCTCACAGTAAAATGTCCCGGCAGGCCGGGGCGGCCCGCCTACCAAAAAAGGCCACTGAAATTTTCCATTTCAGCGGCCTTCGTGCTATCGTTTTGCAATTGCCCTTTCGATCAGACGGTCAGGCTCTTGCGGCCCTTGGCGCGGCGGCGGGCAATGACCTTGCGGCCGTTCTTGCTGGCCATACGCTTCAAAAAGCCATGGACGCGGCTGCGCTGACGCTTTTTGGGCTGGAAAGTCTGCTTCATCTCGCTTTTCCTCCTTCTGTTGCGGTTCTCCCCTGAGCGGGATTGTCCTGGAAATTTGCTTCCGGCAATGCCCGTGCATGGGGGCAGCCTTGCAGACATCTATTATACGCGATAAAAGCACGTCTTGTCAATACCTTGCCCCGGACAAAATTTCATTCCGGCGGGGAACTTCCGCCCTCGTCCGCCCCCGGCCCCGGCCCCGGCTCACTGGGCGGCCAGCAGCGCCGCGCCGATCACCCCGGCCCGGTAGCCCAGCGTGCAGCTGACCAGCCGGGTCTTTTTGTCCGCATAAGCCGCGCCGAACACCATCGGCTCCACCTGGGCCCGCAGCGGCGCCAGCAGCGCCTCGCCCTGGTTGGCCACCCCGCCGGACAGGCCCACCACCTCCGGGTAGAAGATGTTGATGAGGTTGGCGATGCCCACCGCCAGCCAGTGGATGTAGGCTTCCACCACCTCCCGGGCCACGGGGTCGCCGGCGTCCCGGGCGTCAAACACCGTGCGGCCTTCCACCGTGTCCGGGTCGGCCAGCTTCCACAGCCCGCTTTCGGGGTGGGCCTGCATGGCTTCGCGGGTCATGCGGATCAGCGCGGTGGCGCTGGCGTAGGCTTCCAGGTCGCCCCGCCGCCCGCAGGTGCACAGCGGGGCGTCCGGGGTGTCGCAGATCACCATGTGCCCCGGTTCCGACGCCGCGCCGGTGTAGCCGGTCAGCAGCCGGCCGCCCAGCACCACGCCGCCGCCCACGCCGGTGCCCAGCGTCAGGATCACGGCGCTGTCGGTGCCCTTGGCGCAGCCGACCAGCGCCTCGCCCAGCGCGGCGGCGTTGGCGTCGTTGGCCAGCCGCACCGGCAGCCCGGTGGCGGCCTGCAGGTAATCGCCCATGGCAAAATCGGCCCAGGCCAGGTTGTTGGAATACAGCACCCGCCCGGTGCGGTCGTCCACCGTGCCGGGGCAGCCCACACCGATGCCGCCCACCGTCCGGCCGGCGGTCAGTTCCCGGCAGAGCGCCGCGATGTCATCGCAGACCGCCTCGGCCGGGCGGGGCAGGTTGGTGGGGCGGCTGGCTTCCTGCAGGATCTGCCCCTGCTCGTCCACCAGGGCGGCCTTGATGTTGGTGCCGCCCAGGTCCACGCCCAGATAATACATGGTCATTCCTCCCTCCGCCCGCGTCGGTGCGGGCGGCGTTATTCCGCCCTTCGCCGCCCGGGCCGGCCGGCCCGGGGGACAAAGGGTCTTTTGTCTTGTATTATACCGCTTTTTTCAGCCCTGCGCCACCGTCAGCGGGGCGGTGAGCAAAATATTTTCGGCGTTGTCCCCCAGCTGGATCTCGAACCGGCCGGGTTCCACCCGCCAGACATAGTCCGCCCCCAGGGTGCGCAGCTGCCGGGGGCCCACCTCAAAGCGGACCGTGCGGCTCTCGCCGGGCTGCAGTTCCACCCGGGCAAAGCCGCCCAGCTGCCGCCGGGGCTTGACCACCGAGGCAAAGGCGTCGTGGATGTAGAGCTGCGGCACCGCGGTGCCGGGTCGGGCGCCGGTGTTTTCCACCCGCACCGTCACGGTGATCGAATCCTCCGGCCCGATCACCGAGGCGGACAGCTTCAGCTCGCTGTAGGCGAAGGTGGTGTAGCCCAGCCCGTAGCCGAAGGGCCACAGCGGCTGCCAGTCCATCTCCACATACTTTTTGCCGCCGCCGGGGCGCCGGGTGTAGTGGCAGGGCACCTGGCCCACATGCCGCGGGAAGGTGATGGGCAGCCGGCCGGAGGGGTTGTTCAGCCCGAAGAGGGTCTCGGCCACGGCGGCGCCGCCCTGCTCGCCGGGGAACCAGGCTTCCAGGATGGCGGGCAGGTGCTCGTTCTCCCAGTTGGCGGACACCGGCCGGCCGCTTTGCAGCACCAGCACCACCGGGGTGCCGGTGGCGTAGACCGCCCGGGCCAGTTCCAGCTGGCGGCCGGGCAGGTCCAGGCTGACCCGGTCAAAGTTTTCGCCGCTGGTCTCCTCGTTGTCTCCCAGGCAGAGGATGGCCACATCGCTGCGGGCGGCCAGCGCGGCCGCGGCCTCGATGTCCTCGCCCCCTTCGCTGTAGCCGAAGATGACCCGGGCGCCCCGCCCGTCGTTGACAAACTCGATGCGCACGGCGTAGCGGCGCCCGCCTTCAAAGTGGAAGGGCACCGCCTGGTCGGCGCTCTTGCCGGGGCCCCAGCCGTCGATGAGCAGCTCCCCGTCGATGTACAGCCGCATGCTGTCCTGGGTGGACAGGCCCAGGTAGCCGTCAAAGCTGCGGGGCATCACCATCGTGCCGGTCCACGCCGCGCTGAAGCAGTTGGCGTTGAGGTGGGAGTCGGGCATCGCAAAGATCCAGTTGAAGTTGATGGCCCGGTCGCTGCGGGTCAGCACCGGCTCGCCTTCGGGGGTCGGGCCGTTGTAATAGCGGCCGGTCAGGCCCATGTTGCCCTCCTCGTCCTCCAGCATCGACTGGTGCAGCGGGCGCAGTTCCTGGCCCAGGAAGTGGCAGCCCTGGGCGTATTCCACCCGGGTCTCGGGGCTCACCACCGCCCGGATGCCCTCCAGGATGGACACCGCGCCTTCCCGGCCGCGGGTCTCGGTGTAGTCGCCCAGCATGGCCGAAGCCGCGCCGGGGCCGATGACCGCCACCCGCCGGGTGTGGGGGTCCAGCGGCAGCAGCCCGTCGTTTTTCAGCAGCACGATGGATTCCCGGGCGATCTGCCGGGCCAGGGCCAGGTGGTCGGGGCAGCGCAGCAGCCGGGGGGCGCGGGTCTCGTCGGTGTAGGGGTTTTCGAACAGCCCCAGCAGGAACTTGACCCGCAGCACCCGGCGGCAGGCTTCGTCCAGTACCGACAGGTCCATCTCGCCGGAGGACACCAGTCTGGCGATGCTCTCCTGCCAGACTTCGTGGGGGAAGTCGTTGAGCTCCATGTCCACGCCGGCGCTCATCCCCAGCCGCACGGCCTCCCGGGGGGTCTCGGCGATGAAGTGCCAGTCATACAGGCGGGAGACGGCGGTCATGTCGGCCCGCACGAAGCCCCGCATCCCGAACTGACCCCGCAGCACGTCGGTGAGCAGTTCGTGGTCCATCGAGACCGGCACCCCGTCGATGGCGTTGTAGCTGCACATGGCGTTGCAGGCGCCGCCCTCCCTGAATGCCTGCTCAAACACCGGCAGGCAGTCGCTGAACACCTCGTGGCGGCCCATGGCGGTGGGGGCGCAGTTCAGCCCGGCCACCGGCATCCCGTAGCCCACATAGTGCTTGGGCTCGGCGGCCACCGCGTCGGGGGCGCGCAGGTCGTCCCCCTGCATCCCCTTCACCGTTTCCCGGGCAAACTCGCCGCACAGGTAGGTGTCCTCGCCGTAGCTTTCCTCCCCCCGGCCGTAGCGGGGGTCCCGGATCAGGTCCATCACCGGGCTGTATGTCTCGTGGATGCCGCAGGCCCTGGCTTCGGCGGCGATGGCATGGCCCATCGCCCGGCCCAGCGCCGGGTCAAAGCTGGCCGCCAGCCCGATCTGCTGGGGGAAGCTGGTGGCCCCGGCGTTGTACAGCCCGTGCAGGGCCTCCTCGCTGAACAGAAACGGGATGCCCAGGCGGGTCTTTTCCACCGCCCAGCGCTGGATGGCGTTGGCCTGGGCGGGGCTGACGCTGCGCAGCTGCATGCAGCCGGCGCTGTGGCCGTGGAGCATCGCGGCCATCTTGTCCAGGTCCATGCTTTCCACCCGGCCGTCCTTGTCGGTGGTGGAAAAGTCGGTGGCCGCATACAGGTCGGTCTGCAGGATCTTTTCTTCGGTGGTCATGCGGGCCAGCAGGTCTTCCACCCGCTCGTCCAGCGGCCGGTCTTTGTCTTGATAGGGATACATAGCGCGATCCTTCCTTTGGTGAGATTGACGGTGTGGAAACACCCGGCCGCTCACCGCACCCGCGGCAGGTTGCGGCCGTTCAGGAACAGGTTGGTCAGCCCGCCGGCTGCCGCCAGCAGGAACATCACCCGGATGGAGGCCGGGCCCAGCGCCGCTTCCAGCAGCGGCTGCAGGGCGGTGGCCACCGCGGCGGAGCCGCAGGCCCCCAGGCTGGCCAGGGCGGCGGTCACCCCGATGTAGGCGGTCTTGCCGCTGGGCGGGCTGCAGACATACTGCAGGTTGGCGCTGGCGTTGGCGGCGCCGCCGGCGCAGGCCGCGGTCACCACCAGCAGCACCGGCGCGGCCAGCGGGGCCAGCCCCGGGCTGACCAGCGCCCAGCCCAGCGTGCAGGTCTGGCTGCCCAGGGCGGTCAGGCGGATCACCCGCCGCCAGTTGGTGCGGTCGGCGCAGCGGCCCCAGCACCAGCTGCCCAGCATGCCGGCGGCGGCCGACACCACCCCCACCGTGGTCAGGAAGGTGTGGCTGAGCCCCAGCACCCGCATCTGGTACACCACCAGGAAGGGGGCCGAAAACCCGCCGGCCAGCCCGCCCAGCACCGAGTAGAGCAGCATCGGGCGGAAGTTTTTGTCCCGCACGGGGGTCATCACGTCGGCCAGCCGCATCCGGCTGACAAAGTCCACCGGGTTTTCCCGGGTGGCGGCCAGCAGGCCGGCGTCCAGGGCGGCCAGCCCCAGGCAGATCGCCCCCACCATCGCGTAGCCGGTCTCGGCCCGGCCGGCGTCGATCTGGGCGTCCAGCAGGCGGCCCAGCACCAGCGTGCAGCCGCTGTTGACACAGTTGGCCACAATGTCCTTCAGGGCGAAAAACCGCCCCCGGGCGTCGGGCGGGGCCAGGCCCAGCGTCATGTGCTGCAGCCCCGGGGTGACCGCCCCCGCCGCCAGGAAGGCCAGGGTGTACAGCACCAGGGCGGTGGCTTCGGCCCCGGGGCCCATCCGGGCGGGCAGCAGGAAGGTCAGGCTCAGCGAGAACCGAAACACCACGCACAGCGCCCAGATGGCCAGCTTGCGGTGGTGGAGCCGCTCAAACAGCAGCGGCGAGAAAAATTGGAGTACGCACCCCGCTTGGGGGATCATGGCCATCAGGGCGCAGAAGGAGACCGAAGCCCCCATCTGCCCCAGATAGCCGGTGAGAAAGTTACCGGTCCCGATGCTGTACAGCACGCCAGCCGCTGCGCCTTCGGCGATCAGACAGCGGCGGCCCCGGGCAAGTTGTTCCTCAGTGGGCGGTTCCGGGTCGAAAAACAGCTTTCGCAGGGAAAGCATACGGGCTGCCTGCGCCGTCTCAGCTCCGCAGGCCGGGGACATGGACGGTGCCGTAGGCGCGGCCGCGCAGGCAGTCGGCCCAGGCGTTCATCAGCCGGATCAGGTTGGGCATGCCGGACTGGCGGCTGGTCTTGTCCCATTCCCGCCGGTAGCGGTAGAACCAGTGTTCCAGCCGGGCGGCCAGGGCCGGGCCCTCCCCTTCGCCGGGGGCGGGGGCGGTGCCCAGGTAGGCGCCGATGTCGTTCCACAGGGTGATGCCGTCGGCCACCACGCAGATCAGCTGCAGGATGTCCCGCTGCCCCACCGGCATGCCGGGCCCGGCGGCCAGGGCGGCGGCGCGGGCTTCGGCCACGGCGGCGTTGGCCCCGGCCACGGCGGTCAGGTCCAGCTCGGCCAGCAGTTCGGCCCGGCGGGCGTCGTCCGACTCGATCCAGTTCACGGCGTGCTGCCAGTCAAAGACCTCGTGGTGGGCCAGGGCGGCCATCGCCCCCACCAGCGTGCCGGTGGCGTCGTTCCACTCCAGCCGGCTCACCGCCTCGTTGATCTCCTCAAAGGGCACCGGGTCGGCGTTCCAGGCAAAGGCCGCGCCGTACAGCAGCCCGGGGATGGTCAGCCGCGGGTCGTTGATGTGGCCGTAGTCGCCCCAGTCGGTGTTCAGCAGCCCCACGGCGCCGTACTTGCGGGCGTGGTGGCACATGACCCGGTTGTTGCGGTAGGCGTAGTCCAGCAGCGGCATCCAGCAGTTCCAGCCGCAGCAGCCCGGGCAGGCATACTGGGTGATGCCGCTGGCCGCGATGTCCCGGATCTCGTTTTCCCGCTGGTCGGGCAGGTAACCCCAGTTCAGGCAGATGGTCTCGGGGGGCAGTTCCCGGCAGCTTTCGGGGAAGCGCCACATGATGTCCCCCCAGAACTGGGGGATGCCGCCCCCCGCCACGATGTGCTCGCACAGCGCCTTGACATGGCGGACATACAGCGCCTGGACCCCCTCCTTCTCGGCCAGGTCCCGGCTGCGGCCTTTGCCCAGGTCAAAGGTCTCGTCGTCGCAGATGTTGAACTTGTTGGTGCGGAAAAGGCTGCGGTATTCGTCGATGAGCCGGATCACAAAGTCCAGCGAGCCGGGGTTGGCGGCGTTGAGGGTGTGGTGCCAGCCCGCATAGGTGTAGGTGAAGGGGATCTTTTCCGAATCCTCCAGCTCACACAGGTCGCAGCAGGTCTTGGTGGACAGGATCTTGTACATGTGCCCGAAGCTGGCCAGCGAGGGCACCAGCTCGATGTGCCGGGCCGCGCAGTACTCGTCCAGTTCCAGGATCTCGGCGGCGGTCAGGGGGGTGTCGTCCCGCCAGGCTTCGGACAGGTCGCGGAAGAGGTAGGTGTGCTCGATGTACAGCTGCCACTGGTTGACCTTGTAGCGGCAGAGCCGGTCGGCCACCGTCTTGAGGTAGGCGAGGGTGGTCACCCGCCCGCGGGAGCAGTCGAAGTAATACCCCCGGTTGGCCATGTCCGGCCAGTCCAGGATCTGCTGGGCGGGCAGGGCGGCGCCGTGGTTCTGCACCAGCTGGCAGAGGGTCTGCACCCCGTTGCACAGCGCCTCGTCCCCGCCGGCGGCCAGGGTGATCCCCGCCGGGGCGACGGTCAGCCGGTAATGGTCTGCGGCCAGCGCCGGGTCCAGGGTCAGGGCGATGTCCCCGGTGCGGGCGGCGCCCCGGTTCAGGTCCAGCTCCAGGCCGGCGTGATCGGCAAAGGCCCGGCGGAGCATCCCGGCATACAGCCGGGCCCCGGGGGCGGTTTCGGGCGCCAGCATGATCTGGCAGCCCAGACCCGGCACAAAGCTGCCGTCCTGCCGGGTCCTCTGTTTCGGTTTGGGCAAAAGGTCCATGGTTGCACCTCGTATCGCTTTGGTGTTCGTTTTTGGCCCGGGGCGGGGGTTGCGGCCGCCGCCCCAAAGCAAAAGGGACCTTTCCTCCCCCGTTTGACAAGCTCTCGGTCGGAAAGGTCCCTTCTCCCCCTGGGCCGGGGGTTACCACTGAATGCGGATGGTCTTGATCTCGTAAGGTTTGATGGTGAAGCGGATGTCGCTGCCGGCGGTCTCCACCGGGCCGGTGGTCTCCTCCAGGCAGTTGCAGGCGCAGGCCGCGTGGAAGGGCCGGTTCCAGGTCAGGGTGACCGGGGTCAGGGCGTTCTCGCTCTCGTACAGGCGCAGGATCACCCCGTCGCCGTCCTCGGCCTGCTTGACCGTCTCCAGCACCACGTTGGGGGCGTCGATCTTCACGAGCCCCACGGCCGGGGCGGCGGCGCCGCCCTGCATGACCAGCGGTTTCTGGTTGAGGTAGTAGGCCTGCCGCACGGTGCCGGCCGCCTGCCAGCCCTCGGCATGGGGATACAGCGAGTAGGTGAACCAGTGCATCTCCTGGTCGGTGACCGGGTTGGGCTCGATGCCCGACTTGATGAGGGTCAGCCCGATGCAGCCGTCCTTGACCGAGTGGCCGTACTTGCAGTCGTTGAGCACGCTGACGCCGTAGTGCCCTTCCGAGACATCGCACCATTTCTGGCCGCAGCTCTCGAAGCGGGCCCGGTCCCAGCTGGTGTTCTGGTGGGTCTTGCGGGTCAGGTTGCCGAACTGCACGTCGAAGGTGGCGGTGTCGGTGTGGACATCGGCGGGGAAGAAGACCTTCAGCAGATGCTGGTGTTCCTTCCAGTCCACGCTGGTCTCAAAGTCGATGCGGCGCTGGTCGGCGTAGAAGTGGATGTCCTGCCGGATGGTGGAGTGGCTGAACGCCCGCTCGATGTGCAGCGTCGCCCGCACCGGGCCGTTCTCCGCCCAGGTGAAGGTCTGCAGGTCGGTGACCTCCCAGGACTTTTCGGTGTAGAAGACATCGATGTCCCAGTTGTCGTAGTAGATGGGCTTGTCCTCAAACACCCGCATGGCGTTGCCGGCCTGGCCCGCCTTGAACACCTCGCGGCGGTTTTCCTTGTCGAACAGCCGGTCGATGCGGCCGTCGGCCCCGAAGCAGACGGTGTAGAAGGGGGTCTCCAGGGTGTGGCCGTCTGCCGACAGGGTGAAGGGGGTCGCGGCCGCGGCGGCCGGGGCCGGGCTGTAGCTGCGGCTGCCCTTGGCCGGCAGGCCGGTCAGGTAGGCCACGGCGGCGCCGTCGGCGGTGCGCTGCACCGGGTAGACCTTGCCGGTCTCGTCCTGCAGGGCCTCGGCCTGGCAGTCGCCCAGCTCGACCACGTCGTCCCGCTCAAAGCCGGTGGTGTTGTACACCGTCACGCCGTCCCCGGCCGGGGTCAGGGCGGCCAGCCGTTCCCGGGTCAGCGCGCCGATCTCCTCGGCCAGCCGGGCGTACTCCTTCTTGGTGACCTCGTACACCTCATGGATGGAGGACCCGGGCAGGATGTCGTGGAACTGGTTGATCAGGATGACCCGCCACATCTTGTCCAGCTCGGCCTGGGGGTAGTCCAGCTGCGGGGCGGCCAGCACGCTGAGCAGTTCCAGGTCCATCATGGCCAGTTCGCTCTTGCGGTTGGACCGCTTGTTGCGGGCCATGCTGGTCAGGGTGCCCCGGTGGTACTCGAAGTAGAGCTCGCCCTCCCAGGTGGGCAGCCGCCGGTTGCCGGACACCCGCTTGTCCAGTTCCTCAAAGTACTGGCGGGCGAAGACCTGGCGGACCTTGGGCATCCCGATGATGCCCTTCTCCATCCGCTTGGACACTTCCAGCATCTGGCGGGTGGGGCCGCCGCCGCCGTCGCCGTAGCCGTAGGAGATCAGGATGTCGTTGTTGATGTCCTTGTTCTGGTAACGCTGCCAGCCGCCCATCAGCGAATCAGGGTGGAGCTGGCCGTTGTAGGTGGTGAAGAAGTTCTTGGTGGGGTCCTGGCCCAGGTCCACGGTGGTGACCAGGTGGGTCAGCACCTCGGTGCCGTCGATGCCCCGCCACATAAAGGTGTCGTAGGGGACCTTGTTGACCTGGTTCCAGGCCAGCTTGGTGGTCATGAAGTAGTCGATGCCGCACTGCTTCATGATCTGGGGCAGCGCGCCGGAATAGCCGAAGACATCGGGCAGCCAGAGGATGCGGTTGTCGGCGCCGAACTCATTCTTGAAGAAGCGCTTGCCGTAGACGAACTGCCGCACCAGGCTTTCGCCGCCGGTCAGGTTGCAGTCGGCTTCCACCCACATGCCGCCTTCCGGCTCCCAGCGGCCCTCGGCCACCCGCGCCTTGATCTGGTCGAACAGTTCGGGGTAGCGGGCTTTCAAAAAGGCGTACAGCTGGGGCTGGCTGGACATGAACTTGTAGTTGGGGTACTGCTCCATCAGGCGCAGCACGGTGGAAAAACTGCGGCAGGTCTTTTCCTCGGTCTGGGCAACGGTCCACCACCAGGCCACGTCGATGTGGGTGTGGCCGATGCAGCTGGCAATGACCTCGTCATGGCCGGCCAGGTCGGTGTACAGTGCTTTGGCCAGGTAGGCCCGGGCCTTGCCCACGCTCTCGCAGAAGTTCTCGTCATAGGGCGTGCGCAGGTCCAGCAGGTTCACCGCCTCGTTGAGCACGTTCTCCAGCTTGTGGCGGGGCTGGCCGTCCGGGTCCAGCCGGCCGAAGCCCCACAGCGGCACCTGCAGGTCGTAGTACAGCCCTTCCACCTCGGGGTCGATCTCCCGCACGTCGGCCAGCAGGTTCAGCTCGGCATGCAGGATGCCGGTGTACGCCTGCAGTTCCAGCCGGTAGGTGCGGCCGGGCTCGGCGTGTTCGGCCAGCCGGATGTCCCGGTGGTTCATGTCGGCGCCCTGGGTCACCACCCCGTCCACAAACACGAGGAACTGGGGGTTCTTGGCGTCGTCCCATTCCTCGATCTGGGTCTGCAGGTGCAGCCACAGGCTGCGGCCGGCAAAGCTCTCGGGCACCGTGAACTCGGTGCGGAACCAGTAGTGCTGGTCGGGGCCGTACCAGTGGTCGATCTTGTCGTTGGTGGCGCCGAAGGGCTGGTTGTCATACCCGCCGGTAAGGAACTTTTGCAGGTCATAGGTCTCCTGATGGCCGAAGGTCCGCCAGGGCGCCTCGGCGGCCTCCGCCTGGGCGGGCGTGAGGTAGTTGCCGGGCTTGATCTGCCAGCTGGTGATCGGCACCCGCTGGCGGACGCTCAGGCGCTTGAGCTCATCGCAGATGACCTGAATGCGCTTGTCCAGAAATTCCATAGTCGTTTCCCTTTCTGCCGCGGCCGGGGCCGCGGTCTTTCCCCCTGATTTGCCGCACAAAGGCGGGGCCGTTGCGCCGGCCGGCACACCCTTGCGGCAGCGGTCTGTGCCCTATTGTACTGCCGGGCCGGGGCCGGGTCAATGCCAAATTTCCCGTGGGGAAAAATTCGGCGAAATCGGCAGGCCCGGCCGCTTTTTTCACCTAAAATTGGTGGTTTTGCAAACAGCGGGGCGGTGGGCCTGCCGGGCCGCCAAGGGCGGTCCCGCCGGGCGCACCGCCCCTGGTTGGGCCGGTGTGCGCCGGCTCAGAAGCTGTTCGCCTTGATGTAGTCCAGCACCCGGTCCACGGTGGTGAAGGCCAGGCCGGTGACGGTGTCGGCGCAGCCGTAGTACACGGCGATGCGGCCGGTGGCGGCGTCGGTGAGCGCCGCGCAGGGGAAGGTGACGTTGGGCACGTCGCCCATGCACTCATAGGGGGTCTGGGGGGCCAGGATGTAGTCCTTGCCGCGGGCCTTCACCTTCCAGGGCTCGTCGATGTCCAGCAGGGCCGCGCCCATGCGGTAGACATAGCCGTTGCAGGTGGTGATGACGCCGTGGTAGATCAGCAGCCAGCCTTCGTCGGTCTCGATGGGGATGGGCCCGGGGCCGATCTTGGTGCTCTGCCAGGCGGATTCGTCCCCCTTGACCGTGCCCATCATGTAGCGGTGGCGGCCCCAGTAGACCATGTCCTCGCTCTGGCTGACAAAGATGTCGCCGAAGGGGGTGTGCCCGGTGTCGGAGGGGCGGCTCATCATCATGTAGCGGCCCTGGATCTTGCGGGGGAACATCACGCCGTTGCGGTTGTAGGGCAGGAAGGCGTTTTCCAGCTGGTGGAAGGTCTTGAAGTCCTCGGTCCAGGCCAGGCCGATGGTGGGGCCGTGGTAGCCGTTGCACCAGGAGACATAGTACTTGCCGTCGATCTCGCAGACCCGGGGGTCATACCGGTATTCCCGGTTGGTGATCTCGGGGTCGTCGCCCACCAGATGGATGGGCTCGTCGTCGATGGTCCAGTGGATGCCGTCCTTGGAGAAGCCGGCGAAGATGTCCATGCTGATGGACAGGCTGTCGCAGCGGAAGACCCCCGCAAAGCCGTCGCCGAAGGGCACCACCGCGCTGTTGAAGACGCTGTTGGACCGCTTGTTGCCGTCCCGGCCGATGATGGGGTTGCCGTCATACCGCCACAGCGGGGTGCGCAGGGTCTCGGGCGGGTCCTGCCAGGGGATGTTGGGTAAGGGTTTGCCGATGATCGTTGCCATAGGTTCAGTTACCTCCTGTTGTTTTCAGGCGTTTGGTTGCGGGCCGGGCGCCGCCCGCCGGTGCGGCGCCGCGCCCGGGTGGGTGGGCCTGCGGGGGGCGTCCCTCATTCCACAATGCGGGCGCAGGGGTCCAGCAGGTCCTCGTGCAGTTCGTCCAGCGCCCGTTCGGGGTCGGTCTGCCGGGTCAGGCGCAGGGTGTAGCGGTAGGAAGCACAGCCGGACAGGTCCAGCTTGAAGTTGGTCTCCCAGGTGTTGTTCATCATCCAGCTGTACACCGGCCGGCGGTTGTCGGCGGGGTCGTTCTCGCACAGCCGGATGGGGTGGTGGCGCAGCTGGCCGAAGTAGAGCAGCGGCACGTCGGGGCTGCCCAGCAGCACGCCGCCCTCCCCGTCCAGCAGGGCCAGGCCGTCGTCGCTCATCGTGTATTCCATGCCGGTGCCGGGCAGCTGGTCCACGCCGGGGCGGAAGGCTTCCCGCCCGCCCTTGCGCACCCACAGCTCCCCGGGCTGGGCCAGGGTCAGCGGCAGGTAGACGCTCTCGATGTCGGTGGAAAGGGTCTTGCCCAGCTCCACCGTCACGTCGATGCGGGGCATCGCCTCATACAGTTTGAGCACCACGTCGCAGTGGATGGTGCCGGGCATCGTGTAGACCAGCCGCAGGGTGGTGAACACCGCCCCGTGCTGCTCGCACACCACCCGCTGCAGCTGTGCAGGGGTCTGGGTGGCGTGCTGGCCGCGGATGTTGCGCCCCAGCAGCCGGCGTTCCTCATACACGTCGGTCAGGCCCGGGCGCACCGGGGTCACCTCATAGATGGGGGTGAAGGCGCTCACCTCGCCGGTGAGCAGCTCCCGCCCGTGGGTCTTGTCGTACAGGCTGGTCAGCCCGCGGCCCACCTGGTACTCCAGCCGGAACCAGGGGTTCTCAAAGCCGTAGGGCAGCCGGTAGGTCACCGGGTCGTAGTCGTTGACAATGTCCCGCACCCGCTCGGCGCCCACATAGCACTGGCGGGTGTTGTTGGTCTCCGCCTTCGCCTCCCGCCGGCCGTAGGTGTAGCGGCGGCGCTGGCCGGGTTCCAGATCCTCCACAAAGGTGATCCGCCGTCCGCGGGGGTGGGGGCTGACCTGGCAGGGGATCTCCTCCCCCGCCTCGTTCTTCACCCAGGCGTCGGGCAGGCCGGCGGGCAGGGTCTCCACATAGAACTCCACCGCCTTTTTGCCGCCGGCATAGCTGGGGTTCACCACCTCGACGGTGCCGTGGTTGGAATAGTAGCGCAGAATATCCCCCTGCTCCCGGGCGATGCGCCCCAGCAGTTTGGCCGCGGCCTCGTGGGCGGCGCTGGCGTAGCCGTTTTTGCGCATGTCCAGGTCGGGCACCATCCCCTCATAGGGGTCGGTGATGCTGGCGCTGTGCCCCCAGGTGTGCTCGGCGTAAAGCAGCAGGGCGTCCTCGGCCTGGCGCACCGTGGCGGGGTCCTTGGCGTCGATGCCCGGGTCCAGCCGGCGGGCCAGTTCCAGGTTGCGGCGGGCGGCCAGATAATGCTTGACCACCGCCGGGGTGGAGCCCACGCCGTTGGCCCACCAGTCGTTCAGGTCGCCCCGGTAGACCGGGCTGTCCTGCAGTTTGGGGGCGATGGCCGCGTACAGCTCCTGCAGGCTGACCATCCGGATCTGCACTTCGGGGTTGCGGGCATTGTACGCCTGGATGGTGCGCAGGATCAGCGGCTCGGGCGGGGCGTTGTCGCTGAACACGCCGGACACCGATGCCAGGATGAAGTCGTAGGGGTAGCCGTTCTCCTCACACTCGGTCAGGTAGGCGTCCAGGTTGTTGGCCAGGGCGTCGGCGTCGTCGGCCGCGGGGGCGGTGTTGCCCAGGCGGTCCAGCGTCATGTAGTTGGGGATGGCGTTGGGCCGCACCCCCAGCACGTTGCCCAGGTTGTAGTGCTCGCCGTTCCAGACCAGCAGCCGCTTGCCCTGGGCGTTCTCCCAGAAATAGGCGGTCTGGTTTTTGCGCAGCGGGTACATGCCGTGGTGGCAGTGGATGTTGGTGTACAGGAACTCGATGCCGTTGTCCAGCATCGCGTCCCGCTGCCCCATCGAGATGCCGTTGATGTCGGCGCACATGGCGGTGTTCAGCGTCACGCCGGCGGCGGCAAAGCGCTCCCGCCACTGGGCCAGGCGCCGGCCGTACACCCCGCAGTCCAACAGGTCGGTGAAGTTCAGGTAGTTGGCCGAAAGCCCCAGCCGGCCGTCCCGGGCCAGGTCCAGGAACTGCTGCTGCTCTTCGGGGGTGGCGGTCCTGAAGAATTCTTCCACGCAGAACAGCGTCTCGCAGTTCCAGCGGAAATCCGCGTTGGCGGGGTCCTGCATCAGGCGCAGTGCGCTGCGGATGTAGTCCACCTGCAAAGCCACCACCTGCTCCTGCAGGTCGGTGTAGCCGATGTCGGTGTGGGAATGGTGGACGATGTAAACGGTTTGGATCGCATGCGGTTTCATAGGCAATACCTTATTATAATGGCTTTCTCATAGCTTGCCGACAGGATTTTTCCGGCATTCCGGTGCCGGGTCTTGCCTTTTGTTCGGGTTTGTTCAGAATTTGTCAGGCCAGCCCAACAAAAGGCCGCCGCTTCGGCCGGGTGGTGAGAAAACTGGTTCACTTGGAATGGCACGGCGGCTGCGCCGCACTGCTGTTTTCTCCTGCCCGCACAAAGCGACGGCCTTATGATCTGTCTGGGGTTGGTTTCGTTCTGCCGCGGGCCGGGGCCCGGGGCGTCTCAGCGCTTATTCAGCGGCAGTCTCGGCGGAAGCGGCTGCCGGCGGGTTCCCGGCCAGGAAGGCATCGACCTGGCTCTGGGCCTCGGCCATGACATCCGCAAAGCCGGCGCCTTCCAGCTCGCTCAACATCTGCGGAACCAGCTCGGAGGGGTCGCGGGTGCCGGTCAGCAGCTCGCTCTTGTACTTCTCGCAGATGGTGATGCAGTTCTGCACCTGGTCGCGGACAGGCTCGATGTCCATCGAGAAGCCCAGCAGCACGGAGGGCTCGGCGGCCGCGTTCAGCTGCTCAACTTCGTCATACTGGTTGAAGTCGTAGGTATCGTCGGGGGTAACGGTGAAGAAGCTGCCCTGGGTGTAGCCGGCCATGGACCAGTCAGAGTTGTTCTTGTGGACCCACTGCTTGGTGTCGTCGGTGTAATCCCAGTTTTCGCCCTGGACGCCGTAGTAGAACAGGTCGCGGACGTAGGTGTCGGTGTTGACGATCTCGAGCAGCTGCAGGGCCTTTTCAGGATACTGGCAGTTGTTGGAGATGCAGCTGATGGAGCCGCGGACGGAGTCGTTGGAGATGATGGTCGGACCCCACTGGGCGACGCTGACGGTGGTGCCCATGTTCGGGCCCCAGGTGGTCTCGGCGGCGCCGGACCAGCCCTGCGCGATGGAGGCGGCCTTGTAGCTCTGGTCCTCGGCGGCGGTGGCGGCGTCAGAGTTGATGATGCCGGAGTTGTACCAGCTGCGCAGCAGTTCCAGGTACTCGGTGATCTCGGGCTGCTCGAAGATGGAGACAACGGTGCCGGTGGTGTCGTTGTACTTCACGCCCATGCCGATGATGCCGGCGCCCAGCGTGTCATACTGATAGGTCAGGTAGGTGGCGGCGGAGCTGGACAGCGGGAAGGCCGCGGTGCCGGAACCGTCGGTGATGGCCTGCAGGGCCTCGGTCAGTTCTGGGTCGGTCAGGTCGGTGAAGGTGGTGGGGTCATAGTCGGGCGCATACTGCTCGAAGGCGTCGTCCGCCATCACCAGGTACTGGGTGATGGAGGAGTCCTTCATGGCGGGCACGCCGTAGATCTGGCCGTTGACCCGCATGGCATCCCAGTAATCATCGGGGACGGAGGCCTTCAGGTCAGGGGTGCTCTCCAGCAGGTCGGTGATGTCCAGGAACGCGCCGGTGGCCACGTCGTTGGTGTAGGTGTTCAGGTTGGTGAACAGGATGTCGTAGTCGCCCGCGGTGTTGACCAGAACGTTGCGGCGGGTATCCCAGTCGCCCCAGCCAACGACTTCCACATCAACATGGACGCCGATCTTCTCTTCCAGGTAGGGGTTGACCTGGGCCAGCCAGGCGTCGTAGTTGCTGGGCATGCCGTTGCCGACCATGACCCACTTGATGGTGGGGATGTCGCCGGAAGCCGCAGCAGAGCCGGAAGCGGTGTCGCCGGTGGCAGTGGAACCGGAAGTACCGGTGCCGCCGCAGGCGGCCATGCTCAGCGCCATAGCGCCGGCCATGCCGAGTGCCAGGACTTTCTTCAGCTTTTTCATTTGGTTTTCTCCTTTGTGTGAAATGCTTCTATCCAAACGGGATAACCACCCGTTGCGGAACAAATGGATCGGGAAATACTCCCCCGGGGCAAATCAGCCCTTGACGGCGCCGACGGTCAGACCGGAAATGAAGTATTTCTGGAAGAACGGGTAGGCGCAGGCGATGGGCACCACGATGATGGTGGCGATGGCCATACGGACGGATTCCGAAGGCATCTGGTTGCGGTACTGCTGCAGGCTCAAACCGGCAGTGGGGTTGTTGGCCAGGTAGTCCAGCTGGCCCATCATGGTCTGCAGCAGGGGCTGCAGGGCGCGCAGGCTGTCCTTGGAAATGTACAGGGCGGCCTGAAGCCAGTCGTTCCAGTAGCCGAAGGTCAGGAACAGCGCGACGGTGGCGAACACCGGCTTGGAGATGGGCACCACGATGCGGGCGAAGATGGTCAGCTGCGAAGCGCCGTCGATCTTGGCCGATTCGATGATGGAATCGGGGATGGTCTGGCGGAAGAAGGTCTTGCTGATGGTCACGTTCCAGCTGGAGACGGCCAGCGGCAGCACCAGGCACCACAGCGTATCATTCAGGTGCAGGATGTTGGAGGTGACAACGTAGTTGGCCACCATGCCGCCGGTGAAGATCATCGGGATGAAGACCACCCACTGCAGGAAGCCGCGGAGCTTGAACTGCGGGCGGGAGAGCACATAGCCCATCGTGGTGGTCAGCACCACGCCCAGCACGGTGCCGATCACCGTGACTTCGATGGAGACGAACAGGGACTGCAGGATCATGTCCTTCTCGTTCCACAGGAACTCATACGCGGCGGAGGAGAAGCTCTGGGGGATCAGGGCGTACCCGATGTTGCGGATGGACTCCTCCGAGGAAACGGAGATCATCAGAACGAAGATGAACGGGAACACGCAGACGATGGACAGGATGACGAACATCACGTTGAAGAGCGCGTTGGTCACCGGCTTGATCTGGTTCAGGCGGAACCCGGCCTCGGCTTCCTCCCGCTCGATGCGCTTTTCAGCTTTTTTCTGCGCACGCTTTTCGGACAAAGTAGACATTTGGCTCCTCCTTTCTTTAGATGATCGCGCTGTCCGGGTCGATCTTGGACACGATGAAGTTCGTGATCAGAACCGTGATGCAGCAGCAGACCGACTGGAACAGGCCGGCCGCGGCGGTCTGGGCGATGTTGGCCTGAGACTGCAGGGCCATGAAGATGTAGGTGTCAAAGGTGGAAGCCACATTGTACAGCGAGTTGGGCAGCTCCTGGGTGACCTGGTAGAACAGGCCGAAGTCGGAGTAGAAGATGTGGCCGATGTTCAGAATGAACATCATGATGATCATGGGGCGGATGGTGGGGATGGTGATGTACTTGGCCTGCTGCCACTTGGTGGCGCCGTCCAGGATGGCGGCTTCGTACATGGTGGTGTCGATGCCGGTGATGGAGGCCAGGTAGACGACCATGTTGTAGCCCATCGACTTCCAGGTGGACATGAAGACCAGGATGAAGGGCCAGTACTGCGGGCTGGAATACCACATGATCTTTTCGCCGCCCAGCGCGGTGATGATGGTGTTCGCCAGGCCGCGGTCCGGGTTCAGGAAGGCGTAGACGAAGTAGCTGACCACGACCCAGGACATGAAGTAGGGGAAGAACATCAGGGTCTGGTAGCACTTGGACGCCATCTTGGAGAACAGCTGGTTGATGACGATGGCCAGGGTGACCGGCACCACCAGGTTGATGATGATGAACACCAGGTTATACAACAGGGTGTTGCGCAGCAGCATCGCAAAGGTATTGCTGGTCAAAAAGAAGGTGAAGTTCTTGAACCCGGCCCATTTGCTGGCGAACAGGCTCCCCAAAAAGCCCATGCCCGGCTGCAGGCGGTAGTCCTTGAACGCGACGATCAGGCCGAACAGCGGCAGGTAGGCGAACACCGCGAACCAGATGGTGGCGGGCAGCCCCAGCAAGGTCAGCTCGGTGTCGTCACGCGTCCAGCTGAACTTCTTTTTCTTCGCCAGCTTCGGCACTGGCTCTTTCTCGTTTTTCATAGGCGTCTCCTTTCTCCTTAACACGGCGGGCAATGTTAACTTGTTAGGTTAACATAGTAACCGGACCAACCCGCTGTTTTCCGAATTTGTTAATTCAATATTAAATTTTTGTGATGGACTTGTCAATCGTCATTCTGTACAAAAAGCGCGGCGTTTTATTGGCTGTAAATAATCTGTCATTTTTATAGGGCAATACTTTTGTGTAAATTGTCAAACTCCTCCCGGGCCGGGCTGTGCAAAGTGTTGGAAAGCCGTCATTAACACTGGTTAACTTTTGATTGCATTCCCGGGATTTGTCCTGTATAATAGATACAATGGTAAAAAAGGTTACCGCCACCACTCATTCCCCCCTCAGGAGGTTTTTCCATGTCCAAACCCACCATGCAGGACATTGCCGACGCGCTGTCCACCTCCCGCATCACGGTATGGAAAGCGCTGAACAACCGCCCCGGCGTGTCCGAAACCCTGCGCCGCCAGATCCTGCAGAAAGCCCAGGAGCTGGGCTACGGCAAGGCCGGCCTGTCCGCGGGGGCGCCGGCCTCCCCGGCGGCGGCCCGCACCGTGGCGGTGGTGGTCTCCCGCCCCGAAAGCTCGCTGTTCTGGATGCAGATCGTCCACCAGCTGGCCCGGGAGCTCACCGCCCAGGATTACAACCTGATGTACACCTACCTGCCCACCTTCGGGGAGGAGGGGTACACCCTGCCCGCGGTGCTCACCGACGGGTCGGTGGCCGGGCTGATCGTGCTTAACATTTATTCCGAACCGCTGCTGCGGCTGCTGGCCGAGCTGCCGCTGCCCAAAGTTTTTCTGGACACGGTGCCCCAGGTGGGCCAGCAGGTGCTGGGCGGCGACCTGCTTTTGCTGGAAGGCCGGGACGCGCTGCGCCAGATCACCGGCCGGCTGCTGGACAGCGGCCGCACCCGGCTGAGCTTTATCGGCGCGGTGGACTATGCCCAGACCAACCACGACCGCTGGCTGGGCTTTGTGGATGCCTACGCCGACCGGGGCCTGCACTGCGACGAGACGCTGTGCCTGAAAGGCCCCTTCGGGCTGTACACCCATTATGAGGAGATCAGCCGGTTTCTGGACAACCTGCCCCGCCTGCCCGACGCCTTTGTCTGCGCCAGCGACTACATCGCCCATTTCATCCGCCAGTATTACGAGGAGCGCCGCCTGCCCGCCGAGCGCCAGCCCCTGCTGACCGGCTTTGACAACAACCCCGAATACACCAACGTGGCCCACACCATCACGACGGTGGAGGTGCAGACCTCCAGCATCGGGGCCCGGCTGGCGGCGCGGATCCTCTTCCGCCTGAGCCACCCCGAAGCCTTCAGCGAGGTGAGCTACATCTGCACCCAGGTGCTCTACCGGGGCCCCCTGGGGGATGCCGACGGGGCCTGAGGGGCTCATCCGCCCCGCCTGCCCCATTCTGCCACAAAAACCGCGCAAAAAATGCCGCGCCGGCACGAAACTGCCAGCGCGGCATTCCTTTTTTCATATTATAAGGGCCTCCGGGGCGGACGGCTCAGTCGGCCCGCACCTCGGCCTGGCTGCCCCGGCGGGTCTTGCGCACCAGGATCTTGCGGCGCACCCGGTCCTGCAGGCTTTCCACATGGCTGATGATGCCCACCAGCTTGTCGGCGCCGGCCAGGGCGTTGAGGGTGTCGATGGCCTTTTCCAGCGCCTCGGCGTCCAGCGTGCCGAACCCCTCGTCCACAAACAGGGTGTCCACCTCCACCCCGCCGGCGCTCTGCTGGATGGTGTCGCTGATGCCCAGCGCCAGGCTCAGCGCCGCCAGGAAGCTCTCGCCGCCGGACAGGCTGCCCACCGGGCGGGTCTTGCCGGTGTAGGCGTCAAACACATCCAGTTCCAGCGCGGTCTTGCCGGCAATGCCGGTCTGGTCCCGGCGCAGCAGCCGGTACTGGCCGCCGGTCATGCGGTAAAACCGCAGGTTGGCCGCGGCCACCACCCCGTCAAAGTGGAAAGCCTGCACATACTGTTCAAAGGGCAGCTTGGGCCGCCCGGCCAGGTTGCCGTTGATGGTGCGGCTCAGGTTGTCCAGCACCGCGCTGCGCGCCCGGGCGGCTTCGGCCCCGGCCAGCGCCCGGTCCAGCCCGGCGGCGGCCTGCCGGTTGCCGGCCAGCCGCATCCGCACCGCCTCCAGCCGGGCCCGGGCGGTGTCCCGCCGGCCGGCGGCTTCGCCCAGGGCGGCCTCGGCCTCGGCGGCGGGCGGGGTGTCGGGGGCTTCGGCCAGTTCCCGGGCCAGCGCCGCGGCCTGGCCTTCGGCCCGCTGCAGCTGCTGTTCAAAGGCGCTGCGCTCGGCGGCGGCGTCGGCCAATGCCTTTTCCAGTTCCCGCTGGCGGCGGGCGGTCTTGTCCCGCTCGGCCCGCAGCGCCCGGGCGTCGGGGTAGGGCAGGTCCCGCTGCCCTTCCTGCAGGCGGGTCCGGGCGGCCACCTGCTCCTTCTCGGCCTGCTGCAGCGCGGCGGCGGCCTCCTCCTTCGCCCGGGCCAGGGCCGGGCCCTGCTCGGCCAGGGTGCGGCGGGTCTTTTCCAGCGTTTGCCGCCGGGCCTGCCGGGCGCGGGCGTCGGCCAGCTGCCGGCGCACCCCCTCCAGCCCGGCGGCCAGGGCGGCGGCCTGGTCATCCAGCACCGCGGCCAGTTCCTCCGCCGTCAGGCCGGCGGGGTCGGGGCCGGCGTAGGCTTTTTTCCGCCGGGTCAGGAAGGCCCCGCAGCCCCGGCGGAACTGCTCCTCCAGGGTGGCGCAGCGGTCCAGGGCCCGGCCGGCCTTCTCGCTGGCGGCGCCGGCGGCGGCCTGGGCGGCGCGCAGCGCGGCGGCCGCGGCGTCGCAGTCGGCCTCGGTCACATGGCCGGGGGCCAGGGCGGCCGGGGCCGGGTGGTGGGTGGCCCCGCACACCGGGCAGGGGCGGCCCTCCTCCAGTTCCCGGGCCAGCAGCCCGGCCCGGGCGGCGTTGAGCCGCCGCTGGGTGTCGGCCTGCACCGCCTCGGCCCGGTCCAGCGCGGCCTGGGCGTCCCGGTAGGCCCGCTGCAGCGGCGGGACCTGCCGGCGGGCTTCGGCCAGCGCCCGGGCGTCCTGCCGCAGCCGGCCGCACTGCTGCTGCAGGTCCAGGGCGGTCTGCTCGTAGGCTTCGTTGCGGGCCGCCTCGGCAGCCGGGTCGCCGCAGTCGGCCAGCGCCCGGTCGGTCTCGGCCCGCCGGGCTTCCCAGTCCTCCGCCGCCCGGGCGGCCTGTCCGGCCCGGGTCCCGGCCCGGGCGGCGGCCTGCTCGGCCGCCTGCAGGGCGGCGCGGGCGGCTTCCAGCTGGTCATAGCGGGGGGCCAGCTCCTCCAGCCGGGCCAGCTGCCCGGCCAGGGCGGCCAGCTCGGGGCGGCGGGCTTCGGCGGCGTCCCAGCCTTCCCGCAGCCCGGGGGCCTGCCGCTGCAGTTCGCCGGCGGCGGCGCGGGCGGCGTCGTACCGGCGCTGCAGATCGGCCCGGGCCCGGGCGGCCTGGGCGGCGCCGCTGGCCGCGATGACCGCCTGTTCCAGCCGGTCCAGCGCCCCGTTCAGCCGGGCTTCCTCCTCCCCTTCGGCCCGGATCAGCGCGGCGGCGGCCGGCGGCGCGGCGGCGGCCCGGTAGGGGTCCTGTTCCCGCTGCAGTGCCCGCAGCGTCTCGGCCGCCTCGGCCCCGGGGCCGTCGGCGTCGCCGGCGTCCAGCCGGGCCAGCTCCTGCAGCACCCGGTCGCCGGCGGTCTCGGCCGCCCGGGCGGCCTCGCCGGCCCGGGTGCGGGCGGCGTCGGCCAGCCGCTGGTAGGCCCCGGTGTCGAACACCTGCCGCAGAATGGCCGCCCGCTCGGCGCTGGGCGCGTTGAGCAGCCGGGCAAAGTCGTTCTGGGCGATCATGCTGATCTGGGCAAACTGCCGCCCGCCGATGCCCAAAAGCTCGGTGATCGCCGCCGTCACCGCCTTGGCGCCCGAGACCGGCTCCTCCGGTTCCCGCAGCAGGGTGGCCCGGGCCGGGGCCAGGGTGGTGGCGTCGGCCTGGCGGGCGCGCTTGCGGGCCCGCAGCTGCTCGGGGGCCCGGCTGACGGTGTAGGTCCGCCCCCGGTGGGTGAAGGTCAGCTCCACAAAGGTCTCCTCCCGGGGGTCGGCGAAATCGCTGCGCAGCATCCCCGGGCCCCGGTAGGCGCCGGTGGTCTCGCCGTACAGGGCAAAGGTGATGGCGTCAAACAGGGCGGTCTTGCCCGCGCCGGTGTCGCCGCTGATCAGGAAAAGCCCGCTGCCCCCGAAGGCGGTCAGGTCCAGCTCGGTGCGCCCCGCATAGGGCCCGAAGGCGCACAGGGTCAGGTGTTGGGGTTTCACAGCTCCACCTCCTCCCGCAGGGCGGCCAGCTCGGCCTGCTCGGCGTCGTTGAGGCCCCGGCCCTGCATCTGTTCAAAAAACGCCCCGAACAGCTCCTCAAAGCTGCGGGCGGCCAGCGCCTCGGCGGCGGGCAGGGCGGCGTCCCCGGCGCCGGGGCGCAGGGCATAGTCCAGCCGCATCGCGTTGGGGTAGGCGGCCCGCAGCGCGGCCATGGCGTCGGGCTGGGGGGTGTCGTCGGTCAGGGTGGCCCAGATGTAGTCCTCCCGGTCGGTGACCCGGTCCGGGTCGGTCAGGGCGGCCAGCGGCCCGGTCAGGTGCCGCATGACCCGGGGCGGGCGCAGCGGCAGCGGGGTGACCGCGGTGCCGCCGGCGCCCAGTTCCACCAGCAGCGCACACTTTTCGGGGGCGGTGCCGCCGCGGCATTCGTCCAGGCTGTAGCTCAGCAGGCTGCCGGCATACCGCACCGTCTCGCTGCCCAGGCTCTGGGGGCGGTGGATGTGCCCCAGCGCCACATAGTCAAAGCCGCCGTTCTCGGCAAAGCGGTCGGCCCGCACCGCCTCCACCGTGCCGATGTTCACCCCCGCCCCCTCCAGCTCGGCGGCCACGCTCTCGCTGCCGGCGCAGCGGGGCAGGCTGCGGCCGGCCAGCACGGTCTGGTGGGCCACCAGCACCCGGCGCACGCCAGGGCGGCGGGGCGGCAGGGTGGCCAGCGCCGCGGCCACCGCGCTGTCGTAGTCGGTCACCGGGGCGTCGGGCAGGCAGTGGCGCACCGCGGCCGCCCGCACAAAGGGCAGCAGGCAGCATTCCACCGGGCCGTCGGGGTCGGGCAGTTCCACCACCGGCAGCCGGCCGGTGAACCGCCCGGCAATGTACACCCCCTGCCGGGCCAGCAGCCCGGCGGCGTAGTCCAGCCGCTCGGCGCTGTCGTGGTTGCCGGACACCGCCAGCACCGCCACCCCCCGGCCGGCCAGCTCGCTCAGGAACCAGTCCAGCGTGAGCACGGCGGCGGCCGGCGGCACCGGCGCGTCGTACAGGTCGCCGGCCAGCGCCACCGCGCCGACCCGGTGTTCGGCGCACAGCGCCAGCACCTGTTCCAGCACCGCCCGCTGGTCGGGCAGAAAGTCAAACCCGTTCACCCGTTTTCCCAGGTGAAGGTCAGCCAGATGCAGCAGCCTCACCGCCGTCCCCTCCTTTCCTTGCGGCCGGCGCCGCTCATCGCCACAGTTTTTCCCAGGTGGCCAGCTCCAGCGTCACCCCGTCCAGCAGCTCGGCCGGGGCGGTGCCGGCCTTGCGGAAGCGGCACTTCTTGCAGAACGCCTCGGCCTGCAGGTCCCTGGCCCAGACCTTCAGGTACAGCCGGCTGCGGCCGTCCCCCTCGGCCAGTTTCTGGGCGTAGGCCACGATGCTCCGCCCGATGCCCCGCCCCCGGGCGCTCTCTTTCAGGAAGAGCCGCCGCAGGCAGAGCGCCCCCGCCGGGCCCAGGTCCAGCGCAAAGTAGCCCACCGGCTCGCTGCCCAGGCAGACAAGGAAGTAGTTGACCTTCCCCGAGTGGATCTGTTCGTCGGTCTCGATGTCGCTCTGGTAGCGTTCGGCCAGGGCCGCCGCCACCTTGGGGGTGAGCTTTTTGTAATGCTGCACAAAGATCTCCTGTGCCAGTGCGGCAACCTGCTGCACATAACGGGTCTTGGTCACTTGCTTGAAAGTCGGGTTCATGGCAGTTCCTTTCCAAAATAAAGTGGGTCATTCCTCCAGGATGGTCACGCTGGCCCGGGCGGGCAGGCAGGCGGCCCAGTCGCCGGCCCGGCGCAGCACCCCGAAGCCCTCGCACAGATGGTCGGGGCAGGGGCTGTCCACAAAGCGGATGCCCCCGTCCTCCACCTGCAGGTGGATGGTGTAGTAGCCGGTGTCGATCTGGTAGACCCCGTCCTCCGCCAGCGGGATGCGCTGTTCGGCGCCGGCGTCGCCGTACTGTACCAGGGCGACGGCCCCGGTCCGGCGGGGCGCGGCCCGGCCGGCCAGCCAGAGGGCGGCGCTCACCGCCCCCACCGCCAGCAGGAAGATCAGGTTGTTTCGGGTGGTTCGTTTCATGGCAGTCCTTTTGTCGGGTGGTCTGTGGCGGCGGGCGCGGGCGGCCCCCGTCAGGGGGCCTGGCGGGGCCTATTCCTCAAACCGGAGGGTGGCCCGCTTGCCGTCCGCCCCCGCCTCGGCCCCGGGGAAGGCGGCGGCCGCGGCGGCCAGCCCGGGGCCCGGGTCGGTGACGGCGGCGCTGTAATGGGTCAGCCAGAGCCGGCGCGCCCCGGCGGCGGCGGCCAGCGCCCCGGCCTGGCGGCAGGTGGCGTGGCCGTACTGTCTGGCCTTGGGGGCGTCGGCGTCGTCGGCGTAGGTGGCGTCCATCACCAGCAGGTCGGCCCCGGCGGCGGCCCGGCGCAGCGCCGGGCAGGGGGCGGTGTCGGTGGCATACACCACCCGGATGCCCCGCCGGGGCGGGCCCAGCACCATCTCGGGGGTGAAACCGTCCACCGGCTGCCCGGCCTGCAGCGTGCGCCAGCAGGGCAGCGGGATGCCGGCGGCCCGGGCCCGCTGCGGGTCGAACCGGCCGGCCCGGGGCAGGGTGAAGGCATAGCCGCAGCAGGCCACCCGGTGCCGGCAGGGGAAGGCTTCCACCTCGCCCCCCGGCACCGGGAAGCGGCCGCGGCAGTCCGCCAGTTCCACCGGGTGCAGGGCGAAGGGCAGCGGACCGGTCAGCTGCAGCACCAGTTCCAGCAGGGCCCGCAGCCCCGGCGGGCCGGCGACGGTCACCGGCGCGGTGCGCCCCAGCGCCCCCTGGGTCTGCAGCAGCCCCGGCAGGCCGAAGATGTGGTCCCCGTGGTAGTGGGTCAGCAGGATGGCATCCAGCTTGTACAGGCTGCACCCCCAGCGCCGGGCGGCGGCCTGGGTGCCCTCGCCGCAGTCGAACAGCAGCCCGCTGCCCGCCACCTGCAGCCACAGGGCGGCCAGCGCCCGGCCGGGCAGCGGCTGGGTGCCGCCGCAGCCCAGCATGGTCAGTTCCACCATCCGCACCGCCTCCTTTCTTGTGCCATTATACCATCTGGCGGGCAAAAAACCAAATCCGGCGGCAAAGGGGCTCACAGCGCAAAAGCCCCCACCGCCCCGGGGATTTATTGTGCAAACCGCCAAATTTTATCAGGAACCCGGCAAAGCCCCAAAATAAATTTGGAAAACCGTCCTGGTTGTGCTATAATTTACTTTGCCATGCCGCCGGTCATCCGCCGGCGGCCACAACGAGACCGTGGGGGGAACAACTGAAAGATGGAAGAGAACCAGGATTACGAGACCATAGACCTGCTGGAGTTGTTGGGCGTACTTCGCCAGCACATCCTGGCCCTGCTGCTGACCACCGTGCTGGCAGCGCTGGCCGGGTTCCTTGTGTCGAGCTTCGTGCTCACGCCCCAGTACCAGGCCAGCGCCCTGATGATCGTCAACACCCGGCAGGACACTTCCGCCAACGTGACCAGCGATCAGCTCAACTCGGCCAGCCGCCTGGTATCCACCTACAGCATCATCGTCAAGAGCGACACGGTGCTCAACCAGGTGATCGCCAACCTGGGCCTGAACATGACCTATGAGACCCTGGCCTCCAAGGTGGAGGTCTCGGCGGTGGATGAGACCCAGGTCATGGAGATCACCGTCACCGACCCGAACCCGGACGGAGCCCGCCAGGTCTGCGAGCAGATCACCCAGGTGGCGCCGGACGCGATCCTGACCGCGGTGGAAGCCGGCTCGGTCAAGGTGATCTCGGCCGCCAGCGTGGACCCGGACCCGGTCTCCCCCAACATTCCCCGCAACACCGCCATCGCCGGCGTGCTGGGGCTGGTGGTCTGCGTGGGCATCCTGTTCCTGCGGGTGCTGCTGGACAACAAGATCAACACCGAGGACGATGTGACCAAGCATCTGGGCCTGACGGTGATCGGCGTGATCCCCAACTATGAGAACGGAGGCAAACGGTAATGGCCAAGGCGAAAAAGGGTGGGAAGTCCCACCGCAAACTGTTGATGGTCGGCCCGGACGCACCCTTCCAGTTTGTGGAAGCGTACAAGAGCCTGCGCACCAACCTGGAATTTCTGTCCGCCTCCTCGGGGTGCAAGGTCATCCTGATCACCTCTTCCGTGCCGGAGGAAGGCAAGAGCAACGTGGCCATCAACCTGGCCTCCACCATGGCCGCCGGCGGCAAAAAGGTGGTGCTGGTGGACGGCGATCTGCGCAAGGGCTCGCTGTCCCGCTACCTGCACCTGAACCGCAACCGGCCGGGCATCTCCAACGTGGTGGCCAACCAGTGCACGCCGACCGACGCGCTGGTCCGGTTCAAGAACGTTCAGTTCACCCTGCTGCCGGTGGGCCCGCTGCCCCCCAACCCCAGCGAGATGCTGGCCACCCCGGCGGTGGAGGCGCTCTTCAAGGGCCTGCGGGAATACTATGATTATGTGATCGTGGACACCCCGCCGGTGTCGGTGGTCACCGACGCGGCGGTCATGTGCCGCTTTGCCGACGGGGTGATCCTGGTGGTGCGCCCCGGGGTCACCACCACCCAGGGCGCCCAGCTCTCCAAAAAGAACCTGGAGGCGGTCCACGCCCACATCCTGGGCGTGGTGCTCAACGGCTACGACGCCAAGCGCGCCGGCCACAAGGACGGGTACTACTACTCCTACTCCTACGATTATTACAAGCACGACGACAGCGCACAGGCCGAGGACGGGGAAGAAGGGCCATGAAACAGGAACTGGTGGATCTGCACTGCCACATTCTGCCGGGCATTGACGACGGCTCCAAGGACCTGGCCATGACGATGGAGCTGCTGCGGCGGGAGGTGGCGGACGGCGCCGCCGGGGTGATGTTCACCCCCCATTTCTATTACGAGCGCATCAGCCTGGAAAAGTTTGCCGAGCGCCGCCGGGCGGCCTTCCGCCAGACGGCCGAGGCGATGCGCCAGGCGGGCCTGCCGCTGGCCGCCAAGGTCGGGGCGGAGGTCTACTTCACCCCGGCGCTGGCCACGATGGACCTGCGCCCGCTCTGCTTTTCGGGCACCCCCTACCTGCTCATCGAGCTGCCGGTGACCCACCACCCCAGCGGCATTGAGGAAACGCTGTTCGCGGTGCAGCAGCAGGGCTGCACCCCGATCCTCGCCCATGTGGAGCGTTACCCCTATGTGACCGAGGACCCCACCCTGCTCTACCGGTGGGTGTCCGGCGGCGCCCTGGCCCAGATCAACGCCGCCGGGCTGATCCGCGGCGGCCATTCGGCCAAGGTGATGGCCCGCTACATCAAGTGGAACCTGGTCCACCTGCTGGCCACCGACGCCCACAACCTGGAACACCGCACCGTCAACCTGCGGGAAGGCTATGCCGCCCTGCCCGGCGACACCGCCGCCCGCTTCCGCCGCAACGGCATCCAGGTGTTTCTCGGCCAGGACCTCGACCCCGGCGAACCCATCGAGCCCCGCTACCGCTTCGGCCGCTGGGTCTGAGCCCGCCGGCCGCCAAAAAAAGCGCCCGCCGCAAGCAAGCGCCCAACAAAACAATGCCCGCCCCCGCCGGGAAGCCCTGTGGCTTTCCCGGCGGGGGCGGGCTCCTTCCTCCCTCACCTCGCCCGCAGCGGCGCGGGGCGGGGGTGCGGCGCGGCGCGGTCCAGGCGGCGGTACACCTCGCAGAGCTGGCGGCCCAGGCGGGTCAGGCTGCGGGCTTCGGCCACCCGGCGGCCGGCGGCGGTCAGGTCGGGCAGGGTGCCGTCCAGGATGCCGGCGGCCAGCGCCGGCCAGTCGGCTTCGCTCCGGGCCTTGTAGACGGTTTCGCCGTGGGTCAGCCAGCCTTCATACACCGGGATGTCCCGCACCAGCACCGGCACGCCGCAGCCCAGGGCCTCCAGCACCACGATGCCCTCGGTCTCCTCATGGCTGCAGAAGCAGAACAGGTCGGCGCCGCAGTAGGCGTCCCGCAGTTCGGCCTGGCTCACGAACCCCGGGAAGGTCAGGTTGGCCGGGGCTTCGGCCATGGCCTGGCGGATGTCGGCGGGCACCAGGGCGGGCTGGGTGTAGCCGAACCAGAAAAACCGCACCGCCGGCAGCGCCCGGGCCAGCCGGATAAAACTCAGGATCCCCTTGCGCTGCATGAAATGCCCGGCGCTGACCACCGCCTTCTCCCCGTCCCCGAGGCCGTACCGGCGGCGGAACTCCGCCCGCCGGGCCGCATCCGGGGCAAAGAAGTCGGTGTCCACCCCGTTGGACAGCACCTGCACCGGCGGGCGCAGGCCGTAGCCGTCCAGGATATTGCGGGCATAGGGGGTGGGGGTGAGCACCACGTCCCCCCGGTTGTAGCACAGCCGCAGCCACTGTTTGAACAGCGGCGCCAGCCGGTTGGACCCCACAAAGGAATTGCGGAAATCCTCCATGGTGGAATGGCCGTACACCACCACCCGCTCGCCCCGCAGCCGGGCCCGCCAGGCGGCCAGCGGCGCGTCGGGCAGCACGGTGTTGATGTGAACGGCGTCGGCGGGCAGCGCCCAGCTTTCCACCACCTCGACCCCGGCGCTTTCCAGCATGGCCCGCTGGTGGGCCACCGCCTGGCCTACGCCGCTGCGGCGCACCAATTCCAGCGAACCGGTATACAAATGAACACGCATCCGTAGCCTCCTTTGTCTTTCAGGCCCAGATCCCCAGCACCTGCTGGAACAGCACCGTCAGCCCCAGGCTGTAAGCCGCAATGGCGAAGGGCTTGCACAGCAGGATGATGGCGGTATACAGCTGCCAGCGGATGGTGGTGGTGCCGGCCAGGAAACAGAGGTAGTCGTCCGGCGCCACCGGCAGGAAGATCAGCAGGGCGAACCAGCGGGCGAAGCGGCCGCCCTCGCCGGTCCAGCGGTCGTATTTGTCGATCATCGACCGGGGGAACATTTTGTACAGCAGCGGCCGGCCGCAGCTGCGGGCGATGGCAAAGGCCGCCAGCGACCCCAGGCAGATGCCCACATAGTTGTACACGAACCCCCACCAGGGCCCGAACAGCACCACCCCGGCCAGGCAGCCCAGCCCGCCGGGCAGGATGGGCACCACCACCTGCACGGCCTGGAAGGCCACGAACAGCGCCGCCGCCCAGGGCCCGAAGGGCGCCAGGAAAGCCTGCAGCGCTGCGCGGGAGGCCAGCAGCCCGCGGCGCCACATCCACACCCCCGCCGCCAGGCAGAACGCCAGCCCCAGCACCGAGATCAGCTGGAACGGGTTCTTCACCAGGGCCGCCAGGGCCTGTTTCGCTTTGCGCAGCCATTGCATCGGGGTACTCCTTATAGAATCCACAGTGGGTCCCTCCTTTCGGCGGGGCAAGCCGCCCGGTTATGGGTTTGTTCGATCAGCCGGCGGTAGAGCGCCTCGGCGCCGCGGCCGAAGGCTTCCTCGCTGAAGGCGTCGGCCCCGGCGGCGGCCCGCTGCCCCATGGCCCGGCGGGCGGCCGGGTCGGCCAGCAGCGCCCGCACCGCGGTCTCCAGCTCGGCGGGGGTGCGGTACTGCCAGCCGTTGCGGCCGTTTTCCACCACCCCGTCCAGGCAGGGGTCGGCCCGGCAGACGGCGGGCAGCCCGGCGGCCAGGGCTTCCAGGTAGGTAAGGCCCTGGGTCTCGCTGGTGGAAGCGCTCAGGAACAGGTCCGCCGCCGCATAGTACAGCGGCACGTCGGCGGGGTCGGCCATGCCGGCAAACACCACCGGCAGCCCGGCGGCCAGCGCCTGCACCCGCGGGCGGTCGGGGCCGTCGCCCACCACCAGCAGGGTGGCCGGGGTGCCGTCGGCGGTCAGCCGGCCCATCAGGTCCAGCAGTTCATCCAGGTTCTTTTCCCGGGCCAGCCGCCCCAGAAACAGCAGCACCGGCCGGTCGGCCGGCAGCCCCAGCCGGGCCCTGAGGGCCGCGGCCCGGGCCGGGTCCGCCGCCGCGAACCGGGCGGTGTCGATGCCGGTGGGCAGCGTGCAGACCGGGCAGGCCACGCCGTAGCCTTCCAGCAGGCGGGCCACCTTGGCGGTGGGGGCCACGATGGTGTCGCACCGGGCCGCGATGTGCCGGGTGAACCCCCGCACCAGCGCCCGGCCCCAGCGGCGGCTGGGGGAGAAATAGTGGGTGTAGTCCTCGTACACCGTGTGGTATGTATGGACCAGCGGCGCGCCGGCCGCCCGGGCGATCCGCCGCGCCAGCGCAAAGGTGCTGAATTCGCATTGGGAGTGGACAACGTCCGGCCCCCAGGCGGTCAGCGCCTGCAGGGCCGCGGCGGCGTCGGGGGTGCGCAGCCGGGCGCCCGGGTAGATCAGCCCGGCGTTCACCGACCCCAGCGCCCAGACCCCGTCGCCCTGGTGGCTGTGCAGGCCGGCGGCCAGCGTCAGCACCCGCACCTCATGCCCCTGGCGCTGCAGCTGGCGGCGCAGTGCCAGCACCGAGGTCACCACCCCGTTCACGGCCGGGGTATACCAGTCGGTGGTCAGCAGAACTTTCATCGTCACACCCTCCTTGTCCATCCTTGGTCGGGGGCCGAACCCCTCTCAGCGTGTCGAGAAACTCGACACGCTGCGGGGGGCCGAGCCCCTCTGTCTATTACAACGCGGCAGCCCCGCATTTTTTGGCAAAGCGGGCAAACTTTTTTTGCCCGTCCGTCCCGCCCCTCTCCCCGTTTTCGCGCCGCTGCGCAAAAAATCCGCAAAAAAACCCCGCCCCGGCGCAGCGCGCCGGGGCGGGACCTTCCGCCTCAAAAGTTCTTCCGAAAAACCGTGTCGTTCCCGGGCTCCACCATCAGCCCTCCACCCAGCTGTACCGGTACAGCGTCTGGGTGCCGCGGCGCACCCGCATGACCAGGAAGCTGCCGTCCGCCGTGCGGTCCATCGCCACCGAGCCGATCCCGACCTCAAAGGGGGAGTTCAGCTCCAGGCTGGCGATCTCCCGGGTGTGGGTGCCGGCGTCGTCCATCACCAGTTCGGGCAGGGTGCCGCCGGCGGCCAGCCGGTAGATGCCCTCCACCGTCAGGTAATAGAGGTTGCCGTCGTCGGCACACAAAGCGGCGGGCCGGTTGCCGGGCAGTTCCTCCAGCCAGACCTCGCTGCTGCCGGTCTCCGGGTCCACCACCCGCAGCTGGGCGCCCTCCTCCATGCCGGCGAAGTAGACATACCGCCCCGCCGTGCCGGTGTAGGCGATCATCCCGCCGATCGGCCCCACCCAGTTGCCGCTGCCCGGCGGATCTTCTTCATAATAGGTCGTTCTGCAGTCACTCACCCCCGGCAGGGTCCGGAAGCTCCTGTCGGTCAGGTTCAGGGCCGTCATCTGCCAGCGGTAGCAGTCCGCCTCCATGTCGGCGCTGCGCTGGATCGGCAGCAGGGCCAGCGTCTCGTTGTCCAGGAAGGCGGGCATCACCGCCCAGTCCGCCCCTTCAAACAGGGCGCCGATGTCCAGCGGCGTCACCGTGCCCTGCGGGTCCACGATCCACTGCCGGCCCTGGTTCTGTTCCGATGTCCACCCTTCCAGCAGCGTCCAGACCAGCGTCCACCGCCCGTCCGGCGTGCTGTCCACGTAGGACAGTTCCCAGCCCTCCCCCTCGATCACCTGGTCCATCCAGTCGGGCAGGGCCTCCTCGGTCCAGGTGGCGCCGTTGTCCCGGGAAATCTGCCGGGTGGTCTCGCCGGTCTTCCAGTCCTGCAGATAGATCTGGACGGTGCCGTCCGCCCCGCAGAGGAAGGAGCTGACCAGATCCTTCCCGGTCAGGTCGATGGCCTGTTCCTCCCAATGGCCGCCCAGCACCTGGGCGGCGGCCTGGGCCTCGGCGCTCTCGGGGGTGGCGGCCGAAGCGGCGGGCGGCGTTTCGGCCGCCGGGGCGGCGCAGCCCGCCAGCCCCAGCAGCATCACCCCGGCCAGCCCGGCGGCGGTCATGGCGTTGCGTTTCATCTTGGTGCCCTCCTTTTCGCTTTTCTGACTTGATTGTACCGCATCCGTCTTGATTTGTCCTTGAAAGGGCGGGGAATTTTTTCAAGGCTTTTTCAAGGGAACGGTGGTATAATAGAAGAAAATGAAAAGGACGAGCGCGAAAGGTTGGGTGGATATGCGGCTGCTGCTGATCGAGGACGACACGGCCCTGTGCGCGGCGCTGGCCCCGGCGCTGGGGGGCTTCGGCAGGCTGGAGGTGTGCCACACCGGGCCGGAAGGTCTGGCGCTGCTGGCCAGCGGCGGGTATGACCTGTGCATCCTGGACCGGATGCTGCCGGGGCTGGACGGGGTGACCCTGCTGCGGGCGGCCCGGGCCAAGGGGGTGACCACGCCGGTGCTGCTGCTCACGGCGCTGGCCGGCCCCGGCGAGGTGGTGGACGGCCTGGACGCCGGCGCCGACGATTACCTGGCCAAACCCTTTGACACCGCCGTGCTGCAGGCCCGGCTGCGGGCGCTGCTGCGGCGCAGCGGCGGCGGGGCGGTGCTGCAGGCCGGGGACCTGCGGCTGGACCCCGCCGAACTGACCCTGACCGGGCCGGCGGGGGCGGCCGAGCTTTCCCGCAAGGAGTGCGCCCTGCTGGAAGCCCTGCTCCGGGCCCCCGGCCGGCTGCAGGCCCGGGCGGCGCTGCTGGCCCGGGTCTGGGGTCCGCTGGCCGAGGTGGAGGACGCCAACCTGGACTGCTACATCCACTTTGTGCGGCGGCGGCTGCGGGCGGTGGGCAGCGCCGCCCGGGTGGTGACGGTGCGGGGCAGCGGCTACCGGCTGGAGGTACCCCCGTGCTGAGGGCGCTGCGCCGCCGGCTGGCCCTGCTGCTGGCGCTGCTGTCGGCGCTGGTGCTGACGCTGGTGGCGGCCGCCGGGCTGTGGCTGAGCTGGCAGCAGCAGACCCGGGCGGCCGACCTGGTCTTCCGCAGCCGGTTTGCCGCCCTCTGCGACCAGCTGGCCGTGGCCGACCTGGTCACCGACGGCTGGCTGGCCGCCCGGCAGCTGGAACTGGGCGGGGTGCTGGACCTGACCGACGGGGGCCGGCCGGTGCATTTTTCGGTCCGGCAGCGGCAGGACGCCGACCTGGCCGCCCTGCTGGACCAGGCCGAGGGGGCGGCGCTGGCCGCCGGGCTGGACCCGTCCGCCCCGGCCGGCGAGGAGCCCCGCCAGGTGGACTACACCGTGACCGAACCCGGCGGCGCCCGCTGGCGGGGGATCACGGCGGTGCTGCCCCGGGGCGGCGGGGCGCTGCGGCTGACCGCCCTGCAGCCGCTGGCGCTGACCGGCCCCGGCTGGCAGCTGACCCTGCTGGCCTACGGCGGGCTGTGGCTGGCGGGGCTGGCCGGGCTGGCGGCGGTGAGCTGGCTGGGGGCGGGCCGGATGCTGGCCCCCACCCGCCGGGCCTGGCAGCGGCAGAACGAGTTTGTGGCGGCGGCCGGGCATGAGCTGCGCAGCCCGCTGGCGGTCATCAAGGCGAGCCTTGCCGCCGCCGAGGACCCCGCCCTGCCCGAAGCCCAGCGCCGCGGTTTTCTGCACACCGCCCAGCGGGAGGCCGACCGCCTGGCCCGGCTGACCGGCGACCTGCAGCTGCTGGCCGCCGGGGACGCCGGTGCGCTGACCGTCCGCCCCGGCCCGGTGGCGGCGGACACCCTCTGCATTGAGGTGTACGAGCAGTTTTACCTGCTGGCCCGGGCCCAGGGCCGCCGGCTGACCCTGCAGCTGCCCGAAGCCCCGCTGCCCCCGCTGGTCACCGACGGCGGCCGGCTGACCCAGCTGCTGACCATCCTGCTGCAGAACGCCCTGGACCATACCCCGCCGGGCACGCCGGTGGAACTGGCCCTGCAGCCCGCCCCCGGCCGGCTGCGGCTGCGGGTCATCGACCACGGGCCCGGCATCCCCGACGACCGGAAGGAGCAGGTCTTCGACCGGTTTTTCCGCGCCGACGCCAGCCGCACCCGCAAGGAGAATTTCGGCCTGGGGCTCAGCGTCGCCCGGGAGCTGGCCCGGGGGCTCGGCGCGGCCCTCACCCTGGCGGACACGCCGGGCGGCGGGGCCACCTTCACGGTGGACCTGCCCGCCTGACCCGCCGGGCAAATACCGTAAAATACAAAACCGTCGCCGTCGGCGGACAATTTCCGGCCCGGTTGGGCAAATTCAAAAGCCGTCGCCGTCGGCGGACAATCTCCGGCCCAAGAGCCGGGCCTGCGGCCCGGTTGGCCTTCGAAACGCGCCTGCGGGCGCAGTGCGCCGACGCCGCCCCTGTTTGCGGCGCGGCGAAAACGGCAGATGGAAAAAATACCCCCGGCCCAAAGGCCGGGGGTATTTTCTATGGGAAGGTAAACCGTATAAGGTGGAAAACGCTTAGCGCTGGATGCGGCCGGAACCGTCGCCGCCGGCCAGCTTTTCGACCTCCGCGACGGTGACCATGTTGTAGTCGCCCTCGATGGAGTGCTTGAGCGCGGAGGCCGCCACGGCGAACTCCACGGCGTCCTGGGTGCTCTTGCCGTTCAGCAGGGCGTAGATCAGCCCGCCGCCGAAGCTGTCGCCGCCGCCCACGCGGTCGATGATGCGCAGCTCGTACTTCTTGCTGAAGCAGTATTCGCCCGAGGCCACGTCGTACAGCATGGCGCTCCAGCCGTTGTCCGAGGCGGAATGGCTCTCACGCAGGGTGATGGCCACCTTCTCGAAGCCGAACTTGTCGGCCAGCTGCTTGGCCACGCTCTTGTAGCCTTCCCGGTTGATCTCGCCGGCGTAGATGTCGGTGGCTTCGGCCTCGATGCCGAACACGTCCTTGGCGTCCTCCTCGTTGGAGATGCAGACATCCACATACTGGCACAGGTCGGTCATGGCGGCGCGGGCTTCCTCACGGGTCCACAGCTTGCCGCGGTAGTTCAGGTCGCAGCTGATCTTGACGCCGTGGGCCTTGGCGGCCTTGCAGGCTTCGCGGCAGATGTCCACCACGTTGGGGCCCAGCGCCGGGGTGATGCCGGTGAAGTGGAACCAGTCCACCCCTTCAAAGATGGCGTCCCAGTCGAAATCGGCGGTGGAAGCCTCCTGAATGGCGGAGTGGGCGCGGTCATAGATGCAGACCGACCCGCGCTGGGAAGCGCCCTTCTCGTTGTAGTAGATGCCCACACGGTCGCCGCCGCGGACGATCTTGGTGGTGTCCACACCGTAGCGGCGCAGGCTGTTGACGGCGCACTGGCCGATGGCATGGGCGGGCAGCTTGGTGACGAAGGCGGCGTCCACGCCGTAGTTGGCCAGCGAGACCGCCACGTTGGCCTCGCCGCCGCCGAAGGTGAATTCCAGGTTGGAAGCCTGCACGAAGCGCTCATAGTTGAACGGCTGCAGACGGACCATCAGTTCGCCAAAGGTAACTACTTTCATTGGTATCAAACTCCTTATCCTGTTTGGGGTGATTATTTCTGCACCAGATGGATCGCAAAGCCGGCGATCTCGTCCGCCATGTAGATGGCCACGGTCTTGCCGTTCTTCACATTCTTGGAATCCATGTCAAACTTGACCCCGCGCAGGCCCAGGTGGTAGATGGCGCGGTCCACGTTGTTGGTGCGGATGGCAATGTGGCCATGGGTGCCGCGGCCGGGCTTCTTCATGATCTCGAATTCCTTCTTGCCCACAAAGATGCTGGAGTTGCCGGGCTTGACAGCCATGTTCAGCAATGCGCCCAGGGTCTCGGCGGTCTTCATGGCCTCGGTGTCGTCGGCGCAGTTGATGCCGATGTGGGCCAGCTCCAGGCCCAGCATGGTGTCCACCGCTTCCTTGCACATGGCGGTGATCTCGTCCCAGGCGCCGGCCTTGATCTTGTCGGACTTGCACATCCAGGTGCCGCCCACCGCAAAGATCTGGTCATAGGCCAGGTAGTCGTTGACATTCTTGGCGTTGATGCCGCCGGTGCACATCCACTTGGCGGTCTTCAGCGCGCCGCCGATGTTCTTGAGCATCGCCACGCCGCCGTTGGCCTCCGCCGGGAAGAACTTGATGCCTTCGCACCCCAGGTTCATGGCCTGCTGCATCTCGCCGGCCGAGCAGGTGCCCGGCATCATGATGCCGCCCTTTTCGATGACATGCTTGGTCACGTTGGGGTCAAAACCCGGGCTGACAATGAAGGAAGCCCCCGCCGCCATGGCGCGGTCGGCCTGTTCGGTGGTCAGCACGGTGCCGGCGCCCAGCAGCATTTCGGGCACTTCGTCATGGATCTTCTTGATGCAATCCTCCGCGCAGGCGGTGCGGAAGGTCACCTCCGCCGCCGGCAGGCCGCCGGCCACCAGGGCTTTGCACAGAGGCACCGCCTCGTCCACGCTGTTGAAAGCGATGACCGGGATGATACCGATTTCATAAACGCGCTCCATAATAGGATTCATAGCACATTTCTCCTTACAACAGATTTCCTTCAGTCACTGCCAAATCTGCGGGGCGCATTCCGCAAGGTGGAACCGCGTTCCGCAATTTGCTGGTTTTATTATACAAAGGAAGCGCCGCCGCGTCAATCGGTCAAATTTGCCATTCCTTCCCGGCCGAATTTTGTGGTTTTTGCGCCCGTTCCGCCATCCGGCATAGCGCTTGCGAAAATCCCGGTTTCCTGGTATACTTGGTTCCATGATGTGGAACGTCTTTCCCCGCCGGGCGGTTTGCCGGCCGGTGGGGGAAATTATGAACTTTTTGTAAATTTCGGCCGTTTTCGGCCCGGCAGGAAAGGAGCCCCACCCCATGGCGAAGGAGTCCACCCCCCTGGCCCCCCAGGAAGAGCGCGGCGGCGTGCAGAGCGTCGCCCGGATCTTTACCCTGATCGAAGTGCTGGCCGCCCACCCGGCGGGCGCCGGGCTGCAGCAGCTGGCCGCCGAAGCCCGGCTGGCCAAAAGCACCGCCCACCGGCTGCTGGGCAGCCTGGTGGCGCTGGGGTATGCGGTGCAGGACCCCGGCAGCGGCCATTACCGGCTGACCCTGAAGATGTTCGAGATCTCCTCGGGCATCGTCAACAACATGGACATCATGGGGGTGGCCCGGCTGCATCTGGAACGGCTGAGCCAGCGCACCGCCGAGGCCGTGCATCTGGTCATCCGGGACGGCACCGACATCGTCTACATTTATAAGGCCGAAAGCAGCCCGATGCGGATGTCCAGCCGGGTGGGGCTGCGCAGCCCGCTGTACTGCACCGGGGTGGGCAAGGCGATCCTGGCCACCCTGCCCGAAGCCGAGGTGGAGGAGATCTGGCGCCACAGCCGCCCCGAAAAGGTCACCGGGCGCACCATCACCGACCTGGACGTGCTCAAGGCCCAGCTGGAGATGGTCCACCGCTGCGGCTACGCCATTGATGATGAGGAGAACGAGCTGGGCATCCGCTGCGTGGCGCTGGCCATCCCCGGCCCGGGCGGCCGGGCGGACAGCGCCTTTTCCATCAGCGGGCTGGCCCCCTACATGACCGCCGAGCGCATCCGCCGCATCAGCACCCTGGCGCTGGAGACCCGGGCCGACATTTTGCGGGATCTGGGCATCCAGCACCGATAGACAACCACCCCGCCGCCGGGGTATAATAGAAAAAGAAGAAGAAACGGCCCCGCCCGCCGGGCGGGCCGTACCACCCGGGGCGCCGGACTGCGCCCCGGCCAGAAGGGGGTTCCATGGCTGTATGGACCTGATCTTTTCCGCCTTTGCCACGCTGGAAGGCCACCGGGAAAGCGCCCACCCCAACCAGGGCCGCGCCGTCTATGACCGGGGGCTGGTGGTGGCGCTGGCCAGCGCCCGGGCCTGCAACCCCGGCTGCCGGGTGGCGCTGGTCACCAACGCGCCGGTGCCCGAACCCTACGCCGGCCAGCTGGCCGCCGCCGGGGTGGAGGTGCTGCGCTGTCCCTTTGACAGTTTCCGCTTCCCGGCCGACCTGCCCTGGAGCCTGGCGTTTTACAAGCTCTGTGCGCTGCGCTGGGTGCTGGCCCACACCGGCTGCGACCGCTGCCTGATGCTGGACGCCGACACCTACACCCAGCGCCCGCTGGACGACCTTTGGCGGGAGGCCGACCAGGCCGTGCTGCTCTACCAGGTGGAGCACCCGGCCAGCCAGCCGATGGCCGCGGCGATCAGCCGCCGGGCCGACGCGCTGGACCCCGCCGGCGCCCCCCACTGCCTGACCCACTACGGCGGCGAGCTGGTGGCCGGCCGCGCCGACCGGCTGCAGGCCTTTGCCGACCGGTGCGCGGCGGTGTATGGGGAGATGACGGCCGCCGGCGTTCTGCCGGAGGAAGGGGACGAGGCGATCCTGGCCATCGCGGCCTGGCGCAGCGCCCTGGCCGGCGAGCCGGTGCGGTCGGCCAACGCCTACCTGGCCCGGTACTGGCTGGGGGCGCGGTTTTACTTTGTCTCCACCGGCTACTGCCTGACCCCGCTGTGCGTGCTGCACCTGCCCGGCCAGGCCAAAAACCGCCAGCTGCTGCTGCTCTACCGGTACTATACCCGCCGCGGGCACTTCCCGCCCGACCGCACGGTCTGGCGCTGGTGCGGCCTGCCCGCCGCCCGCCCGCCGCTGCTCACCACCCTCTTTGTCCGGCTGTGCGCCCGGCTGCCCTTTTAGGGCGTCCGCGCCCCGCCGCCCTTCGCCCCTTGGGCCGGCGGCATGATTTTCCGCACACCCGCACGTTGAACGGGTCCGGTTTTGCCTGACCCGCACGGAGGTCCCTGCCATGGACAACGAAACCCCGAAAACACCCCGCCCCGCCGAGGCACTGAAAAAGGCCGCCCGCGCCGCCGCCCCCAACCACCGGGACCCCACCCGGCTGCGCCGGGCCCGGCGGGGGGCGTCCGCCGACACCCTCACCCCGATGATGAAAGCCATCAAGGCGGTACACAGCGCCACCTCCTCCACCTCGCTGGCGCCGGAGGATCTGGCCCGCCAGCGGGCCGCCCAGGAGCTGTTCGGCCGGATGGTCAGCCCCGCCGTGGGGCTGCGCACCGAGCCGCTCACCGTCCGCCACGGCCCCGAGCCGGTCCCGGCCGAATGGGTCAGCCAGGAAGCCGGCCACGACCGGCGCCATGTGGTGCTGTACTGCCACGGCGGCGGCTACACCTGCGGCCAGCTGGGCTATGCCCGGGTGCTGGCCGGCAAGCTGGCGCTGAGCACCGGCTGCGACGTGCTCTCCTTTGAATACCGCCTGGCCCCCGAGCACCCCTACCCGGCCGCCCTGCAGGACGCCCTGAGCGTCTGGGACTATATGGCCTATATGGGCTACGGGGCGCGGGACATCCTGGTGGCCGGCGACTCCGCCGGGGGCAACCTGGCGCTGGAGCTGGCCCTCAAACTCAAGGAGCAGGGCCGCCGGCAGCCCCGGGCGCTGATCCTGATGAGCCCCTGGACCGACCTGACCGCCTCCGGCGAGAGCTACACCCAGCGGGCCGGGCTGGACCCGATGCTGACGATGGACTATGTGGAGTCGGTGCGGGCGGCCTTCTGCGGCCCGCGCACCGACTTTGACGCCCCGGCCCTGTCGCCGCTGTTTGCCGACCTGCGCGGTCTGCCCCCCACCCTGATCCAGGTGGGCACCAACGAGATCCTGTACTCCGACTCGGAGCGGCTGCACGGGGCCATGCAGGCCCAGAACGTCTTTTCCACCCTGGAAGTCTACCCGGACTGCTGGCATGTGTTCCAGCAGCTGCCCACCCGCCATGCCGCCCAGGCCATGGACAGCGTGGGCCGGTTTGTGCAGCGGGTGCTCTAGGGTGTATCTGAAAAATCCCCAGCACTGTCTAATTCTACTAAAAAGCAGCGTCTACTGCGTTGCTCAACCTTGGAATACATCAAGTATTCCTGCGGTTTCGCGCCTTGTATTCGCCGTTTTTTAGCGAATTTTCCAGCACTTTTGATTTATCAGATACACCCTAAGCCCGCCTTCCCCCATTCAGAAAGGAGGCCGCCATGCCGGATACCTGGTACAAGGTGGACAATGTGGCCAACATGTTCCTGGCTTCGGTCACCCGCCGGGACCCCCGGGTCTTCCGGGTCAGCTGCACCCTGAAGGAAGAGGTGGACCCCGACGTGCTGGCCGCCGCGCTGCAGCGCACCGCCGTGGATCTGCCCAACTTCCAGGTCACGCTGCACCGGGGGCTGTTCTGGCATTATCTGGAATCCACCGGCAAATGCCCCCGCCCCGAGCCGGAACACCGCCGCCCCTGCGCGGCGGTCTACGGCCCGGACCTGAAAAACGACCTGCTCTACCGGGTCAGCTGGTACCGGGACCGGATCAATGTGGAGATGTTCCACGCCCTGACCGACGGCAACGGCGGGCTGCTCTTCCTGAAGGTGCTGGTCCACAACTATCTGGCCCTGCGCCACCCGGACGAACTGGCCGGCGTGCCCCGCAGCGAGGGGGCCTCGGCCGCCGACATGGCCGAGAACAGCTTCCAGCAGTTTTACGCCCGCCGCCGCGCCGCCGGCTCCCCCGCCGACCCGGCGGCCCGCCGGCCGGTGAGCCGGGTCCACGGCGGGCTGCTGCCGCTGGACCAGACCCGCTTTTTTGAAGGCCACCTGAGCGCCTCCGCCGTGCTGGCCAAGGCCCGCGCCCTGGGCGTCACCCTGACCAGCTACCTGGCCGCCGCCCAGATGCTGGCCGTCTGGCAGGAAGCCCCCGCCCTGGACCGGGGCCGGGCGGTGGCGGTGGGCCTGCCGGTGAACCTGCGCAACTACTTCCCCTCCGACACGGCCCGCAACTTTTTCAACACCATCCGGGTGGCCCACCTTTTCACCGGCGACGAGACGCTGGACACCCTGGCCCGGGAATTCGACCGCAAACTGCGGGCCGAACTTTCCCCCGACCGGATCATGGCCCGGATGGACGGCTTCCAGCGGTTCGAGCGGCTGCCCGGCGTGCGGCCGGTGCCGCTGCCGGTGAAAAACACCGTGGTGGGGCTGTGCAACTGGGTGGAGGCCCGCAAGGTCACCCTGACCTTGTCCAACATGGGGCGGGTCACGGTGCCGCCGGCGCTGCAGCCCTACATCCGCAGCTTTGCGGCCTACTGCAGCAGCGACGGGCTGTTCACCACCGTCTGCTCCTACGGCGACGACCTGGTGCTGGGCAGCGTTTCGGCCTACCGCAGCCCCAACGTGCTGCGCAACTTCTACCGCAGCCTGGCCGATTCCGGGCTGGATGTCACCCTCTACGCCTCGGAGGTGGACCCATGAAACAATGTCCCCATTGTCATATCCGGGTGGGGGGCAGCGGCCGGTACTGCCCGCTGTGCCACACCCCGCTGGACGGCGTGCCGACCCCCGACGACGCCCCCTGGTTTCCCTCCAGCCCGCCCCCCGGCCGGCGGATGCCGCTGGCCATGAAGGTGCTGGTCTTTCTGCTGCTGGCCGGCGCGTTTGTCTGCACCGGCATTGATTACCTGATCCTGGAACCCGGCGAGGCCGGCGGCCTGCACTGGAGCCTGGCGGTGTGGGTCTGCGTGGCGGCGGCGCTGCTGCTGCTCCGGGCGCTTTTCCTGGGCAGCCACAACGCCCCCAAGCTGCTGTTCCAGCTGCTGGTGGGCACCGCGCTGGTGGCCGGCTTTCTGGACTGGTTCCTGGGCCTGGGCGGGGTCAGCTATCGGTTCATCATCCCGATCCTGTGCAGCGTCACGCTGGTGCTGAACTTTCTGTTCGCCTTCGTCAACCGCCGCTTTACCGAAAACGGCCTGGTCTACCTGCTTTTGAACATCGCGGTGGGCATCACCCCCTACATCGCCCTGACCGCCATGCGCACCCGCCCGCCCCTGCCCTGGATCATCTGCCTGCTCATCAGTGTGATCACCTTCCTGGGCCTTGTGATCTTCAAAGGCCGCGACCTGCGCACCGAGCTGGCCAAGCGCCTGCACCTGTAAGCCACCGCCAAAAATGCCCCCGGGCAGAGCCAAACCGGCTTTGCCCGGGGGTTCGCTTTGTGCCGCAGCCTATTGCTCCAGCAGCCGGCGCATATCCCGGTCCAGCGCAAACACCAGGTAGGGAATCACCGTCACCACCGCGCCGCCCAGGCAGACCGGCCCGGCGCCGAACCGGTCGGCCAGCGGCCCGTAGCAGAGCATCGACACCGCCACGCCCCCGGCGCACAATGCGTTGAAAAGGGCCAGCACCCGCCCCAGGTAGGCCGGCTCGCAGCTGGCCGTCACCGCCGGGTACATAAAGCTGTTGCTCACCGCATTGCACAGGGCGTTCACCGCATACAGCCCCGTACACAGCCAGAACCCCTGCGCCGCCATGGCCCCGATGTAAAACACACTCTGCACCGCCACCGTGGCCACCAGCGCGGCCCACCGCCGCCGGGGCGGGGGCGGGCACAGCCCCATCAGCAGCATACCGGCCAGCATGGCCCCGCTTTCGGCCCCCAGGAACAGCCCGTACTGGGGCACCGTCATCCCTTTTTCCAGGCACCAGACATACACGATGCCGGAAAATCCCCCGCAGGTCAGGTTGACCGCCGCCCCGGCCAGCACGATCCGCAGCAGCCCGGGCATCCGGCGCAGATACGCCACCCCTTCGCCCAGGTCCCGCAGCGGCCCGCCCGCCGGGCGGGCCGTGTCCCCGGCGGGGTCGGGCCGGCCGCCGGCCCGGATGAAGCACTCGGTCGCCGCCGAAAACAGGAAGGTCAGCCCGTTGAACAGGATCAGCGCCGGCACGCCGAACAGCGCCACAAAGAACCCGCCCGCCGCATTGCCGATCATCCTCAGCGCGTTCAGGCTGCCGTTCAGCAGCGCGGACGCCTGCATCAGCGCCGAATCGCCGACCACCCGGGGCAGCAGGCTGTTCACCGCCGGGTTCAGCACACTGCTGCACACGGCGCTGACCGCCGCCACCCCCAGCACCTGCCAGACCTGCATCCGCCCCTGCCAGGCCAGCACCCCCAGGCCCAGCATCACGGCCCCGCAGACCGCGTCGCTGCCCACGATCATCGCCCGTTTGCTGTACCGGTCGGCCAGTACGCCGCCCAGCGGCTGCAGCACCAGCGCCCCCAGGTAGCTGATGGCGGTCATCAGCCCCATCAGCCCGGCCGAGTTCGTCTGGTCGTATACCCACACCCCGATGCCGACGCTGTAAAGCACGCTGCCGATCTGGGATTCCGCCGCCCCCTGCCAGATCAGCAGGAAGTCCCGGGTCCAAAGCCCCCCGGCCGCCTTCGCCCTTTCGTTTTTCTTCATAGGAAGTGCTCCTTTCCGTCCCTCGCCCGGCCCGGGCGGGGGGTTCAGTCCTCCTGCACCCGGTAGCTGACCAGGCCGAACCGGACCGGCTCGGCGCCGGGGCGGGGGGTCTTGTGTTCCTCCAGAAAATCCAGGATCTGCCGCCGCAGCGCGTTGGCCTCCTCCCGGGTCAGGAAGATCGCGCCGTTTGAGTTCATCAGCCCCCAGGCATCCTCCCAGCTTGCGTCCGGGTCGGCCTGCCAGGCGGCCAGTGCAGCCAGCGCCCCCTGCAGCAGCTGGCCGAAGTTGTCCTGCACGATCTGCTCGGTGAAGGGCCGCAGCGCCGGGTCGGTGGAATCCAGCACGATGGTCCGGTCGGTGACCCGGTAGTAGGTGGCCAGAATGCCGTGGATGTGCTCCCGGTGGTCCACCTCCACCACCCCGATGGAGACCAGCTTGTCCAGATGGTGCTTCACCGAGCTGGCGCTGATCCCCATGCGGTCAGACAGCATCTTGGCGGTGGCCGGTCGGGCCAGGGTGGTCATCAGTTGCACCAGCCGCATCCGCTGCCGGTTCACATAGATCTTCAGTGCCGCCTCGTCGGAAAGCACCAGCGTCCGGTCCTGCCAGTCCGCCGGGCTGCGGCGCACCCATGCGGCGGCGTGCCTCACTTTTTGTGCCGCACCCCGCTGAACAGGTATTTTCTCGACACCCATCCCGCGAACCGGTAGGGCCAGGGGCGCAGGGCCTTGTCCGCCTCCTTGAGCAGCGCCCGGATGGGCAGGTGCTGGGGGCAGTGCTGTTCGCAGCGGCCGCAGCCCACGCACTGGGTCGCAAAGGCCGGTTCCCGCCGCAGCGACACCACCTGCCAGTATTCCCGGCGGCCGGTCTTTTTGTTCTCGGTGTACATCTCGTTGTAGCAACGGAACGCCCCCGGAATGTCCACCCCCTTGGGGCAGGGCATACAGTACCCGCAGCCGGTGCAGGGGGCCTTCACCCGCCGGGCGATCGCCTCCTTCACCTCTTCCAGCAGCGCGAAGTCCTCCCGGGTCATCTGCCCGGGGCGGGTGCTGTCGGCGATGCGGCAGTTTTCCTCCACCATCTCCAGGCTGTTCATGCCGGACAGCACGCAGGTCACCTCCGGCTGGTCCCACAGCCAGCGCAGCGCCCACTCGGCGGGGGTCCAGGGGCGGGGGCTGCCGGCGAACAGCCGGCGGGCCTCCTCGGGCAGCAGGTTCACCAGCTTGCCGCCCCGCAGCGGCTCCATGATGATCACCGGCAGCCCCCGGGCCGCGGCCGCCTGCAGCCCGGCCCGGCCGGCCTGGCTGTGCTCGTCCACATAGTTGTACTGGATCTGGCAGAAATCCCAGTCATAGCAGTCCAGCAGCCGGGTGAACATCTCGGTCCCGCCATGGAAGGAGAATCCCACCTGCCGGATCTGCCCGGCGGCCTTCTTGTCGGCCAGCCACCGGCGCACGCCGGCGGCCTCCAGCTTGTGCCAGCTCTCCACATCGGTGAGCATATGCATCAGGTAAAAGTCCACATGGTCGGTGCGCAGCCGGCGCAGCTCCTCGGTGAAGTAGCGTTCCAGGTCGCCGGCGCCCCGCACCAGGTACTGGGGCAGCTTGGTGGCGATCTTCACCCGGTCCCGGCAGTGGTTGCAGGCCAGGATCTCCCCCAGGGCGGCCTCGCTGCCCGGGTAGATGTAGGCGGTGTCGAAGTAGTTCACCCCGGCCCGGATGGCCGCCATCACCTCGGTTTCGGCTTTGTCCAGGTCGATGCCCGCCCCCTTGCGGGCAAAGCGCATGCAGCCGTATCCCAGCACCGAGATCGGCTGCCCTTGTCTGTCGTTGCGATATTGCATGGTCCTTCCTCCGGGTCCTGCGGGTCTTTGGGTCAATGGTCTGGCGGTTTATGATAGGCGGTTTTGTTCCCCGGTACAAGCCGGGCGCCCCGGCCGGACGCAGTCGGCGTCGGCGGCGGGGCGCCCGTTACAGGTGTCGGCGCAGCAGCGTGTCCCGGGCCAGCCACAGCCAGGGCAGCCAGTTCTGGCGGAAGGCCCCCCACTTGCGCTGCAGCAGGCTGCGGGGCGGCCGGCTCCCCTTGACGGCGGCCATGTCGATCCGCCGGTTCTTGTCCAGCACCCGGATCTTCTGGGGGAAGGGCATCTGCCACCCTTCGGGGTACCAGTAAGCGGGGGTCAGCAGCCGGTAGGCGGCGGGGTCCTGCTCGGCGATGTAGCGGTTCAGCTGGCTTTCGTCGTGCCACAGGGGCATCTGGCCGTCGGCCAGGTCGGCGTCGGTGCGGCGGGCCAGCTCCTCGCTCATTGCCAGGAACGCCTGCGCCGTGCCGCCGTTGAGCCCGCCCGACACATACGCCCGGCCGCAGTTGTAGGGGATGTAGGCCCGGCAGCGGGGGTTGCGGTCGTAGCTGTAAAAGATCGGCCGCTTGTCCCAGAATCCGGGCTGCTGCACCACCAGCAGCCGTTCGCCCCGGTCGGCGCGGGGCAGGAACTCCGCCTCGGTGATCGGTTCCAGGCAGACCAGGTTGGCGTTTGCGAAAAACAGGTAGTCCATCCGGGAAAGGGCTTCTTTCTGGCTGCAGAACATCCGGAACCGGAGCAGCGAGCTGTAGGGCCAGTCCAGCGCCTTTTGGGGGATGCGCCGCACGTCGCCGGCGTTTTCCCCCTCGATGGCCGGGGCGTCGGTGAAGACGAAAAAGGTCTTCTCACACCCGGGCAGGAATTTTTCCCGGAAGGTCCGGTAAAACTCCGGCCAGAACACCACATACTGCCCGGTGCAGATATACAGGATGCCTACCTTTGTCATGCCCTTCCCTCCCGGATCCGTCCGCCGCTTGCGCTCTGTCTCTTTCTGGTCTGCCGGCGCTCATCCGCCGGCCTTTGCCATGCCGTTGTTTTGTCTGTCGCCTGTCAGGCTGTCACTCGGCCGCCGTTCTGCCGGCAATCTGCCGGTTTTCCCTTGCCGCGCTGCCGGCGCCTGTCAGGCTGTCACTTTGCTGACGTTCTGCCGGCGATCTGCCGTTTTTCCCTTGCCGCGCTTCCGGCAATCTGCCGTTTTTCCCTTGCCGCGCTGCCGGCGCTGTGCTGCCGGTTCCCGCCGCCGGCCTATACTCTGTCTATCTTATCACGCCCCCCGCCGCCCTGTCAAACCGCCCCTTTCATTCCGCTCGTTCCGCCGCCACCCCTTGCGTTCCTCCTCCGTCACCCTTGCGTTCCGCCGCCGCTTCCCCTCCCGCGAGAAACCCGGTGCGCCATCAGCGGGCGCGTA